>VOFB01000411.1_pt1:0-417500 | contig 436001 bp, 390 predicted proteins | sample 5384141 | NCBI WGS metagenome assembly VOFB01 (sample SAMN12384721, study PRJNA508395) | human gut metagenome | isolation source: healthy gut A | host: Homo sapiens
GGAATTCGCCGCCTGGGCGCAGGACAAACCCGAATACCGAACGCTCGGCGCGCTGCCCGAGCGCTACACCCCCGAGGAGCGTGCCGAAGCCGCCTTCGCACGGCGCGAGCAGACGGAACGGGCGCTCTTCGAATGGCTTTTCGGCCAGTATGCCCGCCGCTGCCCCGTGCAGTACCAGATTCCGGCATTCCTGGCCGGCGTCGCCGCCAGCGGGTCGCCCGAAGCCTATGCCGGCGAGGTATTCGACACGCTGTGGCGGGAGGGCGCCGACACCACGGCGGTGCACGCCCTACACAAGGACACCGAACGCATGCTCGGCCACATCGGCTGGATGCTGGAAACCAAGTCGCTGCGCAACCTCAACAGCGGCCGCCTCAACGAACTCTACACGACCTACATCAAGGGTCTGCGCGAATGGGATACGGAGCGTGCCTTCTATCCCGATGCCAACCTCACGCTGCGCGTGGCTTACGGCCATGTCGGGGGCTACGAATATGCCGACGGCGAATACCACAAACCGCAGACCACCCTCGACGGCATCATCGCCAAGGACCAGGAACAGAGTCGACAGCAGCATATCTTCGCCGAACTGCTCCACGACATTGACAACAAGACCTTCCGCCCAACGATAATCGACACATTTCGCATCGGGCTTGAATTGAAGCACCAGAGTCGGATATCCCGAATACTGCGGATCCAAGCTACCGCCGTCGACAATCTGGTGTTCGAACGTCAAGGAGGCGTCACCGCGCTCGATCGGTTCCGTCGGCTCATTCCCCCCCCCGCCTTGGCCGTCCTCGGTAATCTCGATCAGTTTTTTCTGAAGCGGACCAGGCTGGCCGAGAGCATTGAGTCCTACCGTCATGACAACGACCCGCTCGCCCCATTCGAAGACATAGTAACCGCGGAAGTTATCTTCGGAATCGGTAGCGGCATCGATCATCGAGGCAGGATCGCCCGTCATCATCGCAATCAGGTCGCTGTCTGAATAGCCTCCTTCGAGGACGGTCTCATAGAAAACACCGTATGCATAGGTCTTCGTCGCCGCATTCGGTTCGAACTGGAACCCTACGGCAGCCTTGCCGACCTGCGGATCAACAAGCTGACTGCCGTCGATGACATTCAAAGAGAATCCGACGACCGCCTCGGGAGCCGTAGTCTTCGTATTCGCCTTGAACAGACGCGTGGTCTCTTCGGCCTTGCCTGCCGCCGATTTCTGAACGCCGAACGCCACGACGCTGTACTCGGTACCGATGCTCAGACCCGATGCGTTGTAGTTGCTCGTACCGCTGCGGAACTGTGCGGCAGCGACGGCATCCCAGCCCGACTTGTCGATCTCGGCATTGAGCGCAGCCAGCTGCGCGTCCAGAATCTCGCGGTCGCTCATCCCCGCCACGTCGGCCGACTTGACCGCCGTCACGAAATAGGAACCCGAACCGGAGGGGACGCACTTGGCCGAAATCGCCTCATCGCCCGCATTCATGACCGAAACATCGATCGACATGCGGGGATCGACGGCGGTCGAGAACTTCTCCGAACGGCTCAGCACCGACGTCGAAGCACCCCTGTCCGCATCGTAACCGAACGCTACGGCCACATAGGCGGTTTCGGGATCGAGCCATTTCGTCTCGATCGTCTGTTCGCCCTTGATCAGCGACTCCGGTTCGATATCCTTTTTGAGCATTTCGATAATGGCGTTGCTGTTCTTGTCCAGCAGCAGCGAACTCTTCACCACGGCGAAGAAATAGGTCTCGTCGGCGATCGACGGCTCGACCTTCACCGTCGCGGAGTCGTACCCCACGGGGTCGTCGACCGTGAAGGCGAACGTCTGCGACGAAAGTCCCTCGGCCGGCGTCTCGACGAAGATTTCGGCATATTCCGAATCGGCCAGTTGCGAGTCGGCAGCTGCGAGCGCCTTCACCTTGACCGTATATTTCGCACCTGCGGCCGCATCGTCGAAACGCAGCGACGTCTTGTCGGTCTGGGTTTCGGGACAAAACTCCGACGTGTTTCCCGCAGCGTCGCTTTCGGTCACCACATACTGATATCCGGCGGCCTCGTCGACAGCGTCCCACTCGACTCCGAACGACGTCGGGGTGTTCTCGCTGACGGCTACGACGGGTTTGGATACCGCCGGAACGACCGGATCTTCCACATCGTCGCTGTCGCAGCCGACGAAGGCCGTCAACAACGCAATTGAGATGAAAAGTCCAAATTTCTTCATAAACTACACTATAAAATATTACAAATTCATTCCGTACACAAGGTGTCCAGTCCGGCAAATATAATCATTTTTTCACAGAATATCTTATTTCCCGGCCACAAGATTCTTTTTTCAATCCCCGTTCATGCGACAAATCATAAGAAACGATGCCGGAAACCGCATCTTTAAAAAACGGAATCGCGGCCGTCGGATTTCAGATCGTAATTCCGGGCGGGCGATTTAAAAAAAATCGCAACCTCTCCGCCCGCTCATGCCAACCGCGTCGTCCGGGATTCGGGAAGCAGCCGCATCGCGGAAAAATCGATCCCTTCGAGCACCACCACGCCCGGACGCCGCCCCGGCGCGATCTCCCCCAGTTCATCGCCGAAACCCAACGCCGCCGCACCGCCCGCCGTCGCCCACAGCAGGCGTTCGGCCAGCGGAACCCCGTCGCCCAGCAGGCGCAGTTCGTCGACGAGCGACAACGCGCCGTTCGACGCCAGCGAATCGGTTCCCACACAGATATTCAACCCGTTCGCCCGCAGCAGTTCCACCGGCGGGCGCAATCCCGAGATATACCGGTTCGAACCCGGGCAGAGGCACCACCACACGGGTGCCGTGAAGTGCGCCGTCACGCGGTCGATCGTCCGCTGCGTCACACAGCAATTGTGGACGAGCAGCACGCTGCGCGTGGGCGGGACGCTCCCGACGAGCCGTTCGACCGGCGAGCCGTAATGCAGGAAATCGCACCGCCAGCCCCGCTCGGCATACCACGCCGCCAGCTCCCCTTCGCCGCGGTAGAGCGCCTCCTCGGCCGGCGACTCCATGAAATGGATCGACAGCGGAGCGTCGCCCCCGCTGCAAATTCTGCGGAAAAGCGCATCGGGGACGGAATAGGTCGAATGCGGCGTGAGCGACGTGGCGGCATGGCGCAGCAGCCCGTCGACAGGGGCCGTCGACGTGGACTGCAAGCCGAAAAGTTCGGCGAACGTGCGGTAGCGGATCGCGCTGCGCGCCTTCACAGCGAACGTACTCTCGCCATTGGCCACGTCGCCCACGGCCGCCACGCCCTCGCGCCACATGCGGGCGTCGGCCGCCTCGATCGCCCGCCGCCGCTGCTCCTCGTCGAACCGTCCGCGCTGCGCGCCCATACCCCGCGCGAACGCGGCGAACCCGCCGCCCGCGGGAATCGCACCGCGCAGGCAGGACAATTCCAAATGACAGTGGGCGTTGACCATCCCCGGCAACAGGATGCCGGAGTAGAACTCCACGCCAGCCTGCCGGTCGGGATCGCGCCACGTATCGACGCCGACGACCGTACCGTCGTCAGCGAGCGTCAGCAGCGGCCGGGGCCGCAGTCCCGAGCGAGTCAGCAGGTAGTGCGACGCGATCCGGCGCGGGGAGGGGGTTACAGAAATCATCGGCGAAAATCTTGATGTTCAACTGACGCAGGAAGAGGCTGTCGACCGCCTCGGCGGCATCGGGGGTATAGACCACCCGCAGATTGCGGACGGTCATGTGCGGTCGCTTGGGTTTCGGGCTGCGGATCTCGTAGAGATCGAGCACCAGCCGCCGCATCGAGGTGTCGGCCTTCATCTCGCGGCGGTACTCCGCCGCACGGCGGCGTGTCAGATAGGTCGGCGACACATTGACTCGACGGTCGTCGGCCCGCTCGAACCAGACGCTGGCACGCAGCTGCGTATTCTCGTCGAGCGAATCGATCAGATAGTCGAACGCGATCGTATAGTCGCCCGGACGGATGCTGTCGAAGACGAAACGGAGCCGCGCCGTGTCGCGCAGCCGCGTGACGCGGACGAGCGAGTCGGCGTAGAGCGTGCGGCGGAACGTGCGGCGCGCGACGTTGTCGATCGTATCCAGAATCGACACCTCGCGGTCGAGATGCTCCGCCTCGGTTTCGAGCAGTTTGATCGCCTGCTCGACCACATCGCTCAGGCGGGCGCTCTTGCGCTTGGAGAAGTTGCCGATCGTATACTGCACGTCGGCCGTCGTATAGCCGTACTTGGCGAAGATCGGCTCGTAGAGATTCAGCGAATCGGGCCGCATCCCCCGATGCTGCATGTAGGCATTCGAGAGGAATGCGTCGTGAAAGATGAGCGCGAGCTGCTCGTCGGGGATGATCTTGTATCCCGAACAGGCCAGCAGCAGGCCCGATACCAATATATATATAAATCGTTTCATATCCCGTTCGTTTTCAACAGTCGTTTCCCCGCTTCGGCACGGCCGAAACAGGAACTTGTCATTGCACCGTGCGGCCGGCGGCCATATCGTCCGCACGAACCGCGCGCCGTACCGTCACGGCCGTCATCGCCCCCACCACGACCGCGAAAGCCGCCACGACGGCCGCCACGTCGCCCCCGCGCAGCAGGACGGGGTAGCTCTTGACCAGAAAGCTGTCGGCCGGAATTTCGATCACGCCGAAATAGTACTGCACGAGGCACAGCCCCACGCCCAGCACGACGCCCGCTCCGGCGCCCAGCACGCCGATCAGCCCCCCTTCGAAGAAGAAGATGCGGCGGACGAACCGCGTATCGGCCCCCATGGCACCCAGTGCGACGAACTCCGGCCGCTTGTCCAGCACGAGCATCACCACCGTCCCCACGATCGAGAACGAGGCGATGACGAGCACCAGCAGCGAAATGAGGAAGATGCCCCACTTCTCGTACTGCATGATCGTGTAGAACGAAGCGTTCAGCTCGTCGCGCGTGCGCACCTCGAACGCCCCGCCCGCCGCCTCCGCCACGCGCCGCTTCACCTCCGCCGGACGTGCGCCGCGGGCCACGCGGACCACGGCCGCCGACGCCCGATCGGGATAGGAGAAGAGCTCCTGCGCCAGCCTGAGCGACGTGAAGAGGTAGCGGCCGTCGGTCTGGGCGTCGGCCGCGAAGACCCCCGCCACCTCCGCCTGCCGGCGCGTGTAGCCCTCGACGGGCAGCAGCGACGAGAATCCGGTGCGGCGCAGGGCGTAGAGCACGCCGTCGGACTCGCCCAGCGAGCGCAGTCCGAGTTCGTAGGCCACGCCGCGGCCGACGACGAGCCGGTCGAGATCGCCCAGCCGGACGGCGTAGTCGCCCGCCGTAATGCACTCGGCCACGGGAACCACCCGATCGTAACCGTCGGCGACGCCCCGCACCGTCACCATCGCCTGACGGCCGCGGTACTCCATGAGCGCGCTCTGTTCGAGCGCCAGCGACACCGCCTCCACGCCGGGAAGCCGCCGCAGCGCGGCCGTATCGAGCGATTCGATCCCGAACGTCTGTCCCTCGCGGGGCGTGAGCGTCAGATCGGCGTCGAAATGCGAATTCATCGACCGCACCAGTTGCTCGAAGCCGTTGAAAACCGACAGCAGGACGATCATCGCCGCCACCGGAACGGCCACGGACACGACGCTCACGCCGGCGATCAGATTGATCACCGAGTGGGACTTCTTCGAAAAGAAGTAACGTCGTGCGAACCAGCCGGCGAGCATCCCGTAGCCGCGTTACTTCTCCTCGCGGAGCAGCTGGTCGATATTGTCGATATACTCCAACGAGTCGTCCAGAAAGAACTGAATCTCGGGGACGGTCTTCAACTGGTTGTGGACGCGCTGTCCCAGACTGCGGCGCAGCAGCCAGTTCTGCTTGTCGAGTACGGCCATCACCGCCGTGCTGCGGTCGAAGGGGAAGACGCTGACGTAGATCTTCGCATAACCGAAATCGGGCGAGACGCGCACGGCCGTGACCGTGACCATCGCCCCTTGCAGAAACGAAGCGGCCTCCTTCGAGAAGATGTCGGCCATGTCGCGCTGTATCTGTCGGGCAATCTTCTGTTGCCGCATCGATAGGTTCTCTGTCATAAGTATCTATTTCTGTGGTTTTTCTCCGAAATCGAATCCCGCCTTCATCTTCTCCCGTTTCTGCCGCTTCACGGTCCACGACTTGAATTCGGGGGCGAAGCGGTAGGCCACGCCGATACGCACCATCAGGTTGTCCATCGGCGAACGCTGGGGCGTATACCAGAAGGGGTTCTCGGCGCCGTCGACCGCATTGTCGTAATATTTGTTGCGATTGCGCAGGATGTCGGAATAGCCGAAATAGTAGCGTGCGCCGGCGCTCACCTCGAAGCGCCCGATCAACACCGCGAGCCCCGCTCCGCCCGCCAGGCCGTACCCCCAGCGGTTGTCGCGTGCGGTCTTGAATTCGTACTTGCCGCGCCACGGTTCGACGCCGTTCTCGCGGGCGACGTCGTTGACGTAACTCGAATCGAAATTATAGGAGAAGGTCAGCGCCGCTTCCAGATAGACGCGCAGGTGACGCCGCGCCAGATAGAAGTGGGGCTGCCACACGAGCGGCACCACGAACGAGTTGAGCTTGCGCGTATAGTAGACGTAATCGGCTTCGTTCTCGGTGGTCGAGGCGAAGGGCGCATAGGCGAACCCTCGCTGCAAGAATTCCAGATCGACACCGACGCACCCCACGAAGCGCGTGGCCGAATAATAGCGCCACGAGAAACCGCCGGAGAAGCGTCCGCCGACGGATTTCGTCTCCTGCGCAGGGTAGAAGCGGGCCGTACCCGTCCCGAAACCGCCGAAGACGCCGACCGTGTGCTGCGCACGGGCCGCGGAGGCCGCGAGCAACACGGACGCACAAAGAGTTATGAACTTCATCGTTTTCATCGTACACATTTAGAACGAGTTGCCGAATCCACCCAACGCACCGCCCATGCCGCCGGATCCGCCCATGCTGCCCAGACCGCCCATCGCGCCGCCGAAGCCCATGCCCGACGAAGACTGCCCCTGCTGGTCGTCCTTGCGGTTCTTGCGGTTCTGCTGCTGCTCGTCGAGGTATTTCGACAGCCGCTGCATCTCCTGCTGTTCGAGCTGTTCGATCAGCGACTCCATCGTAATGGGGGCGAACAGTTCGTTCATGTCGATATCGAGTTCGACCTCCCAGTTCTCCTTCGTGGCGAAGGTCGACTCGCCGTCGGCGTTGACATACATCTCGGCCCGCTCGGGCTGCCGCCGTTCGACCAGGTTGCCCGAATCCCAACGCCCGTTGCCGTTGAGATCCTCGATGACGCGCAGCCGGATTTCGCCCGCCGGTACATAGTCGAACCGCAGGTCGCCCGTCGTGACGTCGCGCCGCTCCTGCAACAGGCCGTTCGACCCGTTGAGCAGCTGCACGACATACTTCGCATCGGGAGCCTTGCCCTCGACGTGCAGCCGGATCGTGGCGAATTTCTCGGGGTCGGCCACCGTATAGGTACCGCGCAGCGAATCGTTCTGTTCGTTGGCGATATTCTCGAAAGCACCCGGCGGCACGAGCAGCTCGTACTTGCCGCCCAACTGCCAGTCGGATTTCAGCCGCCAGACACGCATGTTGGCCGTATCGCGTTCGAACCGCACCTCGGCAGGACGCGGTTCGGGCTGCTGCTCGGTGGTATAGGTGAGCTGCACGGCCGCGGAATCGAGTTTGCGCAGCGGATAGTCGAACTCCAATTTGAGGTTGTCGAGCGGATTCACGTCGCCCGTGGTCGAGAGGTTGACCTTGAAGGGGTTGGGCTTTTCCGGCTCCTCCCACTCCTCGCCGGCCGCTTCGGCGCGTTTGCGCTCGCGTTCGAGCTTTTCGCGCTCCTTCTCCTCCGACTTGCTCTCGATATACCGCCATGCGAGTTTCAGCGGTTCGGTCACCTCCTGCAACCTGTTGACCGTATCGTGTTTGAAATAGGTGATCTCGCCCTTGATCGTATCGGGAAGCGAGGCCGAGGGCACGTCGAACCACAGGGCCACCGTATCGCGCCCCACGGTCTGGGGATCCCAGATGACCCGCTCGGCGGGGATGCTGTCGAACCGCAGGCCGGTGACTTCGGGATGCGCGGCGCCGAAATAGAGCATGGCCTTGTGCCGTGCGGGACGTTCCGACTGCTGGAGCGTCTGCCGTTTGAAGGCCACGTCGGTGAACATCCGCATGAAGACCTGCGGATCGGCCGTGACGTAATGGCGCAGCGAGTCGTACCAGACCGAAAAGTCGGGCATCAGCGCGGGGTTGATCAGACTGTCCAGAAAACCCACCTTGTCGATCGACGGTTCGTACATCTGGTTGTCGTTGGTATCCTGGAAGGCGTAGACGCGGTAGGGAACCGGTTTGAGGTTCTGCGCCAGGAAAATGCCGTTGGTCTCGGCGCGGGCGATGACCTGCGGCTTGTAGTTGAACAGCGTCGAATCGTACTCTTTGGGTTCGGGAACCGAGTCGGCGATGTAAAAGTAGATGAAGCTCTTGCTTACGCTGTCGGCCTTGTAAGCGTCGACCGTATAGCCCGACAGCACCATCGAATCGATCTCGGGTCCGGTCGAAAAGACGTAACGCATCGAGTAGAGGGGGTTGCCCTCGTTGTTGTCGCAGATCGCGCTGCCGAAATTGAGCGCATAGGTGGTATTCTCCCTCAGCGTATCGCGCAACTGAACGGAGATTCCCCGCCCGCGCAGGGTGATGGTGGGTTTCTTCTTCATCTGCGGCGAGGTGAAGAACTCCTTCTGCTGATCCTTGATCTGGACGAACTCGTCGAACTCGATATAGATCTTGCGATCCTTGAAATTGGTCGTGAAGTTGTCGGGCGTCATCAGCGTGATGACGGGGGGCAGCGTATCCTTCGGGCCGCCCGTGGGCGTCATGATCGTGGCGCAGCGCCACAGAAACGCCGTACAGAAGAAGACTGCGAGCGCCGCGCGCCCCAGCAGCGGGACGAAGCCCCGTCGTTTGTCCTTATCGCTTGTTCTCATCGCCGTATATTCCGATTGTCGACGCCCGACCCCTGCGAACCGGACGAATCGCCGCCCGTTTCACCGCCAGTCTCGCCACCAGTCTCGCCGCCGGTCTCGCCGCCGGGATTGTCGGGCTCCTCGACATAGAAGTCGTTGAACATCCGCCACGTGCCGTCGACATATTTTTTCATCTGTTTCCACGGGCGGAAGATGACCGACGTGAAGAGCTGCGGCAGATTCTCGCCCAAATCCTGCTGCCGATAACCGTAGAGCCGGTTCTCGGTATCGACCGCCACGACCACGACGGGCGTACTGCCCACCCGCATCAGCAGCAGATCCATGTCGACCGAGTCGACGCGGTAGGCCGTACCTTGCACGGGCGAAACGCCCGCCTCGTCGGTTCCCTTGCGCGTAAGGACGCCGTTCAACGCATCCTCGTAGGAGGCGACCGTCCACGTCACGGTGTCGGCCTCGAAGGCATAGGCGACCACCCCCTGCGCCGGTTTCAGCTCGGCGGCCGACTCCGTCTGCACCCAACTTTTGAGGATCACGTCGGTATCGTAACCCACGCTCTTGAAACAACCGCCCAGCAGCAGCGCGCGGCGGCATATAGTATCGTCCGTTTCATTTCGTCTTTCGTAACAGGTTATCGCGCAGTTCGCCCATCGTAAGCCCCAGCACGGGATGAGGCCGCTGGCGCAGTACTTCGCACAGCGGCGTGAGGACGAACTCGCGCTCGGCGATGCCCGGATGCGGGATCGTCAGCTCGGGCGTGGAGATCACCTCGTCGTCGTAGAGCAGGATGTCGATATCGATCGGCCGCGAGACGTAACGCTGCCCCGTAGCGGCCCGTTCGACCGCCTCGGCGGCACGGTTGCGCCCCAGCTCCCGCTCGATGCGGTGCACCTCGGCGAGCACCTCGTGCGGCGCGAGATCGGTGTCGGCCACCAACACCTGATTGACGAACGGCTGTTCGGCCTCGAAGCCCCACGGGGCGCTCCCGTAGCAGTGCGAACAGCGCAGCACGGCTCCGATGCGGGCGTTGACCAACCGCTGCGCCGTGCGCAGACGCTCCTTCACGTCGCCGACGTTGCCTCCCGTCAAAAGTACCACACGTGCCATAATCTCCTCCCTATTTTCGTCGAATCTGTTTGCTGACGCTCAGCGCGAAGTGCGTAAAGACGATCGTCGGATTGCCGTTCTGCGTGATCTGACGCATCGCCCGTTCGATCTCGTCGAGCAGGAACTCCACGTTCTCGTTGCCGATAAAGGGGGCGAACTTCCCGCAAAAATCGGCTTCGGCGCCCCACAGGTAGCTGATGTCGGCCAATCCGGCGTGGAGCATGTAGCTCTCGCGCAGCAGACGCGCCGCGTGGCGCAGGAACGCCCGCTGCTGTTCGCGCGAGAGATGCGCCACCTCCTCGGCCCACGACACCAGTTCGAGGTGTTTGTCGTTGTAGCTCAGCCGCATGAGCGAGCAGAACAGTCCGAAGCAGTCGCGCGTCAGTTCGTCGTCCTCGCCCGCCAGCAGCCGTTGCAACGTCAGATAATCGCCTCCGGCCAGCCGCGCGAGGTTGTGCAGCCGCGCCGGATCGCTCTGGCCGTGCCGCGCCGCCACCGCCTCCAACACCTCGGTCGAAATGCGCGGAACGGCCACCTCCTGCGTGCGCGACAGGATCGTCTGCAACAGCCGGTCGGGAGCCTCGCTCACCAGCAGGAAAACGGTCTTCTCCCACGGCTCCTCCAAAATTTTGAGGATCTTGTTGGCAGCCTCCTCGTTCATCGTCTCCGGCAGCCAGACGAGCATCACCTTGTACTCCGCCTCGAAACTCTTGAACGAAAGCTTGCGGATGATCTCGTCGGCCTCGCGGGCCGAAATCGCGCCGCGCAGCGTCTTGCCCAGGTCGAGCGCGTCGTACCACTCCTGCGGCGAGAAATAGCCGTTCGAGCGGGCGAATACCGTGCGGAACAGCGGCAGGAAGGCATCCGACGTAATCACTTCGCCCGACTTCTTGCCCTGCTTGTTGACCGGAAAGACCAGATGCAGGTCGGGATGCGCGAGGGCTGCGATCTGCCGGCAGTCGGGACAGACGCCGCACGAATCGCCGTCGGCGCGGTGCCGGCAATTGAGGTACTGGGCGTAAGCCACCGCCAGCGGCAGCGTGCCCGCACCCGCCGCCCCCGTAAAGAGCTGCGCATGGCTCACGCGCCCCGCCGCGACGCTCGCAACCAGTCGCCGTTTGAGCTCCTCCTGACCGATAATATCCCGAAACTGCATCTTGCGTCAACGTTTTTTATTCCGCTTCACCGCCCGCACCGTCTGCACGACGGCGATCGCGACCAGCCCCATGACCGAGGCGGCCAACACGCCGTTGCGCACGACGCCCGGCTCGCTGTAAAGCGCCCGGACGCCCACGATGAAAATAGCGAAACTCAGCGACAGAATCAACAACTTATTCTTGGTTTCCATCTTTTTCTCAATTCATCGTTTCACGACCGATCGCAACAGCCGCCCTACGTCGATATGCTCGCGCCGCACGGCGAACAGGCCGAACAGACCGAACAACACGCCGTTCACCGCATATTCCGCGCCGCGCACGGGGAGCCAGCGCGCGAAAACCGCACTGGCGAAGAAAACGCCCAGCCCCAGCGCGACATACTCGCCGATACGGCGCAGGTCGTAGGGCGTGGGGTAATAGCGCCGGTTGAGCCAGTAGCTCACCCCGACCATCGCCGCTTCGCTCGCGAGCCGCGCCCACGCCGCGCCCACGTAACCCAGCGCCGGAACGAGCGCCACGTTCATCACGACAGTGAAGAACAACCCCGTGAAGGTGACCCACACGGCCAGCTGCGTCCGCTCCTCGCGCTTGTACCAGAACGAGAGGTTCAGCCACACGCCGCTCAGGACATTGGCCCCCAGCACCACCGGCAGGATGAAGATCCCCTCGCGGAAATCGGCCCCCACGATCAGGGAGAAGAGATCCTTGAAGAGGGCGATGCCCAGAAAGATGAACATCGAGGCCATCACGTAGTATTTCATCGTCGCGGCGTTCATCGCCACGAAGTCGCTCTTGCGGTAGTCGGCCAGAAAAAAGGGTTCGGCCGCCAGGCGGTACATCTGCGTGAAGAGCATCATCACCACCGCGATCTTGGTAATGGCGCCGTAAACCCCCAACTGCGCCATCGCCCCCGCAGGGACGAGGTATTTGATCATCTGCCGGTCGATGAACTCGTTGGCCGTACCGGCTACGCCGCTGACGAGCAGCGGCAGCGAATAGACCAGCACCGCGGCCAGCAACCGGCGGTCGATGCGCGGCACCGTGCAGTCGGTCGTCAGCAGGATGACATTGAACGTCACCGCGCTGGCGATGAGGTTGGCCACGAAAACCCACCCGACGCCGAAGGGCGTACCGTAGAGTCCGGCCAGTGCGAACCCGATGGCCAGCGCGACGTTGACCACCACGCCGAGCGCCTTGATCCCCACGAAAGTCATCGCCCTGCCCTGTTCGCGCAAACGCGAGAAGGGCAGGCACGCCGCCACGTCGAACCAGACGACGGCGGCCACGAGCAGCACGTACTCCGGATGCGCCACGTAGGCTTCGCCCATCCACTCCGCCACGCGCTCGCGGCCGAAGGCCGTCAGCAGGAAAAAGAGCGAGGCCGCGAGCAGCGTCACGCCCCACGCGGTGGCGAACAGGCGCCGTTTGCCCGCCCGCGCCTGTGCGGCGATCTCGCCCTCCGTGCCGCCCGCAGCCGCGGCTGCGGCGTCGGCCTTGGCCGCAAAGCGGAAATAAGCCGATTCGAGCCCCATGGTGAGCACCACCAGCGCGAACGGAATCAACGCATAGACGTCGGTAACGATGCCGTAAGCCTCCGGCTCGAACACCCGCGTGAAGACGGGCGTGAGCAGGTAGCTCAGAAAACGCACCGCAATGGTGCTGATACCGTAAACGGCGGTCTGTTTGGCCAGCTTTTCAAGCATCTCTTCTCAATCGCTCCCGCGCACAAGGCGTTTTATCCTGCAAAGATACGAATAAGCGAGAGCAATGTCAAATTTATTTGAACATTGCCGAGCGGGAGTATCTTCGGCGTCAGCCAAAGATACGAAAAGTCGAGCGCAGAAGCAAGCGCCAGCTTGATTATGCCGAGACGAAGTATCTACGACAAAGTCAAAGATACGATTAAGCCGAGCGCAATGCAAATTTATTTGCTTTTTGCCGAGGCGAAGTACCCACCAGGCGTCAGCCAAAGGTACGAACCAGCTGCGGCATCTCCTGCTGCGCGTTTCCAAAAAGAACGTAACGAAGGGTTTTTTATGGTGCGAAGTTGACCGTATTGGTTTTTTTCGTATTTTTGCATCAATTGGAAAATAATGAACTTAAATGCCGAAGTTTTATGACAAGGTAGACGTAGCGAAAAAACCCGGCTGGCTGAAAATTCGCCTCCACCGCACGACGCAATTCGCCGAGGTGGACCGGATCGTTCGGGAACATGCCCTGCACACGATTTGCAGCAGCGGGATGTGCCCCAACAAAGCCGAATGCTGGAGTCGCCGGACAGCTACCTTCATGATTCTGGGCGATGTCTGCACACGGAGCTGCCGTTTCTGCGCCACGCGCACGGGACGTCCGCTTCCGCCCGACGATGCAGAGCCCGGGCAACTGGCCCGCAGCGTGAAGCTGATGGGTCTTCGGCACGTTGTCGTAACATCCGTTACACGTGATGATCTGCCCGACGGAGGCGCCCGCCACTGGGCTGCCGCCGTCGAAGCCATCCGTCGAGAGAATCACGACGCAACGATCGAGCTCCTTATTCCAGATTTCGACGCCCGCCCCGAGCTGTTGGACACGGTGGCGGCGGCGAAGCCCGATATTATCGGGCACAACATCGAAACCGTCGAGCGACTCACCCCGCAGGTGCGTTCGCGCGCCCGTTACGCGACCTCGCTCCGCACGCTGGAGCTGCTCGCACAACGCGGCGCCGCGACCAAAAGCGGCCTGATGCTCGGCCTCGGCGAAAGCGATGACGAGGTGTTGCAAACGCTGCACGACCTGCGCCGGGCAGGAGTGCGGATCGTCACCCTCGGCCAGTATCTTCGACCTACATTGGAGCACTATCCCGTTGCGGAATACATCACTCCTGAGAAATTCGAAGCGTACCGGCAGCAGGCGCTCGCCATGGGATTCGATTACTGCGCGAGCGCACCGATGGTGCGTTCGTCGTATCGGGCCCAGGAAGCGCTCGCAGCAATTAAAAATGAGAAATCAGAGACGAGGCATTAGCCGCCGCCCGAATTCCCGAACGGGGAGGAGGTTCCGGTCCGTTTCTGATTCGCCGTTTTTAATTTTTAACTTGACTCGTATGTTGACTGTTCGGACGATCGACCTGGGGCGTATGCCCTACCGCGACTGCTGGGAGTACCAGCAGCGGCTGTTCGACGTCCTCACGGCGCGCAGGGGCGATGCCTCGTCCGAGGCGGGCTGGCTCCTGACGGTCGAACATCCGCCGGTCTACACGCTCGGCAAGAGCGGCAAGGCGCAGAACCTGCTCGTGGGAGAGGAGTTCCTGCGGGCCAAAGGAGCCGAGTACTACCACATCGACCGAGGGGGCGACATCACCTTCCACGGCCCCGGGCAGCTGGTCTGCTATCCGATCCTCGACCTCGCCAGACTGGGAATCGGCCTGAGGGAGTACATCTTCCGGCTGGAAGAGAGCGTCATCGAGGTCGTGGGCCGCTACGGCATCCGGGGCGCCCGCATCGCAGGCGCTTCGGGCGTCTGGATCGTCGAAGAGGGCGCCGCGCCGCGCAAGATCTGCGCAATAGGCGTCCGCGCATCGCGTTTTGTTACCATGCACGGCTTCGCCCTCAACGTCTCGACCGACTTGGAGTGGTTCGGCCTGATCAATCCCTGCGGATTCGTCGACAGGGGCGTGACCTCGATCGAACGCGAGACGGGGCGCACGGTGCCGATGGACGAAGTGAAGAAATCGATTGTAACCGTTTTAAGCGAGAAATTAGATGTTAAAATATATAATAAGTAAACAGTATGCCTATAGAAAAAAGATGGGTTGTCAAACCGCAAGGCGACCCCGCGACCGTGGAGGCGCTCGCCTCTGCGCTGCGGATTCCGCCCGTGTTGGCTAACCTGCTCGTACAAAGAGGCATAGACACCAAAGAGAAGGCACATTCGTTTTTCAATCCGCAGCTCTCGGACCTCCACGACCCCTTCCTGATGAAGGACATGGACCGCGCCGTGGAGCGCGTCGAGGCAGCCGTCCGCAACCAGGAGAAGATCATGGTCTACGGCGACTACGACGTGGACGGAACGACGGCCGTGGCGCTGGTCTACAAGTTCCTGCGGCACATCGGCCACCGCAACCTGCTCTTTTACATACCGGACCGCTACACCGAAGGGTACGGTATCTCCGTCAAGGGAATCGATTACGCCGCCCGCAAGGGGGTGACGCTCATCATCGCCCTCGACTGCGGTATCAAAGCCACGGAAAAGGTAGTCTATGCAAAGACGAAGGGCGTGGATTTCATCATCTGCGACCATCACCTCCCCGCCGAGGAGATTCCCCGTGCCGTAGCTGTCCTCGATCCGAAACGCATCGATTGCACCTACCCGTTCGACGAGTTGTCGGGCTGCGGCGTGGGATTCAAGCTGGTGCAGGCCTATGCGATGAAAAACGGGATGCCTTTTTCGTCGATCGCGCCGCTGCTGGACCTGCTGGTGGTGAGCATCGCCTCGGACATCGTGCCGCTGGTGGGCGAAAACCGCATCCTTGCCCATTTCGGGCTGAAAGACCTCAACCGCGAGCCGTCGAAGGGATTGCTGTCGATCATCAAGATCTGCGGCCTGGACAAGCACAACATCACCATCGACGACATCGTCTTCAAGATCGGGCCGCGTATCAACGCCGCCGGGCGCATGCGGATGGACGAGAACGACGAAAACGCCTCGCCCTCGGGCGGATACGCCGCCGTGAACCTGCTCGTCGAGAACAACGAGAGCGACGCCGAAGACTACGGGTCGATCATCGACGCCTACAACCAGGACCGCAAGTCGATCGACCGCCACGTGACGCAGGAGGCGCACGAGATCATCGAGAGCAACCCCGAACTGAAAAACCGCAAGAGCACGGTGATCTACAATCCCAAGTGGATGAAGGGCATCGTGGGAATCGTCGCCTCGCGCCTGATCGAGACCTACTACCGGCCGACGGTGGTGCTGACGCAGAGCAACGGCTTCGTGACGGGGTCGGCACGCTCGGTACCGGGCTTCGACCTTTACCAGGCCGTGGAGTCGTGCTCGGATCTGCTGGAGAACTTCGGCGGGCATATGTATGCCGCAGGGCTGACGATGCGGCCCGAGAACGTCGAGGAGTTCACGCGGAGGTTCAACGCCTACGTCGAGGAGAACATCGACCCGCAGATGCTCGTTCCGCAGGTGGACGTCGACGCCGAACTGCTCTTCTCGGAGATCACGCCCGCATTCCGCCGCGAGCTGAAACGGTTCGAACCTTTCGGGCCGGGCAATGCGGCGCCGATCTTCGCCACGCGCAGCGTCAGCAACCGCGGCGACGCCAAACTGGTGGGGGCCGAGTGCGAACACCTGCGCATGGACCTCACGCAGCGGCAGAAACCCAACACGACGTTGCAGTGCATCGCCTTCCAGCAGCCGGAGCATTTCGAATGGATCCGGTCGGGGCGGCCGGTGGACGTATGCTATCAGATCGTGGAGAACCACTACCGCGGCACGGTCTCGACGCAGCTGCGCATCAAGGACATCAAGCGGGTGGAGAAATAGCGCGAAAGCGAATCGGGGTGCGGATTTTTCGTCCGCACCCCGATCGTTTAATAGGAAATCACGCCTCGCGGCCCCCGCTCCGGCGGCAAAGCAGACGCTTCATGCCGTAGAAGATCGCCGTCAGCAGGACGGCCGCCACGAGAGCCGCCACACTCATCCGTCCCGCCGCGAAAGGCTCGTCCGCCGCCCCGCGACTCAGAAAAGCGAGGGCCGAGAAGAAGTAGAGGCCGACGAAAACAGACAAGAACAGCGCCAGCGGCCTGCGCACCGATTCGCGCGGACGCGGCACCTGCGCACCCGCGTTCAGTTCGGGGTACCACCGCCCCACGACGACGTCGTTGAAGAAGCCGAAGGCGAAGGCGGCCGCCAGCGCATAGACCATCGTCCACACGAGCGACAGCCGCCCGTCGGGCTGCTGAGATTCCGACGGCAGAAGGGTCATCAGCCAGAAAAAAAGCAGCGCATTGAAAGCAAATTCGTAGACTTTGTACGGTCTCTCCATAGCTGTCCTTAAATTTAGTTTTTCCGGCCCTGTGCGAAAGGGTCGAAGAGATGATCCAGCAGAGCGAATACCCATGCGACGACGAGGCTGTACCCCAGTGTCCGCACCGGCGAATAGGGTTCGCGCCAAAGCCAGAGCGTGCAGGCGGTGTCGATCACGAAGAGTCCGACGAACCACATCAGCGTCCTCACGAGAAAACGGGAAGTTCGACTCATAAAATTGCGTACTTAGTCAGGCTACAAACCATCGCAATCCGGAACGAAGCCTACGGCCGGAACCTCGCCCAATAAACCAACCCATCGGCCAACATCAATGCGCTCGTCACGAACAAAGCATTACCCAAACACCGGCCGGCCGGAAACGGGGAAACTCCACAACTCTGATAAGCGTAAAACAAGAACAGAAAGAAGAATACGAAGATACTCTTCTTGATGCATAATCTGATCATTCCACTTCGTTCCATCGACTTATTCCGGATTTGACGTCAGCACAAATATAAATAAAACGCCCCTATATTTCAAATATTTCGATATTTATTTCAGATATTATTTATTTGTTTATATATTGATTCGGACTTCATAAAACAATCTTTGCAAATTAACCGGAAACTGCATATTCGGTTACACATCGTAACAGCGATCCGACAGGACAGGAGGGCTTCCGAACCACGATTCCGCCCCATCCGCAGGCAGTAGGCCTTTGGCAGCGTCGTGCTTCGTCCGTAAAATCCGGCCGCGGATTCCTCCTCAATGACAATACGGCCCTTGCCGCGCGGAAAATGCAACGCCGCGGTACAACCGACATCGAGAGAGAACCCGGTCTGCAAAAAAAGCCCCGCCGAAAGGCGGGGCCGAAATCAACGTTTTCGTTAAGCCGAGCGCAGAGCCGAACTTGTTCAGGCTATGCCGAGGCGAGAAAACGACTGTTGAAAACAAACGAACGGAATTTCCGATCAGAGATTGGGATTGATCTTCGACCACTCCGATACGGGCGGCACGATATTGAGCGTGACGAGCTCGTCGCGCATCTTGCAGAGGTGCTCGTAGCTGGCGTCGAGGCTGGCGACCTCGTCGGCCGTGCCCGTCGGAACCTCGAAGTGGCAACCCGTAGCGTCGAGCGTGGTCTTCATAGCCATCATGATGCACTTGTACTTCTCGTTGTTGACGAACGTGCCGGCCGGCCAGCGGAACGCCTCGCCGCCCATGGCCGAACGGATCATCTCGACCGAGAGGTAGGACGGGCTCTGGAACGACGAACGGCCGCGCAGCTCGATGATCTTGGCACCACCCTTCGTCACGTCCTGCTGCATCTGCTTCCACTCCTCGACGGGGAACTCCGCCGTACCGATAATCTCGCTCAGCGGCTTGCCGGCAACCTTCACGGCGCTGCCGAACACAGCCATCTGCTCGCCGTGGCCGCCATAGGTGGCGCAACCCGTGATCTGGTTCTGCATCACGCCGAACTTCTTGGCCAGCGCACTCTGCAAACGCGTCGAGTCGAGCGCCGCGAGCGTCGTCACCTGCGAAGGTTTCAGACCGGAGTAGAGCAGCGTCACCAGACCCGTCAGGTCGGCCGGGTTGAAGATAATCACCACGTGCTTCACATCGGGGCAATAGGTCTTGATGTCCTTACCCAGCTGCTCTGCGATCTCGCAGTTGCCTTTGAGCAGATCCTCGCGCGTCATGCCGGCCTTGCGCGGTGCGCCGCCCGAAGAGATGATATACTTCGCGTCGGTGAAAGCCTCCTTCACGTCGGTCGTCGCCGTGATGTTCACGCCGTCGAAACCGCACCCGGCATCAGGTTCTGTACCAAGCAGGTGCTGCGCTGGGGCATTATCCTCTACGGGTTCCGCCTGACGCTCTCCGAGGTGGCCGCCGTGGGTATTCCGGCCGTCGCGGTCGACCTGGTCGTCGTGACGGTCACGATCCTGGGCGGCGTCCTGCTGGGACGCCTGCTGAAGATCGACCGCGACACGGCGCTGATGACCTCGACGGGCAGCGCCATCTGCGGCGCGGCGGCCGTGCTGGGCGCCGAACCGGTCGTGAAATGCGAGGGGTACAAGACCGCCATCGCCGTCTCCACGGTCGTGATTTTTGGCACCCTCTCGATGTTCCTCTATCCCCTGATGTACCGCACGGGGATGCTCGACGCCCTGACGGACACGGGCGTGGCCGTCTATACGGGCAGCACGCTGCACGAGGTGGCCCATGTGGCGGGGGCGGGCAACGCAATGGATCCGACCGATACGCTGGGAATCGCTGGGACGGCCACCATTACCAAGATGATCCGCGTGATGATGGATCCGGTCGACGGCATATCCCGCAAGACTCACCTCGAACAGCACTTCCAGAAACCAGAAGGGACGGATCGGATTGTCGGCCGGATAGAGAAAGGCGTGCAGATAGGCTGAAAAACTCAACTCCGACGGCCGCATGGCATAGGCGCTCAACAGCCCCTTGGGGATGAAGACGAGCGTCGTCCACACGACAAGAGGCAACAGCAGCCGCAGCGCACGGCGGCGTGCGAAAGTCCCCGCACCGACCTGTCCGCTCCCTCCGCCGTAACGGAACAGATAGCCCGAAAGGGCGAAGAAGAGCGGCATGTGGAAGGCGTAGATCCAGCGGAACAGCGCCGTCGAAGCGAAACGGGAATCCACTCCCGAATGGCCCGCTACGACCAGCAGGATCCCGATCACGTAGCAGAGATCGATCCGCCGGTCGCGCGGGAGACGATCCGACGGTCGGGACGTCGGGGTCGGACTACTTTTCATAAATCGACTCGGAGCGGGGCGTATCGTGCGAATGTTCGTCGTTCTGGCGGCTGACGCTCAGGATCATCCCCAATGCGATGACCGTGAAGAGCACCGACGAGCCGCCGCGCGAGATGAGCGGCAGCGTCTGTCCCGTCTCGGGCATCAGGTTGACCGTCACCATGACGTGCAGCAGCGCCTGACAGGTAATCATGAGCGCAAGCCCCAAGACCAGCAGTCCCGGAAAGGCGGTGCCGCAGCGCACGAAGATTTCGCGGGCGCGGAAGAAGATCCACAGGTAGAGCATCAGCAGGATACCGGCCAGGATGATCCCGTACTCCTCGACGAAAAAGGCGTAGGCGTAGTCGCTTTCGGGATGGATCATCTCCACGCGCATGGCGCTCTGGCCCGCCCCCTCGCCCAGCAGTCCGCCGTTGTGGATGGCGATCATCGAACGTTCGGTGTCGGTGAGCCGGTCGATCGGTTTCTCGGTCTGCGACGACGTCCACAGGTCGATCCACGTACTCACGCGCCCGCCCGCCGTCTCGCTGCGGCCCAGATTGAGCAACCCCGCCAGCAGCAGGGCAGCGCAGGCCAGCCCCACGAGCCGCACCAGCTCGCTCACCCGCACGCGCCCGATGAGCATCATCACCAGCGAGGTCAGAAAGACCAGCATCGCCGACGACGTATGCGCCGGAAAGATCACCGCACACGACAGCACGACGGGCAGCAGGATGGGCCTCGTCCCCTCGCGCCAGATCTTGCGCTGCGCGGGCCGCCCCCACCGGAAGGGGTTGAGCGACGGGACGATCCGGATGCGGTCGATCTTGCTCTGGCACGACGAAAGGCGGCGTGCCAGCAGCAGGATCGTGGCGACCTTCAATGCCTCGGAGGGCTGGAACTGGAATCCCGCGACGGGAATCCACCGCGCGGCGCCGTTGGTCGTGGCGCCGATGAAGTAGACGGCCAGCGTAAGCAGCAGACTCAGCACATAGACCGGCTGCGCCAGCCGGTTGTAGACGCGGCAGTTGATCTTGTGGACGATGACGATGATCGGGACGCAGAGGATCAGAATCCCCACCTGCTGACGCAGGAAATGCGCCGTCGAACGCGCCGTATGGGCGTCGTAGGCCATTTTGGCCGTCGACGAGTAGACCACCAGCACCGAAATCACGGCCAGCGCCGCAATGATGATCCACAGGACGCGGTCGCCGGTAAACACCGAGCCGACCAGCGCCCGCAGGCCGCTTTGCGGCGCGGAGGATGCAGTTTCGGAAGATCGGGTCTCTTTCATTGTTCAGTCGTCGTTAGCGCCGTGCGGCGAGTCTTCCCGCACCGCACGGACTCGTCATCGGAAGGGTCAGCAGTGTTCGCCGACCCATTTTTTGAACAGCTCGCCGCGCTGTTCGTAGTTGCGGAACAGATCGAACGAGGCGCAGGCAGGCGACAGCAGTACGGCGTCGCCCGGACGCGCCGCACGGCGGGCGGCCTCCATCGCCTCGTCCAGCGACGCCGTGGAGATCACCTCCGGCACGACACCCGTGAAGGACTCGACGAGCTTGCGGTTGTCGACACCCATGCAGACGAGCGTATGCACCTTCTCGCGGGCGAAATCCTTGAGCGGCCCGTAATCGTTGCCCTTGTCCGTACCGCCGGCGATCCACACCACGGGGCGTTTCATGCTTTCGAGCGCATAGTAGACCGAATCGACGTTGGTGGCCTTCGAGTCGTTGATCCACAACACACCGTCCGTTTCGCGCACGGGTTCGAGACGGTGCTCGACCGGCGCGAAAGCGTAAATCGAACGGCGGATACGGTCGGGCGCGACGCCGGCCGCGAGCGCGGCCAGTGCGGCAGCCATGGCGTTGTAGGCGTTGTGCAGCCCGCCGATACGCATCCGGCGCGTGTCGATCTCGACCGAACGGTCGCCCACGGTGGCCGTGAAGCGGCCGTCGCGGCTCAGGAAGGCGTCGCCGTCGCTGCCGGCGACGGCAGCCCGTGCGGCGAAGGGCAGCTGCCGCTGCGGCAGCCGATACGACGGCAGCAGCGACCAGATCGTTTCGTCGTCGGCCGAATAGATGAAGTAGTCGCCTGCACGCTGGTTCTGCGCAATGCGCATCTTCGCCGCGGCATACTTCGCGAACGAGTGGTCGTAGCGGTCGAGGTGGTCGGGCGTGATGTTGGTCAGCACACCGATGTCGGCCCGGAACCTGAACATGCCGTCCAGCTGGAACGAGCTGAGTTCCAGCACATGCCAATCGTACCGGCCGGTTGCGACCGAATAGGCGAAGCTTTCGCCGATGTTGCCGCCCAGGGCGACGTTGCAGCCCGCGTCGCGCAGAATCCGGTAGACGAGCGACGTGGTGGTCGTCTTGCCGTTCGAACCGGTGATGCAGATCGTGCGCGCACCGTCGAGATAACGCCCCGCGAATTCGATCTCGGAGATCACGGGAACGCCCCGTTCGCGAAGTTTGCGCACGATGGGCGCCGAGTCGGGGATGCCGGGCGACTTGACGCATTCCGAAGCGGCGAGGATGCGCTCCTCGCTGTGGCCGCCCTCCTCGTAGGGCACGCCCCATGCTTCGAGTTTCATCCGGTAGCGGTCGGCGATGCGGCCGCTGTCGGACAGAAAGACGTCGAATCCTTTCCTGCGGGCGAGGATCGCCGAACCGTAGCCGCTGATACCTCCGCCCAATACAACGAGTTTCTTCATTTCAAAATGGCGTCAGGCGTTGAGAATCCGCTGGTACATCTCGCAGACGAAGTTGAGAATCGGCGCATAGCGCCCTTCGCGCAACGACTCGGAGAGCATCGAATAGTACTCCACCACCTCTTCGATCGGGAAGGGCTGGCAGGTGAAGTAGTAGGCCGACAGCGGCGACGAGGGGTTCTCGCGGATGTAGGCGCAACGGCGCTCCTTGATGCCGCGGTCGAGCAGACGCAGCTCGGCGTTGAGCTGCCGCTGCCGCTCCGGCGACAGGTCGTCCCACTCGCCCGCGAGGTTCTGGCGGCGCAGCGTCGCGGCGCGAAGCTCCTCGCGGCGATACTTCCTGCCGTATTCGTAGTCGGCTTCGAAGACGGGCGAGCCCTTCACGCGCCAGTCGAACGTATCCCCGTCCTGAAACAGGCCGAGGACTTCGAGCTGCTCGCCCGGAAGGATGAAGAAGCTGGCGAGCGCCGGCGCACCGGCCGCATCGTCGCGGCGGTGGAGCGTCACGGCATAGATCTTATCGTCGTCGGGCAGCATGTACCGCCCTTCGAGATCGGTCTGCGCCGTTCGCAGGTCGCCGGAGAAGGCCTTGTCGTACTCCGCATAACTGAGCCGCATGTCGACGCGCGGAACGCTCACGGCGATACGTCCTTTGAGCGGAGCCGGCGCCTGAGCCCGTGCGGCGAAACAGCCGAGCAGCAGCAGGGATACAATCCAGATTTTTTTCATGTCATTCATCGTTTTTTGGTTTGATTATCGGATTTTGAGCGTCGCGAGCGCCGCGAGCGACAGCAGCATGCTCACGATCCAGAAGCGGATGACGATCTTCGTCTCGAAGATTCCCTTCTTCTGATAGTGGTGGTGGATGGGCGACATCAGGAAGATGCGCCGTCCCTCGCCGTAGCGGCGTTTGGTATATTTAAAATAGGAGACCTGCATCATAACCGAAAGACTCTCGACAAAAAACACGCCGCAAAGGATCGGCAGCAACAATTCCTTGCGGATGCAGAGGGCGAAAACGGCGATGATGCCTCCGATGGCCAGCGACCCCGTATCGCCCATGAAGGTCTGGGCCGGGAACGAGTTGTACCACAAGAAACCGATCAGTGCGCCGGCGAAGGCAGCCGCGAAGACCACCAGTTCGCCCGAACCGGGGATATACATGATATTGAGGTAGTCGGCATAGACGATATGGCCCGAAAGGTAGGCCAGGATCGCCAGCACCACCACGATCGGCGCCGAAACGCCCGAAACCAGACCGTCGAGCCCGTCGGTGAGATTGGCGCCGTTCGATACGGCCGTGACGACGAAGATCGCCACCAGCACGTAGAGAATCCATGTGGCCATGCGGTTGCCGCCCGTGAACCACGCATAGTCGAACTCGTTGTTCTTGACGAAGGGGATCGTCGTCTGCGTGGTCTTGACGCTCTCGGTGCCCATGACCACGCGGTTCGTCGTGACGCTCTCGATCACCTCGCCGTCGTCGTCCACGAAGAGCTGCTGGACGGGTTCGACCACCTTGTCGCGCACCACGACTTCGGGCGAAGCGCACATCACCGTGCCGACGATGATGCCGATGCCCACCTGTCCCACGATCTTGAACTTGCCTTTGAGCCCCTCCTTGTTGTGGCGGAAGACCTTGATGTAGTCGTCCAGGAAGCCCAGCAGCCCCAGCCAGACGGTCGAAACGATCATCAACTGAATGTAGATGTTGTCCAGCCGGCCGAACAGTAGCACGGGAACCAGCACGGCCAAAAGGATCATCACGCCGCCCATGGTGGGCGTGCCCCGTTTCTGGAGCTGGCCTTCGAGGCCGAGGTTGCGGATCTCCTCGCCGATCTGACGGCGCTGCATGAAGCGGATGATCCCCTGTCCGAAGGTGATCGTAATGAGCAGCGCCAGGATGACGGCCAGCGCCGAGCGGAACGAGATGTACTGGAACATGCCCGCACCGGGCAGGTCGTAAGAACGGTCGAGATATTGGAAAAGATGATACAGCATACGTCGATAAAGTGCCGGTCGGCGCCGGCGGAATAAATGAGGTTAGCGGTGAATGGAAAACTGATGTTCGATCTGTTGACGGTCGTCGAAATGGCGGCGCTCGTCGCCCACGATCTGGTAGGTTTCGTGTCCCTTGCCGGCAAGCAGCACGATGTCGCCCGGACGGGCCAGCATCGCCGCCGCGCGAATCGCTTCGCCGCGGTCGGCGATGCGCAGGTAACGGGCTTCGGGGGGCAGGCCGGCGACCATCTCGTCGAGGATCGACTCGGGGTCTTCGTGCCGCGGATTGTCGGAGGTGAAGATGGCCGTCGCGGCGTACTTCACGGCCATAGCGGCCATTTCGGGACGCTTGGTGCGGTCGCGGTCGCCGCCGCAGCCGCAGACGGCGATGAGCTGTCCGTCGCCGGTGAGCAGTTCGCCGAGCGTCCGCAATACGTTCTCCAACGCATCGGGCGTATGGGCATAGTCGACCACGGCCGTGCGGCCGTCGGCCGCACGCACGAATTCGAGCCGCCCGCTCACGGGCCTGAGGCAGCTCATCGCCGTCAGCACCTCGCTGCGGTCGGCGCCCAGCAGCAGTGCGGCGCCGTAGACGGCCAGCAGGTTCGAGGCGTTGAACCGGCCGAGAAATCCGACCCACACCTCGTCGCCGCCCAGACGCAGCAACATGCCGTCGAGGTGCTGTTCCAGTACACGCCCCGTGAAGTCGGCGGCCGACCGGAGCGAATAGGCGGCCACCCGTGCACGGGTATTCTGCACCATGACGCGGCCGTTGCGGTCGTCGGCGTTCGTCAGGGCGAAAGCCCCGGCGGGCAGACGGTCGAAAAAGAGCTTCTTGGCCTCGATATAGGCGGCGAAGGTCTTGTGGTAGTCGAGATGGTCGTGGGTGATGTTGGTGAAGATGCCCCCTTCGAAATGCAGGCCGCGGATGCGCTCCTGCACGATGGCGTGCGACGACACCTCCATGAAGCAATAGGCGCAGCCCGCGTCGACCATTTCGCGCATCAGCGCGTTGAGCCGGATCACGTCGGGCGTGGTATGCGTCGACGCGATGCGCCGTTCGCCCACGCGGTAGACGACCGTCGAAATCAGTCCCGCCTCGTAACCCAGCCGGCGGAAGAGGTCGTAGAGCAGCGTGGCGACGGTGGTCTTGCCGTTGGTGCCGGTGACGCCCACCAGATGCAGTTCGCGGCTGGGATGATCGTAGAAGGCGGCCGCCATGTCGGCCATCGCCGCATGGGTGTCGGCCACCGCGACGTAGCACACCCCTTCGGCCAGCGTTTCGGGCAACTGCTGGCAGACGACCGCAACGGCGCCCGCCGCAACGGCCTGCGGAATAAAACGGTGTCCGTCGGCCGCCGTCCCCGTCACGGCGAAGAAGCAGCTGCCCGCCGCGACCTCGCGCGAATCGCAGGTCAGCGAGCGAACGACCTGTCCCGCCGCATTGCAGACGGCCGCGACCGGCGTCGAACCGATCAGATTGTCGATACGTTTCATATAGTTCATTTATCTCAATTTCAATGTTACGGTTTGCCCCCGCTGTATCTTTGCGCCGGGCGGCAACGTCTGTTCGCGCACGGCCCCCTTGCCGGTGAAAGCGACCCGCAGTCCGCGGCTTTCCAGCAGAAAAACGGCCTCCTTCAATCCCATGCCGCGCACATCGGGCATCGTATGCGGGTCGTCCGCAAGCGGCGTCACCGTCACCCTGCCGAGCGAATCGACGCGCGTGCGCCCCCAGCCCGAACGGCGCTCGCTCACCACGCGGGGCATCAGTTCGCCCGCCGCCTCGCGGATCTGGGCGATGTCGCCCCCCTTGACCGTGCGGGCGTAATGCGCATCGTCGGTCTCTTCGACGCGGCCGTACCACTCGCGCTGACGGTTGTAGATGTAGTTGACGATCTGCTGCTCGACGGGACCCGACAGACCGGCCCCGTAGTAGGTCGTACCCCGTCCGCGGCGGGTGAACATCGCCGTGAGCACCGTATACTTGGGTTCATCGGCCGGAAAGTAGAGCACCATCGTACCGAGGTAATAGCCGTCGGAGTATTTGATCCCGTCCTGCGCGAACTGCGCCGTACCGGTCTTGCCGGCGATCTTGAAGAGCGTCGTATCGCGGAAGAACTGCTTGGCCGTACCGGTCGTACCGACCTCTTCGAGGCACTCGCGTACCTTGCGCAGTGCCGACGAGGAGCAGATCTTGTCGACCAGCACCCGCCGTTCGGGACGCTCGACCACCTCGCCGCCGCGCCGGATTTCGCGCACGAGCCGCGGGGCGACCATGCAGCCGTCGTTGGCCACGGCGTTGTAGAGCGTGAGCGTATGCAGCGGCGTCAGTTCGATGGCATAGCCGTAACCCATGTTGACGATCGAGACGTCGGGGTACCAGATCTTCATGCCCGGTGCGGGGAAGATCGGGGCCACGGCGCCGAACTCCTCCAACCCTACCGTGCGGTCGAGGTGCAGGTGGCGCAGGTAGTCGACATAACGCTCGGGATCGTCCTTGTAGGTCTCGTAGACGGCGCGGGCGAAAAAGACGTTGGACGAGTGCGCGACGGCGTCTTTCAGATTGAGCGGCGGCAGCCCGTGCGAATCCTGCACCGTCGTGCGCCCCACCTTCACGCGGGCGCCGTTGCCGGTGTCGAAAGTCTCGTCGAGCGACATCCCCGCATCGTCGACCAGCGCCAGCAGCGCCGCGAGCTTGAAGGTCGACCCCGGCTCCATACGCGACGACAGGGCGTGGTTCTTCACCTCGGCGTAGGCGCCCGACTTGGTACGCGAAAGGTTGGCCATCGCCAGCAGGTCGCCCGTGGCGACCTCCATGACCAGCGCCGTACCCCACAGCGCATTCTGCGCTTCGAGCTGGCGGCGCAACGCGCGGTCGGCGACATCCTGCATCTCCAGGTCGAGCGTCGTCACCACGTCCAGCCCGTCCTCGGGTTCGGAGTTGTCGCCTCCGACCACGCGGCCGTAGAAACCGCGGGCGATGCGCTGACGGCGCGCCTTGCCGTCGCGTCCTTCGAGCACGTCGCGCAGAACGTACTCCACGCCGTAGTTGCCCTTGTCGCCGACCTGCCCGATCGTGCGGCGCGCCAGTTCGCCCTGCGGATAGACCCGTTCGTCGCGTTCGCGCAGGCGGTAGGTCATGCCCATATTCCAGTTGAGAATGGGATAGCGGCGCAAGGTCTGCCACTCGGTGTAGTCGATTTCGCGCGGGAAAAGCGCCACGGGCGTGTGGTCGCGCAACGTGTCGTAGAGCTTCACGGTCAGGAACTCCTCGCCCCGCATCCGGTCCCACCAGCGGGCGAGGCCCCCTTCGGAGCGCGGCACGAGCGTATCCTTGCGGTAGGTGACGCGGTAGCGGCGGGTGTGTTCGCGCTGCATCGCCTGCGCATAGGCCGCGGCCGATTTGTCGCGGAAATAGAGCGCCAGCAGCTTCGCGAGCGAATCGCTCTGCTCACGGAACGTGCGGAGCGAGTCGAACCCCGGGCTGCCGTAGTCCATTTCGACCTGATAACGGAAGAGCGACGTGGCCAGCGGCTCGCCGTCGCGCGTCAGGATGTTGCCGCGCCGTGCGGGAATGATCTCGTCGGTGAAGATCCGCCCCTCCAAACGTTCGGCGTTGTAGGCCACCTCCGACGAGAAGAGCTGCACCCAGATCAGACGCGCGAAGACCAGCGCCGCGATCAGGACGAAGGCGGCGTAGAGCAGGTGCACCCGGAAGAGGATGTCGCGCTTGATCGGGGAGTTTTCCTTGGGCTGCGGCATGGTCACTCTTCGATGATTTCGCCCGGAGCGGCCGGATCGTACAACGGAATGCCGCGCTCCGCGAGCGCGCGCACGACGGCCGAATGGGTCGTCGAACGGAAACTCTGCTCCTGCAAGCGTACGGAACGTTCGCGCAGGAGCTGCACCTCGCGTTCGAGGCGCGTATATTTCATGTCGAGATGCAGCGCCGTGAACATGACGAAGATGCTCACGAAGAACGTGACGGCCATATAGATCAGGTAGCGGTAGTAACCCGAAAAGCTTTCGCGCACGAGGATGTTGCCCGAAAAGAGCAGCCACAGGAAACTCGACTTGCGGCGGCGCTCCATGCGGGCGGCGCGCTCCTGCTCGGCACGCTGCTCCTGCTCGGCCTCACGGTCGGCACGCAGGTCGTCGTCGGCCTCGCCGCGCTGCACGCGCAGCACCTCGCGGCGGATCTTGCGGGCGAGTTCCGCCTCGCGGGCCGCGGCTTCGCGGTCGGCGTCGGTCGCGGGATCGAATTCGGTGTCTTCGTAGCGCATGGGTTACCGGTCGTTTTTAATCGCCGCACGCAGTTTGGCCGAGCGGGAGCGGGGATTGCGATCCAGCTCTTCGGGCGAAGGCGTGACGGCCTTGCGGGTAAGGAGCGTGAAAGGACTTTCGGCACGGCCGTAGAAATCCTTCTCGACGCGGCCGTCGAAGTTGCCGCTGCGCAGGAAATTCTTGACCAGCCGGTCTTCGAGCGAATGGTAGGAGATCACCACCAGCCGACCGCCCGGCCGCAGCACCCGAAGGCTCTGTTCGAGCGCCATCCGCAGCGCCTCCATTTCGCCGTTGACCTCGATGCGTAACGCCTGAAAGAGCTTGGTGAGGAACTTCGCCTCCTCCCGTCTGGGCGTACACGGCACCACGGCCGCTACCAGCGCGTCGGTCGTTGTGATCGGCGCGGCGGCACGGGCTCGCTCGATGCAGCCCGCGACCTTCCACGGCGTGGAGAGTTCGCCCCAGTCGCCCAGCACGCGCGTGAGCGCATCGCGGTCGTAGGTGTTGACCACGTCGGCCGCAGTCCTGCCGCCGCGGCGGTTCATCCGCATGTCGAGCGGCGCCGTGCCGCGGAACGAGAAGCCCCGCTCGACGGCGTCGAAATGGTGCGACGAAACACCCAGATCGGCCAAAATGCCGTCGACCTGCGCAACGCCCCGCAGGCGCAGCGCAGCGCGCAGAAAGCGGAAATTGCTCTCCACGTAATGAAAGCGCCCGTCGTCGGGACGGTTGGCGAGCGTATCGCGGTCCTGGTCGAAACCGTAGAGCCGCCCTTCGGGCCCCAGCAGCGAAAGAATGCGGCGCGAATGGCCGCCGCCGCCGAAGGTCAGATCGACGTAAGTGCCTGCCGGATCGACAGAGAGCAGTCCGACGGACTCCTCGAGCAACACCGGAGTATGGTAGCCCTGCTCCATGCGAGAAATAGGTATAAAAGCGTAATTTGGGGGTAAAGTTACCTATAATAAAAAAAATATCCCAACAAAATCGTTATATTTGCATGACGATACGGATATTCCTATGCCCCGAATTGATATCGACGAAGTGCTGCGCGAAAAGGCGCCCCGATTCGCAAAATACATCCCCCGTTTCATACGGAACTGGCTCCGGCGCACCATTCACGAAGAGGCGCTCAACGACATCCTCGCCGCAGGATGGAACCGCCCGCCGCAGGAGTTCATCCATGTGGCGTTCGAACGGATGCGCATCGCATACCGGATCGACGGGCTGGAACGCCTCGATCCCGCGGAGCGCTACCTTTTCGTGGCGAACCACCCCTTCGGCGGGCTGGACGGAATGATGATCGCCGACGCGCTGATCGAGCGGTTCGGCGATGCGCGCGTGGTGGTCAACGACCTGCTGATGCACGTCGAACCGCTGCAACCGATCTGGCTTCCGGTCAACAAGCACGGACGGCAGACGGCCGCATACGCCCGCCGCTACGACGAAGCCTTCGCCGGCGACCTGCCGATCCTGACCTTTCCGGCAGGACTCTGCTCGCGGCGGCGCGGCGGCGTGGTGAGCGACACGCCGTGGCGGCTCAACTTCATCAAGCGCGCCCACGCTTCGGGGCGCAAGATCGTACCGCTCTACGTCGAAGGCCGGCTGTCGGACTTTTTCTACCGCATCGCGCGGCTGCGCGAACGGCTCGGCATCAAACTCAACGTCGAGATGCTCTGGCTTCCCGACGAGATGTTCCGCCAGGGCGGAAGCCGCTTCCGTATCGTGGCGGGCGATCCGATCACGCCCGACGGCCTGCGGGGGACGCTGCGGCAGCAGGCCGACACCGTTCGCGGGGAGGTTTACCGACTCAAAGAGAAACTGCCATGCACGAAATAAAACCGATCATCGATCCGCTGCCCCGGGAAGAGCTGCTGCGGGAGCTGACGCCCGACCGCAAGGTGCGCGACACGAAACGCGCCGGCAACGAAATCTACATCTTCACGGCGGCCGAATGCCCCGCGCTGATGCGCGAGGTGGGGCGGCTGCGCGAAATCGCCTTCCGCGCAGCCGGCGGAGGCACGGGAGAGGAGGCGGACATCGACGGGGAGGACAGGGCCGAGGGAGGATACCACCAGCTGATCGTCTGGGACCCAGCGGCGCAGGAGATCGTGGGCGGATACCGCTTCATCGTCTGCACGTCGAGCCGGCAGCCGCATCTCTCGACGGAACACTACTTCCATTTCAGCGATCTTTTCCGGCGCCGCTACCTGCCCCACACCATCGAATTGGGGCGTTCGTTCATCCAGCCGGCCTATCAGGCGCGCTCCAACACGAAGAGCATCTATGCGCTGGACAACCTCTGGGACGGGCTCGGAGCACTCATCGTGCTGAATCCCAAAGCGAAATACCTCTTCGGGAAGGTGACGATGTACAGCTCCTACCAGACCGTAGCCCGCAACACGCTCATCTATTTCCTGCACAAATACTTCCCCGACCGCGACCGGCTGGTCACGGGACGCCATCCGATCGATCTGGGGCTGGACGATCCCTACTACGAACGGATTTTCACGGGGGAGAACTACGTGGAAAACTACCACATCCTGATCCAGCGCATCCGCGAATTCAACGAGAACATCCCGCCGCTGATAAACTCCTACATGAATCTGTCGCCTACGATGCGGGTCTTCGACACGGTGGAGAACCCCGATTTCGGGGGCGTGGAGGAGACAGGCATCCTGCTGGCGATCAAGGATATATACCTCGAAAAACGCGAACGCTACACCCGCTGGGACGGCTGGCGCGCCAACCTGCGCGCACGGCGGCTCGCCTTCGCGGAGCGGATACGGAGCCACCTCGAAGCAGTCAAGTAGAAGCCCGCGCTGCAAAACCCGCCAGCCCGCAGTCCGCCCGAAACGGAGCTCTTCGAAACGGAATCGCCCGCTCTCTCCCCGCAAGCGTCTCCCGCCTGCGGACGCGATATGAAATTACGGCATGAAGTGTTTGATTCCAATGTTTTTTTGAGTAACTTTACTTCGTACTGCGGAAATATGCCGCTGCATACGAGCGGCGTATATTGTCAACGGATCTTCACATAAAGTCATGAACAAAACCCTGAAACCTCTCTTTGCATGCCTGTTTTCGGGCCTGATCTGCACCGGCGCAGCAGCCGCGGAACCGCAGGTCATCAACATCAAGACCGACGGATCGTCGATGGTCATGAGCGTGACTTCCGACGGCGAAGTCCTGTTCCACCATTTCGGAGGACGTATCGACGACGCGACGCCCGTGACCGGAATCAAGAGCTACCGCCGCACGGACCACGGCACCGACAACCTCGCCTACTCGACGATGGGCGGCCGCAACTTCCGCGAACCCGCGCTGCGCGTGACCCACGCCGACGGCGACATGAATACCGAATTGCGCTACGTGTCGCACGCCACGCGCACGCTGGCCGACACGAATGTCACCCGAACCGTCATCAAGCTGACCGACACGAACCAAGCGCTCGACGTCGAACTGGTCTATACGGCCTATGCCAAAGAGAACGTCATCACGACGCACACCGTGATCCGCAACCGCGAAAAGGGCGACGCCGTACTGCACGCCTTCTATTCGTCGTCGCTGCCCGTAAAGGCGCGCAGCTACCTGCTGACCCACCTCTACGGCTCATGGGCGCGCGAGAGTCAGGTCGACCACACGCTGCTCACGCATGGTTCGAAGAGCATCGAGTCGCGCAAGCAGGTACGCACGACGCATACCGAGAATCCGGCCTTCATGATTACGCTCGACAGCGAGTCGTTCGACGAGAATTACGGCGAGGTGATCGCAGGAGCACTGGCATGGAGCGGTAATTTCCGCCTCAACTTCGAAGTGGACGAATTCAACGTGCTCAACATTCTGGCCGGCGCCAATCCCTATGCGTCGGACTACACGCTCGGCGCGGGCGAGTCGTTCACCACGCCCGAGATGATCTATACTTACAGCTCCGAAGGCGCGGGCGGCGCGAGCCGCCACCTGCACGACTGGGCGCGCAACTACGGCGTATGGCACGGGCATACCTACGCCCCGACGCTGCTCAACAGCTGGGAGGGCGCCTATTTCACGTTCGATGCCAAGACGCTCACGGAGATGATCGACGATGCCGCCGACATGGGGCTGGAAATGTTCGTGCTGGACGACGGGTGGTTCGGCAACAAATATCCGCGCAACGACTCCAATGCGGGACTCGGCGACTGGCAGGTCAACGCGAAGAAACTGCCCGAGGGCATCGATTACATCGCATCGTACGCCCACCAAAGGGGGATGAAATTCGGTATCTGGATCGAGCCGGAGATGGTGAACCCCCGAAGCGAACTGGCCGAGAAACATCCCGACTGGATCGTGAAGGCGGGCAACCGCGAAATACCCCGTATGCGCAACCAGTGGCTTCTCGATCTGAGCAATCCGAAGGTGCAGGATTTCGTCTTCTCGGTATTCGACAATACGATGAAACTCTCGCCCAATATCGACTATATCAAGTGGGATGCCAACCGCCACGTCGAAAATGCAGGGTCGGAGTACCTGCCCGAGGACAAACAGTCGCATTTCTGGATCGATTATACGCAGGGCTTCTACAAGGTCATGGAACGCATTCGGGCCAAATATCCCGATGTGCTGATCCAGGCCTGCGCCTCGGGCGGCGGCCGCGTGGAGTTCGGCGCGATGAAATACTTCAACGAAGTGTGGACCAGCGACAACACCGAAGCGCTTTCGCGCACGCGCATCCAGTACGGTACGAGCCTTTTCTATCCGGCGACGGTCATGGGGTCGCACGTGTCGGCCACGCCTAACCATCAGACCGGCAATATCACGCCCATCAAGTTCCGCTTCGACATCGCCTGCGCGGGACGTTTGGGCATGGAGCTGCAACCCAAGCGGATGGACGACGCGGAGAAGCGATTCGCACGGAAGGCCGTCGCCAGCTACAAGGCGTATCGCGATATCGTCATGGAGGGCGACCTCTACCGTATCGGCACCCCCTATGACGATACCGGCTACTACGGGCTGATGTATGTCTCGAAGGACAAGAAAAAGGCGGTGCTCTTCACCTACTGCATCCGCTACCAGAGCCGCACGCTGATCCCCAAGTTCCGCCTGCACGGCCTCGACGCCAAAACCCGTTACACCGTCCGTGAACAGAACACGGACAAAAAAAGGTTCTGGTTCGACGGCGGCACCTTCACGGGTGAGTACCTCGCCAATGCGGGCATCAATCCCAATCTGAGCAAAATCTACGACAGCGCCGTATTCGTGCTCGAAGCACAATAGCCGCTTCTTTCGATCGGCCCGGCACCGTTCCCAAAGCAGCCAATGAAGCAGGAACAGGCCGACAGACCGGCCGAAAGAAAGGCCCCTGCCGGAGAGACTTCCGGCAGGGGCCTTTCTTTCGGCCGCTGACCTCCGGAACTCAGCGTCCCGTGTATTCGACCGCGACACCGCGCGCGAACGTGCGGAACGCCTCGAACTCGGCGGGCGAGATCGCCTCCGGATAGCTCATCACCATGAGCCGGTGGGGCTGCGGCGGCCGCAAGTAGGAGGGGTGGATATAGTCGTATTCGTTGTAAACGAAACCGTTGCGTTCGTAGAATCCGCGACGGCGGCGCGAAATTTCGTCTTCGGGCGGATCGATCTCCAGGATGACGCGCCCCGCACGACGGCACAGGTCGTGCAGAATGCGCGCACCGTAATTGTGCCCGCGCAGAACGGGTTCGACGGCCAGATGTTCGAGGTAGGCGTAGCCTTCGTCGGCGAGCCACCAGAAGACCAGCCCCACGAACAGGTCGCCGTCCCACACGCTCTCGGCATGCAGGCGGCCGTCGGCGAGCGCGGCGTCGTAGTCCCGTTCGCTGCGGCGCTCGCACGGAGGGAACGAAGCTTCGTAAAGTCGGTACGCCGCAGCCCAGCCGGCGTCGGCGGTGGAGAGGAATCTCCGGTATGTCAGTGTTTCCATAGGCGCTAAGATACGAAGTTTCGCGAATTCCGCCAAGATAGCCCTGACAAAACTTCACACGTCGTTCCGATTCCGCGCAGGTGTCGTCACTGCTTCCGCTCTTTTCGCTGAGCGATCCCGCAGGCCGAGGCTTGCCATGCACGGACGCCAGCAAATAATCATCGTTGCGCGCAGCGCACAACTGTCTCCGCATTGCGAAAAATCGGGAAGAAGAACGGACGAAGGATGCGCCGTCGAAAACGCGGGCGCGAGCTCGTCCGCGTAGCGTTTTAGGCGCAGGCCGTCGGCCGTTCCCCGACTTTTTCGCCCTGCGGACACTTTTGGCACCACCTTTTGGTGTCAAAAGGTGGTAAATCCGCTCCTCGCAGGAAACGCCCAATCGGAGGTGCGGGATACTTCCCGAAGTAAGAATCGATTTCTTCTGTCGTGCATTTTTTCTTCTGTGCTTTTGGCTTGATCCAAAAGCACCAAAAGATCAAGCACAGCAAAAAGTAGCGGGTGACGACACCGGCGCTCGCTGAGCGATCACGCAAGATCTACGCCGTTTGCGCACGATCGCTCCGGGCGCTCGCGCCGATGCCGCCACTTCTTCCGCTATTTTCGCAGTACAACCGGGCAGGCCTCCGGCCTGCTAAAACTGAGTAAAAAGAGATCAAAATCATCGTTGCGCGCAGCGCACAACACTTCCGCATCGCACCGGAGGCGGGACAATACAGTCTTCCGTACCCTGCGGGGAGAATATTTTCCCCGCAGGAAAACGCAGACGGCGACGGGTTTCGAGATTACGACAAATTTCGTACATTTGCCCGACTTTATCGAGCAGAACAGGCATGGAGTGGATCGATACCCTTTTCGTGGAACATACGGCGTTGCAGGCGGTGGTCGTCGTCGCCCTGATCTGCGCCGCGGGCATGGCACTGGGCAAGGTGCGCATCGGCGGCATCTCGCTGGGCGTCACGTTCGTCTTCTTCGTGGGAATTCTGGCCGGTCACTTCGGACTGTCGGTCGACGAAGAGATGCTCGAATATGCCGAAAGCTTCGGACTGGTGCTCTTCGTCTACTCGCTCGGATTGCAGGTGGGGCCGGGCTTTTTCAGTTCGTTCCACCGGGGCGGCGTGCGACTCAACCTACTGGGACTCGGCGTCATAGCGATCGGCACCTGCATGACGATCCTCCTGAGCCGCATCACCCCCGTAGCGCTCCCCGAGATGATGGGCGTCCTGTGCGGCGCGACGACCAACACGCCGGCGCTGGGTGCGGCGCAGCAGACGCTCAACCAGTTGGGAATTCCCTCCGACGGAGCGGCGCTGAGCTGCGCGGTGACCTATCCGCTGGGTGTCGTAGGAGTAATCCTGGCCATTCTCGTGATGCGCCGCCTCTGGGTGCGGCCGTGCGACCTGGCCGCGACCGAATCCGGCGACACGCACAGCACCTACATCGCAGCCTTCCAGGTACACAATCCCGGCATATTCGGCATGACCGTGCGCGAGGTCGCACGTATCAGCCACATCCCCCTTCGTCATCTCGCGGCTGTGGCGCGACGGCAAGGTCTCGATCCCCACCTCCGACACGCAGTTGCAGGAGGGCGACCGGCTGCTGATCGTCACGACCGAACAGAACGCCGAGACACTCACGGCGCTCTTCGGCGAGCAGGAACAGACCGACTGGAACAAGGAGGACGTCGACTGGAACGCGATCGACAGCCGGCTGATCTCGCAGTCGATCGTCATCACCCGCCCCGAAATCAACGGCAAAAAGTTAGGAGCGCTGCGGCTGCGAAACAGCTACGGGATCAACATCAGCCGCGTCTACCGCAGCGGCGTACCGCTGCTGGCCACGCCGAGCCTCGTATTGCAGATCGGCGACCGCGTGATCGTCGTGGGCGAAGCGCCGGCGGTGCACAACGTCGAGAAGGTGCTCGGCAACGCCGAAAAGAACCTCAACGAACCCAACATCGCCGCCATTTTCATCGGCATCATCCTCGGACTGGCCGTCGGCGCCGTGCCGCTGCATCTGCCGGGCATCTCGGCGCCCGTGCGGCTGGGACTGGCCGGAGGGCCGATCATCGTGGGTATCCTGATCGGCACGTTCGGGCCGCGGCTGCACATGATTACCTACACGACGCTGAGCGCCAACCTGATGCTGCGCGGCATCGGGCTGTCGATGTACCTGGCCTGTCTGGGACTGGACGCCGGCGCACACTTCTTCGACACGGTCATGCGTCCCGAAGGAGCGATGTGGATCGGTCTGGGTTTCGCGCTGACGCTGCTGCCGGTGCTCGTCATGGGATGGATCGCCCTGCGCTGGTCGCGGCTCGACTTCGGGTCGACCTGCGGCATGCTGTGCGGCGCCATGGCCAACCCCATGGCACTCGGTTATGCCAACGACACGATCGAGGGCGACAACCCGTCGGTGAGCTACGCGACGGTCTACCCGCTGTCGATGTTCGTGCGGGTGATTCTGGCGCAGGTGGTGCTGCTCTTCTTCCGCTGAGCCTTCCCGCTACATCGGTTACGCACTACCCGTCGATACGGCGGAGCAGGCGGGCGGGAACGCCTCCCACGATAGTATTCGCCTCCACGTCCTTCGCAACGACCGCACCGGCCGCCACGACGGCATTGTCGCCGATGGTGACGCCGCGCAGGATCGTCGCGTTCGAACCCACCCAGACGTTCCGGCCCAACACGATCGGCGCGGGAACGGTCGTACGGCGCTCGGCGGGTGCGATACCGTGGTCGAGCGTGGCGAAGACCACGTTGTGGCCGATCTGGCAACCGTCGCCGAGCGTGACGCCGCCGTGGTCCTGAAAATGGCAGCAGGCGTTGATGAAGACTCCCTTCCCCACGGCGATGTTCCGGCCGAAATCGGTGTAGAACGGAGGGAAGACCCGCACCGAGGGATCGATCTCGTATCCGAAAAGCCGCGAGAGAAGCGCCCGCACCTCATCGGGCGTATGGTAGGAGCCGTTGAGCTCGAAGGTGATGCGCCGCGCGGAGTCGCTCATCTCATCCATGAAACGGCCGATCTCCTCCGTATCGAGCGGGCGGCGCGTTGCGGCGAAAGCCAAAAATTCGGAGAGGTTCATCGCAGGTTCTCTTTGAAAAACGATTCGATACGGTCGAAGGGAATCCGCTCCATATTGTCGTAGAGGTCCGTATGGTTGGCGTCGGGGACGATGTACAACTCCTTGTTGTCGCCCGTCAGCCGCCGGAACGCATCCTCGCTGAAATAGCGCGAGTGCGCACGCTCGCCGTGGAGCAGCAGCACGGCGCTGCGGATCTCGCCGGCATAGGTCAGAAGGGGCATGTTGAGAAACGACAGCGAGGAGGTCGCGTTCCAGCCCTCGTTGGAGTTGAGCGACCGTCGGTGATAGCCGCGCGGCGTCTTGTAGTAGGCGTGATAGTCCTTCACGAACTGGGGCGCATCGGCGGGCAGCGGATCGGCCACACCGCCTGCACGGGCGTAGGTGCCACAGCGGTAATCCTCCGTGCGCTGCGCATTGAGCCGCCGGCGGAGTTCGTGGCGTGCGTCGGCGTCCATCGCGTCGAAATAGCCGTTGGCCGTCACGCGGCTCATGTCATACATCGTCGAGGCGACGGTCGCCCGAATGCGCGTATCGACGGCAGCGGCATTGAGCGCCATGCCGCCCCAGCCGCAGATGCCGAGGATGCCGATGCGCCCGGGATCGACCCGCTCCGAGGTCGAAAGGAAATCGACCGCGGCGCAAAAGTCCTCCGTATTGATGTCGGGCGACGCCACGTAGCGAGGCTCGCCGCCGCTCTCGCCCGTGTAGGAGGGGTCGAAAGCGATCGCGATCAGGCCGCGTTCGGCCAGCGTCTGGGCGTAAAGCCCCGACGCCTGCTCCTTGACCGCCCCGAAGGGTCCGCAGACGGCGACGGCCGGCAAGCGCCCCGCAGCATCTTTCGGAATATACATGTCCGCCGCCAGCGTCAGGCCGTAGCGGTTGCGGAAGGTCACCTTGCTGTGGTCGACCTTGCCGCTCCGAGGGAATACCTTGTCCCACTCGGAGGTCAGATTCAGTTGCTCGTTCATCGTGATATCGGAATTGAAAATCGGATCGGCCGCATCGCTCCGGCGGCCGCACCGACCGTCGCAGGAGCCGGAAAGCATCGCTCCGGCCAGTAGCGTAAAACACACAAATCGTCGCATGGCGTCATTCGTTCGTTCATATAACGGATTTCCCTCCGGCCGCACGGACACCGAACCCGTACAGGCCCGAAGGGAATTTCCTCCGATGCAAAAATACGGGTTCCGCACGGACGGACAGGCAGACGGATTACGGTTTGTCTTACCCGAATTACCGATTTTCGACGAACCGGGCGCCGATCACTCCGATTTGGCCTCCTTCGAGCAGTTGACGCCCTTGGCGTGGAGCGCCCACTGGCCGCGCGCGCGCAACACCTGCTCGACGATGTCGCGCACACAGCCCCGACCGCCCGGATACTCGGAGACGTAGCGCGCCGCTTCCAGAATCTCGGAGGCGGCGTCGGCCGGTGCGACGGGGATGCCGACGGCGCGCATACATTCCAGATCGGGAATGTCGTCGCCCATGAAGACGACGTTGCGGGCGTCGAGGCCGTATTCGTCGAGAAATTCGCGCAGCGCCGCGATCTTGTCGGCGCAGTCGGCGTAAATTTTCGTGACGCGGAGCCGCTCGAAACGCTCCTGCAACCACTTGCCGCGGCCGCCCGTGATGATGCAGATCTTATACCCCAGCTTGGAGGCATAGGAGACGGCGTAGCCGTCCTTGGCATAGTAACGGCGGATGAAGTCGTCGCCGAAGGGGGTGATACCCCCGTCGGTGAATACGCCGTCGACGTCGAAGACGAAGGCTTCGGTCTTTACGATATCTTCCTTGAAGTTTCCCATATGCTTTGTGTGATAAGTCGGTAGATGTCGCTCAGGAGGGCGTCGTCCGCCAGCAGGCGGAGATGGCGCTCCTGCGTGGGCAGGTCGCCCCGCACGGCGGGGCCCGTCTGTACGGCGGCCGGACGCGCGGCGGCGAGCGCCTTGGCCGTCGTCTCGGCGATGAGCGGCCGCAGCAGGTCGGCCGACACGCCCGCACGGCGCAGCACCTCGCCGCCCAGTTCGAAGAGGTGGTTGGCGAAATTGCAGGCGAAGACCCCCGCCAGATGCACCTGCCCGCGCAGGGCCGAGTCGGCATAGAGCACCGTGCGGCTCAGGCAGCGGGCGAAGGCCTCCACCTCGCCGCGCAGGTCGGGCGAGGCGGTCTCGACGAGGATCGGAATCTCCGAGAAGTCGACCTCGCGCCCCTTCGTGAAGGTCTGGAACGGATAGAAGACAGCCCGCCGCGGAAAGCGGGCCAGCGCATCGACCGGCACGCTGCCGGCCGTATGCGCCACGACGGCCGCGGCATCGATCGGCAGCGACGAGGCTACCTCCGCGACGGCCGCATCGCTCACGGCGATCAGATAGATGTCGGCACGGGCCAGGCGTGAGGGATCGCTCTCCCCCACGGTGCCGGACAATGCCGCGACGGCGGCCACGCGGTCGCGGTTGCGGCCGAAAACCTGCCGCAGGCCGAGCGGCGAAGCTGCGACGGCGCGGGCGAGCGCTTCGGCGAGGTTGCCGCTGCCGATGATGACGACGGAACGGATCATGGATCAGATATCGATTAGGAGTACATTGGCCTGCGACCGCCGTGCGGCGGCGCGAATATCGGCGAGCAACTCGCCGACGACCTTCATTTCGGGTGAATCGCGGAAGTCGAGCGCCGAATCTCCGTGGCTCTCGACCTGTTCCAACACGTCGTAGAGCGTCAGCGCATGGATGTCTACCGCCGGAGAGAAGAGGGTTTCGCGGTCGTCGGACTCGCTGCGCACGGCCACCAGCAGCCGCGCCGTGACCAGCGAAAAGAGCACGTCGTTGACGATGCGCGTCGGCAGCCGCAGCGCAGTATGGATCTCGACGGCCGAAACGGGACCGTGGCCGTCGCGGAAGATGCGCGCCACGTGCAGCATGACGGCCAGCGTCACCTGACGGCGGTGGTCGTAGCTGATGCGCAGCGATTCGCGCTCCTCGGCGAAGCGCGCGATGTTCTGGTAGGCGAACGACAGCTCGCCGCCGAACAGCAGGATCTGCCACGACCACTGCACAGCTGAAATCGGCGTGGTTGATGAGCGAGTTGACGTCCTTGATCATCAGTTGCAGGCGGAGGGTAGATGTCGTTGGGGAAACGCTCCGAGCGCAGGATGCCCGACAGGACGCGCTGACGGTCGAAGATATTCTCGCGCAGCGACATCGTGCTCTCCAACAGGGCGCTGATGCGGTGCAGCACGGCCTTGTCGATCGAGTCCTCCGAATTGATGTCCTTCGACAGGGCTGCGACCTGCTTGGCGATCATCTCCACCAGGTCGGCGTCGTAGTCGATGCGCACCTCCAACAGCGAAATGAAGAGGTGGTAGCCCGTCGAATAGCTGCGGTAGTTCATCTGAAGACGTTTTTCCGTTTCACGGAAGGTGCGGAACTCGGCGCTGCGCACCGAAACCAGCACACCCTCGTTCGAAATGATGAACGACACGGGCTGCACGACGAACGAATCGCCCGTCGGCACGAAGAAGTTGGAGTTGGAGATGATGGCGTTCTCCGTCTCGGAATACTTCGACGTGGACTCGATCTCCTCAACCTGCTGCTTGGTCTGGAGGCTGATCTCCATAAGCCTTCGACGGCCTTCTGCTCCTTAATGGTGGCAGGAGCATGTCAATCCACAGAATGTCGTCGTAACCCAGCTCGTCGAAGAGCTTGGTATCGGCATTCCGGATGATCTTGTTGTATTGTTTGAGGTAAATGGTAATCATAAGCACCCGGTTTGTATCCGGCGAACCCTCGCGGCGGCCGGATCGGTTCGGCGTGAAGAAAGGGCTGGCCCGCCGGCGGCGATTACCCTCTTCAGCCGGGTTCGACCAAAGGCGTCACCTTGACGCCGGAGGTCCAGAACTTTTGAAGAGCCTTGCGTTTCTCGTTATCGAACAAAAAATCGATGTTGCGCGTCAGGTAGTCGTAGGCATAGGGACGGTCGCGGTAGTCGCTCTGCTGGACAGCCTCGTAGATACGCTCCACACCGAAGGTGAGCGCCTCCTCCAACGCATCGGTCACCTCGTAGGGCGTCCCCTTGCGGGCGACCCACACCGCGAAGGCGAAGGGAAGCCCCGTCGCCTCGCGCCACTCGGCGGCCAGATCGTAGGAGTAGATGAACTCGTCCTCGTGGTCGAACACCTTGTCGCCGATGAGCAGGAAGGCGTCGCCCTCCTGCGGCGTGTCCAGCACCGCATAGTCGCTCATGTCGAGCCACTGAGGCGCGATCTTCCACCGGCGGGCCGCCAGATAACCGGTCAGCTGCACCGACGTGCGCGAATGGGCGTCGAGCCAGATGCGGCGCACCTCCTCGATCGGGGTGTTGGAGACCACCACCACCGTGCGCACCTCCCCCTCGGCGCCGATGCAGAAATCGGTGACCAGCTCGGCATCCTTCAACCGGGGAACGACGGCCGACGGCAGCAATGCGATGTCGGCATTGCCGTCGATGAAATTGCTTGCACAAAGGGCGGGGGGCGTCAACAAGAGTTCCGCGCGCAGGTTACCTGCGTGCCGGATACCGTAAATGAAAGGTATCGTATTGAGATACGATACGGCCGCTATTCGGGGGATAAGAGCCATCATCCATACGTGTTTACCTTTCGTCAGACTTCCTGTCCGGCTCGGAGCGGGAACATTGCCGTTCTCCTGCCGCTCCGCCGGATCCGCTGCAAAGATACGAATAAGCCGAGCGCAATGCAAATTTATTTGCAATTGCCGAGGCGGAGTATCTAAGGCGTCAGCCAAAGATACGAATAAGCGAGGGCAATATCAAATTTATTTGAATATTGCCGAGCGCGAGTATCTAAGACGCAGTCAAAGATACGAATAAGCCGAGCGCAATGCAAATTTATTTGCTTTTTGCCGAGGCGGAGTATCCAAGGCGAAGTCAAAGGTACGAAAAATTCGGGAAACGACCTCCGGCACGGGAGTTTATTTTCGGAGCGGGCGGGACTCCGGCCCTTCTTCGAATGCAACATGTTGATTTAAAATATATTGCATAAAACTTTTTCTAAATCCCGTGAAAAGGCTTGACAAAGGGGGTTTCGGCATCGTATATTTGCCCTGTCGATCGACCGCAGGCCGGAGTTATCAACACGATCGCAGCCGGCAATTCCCCGTTATCAACATTCCGTCTCGGCTCCATACGCAACAGAAGTATCCGTTTCGTGAAATTGCGAACGGTTATCAACAATCCGTCAAAAACCTTTTCAACAATGACCCGCGTCCATCTCGCGCAATTGCTGCGCGACCTCGCCTCCGCGCACGACTACGCCTTCTTCTCGGCTCCGGACGAGTACATGCCCTCCGAAATCGACCGCTATCCCGCCGCCTGGCTTACCCCGCCCCGCCTCAAAGAGGTCGAAGGCCGCCGTCACGGGAAACGCACCTACGAAATCCAACTGCACCTGCTGCAACCCGGCATGCGGCTCACGCACGCCGAACGCGCACGACGGCTCGACGAAATGGAGCAGACGTTGCTCGGAATCTTCACGGAGCTGACCGAAGACCCGAAAGTCATCTGCGTCGAACGGCTCTCGATCCGCCCCCGCACCTGCGCCTTCACCAATCACGGAGAGATCTCGCAGAGTGCCACGGCCGAAGCGGTCGTCTGGTTCTGACCGCCCGCCCTGTCCGGCTCCTCCGCCGGAAACCCGTCCGGCGACCCGTCCGGAACGATGCGAAACCGCCTGCCGCAGCCCGCCGCGCGGACAATCCCTGCCGGAACAGGCGTATGCACCTGTCCGAACCGCAATCAACGCAAATTCGTAAATCATCCATCGATCATGAGTTTTTACAAGATTCCCCAGAACTATGCACCGGGGTTCGTACCGCAACGCTACACCTTCATCAACGACGCGGCCGCCGCGACGCTGACCGCCCGTCTGACCGACACGCGCACCGCAGAGAGCGTCGCCGAACTGGTGCTGCGCGACCTCTGGATGCCGGAGATCGACGTATCGGCCTTCCTGCGGCGCATGGCCGCCGCCCTCCCGTTCGAGACGGGAGCGACCGGCCTCTACGCACCGACGACACGCACGATGACGCTCTCCCTTGCCATCGGCAGCGACAAGGCGCCCGACCGCATCTTCCTCCCCGCGACGCGGGAAACCCGCTCCGGCGAACCGCTCACTTCGCTGCCGGAGGTACGGCTCATCGGCGCCGAAGAGACGGACGAGGTATCGGTACACTGCCGCACGCAATGCTCGGCCCTCCTCACGGCGACCTGCAACGGCATCCCGACGCAGCGCACGTACGGCGTCGCGGCCGAGGGCGTCGCCCTCTTCCGGCTCGCAGCGGCGGAGTTCCCCGACGCGGAGGCGTTCGACCTGCACCTGACGGCCGACGGCGTAGAGTCGCATTTCCGCTACGAGGTGGCCGAAACGCCCGCAGGGAGCCGGCGGCTGGCGTGGCTCAACGAGGCGGGCGGCATCGACCGCTATACCTTTCCGCTGACCGAAGAGCGGCGTTACGAGATCGAAAGGCGCCGCCTGCTGCTCGAAGAGAGCGGATACACCCAGACGGAGGCCGTCGGCGAGGAGCGGCTGCGGATCGGATCGGCCTACGAGCCCGCCGCCGTACTGGATGCGCTGGCCCGGCTGGCCGCTGCGCCGGCGGTGTGGGCGGTCACCGAGGCGGGGTGGACGGAGGTCGACGTGGTGAGCGATTCGCTTCGCATCGAACGGCCCGGCACGCTGCAACGGCTGTCGCTGGAAATTCGCCCCCGGCAGAGAGGAGGGCGGCTATGATCCGGCTGCGAATCGATTCCGTCGTCTGCGACCTGGCGGCGGAACAACCACTGACGCTGGCATGGAGCGGCCGGACGCTGACCGATCCCGAAGCGGGGCGCAGCGGAGAGGCGCTGACCTTCGAACTCCTCCCGACGGCCGCTGCCGAGGCGTTGTTCGGCGCGGAATGCCACCTCTACGGCGCCGGCCGGTTCAACGCCGCGCTGCACCGAGGCGAGCTGCTGGCCGGCGGCACGCCGCTCGTAAGCGGCAGCGTACGGCTGGTGGAGACGCGCTGGCACGGCACGGAGCACCGCTACCGCGTGGAGCTGCGGGGCGGGGCGCACGCATGGGCCGAGCAGGCGGCGAAGGGGTGGTTCAGGGAGTTGGAGGTAGCCTACGAAGGACGGCTGCTGCCGACCGAGATCGCCGCGGGGTGGAGCGACGACTCGCCCGTAAAATTCCTGCCGGTATACCGCGACCGCTACGAAATCGAGAACGGCGACGCGGGGCTCCGACCGCCCGAGCGGCTGCTCTCGACCGACGACTACCACCCCTTCCTGTCGATCCGCGCATTGGTGCAGGCACTCTTCGCCAAAGCGGGGTACACCGTCGAAAGCGCCTTCATGGAGAGCCCGTGGTTCCGCTCGCTCTACATGAGCGGCGCCTACGCCTCGCACGACACCCGCGTCCGGCAGCAGAAGATGGGCTTTCTGGCACGGCGCAAGGCCGACCGCACGACGACGGCCAATGCGCTGGGACGGGTGGAGGCCAACCCCTTCGTGACGCACAACACCGTGGGCAACCTCGTCGACGCCTTCTCGCCGCAGGAGGTCGACGAGACGGGGGCCACGCTCACCGACGCATACAGCGCCGGAGGCTGCCTGCGCATCGAGGAGGGCGAACTCTGCTTCCGGCCGCTGACGGAGGTGAGCGTGGGGTTCGAATACGAACTCCGCTACACGACCGACTACCGCATCCGTTCGCGGACGCGCCTGACGGGCTTCGACTCGGTGTGGCTGGGCGAAGACGCGGACGTGCGGTTCGAGCTGGCGAACCGCTTCGAAGACCGGCGGGAGGCGCTGCGCCCCTCCTTCCAGTACCGGATCGTCGTCTTCGACCACACGGAGGGCAACCGATGGACGCTGCGCTGCACGACGGACGGCGCGGAGACGACGCTGACGGACTTCACGACCCGTTCGACGCTCTTCACCACGCCGCAAGGGACGACGCTCGTCAACGCACGTCTCTACCGCAATGTCTCCGGCGTCTACGTCCCCTACACGGAGGACTGGGCGCTCTACGACGGGTATATCGGCGAAACGGGCCGGACCGAGGTGCAGATCACCGTGCGCACCTCGCCCGAAAGCGTGACGCCTACCGCGCCGAAATACTTCCGGCAGATCAGTTTCTACGGCGCCGAAGAGGGGATGAACTTCACGATCAGCCGCCGGTGCCGGCTGCGCCCCTGCTTCTCGTCGGCACCCGGATACGGCGCGGCGCTCGCCTTCGACGACGTGGCGCGGCACGAGATCCGGCAGGCGGAACTGCTGCGGGCGCTGGCGCATCTCTTCGACCTGCGGTTCCACACCGACGAACAGCTCAAACGGGTCTACATCGAGCCGGCGTGCGAATTCTACGACGCGACGACCGTCTGGGAGTGGAGCGGCCGCATCCTGGGCGACACGCCGATCGCCGGCGCCGACCGTGCGCTCGACGTCCACGACCGGCGGACGTGGGGGTACCGCGACGCGGACGGCGCCGTGGCACGGTTCGACGCCGCCAACGACACGCGCTTCGGACGTTGGAGCCACGCCACGGCCTCCAAAGCGGCCAAGCAGGGCGAGGAGGTGTCGCTCAACGAACTGTTCGCCCCGACGCTCTGCGAAGCGGGCAGATACGCGAACGCACCGTCGGCGCTGATCCTCTGCGTAGGCGACCGCGACGACACGACAACCGACGACGCGACCGCCGTCACGCCGCGCATCGTGCGCTGGATGGGGCTGCACGGCCTGCCCGCAGGCGAACGGTGGGGCTACCCGCTCGGCGATGAACGCTATCCGCTGGCGGCCTTCCACTTCACGGGCGACGCCGAGACGGAGGGGTTCACCCTCTGTTTCGAGGACCGCGATGCGCAGGAGGGGCTCCACCGCTTCTACGACGCACGCATCGCGGCCGAAGAGGACCGTCAGCAGGTGACGCTCCGGCTGCGGATCGCCCCCGACGAGTACGCGGCGCTCTTCCGGTTCACAGGCGAAGCGCATCCCACGATCCGCTCCCGCTTCCGGTTCCGGTTCGCAGGCGGAAATTCGCTCTTCACGCTGCGCGCCGTCGAGGCCTACGATCCGCGCGAAGGCGTGGCGCACTGTACGTTCGACCGACTCTGCGACGACTGACCATGCGGCACGAAGAACGACTTCTGGAAGAACTGCGCCGCGAACTGCGCGGACTGAGTACGACGCAGGCGCTCGCCTACCTGCTGCGCGAGGGGCTGCTCGACCTGCGGCGCGCGGAGGAGGCAGCCATCCGCCGCGACGTGGCCCGGCGGACGGCGCGCGGCGAAAAGAAATGTTATGCGATGGGCGAAACGGCCTACGACTACTGCTGCTCCTACGAGAAGGTGCGGGGCATCATCTACCGAAACAAAGAAAACCAGTAACCATGAAATCCGACATTCAAATCAGAAATTCGGCCGACGTCTGCTACATCGATATCGAGGGGACGATCGGCGTACCCGAACAGTGGCAGTTCGCATCGCCCGACGACCGCGTGGCCACCTACGAAAAGTTCCGCGACACGGTGCGGCGCATCGCCGGGATCGACGCCCCGCAGATCGTGGTCGACATCCGCTCGACGGGCGGCGACGTCAACGACGCGCTGCTGATCTACGACGCGCTGGCGGCGCTCGACGCCGAAGTGACCACCCGCTGCTACGGCTACGTAGCCTCGGCGGCGACGCTCATCGCACAGGCCGCATCGGAAGGACGGCGCGAAATCTCGGCAGGGGCGCTCTACCTGGTGCACGCGGCGGCCTGCGCCGCAGAGGGCAACGCCGCAGAGCTGGAAGCCCGCGCCGAACTGCTCCGCAAGACCGACGAACGGCTGGCCGCCCTCTACGCCCGACGGTCGGGACGCCCGCAGGAAGAGTTTGCGCAAAGGATGGCCGAAAACAACGGCAACGGCCGCTGGCTGTCGCCCGAAGAGGCCGTCGCAGCAGGGCTCGCCGACCGGATCGTCGAGGGAGGCGAAACGGCCGAAGGCGAACGGTCGGCCGTGCGGAACCTCGCGAGCGGCTGGAACCGGCTGTTGGCGGCGCTCGGTCTGCACGGCGCGGCGGCTCCCGCCGGCGCGGCGCGGGAGGAAGACCGCCGCAACATCCTCCACCTCGACGACGCGGATCCGGCCGCCGGCCGTTCGGCGATCGAAGCCGCCGAAGGGCAGCGGCGCCACCGTGCGACGCAGGTGCTTGCGGCCGAAGACCCGTCGGTCGGCGAAATCCGCCGCTCGGCCAACGAAGCGGCCTATGCCGCCGACGCGCGGCAGTTCAAGACGGGGATATAACGGAGGTCGTTTCCCGAAGAATCGGCGGGAAGATCTTCCTCCAAATTCTTGCAGTGCTTTTGGATCAAGCCAGAAGCACAAGAAAAAAGGAATGAAATCGATTCTTACTTTTACTTTGGGAAAGTTCCGATCCTTCGATTCGGCGTTTCCTGCGAGGAGCAGATTTACCACCTTTTGTCACCAAAAGGTGGCGCCAAAAGTGTCCGCAGAGCGAAAAACTCGGGGACCTGCGCCTGAAACGCTACGCGGACAAGCTCGCGCCCGCGTTTTCGACGGTGCATCCGCCGCCCGTTCTTCTTCCCGCTTTTTCGCAATGCGGAGCTGTTGTGCGCTTCGCGCAACGATGATTATTTGCTGGTGCCTATTCTTAGCAGTCCTTTGGCCTGCCCGAATGCACTGCTTCCGCTATTTTCGCAGTGCGATCCCGCAGACCAGAGGCTTGCTAAAATACAATTAAAAGATTCGCTCTTCGGCCGTAGCCGAAGAGCGGCAACCCACAGCTACCCCACAATCGATCCACATCCCGAAATCCTCTCCGGCTTCCTTCGCAGGAGGACGGAACGGATTTTCAATTCTTAATTTTTCACTCTTAATTCCTTAAATCCTATGTCTTTCATTGAAAACGCGAAGACCTACACGGGCCGCGATCTCGAAACCATCTTCTTCCGCCCGATGCTCAGCGGCCAGTCGGCCCTCGACCTGGGCGTGCGCATCCTCTACAACATGCCCGCACCGACGACCGTGCAGTTGTGGGAACGATCGGGCGACATCCTCCAACAGTACACCGCCGCAGGCTGGACGGGCGGCGATCCCGCCCGAAAACTCCAAAAGACGATCGACATGTCGAAGGTCAAGGCCGAACTGGGCTATTCGGCCGCCGACTACTTCTCGATGATCTACGAACTGATTACCAACCGCGCCGATGTCAACATGGACGACCTGACGGGTACCGAGCTCGAACAGGCCGAAACCGAGCTCTTCAAACAGCGCCATCGCCGAAAGCCTCCGCGTGACGATGTGGATCGGCGACAAGGAGGCGGGCGCGGGCACGGAGTACGCCACGTTCAACGGATTCATCAAACGCATCTACGAACTGCTCGTCGAGAACAAGATCACGGCAGCGAAGACCTACGCCGCGGCCGACCTCGAAGAGGCCGCAGCGGCCGTCGATATCTTCGACGCCGCATGGACCGAAGCCGCCGAAGAGCTGACCGACCTGAAACCCGACGGACAGCTGGTCTACTTCGTCACCTCGGATCTCTACCACCTCTACGAGAAGTATCTCGACTCGTTCGCCAACACCGAGGCGGCCTACATCGGCCGGACCGAAGGCCGGCCGGTACTCACCTACCACGGCATTCCGGTCGTCGACCTCCACCTGTCGTCCTACCTGCGCGATACGACCTACGCCCAGTCGTTCTGCCTGCTGACCGACCGGCGCAATCTGGTGCTGGCGGTCAACACGGCCGATTTCCCCGGCAACGAAGTCCGCATGTGGTACAACCCCGACCTGATGGAAAACCGACAGCGTGCCGTCTTCATGGCCGGGTGCGAAGTGCTCGACGAGAAACTGTGTCCTACGCCTACAAGGAGTAATCCGGCCGGGCCGGCGCGACCCGGACCGGGCGTTCCGGCCCGCCTTTTTCCACCGACTTATGGACAACGCACAGAATTCATCGACACTGCCGCGCAAACCCGTGGGCGGCATCCGCCGCGTGCGTCTGGCATCGGCGCGCGCATTCTCGCCGCAAAGCCGTTTCGCGGAATACGAGCTCATCGACGACCGCTCGGCCTACGTCGAGACGCTGACGGCCGACGAAGGGCTGCTGCGCGTCCGCCACACGCTGACGCTCGTCTTCGACAAACACCAGGCCGACGCATGGTTCGACCGGCGGTGGCTGGAACGCTGCGCGACCGACGGAGTCGTCGCCGCGATCGAAACGGCCGCAGGCGAACGGCTGCGAATCGGCCGCTCCGACCGTTTCGGATGCGAGCAGGCGTTGCGGCTCGAACGTTTCACCTTCGCGTCGGGCGCTGCGCCCGGCGACCGCCCGACGGCGACGCTCGTACTTGCGAGCGAGGACACCGACCGGGCACAAACAGATACCGACGATTATGAAGAAGATTAAACCGAAAACGGCGCTGGCCGTCGGCAACCGCACCGACCCTTATCTCACCCTCGGCGCAGGCACCGTCCAGAGCGACAAGTTCTGGCGCTGGGGCGACGACAATCTCTTCCGCCGCCCTGGCGCTCATGTCCCGGCGGTCGACCACGCACCGGCGCATCATCAACGACAAGGCCGACTACATCTCGGGCAAGGGCGTTTTCCTGCGACGACGGCCTGAACCCCTGCTCGCAGTTCATCCGACGTGTGAACGGCGACGGGGAGAGCGCTGCGCCAGCTGCTGAACAAGCTGGCCTACGACAAATCGCTGTTCGGCAACGCCTTCCTGGAAGTCGTGACCGACGCGGAACACTCGTTCCTCTCGCTCTACCATCAGGACGCTTCGCGCTGCCGGCTGGCCCGCGATTCGGCGCACGTGCTGCTGCACCACGACTGGGCGGCGTTCAACGCCGCCGAGGCACGGACGCTGCCCCTCTACCCGGCCTTCGAACGGCAGGAGGACGGCACGCTGCGGGCCATGATCCACTACAAGGACTACGAACCGATGTTCGAACACTACGGCGTACCGCCCTATATCGCCGGGTTCAACGTCTCGGCCATCGCCTACAAGACCGACAAGTGGAATATCTCGCGGCTCGACAACTCGTTCCAGCTCTCCGGCGTGATGATGCTCGACAGTACGGTGGACAGCGAAGCCGAAGCCGACGCATCGTACGGCTGGCCGAGCAGAAATTCGCGGGCAACCCCGGACAGGTGATGTTCGTCATCCGCGACGGCGGCGAGCAGAACGACAATTCGCGCTTCATCCCGATCGCTTCGCAGAACGAGGGCGACTGGCAGGCGCTGCACGAGCAGGCCGTGTCGGACATCGTCGTGGCCCACTCGTGGTTCCGGACGCTGAGCGGACTGGACTACGCCTCGGGATTCAGCGCCGAGCGTATCCTGCACGAGTACGAAGTGGCACTCAACACGGTCATCCTCGGCGAGCAGGCCGAGCTGCTCGAACCCATCCGCGCGCTGCTGCGCCGGACGCTCGGCGTCGACGCCGCATCGCTGCAAACGACGCGCTCTTCGAACGGCTGCTCGCCGGCGACCATGCCGACTTCGCCGACGAATACCTCGCCGCGCCGCTGGCGCTCTACGTGCGCTATCTCATCGCACCGCAGCTCGACCTGCGGCACGGACAGGGCGGCACCGTGCAGCCCCGATCCGACGGCTTCGCGGCGGCCTCCGACGCAACGCTGCGCCGCAGCCGCCGCGCCCTGCTCAAAACCGCCCGCCGGCTGCTGCGGCGCGCCTCCGACTACCTCGAATCCCACGCCGCGCAGTTCCCGCTCTACGACCCGCAGGCCAACGTCCTCAACCGCTGTTCGATCGATGGAAAACTTGTACAGACCCGTTAGCGGCGCAGCGGCCGCACTGGCCGGCTGGTTCGCCCCCATCGTGCCGCTGGTAGCGTGCGTTTTCGGCTTCATCGCCGTCGATTTCCTGACGGGCGTGGCGGCCAGCCGCGCCGTCGCACGGCGCGAAGGCCGTCCGTGGTGGTTCGAAAGCGCCGAGGCGTGGCGCACGGTGCAGAAACTCGCGCTCGTCGCCACGGGCATCGTCATGGCGTGGGCCGTCGACCGCCACGTGCTCGACTTCATGGATCTGCACGCGGCGCGGCTCTTCACGGGCTTCACCTGCGGCGTGGAGTTGTGGTCGTTCCTCGAAAACGCTGCCCAGCTCTCCGACGCACCGCTGTTCCGCTGGCTGAAACGCTACGTGCGGCGGCGTATGCGAAAGGAGGCGGGCGATGTCTGAGCTGCCGCGCGGCCTGCGCAACCGCAACCCGGGCAACATCCGCCGCTCGGCCGTGCGCTACAAGGGCGAGACGGAGAGCGACGACGCGGCTTTCAAGGCATTCGCCTCGACGGCGTGGGGTTACCGCGCGATGTTCGTCCTGCTGCACACCTACCGCGTCCGCCACCGCATCGCCACCCTGCGCGGAATGATCGCCCGCTGGGCCCCGCCCTCGGAGAACGACACGGGCACCTATCTGCGCACCGTCGTCCGGCGAAGCGGCGTCGACCCCGACGCCGAAATCGACACCCGCGACGGCCCGACCATGACGCGCATCGCGGCGGCGATAGCGCGCGTGGAGAACGGCGTGGAGCCCGACGAGGCGGAGATCGCCGAAGGATGGCGGCTTTTCAGCGCGGATTTCTGACTTTTCATGCTATATTTGCGGTATGGGAGACACGCCGCTGCATCCGCCGCACAGCCAAAGCCGTCCGCTCCGGAAGGCCGCGGGGCCGTACCCGATGGCGTGGGTACTGCTCTTCACGGCGGCGGGAGTGGCCGTCGCCCGCTACGCGACCCTGCCGGCCGGTTTTCTGGCCGCAGCCTTCGCCGCAGCGACACTCATGGCCTTCATAACGTATCGACGGCGCATCGGCAACGGCTACATCGCCATCGCCCTGCTGCTGCTCGGCATGGCGCTGCCCGCGCTGCGACCCCAACCGGCCTACGGCCCCGCCGGCACGAACCGCCTCCACGAAGCGGCGTCGGAACGCATCCGACGGCTCCATCTCCCGCCCGACGCGGAGGCCGTCGCGCTGGCGATGGCCGCAGGCGACCAGACGGAGCTGACACCCGAGCGGCGTGCGCCCTACGCCCGCACGGGAACGGCACACGTGCTGGCCGTATCGGGGCTTCACGTGGGGATGGTTTTCCTCTACGTCAATCTGCTGCTGGGAGCCCTCGCGCTGCTGCACCGAGGCCATCTCCTGCGCAATGCGGCGGCCATCGCCGTCATCTGGCTCTTCGCCGCGGCGGCGGGGCTGTCGCCCGGCACGATCCGCGCCGCCGTGATGTTCACGGCCCTGCAACTGGCGCTGGCCACGACGTCGCGCTACGCAGGCGTCAACATCCTCTCCGCGGCGGCCTTCGGGATGCTGCTGTGGCGGCCGTCCTACCTCTTCCACGTCGGGTTCCAGCTGTCGTTCCTCTCCGTGGCGGCGATCCTCCTATGGGGTATCCCGCTCTACCGGCGGCTGCGCACGCCGTGGCGGGCGGCAAACGCCGCGGTGGGAATGCTCGTCGTCGGCGCGGTCGCCTCGACGGCGACGGCGCCGCTCGTATCCTACTGCTTCGGGCAGATCCCGCTCGTCGGACTGGCGGTCAATCCGCCCGTCATCCTGCTCACCTACGGGGTGGTCGGGGTATCGCTGCTGTGGCTGGCGATCCCCTGGCCGCCCCTTTCGGTCGTCATCCGTCCGCTGCTCGAAGGGCTGCTGTGGCTGCAAAACCGGCTGGTCGCCGAAGCGGCCGCCCTGCCCTGTGCCGCGATCGACTACCGGATGACGGCGGCGCAGACCGCCGTGGTCTATCTCTTTTTCGTAATTTTCACCCTCGTGGCATACCGTCCATGGCGGAAAAATCGGTAACTTTGCCCGCATGACACGCGAAGAGTTCGATACGTTGTGCCGCGACGACGTGCGGCGCGCCGTGGAGGAGAATCTCGGCCGCGATCCGCTGGCCGTGGCGCTCGACCGGCGCACACCCCACGCCGCGCTGGTGGCCACGCAGGTCAAATACCTCGAACGCGCCCGCACGAAACTCCCCTCCTACTACGCCGCACGCTGCATCCTGCCGCCGCGCGCCTTCGAACAGGCGTCGAGCGAGGCGTGCGCCGCACACAAGGAGCCGGCGGGCGACACGGCGCTCGATCTGACCTGTGGGCTGGGCGTCGACGCGCTGGCGTTGGGCCGCCACTTCCGGCGCGTCGTGGCGCTCGAACGCGATCCCGTGCTGGCGGCCGTCGCGGCCCGCAACCTGCGGCTGCTGGGCGCCGCGAACGTGGAGGTGGTCTGCGCTTCGGCCGAGGAATACCTCGCCGCGACGACCGAGCGGTTCGACTGGGTGGCGGCCGACCCCGACCGCCGCAGCCGGACGGGGCGCAAACTCGTCCGGCTCGAAGAGTGTTCGCCCGACATCCTGCGGCTGCTGCCCGCCGTGCGGCGCGTCGGCGCGCGCCTCTGCCTGAAAAACTCGCCGCTGTTCGACGTCGACGAAGCGCTGCGGCTCTTCCCGACGGCCCGCATCGAGGCCGTATCGGTACACGGCGAATGCAAGGAGCTGCTCGTCTACGACGACGGCACGGGGCCGCTGCTGCGGGCCACGGCGCTCGGCGGGGGAAGCGTGATGCTTCCGCCCGCTACGGCTCCCACACCGCCGCCACCGCCGTTCGACCCGACGGCATACGCCTACCTCTTCCTGCCCGACGTGGCGTTGCAGAAGATGCGCCTCGTGCGGCGGGCGCTCGAAGGGCGGGCCGACGTGTGGAGCGAGAACGGATTCGCCTTCGCCCGCCGGCCGGTCGAGGGCGTTCCGGGGCGGACGCTGGCCATCGGCGCGATCGGGCCGTTCGACGCGAAGGCGCTGCGGCGCGAGCTGCGCGGCGAGGGCATCGAAATCTTCAAACGCGACTTCCCGCTCACGCCGGAGGAGATCCACGCCCGCACGGGGACGCATGCAGGCAGCCGGCAACGGCTGGCCTTCACCCGCATCGGCGGAAAGCTGTGGACGATCCGTCTGGCAGCCGACGCACCCGAAACGGGGAGGGAGGGATAAGGCGAGCGTCCGACCGCTCTGGCCGCAACTGCGGTTCGCCGCCGGCGGCAGGTAGTGCACGAACCGGAGCGAAGTGCAGTCCGCCGCATGGGGCGGCGGCGAACTGCCGACATCGCCCGGCGATGTCGGACATCGGATTCAGAAAATAAAAAATGCGGATACGCATAATTTAAGGAAATACAATGGACGACGTAAGACTGGACAAATACCTGTGGGCGGTGCGCATCTTCAAGACGCGCAGCGACGCCGCCGAGGCGATCCGCACCAACCGCGTGACGGTGGGCGGCGCGACGTGCAAGCCCTCGCGCGAGGTGCGCATCGGCGACGTGATCGCCGTGAAGCGGATGCCCGTGGTCTATCAGTACAAGGTGATCGACCTGGTGACGAGCCGCCAGCCGGCCAAGAACGTGCCGGCCTATTGTCTGAACATCACCCCGCAGGAGGAACTGGACAAGCTCGACGCGCCGCGCGAGACGATCTTCGTCTTCCGCGACCGCGGCACGGGGCGCCCGACCAAGAAGGAGCGGCGCGAGCTGGATTCGCTGATGGACAACATGCTTTACGAGGAGGAGTAGCCGATGCGACCCGAACGACTCTTCGAGATCCTCGCCGTGGCCGAACGGCTCAAATGCAATACGCGCCACTCGTGGACGTCGACGGGCCGCCGCGAAAGCGTGGCGGAGCACAGCTGGCGGCTGGCGCTCATGGCGCTGCTGGTGGCCGACGAGTTCCCCGACGTGGACTGCGGCCGCGTGGTGCGCATGTGTCTGGTGCACGACCTGGGCGAAGCCTTCACGGGAGACATTCCCGCCTTCGAGAAACGGCGGCAAGACGAAACGCACGAGGCGGCGCTGCTCGCCCGCTGGGTAGAGACCCTGCCCGAACCGCTGCGCACCGAATGGCGGTCGCTCTATGCCGAAATGGAGGCGCTAGCCACACCCGAAGCCCGACTCTACAAAGCGCTCGACAAACTCGAAGCGGTGATCCAGCACAACGAGGCCGACATCGCCACGTGGCTGCCGCTCGAATACGACCTCAACATCGCCTACGGTGCCGACGAGGTGGCGTGGAACGGCTACCTGCGACGGCTCAAAGAGGCCGCCAACGAAATCAGCCGGCAGAAAATCGCCGAGGCGCGTCGTCAGGCGCCCGACGATGCGGGGAAATAGCCGGAGCAGTCCGACGGAGTGCGCAGCGCTGTGCACCGCAGTTTGCAGAGTCTCAGCAAAAGTTGTACGTTTTGGCAGACCTTCGGCCTGCACGAATGTGCTTCGGAACCATTCCGAACCTTTTCTTTGGCGTTTCCTGCAAGCAGCGGGTTTACCACCTTTTGGCACCAAAAGGTGGTGCCAAAAGCATCCGCCAGGCGAAACCGCCGGGGACCGACCGTCGTCTGCGCCTAAAACGCTACGCAGCAAGCTCGCGCCCGCGTTTTCGACGGCGCCGCTGACGGTCGTTCTGTTTCCCGCGTTTTCGCAAGGCGGAGTTCGTGGTGCGCTATCGCGCAACCGTGATTATTGATTTTCCACACATGGCCACACGCGAGTTGGCTGTATTGCCGATCTTGCGGGACGAAGCCTGCGGAGCACGCATAGCGGACTCCGCAGGCGGAGGCTTCGGCCCGCGCGGCGCCCCATGGCGCCGTAGTGTTGCAGCGAGTAGATCCTTCATCTTGGCTTCGCCGAAGATACTCCGACTCGACAATGTTCAAATAAATTTGACATTGCCCTCGCTTAATCGTACTTTGGCCGACGCCGAAGACACTCCGCCTCGGCAATTGCAAATAAATTTGCATTGCGCTCGGCTTAATCGTATCTTTGCACCGCTATGGAGAAGAGACTATACGAAAAACAAGAGATATACGACCCTGCAACGATCGCCGAACTGAGTGAGCACTACGCCGCCATTCTGCGGCTGCTGGGCGAAGACCCCACGCGCGAGGGGCTGCTCAAAACCCCCGAGCGGGTAGCCAAGGCAATGGCTTTCATGACCAAGGGCTACGCCGAGGATCCGCGCGACATTCTCCTGTCGGCTATGTTCCGCGAGGAGTACCGGCAGATGGTGCTCGTGCGCGACATCGAGGTCTACTCGCTGTGCGAACATCACATGCTCCCCTTCTACGGCAAGGCGCACGTGGCCTACATCCCCGACGGCTACATCACGGGGCTGTCGAAGGTGGCGCGCGTGGTGGAGTGTTTCGCACGCCGCCTGCAAGTACAGGAGCGGCTGACGGTGCAGATCCGCGACTGCATCCAGGAGGCGCTGAACCCGATGGGCGTGGCCGTCGTGATCGAAGCGAGCCACATGTGCATGCAGATGCGCGGCATCGAAAAGCAGCAGTCGGCGACGACCACCTCGGCCTTCACGGGCATCTTCCTCCCCGACCACCGCACGCGCGAGGAGTTCATGGAGCTGATCCGGTAGCGCCCCGCCGACGGAGCGGCCGCGACGCGAAACCGCTCCGCCCGGACGCCCCCTGCCTCAACGCAATCCGCCCCGAAGGCTGAAACTTTCGGGGGTCGGCTTGTACGCCGGCGCGCAAGCCGACGCCCGAAATTCGGCAATCCAGCGACGCACTCCTGCCGGATCAGTCGACGTAGACCAATTCGATTCCTTTGGTACCACCGAGTCGGTAGTTATTCTGATCGCGCCGCAACCGAATCCTGCGCAATGTCTCCATCGGGCGACACTCGATCCAGTTGATGCTGCATCCAGAAATATCCAGCTCTTCGAGCAGGTTGCCCTGACAAGAGAGCGTATAGATCTCCGGCGGAAGTACAAGCGTCGTCAACCGATTGTCGCTGCAATTTATTTCTGCATATCGGTTCCCGTTGCATCGAGAAAAGTCGAGCGACGTAAGCGCCGTTCCGGTGCACCGGAAATCTCCCACATAGCGGAACGCATCCATATTCAGCATTGTAAGGTTCGAGCAGTTACAGCAATCAAAGTTCATCACCTGTCCCGACCCATCGATGCACTTCAAGCGGCCGCAATCGGAAACAGCCAGCTTCCCAATCTTGACATACCCCTTCACCTCCAACCGTTCGAGCGGGAGTTTACGGAGTTCCACACTCGACAACTCGGTTTCGGGCAATGTCAATTCTCTCAACGGCATATCGGTCAAGGTCAGATACATCAATTGATGGCAGCCGCTCAAATCGAGCGAGGTGAAATCTACGTCGTTCAACGCAAACGATATAAGCAGATCCGAGTCCCCGAACACAATCTCAGAGATCCGACTGTGAGTGATCGATAAATGACTCAGTTGCTTGAACTCCGACAGGTCGAGCCGGACACAAGGCAATCCCCCACAATGCAGTTCATACAATTTCTCATGATGACGCAGATCCGACGTGACGAGGCAGGAACAGTCGAGTAACTCCAAATCGGGACAGGCATCGACATTCAGCTCGGTAAAAGGGTTATCGTAGCACGTCAACCTTCTCAACGCCGGACATCCGCTTACATCGAGCGACGCAAGCCGGTTGGAACTGCAATCGAGTTTTTTCAGTGCCGCGGTGCGCGGCAACCGTAAACATTCCAGCTCACAGGTCTCGCATATGAGCAATTCGAGCGCCGAACAGCCGCCCGCATCGAGCGAGACGAGCGGATTGAAATAGCACCAGAGCCGGCGCAAACGGGGATTTCCCGATACGTCGAGCGAGGTGGGATTTTGACTGGAACAGTCCAACGTTTCGAGGTTGGCGAAATAGTGCAATCCTTCGAGGCTCGATATCGTCTTCCCATAAGTCTTATATGACGGACAGCGGATCTTGGTCACGGCCAGCGCCTCCTCGCGCGAAATCGCGCCGTCGCCATCGGTGTCGGCAATGCGCAGACACAGCGTCCGGAACTCCCTGTCGGGGATCGCATCGGCCACATTCGGCGGATAATCGGCGGCGGCGTAACCGGCCAGGCACATCGTCAACACGAAAAGGCCCGACAGCAGGATACTTCTCTTTTTCACGGTCGCGCGATTTGATTTATTCGACATATTCGATTTCTACACGGGAAAAACAATCGTTCCCCTATTCATCGCCGACTGCAATACACCCGCCGGATCAGTCGACGTAGACCAGTTCGATCCCTGTGGTATCGCCGAGCCGGTAGTTATCCTGATCGCGCCGCAACCGAATTCTGCGCAACGTCTCCATAGGCCGGTATTCGATCGAGTGAATGTAGCTTCCGGAAATATCCAGCTCTTCGAGCAGGTTGCCCTGACAAGAGAGCGTGTAAACCTCCGGCGGAAGTATAAGCGTCGTCAACCGGTTGTCGCTGCAATCTACCGTTCCGAATCTGAAATCGCCGCGCTGCGAAAGATCGAGCGACGAAAGCGCCGTTCCGGTACAGGTAAAACTACTCAACCCGCGACAGTCGCCCAGATTCATCTCCGTCAATGCCGGACAATTTTTACAACGGATCGTCCTCAGAATGGAGGAGAAATCGAGCCGTTTCAATCGTTCGCAGTTTTCGATATGGAAAATAGTCGCAAACCCCGTTTCATCGACAGTACCTTTCACCTCCAGCCGTTCGAGATCGACCCTATTCAACGTGACAGAACCTACCGATGCCGGCAAATCCAGCTTCGTCAACGGGACGTCGGCAATCGTCACATAATCCAACTTCGAACAACCGCTCAGATCGAGACGGGTACAATCCGCCTGCACCAATGAAAAGTAATCCAATGCAGAAGTACCGCCGAAGTCGATATCCGATATTCGGGACTCCCGAAGAAGCAGTCGATACAACGCCTCATGACGTGACAGATCGAGTCGTTCGCACGATACGTTCCAACAATCCAGATATTCCAGTTTCAGATTTGCGGACACGTCCAATCCATCGATATCCGAACAACGCAGTGCCATCAACTCGGGATTGGAGCGCACGTCCAACGTCATAAAGACGTTGCTGTTACAATATAGTACCAACAAGGCGGGATAATCCGTCACGTCGAGTGTCGTGAGCAGGTTATCGCTGCAATCGAGCGCAGTCAACGTCGCCGTGCGAGGCAGCAGCAACCGCTCCAACCCGCAGCCGGAACAGCTCAGCGTCTCTAATTCCGAACAGCTGCTCACATCGAGTTCTTCGAGCGAATCGAAGGAGCAATCGAGATGGCGCAAACGGGGATTTCCCGACAGATCGATCGATGTGAGCAGTTGACCGCCGCAATACAGCGTTTCGAGGTTGGCGAAATAGTGCAATCCTTCGAGACTCGATATCGCCTTCACATAACTCGGATCCGGCGTGCAGTCGATCTTTCTCACGGCCAACGCCTCCTCCTTGGAGATGACGCCGTTGAGATCGGTATCGGCGAGTTGCAGACACAATACCCGAAACTCCCCGTCGGGAATCGCATCGGCCACATTGGGCGGGTAGACCAGCCCGTCGTCGTCCGAGCAGGCGGACAAACAGAGCGACAGGCTCCAAAGGAGACAAAACAGAAAGGGCGTTCTTTTCATGGTTGGAAGATAGTGTTACTGAACATATTCGATTTCGATCAGGTGCCGGCAATCTTCGCCATCTTCATTGCGAATCTCGAACTGCATGTCCAACGGAGCCTCTTTCCGCAGCCGAATCTTCGAAAGCGACGAACCGGCGAAAGTCTGCACCGAAAGAACTTCCAGTTTCGGACAATGGCTCAGATCGAGCACCGCATCCGGATAGAAATCGCAATAGAGCCGTTTCAGATTGACTGCGCCGGCAAGCAACGCATCGTAACAGCCGGCATCGACAGCCGCAATCGTCAGATATTGCAAGTGCGAAGGATCGGGCAGATCGATCGTCGCCGATATCGCATCGGCGGGAACCCTGGCGGAAATCAACAGCTCCCGCACGTTCGCACACCCCGACAGATCGAACGTTTGCAGCTTGCGGCATGGGTTCAGGAACTCGATCGTAAGCGGAGTGTAGCCCACGGGACCTCTGAAAACAACGAGATTCGAAGACCCTTCCAAACGCACTCTTTTGAGTCGGGTGTTGTAGCGCAAATCGAGATTCGGGACGTCGCAGTAGCCCCAATACAGTTTTTCGAGATTTCCGAAATATTCGATCCCTTCAAATGAGCGAATATTTCGCGCATCATAATTAATCATGGAAGTTACCGCCAGTACCTCGTCCTTCGACAGACGACCGTCCTTGTCTTTGTCATACCGTTCCAGACAATATTCACGGAACCTCTCGTCGGGAATCGCCGTGGCCACGTCGTCGGGCCAGACGAGCGGCGGCAGCTGAGGATCGGGCTGTTCGTCGTCGGAACAGCCGGCCAGGCACATCGTCAGTGCGAAAAGACCCGACAGCAGGATACTTCTCTTTTTCATGGTCGCGCGATTTGATTTATTCGACATATTCGATTTCTACACTGGAAGAGCAATCGTTTCCCTTTTCATCGCGGATGTCGATGCCCCCACCGTATATTGCTATCGGTGCATTTTTGTGCATGCGAATCTTTTTAAGCTCCGATCCGGCACGAACGTGTATGATAAGGTCTGCCAGTTTCGGACAATGGCTCAGATCGAGTACTTCACTCGGATAAAAATTGTAATAGAGCTTCTTCAGATTGGCTCCGTCGGCGAGCAACGCATCATAGCAGCCGGCATTGGCAGCCGCAAACGCCAGATATTGCAAGTGCGAAGGATCAGGCAGATTGACAGAGCTCAATTTCACCTCGGAAAACGAATCGACGAAAAGCCGCAATTCCTGTACATTCCCGCATCCCGAAAGATCCAGTTCTTCCAAATTGAACAACGAATAAAGCTCAATTTCAAGTGGAGTATAACCGACCGGCCCGCGGAACCTGATTAAATTCGAATTATACAGACATGAAATCTTTTGCAGCCGGGAGTTGTAACGCAGATCGATCTCTTTCGGACCACTGTACTCCCAAGCAAAATTCTCAAGATTGCTGAAATATTCGATCCCCTCTAACGACAAAAAACGGCCCGACGCATCGGGAAAATGGATCATTTTCTTAACAGCCAGCACCTCGTCCTTCGACAGACGGCCGTCCTTGTCCCTGTCATACCGTTCCAGACAGTATTCACGGAACCCCTCGTCGGGAATCGCCGTAGCCACGTCGTCGGGCCAGACGAGCGGCGGCAACAGAGGATCGGGCTGTTCGTCGTCGTCGGAACAGCCGGCAAGCAGCGCCAGACACAACAGCAAGCAGAGGGTTTTCCAAGAGAAATAAGGTTTCATAGGCTATGGATTCAGGGAGTTCGCAGCACGATCCGCCGCGGGAAACACCGCAGCGAAAGGGTTCCGCCCCTCCAAAGTGTGGGGGGGGGAAGGTGCCGGGGCCGACCCGATCGCCGGATCGGCCCCATCGGCATCGGAGACAATACACGTCGGCGTGATCGTTCCATCAGAGAGGGTGGTTTTGGGTTGGTTATCACAAATATACGAAACAATTTCCCGATTCTGCAACTTTTTCCGCAAAAAAATCGGGGGGGGGTAAATTATTCCATTCGAGCGTAGAAATAAGACATACGGACTTTTCGAGCCATACGTTCATTCGGTGTCGTCCGGCAAGAGAGCGGCCGCAGCCGTCGGGTGCCTGTCCCGACGGCCGCGGCGAACCGGAACGAACCGCTCCGTCAAAGGGCCTGCGCACGACGTAGATCCAGTCGTCGGGCAGTGCGTAGCGCCGCCGCTCCTCCGCGCTGAAACGGGCCGCATAGTCGATCTCGCGAACTTCGAACCCCGCTTCGCGCAACCGCCCGCCGTAGTCGCGGCCATAGATGCGCCGATGGTCGTACTGCCCGAAAATACGGGTGCGCTCCGCCGGATCGGTGATCGAATCGTCCTCGAAGGTCGCAGCGCGCGACCGGTCGACGGGCGAGAGCAGGATGCCCCAGCCGCCCGGACGCAGGATGCGGTAGAACTCGCCGAGCGCACGGCGGTCGTCGGCGACGTGTTCGAGCAGATGGTTGCAGATCAGCACGTCGTAGGAGGCATCGGGAAGAGGGATTTGCAACACGTCGAAATGCAGTTCGGCCAGCGGGCTCTCCAAATCGGCCGTCGTATAGTCGGCCGCCCTGTGCCGCAGCCGCTTCATCAGGCAGACTTCGGGGGCGATATGCAGGATCCGCTGCGGCCGGCGCAGCAGATCGGTTTCGCGCGTGAGGTAGAGCCACAGCAGCCGGTGCCGCTCCAACGACAGGCACGACGGACAGAGCGCATCGGCACGCGGCGCGACGTAGCCGTAGGGCAGGAACCGACGACGGCGCGCACCGCACACGGGGCATTCGCGGCCGCGCCCCACGTAGAAAAGGCCCGCGACCGGCACCGCCCACCCTGCAAGGCGTTGCAGGAGGGGCCGCGGCACATGGTTGAGCGCCCAACGGATCAGCCGCTTCATTCTCCGGTGATCTTTTTCACGTCGGACTCGGCCTTCAAGAGCCGTTTCCGGCAGAAGGCGATGAGCGTCGTGGCGCGCCTGACCTCGGCGGCCAGCGCGTCGACCGACATCTCCTCGTTGCGGAATTTGGCGAGGATGGCCTCGATCTCGGCCATCGCTTCGTCATAGGTGAGTTCCTTTTTATCCATCGTTCTATCGTTTTTTCTTCGTACATGCGACCACCGCGGCCTGCACTTCGCCGTCGGCCAGCGTAATGTCGAGCCGGTCGCCCGGCGAGAGCCCCTCGGCGCTGCGCAACGCTTCGCCGCCGCGGCGGACGACGGCGAACCCGCGCCGCAGCACCCGTTCGACCGAGTAGCTCAGCAGCAGCTCCGAAGCGGCCGCGAGCCGGCGGTCGTGCCCGCGCAGCAGATCGGCCGGAGCCGCGAGCAGCGTCTCTTCCGCCCGGTCGAGGCGGCTCCGCCCCTCCTGCAACAACCGCTGGCTCTGCTGTGCGAGAGCCGCGCCGAGCCGTTCCAGTCCGACCGCCGCCGAATGCGTGATCGCCAGCGCCGCATTTCCTAACTGCAATCCGGCCCACGCCAGATAGCCGTCGGCCTGCGCCATCCGTTCGACGAGCCACGCCGCCACGGCCGTCGGCGTTTTGAGCGCCGTATGCGCCACCAGATCGGCGACGCTCGTATCCTTGTCGTGGCCGATGCCCGTGAGGATCGGCAGGGGAAACTGGGCGATGTGGGCGCAGAGGCGGTAGGCATTGAAACAGTTCAGATCGCTCGCCGACCCGCCGCCGCGGATCATCACCACGGCGTCGAACGCCTCCCCGGCAGCGGCGATGCGGCTGAGCGCGTCGACGATCGAATCTTCGGCCGCCGCGCCCTGCACGACGGCGTCGAAGAGCGTGAGACAGAAGCGGTAGGGGCTTTTAGCCAGTTCGTTGCAGAAATCCTGATACCCGGCCGCACGGCTGCTCGACACCACGGCGATGCGCTGCACGACGGCAGGCATCGCCTGCTGCCGGTTCATCTCCCACACCCCTTCGGCCTGCAAGCGGGCGATGGTCTGCTGCCGCTGCCGCTCCATGTCGCCCAGCGTGTAGGCCGGATCGACGTCGAGCAGTTGCAGCGAGAAGCCGTAGAGTTCGTGGTAGTTCACCGTCGCTTTGGCCAGTATGCGCATGCCGGCGGCGAGCCGCTGCCCCGTCTCGGCCTCGAAATAGGCGGCGATGCGCGCGTACTGCGACCGCCAGATCACGGCGCGCGCCTGCGCTTTGGGAACGCCGTCGCCCTCCCCCTTCTCGACCAGTTCGAGGTAGCAATGCCCCGAATAGTTGACCTTGACCTCCGCGATCTCGGCACTCACCCACAACGGCAGTGCGAAACGCTCTTCGAGCGCCTGCCGCACGCGGCGCTGCAACTCGGACAGCGTGATGTACTGCGCAGCGATCATCGGTTACTTCAACTCCTCCTTCGTAAAGGGTACGTCGACCTCGCCGATGGCATAGCAGGCGATGTCGTAGGGGTTGTAGTGGAAGACGATCCCTTCGGGCGTGACCTCGAAGTTCTCGGTCGGGGCGATCGTTTCGGGGAAGAATCCCCGCTGGGCGAGCTCCTCGTCATCGGCGGCACCGTACTGCTCGCGGAGCTTCGCCTTGATCCGCTCGGTGAGCCGGGGAAGCTGCTCCTCCGGAAAGAGGTCGCCGAGCGAGAGTTCGTAACCGCCCTTCGTCCAATAGTTGTGGTACTCGGTCGTGCGCATACCGTGCGCACCGCCCGTATAGCTCTCGCGGCGGATCGTGTAGACCGTGAGCGTATCGACCGGCGCCTGAGCGGCCGCGACGCTGAGCGAATAGCGCATGTCGGGCATGTAGAGCGTATCGCAGGCATTGTCGGCGGCGAACCGTTCGATAAAACGGCGTGCGGCCTCCTCGGCCGTCCCCGTGAAGTCTTCGAGTGCGAAGAAGTAGTTGACGTTGGCGTTCTCGATGGCTGCGAGCGCCTCGCTGCGGTCGGCGTTGGCGATCGTGAGGAAACGGTACGACAGATCGCACGGCACCGCCCCGCACCGGACGACCGTATCGAGCGACCGCTCGGCGAATTGCGGCGCGGCCGCACGCCGGCAGCAGCCGGCCATCCCCGCGGCAAAGGCCGCCAGAAGAACGAGAGCAGGTAATTTCATAAGGCGTGGTCTTCAAAAATTAACACCCGTAAAGGTAGCACAAATAATAGGGAAAAAGGTGCGAACGACGATTTTTTCCGAAAAATTTTGGAGATTCGGATTAATGTATTACTTTTGCACCCACAATCGGTGGATTCATCTAAGGGTTAGGATACATGCCTCTCACGCATGACATAGGGGTTCGAATCCCCTATCCACTACGCAGGACGATCGCTACGGCGGTCGTCTTTCATTTTTTGCGGGACGGTGCGGGGAGTCGGACGGGAATATCCGCGCAGGACTCGGACAAACGGAGCCTCAGAAGACGGAACGACGAAAAGCACGTTTCGCCGAACGCGACATTCGAAGAGAGGCGCGGCGCGCCCCCATCCGCCAAGACGAGCGGCCGGAGCCTCCGGCTGTTCGTCTTCTTCGGGAGACTCCATCCCGCCCGCCTCCGAACGATCATGCGAAAAAGAGCGTAAACGTCACCTTGCCGTCGACATTGGAGGTCAGGCGCAGCGATCCGCAGCAACTGGCCCTTTCCTCACAGTCTCCTGTTGCAGGCAGGCAAAAGCAGCGAAAACAAAAAACTCGTCGGAAAAATCCGACGAGTTACTTTCAGTGCCCAGGACAAGACTCGAACTTGCACGAACGTAATTGTTCACTACCCCCTCAAAGTAGCGTGTCTACCAATTTCACCACCTGGGCTTTTTAAAACAGGCCGCGGCGTTCGGCATCGAACCCTTGGCGCATGTTCGCGAAACACACGGTTTCGGAGTGCAAATATAGACAGGATTTTGTTAAGCGCAAAATTTTCAACCGATTTTTCGGAAAAAATCCTATCTTTGTATTACCGAACTTCAAGGTAGGCAGGCCGCATTCCGGCAGAAGCGACCGCCGCCGGAGTCCGGCCCGCATCGTTCCCGCCGGCGGAGCCGCTCCGTCCGCAGGCGATGCCGACCGCCGAAAACCGATATTCGAAACAAATAAAAACGATTCACCGAAATGAAAAAAACGATTCTGACCGCCCTGCTGCTCTTCGCCGCAGCCACCGTCTTCGCGCAAAGCGAGTACAATTTCCAGCGCCGTTCGCTCTTCGAGAAACTGCCCGTGACCTCCAAGGACATCGTATTCCTCGGCAACAGCATCACCGACGGCGGCGAGTGGAACGAACTGCTGGCCAATCCCCGCGTCAAGAACCGCGGCATCAGCGCCGACCGTTCGGGATGGCTGCTCGACCGTCTCGATCCGATCGTCGGCGGGCAACCCCGCAAACTCTTCCTGCTGATCGGCACCAACGACCTGGCGGCCGGTACTCCGGCGGCGGAGGTCGTCGCCAACGTCCGCAAGATCGTGGAGCGCTTCCAGAGCGAATCGCCCCGCACGAAACTCTATGTGCAGAGCGTCTTTCCGGTCAACGACTCGTTCAAGAAATACGCTGCCAAACACGGCCGTCACGACGCCGACATCGTGGCCGTGAACAAGGGCCTGCAAGCGCTGTGCGCCGAGAAGGGGATCGTCTACATCGACCTGTGGACGCTGTTGGCCGACAAGAACGGCAAGCTGCGCGCCGACCTGACCAACGACGGCCTGCACCTGATGGGCGAGGGCTACATCGTCTGGCGCGACGCGGTGCTGCCCTATGTGAAATAGAACGATCCGCCCGTTCCGAAACGAAAGGGAGCGCCCGCATGCGGGCGCTCCCTTTACGCTATTCCGCGCTTACTCCACCCACTGCACCCGCTCGACGGGTTCGCCCGCGGGGAGCGGTTTGGGTTCGAAATCGGAGTAGCCCAGCGCGATGACGCACAGCACGCCGCACCCCTCGGGAATCGGCAGGAAGGTGCGCAGGTAGTCGACGGCCTGCTCGCCGTCGGGCTGTTCCTTGCTGCGAGGACGGCCGTTGACATGCACCCAGCACGATTTCAGACCGGCGTCGACGAGCGCGAGTTGCAGGATCGTAGCCGCGATGGCCGCATTGTCGACCCACAGGTCGCTCGCCGCACGATCGCCCATCACCACCACGGCCGCCGGAGCACCCGCGAGCGGCACGGCGCCGTAGTCGCGCATGGCAGCCATACGGTGCACCGTCGCGGCGTCGCGCACCGCCAGAAACCGCGTCGAACGGCTGTTGCGCGACGAGGGGGCGTGCAATGCCGCCTCGATCGCCTGCGCCAATACTTCGTGCGGGACCTCCTCGTCCCTGAATTTGCGCACGGAACGCCGTGCCTCGATCACCTGCTGAACCGTTGGCCAGGGCATTATCGACCACGGCCATCATCTCCTCCAGCGGTACGTTGTAAACCGTGCCCCACATCCAGTTGTCGGGGACTTCGATGATGAACTCCGTGTAGAACGGATGGTGCGTGAAGGAACCTACGTCTACATAGTCGTCCATCTTGATCGGCAGCGACGCTGCGAACGATTCGGGGGTATATTCCTTGCCTTCGTAGGTGAATTTTTCAGGGCGCACGCCGAAATAAGTGTCCAGCAGCGCATTCAGACCGTCTTGCCAGGCCGTGGTCAGCACCCCGTTGTTTCTTGCCTTGATAACTGCGTCCAGGTAGGCTTTCAGTGCTGCGTCGAGCTCGCCGAAGACCGGTTTCTCCGTGCCGTAGTTCAGACCCGGATAGACCTCCTGGGGTACGATGCCGTATTTCTTGATGCCTTCGATTACGTCGTGGGCGGCACCGCCTTCCGCAAAGTTCAGATGTCCGTGCAGGCGGACGTATTTAACGCCTTTATCGAAATACATGTTGCGGACGATCCACATTTCGGACAGGTCCATCTCCGGCCCGCCGGCCCGCAGAATTTCGTTTTCCAGGAACGAAAGAGCCGAATAACACCAGCAGGTGCCGCTGCGGTGCTGGTCTTTGACCGAAGTGGTCGGTACGGTGGTCAAGTCGGTGAACTTGTAGCCTTCCTCCTGGGTCTTCTGTGCAGGTTTCTTGGCCGATGCGGAGCACACCATAAGTGCCAGGCCTGCGAGTAAACAGCAGTTTTTTCATCGTAATTTTGGGGTTTGTTATTTTTTAGAAGTTTGAATGATTTTCATGCACGCTTCGAGAGTGATCTCCTCGGGTTTGGTCCCTTTGGGAATACGGTAGTTCTTGCCTTTGTAGGCGATATAAGGACCGTAACGGCCGTTTTTAATCAGTAGTTCGGGCTCTTCGGCGAAGGTTTTGAGCGGAGTGTTCGCTGCAGCGGCGCGGGCCTGCTGTTCGCGCACGAGCTCCGCAGCGCGGTCGTAGCCGATCGTATAGGGATCGTCCGTGCGGGCGAGCGATGCGAACGATTTGCCGTGCCGCACGTAGGGCCCGAACTTTCCGATGCCGATGACCAGATCTTCCCCTTCGTAGGGCCCCAGGTTGCGGGGCAGGCTGAAGAGCGCCAAAGCCTCTTCGAGGGTGAGCGATTCGATCAACTGCCCCTTCTTGAGTGATGCGAAACGGCTCTTTTCCCCTTCGTTGCCTTCGATTTCGACCATCGGACCGTAGCGGCCGATGCGGGCTTTTACCGTATGCCCCGTAGTGGGGTCGGTGCCCAGGATGCGTATCTGGTTGTTTTTGGTCGTCTGGGTCGTGGTCGCATGATCGACCATTTTATGAAAAGGACCGTAAAAATCGTCGATCATGCTGTTCCAGGTGATCTCTCCGTCGGCGATGCGGTCGAACTCCTTTTCGACGTTGGCCGTGAAGTTGTAGTCCATGATCGGCTCGAATTGCGATTCGAGGTAGTCATTGACCACCATGCCGATATCGGTCGGCTGGAGTCGGTTTTTCTCCTTGCCGTAGGTTTCGGTAAGCCTTTTTTCGGCGATCTTGCTGCCGGTCAGCGTAAGTTGCACGTAGCTGCGTTTCTGGCCCTCCTTGTTCTGTTTGACCACGTACCCGCGGTTGATGATCGTCGTGATGGTCGGCGCATAGGTCGAAGGACGTCCGATGCCGAGCTCTTCGAGCCGTTTTACGAGCGAAGCCTCGTTATAGCGGGCCGGCGGTGCGGTGAAGCGTTCCGTGGCCGTAATTTGCGCGGGATTGACGCTCTCGCCTTGGGCCATTTTGGGGAGGATGCCCGATCCCTCTTCGCCCGGCTCCTCGTCCGTGGATTCCGAGTAGAGTTTCAGGAATCCGTCGAAACGGATCACTTCGCCCGTGGCGACGAACTGGGCGTCCGAACCGGAGATATCGATGACGATCGTGGTGCGGTCGAGCTCCGCAGGAACCATCTGCGAGGCGACCGTCCGCTTCCAGATCAGGTCGTACAACTTCTTTTCGGCGGGAGTGCCTTCGATCGTCTGCCGCTCGATATACGACGGGCGGATCGCCTCGTGGGCTTCCTGTGCGCCTTTGGTTTTTGTCTTGTAATTATGTGCCGACGAATATTTCTCACCGAAAAGTTTGATGATTTCCTCCTTGCACTGGCCGATCGCCTGCTTCGAGAGATTTACCGAGTCGGTACGCATGTAGGTAATCAAACCCTGCTCGTAGAGGTGCTGCGCCACGGACATCGTCTGCGATACCGACATTCCGAGTTTGCGGCCCGCCTCCTGCTGGAGCGTCGAGGTCGTGAACGGAGGCGCGGGGTAGCGCTGTGCCGGTTTTTCCTCGGCTTTGGCGACGGTGAACCGGGCGTCGATGCAGCTGCGCAGGAAAGTCTCTGCTTCCTCGCGGGTATCGAAGCGGGTGGACAGTTCCGCCTTGAAAAGGGTTTTATCGGGATCGGCGGCGGCGTAGAACTGTGCTACGACACGGTAGTAGGGCGTCGAGCGGAATGCGATGATCTCCCGCTCCCGCTCTACCAGCAGCCGTACGGCGACGCTCTGTACGCGTCCGGCCGAGAGTTGGGGCCGCACCTTTTTCCAAAGCAGGGGCGATAGCTCGAATCCGACCAGGCGGTCCAGCACGCGGCGTGCCTGCTGGGCATTTACCAGATTCATATCGATCGTGCGGGGCGATTCGATGGCTGCCAGAATTGCCGGTTTGGTAATTTCGTGGAAAACGATTCGCTTGGTTTGGTCGATCGGCAGGCCGAGAACCTCTGCGAGGTGCCAGGCGATCGCCTCTCCTTCGCGGTCTTCATCGGACGCGAGCCAGACGGTCTTGGTCTTCTTGGCCAGCGACGAAAGTTCCTCGACAACCTTGCGTTTGTCGCTCGGAATTTCATAGACCGGTTCGTAGTCCTTGTCCAGATTGACGCCGAGATCTTTTTTCGAGAGGTCCCGGATATGCCCGAAGCTCGACTTGACGACGAAATCCTTGCCCAGGAATTTTTCGATGGTCTTGGCTTTGGCCGGGGACTCGACTATTACTAAATTTTCCTGCATAACATTCAGTATCTTTTCACTAACGCAAGATAACCTAAGTTCGTACTTAGGTTATCCGCAGGTGCTTCGCTATTTTATCATCGTGTAAATCAGGCGCAGCTTGATCGGCGCGCGTTGTTTGCGGTATTTTCCATGCCTTGTGCCGATGTATAGGGCATCGTGAAGAGCCCGTAGGCTTCGGGTCCGATGTAGATCGTCCGGGGGGGCGGGATTCTCCGTTTGGCTGCCGCCGGTTTCGATTCCCTGGGATTTCAGGTAGCCGTTCCATACCTCCTGCAGGTGACTGGTGATGTCCATGACATAACAGCCTTGGCTGCGGTTGAGGTAACCTCCGTACGGCAACTGGAAGTTCTGGCTTGAATAGAGCCTTTCGTAGGTGTAATAGTAATCCGAAATGCCCAGTACGTGCTTGTAATCGGCATAGAGGCCCAAGCGCTCGAATGATGCGTCCAGCAGGGGAGTGATGGCTCCCACGTCGATCTTTTCCCAGTCGTAATCGCTCTTTTCGAGGTAGATCATCAGTTCCGCCTGGTTGATGGCGATCGAGGTGTAAGGCATGCCCGATTCGTCCGTAACCTCCTTGTAGAGGGCTTCGATTCCTTCGAACAGGGCGTCCGTGAGGGTCAGCTCCGTGATTACGCCGTCCATCCCTTCGACATATACGTTGGGGTTCAGGGGCCGCTGTTCGTTCCGCTCGTCGATGTCGGCCGGATTGATCTTGGAGCCGGTGTAATCATGCCGGATGGTATTGATCGAAACATTGCCGTAGGGATCGTCTTCGCGGTAGAAGAGGTAGCTGGCCGTGATCGTATCCTGGATCAGCGTCGGGTCGGTTCTGTTCCGGCTGCGGGTGTACATCAGAAGACCCGACTCCGCGAGGTTCGTAGCGAACAGGTTCCCTTCTCCCGACGGATTTTCCTGGGCCGGCTTGATGTAAATACCGTTGAAATAGTCCACCCAAAGCTCCGGATTGCGGTAGATCGTCATATCGCCCTTGTACTTGCCTTCGAGCAGCATCAGACGCTTGATGAGCCCCCGTCCTTCGGGCGTAGGCTGCAGGGTGACGTACTCCGTGGCCGGTCCGGTCGTCGTGCCGTTGGGGAAGGTGAAGGTGAATACCGGATTGGGGTTGAGGTAGGGGGTCGGATCGAAGGTCGGGTAGAAAAGGGTGTCGGCGACGCTGCCTGCTCCGGCCGGGGCTGTCAGCGAGGGATTGAGGTAATCGTTCGAAATCACCTCATAGACGTTGTACGTCATCGGCTTGAGGGTGTCGCCTCCGTAGTTCGAGATTTTGATTTTGAGTTCGATCGAGTCGAAAATGGGCTGGTAACCGAAGCCGGTCGTATCGGAGAGGGCTACGGCGCGGTATTGGGTCAGGAAACCTGCCGTGCGACGCCCGAAAGTTTCGTCGTGCATCACACCGAAATACCCCTCTCCCAGGTTGGAAGCCTTGAGAGAGTCGGTTTTGTAGAGTCGAGTTTCGAAATAGGGCCGCTCGGCGTCGGGTGCGAGCGCGAAAACTTTCAGACCGATCTTCATCTGCTGATCCCCCGGTTGGTAGCCTGCGCCCAGCCGGTCGTCCACTTTCGTGCAACCTGTAAAGAAGACCATGCCCGCTGCGGTGAGAACGGCGGCCAATTCGGCGGCCCGGCGTATTTTACTGGATCGAATCATAGAATCGGTTGTAGTTGTCGAAAAAGTCCGCTGCGTCGGGCGACTGGTATTCCAGGAGCGGTTTGCCGCTGTTGCGGACCAACTCGATAATTTCGGGGGTTACCGCATCGGAAGCCAGAATGATGCCGTCGGCATACTCCATAACGTAACGGCAGAGGTTTTCGTATGAAGGGGTGTCGAGGATCGACAGTTTTTTGTCTTTGACGCCTTCGTTGGCGATTTTCTCCTTCATTCCTGCATCCAGCGGTTTGTCGAAACCGTCGCCGTAGAGCGAAACGACGATTTTCACCTCCTGAAAATCGGGTCGTCGGCGAAGACCTTTTTCAGATAGATCGGCACGATACTCGAGAACCAGCCGTGGCAGTGGACTACGGTCGGCGTCCAGCGCAGTTTCTTGACCGTCTCCAGCACGCCCCGGGCGAAAAAGATGGCCCGTTCGTCGTTGTCTTCGAAATAGTTTTCGTCGGCATCCCGGAGAATGGCTTTGCGCGCGAAATAGTCGTCGTTGTCGATGAAATAGATCTGCACTCGGGCCGCGGGGATCGAGGCGACCTTGATGATGAGCTGGTGATCGTTGTCGTCGATGATCAGGTTCATACCCGAGAGCCGGATCACCTCGTGGAGCTGGTGCCGCCGTTCGTTGATGCAGCCGTAGCGCGGCATGAACGTACGGATCTCGTTCCCACGCTCCTGCATCGCCTGCGAGAGCCGCCGGCACAGAAGCGCCCCCTCCGTATCCGGGACATACGGAGCCACTTCCTGACAGACGTATAGTATCCTGTTCGATGCCATTGGTTGAAATTTTTTCTTCATCTCCTGGTGCGGTGTGCTCGGAGTGCCCGCCGGTCGGAAACGATGATTTTTTAGCTTGCTCGGCGAAGAAGGCACGGGCCGGATGCAATGCGAAAAGTTGCCTTGTCGTGCTGCCGTACCTCACTTCACGAAAGTTTATCTTCCGCAAAGATAGTGAAAGGTGAGAGCAATCGCGCGGGCTTGCACGCAAAAGATTGCCGAACCGCCTCCTATCTTCCGCAAAGATAGTGATTTTTCTTAAAGAATCAGCATCGCGTCGCCGTAAGTGCCGAAGCGGTAACCCTCCTCCTTGGCTATTTTGTAGGCATTCATTATCAGGTCGTAGCCTCCGAACGCCGCAACCATCATCAGCTGGGTGGAGTAAGGCAGCTGGAAGTTGGTCACCATGGCGTCGGCCACCGTGAATTCGTACGGGGCGAAGATGAACTTGTTCGTCCAGCCTTCCATCGGCTTGATCATGCCGTTGGTCGAGACAGCCGTTTCGAGGGTGCGCATGACGGTCGTGCCGATCGAAACGATCTTATGTCCTTCGCGTTTGGTCTTGTTTACCGTTTCGGCCGTGGGTTCGTCCACGAAGAACTGTTCGGAGTCCATCTTGTGCTTCGAGAGGTCTTCGACATCGACCGTACGGAAGTTGCCCAGCCCGACGTGCAGCGTGACGAACGCACGGTCGATGCCCTTGATCTCCATGCGCTTCATCAGGTGCTTCGAGAAGTGCATGCCGGCCGTCGGGGCGGCAACGGCGCCTTCGTGCTCGGCGAAGATCGTCTGGTAGCGCTCGGCGTCCTCGGGTTCGACCTTGTCGCGCACCCACTTGGGCAGCGGTGTCTCGCCCAGGCTGAAAAGCGTCTGCTTGAACTCCTCGTAGGAGCCGTCGAACAGGAAGCGGAGCGTGCGGCCCGCGAGGTGGTGTTGTCGATCACTTCGGCTACCAGCAGGTCGTCATCGCCGAAGTAGAGTTTGTTGCCGATGCGGATCTTGCGCGCCGGGTCGACCAGTACGTCCCAGAGCCGCAACTCGCGGTTCAGCTCGCGCAGCAGGAAAGATCTCGATCTCGGCACCGGTCTTCTCCTTGTTGCCGTACAGACGGGCCGGGAAGACCTTGGTGTCGTTGAATACGAAGAGGTCTTTTTCGTCGAAGTATTCGATGATGTCCTTGAAAATGCGGTGTTCGATGGTGCCCTTGGCACGATTGACCACCATCAGGCGGGATTCGTCCCGGTTTTCGGCCGGGTATTTCGCCAGCAGGTCGGCGGAGAAGTCGTAACCGTATTGCGATAGTTTCATGGCTAAAAGTATTTGCGAACATTTTTTCGGTCCGTGGGCAGCGCTGCAGGCAGTTTTGCGGGTACGGAGCAAGATAAACCGTCAATTTATCTATACGAAAAATAAGTTATTTTGTTTCAGCTTTTTGCAGTTTTTCGAGAAAAAAGTTCAATTCGTGCGCCGCATCGAGCCGAAAACCTCCGCTGCGGGTGCGGCAGAGCGAGGTGAGGTGCGCACCGCTGCCGAGCGCCTGGCCGATCTCTCCGGCCAGCGAACGGATGTAGGTCCCCTTGCTGCACCGGACCCGGATGCGGATGCGGGGCAGGTCGTATTCCATGAGCTCCATTTCGTAGATGTTGATGAGCGCTTTGCGCAGTTCCACCTCTTCGCCCGCGCGGGCCAGCTCGTAGGCCCGGACGCCTTCGACCTTCTTGGCCGAATAGAGGGGCGGGGTTTGCAGCCGTTCGCCGGTGAGCGAGCGGAGTACCTCCTCGACCGCTTCGCGCGTGATATGTTCGAAGGGATAGGTCCTGTCGATGGGGTGTTCGAGGTCGAAGCTGGGGGTCGTAGCGCCCAGCATCAGGTCGGCGACGTACTCTTTCTCCTCGGCTTGCAGGGCGTCCGCCATTTTGGTCGCCTTGCCGATGCAGACCAGCAGGATGCCCGTTGCGAGCGGATCGAGTGTTCCGGCATGGCCGACCTTGATTTTCGGGTAACCGGCCCTGCGCAGGGCGAACTTGATTTTGCGGACTACGTCCGAGGAGGTCCACTCCAGCGGTTTGTCGATGACGGCGATGTAGCCCTCTTCGAAGTCGATTCCCTGTAGGTTCAGTTCGGATTGTTGCGTCATGTGCGGATTATTGGATCACGAAATAGCGGATGATGGCCAGCCCTCCGACCAGCGTACAGTAGATGGCGAACCAGTTGAGCTTTCCCCGTTTAACGATGTTTATCATGAATTTGCAGGCCAGACAGCCGACTACGAACGCAGCAGCGAATCCGGCGAGCAGGGGGGGCGGTCCCGATGCTCTGGGCGGCCAGTTCTCCGCTCATCAGATCGAGAACCATTTTGCCCAGGATCGGTGCCAGCACCATCAGGAAGGAGAATTGGGCCACGCTCTCCTTGCGGTTGCCCAGGATCAGTCCCGTGGCGATCGTCGTGCCCGAGCGCGACAGACCCGGCAGTGTGGCGACTGCCTGCGCCAGACCGATGATGAAGGCGTCGCGGTAGGAGATGGTCGCCTTGTGGCGGGGTTTGGCGTAATAGGCGAAGGTCAGCAGTACGGCCGTGACCAGCAGCATCGCTCCGACCAGCAGCAGGATCCCGTGGTTGGGAAGATCCTCGACCAGCGACTGGAGGAAAGGCTCCAGCGTGAAGCCCACGATGACCACCGGGATCATCGAAAGGATGATCTTCAGCACGTAGGCCTGTTCCGCGTTGAATCGTTTGGAGAAGAGTCCCACGACCAAGCGTTTGATTTCGCTCCAGAGCACGACGATCGTACTCAAGACCGTCGCGGCGTGCAGCGTGAGATCGAAGGTGAGTCCTCCCACTTCGGGATCGACGCCCAGCAGTTCTTTGGCCAGCTGCAGGTGGCCGCTGCTCGATACGGGCAGGAATTCGGTCAGGCCCTGGACGATGCCCAGGATGATAGCTTGAATGGTTTCCATTTTACAGTTCTCGGGGATATTTCGGTATCGGGGGATGCGCGGGTTTCAACCCGGCTTCCGGCGGTCGGAGAAGTCCGGATTCAGAATCGTTTGAGAATGGCGTAAATTTCGAAGATGAAGCCGCCGATCACCAGGATCGGGGCGAGCGTGATGCGGCGCCAGGAAAACATGGCGTAGTTGAACTCGTCGGGCGAGTCGCTGCCGCCGCCGGCCATCAGGACGAAGCCCAGAATGATGACGATCAGTCCGGCGAGCAACAGGATGTAATTTTTGAGCGAGAGCGGCATCTTCGGATCGTTTTTATCGTTGATCTCCTTGAATTTTTTCATGGTACGGGGATTTTTAGTAGAGATAGATCTTGTTGGATTTCATGTTGACGAACTTGTTGACGGCGAAGAACGTGAAGCAGAGCGAGATCAGGATGCCGCCCAACACCATGCCGCCCACGATGATTCCGATTTTCATGGTTTCGGCCAGCGACATCAGTTCCGGAACCGCCTCGTTCAGTCCGTAAACGGCCGTCAGGAAGAGTGCCGAGGCGATGATTCCCGACAGAATGCCTTGTGTGATGCTGCTGCCCAGGAACGGTCGCATGATGAACCATTTGGTTGCCCCTACGAGCTTCATCGTGTTAATCAGGTAGCGTTTCGAGAAGATCGCCAGCCGGATCGTGTTGTTCAGCAGGATGAGCGAGATGACGAGCAGGGCTCCGCCGAAGAGTAGCAGCACCAGCCGGATCTTCGCGATCGTGGCATGCAGCCGCTCGACGGTCTGTGCCGGATAGGAAACCCGGTCCACGCCGTCGAGTTCGGCAATTTGGGCGATGAAGGTTTCGAGCTTGTCCGGGTCCGCCGAATCGGCTGACAGGGTCAATTCGAACGAGTCGAGCAGCGGATTCTCTTCGAGGATCGCCTCGAACTCCTGTTCGAACATCTGCCGGAAATCGGTGTCGTTCAGTTTATCGTCTTTGGAGCTGTATTCCACATGGCTCACCAGCTCGTTGGCTTCGAACCGTTTGCGGAGCGATTCTTTTTGTTTTTCGTCCGCTCCGTTGCGGAGCTCGACGGTGACGGTGACGCTCTCCTGCAACGTGCGGGCCACCTGCATGGCGGCCGTCATGAGGTATCCCACCGATCCCAGCAGGAAGAGCACCAGGGCGATGCTGATGTTCGAAACGATGTAGGAATTGCGTACCTTACGCTTGAGTCTTTTGTCGTCTTTCATGGCGTAAAACGAGTATAACGGTTGCAATGATGCCTGCGAGAATCGCGAGCGACGAGGCGAGCGTCACGCCTTCGGCGACGTTCCAGCCGGGGGCGCGGAACCGCCATTCGACCGTGTGCGTACCGGCCGGGAGCTCCATTCCCCGCAGCAGGTAGTCGGCTCGGAAATAGGGAGTTTCGATGCCGTCGATATAGGCTGTCCAGCCGTCCTTGTAGTAGATCTCCGAGAAGATCGCCGTACCGGGCGCAGTGGCCGTGTATTCGTACCGGAGATAATTGGGCCGGTACTCCTCCAGACGGATTTCCCCTTCGCCGCCGATCAGGGGGCGGATATCGAACTCACGGGTGTTGATGACAGCCGCCGTTTTGGTGTCGATGCGCCCCAGTGCGTCGATCTCCTCTTCGGGAGTGGCGGCATCGACGACCTCCTGCACGAACCAGGCCGGGCCGTTGGCTGTGGCCCGCAATTCGGCGACGGGCTGTCCCGCCGGGTCGAAGCGGATGAGGTAACGCGTGTTGAGCATGTCGAGTACGCCCTCGTCCATCGACGTAAGATAACGCTCGATCAAGTCCTGGTAGCGGGCCAGTTTGGCGCCGTGGTAGCCGCCCACCGAACGGTGGAAGTAGGAGGTCGTAGCGTCGTTGAAGGGGCTGACCGTGAGGTTCAGCACCCGGAATCCGGGTTCCGGGTCGCGCAGGATCGCGCGGTCGGCTTCCGTAGGCTGTATCTGTTGGCGTCGTGCGGCGACGAAGCGGCTTTGAGGCAGGTAGCGCAGGTTGACCGGCACCAGGTCGATCAGAACGATCACGCCGAGCAGCGCTATGAGCCAGCCCCGTCTGATCCGTCCCAGGGCGAAGAGCAGCACGCTGCCCGCCGCGAGGGCGATCATCAGCAGCGAACGCCAGGCGTCGGAGCGCATGATCGCGGCCCGGTCGGCGGCCATCGCGTCGGCCGTCACCTCTCCCAACTCTTCGGGAGCGCCCTGTGCGATGGCTTCCTGCATACCTGCGGCTTGGAACATCTGGTAGTATTGGCGGCTCATGAAATCGGCGGCTTCCGTCCGGCCGAAGTCGAAGATCGCGCTTCCGGCCACGGCGAAGAGCAGGCAGAAACCGCCCGTGATGCCTCCGGCCCAGGCGAGGGCCCGCAGGAGTTTTCGACGCGGCACCTCTCCCCGCCAGAGGGGCATCAGAGCCAACGCCGCGAGCAGGGGAACCGTCCATTCGACCACCACGAGGGCCATCGATACGGTGCGGAACTTGTTGTAGCCGGGCAGGTATTTGAAGGCAAATTCGGTGAATCCCATGAAATTATGTCCCCAAGCCAACAAAAGCGTCAGCAGACTGACGGCTGCGATCCACCACTTGTTGCGTCCCGATGCCAGCAGGAGTCCCAGCAGAGCCAGGAACAGGGCGGCGGCTCCTAAGTAGGTCGGTCCGGCGGTGTAGGGCTGCTCGCCCCAGTAGGCCGGTAACTGTTCCGCAAAACTTTCCAGACCGTATGGTTTAAGGGCTTTGGCCACTTCGCCGTCGCGGGTGAACGCCCGACCCGAATCGCCGCCCATGAAGTCGGGGATCAGCAGGTTCCAGCTCTCGGCACGGCCGTAGCTCCACGCCGTAGCGTAATCGAGTGCCAACCCTTCCTGGGAGGTTTCCTCGCCGGCGGCGAGTTCCGAACCTCCGCGGATGGTCTGCTTCGAGTGGTGCATCGTGTACCACAGAGGCGCGAAGTTCGAGCCGACGGCCAGAATGCCTGCGCCCAGCAATACCGCCGTGCGGCGGGCGAACGAAGGCAGGTGCTTTTTTCGGAAGGCGACAATTCCTTCGCTGATCCACAGCGCGGCCATGGCCAGCAGGAAATAGTAGGTGATCTGCGGGTGGTTGGCGCCGATTTCGAGCGACGCGAAGAGCGCCGTGAGCGCTCCGCCGGCCCACATGTTTCCCCGCAGGGTCATCCACGCGCCGCCCATCATCAGCGGGGCATAGACCAGCGCCCACATTTTGGTCACGTGACCCGCGCCGATGATGAGGAAAAAGTAGGTCGAAAGGCCGTACATGAGCGACGGAATGATGCCGACCCAGGGATTCACCCCGACGATCGGGAGCATCAGCCACATGGAAACCATGGCGAAGAAGACGAAGGCTGCGGGAGTATTTATAATTTTAACGATCTGTCCTGCCGTGTTTTTGACTAGCTGTGCCGGGTAGGCTACATTGATCAGGTAGGCGGGCATGCCGCCGAACATGCGGCCCGTCCACTGGGGATCTTCGCCCGTTTGGGCGCGGTTGTCCCAGATCTCCTTGGCCATGCCTTCGTATTGCTGCACGTCGTGCTGTGGCAGCACTTCGCCGCGAAACTGGGGGGCGAAATAGAGGGCGCTGACGATGAAGAAGAGCAGCAGGGCCGCGCCCGTCGGCAGCACTTTCGGGAGAATCTCTTTGAAGCGGGTCATCTGGAATGTTTTTGTCGATTGCCAAAGGTACGAAAAAACATTGAGTTTCCTCCCCGACTCAGCGAAAAATCACTACCTTTGCACGGATTGATCCCAGGCTCGGGGCGGTTGTATTCCGGCGGGGAGACAATCGCTCTGTATTCGGCTAACCTTTTTTCGACGTAAACAAAAGTTCGGTTATGGTAACACTCGATATGATCCGCAAGCCGGTCGAGGGTGATCTGGAGGCCTTCGAGCAGTTCATCCGGCAAAAATTCACGGCGGACGGCACGTTGCTCTCCGAGATGCTCGATTATGCGCTCTCGGCGCGGGGCAAGGGGATTCGTCCGATGACGGTGCTGCTGTCTGCGGCGCTCAACGCTCCGGCGGGGCAGCGCAGCGGCGGTCTGCGCGCACTGCTCGCAGCCACGTTGGTCGAGATGATCCACGTGGCGTCGCTGATCCACGACGACGTGATCGACGAGTCGGATACGCGGCGGGGCCGCCCGTCGGCCAATGCCCGCTGGCAGTCGCGCAATGCGGTCGTAGTCGGAGATTACATCCTGGCCAAAAACATGGACCTCGGCCTCAAGAGCGGCCAGTTCGACCTGGTGACTCACGTTTGCGGTGCCATCGCCACGCTCTGCGAGGGAGAGATTCTGCAAAACGACAAGGCGAACCGGCAGGAGATGACGCGGGCGTCGTACCTGGATATCATCTACAAGAAAACCGCCTGCCTGATCGGGGTGAGCGCTTCGGCCGGAGCGCTGGCCGTCGGTGCGTATCTCATGGGGAACGCCGCACAGGCCACGATCAGCAACGCCGCACCCGCCCTGTTCATCGCCATGGGCATCTTCGCGCTGGCCTTCGTCGTGATGCTCGTGATGGAGATTCCCGAACCGTTCGCCCTGACGAACGAAAAGTCCGCCGAGAAGAACGAGCACAGCGCGCTGTCGTTCCGCCACTTCGTCCTGGGCACGGTAGCGATCTTCGTCTACGTCGGCGTCGAGGTGGGTATTCCCAACTTCGCCAACCTCTTCATGACCACCGACCTCGGGATCGACACCACCGTGGCCGGTTCGGTCGTCGGCACTTACTGGTTCCTGATGCTCATCGGCCGCTTCGCGGGCGGTCTGCTCGGCGCCAAGGTCTCGCCCAAGGCGATGCTTTCGACCGTTGCGACGGCAGCCTGCCTGCTGGTCGTCTGCGCCATGCTCTGCCCCGTCAGCGCGGTGGTGAGCATGCCCGTCTTCCAGAGCGACATTTCATTCGGCATGGCGCAGGTTCCGGTCAGCATCATGCTGCTCGTCCTCTGCGGCCTGTGCACCTCGGTGATGTGGGGCGGCATCTTCAACCTGGCCGTCGAAGGACTCGGCAAATACACCTCGGCCGCTTCGGGCATCTTCATGGTGATGGTCTGCGGCGGCGGCATCCTGCCCCTGATCCAGGGTCTGGTGGCCGACCACGCGGGTTACATGATGTCCTTCTGGGTGGTCTTCGCCGGTGTGCTCTACATCCTCTACTACGCACTCGCCGGACACAGGAACGTCAATACCGACATCAAGGTGGACTAAACCGTCAGCCGATCGGCAAAACGGGCCGGCCCCTTCAAGGGCCGGCCCGTTGCGATTGCAGGAAGGCGCCGGTCACATCACCACGCGCCGCGTGACGCTCCAGCGGTTCATCGCCCAGACGACGAGCGCGCTCGCGGCGAAGGCCGCGACGCTCATCCCCGCGAGCCGCACCCAGTCGGGCAGCGCGGCGCAGTCGAGCAGGTCGTAGCACACGGGGATCACGGCGAAGTGGCACAGATAGATGCCGAAAGTGAGCGACGCCAGACGCGAAAGCCACGGACGGGAGGCGACGGCGAGCTTCTGCACGACGACGAAGACGGGCAGCGTCATCATGAAGACGTTGATGCCGCAGAAGTACCACACGATCTCCAAATAGGCGAAATTACCCGGAAACCGGTTCTGCGTGGCGACGAAGCCCAGCGCCGTTATGAGGTAGCCGACCGCGAAGAGCGGCGCCATCACGCCGAGCGTCCGCCGCCAGCTCCACCGCAAGGGATAGCGCACCAGATAGTAGGCCAGCACCAGATAGCCGACGAAGCCCGAAAAATAGTAGAACGTCCCGTATTCGTTCCAGTCGCAGACGCCCCACAGCCCCATGTTGCCGCCGTTGCCCACATAGCCCAGCAGCGGTGCCGCCACCTCGACGTAGGGCAGCAGCAGCGCCGCGCCCCACACGGCCAGGAAGAGTTGCAGATCGCGCTGCGAAGCCTGCCGCAGCCATGCGCCCAGCACCGGCATCACGAGGTAAAGCCCCACGAGCATATAGAGATACCACAGCGGCGTGGTGTCGTAGTTGAAGTTGAAGACGAACGTATAGAGGCGCACGACGAGCTGGCGCACGGTATACGACGCCGGATCGACCGTCGGGCTCTGCGTAGCGGCGCCGAAGGTGTGGAGATAGGCGAAGAAGAGCAGCGGCAGCGCCAGCGACCAGAACAGGAGCGGCGGCACGATGCGGCCGATGCGCCGGCGGTAGAAGGCCCCCATCCCCTCGCCTACGGGCAGCAGCAGCACGCCGGTCATCATCACGAAGAGCGGCACGCTGCACCGGACCAGACTGCCGGCGAAAGCGCCGGTCAGAAACGCGCCGCGATCGGCGTCGAGCTGCCCCACGAAGGGGTCGCAGCAGTGGGCGAAAACGACCAGAAAACAGGCCAGCACACGCAGCAGGTCTACCCAGCCGATGTGCTCTCTGCGAGAAAACGAATCTTTCATCTATTCGAAGTTTAGTACATTCCGGTTGCAAACAGAGGCCGCGCGCCGTCAGGGGCGCACGCCCATTTCGTCGAACTTGGCCGCCGCATGGAGAAAATGGGCCGTGATCCAGAAGACCGTCCATCCCTCGGCGTATCCGCCACGGAACTGCGTCACGTCGCTCAGATCGCCGCGCTGTGCGAAATTCGTCTGCTGGATCTGTTCGCCCTGACGACCCCACGGATCGATCAACTGGCCGCAACTGCGGTACATCACGCGCGCCAACGACTGCAAGTTCTCGTCGTTCGTATACGTTCCCAGCCGGTAGAGTTCGGGGGCATAAAGCACGCCGTAGACGTCGAGATGCTGATTCTGGGGAGAGACCGATGTCCAGCCGCGCGTGCGTAATCCACGGTCGGCCAGACGACCCGCCGGCAACGGGATGTCCCACACCACGGTATAGCTCAGACAGACATCGGCGGCATGTTGCGCACGCCGCAGCCACTCGGCATCGCGCGTATGCTCGTAGAGTGCCAGAAACCCCTGAAAAGCGGCCCACGCCCCCTCCTTGTCCTCGCCCGACGCGTCGAGCGTGCCGCCCCAATAGGGCTCGTCCATCGACAGATGCCGTGCGGCATAATGGTCGGCGGCACGCGCCGCAGCAGCGGCATAACGCTCGCAGTCGAAAAGCTCGGCGGCGGCGAGCAGCGGCGCGATGAAAAAGGCTTCGGCCGTCGACCGCGGATGCCAGGCCGGATCGGCGACCCGCCGTGCGGCGAAGTCGCAGGCACGGCGCAAGAAAGCCTCCCATCGGGCCGTATCGTAGCCGCCCGTCCGGCGGGCCGAGCGGATCGCCAGCGCGAAATTGTACATCGCCTGCCCCATCGAAACCGGATCGGGCGACGACCAGCATTGCGAAGCGACATCGTACCGCACGCGAAACCCCTCCCCGTCGAAAGGCGCCCGCGTCAGGAAATCGAGCGACCGCTGCACCATCGCATGCATACCGACCGTATCGACCCCGAGCGCACCGAGATGTTGGAGGAAATAACCCGGCGCGGCGGCTTGTCCGCACCACCCCATCACGATCGCCCGCCGCGGCGCGGGATACATGTTGAATCCAGCGACCGGACCCTCGTCGATCCAGCGCGAACGCGTCATGAGGCATTTCGCCGCCACGATCTCCTCGAAGCCCGGCAGCCCCTCGCACGAAAAAGGCGCATACAGCTCCAACGCCCGATGGACAGGCCGCCGGAAAGCTGCACCGCGCAGTGGCTCGGGATCGATCGCCAGCCGGAACTCCTTCTCGATCACCGTCCCCGGTCGAACGGCCAGGTATTGACCGGGCAGTTGCAAACTCCCCTTTTGGAGCGCTTTGCAGGCCCCCGCACGACCATTGTAGCCGATCGGTCCCGACAGCAGCAGCAATTCGGGATGCCCGTCCGCCTGCCGCACGCCGAGCGACCACCAGTGATCCGCATAACGCGGATCGGCGAGCGGGCTGGGCAACGTAAAGAGCGATGCTGCCGCGCAACGTTCGCCGCATTCGATCTCGAACGCAGCGAACGGCATCGGATAGCGGTGTTCTTCGAAAAGGGCGAACTCGCCGGCCCGGCCTTCATAACGCACGACATTGTCGGGCGTATTGCGCGCACCCGACGGATTGCCGTAGTAGAGGATCCCCGGCAGAAAAGGCCGCACCGGACATGGGGGCAGCTGCCACCGGATACCGAGCGTCACCGAATCGAGCGCCGGACCTTCCGTCCACTCGTAACGACGGATGCAATGCAGCAGATCGTCCTCGACGCGGTAAGCGTCGCGCAGCAGCCACCGGCCGCCGCGGCAGGCCAGTTCGCCCGAAAGGATCGTCCACTCGCCCGTTCGTTCGCATGTCACGGCACGTACATGCCGCCACTCGGCCGGAGCCCCGTCGCGCCATGCCGTAGCGATCGACCACAGCCCCTCCGCAGGCGGCGTCACGACGAACTGGCCGCACGACCACCGAGGGACGAAACCGGCGGAATCGCGCACGACTTCGAAGCGAGGCGAAGCGCCGAGCGGCGCGAACGAAAAACAAGCCAGGAAAAGCGCGAGGCAGGATATTTTCATGACACGGAACTTCACGAGAATCAAAATACGACACACCGAACGACGAATGAATTCGCTCGAAATTCGCCGAGACGAAGTCAAAGATACGAAAAGTCGAGCGCAGAAACAAACATTTATGTTTGATTATGCCGAGACGATGTATCTAAGGTATAGCCAAAGATACGGAAAATGCGGCGGATTGCAAATTTTTCACCGGCGACATGCAGGATTTCGCAGTCGAAGTCATTTATTATATGACCGAAAGCGGGAGTACCCGATTGAAAAGAGGCGATTTACAGGTCGGACGCACGAGAATGCAGGGTTGGCCGTACAAAAAAAATCGAGGTAATCCGAGAAGGTATTCGATTTCGGACGAGCACCGTCCTGAAATCTTAGTAACGAACGAGTCCGTTACAACCTCTCGAGTTCCTCTACCAACCTAAAACTACTAACCTAAATGAACCTTAAAACTTCGGGTACAAAGATAAGGCGTTTTTCGAGATTGTGCAAGTATTTTAGTAAATATTTTTAATATTTTATTCAGATTTTTTAGCAACTATGTGGTTATGTGGTTTTTCGCTCCCGAGGCACCGTGCGGCGGCTACGGCAGGAAACCGATGCGGAAGAGCATCGCAGGGTTCTCTTCGAGATCGGAGGCACGGCACGGACGTTGTTCGGCAAGGACAAAAAAAGAAGGAAACCCGATACCGGGCAGAACGCCGCGGCTCGCTGTTTCCTCACCAACCTAAAACTACTAACCTAAATGAACCTTAAAACTTCGAGTACAAAGGTAAGGCGTTTTTCGGAATCGTGCAAATATTTTAGTAAAAAAATTTACAATTTTTTGAATATTTTTTAATATCAATATATAAACTCTAATTTACAATCAATTGAAAGCCACGCCGAATTTTATTGTTTTCCGATGAAATAGTCGTAACTTTGCACGCCCTATTAAAAGTCTATGGTTTCGGTCATTATTCCCAACTATTGCCACGCGCCCTATCTCAGGCAGCGCATCGACTCGGTGCTCGCGCAGTCCTACCCCGATTTCGAGGTAGTGCTGCTCGACGACTGCTCGACGGACGGGAGCCGCGAGGTGATCGAACGTTACCGGAACCACCCGCGCATCAAGCAAATCGTCTACAACGACCGCAACGGCGGTTCGGCCTTCGCCCAATGGCGCAAGGGGTTCGCGCTCACGCAAGGAGAGTACATCTGGATCGCCGAGAGCGACGACTACGCCGATCCGGCGTTCCTCGAACGCTGCGTGGCGGAGCTCGATGCCGATCCCGCGTGCGTACTGGCCCACACGCTGAGCCGCACGGTCGACTCGGAGGGACGGCCGTACGGGAAAGTCCGCCATGCGGGACGTCCCGTACGCCGCATGGACGGACGACGCTTCGTGCTGAGGCACCTGCTGCGCCGCAACGAACTCTACAACGCCAGCATGGCCGTCTTCCGCCGTTCGGCACTGCCTGCGGCAGGGGAATACGAAGGATTCCGCTACGCCGGCGACTGGTATTTCTGGATGCTCGTCGCATTGCAGGGCCGCGTGTCCACCGTCTTCGAACCGCTCAACGCCTTCCGCCGCCACGACGCGGCCACGACGACGCAGGGCGAACGGACGGGCGGACTCTACGAGGAGGTGTTGCAGATCCTGCCTGCCATCTTTTCGCGGATGCGGACGGCGGCACCGGTACGCTGGGCGCTCGAAGGCAAGCAGCTTTGCCGGCTGCACAGAGCCCGCCGGCGGTTCGGACGGAACGAAGCCTACGAACGGCTGTGGAGCCGCTGGTGCGAAACCTACCGATGCGACCCGTTGCGCAGAGCGTGGTACCGAATTTACGGGGCGCTGCCCGACAGCATGTTTTTTTAATGTGAAGATGGAACAATTCAAGACATCCCTGGTCATCTCGACCTACAATTGGCCGGAGGCATTGGAACTTTGCCTGAAAAGCAGTTTACGGCAGACGGTCGCGCCCGCCGAGATACTGGTCGCCGACGACGGTTCGGACGAGCGCACCGCACAGCTGATCGCACGTTACCGCGTGCAGACGTCCATCCCGATCGTCCACGTATGGCAGGAGGACACCGGATTCCGCGTCGGCAGCATCCGCAACAAGGCGATCGCGCGCGCCACGGGCGCCTACATCATCCAGGTCGACGGCGATGTCATCCTCCATCCGGATTTCGTGCGCGACCATGTCTCCGTCGCACGTCCGGGACGCTTCGTCAGCGGCAGCCGCGTGCTGCTGGGTCCCAGATATTCGGCAGGACTGCTGGCGAACCGCTCGATCGACATCAACGCATGGAAAAAGGATGTCTCCAACAGGCTGAACGCCATCCGCATCCCCTGGGCATCGCCGGTCTTCGGCCGCTACAAGCCCGAAGTGACGCGCGGCTGCAACATGGCCTTCTGGCGCGACGACGCCATTTGCGTCAACGGCTACAACGAACTGATCCAGGGCTGGGGCAGCGAGGATTACGAATTCGGCAGCCGGCTGTGGCACATCGGCGTGCAGCACTTCTCGCTCAAACTTTCGGGCATCGTCTACCATATCTACCACAACGTCCGAACCCGCGACCAGGCTGTCGCCAATCAGGTATTGGCCAACCTCACGCGCAGTCGGCGTCTGCTGCGCTGCAAACAGGGCATTTCGCAATACCTCTATCCCGATCCCGAAACGACGACACTGGTCAGAGAGGTGCAGGAGTAGCCCCGCGCGCGGATCACTTCGCGGCGGGGATGATCCCCCGCCACGCCCGCCGCATGCGGCGTTTCGTCCAGCTGTGACAACCGAACGGCAGACTGCCGTCCAGCCGCCGCAGGGCGTAGGCCGGATGGGTGTCGACCGAGAAACGCAGCGCTTCGTCGGGCGCCGGATAACGGAATTCACGAGGCACGACCGCCCAGAACACATCTTCGTTATGGAGATGGCAAGGATCGGCGAGGTAGTTCTCGGCCTCCGTGCGGTAGGTCGCACAAGCCCGCCGGAACGCCTCCACACGGCGCAGCGACAACCCGCCATTGCCGACGCGGCCGTAAAGCACCTGCCGCGAAGCCTCTCCCCGGCGACGTTTCATCCGCTCCCTCCACTGCATATACTGTTTGACCAGCGGCAGATCGTAAAGCGGCCGCCGAAGCCACGGCGCCGCCACGCAGTCGTAGCCCCGCCGGCACCAGTCGCCCAGCTCGTCGCGGAAAATCCAGGCGTCGGTATGGCAGATCAGGATATATTCCGTATCGGGAAACGACGCATAGAACTCCTCGCTGAGCATCATGCGGTTGTAACCCGCAATGCCGTTGCGCCGGCCGAGCCACTCGTCGCCGACGGCGCGCGTCTCCAACCCCAGTTCCCGGCAGCAGGCGGGCGGCGTCACCCCCCGGGGATGAAGCACCGTGAAAGGCCATGCGGCCAGCACGCGGACGTTGTTCCGCAACGAAGACTCCTCGTCGGGCGTCAGCTCCCGATAGACGGGAACGACGACGCGCACGAGCGAACGGGGGGAATCAGCCATGACGAACGAGCGATTTGAGATGATATTTCAGATACTTGAACGGCAGCGCCCATGAGGCGGCACGGCCGGGATAGGCGCGGATGTAGCGCACGATCCGCCGGAAGGGGCAGGCGCCGAAGAGCCGTTTCTGGCAGAGCAGTTTCAGGAAATAGGCCTCGGCGCGGCGGTCGAGATCGGCCAGCCGGGCCCCGTCGAGCGGTTCGACGCCGAGCGGCAGCCGACCGGCCCATTTGCGGTGGTAGGTTTCGAGCGCTTCGAGCCAGCCGTAGGAGTAGGCTCCGGCCGAGAAGTGCTCGACGAGTACCGTATTGCAGACGTAGTTGCGACGCCCCGCCGCGAAAACGGCCGTCGTGAAATCGAGGTCGTAACAGTGGAAGCCGGGGAACGTCCGCCCGTCGAACGGCGTGGCGGCCCATACGTCGCGCCGCACGACGAGGCACATGCCGTCGAGCGTGACGACGGGCGAGAAATCGGTCCCGCCGGGATTCTTCGCGTGGAGGTGACGGCCGCCGCCGTGGTACTGCACATAGTTGGCGCGCATGTCGCCCACACCGTGCAGCCACGCCGTCGTCCGCCGCAGTTTGAGCACGCTTCCCGCAAAGCCGATCACCCCGCAGTCGGGTTCGCACAGCTTCGCGGCGAGCCGCGCACCCCACCCTTCGGTCAGGAAGCGGACGTCCTCGTGCACGAAGCAGAGATACTCGCCACCGCTGCGTTCGGCGCAGCGGTCATAGACGTCGCACAACCCGACATTCCGGCCGCGGTTGTCCCACACGTCGAATTCGAACGGTTCGCCGATCGTCGCGGCGACGTTGCGCCGCAGCGCTTCGGCAGCGGCCGGATCGACCGAGCAGCATATCAGCGTGAAACGAGGTGCATCCATTCCGTCATCGCATCGTTGCATGTTCCACATAATCGGCCGCGGCGTCGGCCATCCGTTCGCCGTCCAGCGCCGCCGAAACGATTCCGCCCGCATAACCTGCCCCTTCGCCCGTGGGGAACAGTCCCCTCACTTCGGGGTGCATCCCCGTGGCCGGATCGCGCGGCACGCGCACGGACGTCGACGTGCGCGACTCCACCCCGACGACCACCGCCTCGCCGGTCACGAAGCCCCGCATCCGCCTCCCGAAGGTCCGCAGGCCCGCCCGCAGGCTCTCGGCGATGAAGCGCGGCATCCACCCGTCGAGCCGCGACGGGGTGATCCCCGGGATATAGGAGGTCGCGGGCAGCGTCCGGCTCGGCCGTCCCGCCACGAAATCGGCCACACGCTGCGCCGGCGCGACCTGCGCCGCACCGCCGTGCAGTCGGGCGGTCTCCTCGAACATCTGCTGGAAGCGCAGTCCCGCCAGCTCGCCCCACTCGTCGCGCAGGTGGGCGAAATCGTCGAGCCGCACCTCGGTCACCAGCCCCGAATTGGCATAGGGCGAGTTGCGCAGCGAAGGGGACATGCCGTTGACCACCGACTGCGCGGCATCGGTCATGGCCGGAACGATGAACCCGCCGGGGCACATGCAAAACGAGTAGACCCCGCGGCCGGCCTCCTGGCTCACCAGCGAATAGGAGGCTGCGGGGAGGTATTCGCCGCGTTCGCGGCAATGGTACTGGATCGAATCGACGAGCGCCTGCGGATGCTCGATGCGCACCCCCATGGCGAAGGGCTTGGCCTCGACGCGCACGCCGCACGCATACAATGTCTCGTATATATCGCGCGCCGAGTGGCCCGTGGCCAGCACGACGGCCGCACCCTCGATGCGTTCGTCGCCGCAGCGCACGCCCGTGATCCGCCCTTCGCGCAGATCGAAGCCCGTCACGCGGCTGCCGAAACGGATCGCACCGCCCGCCGCCTCGATCGTTCGGCGGATGTTGGAGATGATGCGGGGCAGCTTGTCCGTCCCGATATGGGGATGCGCCTCGTAGAGAATCTCCTCCGAAGCGCCGTGGAAGACGAGCGTCTGCAACGCCTTGTGGTAATCGCCGCGCTTCTTGCTGCGCGTGAAGAGCTTGCCGTCGGAAAACGTCCCCGCGCCGCCTTCGCCGAAAGCGTAGTTCGAGTCGGGATCGACCGCACCGTTGCGGTTGATCTGCGCGATGTCGCGCTTGCGCTCCGCAACCCGTTTGCCGCGTTCGAGCACGATCGGACGGTAGCCCCGCTCGATCAGCCGCAGCGCCGCGAACAGTCCCGCCGGGCCGGAACCCACGACCACCACCTCGGTGCGGTGGTCCACCTGCGGGTAGTCGAAATGCACGGGAGCCGGCTGCGGTTCGCCGTCGGCATAGAGTTCGAGCGTGAGATGCACCTTCGGCTGCCGCTGCCGCGCGTCGATCGAGCGTTTGACAACCCGCAGCAGCGCCACGTCCCGCTCGGCGACGCCTGCGGCACGGGCGGCCAGCGGCGCATAGCGGTGCACGTCGGCGGCCTCCTCGGGTTTGAGCGTAAGGACAACGGTCTGCGGCATAACGGACAGGGATAACGTGCAACAAAGATAACGTTTTTTGCGCATTTTCGCGCACAGCCCGCCGCAGCAGCGGGAATTTCCGAAACGACCGTCCCCCGATTCCGGCGCCGCCCTCCCCATACAGTCCCTGCCGATCCGTGTCACGACCGCAGTGTCTTCGGTCACACGCCGAAGCCTTAATGTACTCAATATACGCCACGGCGCCTTTCCGCCACGACGATCGCCGCCTATTTCCGAACCTCTTCCGTGTACCCACGGCTCCGCACGGTTGCAGATCGAAAAATTTCGGTTCCCTTTGACTCGGCCTCAGATAGTTCGTCTCGGCAAAATGCAAACGAGTTTGCTTTTGCCCTCGCTTATTCGTACTTTGGCTGGCGCCGTAGATACTTCGTCTCGGCATAATCGAGCTAACGCTTGCTTCTGCGCTCGACTTTTCGTATCTTTGGCTTCGCCTTAGATACTTCGCCTCGGAAAAAATGCAAGCAAGCTTGCTTTTTTCTCTCGGCTTATTCGTATCTTTGTCCCATCCATGCGGGTATGGTGGAATTGGTAGACACGTCAGACTTAGGATCTGATGCTTCACGGCGTGGGGGTTCGAGTCCCTTTATCCGCACAAAGGAGCCTTTTCGAAGGGCTCCTTTTTCGTTGCCCGTTCGGTGCAAATAAGTGCAAATTGGTTGTATATCATCGTTTTGCAAAGGTGCCGGAAAATTCTCTGAACCGGAAGCCGAAAGCACTTCGCAGCAAACTCGCGGGAGCACGAAAGGGAGCGGAGCCGAAAAACGGGCCGCGCGACGGAATTTGCTCCCGAGTACGTTTTCAATGCACTGTTTCGCTGCGTTTTACACCGTAATAATTCTCTTTTGCGGACGTTTTGTTAACCCCAAAATTTCAACGTCATGAGACAAGAGACATTTGCCATTCTTTTCCTGATGCGGAAAGGGCGGCAGAAAAAAGAACGGGCTCGCGCCCATCTTCGCACGCATTACGACCGGAGGGCTCCGGCAGGAGGTCTACACCCAGTGCGACAGCAATCCCGAAACATGGAATCAGCACAAGGAGCGCGCGATGGGAACGAACAAGCTGGCCATTCAGGTCAACGAGCGACTGAACGATTTCCGCGTCAAAATCATCGACATCCGCACCAAGCTGCTGGCCGAGGCTATGCGGCCAATGCCGCGCAGATCAAGCAGCGCTACCTGAACCCGACATGCAACACGATGATGCTCATTGCGGGCCTTACCGACTATGTGAAGCGGCGGCAGGCCGAAGTGGGCGTGCGCATCACGCAGCGCACGGCAGACAAATACGAGCGGCTGCTGCGCTACCTGAAACAGTATCTCGCCCAACGCGGCAAAGCCGAGGACATTCCCGTCGAACGGATGAACTACAAGTTTCTGGACGGCTTCAACCTCTTCCTGCAAACTGCCCACCGCTGCCGCCACAACGGGGCGGTCGCCGTCATGGACTGTCTGCGCAACTTCGTCCTCTACTGCCTGCGCAACGAGTGGATCACGAAAAATCCATTCCGCTACTATAAACTCAAAGAGGACGAAGTGCAGGCCAAAGAGCACCTTACGGCGCATGAACTGGAACTGCTGACCCGCAAGGAGCTCGACCGCCGGTTGGCCCGCATCCGCGACGTTTTCGTCTTCTGCTGCCTGACGGGGCTGGCATTCGCCGACGCCGACCACCTGCGGCGCGAGCATCTCTCGCAGGACGACGAGGGGCGCTGGTGGATTCACAAGCCCCGCGAGAAGACCTCCGTGATGAGCCGCATCCCGCTGCTCCCGGGCACGCTCGAAATCCTGTGCCCCTACGAGCACGACGAAGTATGCGTCGCACGCTCACGGGTGCTCCCCACGCCGAGCAACCAGAAGATGAACGCCTACATGAAGGAGATCGCGGCCGTGTGCGGCATCGACAAGGTGCTGACCACCCACTGCGCACGCCACACCTTCGCCTGCATGGCCGTCGAGTACGGCATGCCGATCGACGTGCTGGCGAAGATTCTGGGCCACTCGAACACCAACATGACGCGCCATATCGTCGAGATTGAAATCCGACTCGGTGAAATCGAGGCGGAACGACCGCTCGTCGAGATAGGTCGCCCGATCGACCAGCACGTCGCGGACGTACCGTGCGAGGTCTAACGAAGGGTCCGTGCGGAAATCGTCGATCGGCCGGTCGACCACGCGGATCGGCAGGTCGGCCGCCGCGAGATCCAACGTGCCGACTTCGCGCAACCGCCCGACGATCGTCGCTACATAGCAGGCATGGAGCTGTTCCGACACGCGGTCGCGCGCTTCGTCGCTCAGCGCGATCGGGCCTTTTCCGGTCTTCATGCGCCGTGCGCCTCCCGCACGCAGTCGATGGCCGCGAGGCGTTCGTACTGCCCGCGCAGCTCGGCGACGATCTCGGTGTTGCAACGCCGGACGATCCGCCGGAGCCGTGCAGCGTCTTCGGCCGTCAGCGCATAACGCGCGATCGTCTCCTCGTCGATCCTCAGCGGCTCGTTCGCCAGAATCGCCGCGCGGCAGCGATACATCATGTAGTTCGGGAACTCGCTGACGATTTCTTCGACCGCCGTATCGAGGTCTTCGCTGTCGACCTCGCAGAGCGCCGTGCCCTCGGGCGAGCAGAACACTTCGCCGTATTTACGGTACGTCTCCTCGCGCTCCTTCTCCGTGCAGTAGACCGAGAAGCTGATCAGGAAGATCTGCCCTTTGGGCTTGAAGGAGGCGTAACGGGCGCAGAACTCGGGGATGGTATAGGTTTCATCGGGGAGGTCGCCACGCGAGAAGTCCTCGGTCAGCGCGATGCGGAACTCCGTCTTCGGCGCGGCCTTGAAGAGGGCATAGACGTAGGGCGCCCGCTCGTACAGGGCCGTCAGGATCGAACGGATGTCCCGCCGGTAGTCGAGGCTCGGGGAATCGTCCTCGGTTTTCACGTCTTCATCGGTTTCGAGCAGGAGGAGTCGGGCCAGCTCGTCGGGGAGTGTCGTTTCCTTTTTCATTGTAATTTTAAGTATCGGGTTAGTTGTTCAGGGGTCGTATTAAGTGTAATTTGCGGAGTATATCGGAGCTGCCCCGCCCACCACTCCGCCGCACGGAGCTGTGCGGCGGAGGCGACGTACCAGTACTCGTCAGTTACGGGTCGCGGGGACCGTATGGGAAGGGCAGCGACATCGCCGAACCTAAAACTTTTACTTGAAAAAGAAACAAGGCGATGCCGCCGCCTGTAAAATTGGCGGTGCGTGAAGGGCGGCCGAACCACTGCGGACGAAGGCGTCGTGCCCGCATGCCGATTCCGCCGGCCGACGGTTCGGCAGGTGCAGTTCGTATATTTTATTGTATTCGGGGCGGGACGGAGCATAACGTTCGGGATAACGATGTGTGCGTTCGCTGTGAAAACAAGCGCGGAGAGCCCCCAAACTGTTGCGGACGAAAGTGCTACGAACGAGGGTGTTGCGGACAAAGACGTTGCAGACAAAGGCGTCGCGGGCGCAAGCATAATGCCCGCATGCTGATTCCGCCGGCCGAGGATTCGGCAGGTGCAGTTCGTATATTTTATTGTATTCGGGTCGAGACGGCGCATAACGTTCGGGATAACGATGTGCGCGTTCGCTGTGAAAACAAGCGTGAAGGGCGACCGAACCACTGCGGACGAAGGCGTCGTGCCCGCATGCCGATTCCGCCGGCCGACGGTTCGGCAGGTGCAGTTCGTATATTTTATTGTATTCGGGGCGAGACGACGCATAACGTTCGGGATAACGATGTGTGCGTTCGCTGTGAAAACAAGCGCGGAGAGCCCCCAAACTGTTGCGGACGAAAGTGCTACGAACGAGGGTGTTGCGGACAAAGACGTTGCAGACAAAGGCGTCGCGGGCGCAAGCATCGTGCCCGCACGCCGATTCCGCCGGCCGAGGATTCGGCAGGTGCAGTTCGTATATTTTATTGTATTCGGGTCAAGACGGAGCATAACGTTCGGAGCGATGGATCATGCGCCCGCAGGGAAAAGAAAAAGGGGCGCGGTGTCAGCCCCTTACAGCAGGTCTTGGAGAAACCCTTAATGCGAAGCTGTCCTGCGCCCCAGCCGTGTCCTACCCTAATGGGTAGGACATAACCGGGACTGACAACCATTATACCACATTAAACATCCTCCGTAGAGGTCTCCAAGTTCGCTGTAAGGTATAAAGAGTTGTTTACCCTTTATGAGTTATGTCCGTCGGCTATGCCGAGTTGTTCAGTTGCAAAGATAGCATAATTTATGTACTTAATTTCAAGGTTTGTTAGGCAAATATAACAAATAAATTCGATTCAATACCGATCGGTATGCGATTTTTATTCGGGGAGATGATTTTTTTTGCAATAAATATGAGTGTTCCTCGGATAGATACACAACTCAACAAAGCTCTTGCGCAAAAACTTAAAGATTTGCGCATAGCCCGGGGATTGTCTCAAATGCGGGTAACGATGGATACCGGGGTGAATGTAAGCCGTGCTGAAAGCGGAAAACGATCATTGTCGGTTCATTCGGTTGCCATCCTTTGCAGATATTATGAACTCTCTTTGGAGGAATTTTTCCATAATATCGAACTCTCCGTTGTTCCTTGGGAGTAAAGCCAATCATTATTTTGCGAAAAAGGGATAATAGAGACGGAACATAATGTTCCGTCTCTTTTTTGTATGAATCAAATCGGCGTTGCTTGATTTCCGTTCGTCTCCGGCCGCCCCTCACCGACATTTTCGAGGATGTCCGTTCGGGCCGGCCGGAGCTGCGGGCGTGGTTAGAGCAACTGGCGGAATATCGTCGCCGAAAACAATATTTTATTGTATGATTCCCGTTTACTCATTGAAGCGCGTCACTTTTGCATCGCAACTCGGTCGTTTAGTATCCGCAAACGGCACGTTTTTGATGTCCATCTGTCAAAACGCAATCCTTTAATGTTATTTTTTGCTGGATTATTTGCTTATATAAAGGGAATTTCATATTTTTTCGTAATCGGTTACGTTTCTGATAACAATATAAGATAAGATATATGGACTTTTCGATAAGACAGGCAAGATGGCAATCGGAAGCAGGTTGCGGATGTTGACAGAACGCATCACGGCAGATGCCGCAGAGATTTACAAATTATATGAAGTGGACATCAAGCCGAAGTGGTTTCCCGTCCTCTATGCTCTCTCGGAGGGCGATGCGAAAACCGTCACCGCCATTGCAAGGGAAATAGGGCAGACGCATCCTTCGGTGAGCAACATAATAAAGGAGATGATGGCGGGAAAACTTATAAAAACAGTGTCCGACTGGACGGATAAGCGACGGACTACCATCGCGCTTTCCGCACGTGGCAAAGAGGTTTGCGACAAGCTGGCGGAAGCCTGCGAGGACGTGACCACAGCGGTTGAGGAGGTGTCGGGCGCAACCCGCAACGATCTGTGGCGTGCCATAGGGGAATGGGAGGAACAGCTTTCGCATAAGAGTCTTCTGGAACGGATCAAGGAAGCCCGCAAGGTGCGCGAAAGCCATGAGGTGCAAATCGTTCCATACGCACCTTGCTACCAGCCGGCATTCCGCTCGCTGAACGAGCAATGGATAACGCAACACTGGCAATTGGAGGAACACGACATAGAGTGTATCGACCGTCCGCAGGAGAGCATCATCGACCGGGGCGGCCATATATTCGTGGCTCTCTATCGCGGAGAACCCGTCGGCGTGTGCGCCCTCTGCAAAATGAATGACCCGAACTATGATTACGAACTGGCGAAGCTCGCCGTCAGCCCCACCGCACAAGGCAAGGGCATCAGTACGCTGCTCTGCAAGGCCGTCATAGACAAGGCAAGGGAATTGGGCGCGAAAAACCTTTTCCTCGAAAGCAACACACTGTTGAAGCCGGCCATCCACACTTACAAGAAATTAGGTTTCCGTGAACTTGCCGAGTATCATCCGGCTTACGCACGCGGAGACATCCAGATGGAACTAACACTCAAATAAAAGAAACAATGTCAGTACATACACCCACAAAAAAAGTCACCGTGCAGACGCTCATCGGCATGAAGCAGCGCGGAGAGAAAATATCCATGCTTACCGCATACGATTTCACCACGGCACGAATCCTCGACGAAGCGGGAATCGACGCTATTCTCGTCGGCGATTCCGCAGCCAATGTCATGGCGGGCTATGACACGACCGTACCGATGACGGTCGACGAAATGATCGTCTATGCCGCCTCGGTGGTACGCGGAACGGAACATGCGCTCGTCATCTGCGACATGCCGTTCGGTTCCTACACCAACCCGACGCAAGGTGTGGATAATGCCGTAAAGATGATGCAGAAGACGGGATGCGATGCCTTGAAGCTCGAAGGCGGAAAGGAAATAGGCGACACCGTAAAGAAAATCATAGAAATGGGGATACCCGTAATGGGACACCTCGGTCTGACTCCGCAGTCCATCCATAAACTCGGAGGCTACGGGTTGCGTGCCAACAACGAGCAGGAGGCGGAGAAACTGATGTCAGATGCCATGTTGCTTGAAGAAATCGGCTGTTTCGGCATTGTATTGGAGAAGATACCCGCATCGTTGTCGGAAACGGTATCGTCACAACTTTCCATCCCGACTATCGGCATCGGCGGCGGTCTATGCGACGGACAGGTGCTCGTGGTGGATGACATGCTGGGCAAGAACGACGGATTCCATCCCAAATTCCTGCGTACCTATGCCAACCTGCATCGTGATATGGCAAAGGCTGTCGGACGGTATATCGCAGATGTCAAAAACAAGGACTTCCCCAATGAGTCTGAACAATATTAGGAATATGCCAAAAATCGTAGTCAGAAAAGAAGAGGCGTTGAAACGTGAGTTCAAGGGCGTCTCGCTGGATTCACTCGCCGTCGGTGAGAAATCTATGGTGACAAACATGAACAATGCGGATAAGGGAACTTCGTAATACTTTCCAGCTGGCTGAATATCAATATTATAATCGAAATAACAATCCTCTGCATGCACTTTGACGTTGCGCGGAAAACACCGCTTTGCACAAGATGTTCGGAGGCTTTTCAATACATTACTTATATACGAAAAATTATAGGAAATAAAATAGTTTAACTATATTTGTAGTAACCTTAAAATTTCATATGTATGGACGTTATATTCAATCGTTTCTACAAAATAGATATTTCCACGAAGTCGGTTACAAGACAAATCTCATTTGAAAATGGGAATGTGACAACTTATGTTTTAGAATTGCTTGATTATATATCTAAAACTAATGGAGATAGGGAATATTTGTTTGATGATACCCGCCTGACAATGAGAACTTATGTTGATAAGCTTATTTCAGACATAAATCGTGAAGACACCTGTGAGAATATTGCTCGTATGCTTCTTGATATTGAAACAGATGCACAACAAAACATCCAAAAATTAGGGAAAGAAATTCAACGCGGAATTCTTATCATTTCGATTGTGCAAATGACCGATACAGATATGAAAGTAATCATATCGAAATCAGATTATACAGAATTTATCGAAGAGATCTCAGGAAATAGGACTAATGGTCTACCAACTAAAAAGAGAATTTTTAAATCCTTTGTTGTCAATATAAGCACTGAAGATGGAAACAATGAGATCGTACAATTACTCACATTTGATTCTAATGCTTCTCGTGCAACATATTGGTGGAAAACATTTCTGGAGTTGAAAGAGATTCGTGACGATGAGAGAAATACGCAGACGGCTTTTAACGCCATAAAAGCCAAAATTCTTGACCCTATTCACAAAAGACATAGACCAGATTATTTGTTATTATGGAATGCTACAATAGCCTACTTCCGAGGAGACGGCGATTTTGATATAGATCACTACAAAGATAATATTATTGGCAATTATACTCCTCAAGACAAAACTCTCAAAGTAGCAGAATTAAAAGAGAAAATAGAAAAATTACCAACCCAATGCAAGTTTGACCCGCGATTTGCCAAATGTCCGAATGTTATAACGGCAAAATATAAAAATGTGTTAAGGCTGACGGATGAGATTGATTTAGTCATAAAGCATGATATGCCGAATATTAGGAAAACGATACAACCTTATTCAGATGATGAAGGCAATAAATTCATAATGATACTTAGTTCTGATGGGTATGATTATGCTTTAGGTGTAAAGCAACAGCATGAATAATATTTTTGAATATATACTCCAAACTATATTCTCAATTACGGGAAGAATCGAATCTATACAAGAAGATTGTGATGAGGTTTATTGTGAATATAATGGCACGTTGGTTAAAATATCTTATAATCAAAACTGTGAGACGATTCTAAACACCTTCAATACCCGAGATGTTCTTTCTATAACAGTTTTGCAAAATGAGGATGTTATCGCTGTATTTAAATCAGACGGAGAATCTTCGATTAAAACATTTATTGAAGAAGTTGTAAATAATGGCATCGGATCAAGTGATACTATTGAAGTAACTATCAAACAACGAATTATTAAACACGTTGAAAATTGCACAAGATCAATATATTTTATAGATGCGTTTGTTGAATATTTGAATAGATTGAGTTTGCTTTCTTTCTTATCGGTATTCAATAACCGTTTTGAAAATAGCACATTAGTTTTCGAATTGCAAAATAGTGAACCTTGTCAATTTTATACAAATTCAATAAGTTTTACTACGAGAGACGATATATCAAACTTGCATATAACACCTGTTGATAAACGTACAGAACTTATTGATCGAGCAAATTTTCTGTGTCACTTTGATGGCCTTAAATATAATTTATTGCCGAACGATTTATATCCCCTATATTCGGATACCAAAACAAATACATTAGGTGATATATTTAAGAAAGTATGTGTATTGTACACATGTTCATTCTTGTTTGATTATACTACTATAACTAAAGATCAGTTCTCTTATAGATTGAATGGGTTTAAAACATTCAACTACAACATAGCGACCAATACATTGAATAATACCAATGTAGATGTTTCGTCTGTGGATACCTTTTATGAAATTTATAGATGGGCATATTCAGGAGGAAATACTAATGATAAGTTAAATATAACACGAAATATCATATCATTAAATATTAAACCTCAAATTCTATCAATAGAGAGTTCAACATTTGATGCTATACAATCTAATTTTAGAATATATGAGAAAGAGAATGTTCGGCAATATATTCAAGTAAGAAATAAATTGTCAGAGCTTTTAATTGATCTTCAAGTGAAAATTGGAAATATCGTAGATGGATTTACCGGTGATTTTCGAAAGAACATAGTAACTTTATTATCGTTCTTTATTACTGTTATTGTTGTTAGGGTTGTCTCCAAAGGAGACTTTATTGGAGGTTTTACAAATGAAATATTGCTTGTTATTTTTGTTTTATTGTTAATTTCTATAGGCTTATTATTTTATTCTCGCTGGGAGTTAAATAGAAAAATAAGCTTATTTGAGAAACATTATAACCAACTTAAAAATAGATATAAAGATTTACTTAGTCCGAGAGAGTTAGAAGAGATATTTGAAGATTGCGACCCAAGTAAAACTGATAATAATATATCATTTGTACAACAGCAAAAGGCTTTATATACTAAATTGTGGTTTTTTTCTATCCTATTGTTTTTTATTGCTTTTACAATACTACTAGTAATTAACAATCAAGAAATCATTTCAAAGTTTATCGAAGATGTTATACAAAGAATATATAACTATACAAGATGCTACATTGCATAAAGTTGGAAATAAACTTAATGAAGATGGCATTGTATTTTCAAAGTCAAATTTGCATCTTGACAGTTCGCTGAAAACCATTCTTTCTCAATACTTTTTGACTTCTTTTAAATTCGATGAATTGTATTCGCTATATCATCAAACAGATCTTACGTTGAATGAGGTGTATACATTTGTATCAAAAATATTTGAACATCATCAGCATTTTCATCAACAATCCATAAATTTGGCAACTCATTTATATGAAAAGAGTATATACCCTAAAATAAAGACAGGGGAATTTTATGTAATTTATTTTAAAAATTGCATATTAGATGGAAATACCACAGATGCGATTGGGTTGTTTAAATCAGAAAACAAAGAGACCTTTTTAAAGATCTTCCAAAATACAGGAAACTTTAATATAGAGAGTGAGGAAGGTATAAATATCAATAAACTGGATAAAGGCTGTTTGATTTTCAATATCGACAAAGAAAACGGTTATGTTGTAGCTGTAGTAGATAATACCAATAAAGGTGAAGATGCAAAGTATTGGATCGACGATTTCCTCCATGTGCGACCTCGTAAAGATGAATATTATAATACGCACAATGTCCTGTCCCTATGCAAGAATTTCGTAACGAAAGAGTTGCCGCAACAATTCGATGTGCAAAAGGCGGATCAGGCCGATTTACTGAATCGGTCGGTGCAATTTTTCAAGGAGAAAGACTCTTTCGATATGGAAGAGTTTACCAACGAAGTTTTTGCTCAGCCAGAAGTTATAGACAGTTTTAATAAATACAAAGAGAATTACGAGCAGGATCGGGATTTGGAAATTGCCGATAGCTTTACCATCTCCGAATCTGCGGTGAAAAAGCAGGCACGGGCTTTCAAAAGCGTGATTAAATTGGACAAGAATTTCCATATCTATGTTCATGGGAATCGGAACCTTATCGAACAGGGCGAAGATGAAAGAGGTAAATTCTATAAGGTTTATTATCAAGAAGAGAGTTGATGGTGACACAGCAGATGGCGATAAGATTATTTGAGGAGCGGCGGGTACGGACCTTATGGGATGATGCGGCGGAGAAGTGGTATTTCTCCGTTGTCGATGTCGTTTCGGTGTTGACCGACAGTGTGGATGGTCGTAAATATTGGAACAAGCTCAAGCAGCGACTCAAAGAGGAAGGGAACGAAACCGTGACAAGTTGTCACGGTTTGAAAATGCCTGCTGCCGACGGGAAGATGCGCATGACGGACGTGGCCGATACGGAACAGCTTTTTCGTTTGATTCAGTCGATCCCTTCGCCGAAAGCCGAACCGTTCAAGCTGTGGCTGGCGTCGTTGGGGCGCGAGCGGCTGGAAGAGCTGGACGATCCCGAACTCGGTATCGACCGGATGCTGGAATACTACCACCGCAAAGGATACTCCGAGAACTGGATTAACCAACGCCTGAAATCCATCGAAGTGCGTAAGGAGCTGACCGATGAGTGGGAGCGGCGCGGCATCAAGCGAGGACAGGAGTTCGCCACGCTGACCGACATCATCACGCAGGGCTGGTCGGGCATGACGACGCGGCAGTACAAGCGATACAAAGGATTGAAAACGGAAAGTCTGCGCGACAACATGACGAATTTGGAGTTGGTGCTGAACATGCTCGCCGAGGCGACGACGACCGAAATCTCCAAAGAGCGCCGTCCGCGCACGTTTGCAGCCAACCGGATCTGGCGGCACAGGGCGGACGCATCGCGGGCAACACCCGCCGCGAAATCGAGGCACAGACCGGAAAAAAGATTGTCTCACGGCTCAATGCCGAACAGGCGTTGACGGCGAAAGAAATCGAACAGGACGAGGAGGAGAAGGAGTGACCGCGGCTCTTTGGTAATGATTCCCCGGCGCGATGGGCGAACGGAGGTCGCAGCCCTGAGAACCGTCCTCGGAGGGGTGTGCGCCGTGTGCCGGATGCCATTTACACGGCGATCGCCGCACTCTCGGTGAAGGTATCGCCGGCTTATTTGTTTATTGTCCGATCGGATTCGACGCATAATAGCTCACGTACATTCTGTTTGAAACGTCGCACGATTCTTATCATGCGCGTTTAGGCTCCGTTCCGCTCCGGCCTCTCCTCACCGACATTTTCGAGGATGTCCGTTCGGGCCGGTCGGAGCCTCGGGGCAGGGTTAGAGCAGCTCGCGGGAGTTCCGGTCGTTGTGCAGACGGTTGATCTCTTCGCGGTAGGTTTCGAGGTGCCACCGCAGAATGTTGTCCGCATAGGAGGTTGCGGTCATACGGTCGGGTCCGATCTTTCGCACGACGTCCAGTATCTTGCGCTTGGTTTCGGCATCGACATAGATCGCCGCGCGGAAGCGGATCTCCGTGCGGGCCATGAACCTCCGCTCGAAATCGGGAAGCAGGATTCTCCTGCGCCGTTCGGCGGCTTGCGGAGCCTCGTCGGAATCCTCCACCGTCTTTATGATCCGCTCGTCGAAGGGCGGCGGGTCGGCGTCGAGAATCGACGGGGTGTTGCCGATGGCACGGCGTACCAGCTCTTCATCGATCACGGTTTTCTTCGTCATGGTATGCAGTCTGTTTTGTGCGAATGAACGGTCGGCGACGAACGAAAAGGCTTTACGGCCCTGCCCCGTTCGAGCGATCATTCATTCACGAATTTGTCGGAAGATGTTCGCGGCGAATCGGTCTTGCCGGCTCGCACGGGCGGAAGCACGGCGGCGAACGATCCCGCATCCGTTCTTTCGTGTTTTCGTCCGCAAGATAATACGCTTTCGGGGCCCCGAATCAGCTGGCCGCTCCTGACCGCTGGAGGCCGTCCGAAGGGTTTGCCGCTCTCGCCGCGGCATCGTAATATTGCACCTTGAAAACCGGGTGTCGCCGGAGTGATCCGCGTATGATTTTCGACGCGGGAAACGAGCGATCCGTAGTGCGGCGTCTTGTTCCCGTAGCGGGAACAGCGAGCTGTACCTTTGTCCGACAAACCGGCGTTTGTCCGACAAAGGTGCTCGCCCTGCGGGGCCGCGGCATCCGGCGATGCAGAACCCTTTAAAACGAGAGAACGATGAGAAAGAACCGCGCATCGGACAACAAGAGCCGCAAATACTCCTTCCGCCTGACCGAGGAGCAGCATATCCGCTTCGAGCGGATGCTGTGAAGGGCGGGTTTGGAGCACAACCGCAGCCGTTTCATCGTCGGGCGGCTCTTCGACGAGACGTTCCGCGTGGTCAGGGCCGACCCCACGAAGCAACGCTACATCGTCCGGCTGAACGAGTACATCGCCCAGATTTCGCGCGTGGGCAATAACTACAATCAGGTCGTCAAGGCGATCAACACGTACCTTTCGCGTAACATGCTGCCCCGCCAGATCGACACGCTGGTAGCCTGCACGCGCGAGTTGAAAGCCCTTTCCGAGCAGGTATTGGAGCTGACCAGACAATTGCGGGAGGAGTGGCTGAAAGAGTGATCGGGCAAGGGGAGAGCTTGCCCATCGCGGCAAAATGACTATCTTTGTGAGGGTAAAGCGGTTTTTAATTCCCGATAAACGACCCGAACGATGACCGACCGACTGATTTTCGTACACGACAAGCGGCGCGACGCCTACGTCGACAAGACGTCGGAGATCGTCGGGCTGCGACCGGCCGGAGCGTATGTGTATGTCGATTACGGCGCGGCGCGGGTATTCCGCTATCGCAAGGAGCATGTAGTCTGCTATCCCCTGCTCGCCACACGCCGGCAGGTACGCATCTACAAGGACGGGACGTTGCAGGAGCCGTACGATACGCTGTTCGACTACGGGAAATATGTCCGGCTGGGCGCCGGAGAGGGCTTGCGTTCGCCGGCGATCGAGAAGTCGCGGATCGAAGCGGTCGATGCGCAGCCGCTCGCCGCAGACAAAGAGCGGCTGCTTTCCTATTTCGCGGAGGTTCTCGCAGCCAAAGCCTCTCTGGAGTCGGAGACCGATACGGAGGCCGCAGAGGAGGTTCCCGAAGGGGAGAAGAAAAGTTCGATCGCCGCCCTGCTCGCCGAGACGATGCAGCGCATCGATCCGCAGGATCCCCGTACGGCGCTGTATGCCTATTTGAGCGGGCGGACGGCGGCGTGCGACGTCGACAACGCGGCCCTCGTCTATCCCTTCGGCTGCAACGCCAGCCAGAAACTCGCCGTGCAGCGGGCACTGGGCAATCGGGTGAGCGTGGTCGAGGGGCCTCCCGGTACGGGAAAGACGCAGACGATTCTGAACATCGTCGCCAATCTGTTGATGCAGGGAAAAACTGTCGGCGTCGTGTCCAACAACAATGCGGCGGTGGACAACGTGCGCGACAAACTGTCGAAATACGAGTACGGGGCGTTGATGGCCGAGCTGGGGAACCGGACCAGGCGGCAGGCCTTTTTCGCGGACAAACAGCAGGATTTCATGCCCGACCCTGCGTGGCGGTTGCCGGCGGAGGAGCGCACGGCCCTGCGAACGCGGCTGGGCGAGCTGTCAGCGGCCATAGACGAGCTTTTCCGCGTCGACGCGGAGCTGGCCGACCTGCGGACGAAACGCTCCTATGCCCAATGCGAATACCGTCATCTGCTGTGGGAACAACCGCTGGACGAAGCGCGGATGCGGAGCGTCGACCGCTGTTTCTTCCGTCCGATCGACAGCCGGCGGGCGCTGTCGTTCCGGCATCTCGTTACCGAGAGGTGGCAGGGCGGAAGGCCGTCGCTCGCTTTGCGGGCCGGACTGCTGTTCCGGTGCGGCGCGTGGCCCGGGAAGCGGCTGTTCGCGGATGCGGAGCTGCTGCCCGCCTATGCCGATCACAAATTCTACGAAACCTATATCGCCGAGCTCTCGGCCCGCATCGCCCGGCTCGGGGCACCGTCCGACGAGCAGCGTGCGAAGAGTCTGATCGAAGCGTACGGAAAGGTGTCGGAAGCGCTGTTCCGCGATATGCTCTACCGCAAATACGAACGGCTGAACGAAACGCGGCAGGAGGATCGGCCCCCGTGCACGATGCAGAACTACCGGACGCATTTCCGCGCCTTCGTCGAACGCTATCCGGTCGTGCTGAGTACGACCCATTCGCTGTGCGCTTCGATCGGCGCGGGGCATCTGCTCGACTATGTCATCATCGACGAGTCGTCGCAGGTCGATATCCTCACGGCGGCCGTCTGCTGCGCCTGTTGCCGGAATATCGTCATCATCGGCGACAGCCGGCAGCTGCCGCATATCGTGGAGGAGCAGCTCAGGGCGAAGGCCGGGGAGCTGCGCGACAAACATCGGGTGCCCGACGCTTACGATTATGTGCGGCAGAACATCCTCTCCTCCTTCAAACGGGTCTTCGCGGAACGGCTGCCCGTCACGCTGCTGCGCGAACATTACCGCTGCCATCCGCTCATCATCGACTTCTGCAACCGGAAATATTACCGGAACGAGTTGCTCATCATGACCGAACCGAAGGGCGGCTATCCCTTTACAGTCCTGACGACGACCGCCTCGAAAACCTACTCCCATAACGGCCGGATCTACAACCAGCGCCAGATCGACGCTACGTGCGACTGGATCAAGCGGCAGCATGCGGAGCCGGAGCAGATCGGCGTCATCTCTCCCTACCGGTATCATGCGCAGGAGTTGCGGCGGTGCCTGCCGCCGGGTGTCGAGGCCGACACGATCCACAAGTTTCAGGGACGGGAGAAGAATACCATCGTGTTCCACACGGTACGTTCCGAAATCACGGCATTTCTGGACGATCCGAACCTGATCAACGTGGCCGTCTCACGGGCCGTCGAGCATCTGGTCGTCGTCAAGACCGAAGGGATGCGGATCGCCCACGGGTCGGATATCGGCGATCTGCTGCGCTACATCCGTTTCACGTGCGACGACGTCGATTCGGTCTTTATCACCAGTCCGATCCGTTCGGTTTTCGACGTGCTGCATACGGAGTACGCCGCCATGCGGTTCGCCTCCGATGCGAAACGCGAATCGCCGGCCGAACGGATCGCCGAACGGCTCATCGGAGGAATTCTCGCCGGGGAGGATCGGTTTTCCGCCATCGGCGTCCACCGACACTACCGGCTGTACGATCTGGTCGGACGGAACGTTGAGCTGTCCGACGAGGAGCGCCTCTTCGTCCGCCGCCGCTCGCATCTCGACTTTCTGCTCTACAACCGGATGGACAACACGCCGATTCTGGGGATCGAGGTGGACGGCGTGCTCCACCACCGCTTCGACGAGGTGCAGGTCGCCCGCGACCGGCGCAAAAACGGTATCCTCGCCAAGATCGGCCTGCCGCTTCTGCGTCTCTCCACGGACGGCAGCAGCGAAAAGGAACGGATCGTAGACGCTCTCGAACAGGCCATGCAGCAGGGGTGAGTGCCAAGCAGCGACAAACCCGCAAGGCGGTCAGAGACCGACAGGGTACGGTTCGCAAACAGCGATGAGCAGAAAACTCACGGGACGAAGCCATAAGGCCGAAGGACGACAATATATAACAATCCCTCGGCAGACCGGAGTTATCACGCTTGTCCGACGGCCAATCCGTCAGCTGTTTTCACTCCACATGTCGCACTGCTTCATGATCGTACTCAACGCATCTTCCTGTCCCTCGGGCGGATAATCATACTTCCTGAGCAACCGTTTCACGATCCGACGCATACCGGCACGGGCGCTCTCCTTGAGGTTCCAGTCGATCGTCTTGTTGCAGCGCAGCGCATCGGTCAGTTCCCGTGTAATGGCAACCAACTGTTCGTTCGTATAGAAATCGCGTACGGCCTCGGGTTTGGTCAGCGCATCGTAAAATGCCAGCTCTTCGTCGTTCAGATCGAGCGCTTTGTCGGATTCTTTGCCGTGGGCGATCTCGTGGGCGATTTTCAGCAACTCCTGAATTACCTCCTCGTTGGTCAGCAACCCTTTGAGGTAATTGCTCATGGCACGGGACAGAATCTCGGAGAATTTCTCGGCCCGCACCGTATTGGTCCGTTGATAGATTCGCACCTGTTCGGCAATCAGCTTGCGCAACAGTTCGACGGCAAAGTTTCTCTCCCTCATCCGGGAGATCTCTTCGAGAAATTTCGGATCGAACAGCGAAAACTCCTCCTCGACGTCGGAGAAGAGGTTGATTACACCGTCGCTCTTGATGCTCTGTTTGAGCAACTCGTTGATCCGTGCGTTGATCTCGCGCAGCGACATCTTGCCCTTGCCTTCGATGCGCGTCAACAGCGTGCGCACAGCTTCGAAATAGGCCGCTTCGAGACGCTGCTCGTAGTTCAACAAACTCTGACAGAGCGACAACGCCTGCCGCAACAGCAGCGCCTCCTTGATAAACAGCTTCTTCGGCTCCTCGCGTTCGGGAGCTTGCAGAAAATCGACTCCTCCGCTGATCGCTTTGGCCCGTTCCAGATCGGATTTGCCGAAAAAGGCCGTATAGTCGAACCCATGAAGCAAATCACGACACACTTCCAATCTCTTCTGAAATTCGGGATAGGCCGTTTTCGACACGTCGGGATCGCCGTAATTCTTGCGGTCGCGGAGCGTATAGTCGCTCATCGCCTTCCTCAACGCCGACGCGATGCCGACATAATCCACCACCAGTCCGCCCTGTTTGTCGCCGAAGACTCGGTTGACGCGCGCAATGGCCTGCATCAGATTGTGGCCGGCCATCGGCTTATAGACGTACATCGTCGCCAGCGACGGCACATCGAATCCGGTGAGCCACATATCGACCACAATCACGATTTTCAGCGCACCGCCGTCGTCCTTGAACGCTTTTTCCAACTCCTTTTTACGGGCATCGTTCCCGATGATCGGACGCCACTCCTCGGGATCGCCATTGCCCGAAGTCATTACGACGGCCAGTTTCCCGCTCCATGCCGGACGCATTTCGAGCAACCGGCGATAGATCTTGATCGCAATCGGTCGCGAGTAGGCCACGATCATCGCTTTCCCCGTCTGTTCGTACTGGCGGTTCTCCTCGTAGTGTTTTACGATGTCTTCGCACAGCGAACCGATGGTTTCGTCGGCCCCGAGAATCGAGTCGATGCGCCCCAGCTCGCGCTTGCTCTTCTCGATGACATACGCTTCCGCCTCGGCCGCCATCGCATCGTATTCGTCGTCGATACGGCGCAGGGTCGCCTCGTCGAGTTTCAGATTGATTACACGGCTCTCGTAAAATACCGGCCGTGTCGCACCGTCCTCCACCGACTGCGTCATATCGTACACGTCGATGTAATCTCCAAACACTTCGCGTGTCGACCGATCTTTCAACGCGATGGGCGTTCCGGTGAAGCCGATATAGGTCGCATTGGGCAGTGCGTTGCGCACCAGACGAGCCGCACCGACGATGACCTTCGCGCGTGTCGTACCGTCGGGCATGGTCACCATTTTCACCTTCTCCTCCAATCCGTATTGACTGCGATGCGCCTCGTCGGCCATAACAACTATATTTCGTCGCGTCGAAAGAGGTTCTTCGCTCTCTTCGAATTTCTGCATCGTCGAGAAAAAGATACCGTTCGCTTCGCGTCCGGCCAGCAGCTCTTTCAAATGAGCGCGGCTCTTGGCTTGGACAGGTTTCTGACGCAGAAAGTCTTCGCATCGGGCAAACTGCCGATAGAGCTGCCCGTCCAAATCGTTACGGTCTGTCAGCACGACGATAGTCGGCGACGACATCGCCTGCTGCAACTGCTTGGCGAAAAAGACCATAGACAATGACTTTCCGCTGCCCTGCGTATGCCAGAAAACGCCGCCTTTGCCATCCGTCCGTGCAGCTTCCATCGTCGACAGTACCGCCTTGCGCACGGCGTAGAACTGGTGATAGGCTCCCAATATCTTCGCACTTTGCTTCCCGTCCTTCGAGAAACACAGGAAATTGCGTATCAACTCCACCAGCCGCACCTTGTCGAACATCCCCCGAAACAGCACGTCGAACCCGGCACAACTCCGATCCTCCATCGAACCGTCGACCGTTTTCCACGCCATAAAGCGGTCTTCTCCCGCCGTAATCGTGCCGGCCTTGGTAATCGCGTGGTCGCTCATCACACAGAACGCATTGTAGATGAAGAGCGACGGAATCTCCTGCATGTAATTGCGCAACTGCGCATAGGCCTCCGAAACGTCGGTATTCTCGCGCGAGGGCGATTTCAACTCCACCACGACCAGCGGCAGACCGTTGACGAAGACGACGATATCCGCCCGCTTCACCGATCGCTCCTCGACCGTCCACTGGTTCGCTACCGTAAAATAATTTCGCAACGGCGTATCGTAGTCGACGAGCCGCACGAGTTCCGACCGCTGCTCGCGGCCGTCGAAACAGTTGACCGCGACACCGTTTTGAAGATAATCGGTAAACTGCTCGTTCTTTTGTACCAACGAACCGCCCTCGTAGGTCCGGATCTTCGTGATCGCCTCCTCGATCGCCGCGGCAGACAAGGACGGATTCAGCTCCTGCACAGCCGCCCGCAGTTGCTCCATGTAGATCGGCTCCGTATAATCGCGCGCGACCTCCGGCCCATAGACATAGTCGTAGCCCAGCTGCTCGCGGAACAGCTCGATTATCGCATTTTCAAAATTAGCTTCGGTGAAGTGCATTATTTTTTTAGCTTTTCAAGTTCGGCATATGCCGTTCCATCTGTTAATTTATGATATTGTTTCAAGGTTTTTTCTAATCCAAATACAAGTTCTTGCTGTACATAAGAAGGAATGTTAGTTAAATCTTCTCCGTATAAACTACGAACAAAGTTTATTTCTTCATGGCATCTCTTTTTTTGGAGCTCAAGCTCTTCATGGCTTGCCGCAGCTCTATCTAATATAGAGTTTACACGAGTATAAATACCGTTGTAATAGTACATTCCTTTGTAATCTACTGATTGTTGGAGTTTAGCTTTGATAAATAATTGTTGTTCCCGAATACGATTGGCTACTTTGAAAAAATTATCGACATTTTCAAAAGATAATTGCGATATTTTGCCAACAATTAAATGTGAAAATTTGTTCCAATTGTTTTCTTCAAAAATGATAGTTGAATAATGTAATGGCTTTTCTTGAATGCGTCTATCAATAATTCCCTCAGCGAGCAAATACTCAATGTTATTCTCTATATCTCGTATTTGAAGTGTTAGAATAGTAATAGCATTACGCAGTTCCCTCCTCTTTTGAGCAAAATAAATCCATAAAGTAATACATGCAGTTGCTATTAAGATACATGTTTGAAAAAGAGTAGAATTCCAAAAACTTTCCATATAATTATATTTTAAAATTATTTTAACCTTTAATTGCTATTTCTCCGGCCATCAGTTTGGGCAGCAAGGTGTCGCGCAGGGCGGAAAGATTGTAAATCTGTGCGGTATTATTCCTTATTGTAGCGAAAATTGGGTTTATGATTTCATTGAATGTACCTAAAATATCAATAGTTGGAACCAATACTCGGTATCGCTTGACTATTCCAACATTGAGATTTTGTTGTGCAGCACCGGATGCTAAATTATTTAAGTTAATTCGTTCTGATAATAGAAGTAGATACAAATAAGCATATCCAATTTCTTCTTTTGCAATAATACCTACTGCCGCCTGATTGCATGTCGATTCTGCCGTGAGGATTCCAAGACGTCCAACAGTTGGCGACGCATATATTGCCATTAATACTGTATTCTCAGGAAATAATTTTGCAGCAGAATTTTTTAATGCTGTTTGTGATATATGTTTTTCGCTGTCAAATAAAAATTCGTCTTTTAACTCTTTTGTTGTGAACCATCGAATATCTCCATCATAATATGATGAGTCCAATGATCTTGGAGTTCCTCCGGACGCTATATATGAGGCTAAATCTTCAATACTATTAACTTTCCACCCTTTCGGGATTTTGCCTAATTCGGAATCGACAAAGGGGCTGTTACGGAAGGGTTCGAAATCCACAAACCACGATTTGAAGAGGGACTGCGCCTGCTCTTCCAAATTCGCATTGATCTGTCGATTCAATTCGATTTTATCGTCCAATGATTTAAGAATCTGAACAATTTTTTGTTGTGTATCTGGATCTGGATTCCAAATATCTTGCTCATCAATAAATCTATTTAGATCCAGGTTCTTAATACCTGTTGTTCCATTCTCATATGGAAATAAAACACCTTTATTATAAAGGTCTTTCCAATAATAGTATAAATATTCTGGATTTATATTTTGGGGGATGATTACTTTGCAAAAATTAGAGCATATGATTTTCTTATCATAATGGGATAAGAGTTTATTTGAAATAAAAGCTATTCGACCTGTTGATTGGGTAGGACTTCCTCCAGAAATTTCAACAACGAGATTATTGTTAGAGAGTGATTTTGTTTTTGCTGCTTTCTCTTTTATAAATCGATTTGGTAGAATCCGTTTCTCTCCGTTGTTAATATTAGGAATATCTGCACCACGAATACAGTAAACAGCTTCGGTATAGTTGTCAGATAAAGCATCTTTCCCCCAATCGCCGCTTTTAATATCGGATATTATATCTCGTAATTTCATGATCTTTTACCCTATTTTATACCCGATACGCTCCAACTGCCGGCGGATCTCCGCCTCCAAATCGTGAGATTGCTGGAACAGCTCCGACAATTCGCCCGTCAGCCGCTCCATCTTCTCGGCGAAAGGCTCCGAATCCTCCGCCTGCTCGGCGATGCCGACATAGCGGCCCGGCGTCAGAACAAAGTCCTGCGCCGCAATCTCCTCCGTCGTCGCTGCCGCACAGAAGCCCTTCTCGGCCTCCATGCGTCCCTCGGCATAGGCCCGATAGGTGTCGGCGATGCACTGGATGTCGCCCCGGTCGTTCGGTTCCTCGCTGTCGGTCAGCTCGCGCAGCTTGCGTGTGACCATCGTACCGAGATTGCGGGCGTCGATAAAGAGCGTTTTGCCCTTTTGTTGCTTGTTTTTATTGAAAAACCAAATCGACACGGGAATTTGTGTAGTATAGAACAACTGCGGCGGCATAGCCACGATGCAATCGACCAAATCGGCCTCCACCAGCTTCCGGCGAATCTCGCCCTCACCGCCACTCTGGCTCGACAGCGAGCCGTTGGCCAGCACAACGCCCGCACGTCCCGTCGGGGCAAGGTGGTAGATGATGTGCTGAATCCACGCGAAGTTGGCATTGCCATTAGGCGGTGTACCGTATTTCCAACGCACATCATCCGCCAGCTTATCCGCCCCCCAATCGCTCAGATTGAACGGAGGATTGGCCATCACGAAATCGGCCTTCAGAGTCGGATGGCAATCATTGAAAAAGGTATCCGCATTATATCGCCCGAGATCGGCCTCGATACCGCGAATCGCAAGATTCATCTGCGCCATCTTCCATGTCGTCGGGTTGGAATCCTGCCCATAAACCGAGATATTCTTAATATTCCCGGAGTGGCTCTCGATAAACTTCGCCGACTGCACGAACATACCGCCCGAACCGCAGCAGGGATCGTACACGCGACCTTTGTAGGGTTGCAGCACGTTTACCAGCGTTTTGACAATGCAGGCGGGCGTATAGAATTCGCCGGCGAGTTTTCCTTCCGCCTCGGCAAATCTCGAAAGACAATACTCATAGGCGCGTCCCAGAATATCTTTCGAGTCGCCATGTTCGTGCATCCGGATATTCGTAAATAAATCTACTACCTCGCCCAACCGTCGCTTGTCGAGCTCGGGCCGAGCGAAATTCTTCGGGAGAATATCTTTCAATCGCTTATTCTCCTTCTCGATCGCCCGCATCGCATTGTCTATCACCAAGCCGATTTCGGGCGTGTGCGCCTCGGCCGCAATCCGCTCCCAGCGGGCTTCGGTCGGGACATAGAAGATATTTTCGGCCGTATATTCGTCCTTGTCCTCCTCGAATCCTTCGCCCTCGGCGACAAGCTGCCGGTATTTCGTTTCGAACTTATCGGAAATATATTTCAGGAAAATAAGCCCCAACACAACGGACTTGTACTCCGATGCGTCGATATTGCCGCGCATCTTGTCCGCGGCCTTCCATATTTCCCTCTCAAAGCCGATGTCGGCCGTGTTCATGGTTGCCATTATGCAATAATTTTATGTAAAGATACAAAATCCTTCTAATTATTCTTATTTATCAGATTCACCACCACCTTCGTCATCACGTCCTTCTCCTCAGTGCGGCTCTCGGCGATCATCAGCGTCAGGGCCACCAACGTGTTGTTATCCAAGAGACGCGAACCGTCGGGGCGGTAGAGGATGCGGTTGTTCTCCAAGAACCAGAGGAACAGGAACGCCGCGATGCGTTTGTTGCCGTCGCTGAACGAGTGGTTCTTGACCGTCAGGTAGAGCAGGTTGGCCGCCTTCTCCTCGACGCTCGGGTAGAGGTCACGGTTGTATGCTCCGATCGGCACGATCCCCGGACGACTTCCGCCCGTTTATCGGAAACAATCGTTTTCCGCGGCCGGCGACACCACGCGCCGTATCCCGCTGCTCGAAAACGGATCGTTCAAAATTAACCATTCCACCCCGTTACTCCAAATTTTCACCCCTCTTTTTCAGCCGCAAACCCGCGAACGGCAGCACGATACCCTTTCCGGCGCATCCGTCTGAAAACGCCGCAAAAAAAACGCGCGACACGTTGCCGTGTGTCGCGCGCGAATCGTCGTACTTCCAACCGCTACCACTCGGAGGGCCACTCAGGCTCCCAGCCGCCGCTGCCGCCGGCGACGGCGGCCGTAGCATCGACCTTGAACAATGCGGTGGTCGGGGCGCCCATATAGCCGAACGCGAAGATGTAGTACTGCTCACCGGCGGCGATGGCCGTACCCGAATACTCGGCCGAACCCTTGAACGGCGTGGGTGTCGAGACCAGTCCGGCGTTGTTCTCGCCCATGAAGCAGTTCATCATGATCAGTTCGCCGGCCTGCCCGACCACATCCTTCATGAAGGCCTCGTCGTCGGCAAAGGTTTCGTAGGTGCTCTTCTTGACGATACCCGTATAGTAGTACTCCGTATCGATCGAAGGTTTCACTCCGTACTGGAAATAATAGAGCTTTCCGCCGAAGAAATCGTTGGGATCGGTCTCCGATCCGGGCTTCACGTCCTTGACCTCGAGCGTCATCGACGAGGGAACGACGGCCGTCGTCCGCGTCGTGGCGGTCGCCACCTCGGTCGTACGGACTCCCTCCGCACTTACGCCGAAGACATAGACCGTATAGTCGGTTTCGGGCTTGATGATCGTAACGCCCAGATTGCGGCGCGAATGGAGCGTCTGATTGCCCGTGAAGACACGCGGATCGGTCGACCAGTCGACGGGCGGCGTGAAACCGTTCTGGAAAGCTATTTCGGCGTCGGCCACCTGCGCCGGGGTCATGTTCTTCACTTCGTCGGTCGCCTTGACCGTCGCGAAATAGCGGGTCGTCGCCTTCGAGGGCTTGACTGCGATATTCATCAGGATCGAATTGACGTCGAGCACCGACACTTCGAACTTGCAGTCGTCGGTAATGGCCACCGCATCGGTCTTGAAGGGCGTCTTGGTAAGTTTCGTACATGCCGACACGCTGTTGTCGATGCCGAACGCCAGTGCGTAGTACTCCGTATCGGGCAGCAGCCCCTCGACCTCCAACGAACCTTCGCCCATGCGCACCGAAGCGACGTCGGGCAGTTTCGACCCGTCGTTGCCGATACCCATGCGGATGCTTCCCAGCGCATTGTCGATCACCTGCTGGTCGTCGCCCTTGAACGAATCTTCGTACTCGGTCTTGCTCGTATAGCCCAGATAATAATAGGTGAACTTCTCGTCGGGATTGCCTTTGAGCGTCGCAGTCGTCTGTCCTTCGTCCTCGACCGTAAGGTTGAAGTTGATCTCCTTCAAATCGTTGGTCTTGACGAGGCGTCGCACCAGAGGAGTCGTAATCTCGCCCTTCAAAGTGATCCCGTAAGCGTAGATATAGTACTCCGTATTGATCTCCAATTCGTCGCGGTTCAGGTTCTGGCCTTCGGGATTCCAGTCGCTGAGCAGGAAATCCAGATACTCTTCCAGCGAAGTGAACAAGCCGTCGGGATCCAGAGCCTCCTCCTCGAGCGCTTTCAGCTCCTTTTCGAGGAATTTCTCAGGCGAACCGATGGCATCGTAATCGCTCTTCTTGACCAGATTGAACAGGAACGTCTGCGCCGGATCGTCCGTTTCGAGTTTGGCCTTGATCGAGGCGACGGTCACCTCGGTCACCTCGATCGAGATCACACGTTCGTTCTGCGCCACTTCGACGGCCACCGATTCGGCACCCGGATAACTGATCGTCACCGTAGCCGAACGCGTCAACTCTTCTCCGACATTTTCATCGGCCACGAAGGTGATCTGCCCGAACGTTTCGCAATCGAAATCATGTATCCACTCCTTATCGCTTTTCGCCACGGCGAGTTTGCCCTCTACGGCATCGGCCACCTCGTAATTCAGCGTGACGGTCTGGCCCGCAGCCTCCACGTTGATCACACCCAATGCATTGTCCTTGATCGTCAGCACGGGAGTCTTGCCCGGCGTCGGGTCATCGGTCGCGTCGTCGCCGCACCCCGAAAGCAGCAGGGGGGGGGTCAGCAGAAGCGCCCAAAGCGCAAAAAATTTGATTTTTTTCATATGAAAGTTTAAAATTGGTTGTTCGATAATTCGCCTGAACTGTCGGCAAAAGTAACTATTTTCCGCCGATCCGCAAACTCCGGTCCGGCCTCCGGACGGCAAAAGCTCCCGCCGTCCCCGCCGATGCGGGTGCGTCGACAAGCATTTCCCGATCCAACTCCCGATGAAACAACGAATTGGAACGCACCGGAGCCGGCTCGTTTTTTTTCGAAAATTTCCCGAAACGACACGTCCGGTCTCCGACGCCCACCCGCATTCAAAGCAGGATCACGGCCCGTTCGGGCGGCATGGCGCGCCCTTCGGGGAGCTGCACGCGCAGCACGTGTTCCGTCTCGACCGGCCGTCCGTTCTTGGTCGCGGGCGACCACCGCGGAGCCTCTTCGACGGCCTTGACCACCTTGCGGCGCAGCCGTCCGTCGGTCGATTCGAGCAGATCGGTCAGCACGACGCTTCCGTCGCACTGCACCTTGAAGCGATAGACCACCCGCGCCACGGGATCGGTCGCATCCCACTTGATGCGGCGGGCGACGTAGCGGTCGAACGAAAGGCTGTCGGCCGTGAAAACAGCCTTACTGTCGTATTTCAACGTAATGAGAATCACTCCGTTCGACGCATCCGAACCGTAGCGCTCGATAGTCTGTTCGTCGGCCGGAAGCTGTTCCATGCGCTCGATCTCCGCAGGCGGGATCTCCCGAAAGGCATCCCCTTCGTAACGCTCCCCGTTGACGATGTAGACGGGCCGCCGCTCCTGCGCGGACAGCGGCAGCGCGACAGCGGCGGCAACGAGTAGAAACAGGATCGTGCGTATATTCATTTCGAATCGGAATTTTATCCTCTATAACGGCAGCGCCGCGGCGAATATTGCCTATTCGGCGTCGGTGCGTACGTGTGCGGCGTAGTTCTCCCACCGGTCGAGCACGGCGCGGAAATCGGCCGGCAGTTCGCTCTCGAAGTAGACTTCGCGCCCCGTCGAGGGGTGTACGAATCCCAGACAACGGGCGTGCAGCGCCTGCCGGGGCAGCAGCGCGAAACAGTTCTCGACGAACTGGCGGTATTTCGAGAAGGTCGTCCCTTTGAGGATGCGGGCGCCGCCGTAGCGGGCGTCGTTGAAGAGCGGGAAACCCTTCCACGCCATGTGGACGCGGATCTGATGCGTGCGTCCCGTTTCCAGACGGCACTCCACGAGCGTCACGTAACCGTAACGCCGCACCACGCGCCAGTGAGTCACGGCGTGCTTGCCCTGCTCTCCGTCCGCGAAGACGCACATCTGCAACTTGTCCTTCGGCGAACGGCCGATATTGCCCTCGATCGTCCCCTCGTCGGCGTCGGGATTGCCCCACACGAGGGCATAGTAGCGGCGCACGATCGTATGGTCGAAAAACTGCTTGGCCAGACGGGCGTGCGCGCGTTCGTTCTTGGCCACGACCAGCAGCCCCGACGTATCCTTGTCGATGCGGTGCACCAGACCGGCGCGCAGATCGCCCTCCCGGAACATCGGCAGCGTGCGCAGATGATAGGTCAGGGCATTGACCAGCGTCCCGTCCCAGTTGCCGTGGCCCGGGTGCACGACCATGCCGGCGGGCTTGTCGACGATCAGCAGATCGTCGTCTTCGTAGGGGATGTCGAGCGGGATGTTCTGCGGCACGATCTCGACCTCGCGCTTGGGATAGGGCATCACCACGGTGATGCGGTCCAGCGGCTTGACCTTGTAGCTCGACTTGACCGGACGTCCGCCCACGAGCACGCTGCCGCTATCGACCGCCGTCTGGATGCGGTTGCGCGAGCAGTGCTGCATCCTCAGCGTGAGGAATTTGTCGAGCCGCATCGGCTCCTGCCCCCGGTCGACGTCGACCGCGAAGTGTTCGTAGAGCTCGTCTCCCTCCTCCACCTCGCCGCCGTCGGCCTCGGCCTCGCGCCGCAGCGACTCCTCGTCGTCGGGCGCAGCGCAGCCGTGCGGCTCTCCGCCGCACTCCGCGGGCCGCAGCTCCGCATCGCCGTATCCTTCCTGCGATCGGTCCATCGTCTAAAAGAAATTATCCTCCTCGGCGTTCGCCGTCCCGGCGCCGCGCTGCAACTCCTCGGCATGGCGGCGCACCTCGGCCTCGGCCAGCGAATCGGCGAGTTCGGCCCGCCGGCGCTCCCGCTCCTCGCTCAACGCCTGCGCCTGCTTGTCCGAAGCGGCGCTTTCGCGTGCCACCTTCTCCGCGTCGAGCGTCAGGCGCAGCCCCACTTCGGAACCCACTACCGTCGCATATCCCTGCACGGGCTGCTGGCCGTAGACACGTGCATCCTTCTGGTTCAGCAGGTCGATCCCCTCGTCGAAGACGACCTTGCTCCTACGTTGAACCCCTGCTCCCACAGGCGGCTTTTGGCCTCGCGCAGCGACACGCCGATCACCTTCGGCACGACGACGACCGAATCGCCCTCGGCCACGCCCACATAGAGCGTCACCCCCGAACCCATCTCGATCTGCCGCTTCGTCCCGGCCTCGATCGGACGGCCGTCGACGCGCTGTTCGAGCACGTAGTTGGTCGCCATATCGGCGCGGTAGACCAGCTCGTCGATCTCCACCCCGCGATCTCCAGCATGTTCTTGGCCTGCCGCAGCGAACGCCCCGCCACGTAGGGCACGGGCACCATCTTCTGGCGGAAGGAGTTGATCGTGATGTAGACCGTACGTCCGGGCTTGACCTCCACGCCCCCTTCGGGCAGCTGGTCGAGGACGATGCCCCCTTCGTAAGCCGGCACGAACAGCGAGTCGTTGATGTGCAGCTTGAGGTCGTACTTGCGGGCCATGCGCTGTGCCTGGTCGAGCTTCACGCCCGAAAAGTCGGGCACCGTGCGGCGGGCGCCGTGGCGCGTGCCGACCTGCATGACGATATGGGCCGCGACGGCCATCGCCAGGATGATCGCCCCGATCAGTACGAGGTTGTATGCCAGTCGGTTTTGCCGGAGCCGTTTCCAGTAATATGCCAGTTTCTCCATTGCGGGGTAGGGTTATATTTCGTTATAGAAGGTGTCGCGTTCCACGGCGCGGTAGCCGGCCGCCCGGACGATGCGGTGCATGTCGCCGATGCTCATCGAAGGCTTCCGGTCTTCGGCCCCGGCCATCGAGTAGATCTTCGTCGTGTCGTCGATCGTGCCGTCGATGTCGTCGGCGCCGAAGGCCAGTGCCAGTTCGGTCGTCGCCTTGCCGTACATCACCCAATAGGCCTTGACGTGGGGGATGTTGTCCAGATAGATGCGGCTCATGGCCAGCATCCGCAGGTCTTCGATCACCGATACCTCGCCGATCTCGGACATCGGGTTGCCGAAATTGCGGTATTTGAGCGGGATGAAGGCGTTGAACCCGCCTGTGAGGTCTTGCAGTTCCCTGAGGCGCCGCAGGTGGTTGATGCGGTGGCGGAGTTCCTCGACATGCCCGTAGAGGATCGTGGCGTTGGTCGGGATGCCGAGCCGGTGTGCCGCCTCGTGTACTCCGAGCCATTCGGCCGTCGAGCCCTTCTCGGGGCATATCCGCTGCCGGATCCGCTCGTCGAATATCTCCGCCCCTCCGCCCGGTATGGCGTCCATCCCGGCCTGCTTGAGCTGCCGCAACCCTTCCTCCGTCGTCAGTCCCGCCTTGCGGATCATGTATGACAGTTCGATCGCCGTAAATGCCTTGACGGCCGCCCCGGGCAATATGGCTTTCACGCGGCGGATCATGTCGGTGTAGTAATCCAGCCCGTGGTCGGGGTGTACCCCGCCTACGATATGCACTTCGGTGATGCCTTTCCCCTGCCGTTCGCGGGCGATTTGTTCGATTTCGTCCATCGTATAGTCCCACGCTTCGGGGTCGCCCGCCGGACGCCGGTAGGAGCAGAACCGGCAGTTGAAGACGCAGCGGTTCGTCGGCTCGATGTGGAAATTGCGGTTGTAATAAACCTTGTCGCCGCTTACGCGCTGTTTGGCTGCGGTTGCCAGTTCGCCCAGCAGCCACAGCGGGGCCTCGCGCCAGAGCCGTGCGGCTTCGGCGTCGTCGATGCGCTCTGCGCGGCGCACTTTGGCGGCTATGTCGTCGATGTGTCGCATGTTATTTCGGGGCTTTCCGGTAGAGGTAGATGGCGATGAACAGGTAGATGATATTGGGTAGCCATACGGCCAGCCCGGGCGGCAGGGTGCCGCTCTTGGCGAACTCCTCGAAGAAGCGGTTGAAGAGGATGTACGAGAAACAGAGCCCCGTGCCGATGCCGATATGGAGTCCCGTTCCGCCCCGCACCTTGCGCGACGAGAGCGAGACGCCGATCAGCGTCAGGATGAAGGTCGAGAGCGGATAGGCGAAGCGGGCGTGCTTCTCTACCTCGATGATGTTGATGGCATCGGAACCTTTGGCCGCGCTGCTGGTCGAGGAATTCGTTCAGTTCCGTAATGTTCATCGTCTGTATCAGGTCGTTGATCTCGCCCAGCTCGGCCACTTCGAGGTTGATGAGCGTGTCGAGGTTGCGGAACTGCTCGAATTTTTCGACGCCCAGCGAGTCGAATTCGCGTTTGGTGTAGCGCGGCGCCGTCCAGCGTTTGGTCTCGGGGTTGAATTTCACGTCGGCCGCTTCGAGCGAGCGGGTCATCGTGCCGCTGTAATACTCCTCCAGCGCGAGGAACGACGCCTGCTGCGATGCGTCGTTGTAACCGCGGATGTAGGCGAACGTGCCCGGCTCGATCTGCCGGTAGATATGCCGGTTGACCGTTGTTGTTCTGCTTGCGCTTGATGTACTGCGATCTCGAAATTGACGACCTGCGCACGCTGCGACACGGGGATCACCCACAGGTTGAGCGTGAGCGACAGCGATGCGATCAGCAGCGCGCTGACGAAATAGGGCCACATCAGCCGCCGGAACGACATGCCGCCCGACAGCATCGCCACGATCTCGGTCTGGTAGGCCATTTTCGAGGTGAAGAAGATACAGGCGATGAAGGTGAACAGTCCGCTGAACTGGTTGATGAAGAAGGGGACGAAATTGAGGTAGTAGTCGAAGATGATGGCCTGCACGGGCGCCTTCATCTCGGTGAAGTCGTCGAGTTTCTCGACATAGTCGAAGAGCACCACCACCACGATAATCATGGCGATGGCGAAGAGGTACGTCCCGATGAACTTCCGGATGATGTACCGGTCGAGGATTTTAATGCCGGGCCAAATCTTCATTCAAAATCAAGCCAGGAAAGGGGCGCCGGCCGCGCAGTTTCGTCCGGCCCGTCCGTTCCCGATTTTCCATTTTCAATCGGTTCACAGTCTTCTTCCCAGTTTCGCCACGGCGGCCTCCTTCCACTCCTTGAAATCGCCGGCGAGGATGTGCTCGCGTGCGGCGCGCACCAGCCGCAGGTAGAAGGCGATGTTGTGCAGCGAGGCGATCTGGGCGGCCATCATCTCGCCGCACGTCACCAGATGATGCAGGTAAGCCTTCGAGTAGCGGCGGTCGAAGGTCGTCCCCTCCGGATCGATCGGCGAGAAGTCGTCCTCCCACTTCTTGTTGCGGATGTTGATCGTCCCCTCCCACGTGAAGAGCTGCCCGTTGCGGCCGTTGCGCGTAGGCATCACGCAGTCGAACATGTCCACGCCCCGTTCGATCGCTTCCAGGATGTTCGTCGGCGTCCCGACCCCCATGAGGTAGCGGGGGCGGTCGGCGGGCAGGATGGCGTTGACCACTTCGATCATCCGGTACATCACCTCCGTCGGTTCGCCCACGGCCAGTCCGCCGATGGCGTAGCCGTCGGCATCGTACTGCCGGACGTTCTCCGCCGCACGGGCGCGCAGGTCGGGGTAACCGCATCCCTGCACGATGGGGAACAACGCCTGGTAATGGCCGTACCGGGGCTGCGTCTGCGCGTATCGTTCGAAACAGCGGTCGAGCCACCGCTCGGTGAGCGCCAGCGACTTGGCGGCGTATTCGCGCGGTGCGTCGCCGGGCGGGCACTCGTCGAAAGCCATCATGATGTCGGCGCCGATCGCCCGCTCGGTGTCGATCACGCTTTCGGGCGTGAAGAGGTGCTTCGAGCCGTCGATGTGCGAACGGAAATGGCACCCCTCCTCGCGCAGTTTGCGGCAGTCGGCCAGCGAAAAGACCTGGAAGCCGCCCGAATCGGTCAGCATCGGTCCCTCCCACGTCGAGAAGCGGTGCACGCCGCCCGCCTCTTCGAGAATCTTCGTCCCCGGACGCAGGTAGAGGTGGTAGGTGTTGGCCAGGATGATCTCGGCCCCGGCCTCGTCGCGCACGTCGCGGTGGAAGATTCCCTTGACGGCGGCGGCGGTTCCCACGGGCATGAAAATCGGCGTGCGGATCACGCCGTGGTCGGTCGCGAGCTCTCCCGCACGTGCTTCGGTACGGGTGTCGGTATGTCGGAGTGTAAATTGCATCATGTCTGTCAATACGCCGGCACCGGCGGTCGCAGCCGTGCGGCCGCGGGACGCGGACGCCGCCACGAATCGTCCGCACACCTCAGGAAGCGTGTACGATCCGGCCGTCCGGTACGCCGGCGTACCGGACGGTTCCGGCGGGTCGGACGGTGTCGTTGCGTCGTACAAAGGTACGAATTTTTGGCGGTTTTCGTATGCCGCCGCAAGAAATTGAAAAACGACGCGCGGGAATCGAAACCGATCGGCCGTTCCGAGTGCCTCCCGCCGCGTCGGAATCCGCCCCGCCGGACCGCACGGCTGATTTTTAATTCGCAAAGCATTGCATTCGCCCTCGCTTATTCGTATTCTTTGGCTGTGCCTTAGATACTCCCGCTCGGCAATGTTCAAATAAATTTGACATTGCACACACTTATTCGTATCTTTGGCTTCGCCTTAGATACTTCGCCTCGGAAAAAATGCAAGCGAGCTTGCTTTTTTCTCTCGGCTTATTCGTATCTTTGCCCGAATAAATAAAATCCTGCCGTCGGACGGACGGCATCTCGGCCAACCGGACGGATTCTCTCTGCCGCGCCCGTCTTGCGCCGTCTTTGCAAAATCGGTTATGGAGGTCACTGAAATGACGCTTTGGGAAAATGTCCTCGCCCACTACGGCTGGCAGGGCGCCGCGCTGGCGGCGGTACTCGTCGTACTGCTGTGCGTACAGCTCTGGTACTATCTTTTCGCCTACGGCCGCATCCCCGGCTACAAGAACAGCCGGCGGCGGCAGGTGCTCAACGCCGAACCGCCGCTGTCGGTCATCGTCCCCATGTTTTCGGAGGACGCGCTCTTCGTCGAGGAGCGGCTTCCGCTGATGCTGGCGCAGGAGTACTCCGATTTCGAGGTGGTGATCGTCTACGTGGGGCGCGACAACGACTTCTTCGAAGACCTGCTGCGCATCCGCCAGTCCTTCCCGCGCGTCACGGCCACCAAGATCGAACAGGACGCCCGCTTCCCGATCTCGACCAAAATGGCGCTCAACGTGGGCATCAAATCGGCGCACTACGAACATCTGATCGTCACCTCGACCGACGTGCGCCCGCTCTCCGACCGCTGGCTGGCGCTGATGGCCAAAGGATTCCTGCGCGGCGACGTCGTCGTGGGCTACTGCGGCCTGGAACGCAGGCGCGGTCTGGCCGACCGCTGGATGCGCACCGACCGCATGATGGAGTCGGTGCAGTGGCTCGCCCGCGCCGTGGCGCACCGCCCCTACCGCGGCATCCGCTACAACTTCGGCTTCACGAAGCGTCTCTACTTCGATGCGCGGGGATTCAGCCACCTCAACATGAATATCGGCGAAGACGACCTCTTCCTGCAACGTATCCTGCGCGACGACAACCTGAGCGTCGTGCTCTCGCCGCGCGCCTCGGTGGTGCAGCGCGTCTGGGGCGGACTGGGCTGGTGGACGCGGCAGCGGCGCCTCTACGGCGCGGCGCGGCGTTAACTACCCGCTCGCGGTGCGGAACTTCATCCGCTGGGAACCGGGCAGCCGCCTGCTCTTCTTCCTCGCGGCAGCCACGGCGATCGCCGTCATGCCGCTCGAATACAAGCTGGCGACCGCGGCGCTCGTCCTGCTGCGCTACGGCGTGGTCTTCGCCGAGATCTGGCGCATCACCCGCCGGCTCGGCGAACGGGGGCTGCGCGGCGCCTACTTCGTCTACGACCTGCTGAGTCCTTTTTACGAAATGCTGGTGGCGCTGCTCTGCCTGCGCCGCGACGACCGCGTATGGAGATAGCCGACTATATCGTTGCCGACGACCGGCAGCTGGCCCGACTGGTGCTCGGCGGCGACACGGCAGCGTTCGAATACCTCTTCGACCGCTACCGCGACGCCATCCACCGCCTCTTCCTGCAACGCACGGGGAATGCCGAAGATGCCGACGACCTGCTGCAGGAGACCTTCATCAAGGTCTACATCAATCTGCACCGCTACAGCACCGACTATACCTTCGGGCAGTGGGTTTACACCATCGCCCGCAATACGTTCATCGACTTCGTGCGGCAAGCGCCAGGACGACCTGTCGATCGACGAGCGTTTCTCCTCGCCTCGCGTCGAACGACTCCCACGCCCGAAGAGAGCGTCATCAGCATGCAGCAGCGGACGCAGATCGAGCATTACCTCGAACGCCTCGACCCCGCGCTACCGGACGCTGATCGTCATGCGCTTCTTCGACGAATACTCCTACGAAGAGATCGCCGCCAAGCTCACATTGCCGCTCGGCACCGTCAAGACGCAGATACACCGTGCCCGCGAACGCATGTGCCGCCTGATAACCGAAGGCGAGAAAAACTGACCCCCTCCTTGAAAATACGATACGCATGGAACTTATCGACAAATATTTCCCCGGCCTGACGGAATTGCAGCGGCAGCAGTTCGCCGCCCTGTACGGCCTTTACGCCGACTGGAACGCCAAGATCAACGTCGTCTCGCGCAAGGATTTCGATCAGCTCTACCTGCGCCATGTGCTGCATTCGCTGGCCATTGCCCGCGTCTGCGCCTTCGCGGCCGGCGCGCGGGTGCTCGACGTCGGCTGCGGAGGGGGCTTCCCCTCGGTGCCGCTGGCGATCCTCTTCCCCGAGGCACGTTTCACGGCCGTCGACTCGATCGGCAAGAAGATCACCGTGGTGCGCGCCGTGGCCGAAGGGGCGGGCATCGCCAACCTCGAAGTGCGCAACTGCCGTGCCGAGCAGCTCGCGGAGCGGTTCGACTACGTCGTCTCGCGCGCCGTGACCGACATGGCGACCTTCACGGGCTGGGTTTGGCCGCTCGTCGAACGCGGACGGCGCGGCACGCTGCCCAACGGCATCCTCTACCTCAAAGGCGGCGATCTGACCGACGAACTGGCCCGCACCCGCCAAACGTGGCGGGAGTACCCGATCTCGGCATTTTTCGACGAAGAGTTTTTCGAAACCAAAAAGGTAGTCTACACCTCCCGCTGATCCGGTTCCCCGATCTGCGGGGATTTCCCCGAGCGCCCTCCTCTCGACCGATTCTCCGGCGGGCGGCAGCGGCGTTCCCGTCCGCCGGAGAATCCGAGCAAATTCCGCTGACCGAAGGGGCATACCGCCCGCCTCCCAACAGCCGCCTTTCCGCTCAATCGGCCGTGACCGTCGACCGCCGGCAGACGATTTTCCCCGTTTGCGTGATGCCCTCGATCGTAATGTCGTAGTCGGCCGGTGCGTCGGAGGTGTAGAACTCGACGGTGGCACGACCCGTCTCGTCGAATTCAACCGAAGGGTTCCAGTAGAGCGTCGTGCGGTAGTCGGGAACCATCGAACGGCGGGCCTTCTCCGTCGCGTATGCCGGAGCATAAAACTCCGCAGGGGTTTGGTAACCCAGCGGGGAGGCGATCGCCACATCGACCGACGGCATCAGCGCGACTGCATCCTCCCACTCCTTTCCTTTCTTTAATGTAATGGAAACGACCGCTCCTTTCGCCCACGGAATGTAGAGCGCCGAATCGTGGGAATCGATCAGATCGATCCGCGAGACCATTTCCAGCGGATAGGAGAGGCACATCACCTGCTGCGCGAGCGTAAACTGCGTGAAGCCGCCCAACCCGTCGGGCCGAGCGATTCCTCCGAGGCCGGAGGCCGCGCCGCGACTGACGTTGCGGGAAGAACGCACCATTCCCGTCAAGGGAAATCCCGACGCCGACGCCTGCATATCGACCGGTTCCTCCAACTGTCCGTCGACCACGAACAGAGCCCCCGTCCCGCGGTACGATATTGAATAATCGGATACTTTGATTCCCGGCATACGGGCCAGACACTCCAAGATCGTCCCTGCACCCGACTCCTTGATCTGCTCGGCCGTCCACGAATTCGAAGCGAGCCGCTGTTCGGGCGATTTCATCTCCTGCCGGATACGATGCGTCACTACGACCGTGTCGATGAGGATGTTGCGCATGTCGGTCTGCCCTCGCTGTTCGATGTAGTGCCGTGCCTGGGCGAGGTAGGGACTCGCCGCATCCGTTTCCGGCACGCGGGGCAGCGTCCCCACCTCGGGGAACGAATCGCGCGCGACCTTCACGTAGGCCTCCGGCAGCAGCCCCTTCGCCGCCGCGGGCCGCAGTACGAAGAGCGTGCTGTCGGGGAAGTCGAAACCGTTGAGCGCGAACCGTCCCTCCTTGTCGATCGGCGCCTGCGACGAGTAGTGCCACCGCGGCACGATCATCCGCATCTCGTAGCGGTCGAGCTTCTTCTTCCTGTTCCACAATCCGCCCTTGTTGATCCGCCCCGCGATCTCCTGCCCGACTTCGAGCGGGTAGGCCGGCGTCGCATACTCGCCCCGTACCGCGGCCGGCACGTCGTAGCGCCGCCACCCCTGCGTGAGCAGCAGTGCGTCGAGCGCCGCGACCCGTGCGGCGTCCTGCCCCTCGAAGTACCAGTCGGGCGTCTCGATCGTACCCCGCAGTTCGGAAGTGAGCAGCAGCGTCGAGTAGATGCTGCCCGACGTCGCCGAGGGCACCGCCGCGCGATCCGTCACCGCAATCGAGAAATCGCCCGCGGCAGGACGTCCGTCGGGATCGGTCGCCGTGACGGCGAGCGTGACCTTCGTGCGCTGTTTCAACGAACCCCGCACCTGCATGTCGGTCGTCGCAAGTTCTTCGCCTCTGTTGAAGACCAGACGCTCGGAGAGCGCGTTGCCCGCCTTGTCCAGCAGCAGAATTTGCAGCACCCCGCCCGGCAGCTTGTCGCGCTCGAAGATCAGCGACGGAAGATCGTCGTTCCACTCCCGGAAGTAGCACAGATTGCCGCGGCAATGGACGAGCAGCCGCAACCCCTTCGGCAGGGGACGGCCCGACTGCACCATCACCGTAAAGTCCCGTTCGGTCTGCAACACGCGAAGCACGCAGGCGAGATTGTTCGATGCGGGCAAGTCGAAGCGTTCGGTCTTTCCGCCCTCCATCGTGCATTCGGCGTAGTAGCGTTCGCCCGTATGGGGCGTGAAGCGCAGACAGCCCATGCCGCCGTGAAGCGTGCGAAGCGTGTCGACCACCTCGTCGCGGTCGTTCTTCACCACGCCCGCGACCTCGACCGACCCGCCGTCGTCTCCCAGTGCCTTGAAGGCCACGCAGCAGTCGTAGCCGTCGATCAGGTAGCCCCCTTCGGGGAAGAACGAGACGTCGAAGTCCGAGACTTTGCGCACCGAGGTGTTGCGCTGCGCCCTGCGGCTCTCCCGATAGGGCCAGATCGTAAGAGGCTTCTTGAAGAAATAGTCGGGCCCTTGGTTGCGCATGTAGAGCGTATAGGCCGTAAGCGAGTAGTCCCCGAAGCGTTCCAATGACTGCGTGGGAAGGTAGCCGCTGTACACGCTGTCGCGCGACAGGAGCTTGATCCGCCGCACCAGCGACCCGCGGTCGTCGCGAAGCTCCACGTAGACGTAGCGGCTCGCGGCCACGGGACGGTGCGTCGCGGCGTCCGCGCAGTGCGCACGCAGCCAGATCGTATCTCCCGCGATGTACGAATCCTTGTCCGTATGGAGATGCAATTTCTCTTGCGGATAACGCTCTATCTGAGCGGAAAATCCGTTAAAATCTTTACAGGGGGGGGGTAGTTCGGGAGTCTCCGAACGCATTCAGCGAGAGAACCAATGCTACCCCGATCGCAGTCGTGCAGAGACCGAGTTTCATAGCGCATATTGTTTTGGTTTTCGTAAAAATAGGTATTTTATTCCGAATTGCAAAAAAAATAGCACAAAAAGTTGCGGCGAGCAGTCCGCCGACCGCAAACAGCGACGGCTCCGTCACCGCTTCTCCCCCTCCAATCCGCGGGTGCTCAGCAGGCCGCACGCCGCCTGGATGTCCTCGCCGCGCGAGGCTCGGATCGTGGTGGTGATCCCTCTGGCCGTAAGCGTATCGCGGAAACGCTCCATGGCCGCACGGTCGGGCGAGAAATAGGGCGAATCGGGGATGCGGTGAAAACGGATCAGGTTGATGCGGCAGCGCAATCCGTTGAGCAGGCGGCACAGTTCGCGCAGATGCCGCGGCGAATCGTTGAGCCCCTGCATCAGGATATATTCGAACGACACGCGGCGCTGCCCCGTGAAGTCGTAGTCGCGCAGCACGTCGACCAGCTCGCGGATCGGATAGGCCCGTTCGATCGGCATGATCGCCGCACGCTCCTCGGCAAAGGGGTTGTGCAGCGACACGGCCAGATGTACCCGCGTCGTGTCCAACAGCCGCCGCAGCTGCGGGGTGACGCCCGCCGTGGAGAGCGTGATGCGCGTGGGCGACCAGCCGAAGCCCCACTCGGCCGTAAGCACTTCGATGGCCCGCAGTACGGCGTCGGGGTTGTCGAGCGGCTCGCCCATACCCATAAAAACGATGTTGGTCAGACGGTCGCGTTCGGGCAGCGACTCGATCTGATTGAGAATCTCGGCCGCCGTGAGCGAATGCTGCAATCCTGCCGGCCGGTGGCGCAGAAACGGCAGCCCATGCGGCAGCCCGCCTGCGACGAGACGCAGAGCGTGGCGCGGTCGCCGTCGGGGATATAGGCCGATTCGATGAAATGCCCCTGCACGGTACGGAACAGATACTTCTTCGTTCCGTCGGACGACGTGCTGACCCCGACGGGTGCCGAAAGCCCCGTGTCGCAACGTTCGGCGAGCCGCACGCGCGCCGCCGCCGGCAGGTCGGTCATCGCCGCCGCGTCGGTCGTGTGCCTGCGGTAGAGCCAGCGGGCGATCTGGCCGGCGGCGAACCGCGGCAGCGACAGCTCTTCGCAGAGCCGCCGCAATTCGGTCATGTCTTTTCCGTAGAGGTATTCCATAAAACAAACGTGCGCAGCGGCCGGAGTTCTCCGCCCCGGCGGATAGTGCCGGCAGGGGTCTGCACGCCCCCTCGCCGACGACAAAAGTAGATAAAAAACATCGATTTTTTCCGCCGACCGATTCGTTTTTGATTTTTTCTTTCTATATTTGTGGTGTGGAGTGAGCCGTAAATGCGCCGCAACGGGTTCGACGAAGCTGTGGGAACGGCTCGGGCCGGATGGCGGAAAACGAGCCAACCGACTGGATAACAATCAAAAAACAGAATAATGGAAATCAAAAAATCACCGAAAGCCGACCTCCAGAACAAGCGGGGTCTTCTGCTCGAGATTGGTTTGATAATTGCACTCGGCGGCGTTATCGCTGCGTTCGCATGGACGCCCAAGGAGCAGAAAATAGAAAAGCTCGATCTGAATATCGCCCCCGTCGAGGAGGAGATCATGGAGATCACGCGTCAGGAGCAGAAGCCGCCCGAGCCGCCCAAGAAGACGGAGATCACCGTGATTACCGATATTCTGAAAGTCGTAACCAACGATACCAAAATTACGACAAACGTCGATTTCGCCGAGTTCGAGGACGACGTGGAGATCGTACAGCAGGTAGCTGTCGAGGAGGAGGAGATCGTCGAGGAGCAGCCGTTCCTGGTCGCCGAGACGATGCCTTCGTTCCAGGGCGGTTCGCTCAACGATTTCCGCAACTGGGTTCAGAGCAAGGTCCGTTATCCGGCCATCGCCCAGGAGAACGGTATTTCGGGCAAGGTGGTGCTGACCTTCGTCATCGAGAAGGACGGCCGTCTGACCAACATTCAGGTGCTTCGCGGGCGCAGACGGCCTATGCCAAGACCGAACGCAGGTGCAGCTGGCCAAAACAATACGAATACATGCTGCCCCGGCTCGCCGGTCTGTGGACGCACCTCGAACGGCAGCGCGGAGGCACGGGCACGCGCGGCGGCGCCGGCGAACGCGAGATCGAAACCGACCGCCGTATCGTACGCAACCGCATCTCGAAATTGAAGGAGGATCTCAAAAAGATCGACCGCCAGATGGCCGTGCAGCGCTCCAACCGCGGACAGATGGTGCGCGTGGCGCTGGTAGGCTATACCAACGTGGGCAAGTCCACGTTGATGAACCTGATCTCCAAAAGCGAGGTGTTTGCCGAGAACAAACTCTTTGCGACACTTGACACGACGGTGCGCAAGGTGGTTTTCGACAACCTCCCGTTCCTGCTGTCCGATACCGTGGGATTCATCCGCAAACTTCCCACCGAGCTGATCGAGTCGTTCAAGTCGACGCTCGACGAGGTGCGTGAAGCCGACCTGCTGGTGCATGTGGTCGACATCTCGCATCCGCAGTTCGAAGAGCAGATCGACGTGGTGAAGCAGACCCTTCAGGACATCGGCGCCGGCGACAAGCCCGTCTATCTGGTCTTCAACAAGGTCGATGCCTATACTTATGTCAGGAAGGACGACGACGACCTCACGCCCGCCACGCGCGAGAACCTGTCGCTCGACGACCTGAAAAAGAGCTGGATCGCCCGGGCCAATACCCCCTGCATTTTCCTTTCGGCGCTCGCCAAGACCAACATCGAGAAATTCCGTTCGGATCTCTACGGGCATGGTACGCGAGATCCATGCCGGACGCTATCCCTTCAACAACTTCCTTTATTGACAACCAAACTTCTTACCTATGACCCTGCATATTTTGAGTAAACAGGACACTGTCCTCAACAAGTTCATCGCACAGATCCGCGATAAGTCGGTGCAGAAGGATTCGATGCGCTTCCGCCGTAACCTGGAGCGTATCGGGGAGATCACGGCCTATGAGATCTCGAAGGAGCTCGCCTATTCGCCCCGTATCGTCGAGACGCCTCTGGGCGAAGCGGAGGTCGGGCTGATCGACGACCAGGTCGTCGTGGCGACGATCCTGCGGGCCGGGCTGCCTTACCATCAGGGATTCCTGAACTATTTCGACGATGCGCGAGAACGCCTTTGTCTCGGCCTACCGTAAACTGCTGGTCGACCCGATGCTCGCCACCGGATCGTCGGCGGCGCTGGTCTACGAAGCGCTCGTCGAGAAGGGAGGTATGCCGGCCCACACCCACGTGGCGTCGATCATCGGTTCGGAGCAGGGCGTAGACTACGTGCAGCGCCACATGCCGCATGCGACCACTTCGCTCTGGTGCGCCGCCGTGGACGAAGAGCTGACCTCGCGCTCCTACATCGTTCCCGGTATCGGCGATGCGGGCGATCTGGCCTACGGAGAGAAGTTGTAACCGCCGCTGCCCCCGAACGGACGGCAGGCGGAGCGCACCGCCGCCGTCCGCTTCCGGCTTCGTCGGGGAGGATTGAAAAAACATGAAACGATTCATCGAAAACCGTCCGTCATCGGACACCGCCCGCCGGCCCCTTCCGCCGCTGGCCGGCAACCTGCTCTTTCTCGGCGCCCTCTTCGCCATGAGCCTGCTCGTGATGGCGATCGAGAAACCGCTCTTCCTGCTGTGGTACCACGCGCAGGCGGCCGAAGCTTCGGCCGCAGAGCTGGCGCTGGTCGTCTGGAACGGATTGAAACTCGACCAGACCGTAGCGGGATACATCACCGCACTGCCGCTCCTGGTCGTGCTCGCAGCCCTCTGGATTCCGGGGCGATGGAGCCGCAGCGTGCTGAAAGGCTACCTGCTCGTCATCGCCGCCGTCTCCGCCACGGCGTTCGCCGCCAACCTCGCCCTCTACGAATACTGGGCCTTCCCGCTCGACAGCTCCGTGCTGCAATACCTCGCCTCGCCCAAAGAGGCGCTGGCGAGCGTCACGGCCGGCCAGCTCCTGCTGCAACTGCTGGTCGCCGCGGCGGTCTTCGGAGGCATGGCGTGGTGCTACCTGCGCGTACTGCGGCTTTACGACCCCGCCCGGCGGTCGACACATCGCGCAGGCAGCACGCTGGTGCTGCTGCTGGCGGCAGGAGTGCTCTTCCTGCCGATCCGCGGCGGGGTGTCGGTGGCAACGGCCAATGTCTCGAAGGTCTATTTCAGCGGCCGGATGTTCCTGAACCATGCGGCGGTCAATCCGCTTTTCTCGTTTCTCTCGACCCTGTCGGACGGCGACGACGCCCTCTACGAATACGAATTCTTCCCCGAACCGGAGCGTGCGGCGATCTTCGAGCCGCTGCGCGGCGACCTGCCTGCCGGGATCAGAACCGACACGCTGCTGCGCACCCGACGGCCGAACGTCGTGCTGTTCCTGGTCGAAAGCTTCGGCCGCTCGACGGTCGACGAGCGTGTCGGAGGCGAACCCGTAGCACCCGAATTCCAACGGTTGAAGGGCGAGGGAGTCTATTTCGACAACCTCTTCGCCAACTCGTTCCGCACCGACCGCGGCACGGTAGCCGTGCTGAGCGGATTTCCCGCCCAGACCAAGATGTCGGTCATGAAGCTGCCCGTCAAGAGCCAGCGGCTCCCCTCGATCGCCCGCTCGCTGCGCCGCGAAGGCTATGCCACGAGCTTCTACTACGGCGGCGACCTCAACTTCACCAACACGGCCTCCTACCTCTACGGCACGGGCTTCGACCAGCTCACGTGGCAGAAAGACCTGCATTTCGACGCCCCGACTTCGAAATGGGGCTATGCCGACGACGTGGTGATCGACGCCTTTACCGACCATGTGCTCGCCGAAGCCGCATCGCAGCGTCCCTTCTTCGCCGCGATGCTCACGCTGTCGAGCCACGAACCGTTCGACGTACCGTTCGCGAAGTTCGACGACCCGATGCTCAACGCCATGGCCTTCACCGACGCCTGCCTCGGCCGCTTCGTGGAACGCGTGCGGCAGACTCCCGTATGGAAAGACCTGCTCGTCATCCTCATCGCCGACCATGCCTACCCCTACCCCTACGGCATCGCCAACAGCGACGCGCTGCGTCACCGCATCCCGATGCTGTGGCTGGGCGGCGCCGTGCGCCGTCCGACGGTGGTCGAAACCTACGGCTCGCAGAGCGATCTGGCGGCCACGCTGCTCGCGCAGCTGGGGATCGCTCACGGCGATTTCCTTTTCAGCCGCGACCTGTTCGATCCGGCGCGCCCCAAATTCGGCTACTGGTGTTTCAACAACGGCTTCGGCGTGGCCGACGCCGGCGGCACGACGATCTTCGACTGCACCTCCGCCCGCGTGATCTCGCCCGACAGCACGGCCGCGCAGCTGCGCGACGGAAAGGCGATGCTCCAAACCACCTACAAGGCGATACGGAAGCTGTAAAAATCCGGAGAATCGAAATCCGATCTGTGCCATCCGGTGCATGAATTTCGATTACGCAGAATTCAAGAACCGCCCCTTCGGAAGGGGCGGTTCTTATCGTTACCGGAAAATCGGGGAGGGGGGGGGAGAGAAAACCGCCCCTACGGCACCGGATCGTAGCCGCTGCCGCCCCACGGATGGCAGCGCGCCAGCCGTTTCAGGGTGAGCCAGCCGCCCTTGACGGGCCCGTATTTGCGCAGCGCCTCGACGGCATACTGCGAACAGGTCGGCGTAAACGAGTAGATCAGCGCCACGTCCACGGCAGCCGTCTTTCCGCCCTCCGCGAGCAGCAGCCCCTTGTTGAGCCGGTAAGCCTCCTTCGCCCGGCGGCGGAGAAGGTTGCGCCGGTTGGCGCGCTTGTGGAACTTCTTGGGAACGGAAAAGAGCACTTCGGCCGACATGCGGTCGTCGGCCTCGGCGAACCAGACGTAACGGAACGGATAGACGAAACCCGACTCGCCGCTCTCGAACATGCGGCGCACGCACCCAGCGAACGGAACCGTTCCGTGGGGGCAGCGAGCGGGTCGGGGCATGGTATTCTTCAATTTACCGCCTCCGGTCGTTATTTCTTGTCGGCCGACGAACGGCGTGCGCGGCTCTTCTTGGCCAGCTTGTGCTGTTGGCTGCGGATGAACTCCTCTTTTCCGTATCGGTAACCAACTCTACAGGTTCTATCTCCTCGCCTTTATGAACCTTCTGCAAATAGATGTCGACGGCCTTGGCCATCGACGGGGCCACCGGGGTCGGGGCGTTGGCCTGTACCGTCATGCCCGCCGCAAGGGCAGCGCGCAGCGTGCCTCACCGAATACCGCTACGGCGGGCAGGTTTTCGGTGCCGAACTTGTCGACAAGGGTCTTGACGTCCGAAGGCGAATAGAGCGCCAGCAGTCCGTAATCCGTAAGCTGCACGTCTTCGAGTTCCGAAGCCACCGTGCGTGCCAGGATGACGGGGTCTACCGACAGCTTGAGCTTGGCCAGCGTCTCGGGCAGATCGGGCTTGTGCGGCTCGCTGAGCGTGAGCAGGAACTTCTCCTCCTTGTGCTTGATTAGCAGTTCGATGAAATTGGTGAACGAACCGTCGGCGAACGAAATCTTACGTTTGCGGTAGACGATGTATTTTTGCAGGTAGAGCGCCACGGCCTCCGTCTGGCAGATGTACTTCATCGTTTCGGGAACGGTGATGCGGGCCTCCTCGCAAATACGGAAGAAACTGTCTACCGTCGTGCGCGAAGTGAAAATTACGGCCGTATGCGTCAGTATCTCGACCCGCTGGGCACGGAACTCCTTCAGGGATACGCCCACGACACGTATAAAAGGTTTATAGGCGATCTCTACGTTGTATTTCTCGGACAATTCGTAGAACGGGGACTTCTCTATAACTGCGGGCCTCGGCTGCGAAACCAATACTTTTTTAACTTTCAATGCTGACCTAAGTTTTACGTTGTTCTTCAATCACTGAATCACCTTGCCACGAGCAGCCATAACAGGCTGACCGGGAAGACTTCCACGATGCAAAGGTACAAAATCCAATGCAAAATCGAAACTTTTTTGGAAATAAACAGGTTCAGCACCTCCCTGAGGTATAAGATCGCCGTTACGATCAACTCGATGACAATGATGCAGAACCAGACGCCTCCGGTACCCCGGGGACAGAGTGCGAAGAGCAGGAGTACGGGTGACGTGACGATGACGGCGAGGGCGAAGTAGGTGCGTTTCAGCAGGACGATCTGCGAGATGAAGGGCTGCGAAAGCGTCACCGCCCCGGCCAGCCTTACGGTTGCCAGCTGGAAGAGTACCACCCCCATGCAGGCGAGCGTCGCCAGCAGGCTCAGGGCCAGTACGGCTCCGTGCGACAGGAGTTCGGTCAGGCGTCCCGGCATCAGGGAATCCCCGTATTTGACGACCATGACCCCCATGAAGAGCATGCCGATCGTCGTGGCGATATTCAGGAAGCGCGAGAACCCGCTGCCGCCGGGGTCTTCGGTCAGGCGTTCCTCCTGTGGCCCTGTCGCGTGAAACACGTGTCAGCAGCAGGCGCACATCTTCCAGATTGCGGTAGAGCAGCATGGCATAGGTTGCGGCCAGCAACAGCACGAAACCCTGGAAAACGGGATTCTCGGTGAGCGACTCCGCCCGGGCGGAATATATCGGCTGCGGCGGGGCAAGCACGGAGGCCGTGCCGAAGACCTCCGCGGCTGGGACGTCGTGCCAGGGTGTTGCCTGCAGCTCCGGGAACGGGTCGCCGAAGGGGAGGAACGGAAATTCGCCGTCCGCGGCACTGTCTGCGGCGAGCGTGTCGCCTGAGGTCGTATTTCCCGTATTGTCCGTCGGGGACTGTGCCTGGAGCGTCCGTGCTGCGGGCGAGTCCCCCGGGGGCGTCGCGGGCATACCAGCATGGCGATGCGGTACGGAATCCCCGGACGGGGCCGCTGTCTGTGGCGTGGCGGAACCCCCGGTGCCGTGTACCGGCGCAACGCCGGATTCCTGCGTTCGGGGCAGCGGAACCGGCACGGTATGTCTCAGCGTGTCGGTCATTCCTCGAATATGCGTTTGAGCGTGATGCGGATCGTCGTGCCTTTGCCGATCTCCGATTCCGTCACGCCGATCTTACCCTGGTGGTAATCCTCCACGATGCGGCGCGAAAGCGAGAGCCCGAGCCCCCAGCCGCGGGTCTTGGTCGTGAATCCCGGTTCGAAGATCCGCTTCCAGTTGCCTTGGGAATGCCTTTGCCCGTATCCTTGACGTCGATCATCACGTTCTTGTCGTCCGACGAGATACGCACGTCGATCGACCCGTGTCCTTGCAGGGCGTCGAGCGCATTTTTCATTAGGTTCTCGACCACCCATTCGAACAGTGCGGCGTTGATGTTGGCCTGCACCGGAGCGATGGCCAGTCCGTTGTAGTCGAGCGTCACGTTGCGCGGGATGCGCTTGCGGAAATACATGACCGATTCGCCCACTACTTCGTTGATGTTGGCCGGGGTAAGGGGTGTTTCGGAGCCGATCTTCGAGAAGCGGTCGACGATCTTCATCAGGTGCGTGAGGTCTTTGTTCATCTCCTCCACGGCGCTCTGATCCACGTCCTGCGAGCGCAGGTATTCGATCCACCCGAGCAACGACGAGGTGGGGGTGCCCAGTTGGTGTGCCGTCTCCTTCGCCAGACCGATCCACACGCGGTTCTGCTCGTCGTGTTTCGATGAGCGGAAAGCGATGAATCCCAGCATGATGAAGGCCGTGATGACCAGAATCTGCACGTACGGGAAGTAGTAGAGCGATTTGAGCAGCGCCGAGCGCCCGTAGAAGATGATGTGGTAATGGTCGTTCGACCACCAGAACCGCACCGTGCGCGGGGTGTTCTCGTCCGTGAATTTGTCGATCTGCCTGCGCAGCCGGTCGGGGTGGTCGATGATTTTTTCGGGAACCAGGTGGAATTGGAGCACCTCCAGGTTCTCGTTGGTCATGATGAACGGGATGTTGTTGCCGTTCGACACGATGTCGGTGATGAGCGGGTCTTCCATCGAACCTCCCATCACGTTGCGGTTCGCACGCTCCATCGCATGGGCCCACAGCGCCACGTCGTGCTGCTCCTTTTCCTTCAGGCGCTTGGCCATGTTGTTGGTGTAGAGCAGCGACACCATGCCGAGGGACACCCCCACGATGATGACCACCACGCGGTTGCGGAACGAGAATATGTCGCGGCGGATCTTCATGGCTGTCGGTTATTTGCGCGGCGTGTCCTGCTCGGTGACGATCCGCGCGTACTCCTGCCTGTTGCCGAGTATTTCGATGGCTTTCAGCACGTCCCCGTCGTCGGGAAGCGAATGCTCGATGACGCCTTCCGAATAGCCGTGGCGCAGTACGATGTCGTTGTTGATCGACTCGACGATCTCCTTGCGGTAGGTTTCAAGATTGGTCGCCGTGTCGTCCCGGAGCGTCGAGTCGATGGCTGCGATCTGCTGTTCCACCTCTTCGAAGCGATCCGTTTTGGCAGCCTCGCGCAGTTTCTTGAGTGCCCGCCGCGTATCCGACTCATAGGGAACCTCCTTGTCCTTCATGAACTCGGCGAACTCGGCGTAATCCCCGTCCGTGATCGAGAACGTGCGGATGTCGATCTGTTGTCCCGGGTGCCGGCGCACGTATTCGTCCCCGAAATCCTCGATGAATCCCAGCGCATAGAGCGTCATGGCGAAGCGGCTGATGTATTCGGGTTCGGTGCGGATGTCGGGCATGATGCCGCCGCCGTCGTAGACCTTGCGTCCGGCGCGGGTCGTGTATTCCGAGATGAGCGAGTCGGGTACCGAACGGACGGTGCCCTCCTGCGAGTGGGAATAGTCGATGGCCTGTATGCAGCGTCCCGAAGGGATGTAGTATTTGGCGGTGGTGAGCTTCAGCATGGCGTTGTAGCCCAGCGGGCGCGGGGTCTGCACGAGCCCTTTGCCGTAGCTGCGCTGGCCGATGATGACCGCGCGGTCGAGATCCTGCAACGCTCCCGTCACGATCTCCGATGCCGATGCCGAGTTGCCGTTGATGAGCACCGCCAGCGGCAAGTCCGGGAGTATCGGTTCCGATTCGGTGCGGTATACCCGGCGCGAATCTTCCGTGCGGCCTTTGGTGCTTACCACTTCGGTGCCTTTCGGGACGAACATCCCCAGTATCTTCACGGCCTCCTGCATGATGCCGCCGCCGTTGCTGCGGTAATCGAGGATCAGCCCCTTCAGTTCGCCCTCCGAACGCAGCCGTTCGATGGCTGCCCGCATATCCTCGTAGCAACCTTCGGTGAAATCGCTGTGGCGGATGTACCCGATGCCTTCGTCCACCCATCCCGCGTAGGGTACGCCCGGAATGGCGATCCGTTCGCGTTGCAGAGTGACGGTCTCGGTGCCTCCCGTCAGGTGTTCGACGGTCACCCTGACCTTGCTGCCCGGGTCTCCCTTGAGGCGTGAGCTGACCTGCTCGGTGGTGAAGCCCTTGGCATCTTTGCCGTCGATGGCGAGGATCTTGTCGCCGATCTTCAGCCCGGCGCGGTCGGCGGGCGATCCCTTGTAGGGCTGGGCGATCGTTACCCAGTCGCCTTTCTTGCGGATGAGGGAGCCTACGCCGCCGTATTTGCCGGTGGTGAGCAGCTCGAAGTTGGACATCTGGTCTTCGGGGATGAACTCCGTGTAGGGGTCGAGGTCGCTGACCATACCTTCTGCGGCACCTTCCATCAGCTTGTCCGGGTCTACCGGGTCGACATAGCCGAGCGAAAGTTCGCGCATCATATTGACCGTGATCTCCATGTTGCGCCCCAGCCCGAAGTCGTTGCGGGCCGCAAAGGTCAAAAGGGCTGCCGCCGAGGCCGCAATGACGGCCGTGAGCAGATAACGGTATCCTTTTCTAATCATGTTTTCTCATTTGTATGTACGAATCCAGCCGGTATTCGACCCGGGCGACGCCGCGGCGTATGCCGTCGATCAGGATCCACTGTCCGTACTGTGGGAAACTTTTATCTCGTCTTCTCCCAGCAGCGTCAGCTTGCGCAGCAGGCCGTCGGCGCGGAATGTCATCACCCGCCGTCTTCGCGCAGCGTAAAAGCCTGCCGACTTGAAGGCGTTGATGATCTGTTCGCGGTTCTCTCCACGTCGCCTTCGACCTTGCGCACCACGAACCCGAATTTGGGGTATAGGCGCCGCAAGCACCACGATTGCCGCGAACAGCGTCGCGTAACGGCTGGGTGGAACATTACGTAGACTGTCTGGTCGAGGGTCAGTGCCGAAGTCCCCGTTGCGAGCATCAGGGCCAGGATGGCTACACAGATAACGCACAAGGCGACGAAATATTTTAACGAGCGGATGAAGTATTTCATAACAGTGGTTTTTGTTGGATTCGTATCGTTACAATGCCGTTGTGTAGCCGCCGCCGGCGCCGTTGCAATTTTGACCTCATCCTAAACCTCTTCTGTGGGAGGGGCTTGTTGCATGCGGTCGTTTTTCTGTTTATCATCTTCTCCCAATTTGCCCGATGCGGTCGGCAACCTCCTGCATCAGCCATTTGGGGTCGACGTGGCGCCGCATATTCCGACCGACTCGGCACCCGGGAACCATGCCGGGTCGATCTCGGCGGCCTCCTCGACCGTATGTGTCCGGGCGTTCGCCCTGCGGCACACCTCCGAGAGCACCTTGCCGTTCGACGACTTGCGCCCGCAGACGAACACCACCACGTCGAAGCGGCGTGCGAATTCTGCCAGGTGTTGTTCGCGGTTGGATACCTGCCGGCAGATCGTGTCATCGATCCGCACCCCGTCCGGATGTGCTGCCCGGCGGCGCATCTCGGCACCCAGGGCCTCGAACAGGGCGATGCTCTGGGTCGTTTGCGACAGGAAATAGACCGGCCGCGTAAAGTCGATCAGGCCGAGGTCTTTCTCGCCCTCGATGACGATGGTCGGTGCCTGCACCTGTCCCGTGAGCCCCACGACTTCCGCATGGCCCCGTTTGCCGAGGATCACGACCTGCCCTCCGACGGGGTGCATCTGTTCGTGTGCCTTCACCACACGGTTCTGCAAACGGGCGACCACCGGGCAGGTGGCGTCGATCACCCCGATGCCGAGCTCCTTCGCGCGCGCGTAAGTCGTGGGCGGTTCCCCGTGGGCGCGGATGAACAGCCGCCGGCCGCCCAGTGCGGGCATGTCGGCGTGGGTTACGGTGCGCAGCCCCAGCCGTTCGAGCCGCTGCACTTCGATCCGGTTGTGGACGATGTCGCCCAGCGAATAGACCGTACTCCCCTCGGCGAGGGCTTTCTCAGCCTCCGAAATAGCCCGGACTACGCCGAAGCAGAAGCCCGATTTGTCATCGATCTCTATTCGCAACCCTTTCACTGTGCCCTGCGCACGGCGATCCGTGCTCCTATCTGGTAACTTGTTCGAATTCCTTCCTGAACCACGCCATCTGCTCGCCGACCGTCATGCAGCTGTTGTCGAGTACGATGGCGTCTTCGGCCTGCCTGAGCGGCGATATCGCACGCCCCATATCGGCCTTATCGCGTTCGCGCACGTTGCGTTCGATCTCCTCGAGCGACACCGGGTCTCCCTTGGCGCGCAGCTCGTCATAGCGGCGGCAGGCGCGAACCCGCGGGTCGGCCGTCATAAAAATCTTCAGTTCGGCATCGGGAAAAACCACCGTGCCGATGTCGCGGCCGTCCATCACCACGCCGCGGCGGCGCCCCATCTCCTGCTGCATGGCCACCAGTTTCCTGCGTACGGCGGCGATGGCGCTCACGCGGCTCACGCAGTTGCTCACCTCGATCGTGCGGATCTTGCCCTCGACCAGGTCGCCGTTGACGTAGATGTCGCTGGCCCCGCGTTCGGGATTGAAGCGGAACGTGATGGCGATCTGGTCGAGCAGCCTGACGACTGCGTCCTCGTCGACGATGCCCGACCGGATCGCACCGTGTTCCAACGCATAGAGCGTGACGGCGCGGTACATGGCGCCGGTGTCGATGAAGATGTAACCCAGTTCGCGGGCGATGGCTTTGGCGAACGTACTCTTTCCGCACGACGAAAAGCCGTCGATGGCGATTATGATCTTGTGTTTGTTATCCGACATTGGGGAATATATCAAAGAATGTTGAAAGTATCGTGTAAATACCCAGTATCCCGATGATAAGGCCGGCGACATGGTTGATCGTCATCCCGAACGACGGCGTTTCTCGACTCGATCCGGCTGTGCGGAAGAAAAGCGGATCGATTCCCGCACCTCGCCGCATCCCGCGCTGGACGGCAGCGCCCACCCTCCGCTCCGCCGCACCGGATCGTGCGGCGGAGGCGACGTACCAGTACTCGTCAGTTACGGATCGCGGGAACCGTATGGGAAGAGCAGCGGCATCGCCGAACCTAAAACTTTTACTTGAAAAAGAAACAAGGCGATGCCGCCGCCCAAAACTTTCGGCCCAGACGATACGCGCCTCGAAGGGCGGAATCGTTCCGTCCGTGAGGTCGCGGTTCACCTGCGCCAGCACCTCGTCGTAGGCTTCGACGTCGAAAAGGTCGAACCGACGCAGTTCGTCCGCCGCATCGATCATGCGCAGCGTGAAGACGTAACTCAACAACGCCTGAAATTTATAGAACGTTTTCGTTAAGCCAAATGAGCAGAGCCGCGCTTGCGCGAGCTATGCCGAGGCGAGAAAAGGACTGTTGAAAACAAACGAATCCTTCGATGAAGGCGAACGCCTGCGCACGGTAGTCGGCATCGCCGGCCAACTGCGCCTCCACCGCGGCCGCGGCATCTTCCGGCCCGACCGCACGGTCGTCGGAGAGGAACGACGCCATCCCTTTGACGCGCTCGTAACGCTCATAGTAGGCCGTCATGAAGATTTCCAACGGGATATGGAGCGGCGGCTCCTCGTCGGAGCGGAGCTCGCGTTCGAGGCTGCGCTGTTCGGCTTCGTCGCGCCCGACGGGGCGCATCCACCAGACGAGAAACCGGTCGGGCAGTTCGGTCGACCAGACACGATAGTTGCAGGATTCGAGGTACTCCTCCGAGGAGGCGGAGCGGTAACGGTAGAGTTCGGGGTCGGTGTCCGCGGTGCCCGACGAGCTGCCGGACGCAGCGAGGATACGTTCCTGAAAGGTAGACATGAAAAAAAAGGGTTGAAAGATTCGTGAATCGCCCCCTCCGGCCGATAATGCAATATAATATTTGATAATAGCAAAATAATATTGCACATCGGCAAAAAGAAAAAGGGGCGCGGTGTCAGCCCCTAACGACAGGTCATAGGAAACCCGAAACCGGAAGCTGTCCTGCGCCCTTGCCGCCCTGCTCGCAATACGCAAGCAGAACATAACAAGGACTGGCAACTTTTATACCGGTGTCAAACCCTCTCTTTCGAAAGGTTCCTATGTTTGTCGTTAGGTATAAAGAGTTGTGTACCCTTTATAAGTATGTCCGTCGGCTATGCCGAGTCGTCGATATTCCGTTTCATAATCTGCATCGTCTCTTTTAAGCGGCACCCGCCGCCTCCGTCGGAAACTTTTGCAGACTATTTGCAGGACAATAAGCAAATACAGCTGTTTTTTATGGGATTTGCAAAACGCCGTGCCGGAATTTTTCATAATTTTGTGATGATGAAACGAAGCACCCGGTTTTTACCGCCCGACAAGCGACGGGATTTGCAGCAACTCGTCGCCCTGATCCGCGAGCAGATCAAACAGGTCGAGATGGTGATCCTGTTCGGCAGCTATGCGAAGAACAGCTACGTCGACTACGACCAGCGCATCGAGTTCGGCACACCGACCTACTACATGAGCGATTACGACATCGCGATCGTGACGCGCAAGCCGATCGGAGCGGTGGAGTATTCGTTGTACGAAAAGATTAAGGATCGCTTCTTCGAGAACAAGAACCGACCGTTCCACACTCATCCGCAGTTCGTCAACTACGGTATCGACGACTTCAACCATGCCCTGTCGAAAGCCCACTACTTCGAGACGGAGATCAAGCGTGACGGAATAATTCTCTTCGATTCGGGAGCGTATAAGCTGGCACGGCGCAAGAAGCTCAATTTTAAGGAGATCAAGGAACGAGCGCAGAAATATTACGACGATAAATTCGGGAGGGCAAAACAATTTTTGAAAGGCGTTACTTTTTATTGTGAAGATGGTGATTATAATATGGCTTCATTCCATCTTCACCAATCGGCCGAAAATTTCCTGCGGACGATCCCTATAACCTTTATTCTCTACGGCCATAAGAGCCACGATCTGTCGGAACTGATGAATGCGGCCAAGAAACATACGCCGGAGATTTTCAAGGCGTTCCCCCGTGACACGCCGGAGGAAAAACGGCTGTTCGACCTGCTGCAACGCGCCTACATCGAATCGCGCTACAACCCCGATTTCGAGATCACGAAGGCCGACATCGACGCCCTGCTGCCGAAGATCGAGCTGCTGCGCGACGTGGTGGAGCAGGTCTGCAACGAACGGCTGGCCTACTACGACAGCCGGATCGAGAAATAAACGAATTCCGCAGGTATCCGGAAACATCTGCCCGTCCCTACTATCACCCGACCATTCCTCAGCACCCGGCCAGACGAAACTCCATCGCCGGCATTATCGTTTTCCCCGACCGAGAATACAATATAGTATTTGATAATAGTAAATATAATATTGCACCACGCAAAACAAGCCCGACCAATAATACAACAAAACATTGTACTGATACAAACTAACATTGTATAATATGAATGATCCCGACCAAGAATGCAACACAATATTGCACTATGCAAAATAATATTGCACACCAGCCCTGCCGAGTCGCCGATATTCCGTTCAGAATCTACATCTTTTAAGCGGCAACCGTCACCGTCGGAAACTTTTGCGGACTATTCGCAGAACCATAAGCAAATACAGCCGTTTATGGGATTTGCAAAGAAATCTGCGTCAAACCGATCCTGCCGGAACGCGCCGACGAGGACAACGCCCCGCGGTAAACGATCTTTCGGAAGATATGCGCGAGAAGCCGGACAACCTCTACGAGGCGATCGCCGCGCGCGGCGAAGGCGCCGCAGGAGCCCATCCGGAAACGCCGTCGTCCTTTGTGCGCGACAATCCGCATGAAAAAACCGTCTGCAAAAGATTTGCGACGGTTTTCGTTTCGTTCGACGCCTTGCGGCATCTTCGGATTTTCGAGCCGAAACCAAGATTTAACTTCGCTGCGCTCGTTTTATCTCTTCTGCTTGCCGCAGGGGCGCTATCGAAAATGCGAAAGTCGCTATGCGACAAACGGACCGAAACGAAAAAAACCGCTTTCAAGCTACCTTGAAGCGGTTTTCCCTTTCGTTCCTGCGCCTGCGGCGCTTTCGCAGTTTCGAGCCGAAACCGAGATTTGAACTCGGGACCCCTTCATTACGAGTGAAGTGCTCTACCGCTGAGCTATTTCGGCGATTCATTTCTGAATTCGGGTGCAAAGATAGTACTTTTTATTATTTTTTCGCTATTTTCGCAAGAAATTTTTATCGCCGATGCTAACTTTCCTCGTCTGTCTCACGGCGCTCGTCATCGCCTATTTCACCTACGGCCGCTATCTGGAACGGGTCGCAGCGATCGATCCGGCCCACAGCGTACCGAGCGAAACGCTCTTCGACGGCGTAGACTACGTGCCCATGCCGCGCTGGCGGGTCTTTCTGATCCAGTTGCTCAACATCGCCGGTACGGGTCCGATCTTCGGCGCGATTTTGGGAGCGGCGTTCGGTCCCGTGGCTTTTCTGTGGATCACGCTGGGCGGCATCTTCATGGGTGCGATGCACGACTTCCTGTCGGGCGTCATGCTCGTGCGCAACGACGGCCTGAGCATCCCCGAAGTGGCAGGACGTTACCTGGGCACCGGAATGCGGCAATTCATGCGCCTCTTCTCGGTCGTGCTGCTCGTACTCGTCGGTGCGGTCTTCCTGCTCAGTCCCGCCGACATCCTCAGCGGCATGGTGCCTTCGGTGCCGCACACGGTGTGGGTCTGGCTGATTCTGGCCTACTACTTCGTCGCCACGCTGCTGCCCATCGACAAGATCATCGGCAAGATCTATCCGATCTTCGGCGTGGCCCTCATCCTCATGGCGCTCGCACTGCTGGGCGTGCTGCTCTTCGGCCCCTACCGGATCCCCGAACTGACGACGCTGGCCAACGCACAGCTCGACCCGCACTCCGTGCCGATCGTCCCGACGCTCTTCATCACCATCGCGTGCGGAGCCATTTCGGGCTTTCACGCCACGCAGTCGCCGCTGATGGCCCGCTGCGTGCGTAACGAGCGCGAGTGCCGCTCGGTCTTCTTCGGCGCGATGATCTCCGAAAGCATCATCGCCCTCATCTGGGCCGCCGTCGCCATGGCCTTTTTCGGCGGGGCGCATGCGCTGGCCGAGGCACTGGCCGCAAACGGCAACAGTGCGGCATGGGCCGTCAACATCATCTCGAACACCACGCTGGGCATCGCGGGCGGTATTCTGGCGCTGTTGGGCGTCGTCGCGGCCCCGATCACATCGGGCGACACGGCCTTCCGTTCGGCACGGCTGATCGTCGCCGACATCTTCCGCATCGAACAGCGCACGCAGTGGAAGCGTTTCGCCATCGCCCTGCCGCTCTTCGTCGCCGGCTACCTCATCACGCGGGTCGATTTCACCGTCGTGTGGCGTTATTTCGCATGGACCAACCAGACGCTCGCCACGATCGTGCTGTGGGCCGTCGTCGTATGGCTCTTCGCCACGAAGCGCAACTATTTCGTCGCATTGCTGCCTGCCGTGTTCATGACCTTCATCTGTGCGTCGTTCGTCTTCGTTTCGGGCCAGTTCTTCGGCATGGAGAACCGTCCGGCAGCCTACGCTCTGGCAGGAGCCGCGACCGCAGTCGTCCTTTGTTTCATTCTGTTAAAACTCCGCCGCAATGGCCGAAGCAATCCTTAACCCCACCCCCGACCAGACATTCCGGATCGAAGGACGGGGCGACTACGATTTCTCCCGCACCCTCCGCCTGTCGGACGAAGCGCAGCGGCGCGGTGCGGTGGACGAAGCCTGCAACCTCCGTTTCCACGCCTTCCAGCACCTCGCCGATCTGATTCCCGACAACGAGGAGGTGATCCTCGAATGGGAGCATCCCAATACGCAGGCGGCGCTGCACCTCCTCTACCGTTCGGCCGTCGACCACTTTCTGATCGACGACTTCGAACTCTCGGCCGCCATGCTGGAATTCCTGCTCGACCTCGACCCCGAAGACCACGAGGAAGCGACATGGCTGCTGGCCTTCGACTACGTGGCGCTGGCCGACTACGACGCCTTCGACGAGGTCATCAACGACGTCTCGGACAAATACCCCGAAAAGCCGCTGCTGACGCTCTGGTCGGAGTATCGGCGCCACGGGTCGCTGCCCGCCGGCGAGGCGATCCGGCTGCGCAACCACTTCGCACCTTATTATAAGGAGTTCACCGCCGACAGCCATCCGGCCGACGACGCCTACCTGCGCGACATCGAAAGCGAGCGGCCCACGCCCCAGGCGCAGGCGCGCGAGCTGTGGCTCAAAACCGAAAACCTCTGGACGGCGTTCCCCGGCTTCATCGCCGCGCTCAAAGCGCTGTAATACACTCACGAAAGAGCGGGCGGCCGTCGCATTCCCTGCGACGGCCGCCCGCTCGTCACCGAAACGGTCACTCCTTCCCTGCGCGAAGCCGGGCGAAGCAGTGGCGGCAGATCGGTTCGTAAGAATCCTGCGCGCCCAGCATCACCTGCTTTTCGTCGGCCGTCAGGCGGTGCGAATGGTGCGCCAGATTGCCGCACCGCACGCAGATCGCGTGCACCTTCGTGACGTACTCCGCCGTGGCCATGAGCGCCGGCATCGGACCGAACGGTTTGCCCGTATAGTCCATATCCAGTCCCGCGACGATCACCCGCACGCCGCTGTCGGCCAACGCCCGGCACACGTCGACGATCCCCTCGTCGAAGAACTGCGCTTCGTCGATCCCCACCACGTCGACGTCGGAGGTCAGCAGCAGGATATTCTGAGCCGATTCGACCGGCGTCGACCGGATGGCGTGGGCATCGTGCGACACCACCTCCTCGTCGGAGTAGCGCGTATCGACGCAGGGTTTGAAAATCTCCACCCGCAGGTTGGCGAACTGGGCGCGGCGCAGGCGGCGGATCAGCTCCTCGGTCTTGCCCGAGAACATCGACCCGCAGATCACCTCGATCCACCCCTTCTGACTGGCATTTTCCAGAAACATAAGTCGTTAAATTGGTTCTCGTCCGCCGTACCGCCTTTGAAGACATCTCTATGCTTTTCGCCCGGTCGCAGCAGACTTATGTTTAAGTATTTACATTCCCTCCCCTCTGTCCCCTCCCTTTGACAAAGGGAGGGGCTTTTTTTCCGCAAGGTAGTTCGGTTCTCGTCCGTCCGATCGTCTGCGAGGACGCCTATATTCCTTCCCCGACGATCGCAGCGGACTCATTTATGTTTGGCCCCACCGACAAAAAGCAGGGCTTTCCGAAGACATCCCAACCATCGGGATACTACCCGCACTCCTCGCAGCGGGTGATGCGGGCGCCCAGCGCGTTGAGCCGGCCGTCGATATTGCAATAGCCGCGGTCGATCTGGTCGATGTTCTGGATCGTACTGCGTCCCTCGGCGCTCATCGCGGCGATCAACAGCGCCACGCCGGCGCGGATATCGGGCGACGTCATGCGCGTAGCGCGCAGGCGGATGCGGTGGTCGTGGCCGATGACCGTCGCACGGTGCGGGTCGCACAGGATCACCTGCGCCCCCATGTCGATGAGCTTGTCGACGAAGAACAGGCGGCTCTCGAACATCTTCTGGTGGATGAGCACCGAGCCCTTGGCCTGCGTGGCCACCACCAGGAAGATCGACAGCAGGTCGGGCGTCAACCCGGGCCACGGCGCGTCGGCGATGGTCATGATCGAACCGTCGATGAACGACTCGATGCCGTAATGGTCCTGCTGCGGGATATAGATATCGTCGCCCTGCTGCTCGAAGCGGATGCCCATGCGGGCGAACTGCGCAGGGATGATCCCCAGATCGGCGTACGAAACGTCCCTGATGCGCAACTCCGACTGCGTCATGGCCGCCATGCCGATGAACGACCCCACCTCGATCATGTCGGGCAGCAGCGTGTGTTCCGTCCCGTCGAGCGCCTCGACCCCTTCGATCGTAAGCAGGTTCGAAGCGATACCCGATATGCGTGCGCCCATGCGGTTGAGCATCCGGCACAACTGCTGCACGTAGGGCTCGCAGGCAGCGTTGTAGATCGTCGTCGTCCCCCTGGCCATGACGGCGGCCATGACGATGTTGGCCGTACCCGTCACCGACGCCTCGTCGAGCAGCATGTAGCAGCCGCGCAACTCCTTGCCGTCGACCGAGAAGAACTCCTCGGCGGCGTCGAAATCGAACTTGGCTCCCAGTTTCTGGAAACCGATGAAATGGGTGTCCAGTCGCCGCCGCCCGATTTTGTCGCCGCCCGGCTTGGGGACGTACCCCACGCCGAAGCGTGCCAGCAGCGGCCCGATGAGCATGACCGAGCCGCGCAGCCGTGCGCAGCGGCGGCGGTAATCCTCGGTCAGCAGGTAGTCGAGGTCGATCTCGCGGGCGCAGAACGCATAGGTGTCGTCCGCCAGCTGCTCCACCTCGACCCCCATCGCCCGCAGCAGATCGATGAGCTGCATGACGTCCAGAATCCGGGGCACGTTGTGCACGACGACCCGCCGGGGCGTCAGCAGCGTGGCGCAGAGGATCTGCAACGCTTCGTTCTTGGCCCCCTGCGGGGTGATCTCGCCGTGAAGGCGGTGCCCGCCTTCGACCTGAAAATATGCCATAACCCGTAAATTTTAACTCAAAGGTAGGAATCTTAATCAAGACCCGCAAGCGGGAAGGGCAAAAACCTGCGAAAAACGGGTGTCCCGCTCATGCGTCCGGTCGCGGCGATTCCGGCGCGGAAGTTGCGCGAACCGGCGGAGAGACGCCGTTTCGGCTCCGCCGAAGACACTCCCGCTCGGCAATGCGCAAATAAATTTGACATTGCCCTCGGCTTATTCGTTCTTTGGCTGCGCCGAAGATACTCCCGCTCGGCAATGTGCAAATAAATTTGACATTGCCCTCGCTTATTCGTATCTTTGTCAAAGGAGGCGCCGACTGCGGTCGTCCTTCACGGCATAAAACTGTACACGACATGATGAACGGAATACGAATCCGCCCGTTTGAAGCCGCCGCGATCCTCGCGGCGCTGACGCTGCTGACAGGGTGCTCGCTGCTGAAATTCTCGGTCGATACGGGCGGCGAACCGCTCTCGAAAGAGGAGACACGCATGCGGCTCCTCACGCGCGGTTTCTATTACGAAGCCTCCGACGAGGTGACGGCCGCCGCCGACTCGATCGCCGCCGGCAGCGACGACGCCGAGCTCCAACGCCGCACGATCCGGTGGAAACTGCGCACGACGCGCGCCGCCGTCGACGCCGCCATGCAGCAGGCGCCCGAACTGGCCCTGCTCGACACGTGGATGCTCTACCGCAACATGGATTCGCTCTTCGCCGCACGGCCCGACTCGCTGCTTTTCGGCGCGGGTTCGCCGCTGGCGCGGCGCACCGCATCGCGCCTCCACCGCAAGGCCCGACACCTGGCCTCCGACCTGCTGACACCCGAGCGCTACGAGCTGATGCGGCAGTTCGTCGCCGCACAACCCCTGCCGGCACCCGGCGACGAGGTGCAACCCGACCGCACGATGCTGCCGTGGGTCGATTTCCTGCGTGCCCACGGCATCGAAGCGCTCTATCCGGTGGGAACCATCGCCGAAGTGATGGCCGACATGGGCGACCGCATCGGCGGCGTGACGCAGCAGACGACCAACGCGATCGACTGGACGGGCGACCTTCTCTCGCTCCGCATCCGCCAGGACAGCCTGCGCGACCGGCTGGCCATGCAGCTCGATTCGCTCGAACGCGACTTCAACCGTCTGACGGCCGTAGCCGAGGATCTGCCGGGCGTCTCGCGCGAGGTGGCCGCCGAACTCAACGCAGCGCTCGCCGAAGCCATGGCGACTTTCAACGCCGGCGTCGACAACGCCTTCGCCGACATCGACCGCCAGCGCATGGCGCTGCAACACTACGTTTCGGCCGAACGCGAAGCGCTCGTCGCGCAGGCGCAGCAGGCCGCCGACGACGCGATCGCCAAAACGCTGGCCGCACTGCCGGCGCTCGTAGGCAAGGTGGTGTTCTGGATCGTCCTGCTGGTCGCGGCGCTCGTCGGGGTTCCCTTCCTGCTGGGCTTCTGGGCGGGCGGCTGGCGCGAACGGGCACGCCGTCGCAAGGCCGATCGCACGAAACAGGAGTAGCCGACACCCTTCCGAACCCCGTTTCACGGTCGCCGAGGCGGCAGTCGGAAGCGTTTGCGCCGCTGCGCAGCAACGGGAATCTTCGACCGTCGGGACTTCGAAGCGGATAATCACGGATTTTATTGTATTTTTGCGGGCGTAAAGGGAAAAGCTATGGCTCGCAGGAAACAGAATTATCCCCTCATCGAAGGGTTGGAAATTACGACGCTCGCCGCCGAAGGCAAGGCGATGGGACGCTGGCAGGATCAGGTGGTCTTCGTCCCGATGACCGTGCCGGGCGACTTGGTCGACGTGCAGATCCGCAACCGTCGCCGCCGCTTCATGGAGGGGACGGTCGTACGCTACGTGCACCGCTCGCCGCTGCGGGTCGAGCCCTTCTGCGCCCATTTCGGCGTCTGCGGAGGATGCAAATGGCAGAACCTTCCCTACGCCGAACAGCTCCGCTTCAAGACCGAGCAGGTGCGCGACCAGCTCGCCCGCATCGGCAAGATCGAGTTGCCCGCCGTCCGCCCCTGCCTCGCCTCGGCCGAGACGCAGTTCTACCGCAACAAGCTGGAATTCACCTTCGCACCGCGCCGCTGGATGACCTACGAGGAGATTGCCGCCGGAGGCGACATCGACGCCGGCCCCGCGCTGGGATTCCATATCCCCAACCTCTTCGACAAGGTGCTCGACATCGAAAAGTGCTGGTTGCAGCCCGAGCCGTCGAACGCGCTGCGCAACGAGATCAAGCGCTTCGCGCTCGAACACGGCTATTCGTTCCACAACATCCGCGAGCACGCGGGGCTGATGCGCAACCTCATCGTCCGCACCGCCTCGACGGGCGAGGTCATGGCCATCGTCGTATTCGGCGAAGAGGACACGCCCCGCATCGAAGCGCTGATGAGCCACGTCGCGGAACGTTTTCCTCAGATCACGTCGCTCTTCTACGTGGTCAACACCAAGTGGAACGACTCGCTGGCAGACCTCACGCCCGTACTCTACCGCGGCAAGGACCATATCGTCGAAGAGATGGAGGGGCTGCGTTTCAAGGTGGGCCCCAAATCGTTCTACCAGACCAATTCGGCGCAGGCCTACGAACTCTACAAGGTGGCGCGCGACTTCGCGGCGCTCACCGGCGGCGAGACGCTCTACGACCTCTACACCGGCACGGGCACCATCGCCAACTTCTGCGCCGCACGCTGCGCCAAGGTCGTGGGCGTGGAGTACGTCCCCGAAGCGATCGACGACGCGAAGGTCAATTCGGCGCTCAACGGCATCGGCAACACGCGCTTCTACGCCGGCGATATGAAGGCGGTGCTCGACGACGCGTTCGTGGCCGCCAACGGCCGCCCCGACGTCATCATCCTCGATCCGCCGCGCGCGGGGGTCGACCAGCCCGTGATCGACGTCATCCTGCGCGCCGCCCCCGAGCGGATCGTCTACGTGAGCTGCAATCCCGCCACGCAGGCGCGCGACCTGGCGCTCATGGACGGCGCCTACCGTGTCGAAGCGGTACAGCCCGTCGACATGTTCCCCCACACGCACCACGTGGAGAACGTGGTCAAACTCGTGCGGCGATAGCGGGAGCCGTGCATTCGGGCAGGCCGGAGGCCTGCTAAAACCAGGACACCAGCAAATAATCATCGTTGCGCGAAGCGCACAATAACTTCCGCATTGCAAAGGATCGCTCGAAAAGTTTTCTTCTCACAGATTCTTTTCTTGTGCTTTTGGCTTGATCCAAAAGCACCAAAAGATCAAGCACAGCGAAAAGTAGCGGGTGACGACACCCGCGCTCGCTGAGCGGGCACAAAAGACTCCGCTGTTTTGCACACCCGCTCCGGGCGCTCGCGCCGATACCGTCACTGCTTCCGCTATTTTCGCAGTGCGATCCCGCAGGCCGGAAGCCTGCTAAAACTGAGTATAGAGGAAGTCAAATCGTAATAAATCATGGTTGCGCGAAGCGCACAACAGTCTCCGCCTTGCGAAAAGTGCGGAAAAAGAAACGAGCAGCGACGAGCGTTAAAAAACGGGGCCGGTTTGCTTGCAAACCCGCGACAGGCGCCCGTTTTAGCGAGGCGCTGTGAGTTTCCCGCAGCTTTTCGCCTGGCGGACGCTTTTGGCACCACCTTTTAGTGACAAAAGGTGGTAAACCTGCTCCCCGCAGGAAACGTCCAATCGGAGGTGCGGAATGCTTTCCGAAGTGAGAATTGGGTTGTTTTCGCAATGCGATCCCGCAGACCGGAAGCCTGCCAAAATACAATTTCGAAAGATTCGCTCTTCGGCTGCGGCCGAAGAGCGGCAGCCTCCGTCCGCCAGCAACATTAAATTTTTCGCCGCTTCATGCAAGATTCCGCACAAGGCGGCGTTTTATTTGCAAAGGAGTTACCTTAAAACGGAAATATGCTATGAAAAAACTCATTTTAATGGCTGCGGTCATGCTGTCGGTACTCCCCGCGGCGGCGCAGGAACAGGCTTCGAAATTCGATGCCAGTTATATTCAGGTCTGGGGCCAGGCCGAAAAGGAGATTACCCCCGACGAATTCTACCTCTCGGTCACGATCAACGAGAAGGATTCGAAGGGTAAGATCTCGATCCAGACGCAGGAGCGCGCCATGCTCGACGCGCTGAAAAAACTGGGCGTCGACACGCAGAAGCAGCTTCGCGTAGTAGACATGTCGAGCGAATACTTCAAAAAGGGCAACGCCTTGGCATGGAAACAATTCCAGCTCAAACTGAACACACCGGAACAGGTGGCGCAGGTTTTCGGATCGCTCAACAATCTGGGCATTTCGAACGTCTCGATGGAGAAGGTGACCCACTCGCAACTGGATCAGTATAAGAACGAAGTGCGCATCGCCGCCATGAAGAGCGCGCAGACCAACGCCCAAACGCTGGCCGGCGCCATCGGGCAGAAGGCGGGCAAATGCTTCTACATCTACGATTCGAACAACGACGTCGTGCCCTACTACGGCAACGTCTTCATGGCCCGCAGCATGAAGGCTGCGGTAGCCAACGACGCAGCCGAGGCGGCGGGCGAAGCAGCCGGACTGGACTTCAAGACGATCAAGCTCAAATACAGCATACAGGCCAAATTCGTGCTCGAATAATTCCGGGCACAAACTTCCCCCGAAAACGACTTTTCAGTTCCGGCCCGGCGAGACGACTCGTCGGGCCGTTTTCAAATCTCCGACCGATGAAAAAGACGCATCCCGCCGCATTTCATACAGGAGACTGCACTTCTGAAACGACCCGAAACGACGCCTCCGCACTGACGGATTCGCACGATTCCGCATGAAAAACGCGACATTCTTCCGAAAAATATCGGAATAGACGTCGAATTGTTCGAAAAAATAGTATTATCTTTACAAACTTTTCCACCTGATTTCAAGAGGAGGTGCCTATGAAGACGAAACTCTCTTACGATTACGAGCATTACGCCTCGACGGCCGAGCTGCCGGAAGCCGACCGGACACTTGTGGCCGAGGCCGAGCGCGCCACGCGCCGCTCCCATGCGCCCTACTCGAAATTCCGTGTGGGTGCGGCTGCACGCCTTGCCAGCGGCAAGGTGCTCCACGCCGGAAATTTCGAGAGCGAAGTCTTCCCCGCGGGGCTGTGCGCCGAACGCTCGCTGCTCTTCTACGTCCAGACCAACTTTCCCGACGATCCGATCGAGACGCTCGCCATCGCCTCCGACCCGTCGCCGCGCGAATGCTATCCCTGCGGCCAGTGCCGGCAGGTCATGGTCGACGTCGAACGCCGGCAGGGGCGGCCCATGCGCATCGTCATGTCGGGCGGCGGTACGGCCAGCGCGGTCGATACGGCCGAGAAACTCCTCCCCTTCACCTTCAAGCTCTGAGATGTTCTCTTCCGACGATATTCTCTACGAAGACAACCACCTGCTGGTGGTCAACAAGCGCTGCGGCGACCTCGTACAACCCGATCCTTCGGGCCAAAGCGCCCTCGAAGACCAGATCAAGGCCTACATCAAACGCCGCGACGCGAAACCCGGCGAGGTGTTTCTCGGCGTCGTGCACCGCATCGACCGTCCCGTGAGCGGCGCAGTGCTCTTCGCCAAGACCTCGAAGGCGCTGGTGCGGCTCAATGAAATGATCCGTTCGGGCGAAATCCGCAAAACCTACTGGGCCGTCACGGAACAGCGGCCCGACCCGCTCGAAGGGGAACTGCGCCACTGGGTGCTGCGCGACGGCCGCACCAACCGCTCGCGCGCCTGCGACGCCCCGAAACCCGAAGCGAAGGAGGCGCGGCTGCGCTACCGCACGCTCGGCGCCTCGACCAACTACACGCTCGTCGAGGTCGAACTGCTTACGGGCCGCCACCACCAGATCCGCGCCCAGCTCTCGAAGATCGGCTGCCCGATCAAGGGCGACTTGAAATACGGCGCCCGCCGCTCGAACCCCGACGGCGGCATCTCGCTCCACTCGCGGGCGATCGAATTCACGCATCCCGTCCGTCGGGAGCCGGTGCGCATCACGGCCCCCGTCCCCGCCGGCGACAACCTCTGGGCCTTCTTCGCCCGTAACGCCTCCGAACCATGCGCCTGCTGATCCAACGCGTCCGCCGCGCCTCGGTCACGATCGACGGCACACTCCATTCGTCGATCGGAGCGGGACTGCTGCTGCTCGTCGGCATCGAGGAGGCCGATACGCAGGAGGACATCGACTATCTGGCGGGCAAAGCCTCGCGCCTGCGCGTCTTCGACGACGAAGCGGGGGTGATGAACCTCGACGTGCGGCAGACCGCGGGCGAGCTGCTCGTCGTGAGCCAGTTCACGCTCCACGCCTCGACGCGCAAGGGCAACCGCCCCTCCTATTTCCGCGCCGCGGGCGAAGCCTTCGCACGACCGATGTACGAGCGGTTCGTCGCGGCGCTCGCAGCCGCGAGCGGCCGCCCCGTCCGCACGGGCGAGTTCGGCGCCGACATGGCCGTCGAACTGGTCAACGACGGGCCGGTGACGATCTGGATCGATTCGAAAAACAAAGAGTGAAACAACTTATACGATGAAACGCTTTTACCTGACTTTCACGCTCCCGATCCTGCTTCTGGCAGTGTCTTGCAGCGACAGCGACACGCCGGGCGGCGAACCTTCGCCCTCCGATCCGCGCGAAGAGTGCCGGTTTTCGAACGTAAAGGCCACTCCGGCGGCCACCTCGGCCGACTTCTCGGCCAGCTATCTCTATCTGGGAGGATTCCTGGTCAAGGAGAACGGCTTCGTCTGTACGCCTGCGGGGGGGGGTGCGCCCGTGACGGTCGTCTGCGAACGGTCGACCGAACCGGCCTGCACGCTGCGAGACCTCGCGCCCGAAACCGACTACGAACTCTACTGCTATGTAGTTGCCGGAGGCCATACCTTCCGCAGCGAAACGATTTCGTTCACCACGCTCGAAAAGGGCGAGGAGCCCGAACCGACACCCGACGGGAAGGTCGTCTTCGGCACGCTGACCATCTCGGAGCGCACCGCCACCTCGGCCACGGCCGCCGTCACTTACACCTGCGAAGGCGAAGCGACGGTCACCGACGCGGGGTTCCTGCTGAAAAAGGCGGGGCAGAGCGCCGAGACCAGGCAGTCGTGCGGTACGGCAGCGACCTCGCTGCGCTACACCTTCACCGGTCTGAGCGAAAACACCTCCTACGAGGTCGCGGCCTACGTCGTCACGCCGTCGAAGACCTGGCGCAGCACGGCCGTCGGGTTCACCACCGAGGCAGGCGCCGTCACGCCGCCCGACAACAATACCCGCCACAAAGGCTGGGCGGAACTGCCGAACGAAGTGTCGAACGGCGACTACCTCTACGTCGACCATGAATGCGCGATGGAAAAGGGGGCCAGAGCCCGCAACTTCACCGCCTGTTACAGCAAATCGAAGCTCTGCCCCGTGTGGGTCGCCGCGCCGTTGCACGACGCCTATGCGAAGAAGAACGTCGAGCGCAAAAATTCCTACAAGGACGATCCCGACCTGCCCTATGAACAGGTCGGGAAATGGGACGGTTACACGCGCGGGCACATGCTCGGATCCGCCGAGCGGCTGGTAAGCCGCGAGGCCAACAGCCAGGTGATGTACTTCTCGAACATCGGCCCCCAACTCGGCCAAAACGACTATTTCAACGGCGGCGGCGGTCAATGGAACACCGCCGAAGACTGGGTGGACGAGCAGTGGCGCGGATTGGCCGATACCTGCTATCAGGTGGTGGGCTGCTATTGGGCCAACACCAACAAGAAGGTCTCCGGTACGACGATCCCGACCCACTATTTCACCGTGCTGCTCAAAGCCAAGAAGAGCGCCGGAAAGAAATGGGTGGTGAACTGCACGCGCGACGAGCTGCAATGCATCGCCCTGTTTATCGAGCACAAGTCCTACTCGAAGAACGCCGTGACGAAACCCGCTCAATTCGACTCGAAAGGCATCTTCATGCGCGTCTCCGATCTCGAAGCGAAGACCGGACACAAATTCTTCATGAACGTTCCCAACGCTCCGAAGGACACCTACGACACACGCGACTGGAACTTCTGATCGTATCCCGGCATTGCCCCTCGACACCCGCCACAGAGTTCGGACCGTCGAAGAGGCAATGTCGGGAAACACGACGGCCGTCGAAACGGGGAGCGGTCCTCGTATAACCGCACCGAACGATAAAACAAAAAACCGATTTTCGACCCTGACATGTACCCCTGGGGCGACGCACGACCCTATCACAGCTATGCGGCCTACTGCCGCCGCACCTTCGGCCGGCCGATACAGAAACTTCCGGTCGACGGAGGTTTCACCTGCCCCAACCGCGACGGCACGGTAGGACACGGCGGCTGTTCGTTCTGCTCGAACGAGGCCTTCACGCCCGCCTACTGCGACCCGCGCCGCACCGTCCGGCAGCAGGTCGACGACGCGATCGCCTTCCACCGGCGCGGGTTTCCGGCCGGAACGGGATTCCTGGTCTACTTCCAGTCGTACAGCAATACCTATGCGCCGCTCGAACGGCTCCAACGGCTCTTCGGGGAGGCGCTCGCCTGCCCCGGCGTCGCGGGGATCGTCGTGGGCACCCGTCCCGACTGCGTGGATGCGGCCAAGCTGGACTATCTGGCCGACCTCGCCCGCCGCACCTACGTCTGCGTCGAGTACGGCATCGAATCGACCTCCGACGCCACGCTGCGCACGATCGACCGGGGCCACGACTTCGCCGCGGCACGACGCGCCGTCGAGGCGACGGCCGCACGCGGCGTCGCCGTGGGCGCGCACTTCATCCTCGGCCTGCCCGACGAGAGCGACGCGGAGCTGCTCGACCGCACGCGCATCATCAACGCGCTGCCGCTCGCCACGGTCAAGTTCCACCAGTTGCAGTTCGTCGAGGGGACGCGCATGACCGACCTCTACGACGCGGAGCCCGCGCGGTTCCGCCGCTGGACGGCCGCCGAATACGTCGACCTGACGGCCGAAATCCTGCGCCGCCTGCGGCCCGACATCGCCGTCGAACGCATCGCGGGCCAGACGCCGCCCCGCATCCGCTGCCGGCGGCCGTGGGGCAACCTGCGCGGCGATGCGCTGTGGCGGATGCTCGAAAAAAGACTCGTCGAAAAAAACGCGCATCAGGGCGAATTTTTCGTATCTTCGCAGCGTTAATCGTTCGCTGTCATGAAAAGACCCAGGGTAAACCGTCAGGCGGTCGTCGGAACCGTCCTCGAATATGTCTGGATGATTTTCGGCATGTTCATCTACTCGTTCGGGTGGCTGGCCTGCATCATGCCCGCCAACACGCTGGGAGGCGGTGCAGCCGGTCTGTCGCTGCTGTTCTACCATATCACGGGACTGCCCATCGGCATGTTGACGCTCATCGTCAACGGCGTGCTGCTGCTCATCGGCGGCACGATCGTGGGGTGGAACTTCGGCATGAAGACCATCTTCTGCATCGCCATGCTCTCGGTCACGATGTCGGTGCTGCAACCGCTGCTGGCCGCCGTTACGCCGGCCGGGCAGACGCTCTTCGCGCTCGATCCCGTCAGCGACCGCATCCTGCTGGTCATCCTGGGCGGCATCATCGCCGGCATCGGCATCGCCATCTGCTTCCGGCAGGGCGGCTCGACGGGCGGCACGGACATCATCGCCATGATCGTCAACAAGTACAAGACGATCAGCTACGGCCGCATCGTGATGACCGTCGACTCGATGATCATCCTCTCGTCGCTGTTCGTGGGCGACATGGGCGTCGACTCGGTCATCTACGGCTTCGTCGTTACGGCGGTGCTGGGCTACACGGTCGACGTGATCCAGGCCGGCAACCAGCAGTCGAGCCAGATCTTCGTCTTCACGCGCCGTTACGAGGCGATGGCCGACCAGATCATCGCCACCACGCGCCACAGCGCCACGATCCTCGACGCTACGGGCTGGTACTCGAAGGAGGACATCAAAGTCGTGGTCGTGGTCTGCCGCAAGCGCGAAACCTCCCAGCTGCTCAAACTGGTGCGCGGCGTCGACGGCGACGCCTTCATCTCCGTGGGTTCCGTCATGGGCGTCTACGGCAAGGGCTTCGAAGCCCTCAACAAGGTCTGACGACCGCTCCTCAACCGAAACCTCCGACCGTCCGCCGCGACGGTCGCCAATCGATAGCGCCTATGCGAAACATTGCCTTCCCCAACCTGCTGAAAACCCTTCGGGAATATGTTCTCATGACCGCGGGCCTGCTGATCTACTCGTTCGGGTGGATCGCCTGCATCAAGCCCATGGAGGTGGCCGCCGGCGGCGGCACGGGGCTGGCGATGATCGTCAGCCACACGGCCGCCGAAATGTGGGGCGTCGACATCCGCATCGGTACGGTATTCCTGACGATCAACGCCTTCCTGCTGCTCCTGTCGGGGCTGACGGTGGGGTGGAACTTCGGTTTCAAGACTCTCTTCTGCATCGTCGTGGCATCGGGATTCATGGCGCTCATGGAGCCCTATTTCATGGTCCACTACCCGCCGTCGGGCGACGTGCTGGGGCTCGACGACAAGCTGCTCACGATCATCCTCGGCGCACTGCTCGCAGGCGCCGGCATGGCCGTCTGCTTCACCGCCGGCGGCGCCACGGGCGGCACGGACATCGTCGCCAAAATCTTCCACAAATACTGGGGCGTCGCCTACGGCAAAGTCATCATCTACACCGACATACTCATCATCGGCTCGACGCTGCTGGTAGGCTACGGCCTCTCGGACGTGGTCTACGGCTACATCGTCACGGTGGTCGTCGGCACGTCGGTCGACCTGCTCATGGCCGGCAGCCAGCAGTCGAACCAGATCTTCATCGTCACGGCCGACTACGACCGCATGGCCGAAGCGATCCTGCACGAAGCCGACCGCGGCGTGACGCTCATCGACGCCACGGGCGGCTACTCGCGCCACGAAATCCGCATCGTCATGGTCGTCTGCTACAAGCGCGACGCGGGACACGTCCTGCGCATCGCCCGCGACGTCGACCCCAAAGCCTTCGTCACCATCGCATCGGTTTCGGGCACCTACGGCGAAGGATTCCGCAAACTGACCCAACTCCGCTGACCTGCCCGATGGAGCGTTACGCCGATATCGTCCTGCCGCTGGCGCAGCCCGCCTACACCTACGCCGTCGCCGACGGTCTCGACGTGGAGGAGGGGCAGGCCGTGGCCGTGCAGTTCGGGGCGCGGCGCATCTACACGGGCATCGTCTGGCGCATCCACGGCCGGCGGCCCGACTTCCCCCCGCATCAAGACCGTCTCGCGGGTACTCTACGACCGTCCGCTGCTCGACGCGCGGCAGCGCGCCCTGTGGGAGTGGATGGCCGACTACTACCTCTGCACGCTGGGCGAGGTGATGCGCTTCGCCCTGCCGCAGACGATCAAGCCGTCGGGCAACAGCGAACAGGAGTTCGCCGACCGCGAATACCGCCCCCGCACCGAGCTCTACGCGGCGCTCGACGCCTCGCTGCACGACGAGGAGCGGTTCCACGACCTCATGGAGCGGCTCTCGCGGCGGGCGCCGCGCCAGTACGCCGCGCTCCTGGCCATCGCTTCGGCCGAGGGCGGCGACCGCATCTCGACCGGCGAGGTGCCCCGACGGCTCTTGGAGGCCGACGCCGCGACGCTGGCGGCATTGCAGAAGAAGGGCCTCGTCACGCTCACCCGCCGCGAACGGAGCGTCGAACGCGGCTGCGTGCGGTTCCAGCTTCCGACACTCACACCGGCCCAACAGAGCTGCCTCGATACGATCCGCGGCCACTTCGACGCCGGACGCCGCACCGTGCTGCTGCACGGCATCACCGGTTCGGGCAAGACCGAGCTCTACATCCACCTGATCGCCGAGGCGCTCGCCCGCGGCGGCGACGTGCTGCTGCTCGTGCCCGAAATCGCCATCACGGCGCAGCTCATCGCGCGGCTCGAACGCATCTTCGGCAGCCGCGTGACGGCCTACCACTCGAAGCTCACGCTCGCGCGCCGCACCGAAAGCTACCTGCGCCTGACGCGCTCCGACGGCGGGGAACTGGTCGTCGGCGCCCGCTCGGCGCTCTTTCTGCCGCTGCGGCACCTGCAACTGATCGTCGTCGACGAGGAGCACGACACAGGCTACAAGCAGACCGACGCGCAGCCGCGCTACAACGCCCGCGACGTGGCCGTCGTCATGGCACGCCTGCGGGAGGCCCGCACGGTGCTGGGCAGCGCCACCCCCTCGCTCGAAAGCTACGCCAACGCACTGAGCGGCAAGTACGGGCTGGCGACGCTCGACGAGCGCTACGGCGACGCTCGGCCGCCGCTCGTACTCGTTTCGGACACACTGCGCGCCGTCAAGCGCAACGAGCGCAAGACCCATTTCAACCGCCTGCTGCTCGACAAGCTCGCCGACGTACTCGCCCGCGGCGAGCAGGCGATGCTCTTCCAGAATCGCCGCGGATTCGCCCCCTACGTCGAGTGCCGCGCCTGCGGCTGGACGGCCCGCTGCCCCCGCTGCAACGTGACGCTCACCTACCACAAGCGCGACGACCGCCTCCAATGCCACTACTGCGGCCACGTCGAAACCGTCCCCGTCCGCTGTCCGGCGTGCAGGGCCGGTGAGGTAACCCCCGCGGGATTCGGCACCGAGAAGGTCGAGGAGGAGCTGGCGCGCCTCTTCCCCGCGGCGCGCATCGAGCGGCTCGACCGCGACACGGCGACCTCCGAACGCGCCTACCGCGCCATTATCGACCGCTTCGAGAGCGGGCAGAGCGACCTGCTGGTCGGCACGCAGATGATTACCAAAGGGTTCGACTTCGCACGGGTCTCGCTGGTAGGCATCCTCAACGCCGACAACCTGCTCTTCGCACCCGATTTCCGCGCCGCCGAACGCGCCTTCCAGCTGATGACGCAGGTGGCCGGACGTGCCGGACGGCGCGACGCGGCGGGCGAAGTGGTGATCCAGACCACGGAGCCCGAACACCCCGTCATCCGGCAGGTCGCCGCGGGCGACTACGAAGCGATGGCGCGCACGCAGCTGGCCGAACGCCGCGCCTTCGCCTATCCGCCCTACGCACGGCTGATCCGCCTGACGCTCCGCCAGCGCGACCGCGACCTGCTCTACCGGGCTTCGGCGGCGCTCGCCGTGACGCTGCGCGGCCGTTTCGGCAGACGGGCCATGGGGCCGGTCGCTCCGCCCGTCGACCGCATCCGCGAGGAGTACATCACCGAATTCCTGCTCAAAATCGAGAGCGGCGCCTCGGCCTCCCGTGCCCGGGAAGTGCTGCGCGAGGTGCTCCGGCAGACGCTCGGTGCGAAAGAGTTCCAAACCGTAACGCTCAGCTGCGATGTCGATCCTCAGTGATACGGTGCGCGGCGTCGGACGGCTACTCTTTCCCGTGCGGTGTCCGGTCTGCGGCGGCGAGATGCCGCCCGGCAGCCGCGTGGTCTGCACCCGCTGCCGCTATGCCGTGCCGCTCACGGGCTTCTGCTACGCGACTTACAATCCCTTGTGGGAGCGGCTCTCGGCGCTGGTTCCCGTCGAACAGGCCTCAGCCTTCCTCTACTTCATCCCCGGCAGCGGGTGGCGCGAGCTGATCCACCGCTTCAAATACGACGGCGCATGGCGCCTTGCACGCGATATGGGCGTATGGTACGGTCACTGCCTGGCCGACAGCGGCCTCTACGACACGGTGGACCGGATCGTCCCCGTGCCGCTCCACTGGCGCAAACGGTTGCGCCGCGGCTACAATCAGGCGGAGTACCTGGCCGAGGGGATCGCCCGCGCGCTCCGTACCGAAGTCGACCGCCACAGCGTCCGCCGCATCCGCAACAACCCCGCGCAAGCGCTCCACCGCCACGCCGAGCGGTGGGACAACGTCGAGGGAATCTTCGCCGTACGCCGTCCCGAAAGGCTCGCGGGGCACCATCTCCTGCTGGTGGACGACGTGCTCACTACGGGCGCCACACTGCTCTCATGCGCCGAGACGATCCTGCGCGCCGCGCCCGACTGCCGGTTGAGCGTCGCGGTGCTGGCCGTCCCGCAGCGGGAGTTCGGCCTCGACGGATGACGGGCGGGAAAATGTACCGTCAGACGCCCTGCGAACGGTGCCGATGCGGCTTCGGTTGGCCGCCGGCGGAGGAGCCGCACGAGCCGGAGCGAGTTGCAGGCCGCCGCGCGGGGCGGTGACGGACTGCCGACATCGCCGGACGATGCTCCTCTCGGCACGAAACGTCTCCGGCCGTTTATGCGGACGGATATTTTATTTTTCACGCTTAATTTTATTTATTGCGCAGCTTTGCGTAATTTTGAATCCGAAACCGAATGCCATGTCACAGGAAAACAATACGACACCGTCCGCACGCAACCGCGAAGCCTACGCCGCACTGACCGAAATGGGCGGCAACGTGCCTCCGCAGGCCGTCGAACTGGAGGAGGCGGTGCTCGGCGCTCTGATGCTCGAGAAGGATTCGATCATCACCGTGCAGGAGTTCGTCACCCCCGAAGCCTTCTACACCGAGGAGCACCGGTTGATCTACCGCGCCATCGAGGAGCTGTCGTTGGAGCTCAAACCGATCGACCTCTATACCGTGACCGAGCGGCTGAAAGGCAAGAAGGAGCTCAAGAAGGTGGGCGGGGCGTCGTACCTGGCGCAGCTCACGCAGAAGGTCGGTTCGGCCGCCAACGTCGAGTTCCACGCCAAAATCGTGGCGCAGAAGTACGTGCAGCGCGAACTGATCCGCTCGGCCACGGAAATTCAGCGCCGTTCCTACGACGAATCGACCGACGTGACGGACCTGATCGGCTTCGCCGAGCAGGAGATCTTCAAGGTGGCCGAAGGACACGTGAAACGCTCCGTGCAGTCGGCAGCCGACGTGCTGGCGCGCACGCTGGCGCAGATCGAGGAGAACGCCAAGAACAAGAGCGCCTTCAACGGCGTGCCGTCGGGCTTCATGGCGCTCGACCGCGTGACGCTGGGCTGGCAGCTCTCCGATTTGATCATCATCGCCGCCCGCCCCTCGATGGGTAAGACGGCCTTCACGCTCACCATGGCGCGCAACATGTCGGTCGACCACGAGCAGGCGGTCGCCTTCTTCTCGCTCGAAATGCCGGCGCACCAGCTCATGATGCGTCTGGTGGTGGCCGAGACGGGCATACCGGGCAACGATCTCAAACTGGGACGGCTCTCGCCCGAACAGTGGCGCCATCTCGAATCGGCCACCAAGCCGCTGGGAAGCGCCAAACTCTTCATCGACGACACGCCGGCGCTGTCGGTCTTCGAGTTCCGCTCGAAGGCGCGCCGTCTGAAAATACATAACGACATCAAGATCATCATCATCGACTACCTGCAGCTGATGACCGGCGGCCCGCAGGCCGCCAAGGGAGGCAACCGCGAGCAGGAGGTGTCGTTCATCTCGCGCACGCTCAAAGCCATCGCCAAGGAGCTGAACGTGCCGATGATCGCCCTGTCGCAGCTGAGCCGTGCCACCGAGATGCGCGGCGGCTCGAAGCGCCCCCAGCTCTCCGACCTCCGTGAGTCGGGCGCCATCGAGCAGGACGCCGACATCGTGGCGTTCATCCACCGTCCGGAATATTACGGCATCAACCAGGACGAGAACGGAATGCCCACGGCCGGCATGGCCGAAATCATCATCGCCAAGCACCGTAACGGCGCTGTGTGCGACGTGAACCTGCGCTTCCTGAAGGAACAGGCGCGTTTCGCCGACATGGACGACGCCGACCTGCTGCCGGGCGGCGCGCCCGCACCGGGACAGCAGTACGACGATTTCGCCAGCGATTCGAACGCACCGGCAGGCTTCGCCCCCGGCCCCGCATCGATGGTCTCCACCGAATTCGACATCACGCCCCGCCCGCTCGGCGACGAAGCCCCCTTCTAAGGCCATGTTCGTCCGTATCGCAGCAGGAGCCGTCGCAGGCATCGACGCCGTGACGGTCTCGGTCGAGGTCAACGTCGCCGCGGCCGGACAACTGGGCCTCTTTCTGGTCGGGCTGCCCGACAACGCCGTCAAGGAGAGCGAACAGCGCATCCGCTCGGCCTTCGAAAACACGGGGCTGCGGATGACGGGCAAGAAGCTGGTGGTCAACCTCGCTCCGGCCGATCTGCGCAAGGAGGGGGCGGGTTTCGACCTGCCGATCGCCGTGGGCATCCTCGCCGCCACGGAGCAGGTTCCGGCCGAGGCGCTCGACGGGACGATGCTGGCGGGCGAACTGTCGCTCGACGGGACGCTCAAACCCGTGCGCGGCATCCTTCCGATGGCCGTCAAGGCCCGCGAAGAGGGGCTGCGGCGTCTGATCGTCCCGTGCGACAACGCCTGCGAAGCGGCCGTGGTCGAGGGCGTGGAGGTGATCGGTGCGGCATCGCTGGGCGAGACGGTGGAGTACCTGCGCGGCGACCGGACGATCGCACCGGCGGCAGCTCCCGCCGCCTTCGCGGAGGAAGAGGGCGGCTACGCCGAAGATTTCGCCGACGTCAAGGGGCAGGCGGCCGTCAAGCGGGCGCTCGAAATCGCGGCGGCGGGCGGTCACAACGTGCTGATGATCGGCGCGCCGGGTTCGGGCAAGACGATGCTCGCACGCCGGCTGCCCTCGATTCTGCCGCCGCTGACGCTCGACGAAGCGCTCGAAACGACCAAGATCCACTCCGTCGCGGGCAAGATCGGAGCGCACCGCGGCCTGCTCGCCGAACGGCCCTTCCGCGCACCGCACCACCTCACGTCGCAGGTGGCGCTCATCGGCGGCGGACAGTCGCCCCGTCCGGGCGAAGTGTCGCTGGCGCACAACGGCATCCTCTTTCTGGACGAGCTGCCCGAATTCGGCCGCAACGTGCTCGAAGTGCTCCGGCAGCCCCTCGAAGAGCGGCGCATCACCGTCTCGCGGGCGCGTTACAGCGTCGAGTATCCGGCCAACTTCACGCTGGTGGCGGCGATGAATCCCTGCCCGTGCGGCTACTACAACCATCCTACGCGCGAATGCACCTGCCCGCCGGGCGCCGTACATCGCTATCTGGGCCGTATCTCCGGCCCGCTCATGGACCGCATCGACCTGCACATCGAGGTGACGCCGGTATCGATTCAGGAGATGGCCTCCGCCGAACGCGGCGAACCGAGCGCCGCGATCCGCCGGCGGGTCGTCCGCGCCCGCGAAGTGCAGCGCGACCGATTCAGGGGCGTGGCCGGCGTCTACACCAACGCGATGATGACAGGCCGTATGGTGCACGAATACTGCCCGATCGACGCCGAAGCGCGCACGCTGCTCGAACGGGCCATGGAACAGCTCAGCCTCTCGGCACGCGCCTACGACCGCATCCTGAAAGTGGCGCGCACGATCGCCGATCTGGCGGGCGACGAGCGGATCGGCACGACGCAGATCGCCGAGGCGATCGGCTACCGCTCGCTCGACCGCGAGTCGTGGGGACGGTAAATTTCAGACAACGACCATGAACGACAAACATAAATACTACGCATTCATAAGTTACAAACGCGAAGACGAGGAGTGGGCGGCATGGCTCCAACACGAATTCGAGCACTATCGTTTGCCGTCGACATTGAACGGGCGACCGGATTTGCCGACCGAATTCGGGCCGATCTTCCGGGATGTCGACGAGCTGAGTGCGGGAAACCTGCCGGCCCAAATCCACGAGGCGCTCGAAGCGTCCGCACATCTCATCGTCGTCTGCTCCCCGCTGTCGGCGAAATCCGAATGGGTGAACAAGGAGGTCTCCGATTTCATCGAAATCGGCAGACGAAAAGGATTCGACAACATCGACAACGTATTTCCGTTCATCGTCGAAGGCACCCCCCACGCCGCCCGCGCAGCGGAGGAGTGCTTCCCCGCGATCCTGCGCGATCTGCCGGCCAGCAGGGAGCGGATCGGCGGCAACGTGAACGAGACCGGACGCGACAAGGCCTTCATCAAGACCTTGGCCGGCATGCTGCGCATCGGTTTCGACGAGCTCTGGCAACGTTACGAAAAGGAGAAGATCGAAGCGGAGCGCCGCAAGCGGGAGGAGCGGAACAGACTGCAACTGATCCAAAGCCGGTTCCTGGCCGAAAAAGCGACGGACCTTGCCGATCGGGGCGACTCCTACCTGGCCCGGCTTCTGGCTTTGCAGGCGCTTCCGAAAAGACTGGGCGATCCCGAAGACCGCCCCTACTGCCCCGAAGCGGAGGCGGCCCTGCGGGTCGCCGACGGAAAACGCTCCGCGATCATAAGGGGGCATACCGACAGAGTTTCCTGTGCCGTATTCAGCCCGGACGGGAAGCGGTTCGCCACCGCATCGGAAGACAAGACCGTCCGCGTCTGGGATGCAGAATCCGGCGCGGAGATCCGCAGGTTCACAGGCAAAGACAAAAAAGACTTCGTAGCATTCAGCCCCGACGGAAAACGGATACTATTCGCTGACGAACGCAGGTTGCGCTATTGGGATATCGAGACATGGAAAGAGATCAAGCTTGAGTACTTGTGGGATGGGAGAGAGATTGATTACCCAATGGGACGTATCGCGGCATTCAGTCCCGACGGGAGAATCTTTGCCTACATATTCGGAGGCTCCAATCTAAATTTTTGGAATTTTGAAACATGGAAAAATGAGTTCCAAGGTGAAATTGGAGGATCCATAACTTCCCTCGCATTCAGCCCCGACGGGAAACGGATCGTTCTGGCGTCCAGTGATAAAACGGTCTATATCTGGGACGTCGAGACGAAAAAGGAGATTCGCAGACTCGAAGGACATACCGATCGTGTAAATTCCGCCGCATTCAGTCCCGATGGGAAACAAATCGTTACAGCATCTACGGATGATACCGCGCGCATCTGGGATGCTGAAACAGGCAAGGAGGTGTCCTGTCTTGTGGGACATACCGGCTCTGTATACTCCGCAGCGTTCAGCCCCAATGGGAAAGGGATCGTTTCCGCATCTTATGATAAGACCGTGCGTATATGGAATGCACAATCCGGAAAGGAGATCCGCCAACTCGAAGGACATACCCATTATGTAAACTCCGTCGCATTCAGCCCCGACGGGAAGCGGATCATATCTGCTTCCGACGATAATACCGTGCGTATCTGGGGCGTCCGCCTTCATCCCGAAATTAAGAAACTCCGAAGGTTAAAAGGGCATACTTCCGAGGTTTATTTTACGACATTCAGTCCCGACGGAAAACAGATCGTTTCCGCATCCTGGGATAATACCGTGCGTATCTGGAACGTCGAAACAGGCAAAGAGATCCGTAAACTCGAAGGGCATACCAATCGTGTGTTTTCCGCAGCGTTCAGCCCCGACGGGGAACGGATCGTTTCGGCCTCCTCCGATCATACCGTGCGCATCTGGAATACGTTATCCGGAAAGGAGATCCGCAAACTCGATACGGGTGATTCTGTAAACTTCGCGACATTCAGTCCCGACGGAAAGCAAATCGTTTCAGCTTTCATATACTCAGAAAATAACCCCGTGTGTATTTGGGATACTGAAACAGGCGAGGAGATTCTCAGTCTTGTGGGGCATACCGCATATGTAAGTTCCGCCGCATTCAGCCCCGACGGGAAACGGATCGTTTCCGCATCTGCCGATAATACCGTGCGTATCTGGGACGTCGAAACAGGTAAGGAGATCCGCAAATTCGAGAAGCATACCGATCAGGTAAATTCCGCCGCATTCAGTCCCGACGGGAAGCGGATCGTTTCGGCTTCCGACGACAAAACCGTGCGCATCTGGAATGCAGAAACGGGCGAAGAGATTCACCGGTTTGAAGAATATAGCAATGATGTCAGATCCGCCGCTTTCAGTCCCGACGGGAAGCTGGTCGTTACGGCCGACGCCGATTTTGACGTGCGCATCTTTGATGTAGAATCCGGAGCCGTGTTTCAAAAATCGGGATTATCTTGGAATGCCGTATCATTCAGCCCCAACGCAAAACAGCTCGTTTCCGGCGATGACAATAATGTCGTAATCTGGGAATTCGAACCTTTGCAGGAGCTGATGGACAGAACCCGCGAACGGTTCGAAGGCCGGCCGTTGACGCAGGATGAAAAGAAAAAATACTATCTTGACTGACAAAAACGATATGATAAAACGCATCATTCTTTCGGGCGGCGGCACAGGCGGCCACATCTATCCGGCCGTCGCGGTGGCCGAAGCACTTCAACGCCGCTGCGGCGACGGGGTGGAACTGTTGTTCGTCGGCGCCGAGGGCAAAATGGAGATGGAAAAGGTGCCGGCGCTGGGCTACCGCATCGTAGGCCTGCCGACGGCGGGACTGCAACGGCGGTTCGCGCTGTCGAATCTGGCGCTGCCCTTCAAGGTACTCAAAAGCGTCGGCCGTGCGCGGCGCACGATCCGCGAGTTCGGCGCCGACGTCGTGGTGGGATTCGGCGGCTACGCCTCGGGGCCCGTGCTGTGGGCCGCGCAGCGATCGGGAATCCCGACGCTCATCCAGGAGCAGAACTCCTACGCCGGCTGACGAACAAGATCCTCGCACGCGGTGCGCGGCGTATCTGCGTGGCCTACGACGGCATGGAGCGCTTCTTCCCCGCCGAGCGGATCGTGCACACGGGAAATCCCCTGCGCGGACGCTTCGCCGTGCCGACCGAGGCCGACCGGCTGGAAGGAGCGGCCGCTTTCGGATTGGACGCCGCACGCCCCACGGTGCTCGTCGTGGGCGGCTCGCTCGGCTGCCGGACGCTCAACGAGATGATGAAGGCGTGGCTCGCGCGACAGGAGTTCCGGCCGCCGTTCCAAGTGATCTGGCAGACGGGCAAATATTACGAGGCCGAGATGCGGCGCTTTCTCGAAGAACATCCCGCGCCGGGCGTCTGGCAGGGCGCTTTCATCGACCGTATGGACCGCGCCTATGCCGCGGCCGACCTGGTCGTGTCGCGCAGCGGCGCCGGCTCGGTCTCGGAGTTGTGTCTGGTGGGCAAGCCCACGCTCTTCGTCCCCTCGCCCAACGTGGCCGAAGATCACCAGACCAAGAACGCGCAGGCACTCGTCGACCGGCAGGCTGCCGTTCTGGTCGCCGACGCCGAAGCGCCCGCACGGGCCATGGAGACGGCGGGCGAACTGCTCGCCGACCCCGCACGGAGGACGCTGCTCGCCCGCAACATCGCGGCGCTGGCCGTGCCCGACGCGGCGGAACGGATCGTCGACGAAATCGAAAAAATCTGGTAAGATGGAGATACAACGCATCTATTTCATCGGCATCGGCGGTATCGGCATGAGCGCGCTGGCCCGCTATTTCCTCCACGAAGGCCGAAGGGTGGCGGGTTACGACCGACCAGTCGCAGACGGGACCGAGATCGCAGGCCGAGGGAGCCGCCATTCACTACGGACGACGACGGCGGCACATTCCCGCCCCGTTCCGCGACCCGGGGCGGCGACGATCGTGGTCTATACGCCGGCCGTGCCGGCGCTCGTGGCATGGCTCAACCACCGGGTGACGGGTGGTGGCAGTGCCTTCCTGGGCGGTATTTCTCGAAGAATTTCGGCGGCAACCTGGTGCTGGACGGCTGCGGGGTGCAGGGGATGCGCCCCCCGCGGGGGCGCGGCCTTGGCGGTCGAGGCCGACGAGTTCGACCGTTCGTTCCTGCGGCTCTATCCCGACGTGGCGGTGGTCTCCTCGGCCGATGCCGATCACCTGGACATTTACGGGACGCACGAGGCATTGCGCGAGGCTTTCGCGCAGTTCGTGCGGACAGATCCGCGAGGGCGGGGCGCTGGTCGTCAAGCAGGGTGTCGATCTGAAGATCGGGAACCCCGGTATCCGGGTTTACCGCTATTCGTACGACGTGCCGTGCGACTTTTATGCCCGTAACGTGACGCTGCTCGAGGGGAGGCCATTACCGGTACGACATCGTAGCGCCGGGCGGCGTGGTCGAAGGGTGCACGCTGGGTATTCCGGGCTGGGTCAACATCGAGAATGCCGTAGCGGCCGTGGCGGCGCTCTGGTGCGCGTCGGAGCGGGACGGCGAGCCGCTGGATGCGGAGCGTCTGCGGGAGGCGCTGGCCTCGTTCGAGGGCGTGAAGCGACGGTTCGAATTCTATGTCAATACGCCCCAGGCAGGTTTATATGGACGACTACGCACCACCCGCGCGAACTGGCCGCCGACACTGACCTCGTGCGGCAGATGTTTCCCGGGCGGCGGCTTACGGCGGTTTTCCAGCCCCATCTCTACACCCGGACGCGGGACCTCTACGGAGAGTTCGCTGAGGCGCTCTCGCAGGCCGACCGAGTGGTGCTGCTGCCGATTTACCCGGCCCGCGAGGAGCCGATTCCCGGGGTCACGTCGGAGCTCATCGCCCGGCACGTGGCCGTGCCGTGCCGCATCGTCGGCAGGGAGGCGCTGGCCGATAAGGTGGCTGCGATGGATACGGATGTAGTCGTCAGCTTCGGCGCGGGCAATATAGACGCCTGCTGCGAGGCACTGGCCGAAAAATTGCGGGAAAAAGCCTGACGCCGTGCTGAACCGGGGACGATACTGTTTTCCGATCGAGGCCGTGTTGTGGGCCGTACCGGGGGAAGTAAACGCCGGGATGAGATTCAACCATTGACGAATGCCGAAATACCTGAAATATACGCTTCTTGCACTGCTTTGGGGCGGAGGACGGTCTGCAAGGCTCGATCGAGGTCGTCGACAGTTCGTCGATGGGTTATCGAGGTCGAAGTGGTGGACAGGCGCATGGTGCGGCTGGTGGTCGCGCAGCTACCGTTCAAGGGGATGGCACGGCAGTTGATAAGGTCAAAACCGTCGGCGAGAAGATGCCGAGGGCTGATCGCGCTGGAACGGGTTCGTGGCCCGCAATGGATTCGCGCCGACGCCCGGGTTACGGTTTCCTATGTCGGGCGTGCTGCATGTCGCCGTATCGCCAGCGTCGTCCCGTCGTGCGGCTGTTGATCGACGGCTATAATTCGTACGTGACCGAGGAGGGCTATCTGTTTGCAGTGCCCCGTGCCTCGTCGGTTTATGTGCCGGTGATTACGGGTACCTACCGTCCCGCCGTTCCCGGCCTCCTATGTGGGGTATGCTGCGGATTACAGGCGGGAGCAGATGCAACAGATCGACGATAAGATCGCGGAGTTGGAACGGGAAAAATACCCTCTTTACCGGCGGGAGCTGAAGAACGATGAAAATATCCGTTCGCTGCGGCGGATGCTGATTAAAAAGAGAAAAAGTCCTTCGGGTGGCGGGTTCGAACTCGCCGCGAGTTCGGCTCAGGCGATTCAGTCGGGTCGGCGAGGAAGCTGCGTCGCCGACAAAAAAGGAAAAGGCGAAGATTTCTGAAACGCCGCAAATACCGCTACGAGGCGGTCGGGTCGATTCAGTCGGCACCATCGAGCGGGGCTAAAATTACGCCCCGAGCGGCAAAACCATCCTTTTCAGGACGGCCGAGCGTCGCCGACAAAAAATTTTGGGCAGGTTGTCTGAAAGGTTTTCGAGATGCAGGAGCCGGATCTGCCTGCGGAATAGCTACGAAGATTCTGGCGGTCGGAAATCGTTCAGGGGGTCAAGGCCGGCCGGATCGATAATATCGAACAGGCGGGCAATGCCATCCGGGAGGCTGTCGCCGAGGTGGAATCGACGCTCGGCGTTCGGATTACGGAGGCTTATGCCGGCATTTCGGGCGAGTTCGTCCGTTGTGCCCGCCATACCGACCACGTCTTTACCTACGATCCCCAGAACGGGGTGAACCAGGGCGATGTAGATGCCCTGTTCGACCGTATGCGCAACGTCCAGGCCCCCGACGACGAAACGATCATGGAGCGTATTCCGCAGCATTATATGGTGGATGATGCCGAAGAGGTGCGCAATCCGGTAGGTTCGTTCTGCAAGCGGTTGTCTTCGACTTTCAACTTCATACTTTGCGGCAAGACGCCGCTGCAACGGCTCGACATGGCTCTCCGGCGGCTCGGTATCCGTATGTTGGGGGTATTCCCCAATGCGCTGGCGACGCCCGAAGCCGTACTCTCTTCCGATGAGAAGGAGGAGGGGGTGGCCGTCGTGGATATCGGCGGAGGCGTGACCGACGTTGCGGTTTATTACCGGGGCGTGCCGCGTTACGTGGCGACGATCCCGATGGGAGCGAGCGCCATCAACCGGGATATCCGTTCGCAGAGCATTCCCGAGAAACACGTCGAGAGTCTCAAATGCAAATACGGTTCGGCTGTCGCCGAGCTCGCTCCCGAAGACAAGCTGATTCGTGTGAGCGGTCGCACGGCCCGCGAAGCCAAGGATATTTTGCTGCGCAACCTGGCCACCGTGATCGAGGCCCGGGCTACCGACATCGTCGAATTCGTGCAGCAGGAGATCCGGGATTCGGGGTATGCCGAGCGGTTGGCCTATGGCATCGTGCTGACGGGCGGCTCGGCTCAACTCAAGGATATAGACGAATTGTTCCGCCGTGTGACCGGCATGGACGTTCGTATCGCAAGCGCCGAAACAGGCATCAGCGAAGATTCGCGCGAGGCGGTCGCGAACCCTGCGTTCGCCACGGTCGTCGGACTGTTGCTCAAAGGGGCCGGCATGGGTTCGTGCAACGTGATCGAGGACAAGGCGGGCCTTTCGCCCCGTCGTCCCGTCCCGCCGACCTCTGTACCGGGATTCCAGCCTCCGCAGCCCCAGTCGCGGCCGCAACCCCAGCCCTATGCGCCGACACGGCCTTCTGCGGAAACGGTCAATGCGGCGTATGCGCGTCGGGAGGCTGCCCGTGCGGAATCCGCAGCGGTCGAGCCCGAGGCGGAAGATGCCGGAGAGGATCCCGCGCCTCAGGCTCCCGTGCAGGAGCCGGTGAAAAAGGAGCGCAACTGGCGGAGTATTTTCAAGCGGACGCTCGACAAGATCAACGAGGGCTTCAATGCCGCCGATGACGAGGAGATTTAACGATTAAGACAAGAGAAACGAAACGATATGACAGACGATGTAATGACCCAGTTGGCCGCTGCCCGCACGAATCCTTCCATTATCATGGTAGTCGGTGTCGGCGGTGCGGGCGGCAATGCCGTGAATCACATGTGGAACCTGGGGATCAAGGGCGTGGACTTTATGGTCTGCAACACAGACCAGCAGGCACTCGACAAGAGTCCCGTGGAACTGAAAGTCCGGCTCGGCAGCGAGGGATTGGGTGCCGGCAACGACCCTGAAAACGGCCGCAAGGCCGCCATCGAGTCGCTCGATGTGGTGCGCCAGCGTTTCGAGGCGTCGGGGACCAAGATGGTCTTCATCACTGCCGGCATGGGCGGCGGTACGGGTACGGGCGCATCGCCCGTCATCGCCAAGCTGGCCAAGGAGATGGGACTGCTGACCGTGGCGATCGTCACTTCGCCGCTGGCCGTCGAAGGTAAGATCCGCTACGAACAGGCTTTCCGGGGCATCGAGGAGCTGCGCCAGAACGTCGATTCGCTGCTGATTATCAACAACGAGAATATTCTCGAAATATACGGGCGCCTGTCGCTCAAGCAGGCGTTCGGCAAGGCCGACGACATCCTGTGTTCGGCGGCCAAGGGCATCGCCGAGATCATCACGGTCGAAAGCGACCTGGTGAACGTCGACTTCGCCGATGTGTCGAAGGTGATGCGCGACAGCGGCCGCGCGCATATGGCCGTGGCTACGGCCGAAGGCGACAACCGCGCCGAGGCGGTGGCCGAAGCGTCGCTGCATTCGCCCCTGTTGGATCACAACCTGATTTCCGGAGCCCGCAACATTCTGCTCAATATCTCGGTGGCCAATGCCGAAGAGTTGATGTACGAGGAGGTGGTGCGCATTCTGGAGTATATCCAGGCGCATGCCAGCGTGCAGGACGACAACGGCGTGATTCACAACGCCAATATTATCTGGGGTACGAGCGAGAAGCCCCAGCTGGGCAACGCCATCGAGCTGGTGGTGGTGGCGACGGGATTCGAGGGCGACGAGGAGAAGCGGATGATGAAGACGGTCATTCCGCCCGCACGGATCGTCAAGCCTGTTCCGGAAGGTGGCGACCCTGCCGGAAAGCCGGTGTTGGAACCGGTGGGCAAGCCCGGCAAGGCCACTCCGCAGACACGCCCTCTGGAGCAGGTGATCCTGGGCGAGAAATCGACCCGTTACAGCAATATCGACCAGATCCTCGCCAAACCGGCTTATCAGTCGCGTAAGGCGCAGTTCATCGTCGAGATGCCTGCGGGCCGCAAGGAGGTGCTTAAGGAGGAGAAGGGTGCTGCGGAGCGTGCGGAGGAAAACCGCTCCGAGTCGCTGTTCGATTAACATAAAACGGATTGGATTTGGAAGATAGTGCTGCGGCCATCATCTATCACGGCATGACGTTTCATGTCGTGGTGCTGTGTTGTGTGACTTTGTTCCTGCTATTGGTTTCGGCGTTGGTTTCCGGCTCCGAAACCGCTTTTTTTTTCGCTTTCGGGCAACGATGTGCGCAAGATCCGGCGGCACGATACGCCGGTTTGCCGGCGGATGCTGAATCTGCTGGGCAAGGCCGATCTGCTGCTGGCTACGATTCTGGTAGTCAATAACCTGGTCAATATCGGTATCGTTATCCTCTCTTCGGAGATCATCGATTCGCTTTTCACTTTCGCCCGTTTCGAGTTTCTTTTCAAGACGGTGATCGTGACGTTCCTGCTGCTGCTTTTCGGGGAGATTCTGCCTAAAGTCGCGGCGCAGACGATTCCTTTGCGGTTCGCCGGTTTCGCTGCGCGGCCCCTTTTGGTGCTGCGATGGATTTTTTATCCGTTGTCGTATGTGCTGGTGCGCACCGGAAACCGTATCAGCGAGCGGGCTGCCCACCATCAGGAAATTTCCATCGGCGAACTGGCCGATGCGATCGATATGACACGCACGGCCTCCAAGGAGGAGCACGGGATGCTGTCGGGGATCGTCAACTTCGTGAATACCGAGGTGCAGGAGATCATGAAACCCCGCGTGGACATTACGGCCGTTGCCATCACGGATTCCTATGAACAGGTCAAGCAGACCATCATCCGGTCGGGTTTCTCGCGCATTCCGGTTTACGAGGGCGATTTGGACAATATTAAGGGAACGCTTTATGTCAAGGATCTGCTTTCGCATATCGACCGGGGCGACGAATTCGGCTGGCAGCAGCTGGTGCGCAAGCCCTATTTCGTGCCGGAGCACAAGAAGATCAACGACCTGTACCCTTTGATCCGCAGCGACATCCGCCGCACCGCCTTCTCTATGCAGCGACCGATCCGGAAATCGACGGCAACATACGCACCCGGACCGGGCGCACACGAAATCACCCCTGCTGCAATGTATCGCAGCAGGGGTGAAAACCGTTTCCGGCGGCGGAAAGCCCGCGTCGGTCAACTCCCGTGCAGGGGTTCCCAGCCCAACCGCAGATCGGGAAGTCCGGTCAGTTCGCGCACCGCCCGACGCCCCTCCTCGCCCAATGCAAGCGAGTAACGATTGACGAAGAGCGCGATATGACGGTCGATCACCTCGTCGTCCAACTCACGAGCGTGTTCCCTGACGAACGGCCGCGACACCGTCGGGTGTTCGAGCGCGTAGGCGATGCTGTCGTGCAACACCCGATCGAAGGTGCGACGCACCTCCGCCGGCAGTTCCCGACTCGCCACGATGCCGCCCAACGGCAGCGGCAGCCCCGTCTGCCGCTCCCACAACGCTCCCAGATCGGCCACCAGTTCCAGATTGTGCCGCTCGTAGGTAAAACGCCCTTCGTGAATGAGTACGCCCGCGTCGAACGCACCCCGTTCGACCGCTGCGGCGATCTCGGAAAAGAGCACCGGCGTACGGTCGACGATCGAGGGAAAAAAGCGCAGCAGCATGGCATTGGCCGTCGTGAGTTCGCCCGGAATGGCTACGCGCCGGATCGGCGACCGGTCGCCGCGGCGCCGCACGAGCAACTGCCCGTTGCCCCGTCCGAGTGCCGATCCGCTGTCGAGCAGCGCATAACGGTCGACGACGGCCGGCAGCACGGCATAGCTGATCTTCGAAATATCGGGTCCGTCGGGCGACGAGACGCCTTCATTCAGCTCCTCGATATCCTGGAATCCGACCTCGAACGCGAGGCCCTGCGTCGAGATACGACCGTTGAGCAATGCCTCGAACATGAACGTATCGTTGGGGCAGGGCGAAATACGGAGGCGCAACCGGTCAGTCATCGTCGTCGGCCGAAAGCCGTTTTTTCGTGACCGCCTTCTCCGACCTGCTCCGGCCGCCGAAACGGCCGATCAGGAAGCCCGCCAGGAAGATCACGGCCCAGATGACGAGCGTCGTGATCTTGCCCATGGCCCAGACGTAGATCTCGCTCGAATAGAAAATCAGGAGGAAGAAGAGCACCAGCGCGGCGGCGATGCCGATCATCCATTTGGTAGATGTTTTCATAAGCCTATCGGTTTGAATTTCAAGTTTATCTCCCCTTTCTGACACCCCCCCCGGCGGATCGGCGAAGGGGAAGTCGATCCTGCGAAGAGACGGATCCGATTTCGCCGACGAGCAGCGCCAACTCCCGTGCCAGCGCCTCGCAGGCATCGGCTACGCGCCACACGCCGAAGGGTTCTCCCACGCGGTTGGAGACGGCACGCACCTCGGCGGCCGGTACGCCCAGCGCCGCAGCGACGGCGAAGAACGCCGCCCCCTCCATGTTCTCCACCTCGGCTCCGGCAGGTGCCGCCCCGCTGCGTGCGACGCTGTTAGAAACCGCCGTGCGCAGCCCCGGAACAGCGAACGTCGGACGATAGACGTCGGCGTACCGTTCCGGCAATCCCTCCACGCGCTCCTCGGCGACGGCGACGACCTCGCCGACGGCAACCTCCGATGCGGGATAGACGCCGGCGATGCCCGCCAGCAGCAGCAGATCGGGGCGTTCGTCGACGATCGCACGCGCCGTCGCGGCGGCAGCAGCGGCAGGGCCTACGCCCGTGATGCGGTACGCGACGCCGGGACAGCGGCGCCGGAAAGCCTCGGCTTCGCCCGCCGTGGGGAAGAGGACGACCGTGCGCATACGTCTACCGGCCGACGACGGCTTCCAGCTCTTCGACCGTCACGGGGATCGTACGGTCGCCGAGGATGCGGCAGCCGGTGTCGGTCACCAGCAGGTCGTCTTCGATGCGGATGCCGCCGAAATCGAGATAGCGGCTGCGCAGCAGGTCGTAGTCGACGATCCCGCGGAACTTGCCTTCGGCTTCGCACTTGTCGACGAGCGCCGGGATGAAGTAGATGCCCGGTTCGTCGCTCAGGATCGTTCCCGGGCGCAGACGCCACGTGGCGCGGTGGAGGCAGGTAGCCGACTGCGCGGCGCGCTCGGCCACGAGCGAATAGTCGAAACTGCGCTCGCCGATGTTCTCGCAGTCGTGCACGTCCATGCCCAACCCGTGTCCCAGTCCGTGGGGCATGAAGAGGTACATGGCGCCCGCGGCGACAGCGTCGTCGGCCGAACCTTTGAGCAGCCCCACGCCGACGAGTCCCTCGGCCAGCTTGCGGTAGGCTTCGAGGTGTACCTCCTGCATGTACATCATTCCCGGGCGCACGATGCGTGCGATGTGGTCGTGGCACGCCAGCACGATGTCGTAGATCTCGCGCTGCTGCGCCGTGAAACGGCCGCTGACAGGGTAGGTGCGCGTGTGGTCGGAGCAGTAGTTCATCCGATTCTCGCCGCCGGCATCGACCAGCAGCAGCCGTCCGTCGGCGAGCACCCCCTCCGAGTTGAGGTTGTGCAGCGTCTCGCCGTGCTGCGAGACGATCGACGGGAACGACACGCCGAGCCCCATCGACTTGGCGACGCCCTCGATCGCACCGGCGATCTCGCGCTCGACGACGCCCGCGCGGCACATCCGCATGGCGGTGGTGTGCATGGCGTAACCGATGTGGAAGGCATCCTCCATCTGCGCCACCTCCTCGGCGCTCTTGACCTCGCGCATCTCCGCGACGGCGAACATCAGGTCGACCGACTTGTAGTCGTGCAGCAGCGCAGGAGCGATCCCCAGCAGCGCCGAGAGTTGCAGCTTCGTTTCGCCGCGGTAGGGCGGCAGGTAGTGTATGCGGCGGCCGAGCCGGATCGCGGCGGCCAGATAGTCGGCCAGCGCCGCCAGCGGGCGGCAGTCGGCGACGCCCGCGCGGGCGCCTTCTTCGCGCAGCGTGGGCTGCGGCCCCGTCCAGATGATGTCGTCGACGGTGAAATCGTCGCCGAAAAGCACCTCCTCGCCCGTATCGGCGTCGATGACGCCCGCGAGCGACGGCCGGTCGAGGCCGAAATAGTAGAGGAACGTCGAATCCTGACGGAAATAGTAGGCGTTGTTGGGATAGTTGTTGGCTGAGGGCTGGTTGCCCGGCAGCAGGATCAGCCCGCCGCCCGTCTTCGCGCGCAACTCGGCGCGGCGCGAAACGTAGGTTTTGACCGGAAACATGTTCGTTGATTTTTTCTTCCATTTCTCGCCTCGGCAATTCGAGCAAGTTCGATTGCGCTCGGCTTGACGAAATGGTTGTCTTTTTTACGTCGTCTCCCTACCGGCGGTTGCCCAGCAGCCGCAGCATGTAGAGAAACAGGTTGATGAAATCGAGGTAGAGCGACAGCGCACCCAGCAGCGCCATTTTCTGCATCGGCTCGTCGACCTCGGCGCCGGAGTAGATCATCCGCTTGATCGTCTGCGTGTCGTAGGCCGTCAGCCCGACGAAGAGCAGGATGCCGACGTAGGTGACGATCCACATGAGCATCTCGCTTCGGAGGAAGAGATTGACCACCGAGGCGAGGATCACGCCCACGAGGGCCATCGTCAGCAGGTTGCCCCACGACGAGAGGTCGCGCCCCGTGACGAAGCCGTAGAGCGACATCGCGCCGAACATGCCGGCCGTGACGAGGAACGTCAGGCCGATCGATCCCAGGTCGTAGACGAGGAAAATGGTCGACAGCGTGGCGCCGTTGACCACCGAATAGGCGATGAACATCAGCGTGGCCGTCAGGAACGACATGCGCATGATGTTGGCCGCCAGGACGAAGACGAGCACCAACTCGGCGACGATGAGGCCGAGGAAGACGAAGCGGCTGCTGAAAATCGCCTGCAACAGCGTTTCGGAGCCGGCCACCGTATAGGCCGTCAGCGCCGTCAGTGCGAGCGCCATAGTCATCCAGAGATAGACGTTGCGGAAAAGCGTCGCGCGCGCGGCATCGGGCTGCGCGGCGGCAAGGGTCGGTTTGGTTGTTTCCATTTTCGTGTCGAATGATTTTGTTATTTTGACATTTCTTTTCGTTTTCCCTGCAAAAGGCGTGCGGCGAATCAGTCGGGCTGCGAATTCGAGGCGTCGGCCGGCACCATGCGGTAGAGCTGGTCGCCGCGCCGCACGAGCGAAGGGGTTTTCAGCGAACAGAAGACCCCTTGCACGGCCTCCTGGGCAGGAGCATTGCCCACATAGGGGTCGGCCGTCAGTTCGACCACGCCCGTCGTCGGCCCCTGGAAGAAGAGCTCGTCGCCGCGCCGCACGGGCGACGCCTCGACCCATACCTCGGCCACCGACTGCTTCTTGAAGAAGTTGGTCACCCGGCCCACGTAGACCTTGCGGCGCGTGGCCGACGACCCGTAATGCTCGCTATGTTCGGCCATCGGCGCACCGGCATAGTAACCCTGCCAGAAGCCGCGGTTGAAGACCGTCGCCAGCTCCTCTTTGAGCGCCGCAGCCAGTTCGGGCGTATATTCGCCCGTCTCCATCGCCCGCAGGGCGCGGTCGTAACACGCCACCACCCGTTTGACGTACTCCGCACCGCGGGCACGCCCTTCGATTTTGAGCACGCGCACGCCGGCGCCGACGAAGCGGTCGAGGAAGTCGATCGTGCAGAGGTCTTTGGGCGAAAGGAGGTATTGCCCCTCGGCGGCGAGCTGCGCGCCCGTCTCCACGTCGGTGAGCGTATATTTGCGGCGGCAGATCTGGCGGCAGGCGCCCCGGTTGGCCGAACATCCCGTCTCGTGCAGCGACAGGTAGCACTTGCCCGAAACGGCCATGCACAGCGCGCCGTGGGCGAACATCTCGATGCGCACCGGATCGCCCGAAGGGCCGCAGATCTGCTGCTCGTCGATCGCGCGGGCGATGCGGCCGATCTGATCGAGCGACAGTTCGCGCGCCAGCACCACCACGTCGGCCCACTGCGAAAAGAACTTCACCGCCTCGCTGTTCGTGAGGTTGCACTGCGTGGAGATATGCACCTCCATCCCGATGCGGCGCGCGTAGAGGATCGCCGACAGGTCGGAAGCGATCACGGCGTCGACCCCCGCCGCGCGGGCACGGTCGACGAGCGCGTGCATCTGCCGCAATTCGTCCTCGTAGATCACCGTATTGACCGTCAGGTAGCTCTTCACCCCCGCCGCGCGGGCGACCCCGACGATGCGTTCCAGATCGTCCGGCGTGAAATTCGCGGCCGACTTCGACCGCATGTTGAGCTGCCCCACACCGAAATAGACGGCGTCGGCTCCGGCCTGCACGGCCGCCTGCAACGCCTCGTAGCTCCCGGCCGGAGCCATCAGTTCTATGTCGCTTCGTTTCATCTCGAATGTTTTTCTCGTGCCGCCGCTCTTTTCCGACAGCGTTCTGCATCGCAGGCGGTTCGCCCCTCCCGCACGACGGACTGTAACCCGCTAAGACTCGTCCGATTCCGACCTCCGAGGCCGAATCGCGAGTTTTTTCGGAAAATCGAATCGCCTATTTCCTGCGTCCCATCAGGCTGCGGGCGTACTCGCGCAGCGGCTCCTTGCGCGCATCGGGGACGTTCAGTCCGTCGAGCGTCGCCAGCGCTCGGTCGAAACGCAGCGAAATCTGCTGCTCCGTGAGGCGCGGCACATCCAGCGCGTCGAAGACGGCGCGCACGCGGGCGATCTTCTCCGCAGGCGAAAGCGCCGCATCCTTGTAGGTGTGGCGCAGCACCTCGCGCTGCTCCTCGTCGGCACGGCTCATGGCCGTGACCATCAGGTAGCTCTTCTTCCCTTCGAGAATGTCGCCGCCGATGGTCTTGCCCAACTCCTCGCCGCCGTAGCTGTCCAGCAGGTCGTCCTGCAACTGGAAGGCCATGCCCAGTTCGATGGCGAACTGGTAGAGACGGCGGCTCTGCTCCTCGTCGGCACCGCCCAGAATCGCACCCATCATGGCCGAACCTGCCACCAGCACCGACGTCTTCAATTCGATCATCGACATGTACTCCACGACCGAAACCTTCTGCTTGCTCTCGAAATCCATGTCGTACTGCTGCCCTTCGCAAACACCCAGCGCCATCGTGTTGAAGACCTCCAAAATACGCGGCAGCAGTGCCGGCGGTGCCTGCGCCAGCAGCCGGTAGGCGCTGATGAGCATGGCGTCGCCCGACAGAATCGCCACGTTGCCGCCCCAGCGGGCGTAGACCGAAGGTTTGCCGCGGCGCACGGCGGCATTGTCCATGATGTCGTCGTGCAGCAGCGTGAAGTTGTGGAATATCTCGACGGCGGCGGCGGCGGGCAGCGCGACGTCGACGTCGTCGGCAAACAGCCCGCACGACAGCAGCAGCAGCATCGGGCGCAGGCGCTTGCCGCCGCCCGCGAGCGAATAGCGGATCGGATCGTAGAGCCGTTCGGGTTCGGTAGGCAACTCACGCTGAGCGAGATAATTTTCGAGAAGGTCGAGAAGCTGTTCGTTGGTCTGCATTTTTCTTACGTTTGATCGTTCGTTTGCGACAGCCGTTTTCCCGCCTCGGCAAAACCCGAACGAAGTTCGGCATTGCGCTCGGCTTATCGAAAACGTCGGCGAATACACGTCCAAAGATACGAATAAGCGAGAGCAAAAGCAAACTCGTTTGCATTTTGCCGAGCGGGAGTATCTTCGGCGCAAGCCAAAGTACGAATAAGCGAGGGCAATGTCGAATTTATTTGAACATTGCCGAGCGGAAGTATCCAAGGCGAAGCCAAAGATACGAAAAGTCGGGCGCAGAAGCAAGCGTCGGCTTGATTATGCCGAGACGGAGTATCTAAGACGCGATCAAATATACCTAAACTCTTTTGCAAACACATCAAATTTGATGATAACATATCAAGTCGGCGCCTCACAGCAAACAAATTATCGACACAAATACCTAGCTTTGCCCTCAAAATAACGATAGATGAAAACAGACTGTTTGAAAGGAATTGACACCTTGCGTTACTCGGATATTTTTTTGGCTATGTATTCTGACAATGGAAGCAGTTGCCTGCATCGCAACCATTCTCACGTATTGGTCTATATGTATTCCGGGGAACTGGAAATAAAGGAACACAAGAAAATTACCCGATTGCACAAAGGGGATTGCGCATTTATCCGTAAGGATTTCAGCGTGCAGCTCACCAAACAAGCATGCAAAATGGAGCAGTTCAAGGCCGTATTCCTAATGTTCACGGATAAATTTCTGCGTAACTTTTACTGCCGCTTGGACAAGGAAAGTCTGCCGGAAAATGCACGACGAAGCAAAGTCAGTCTGTACAGACTGCCGTCCGACCGCCCCGACATCGTAAGCCTGTTCGAGTCGATGACCCCATACTTCAATTCCGGCATCCGACCTACGGACGAACTGTTGGAATTGAAGATGACAGAAGGATTGTACGTACTCCTGAATACGGACAAGAACCTGTATGCCTCGCTTTTCGACTTCGCCGACCCGTGGAAAATCGACATCATGGACTTCATGGAACAGAACTACATGAACGACCTTACGCTGGCGGAAATGGCCAATTATACCGGGCGGAGCCTTGCCACGTTCAAACGTGACTTCAATAAAGTAAGCGACCTGTCTCCTCAAAAATGGGTGATACGCCGCAGACTGGAAGCAGCCCATGCGCTCATACTGTCCGGCACACGGAAAGTGACCGACGTTTGCTACCGTGTAGGCTTTAAAAACCTTTCCCACTTTTCAAAAGCATACAAGGGACTGTACGGATATTCCCCTGCCCACAGCTATTGATCTTTTATTCAAACGAACGGACTTATGGATATTCAAGGACAAGAAAACCAACTTATTCTCGCATTCCCGGACAGGGAAGTACGCTGTTTGGATACGGCAGACAACAGAATCAACCGGATGTTGGAACGGTCGAACATATCTATCATCGGGAACAATAACCGTGTGCTGTTGCATTTCGAATCGGAAGATAGTGCGGAAGAATTGCTAACGGGAGCCGGATTCCTGCTTATCGTCAAAGGGGATGGAAACGAAGTGGACATGGGAACGGTCATTGTACGTTGTTCCTCCATATTGGGCATGACCGGGCTGAAACTCATCATCGGGCAGCTGCCCGGACTGGGTGCAGGCGTATCCCGGACAGCAAACGGATGCAGCGTCACCATAGGCGACCGGGTGGTCATCAACGGAGTCACCCTCTATCTGCAAGAAGACCATTCGCGTGTCAGCATCGGCGATGACAGCCAGTTGAGCTGGGGCGTGGATGTGTGGTGCACAGATGCCCACACGATTACCGACCTCGAAGGAAACCCTGTCAATTATGCCGAAAGCATTGAGATAGGCCGTCACGTATGGGTGGGCAAGGATGTCAAGATAGGCAAGAATGTGCGAATCGCCGACAACAGCATTGTAGGTTGGGGCAGCATCGTTACCAAACGGTTCGACGAGCCGAACGTAATCCTTGCAGGCACCCCGGCCAAGATAGTGAAGCGTGGCATAAACTGGGACCGCAAGTGCATCAACAAGTACGCGAAAGGGTTGTAACTGCATTTCCGTTCTTCTGAACTGTACGGCAAAACACTTTGAGCCGACAGGCAAAGCCTTTTCATAACAAACCCGCTACTTTTGCACCGGAATCTTAAAAACAAATATACAATGGACATTTTTGAAAAAGACCTTTCTGGCGCTATGGTCTCACCCGATGAACCGGGCTATGACAAACTTATCAGTACCATATTCGACACAATGGCTGCAACAGCGGAAATGAATGCAAAAGGCTGGCTCACGCCGGAAGAAGTGCATGAGTATCTGCGCCGTATTACGGGCAGGGAGATTGATAAGAGTACGACACTGCTGCCTCCGTTCTATGTGGATTACGGCAAGAACATCCACATTGGCAAAGGATGTTGGATTCAGCAGGGCTGCACCTTCTTTGACCGTGGAGGTATAACGATCGGCGATGGCGTATTCATCGGCCCGAAAGTGAATCTTATCACCATCAACCACGATCCGAATCCCGACAATCGCAACGCCACATACGGTCGTCCCATTATCATAGAGGACAAGGTGTGGATTGGCATCGGCGCTACCGTTCTGCCCGGTGTACATATCGGCTATGGTTCTATCATCGGTGCCAACAGCGTGGTTACACACGATGTGCCGCCTATGACAATTGTCGGCGGTAATCCGGCAAAAATAATTAAAGCGATTGAAACAAAAGACAAGGAGTAAACGGAACAGTAAAGAGTACGATTGTTAAGGCCGACGAAAGGAGGCAGCGTTTTCTTTTCTTCTGCTTTATTTTTACAATTTGCATCCGTAAGAGTCGCCAAACGAGCAAAGCAATGCAGGCCGCAGCAATTGGGACGGTTGCCAAACCATTGTCCAAAAAATGAGGCAATTTTCACAACTATCTTAATTTCAAATATCTATATTCCCTATACAGATTTACGGAAAAAGTTTGGAGTTGAGGGAAATTTTCGTAACTTTGGATGCGAATAAACGGCGCTCGCGCCACAAACCAACATTCTGCAACGATGAAAAAACTTGCAATAGGAATCGACATCGGCGGCATCAACACGGCCTTCGGGCTGGTGGACGAGAACGGCGACCTCTATGCCGATTCGGTCGTATCGACCAAGAAATTCCCGCTTTTCACCGACTATCCGGCCTATGTGGCCGAGCTGACCGAATCGCTGCATGCGCTGGCCGACAGCCTCTCGTTCGAATACGAGCTGGTGGGCATCGGCATCGGCGCGCCCAACGCCAATTACCACACGGGCGTGATCGAACACCCGGCCAACCTGTGGAAGTTCCCCGTCGGCGAAACCAATCCCGACGAGAGCCGCCGCATGTTCCCGTTGGTGGACGACATCAAGAAGGCGTTCCCTGGCGTCGAGTGCCGGATGACCAACGACGCCAACGCCGCCACGATCGGCGAGATGATCTACGGCAACGCCAAGGGGATGAAGGATTTCATCATGATCACGCTCGGGACGGGACTCGGTTCGGGATTCGTCGCCAATGGCGAGATGATCTACGGCCACGACGGCTTCGCCGGCGAATTCGGCCACGTGATCGCCGTGCGGGGCGGCCGCCAGTGCGGCTGCGGACGCCGCGGCTGTCTGGAAACCTACGTTTCGGCCACCGGCATCAAGCGCACCGTTTTCGAACTGATGGCCACCATGACCGAACCTTCGGAGCTGCGCGACATCCCCTTCGCCAATTTCGACGCGGCGATGGTCTCGACGGCCGCATCGCACGGAGACCCCATCGCGCTCGAAGCGTTCCGTATCACGGGCGAGTTGCTGGGATATGCGCTCGCCGACGCAGTGACGATCACCTCGCCGGAGGCGATCTTCCTCTTCGGCGGCCTGGCCAAGTCCGGAAAATACATCTTCGAGCCGACGCAATGGTACATGGAGGAGAACATGATGAGCGTCTTCAAGAACAAGGTAAAGCTCCTACCCAGCGGCATCCAGAGCCAGAACGCCGCCATCCTCGGCGCTTCGGCGCTGATCTGGCAAGAGGTGAAACAGCTCGGAGCCTGATCCGTCCGCAACATCCGTACAGGAGCTATCCGCATGTCGGACGGCTCCTGTTTTTTATGCCGCGGTCACGCGCCGTGCCACCGGAAACGGCCGGTACACGGGACGACTTCCGGCAATATTTCCGCGAAACCATAGAACCGACCCAAAACTTTTCCTCATGAAACGAACCTTCACCCTGCTGGCGGCCGCCCTCGCGACGACGGCCGCAGCCCAGAAACCCTACCACCGCGACCTCGCCGTGCTGGAAGTCAACCGCGAAGCGCCCCGCACCGAATTCGTGGAGTTCGCCTCGCGCGACGAGGCGCTCACGCGCTCCTTCGAGCGGAGCGACGCCTACCGCTCGCTCGACGGCGTATGGAAATTCCGCTATGCGGACGACGTCCGCGCCCTGCCCGCCGACGCGACGGCCGCCGACGCCGACACTTCGGCGTGGAGCGACATCCGCGTTCCGGGCAACTGGGAGTTGCAGGGACACGGCACGCCGATCTACGTCAACACGCGCTACGAATACGCCACGATCGATCCCGCGCCGCCGCACCTGCCCGAGGCGATTCCGGCAGGCGTCTACCGCCGCACCTTCACCGTTCCCGAAGCGTGGGCGGGACGCAGGATCTACCTGACGATCGGCGGCGCCAAATCGGGCGTCTACGTCTATGTCAACGGCCGCGAAGCGGGTTACAACGAAGATTCGAAGAATCCGGCGCAATACCGCATCGACCCCCTCCTGCGTCCGGGCGAGAATACGCTGGCGCTCAAAATGACGCGGTGGAGCACCGGTTCCTACCTCGAAGCGCAGGACTTCTGGCGCATCAGCGGCATCGAGCGCACGGTCTACCTTTCGGCCGAAACGCCCGACGCGCTGCGCGATTTCGAGGTCGTATCGACGCTCGACGACAGCTACCGCACGGGGCTTTTCACGCTGAAAATGTTCCTCGCAGGCGATCGGGAGGTCGAGGCGGGCTACGAACTGCTCGATCCCGAGGGCCGCACCGTCGCCTCGGGACGGCAGCAGGCAACGGGCGAAGCCCTGTTCCGTGCCGAGATACCCGACGCAGCGCATTGGACGGCCGAAACGCCCGACCGCTACCGGCTCGTGATGCACGTGCGGACACCCGAACGGACGGTCTACGTCCCCTTCTCGGTGGGATTCCGCCGCTTCGAGTTCGCCGACGCCGCCGAGCGCGACGCCAAGGGACGCCCCTACCGCGTGCTGCTCGTCAACGGACAGCCCGTGAAATTCAAGGGAGTCAACCTCCACGAACACGATCCCCGCACGGGACACTACGTCGACGAGGAGCTGTTGCTCCGGGACATGCGGCTGATGAAGGCGCACAACGTCAACGCGATCCGCACCTGCCACTATCCGCAGCAGCGCCGCTTCTACGAGTTGTGCGACTCGCTGGGCTTCTACGTTTACAGCGAGGCCAACGTCGAGAGTCACGGCATGGGGTACGATCTGGCCGCGGGCCGCACGCTGGGCAACGACCGTGCATGGTGGCCGGCGCACGAGACGCGCCTGCGCAACATGTACATGCGCTGCCGCAACTATCCCTCGGTCTCGATCTTCTCGCCCGCCAACGAATCGGGCAACGGCTACAATTTCTACAAAGCCTACGAATGGCTCGAAGCCCGCGAGAAGGGCGAAGGCCGCATGAACCGCCCGATCTGCTACGAACGCGCACAGTGGGAGTGGAACACCGACATGTTCGTGCCGATGTATCCCACGGCGGGAATGCTCGAAGAGTGGGGACGCGAGGGCACCGACCGTCCCGTCGTTCCGTGCGAATACTCGCACGCGATGGGCAACTCCAACGGTTCGCTGTGGCTGCAATGGCAGTCGATCTACAAATATCCCAACTTGCAGGGAGGCTTCATCTGGGACTGGGTCGACCAGGGATTCGAACGCCGCGATGCAGCGGGAACCCTCTATTGGACCTACGGCGGCGACTACGGCGACCGCGAACCGAGCGACGGCAACTTCTGCTGCAACGGTCTCGTTTCGCCCGACCGCACGCCCCATCCCGCCATGGCCGAAGTGCGTTACGCCTACGCCGACATCGCCTTCCGTCCGGTCGGGCCGGCACGGGGGTCGTTCGAAGTCGAGAACCGCTTCTATTTCACCTCGCTCGACGGCTACGACATCGTTTACACGGTCGAGGCCGACGGCAAAGCGGTGCGCAGCGGCACGGTGCGGTTGCAGACTGCGCCGCAGCAGCGCGAGACGGTCGACGCAGCCGTCGGGAAACTCAAACCCGGACGGAATTATTACCTGCGCCTGCGGGCCGTGACGCGCACCGACCGGCCGGGACTGCCCGCCGGCACGATCGTGGCCGAGGAGCAATTCCCGTTGCAGAAGGGCGCTCTGCCGGCCTATGAAAAGGAGGGCGAGAGGCTGGCGCTCTCGACGCAGGGCGACCGGATCGAAGCGGCGAACGACCGTGTCCGCTTCGCCGTCAACCTCACGACGGGAGCGGCGCTGAGTTATGAAATCGACGGCACGGAGCTCTTCGCCGACGGATTCGGCGTGCGTCCCAACTTCTGGCGGGCACCCGTCGACAACGACTACGGCGACGGAATGCCCCGCCGCACGCAGGTGTGGAAGGAGGCGTCGCGCGACGCCGACGCCGAGGTAACGGGCCGCATGGAGGGCGACGCGGCGGTGATCGCCGCGACCCGCGCGCTGGCCGGCGGCAACCGCGTGACGACGACCTACACCGTCTATCCGTCGGGGGCGGTCAACGTGCGGATGCACTTCGCCCCCGGCGAGGAGCCGATGCCCGAAATGCCGCGCTACGGCGTGCGGTTCCGCCTGCCCGAACGCATGGACGCCTTCGCCTATTTCGGCCGGGGGCCCGAAGAGAATTACTGGGACCGCAAGGCAGGCACCTTCGTCGGCCGTTACGAGACTTCGGCGCGGCGGGAGTGCTTCCCCTACGTGCGGCCGCAGGAGACGGGACACCACTGCGACACCGAATGGATCGATTTCGGCGAACTGCTGATCGTGGCCGACTCGACCATGGAGTTCAACGCCCTGCGCTGCACGGTCGAGGATCTCGACGGCGAACAGGCCGTCGGCCGCGACTACCAGTGGCACAACTGGACGAAAAGCGACTCCAACGAGGTGGACAAGGCGCGTAATGCGATGCGCCGCCAGACCCACGTGAACGACATCCCGGTACGCGATTTCGTGGAGGTATGCCTCGATTACCGCCAGATGGGGCTCGGCGGCTACGACAGCTGGGGCAAGCGCCCCGAGGAATCCGTGACGCTGCGGACCGGAAAGCTCCGCGACTGGGGCTTCACCCTCGTCCCGAAGCGTGCGAGAAAATGAAGCGCCGAGAATCAGGATTCACGGGCCGGCCATAAAGGCCGACGCCCTCCAAAAACGGACGGTGCGACTTCGCGAAGTCGCACCGTCCGTTCGTGTCGTGACGAAAGATTCCTCCCCCGCTATCCGTTCGTCCGGAAAGCCTTCTGCACGCCCTTGATGCGCAGGATGGCGTGGACGAGCGTGTCGACGACGCTCGTGGCAGGCACCTCCACGTCGACCGTACCCGTGAGCAGACCGCCCCGCGAAGCGAGGTTCATCGAACGGATGTTGAGTTTCAGGTCGCGGCTGATCACCTCGGTGATGTGGTTGGCCATGCCCGTCGTATCGGCCGCCACGATGCGGATCGTCACGCGGAACGCCCCTTCGGCCGTCTGCCGCCAGCGGGCGTCGATGACGCGGTAGGGATAATTCTCGCGCATACGCCGTGCATTGGGACAGTCGGTGCGGTGGATCGTAATGCCCGAGCTGATCGTCACGAAGCCGAAAATATCGTCGCCCTTGATCGGGTTGCAGCACTTGGCGAGCTTGTACTCGATCTGGTTGATGTTGTCGTCGATCACGAGCGCGTCGGTCGAATGCGCGGGCCGCGCGGCGGCGTTCTGCAACTTGGCCTGCTCGGCTGCGGCGGCCGCTGCGCGCCGCTCCTCGTCGGCCTCGCCCGACTGCCAGCGGGTGAGAATCTCCTTGACCGTCGCCAGATCGATCTTTTCGGTGGCGATCAGCCCGTAGAGTTCGGTTCCCGCTTTGAGCTTGTAATATTTGCACAGATACCCCACCGCCTCGTCGATCGTGAGGCCGAATTTCCAGTTTTTGAGCTTGCGTTCCAGCTCCTCGCGTCCCAGCCGCGCGCTCTTGGCCTGCTCCTCGCGGATGAAGGCCTTGATCTTGCTGCGCGCCTTGGCGGTCTTGACCGCCGAGAGCCAGTCGGCCTTGGGCGTCTGGTTCTTCTGCGTGAGAATCTCGACGATGTCGCCGTTATGGAGCGTCTCCTTGATCGGCACGGCGCGGCCGTTGATCTTGCCGCCCGAACAGCTGCATCCCAGATTGGAGTGGATGTCGAAGGCGAAGTCGAGTACCGTGGCCCCTTCGGGGAGCTTGCGCAGGTCGCCGTTGGGCGTGAAGACGAAGATTTCGCCCGACGACGGCCGCGAATCGAACCGCTGCGCCAGCGCATGGGGCGTATTCTCCATCAACTCGCGCAGGCGGCCGAGCCACATCTCGCTCGTGAGCGCCCCCTGATTGACCCCCTTGTAGCGCCAGTGCGCCGCGATGCCGCGTTCGGCTACGGCGTCCATGCGTTCGGTGCGGATCTGTACCTCGACCCACCGGCCGCCGGCCGATACGGTGGTGTGCAGCGATTCGTAGCCGTTGGACTTCGGGATCGAAATCCAGTCGCGCAGCCGTTCGGTATTGGGGATGTAGTAGTCGGTGACGATCGAGTAGACGGCCCAGCACTGGGTCTTCTCCTCCTCGGGCGGACAGTCGATGATGATGCGGATGGCGAAGATGTCGTAGACCCCTTCGAACGGCACGTGCTGTTTGTGCATCTTCGTCCAGATCGAGAAGATCGACTTCGTGCGGCTCTTGACGTGGTAGTTGAATCCCTGTCGGTCGAGCCGCTCGACGATCGGCGCCAGAAAACGGTCGATGAAGGTCTGGCGTTCGCGCTCGGTCTCCTCCAACTTGCGGTGGATATGCTCGTACTCGGCCGGTTCGAGATAGCTCAGGGCGATGTCCTCCAACTCGCTCTTGATCGAATAGAGGCCCAGTTTGTGAGCGATCTGGGCGTAGAGGTTCATGCTCTCCCAGCTCTTCTTGCGCCACTTCTCGCGCGGGAACATCCGCAGGTTGCGCATCACTTCGAGGCGGTCGGCCAGTTTGATGAGGATCACGCGCGGGTCTTCGGAGTAGCTCACGATCAGGTCGCGGAAGTTGGCCGCCTGCTCCTTCGAGACTTTCAGCCGGATCTTCGAGATGTTGCTCAGCCCCACGGTGATGCCCAGCACCTCGTCGCCGAAGCGGCGGCGGATTTCGGACGTCACGCCCATCAGGTCGCCCGGCTCGCCGCCTGCGGCGAGCCGCACCACGTCGTGCAGGATGGCCGAGACCGTGGAGTTGCGCCCCAGTCCGATCTCGGAGATGACGATGCGTGCGACGCCTGCGGCGTGATCCAGCAGCGGAGATCCGTCGTAGCGCACCTGTTTTTCAAGGCATTCGGCGGCATATGCCAGCGCCTCGTCGACGAGCCGCTGCGTGGTCTCGGAAAAATTTGCGGCGACGAGCGTCCGCAGCTCGTCGTAACGTGTCGTCTCCATAGCTCTGCACGATTTTAGCGGGATGCCCCGTTAACCTAACGCAACAAAGTTACAAAAAATTTCACAAACCCCGTGCTTCGTCGCACCGTCGACACCTCTTTTCGTACGGGTTCCGTGCGGAAGGCCGGCGGAGCGCGGCGAACGGCCGGCAGCACAGGCCGTGCCGAGACCCTGCCGGAGTCGGACGGAAGGGGTGAAACCGCGGGCATTCCCCGAAATACCGTCCCGCGACGAAAGAACGGTGCAATCTTTGTTCCGACAGCGAAAAACTTAATTTTCCGCCAAGCCGGGCGCAGAGCCGAACTCGCACAGGCTACGCCGAGGCGGGAAACGAAGAAGAAAATCTCGACAACGATGATCCATACTACCGATTTTATCGCTACATTTGACGTGAAAACCAAATGGAAGCACCTCATGGCCGAACAGAAAGTCTACGTCCCGACCGTCGGGGAAGAGGTCGCCAACGCCGTGTCGCACGGCGTGATGCTGTGTCTGACGCTCGCCGCTCTTCCCTTCGCCGCCGTGCGCGCCTACGTCCACGACGGAACGCTGGCCGCCGTGGCCGCCAGCGTCTTCGTCATCTCGCTGCTGCTGATGTTCCTCGGATCGACCCTCTACCACTCGATGCATCCCGCGTCACGCCACAAGGAGGTGTTCCACATCCTCGACCATATCTTCATCTACGTCGCCATCGCCGGAAGCTACACCCCGATCGCCCTGTCGGTCATCGGCGGCTGGCAGGGTACCTTCATTACGGTACTGCAGTGGGCGATGGTGCTGTTCGGCATCTTTTACAAGTCGCTGTCGCGCCGTTCGATCCCGGCCATCAGCCTGACGATTTACCTGGTGATGGGATGGACGATCGTCTTCTTCCTGCCGCTTTTCGTGCGGCAGGCGTCAACGGCGTTGCTGGCGCTGATCGCCGCGGGCGGCGTGCTCTACACGCTCGGCGCCTGGTTCTACGCCCGGAAGGGGTTCCGCTACCACCACATGGTATGGCACCTGCTCATCAATCTGGCGGCGATCTGCCACTTCACGGCCATCGTCTTCTACCTCTACTGAGATACTTATCCGCGCGATACTCCGCGATGTTTCGCGTCGGACTGCCGGAAAGAACGGGGAGAAGACGAAGGTTAAATTTGCGTTAAGGAATCCTTACCTTTGCGTTAATTCTGCGCGCATTACGCGAGAGAACCGACTTTTCGGTCTAAATTTGTCCTGCCTAACGAACGTTTTCGGAATGTGCGGCGCACGCCGGGCGGCGGAAACGAATTAAAACGGATTTATGGACCCGATTTACACAGTGATTATCGCCATTCTGGCAGTATTGGCCGTCTCAGGCCTCTTCGTCGGCGTCACCAACGACGCCGTAAATTTCCTCAACTCGGCTATCGGATCGAAGGCGGCCCCCCGCCGCGTGATCCTGATCGTGGCATCGATCGGAATCCTGGTCGGCACGCTCACGTCGAGCGGCATGATGGAGGTGGCGCGCAACGGAATGTTCGATCCGGGGATGTTCTCCTTCCACGAGGTGATCCTGCTCTATCTGAGCGTGATGTTCGCCAACATCATTCTGCTGGACCTCTACAATTCGTGGGGACTGCCCACCTCGACCACCGTCTCGCTGATCTTCTGCCTGCTGGGCGCCGCAATCGCCGTTTCGACCTTCAAGATCGCCGGCAGCGACGCACTTTCGATGGGCGACCTGGGCGAGTTCATCCACGCGGGCCGCGCATTCGGCATCGTCGCGGCGATCCTGCTCTCGGTGGTCATCGCGCTGACGGTGGGTACGGCCGTGATGTACGTCTCCCGCCTGATCTTCTCGTTCCGTTACACGCGGGCCCTGAGCCGCTACGGCGCGCTGTGGTGCGGCGCATCGCTCACGGCGATCATCTACTTCGCACTCTTCAAGGGACTCAAAGGGCCGCTGTCGCAGACGGCCTTCATCCATACGATCGAAAACCATATCCTTCTCTCGCTGCTGGTCTGCTGGCTGACATGCAGCCTCATCCTCTTCTTCGTCCAGCGTTTCAAGATCAACATCCTGCGCATCACGATCCTGGGCGGCACCTTCGCCCTCGCGCTCGCCTTCGCCGGAAACGATCTGGTGAACTTCATCGGCGTACCGATCGCCGGCTGGGATGCCTTCCAGATCGCCCGCCACGCCGGCGACTCCGCGATGACGATGGATGCGCTCAACGAGAACGTTCCGGCCAACTTCGCCTTCCTCGTCGGTGCGGGCGTGGTGATGATCCTCACGCTCTGGACGTCGCGCAAGGCGATGCATGTCACCGAAACCGAACTCTCGCTGGCCAGCCAGAACGACGAGCAGGAGCAGCGCGAATACGGTTCGTCGGCCTTCGCCCGCGCCATCGTCCGCGCGACGCTCAACACCAACCATGCCATCGAGCGGGTCGTTCCCCAACGGCTCCGCGAGGCGATCTCCCGCCGCTTCGAAGTGACGGACATCGAGCACACCGGCGCACCGTTCGACATGATCCGCGCCACGGTCAACCTCACCACTTCGGCACTGCTGATCGCCATGGCCACATCGCTCAAACTGCCGCTGTCGACCACCTACGTCAGCTTCATGGTAGCGATGGGTTCGTCGCTGGCCGACCGCGCCTGGGGACGCGAAACGGCCGTTTACCGTATTTCGGGCGTGATGACCGTCGTGGCGGGATGGTTCGTGACGGCGCTGGGCGGCTTCATCATCGCCTACGTCGTCGGACTGGCACTCGTCTACGGAGGAACCGTCATGCTGATCCTGCTGACGGTGCTGGCGGGCTACATGCTCGTCCACAGCAACTTCATCAAAAAGACGAAGAGCGCCGAAACGACGACCGCCGTCACGAACGAAAACGTCGTCGAAGAGATCGCCACGGTGGTCAGCTCGACGATCAACACCGCCACCCGCATCTACGACCGCACGCTGCTGGCCGTCTTCAAGGAGAACCGCAAGGTGTTGCGCGACCTCAACCGCGAATCGTCGGAACTCTACGAGCGGATGCACGAACGCAAATACCGCATGATGTCGACGCTGCGGATGCTGCGCGAGAGCGATCTCGACACGGCGCAGTACTACGTGCAGGTGGTCGACTACCTCAACGAACTGACCAAGGCGCTCACCCACATCGTGCGCCCCGCATACGGCCATATCGACAACAACCACGAAGGGCTGACCCGTGAACAGACGACCGACCTGATCCGCGTGGGCGACGAAGTGGAGGCGATCTACCGCCGCATCAACGCCATGCTCACGACCAACGATTTCGGCGACATCGACCTGGTGCTCTCGATGCGCGACCGTCTTTTCGAGACCATTTCGGACGCGATCAAGAGCGAGCTGCGGCGGTTCAACACCTCCGGCAAGGGGAGTACGAAAGCCAGTATGCTCTACTTGACGATCCTCAACGAGACGCGCACGATGGTGCTCCAGCTGCGCAACCTGTTGAAGGCGCAGCGCCACTTCCTCGAAACGAAGGGCGTCATCAAGAGCTGGCTCTATTACGCCAAATAAGCGGAATCATTTCGTATCTTCGGCTGACGCCTCAGATACTCCCGTTCGGCAATGTTCAAATAAATTTGACATTGCTCTCACTTATCCGTATCTTTGTCGGGCGCGTCCCGAAACCGGACCGTTCACTGCAAACGGTCCGGTTTTTTCATACGGAGCAAAGCCCGCCGCACATGCTGCGGCAGGCGAAACGAAACGCATCGCACGCTGAGCAACGAAACAAAGACGACATCATGGATATAGCCAAGACCAAACGGCGCGAAAACATCGCCGAATACATCCTCTACCTCTGGCAGCTGGAAGACCTGCTGCGGGCGCTGCAATTCAGCCCCGAAGCCGTTCACTCCCAGCTCATCGCCCCCCGCAACCTCTCCCAGCCGGAGCAGCGGCTCTATCTGGAATGGTATATGGACATCGCCGACCTGCTGCGGCAGGAGGGCAAGGAGCGGCAGGGGCACCTCGACCATACGCTGCACCTGATCGCCGACCTGCACAACCTCCACCTGCAACTGATGAAGCTGCCCGCCGGGGCCCGCTACCGCGAACTCTACGCCCGCCTCGAACCCGAACTGCCCCGCCTGCGCGCGGTGCTGGGACGCAACGAGACGAGCGACACCGAACTTTGCTTCCGGGCGCTCTACGCGGCGATGCTCTACCGTATCCGCGGCGAAGGAGGCCAGCAGGCCGTCGCCGACACGGTGGAGTATATTTCGCCCGCGATCGCCGAACTCGCTTCGATGTACGGCAAGGTGGAGCGGGGCGAGATCGATCTCTTCGAACGGGAAAAATAGCCGCAGACTGCGGCGAAGCGGAAACTGCCCTGTCGCATGGAAGAAGGGGTTGCCGCTGGCTGCGACAACCCCTTCTTCGGATTACGGACTCTTAAAAACGGCGCAGACGCAACCCCGCGGCGTCGGACGGCTCGCCGCGCAACCCCTGCGACGGCAATTCGCGCAGGTCGGCCACCGAGGAGAACCGCGCGAGGGTGCTACGCGGAGAACCGGCGTCGACCGACAACCGTTTCTCTATGCTCCGGCGTTCCGGACGGAAGGCGCCGAGCGAACCGTGACGGCGGCTGCGCATGGTTTTCGCTACCGTACCCGAAGCCGCTGCGGAGGTGGTGAAAGGTTCCGACTCGAAAATCTTCGTCGTCCGTCCCCCGTTGTAACCGAACGCCACGGCGACATAGGTCGTCGACGGTTCGAGCATATCCGTGAAATCTACGGTACGATTGCCCGAATAGAGCGAATAATCGAATAATCCGTATGCTTTGAGAATATCCATATAGACCTCGGCATAAGCCTCCTTGCCCTCGTCGTAGGCCGTATACTCATCGTAGACGAAGACGTCGGCGAAATAGACCTCGTCGGTATTCGACGGCGTTACGTCGAATTTGGCGCCCGAAGCCGTAACGTCGCGGACGTTCAGGCCGATCGTCATCGTCGAAGGAACAAGTTCGGAGGTTCGCTGCACCGCGCTGGCGACCTCCGTCGTGCGTACGCCCTCGGTGCTGACGCCGAAGACGACGGCCACGTAATCGGTTCCCGCGTCGAGGTCGCCCATCGCCAGATCGGCGTCGGTGTCGACCGTCACGTCGCCCGTCCAGATGTATTCGTTGCCGGCCCAGTCGATCTCGTAGCCGTTCTCCATCTCGATGAAGGCGTCCGCAATGGACGAAGGCGTATTTTTGTCGAACAGCTCCTTGCTGCACACGCCGATATAGTAGCGCGTAGCCGCATTGGACGGCCGGACGGAGATGTCGAATGCCGTCACGGAGACATTCCGGAAGGAGATGCCGAACGTGCAGTCGTCCGTCGGAACGAACGCTTCGGTACGCACCGTCTCGCGCGTCACGCCCGTCAGCGGCCTGCCCTCTTCGGTCAGGGCGAACGCGTAGACCACGTACTCCGTATCGGGCAAGAGTTTCGTGAATTCGTAGCCGTCGGGGCCGATCGAGAGAAAGTCGGTCCAGTCGAGATCGTAACCGCTGGCCTGGTAATAGGCCGCCGTCTCTTTCAGGTCGGCGACCACCGAAGCGACGATTTCGGCGTCGGTACCCCATGTGTCGAAATCGGCCTTCGCCGCCAGATCGAAATAGTAGAAGCAACCCGTATTGGAGGGCGTCACCTCCACGTCGCAGGTCGATTCGGTCTCTTCGTGCGCAATGGCGAACTCGCAGGAGAAGGGCCCGGTGCGGAACTCGGTCTTCGAGATCGCCGACGTGGCGACCCCTTCGGCTGTCATACCGTAGGCATAGGCGTAATAGTCGGTGTCGGAAGCGAGTCCGGAGATCGTCTGTTCGCCGGTGGGGCCTGTCGTAAGGAACATGTCCAGCATCTCGGCGAACGTCTTTCCAGCCAGGTCGGCCTGCCCCTGTATGTACTCGATGTCGCTGCGGATATAGTCGACCTCGGTCGCATAGCTGTCGAAAAGCGACTTCTCGACCACCATCGGGACATAGCTCGCGGTATCGTCCGACGGCGTCCACGCCACTACGGCACTGCTTCCGTCGATACCCGACACCCGAATGTCGAAGGTGAGTTCCGGCGTTTCGGGCGCCGGCTGCAAGAGGGTCACCACTTTCTTCTCAGCACCCTTATAGGTCAGCGCGACGTTGGCGATGCGTACCTCGCCCTCGCTCGGATCGAACGCAAAGCCGATCCGGCCGGAAACGGAGTAATCGAACGAATGCACCCACGCATCGGTCGTCGAAGCGGCGATAGCCTCGCCCTCGACCGGATTTTCGACCTCGTATTCGAACCACGACGTTCCGCCTTCGGGCGAAACCGAAAGGGGCGACGCTGCGACCGCCTCCGGAAGTTTGATAACGGGCGCCGGCGCCTCGGGCGGTGCGGGATCGTCGGTGTCGCTGTCGCTGCAACCGCCGGCAAGAAGCGCCGAAGCGGCGAACAGAAAAGTCAAAAAACGTTTCATAGGCAAAATGGATTTTGTGTGGCGGTAAAACGGGGCTTTCCGAAACGCCCGTCGCCCTGTCACGGTTAAAAACGATCGATCCGCCGTCCGGCCTGCGGTTTCGCTCCGGAACGGCTTGCGGCCGGATTCGGGATCGGGCACATAGGCAAATATAGCGTAAAATAATTTATATCCAAACATCGTAACCCATTGCATTTCCAGCAGTTGAATTACACTTCCGAGCCGAAAGCAGCGGTTTTCGCACGAATCGGAAGGAAGAATCGGGATTGTCGGGGCGGATCGGTCGCGGACGGAGCGATCGGGTTACGGATCGTAACCTTTCGTTTTTTCGATCTTTTCCGGAATCATCCCCCTCCGCTCCGTGCCCGAATTCCCCTTTTACTGCGGGATACCCCTTTCCGCCGGAGCATCAGTCCGTTGACGGCGGCTGTTCATAAAATGTTGATAGGTTTTCCCTGCGAACGGCTGCGGCACTTGCAAAAGCACTATATTTGCATACAAAGGATGACGGTTCCTTGCCGCCGCGTCATGCGGCGGAGGGATGAAAAGGGAACGCCTGTGCAATTCAGGGACTATCCCCGTAGCTGTAACTTCCACGACAAAGGCCGCACAATCTCCGCCACTGCCGCCAGCGGGCGACGGGAAGGCGTGCCGGCCGGAACGAGTCAGAAGACCTGCCGTCCTCCCTTCGTTCGGAGCTTTCGGGTCGAAGAGCCAGACGATGCGATCTGCCCTGCGGGGATTATCTGCCCGTACCGGCGCGGTCGCTGTCGTATCGCATTCATTCCCGCAACACCGCAGCCGAAATCGCCCTTTCCGACCGTGACCGGTCACGGAGCATCCGTGCGCGCCGGAAGCGCCGCAGAGGACGATCGGTCGGGAGTTTCGCCACCGACGAGATGCTCACCCAGATTCTGGGACGCATCCGCGTCGCGGACGGCACGACCGTCGAACAGATTCAGAACCAGGTCGAGACGGCGCTGATGGCCGAACGCTACTACAAGGTGGCCAAAGCCTACATCATCTACCGGCAGGAACATACCGAAGACCGCGAAGTGCGCGACAAGCTGCAATTCCTGATCAACTACTGCGATGCCTCGAACCCCGCGACGGGTTCGAAATACGATGCCAACGCCAACGTCGAGAACAAGAACATCGCCACGCTGATCGGCGAACTACCCAAGCAGAACTTCATCCGGCTGAACCGCCGGCTGCTGACCGACCGCATCAAGGAGATGTACGGCAAGGAACTCTCGGACAAATACCTCCGCCTGCTCAAAGACCACTTCATCTACAAGAACGACGAGACGTCGATGGCCAACTACTGCGCTTCGATCACGATGTATCCGTGGCTGCTGAACGGCACGCTCTCGGTCGGCGGCAACTCGACACGGCCGACCAATCTCAAGTCCTTCTGCGGCGGCTTCGTCAACATGGTCTTCATCGTCTCGTCGATGCTCTCGGGCGCCTGCGCCACGCCCGAGTTCCTGATGTACATGAACTACTTCATCGCGCAGGAGTTCGGAGAGGATTACTACCGGCGCGCCGACGAGGTGGTCGACCTCTCGAAAAAGCACCGGACGATCGACAAGATGATTACGGACTGCTTCGAACAGGTGGTCTACTCGATCAACCAGCCCACGGGGGCACGTAACTTCCAGGCCGTCTTCTGGAACGTGGCCTATTACGACCGCTACTACTTCGAAATCGCTCTTCGGCGAGTTCGTATTCCCCGACGGGACGAAGCCGCACTGGGAATCGCTGTCGTGGTTGCAGAAACGCTTCATGAAGTGGTTCAACCGCGAGCGCACGAAGACCGTGCTCACCTTCCCCGTCGAGACGATGGCGCTGCTGACCCGCGACGGCGACGTGATGGACCGAGTGGGGCGACTTCACGGCGCAGATGTACTCCGAGGGGCACTCGTTCTTCACCTATATCAGCGACAACGCCGACTCGCTGTCGTCGTGCTGCCGCCTGCGCAACGAGATACAGGACAACGGATTCAGCTACACGCTCGGCGCCGGCGGCGTATCGACCGGTTCGAAGAGCGTGCTGACGATCAACCTCAACCGCTGTATCCAGTATGCCGTGAAGGCACGGCATTCCCTACCTGACCTACCTCGAAGAGATCGTCGACCTTACGCACAAGGTGCAGACGGCCTACAACGAGAACCTCAAAGAGCTGCAACGCAAGGGATGCTTCCGCTCTTCGACGCGGGCTACATCAACCTCGCGCGCCAGTACCTCACGATCGGCGTCAACGGGCTGGTCGAGGCGGCCGAGTACAAGGGGATCGCCATCGTCGACAACCCCGACTACGTGCGCTTCACCGAGGAGATTCTGGGGCTGATCGAGCGCTACAACAAGAAGTACCGTTCGAAGGAGCTCATGTTCAACTGCGAGATGATCCCGGCCGAGAACGTGGGCGTGAAACACGCCAAATGGGATCGCGAGGACGGCTACGTCGTACCGCGCGACTGTTACAACTCCTATTTCTATGTCGTCGAGGACACGACGCTCAACATCGCCGACAAGTTCCGCCTGCACGGCGCGCTACATCGACCACCTCACGGGCGGTTCGGCGTTGCACATGAACCTCGAAGACCACCTTTCGAAGGAGCAGTACCGCCACCTGCTGCGCGTAGCGGCCGCCGAGGGATGCAACTATTTCACGTTCAACATCCCCAACACGGTATGCAACGAGTGCGGGCACATCGACAAGCGCTACCTGAAGGAGTGCCCCGAGTGCCACGTCGACAACCTGGACTACCTGACCCGCGTGATCGGCTACATGAAGCGCATCAGCAACTTCTCGCAGGCGCGGCAGCAGGAGGCTGCGCGGCGGTATTACAACCGTCCGGAACGGATCGAGGGCGGCGTCGAAGAGCGCAGCGTGGCGGCACCGCGACGCGACGAATAGCCGACGGCCATGCTTCGTTACACCGACTACGACATCGTGTTCCGCGAGATCCCCGACGAGACGACGCTCGCCGTCAACCTCGCGGGATGCCCCAACCACTGCCCAGGCTGCCACAGCCCGCAGTTGCAGGAACCGATCGGCGAACCGCTCACCGAGGAGGTCGTGGAGCGGCTGCTGGCGCGCTACGGCGCTGCGGTCACCTGCTTCTGCCTGATGGGAGGCGACGCCGAACCGCACGAGGCCAACGAGCAGTCGATCGCATGGAAAGTGGCGGAACGCGCCGTTGAAGAAGGGGCCGAAATCGTCCTTACGAATACTGCCGTATCTATTCGCATGGGTACAATCGGCCGGCTGGCTGAAAAATGCAATACGATCGTCGTCCCGGCCGACGCTACGAGCGTCGAAGACCTGGAAAACCTAATCGACAAGACGATGGAACATTTCGGGGGCAAGTTCGACTTCATGCTCCACTCGATCGGCATGTCGCCCAACGTCCGCAAGGGGCGCACGTACGACGATCTCGACTACGATTACCTTGCCAAGACGCTCGACATTTCGGCCATCTCGTTCCACAAGGCGATCCAGGTGGCCCGCAAGAAGGACGCCCTCCACGACTGGGGGTCGATCGTGGCGCTCTCGCTACATCGCGGCACAGCGTACGCTCTACGGCTATAACGACATGGCCGATGCCAAGGCGTTGCTGGAGTCGATCGCCCGCAGTTTCGGGTATATCTACGGCCGTGAGAAGCACGTGCGCATCAACACCGTGTCGCAGTCGCCGACGCCGACGCAACGGCGACGATCCGAGATATAAGGCACGCCGTAGTCGCCGTCGAGCGTGCGGTACGACAGGCACTTCATGTTGCGCACGAAGAGGTGGTCGATGACCATCGAGTTGGGCGCCTGCCCCCAGCCGTTGTACGTTCCCTTGCGGTCGGTAACGGGGGCCTTCTCGCGCGCCGGCGTCATGAACTTTTTGAGCGGGTCGAAGATCCGATCGTCGATCGTCGAGTTCAAGTCGCCGCCCACGACGACGGCCGCCTTGCGGCCCGCGATCTGCTGCACCTCCCGCACGACGAGCTTCACACCCTCGCGGCGCGCCACCACGCCCTTGTGGTCGAGATGCGTGTTGAAGTAGTAGAACTCCTTGCCCGTGGCCTTCTCGCGCAGATGCACCCACGTCATCGTACGGTTGCAGGCGCCGTCCCAGCCGCGCGACACGCGGTCGGGAGTCTCGCTCAGCCACAGGTCGCCGTGGTCGAGCAGATCGTAGCGGTCGCGCAGGTAGAAGACGGCCATGATCTCGCCGCCCTCCTTGCCGTCGTCGCGGCCCACGCCCACGCGGCCGTACTGCGGAAGGTTCTCCTCGATGTACTTCACCTGGAAGAGGTAGCCTTCCTGGATGCCGAAGACCGTCGGCGCTTCGCGTTCGAGCATCCGCAGCGTCGCTTCGCGGCGGTGTTCCCAGCTGTTGGCACCGTCGTCGGCCACGCCGAGGCGGATGTTGTAGGAGATGATCTTCGCTTCGCCCTCCGGCGTCGCATCCGCGACGGGAGCCGCAAAGGCGGCGGCAGTGAATCCGGCCGCGGCCAAAAGAGTGAGAATAGATGTTTTCATCGATATTTGGATTGGTTTCGAATCAATATTTGTAGCGAATCCACCGGAACATCTCGCGCAGCGTCGGTTTCTTACCGTACATGAAGATCCCCACGCGGTAGATCTTGGCCGAGAGCCACACCATCCCCACGAACGCGGCGTAGAGCAGCACGAGCGAGAGGACGATCTCCCACGTCGGGATGCCGTAGGGAATGCGCGCCATCATCACCACGGGCGAAGTGAAGGGGATGAGCGAGAACCAGAACGCGAGCGGCGAATTGGGGTCGTTGAGCACCGACATCTCGACGATGACGGCCAGAATGATGGGGATCATGATCGGCGTCTGCAACTGCGCGGCGTCCTGTGCGTTGTCGACCGCCGACCCGACGGCCGCGAACATCGCCGAATAGAGCAAATAACCGCCCACGACAAAGAGCAGCAGGTAGCCGAACAGCATCGCCAGATAACCCACGTCGGTAGCCAGGGCGATGGCGCCGAGCGTTTCGGGATCGAAATCGTCCGCCGCGGCTGTCGCCGCACCGCCGCCCTGCTGCAAGGCCGCGGCAGCCTCCATCGCGCCGTCGGGCAGCACATGGGGCATGACCGCCGCACCCGCACCGCAGACCAGCACGGCCCAGATGAGCACCTGCACCACCGCCACGGAGGCCACGCCGAAGATCTTGCCCATCATCAGTTCGAAGGGTCGCACCGACGAGACCACGACCTCCAACACGCGCGACGACTTCTCCTCGATGACGCTCTGCATCACCATGGCGCCGTAGATCATCAGGAACATGTAGAGCACCATGCCGAGCCCCAGCCCCACCATTGCGGCGACGGCCGACGAACCGGACGAAGGCGAACCCTCGTCGTTGCGGACGACCTGCATCTTGACGTCGGTCTTGACGTCGGCCAGAATCCGGTCGAGATCTTCGATCCGGTAAGCGCGCAGCTTCTCGCGTTCGAGCACTTTCGCGATCTGGCCCCGCAGATTCTCTTCGAGCATCATCGACGAAGCGGAATTGGCGTAGAGCTTCACGTCGGAGGGGTTCGCCAGTACGTCGGCGCCGATATAGAGCACGCCGAATTTGTCGATCATCACGCGCCGCGCCGTATCGACGGGCAGGTCCGACGTTTCGAAGCGCACCTCGTCGCTGCTTTCGAGATGCTGCGCCACCAGTCCGCTGCGGTCGATCACGACGATGGTCTTGGTCTGGCCCGAAGCGTAGCGCATCATCAGCGCCGGCGCCAGCATCAGGCCGAGCATCAGCACGGGCATGAGCAGCGTGGTGACGATGAAGGATTTTTTGCGGACGCGCTCGTTAAACTCGCGCGCCACGATCAGCCATATATTCGACATGAAAAATAGTAAATTGTTTACGGTCTGCAACGAGCCGCCCACGGCTCTTATCTCGAAGCCACCCTTCGAGAAGGACGGCTTGGAGGGATTGCCTACATGTCTTTATAACATATTTATAATGAACCGTCTACGGCTCTTATGAAGATGTCGTTCATCGACGGAATCTGTTCGGCGAAGGAGCGCAGCGCCACCGTCTCGTTCGCAGCGGCGATCACACCGCGCAGCGCAGCGTCGTCGGCGACGTGAACCGTCAACGACTGCAATTCGGGAAGCCCCTCCGTCGAGGCGTGCAGCACGACGGCCGCCTCTTCGGCCGGCAGGTCGCCGCCCGACGCCACGACCTCGCAACGGCCAGCGAGCGCACGGCGGAGCGCCGCTTCGTCGCCGCGGTATTCGAGACGGAAAAGATTCTGGCCGTGCCGGCGGCGAATCTCGTCGACGGCACCCGAAAGGATGTTGCGCGAACGGTCGATGAGCGTGATATGGTCGCATACCTCCTCGACCGACGACATGTTGTGGGTCGAGAAGATGACCGTCGCCCCGCGGTCGCGCAACCCCAGAATTTCCTCTTTGAGCAGATTGGCGTTGATCGGGTCGAAGCCCGAAAAGGGTTCGTCGAAGATCAGCAGTTCGGGTTCGTGCAGCACCGTGACGATAAACTGCACCTTCTGGGCCATGCCCTTCGACAGCTCCTCGACGCGACGGTTCCACCACGACGCGATGTCGAACCGGTCGAACCACACCCGCAGGCGGCGCACGGCCTCGGCACGCGACAGCCCTTTGAGCCGTGCGAAAAAGAGCGCCTGCTCGCCCACCTTCATCTTCTTGTAGAGGCCGCGCTCCTCGGGCAGGTAACCGATGCGCTGCACGTCGGCGGACGCGAGAGGCCGTCCGTCGAAGAGCACCCGCCCTTCGTCGGGCGCCGTAATGCGGTTGACGATGCGGATGAGCGTCGTCTTTCCCGCACCGTTGGGCCCCAGCAGTCCGTAGACCGAACCGCGCGGGATGTCGAGCGACACGTCGTCGAGCGCCGTATGGCCGGAGTAGTGTTTCGAAACATGTTCGACCCGCAATAAAAAATCCTCCATTTGGCGATAAATTTCGACAAATATAGCGAAAATCGCCGAATATCGACCGCATACGCAGCGCGACATCCGCTCCGACACGAAAAAAAATGCGACTATCGATCGCACGGCCGAAAAATGCACGAATGCATCGATTCGGCGGCGATGGCATCGAATCGGCGACAAATCATCGTCTGAATCCCGCAACCGGCCTATAATCCGACATTTCAGGCCGATACGATTCGGAAGAAAAATTGCGCGGAGATTTGCTCTTTTTAAAACGAAAACGTATTTTTGGAGACAACAAACAAAATGTTCCACTCTTAATGTTCCACTCTTAAAATTCTCTCTCATGATTAAAAAACAGACATGGATGGCAATCCTTGCCACAGTCGTGCTCCTCGCAGGCGTAGGTTGCGGCGATTCGCCCGAAGAGATCGATCCCGACAAGGGGGGGGGAACCGAACAGGAGGGCCCTGAAAAGCCCGAACCCGAGAAACCTGAACCCGCACCGGCATTCGTGCTTATGCTCTCCGAGGCCGAAGCCATGAATTTCCTCATCTCCGTCGAGTCCGATGATCCTCAACGCAACTACTTCGTCGGCATCACCACACGCGCCGATTTCGACCGTTTAAAAACTGCACAGGCCGTAGCCGAGACCTTGGTCGAACTCGAAAAAGGATACGGCACAATCGACTGGACCACCCCCGACGATCAGCTCATCTACCGCGGCAACAAGACGATCGATGCCGGCAGGATATGGAGCCTCAAACCGAAGAGCGACTATGCCGTGGTGGTATTCGGCGTTGGTGCCGAAGGTGCAATTACGACCGACGTTTTTCATGATTTCATCTCCACGACTGCCGTCATGCCCTCCCAAAACAGACTCTCCGTCAGCGTTGCCCCCGAATCCGCCAACGTCTCGGTGACGACCACCAATGCCGATCCCTACTTTCTGGACTGCATCGCCACCTCGCGCATCGAAGGATACCCGACTGACAAACTGGCCGAGTTTCTCATCGGCAGCTACGGATCCGCCATCAGCGAGTGCATCGAGACGGGCGACGTGACACGTGATTTCACCCGTCTGCTGGAAGAAGACACCGACTACTGCGCCGTAGCCTTCGGCTACCTGGGCGGTTACCCCACGACCGATATTGTCGTCGTCCCCTTCCATACTCCGGGCGGCGAACTCAAACCGCAGGACTGCACCTTCTCGTCAACGGTCGCCGACATCACGCTGCAAGGGGCCACCATCACCATCAAACCCTCGAATCCCGCTACCCCCTATTTCTGGCAGGTCTACAACACGACGCTTATCGAAAGCTACCGCAAGGGAGCCGGCGTCGCACAACTGATGGCCGACGGACTGGCAATTATCGCCGAAGCGCTCTCCGAGCAAGCCGGCATCGAGATCACGCCTGAAAAAGCGGCCGGCATGGTCACCAAAACCGGAAACGACAGTTTCGTCTACACCACACTCGACCCTGCTACGGAATACTGCGTTATGGCCGTAGGACTCGATAACAAAGCCCGCCAGACGACCGAAGTCTACATCTCCCAGCCCTTCAAGACGCTTGCTCCGGGCGGCGATGTCTTCGCCCCTATGGAGTGTACGATCACCGTCAACGGCATGACCGACGACGGTTTGAGCGTCACGGTATCTCCCGCCGACAAGCAGATGACCTATGTCGGCATGGCCGGTGAAGCCGAATATTACGCCGAATTCGCATCTGACGCGGAGTACCTGACCGATGATCTGCTGCTATGGACCGAAATGGCCGCCGGCGAACAGATGTCCCTCGTAGAACTGCTTACGGAGTACGGTTTCTTCCTGCAAGGCGATCAAACCTATATTTTCCCCGAAAATTTCACACCCGGCAATCTCTACTTGGCATATACATACGGACTGAATCAACAGGGAGAGGTGACCGCCGGAATGCAGAAAACCTTCTTCACGATCGATGAGCAGGGAAAAGCGCATCCTGCCGCCGCGCCGGCCGTGTCGAATGTCCGCAAGCTGCACAGATCCGACCTGCGTCTTGCCGCATACAGCTACATACCCGATGCTACCCGGCCGGCCTCGCCCTTTCTGAACGCATGGACGAACATCGCGCCCAAACGCACCGTCGGACTATTCGAATAAAATTCCCTCCCGATTCCCGCAGCCGAAAACGAAACTCTGGCTGCGGGAATTTGTTTTTCAGGAAAAAACGCTATCTTTGCCGCACGAAAGCAAGCGCCGAGGGGGCCCGCTGCAACGCGGGCCTGAGCGACGCCCGAGGTAACAACTAAAAAACAAAAAATTTATGCAGACTCTCAAAATCGAGGCAACTCCGCGCGCCGACTTCGGCAAGAAAGCCAGCCGCGCCATCCGCCGCGAGGGCCAGGTGCCCTGCGTCCTCTACGGAGGCGGCGAGACCGTATCGTTCAGCGTAGACGCCAAAGCGCTCAAACCGCTGATCTACACCCCCAACTCCTATATCGTCGAGCTGACGATCGGCGGCAAGACCGAAAAGGCCGTAATGCGCGAAGTGCAGTTCCACCCCGTGCGCGAGGAGATTCTCCACATCGACTTCTACCGCGTGCAGGAGGGCAAACCCGTGGCAATCAGCATTCCGGTGCGTCTGACCGGCAACGCCGAGGGCGTGAAGGTGGGCGGCAAGCTCGTCCTCTCGACCCGCAAGATCTTCGTCAGCGGCCCGGTCGACAAACTGCCCGACGAGATCACCGTCGACGTGACGACGCTGGGCGTGGGCAAGACGATCTTCGTGGGCGACCTCAAATCGGACGACCTGAAATTCCTGACCCCCGCCACCACGGCCGTTTGCGCCGTTCGCGTAACGCGTGCTTCGCGCGGCGCCGCAGCGGAGGCCGCCCAGTAGCCGTCGCTCCGGAACCGAAACGATTGTCGAAACCGATAAATTCCGGACGATGAAATACCTCGTTGTAGGACTGGGGAACATCGGCGCCGAATACGCCGACACCCGCCACAACATCGGATTCAAGGTGTTGGATTGCTTAGCCGAGCAGTCCAACATCGCTTTTACGACGGGCCGTTACGGCGCGACGGCCGAACTGCGCTACAAGGGACGCACGCTCGTGCTGCTCAAACCGTCGACCTACATGAACCTCTCGGGCAAAGCCGTCCGTTACTGGATGGAAGCCGAGAAGATCGCGCCGGAAAATCTGCTGGTCGTGGTGGACGACATCGCACTCCCTTTCGGGACGCTGCGGATGCGGCCGAAAGGCAGCGCCGGCGGTCATAACGGGCTGAAAAACATCACCGAGCTGCTGGGCACGGAGGCGTACGCCCGCATCCGTTTCGGCATCGGCGGCGATTTCGCCCGCGGGCATCAGGTGGACTACGTGCTGGGGTCGTGGTCGGACGAAGAGCGCAAGGCGCTGCCCGAGCGGATGAAAGTCTTCGCCGAGGCCGTTCTCTCCTTCGCCACGATCGGCGCCGAACGCACGATGAACCTCTACAACAAGCGGTGACCCGCCCCCGTCGTCATCCGTAAAAATCCCCGGCTCGCAAGGAGTCGGGGATTTTCATTTTCCGAAACGGATGTTACCGTACCCGCACCAGACGCGGCTTGGCGGCAGTGGCCGGAGGCGTATCCGAACCGGCCTCGGTCAATACGCGGACCGACGTGAGCGGCGTGGTAATCACCCCGTCGGCCGTACAGCCGTAGGCATAGACCACATAACCGGTCGAAGCCCACAGATTCTCGGCCTTCATTTCGATGTCGCCCGTCAGCAGCTCGTCGGAGAGCGTCCGGCCCGCTTCGAGGTTGTATTTCGTCCAGAAGAGGTCGTCGGCCGCATACTGCATGTCGGTTTCGAACTCATAATAGGTCGCACTCTTGTCGAGGTGGCAGATATAGGTCAGGTTCTTGTTCGACGGCGTGACCTTGATCGAGAGATTCTGACGCGATACCGTCACGTCGAGGTCGAACGTGCACTCCTCGGTCGGCGTGAAGGCCGGCGTGCGGAACTCCTTCTTCGCCACGTCCGTGCGCAGCTCCTTGCCGTCGACGCCGAAGACGATCAGGCAGTAGTCCGTCTCGGCGACCAGCGGACGGATCGCCTCGTTGGCCAGTTCGTTTTCGCGGATCCAGGCGCGCGGAACGACCTGCCGCTGCGTACCGCAGGAAGAAAGATCGGTCCACTTGATCGTCGTCGGATCATTCAGGTAGAGTTCGTCATAATAACGATTTTCATACTCCTTGACATAGGCGGCGGCCACCTCCGCGTCGGTCAGAGGCTGCCCCTGCCCGCCGGTGAAGGCCGACTTCTTGACGATGCCGTGGAAATAGTGCAGGTCGTCGCTCGGCACCACACTGTACCCGGCGCCGTACCACGTGATGTTGTCGACCGTGACGCGGTATTTGGTATTGACCACCACCGGCGTAGTCGTCTTGAAGGGAACCTTCATTACGGCGGTATTGGGTATCAATGCGGTTCCTTCGCTGTTTTCCTCCAATCCGAAGGCGATCAGATAATAAGACGCACCGGCCGCGAGCGGCGTCGCGTCAGGCGTGGTATAGGTAGCCGTTCCCTTCGACATCAGCGTCTCTTTGTAATAATCCCACATTCCATACTGAACATAGAAATCGAACATCGCTTTCAGTTCGGCGACGACGGCCGCCTCGCCCTTTTCATCGAACGTCTCGGCATCGTAAGCCGAAACATAGTAATAGATCGAAGCGTCCTTCGGCGTGACGGTCGCCGTGACGCTCTTGTCGGTCACCTCGGTGATGTCGATCGTGAAGTCGTCGCCCTCGGTCACGCCGGTCTGGCTCTTGTCGACCACGACGCCCAACTTGGCCACCGAGCTGCGCTCCGCACCGTCGAAATAGATCACGGCCACCGTGCCTTCGGCCTCGAAGCCCGCAGCGTCGGCCGCCGGAGCCGTCACGCTCAACACGTCGTCCTTCAATGCCACGCGCCATCCGTCGGGCTTGGTGAGAATCGTCTCCGCCACGCCGGCGCTCTCGATCTCATAGGTCTTGGTCTCGCCGTAGACGAAGGGTGCCACATCGGGAGCCTTGCGCAGGATCAGGTAGAAATCCGTCCGCTTCGCGACCGTGATGACCGACCCGTCGGTCAGCGTGAAATAGACGTTGCCGTCGTCCTGCGTCACGGCGCTGAAAAACGAGTCCTGAATCGACGATCCGTCGTCCGTCACGGCCTTCACCGGCTCGCCCGCGGCATTCGTGATCCGCTCCCACGTATCTCCGCCGTCATAGCTCGCCACCCAGTAACCCTCTTCGTCGACCGACAGCCGGGGGGGGGTAACTTCGGCCGTCACGCGCAGTTTCTGCCCGTCGACTTCGAGGATCGTCGTCTTTCCGTCGATCGTCTGCGCCCAGTAGTAGACGCCGTCCTCCTCCTTCACGCCGATCACCGGAGCATCCTTGCCCGCGGCGCCGTCCTCGCCGTTGGCAATCACCGCTTTCGTGTCGTCCGAAAAGTAGATCGTGTAGCTTTTGCCGTCCGTGCCCGGCTCGACCTTCACCACCGAGACATTGCTCTCCAATTTCCTGACCAGCGCATCGATCGTCGTGATTTCGCCGTTGAGCTTCGTCAGCTGCGTTTCGAGTTTCGCGACGCGATCCCGCAGATCGTTCAACCCCGTGCGAAGCTCCGTGTCGTCGTAATCGTCCGAGCACCCGCCCAGCACCACGGCCGCGAGCGTCAGACCCCATAGGATAAAATGTTTCATAAACAGTTGAGTTAAGTGAATAAATAGGGTTTCTTTCATCTCTTCGCAGGCAGTATCCGCCCCGCAGGCAGCGGGCCGTCGAGGGCGATGAGCCGGCCGCCCTCCGGCGTCGGCTCTTCCGATAAAGATACGCTTTTTTCCGCAGAGATGCAAGCCGCACGCCGGCAGCATGTTCCGGCACGGAATAACGATCCGAACATTTTAAGCCACAAAAGGTTGCATTCCATCGGGAAAATCCGGGGAAAGCCTTCATTCCGGCAGAAAAATCCCCGAGAAGCATTCCGAACCGATTTCCCCGAAAAAGCGTACGGCCGCGGCTGCGCATTGTTCTCCGGCATGGATTTTTCGGGAGGAACACCTTCGCCCGGAATCAGTGGCGGCGCAGCGAGACGTAACGCTCGATCTGCCGGTCGCACTCCCGGCGCAACTCCTCCAACGTCCGGCCGTAGGCCGGATCGGAGGCGAGATTGACCGCCTCCTCCGGATCGGCCGCCAGATCGTAAAGCTCCTCCCAACCCGGGATGAAGCGGTAACGCATGTATTTCCACCGCTCGGTGCGGATTCCCTCGCTCGAAGGGATTTCGTCCAGCTCCCAGAGATGTTCGCACAGGAACGCTTCGCGGTCGGCGGCCGGCGCCTCGCCGCGGGTGTAACCCAGCAGGCTGACGCCCTGATAGGCTTCGGGCACGGCGACGCCCGCCGCATCGAGGATCGTCGCCGGAACGTCGATATTGAGCACCATGTCCTCCACCTCGCGGGGGTCGCGGCCGCGCGGGTCGTAGATGAGCATCGGCACCCGCAGCGAACGGTCGTACATCAGCCATTTGCCGGCCAGCTGCCGCTCGCCGAGGAAATAACCGTTGTCGCCCATAAAGACGATGATCGTATTGCGGTCGAGCCCCCGCTCGCGCAACACCTGCCGGATGGCCCCCACCTCGCGGTCGACCTCCGAGATCATGCGGTAGTAGCCCTTGACGCTGTGCTGGTACTTCTGCGGCGTATCGTAGCGCCACGTCCAGCGCACGCGGTTGTAGCCCCTGCGCACCGCCTCGGGCAGCTCCTCGAAGTAGCGGTCGTCGGCCAGCAGCGGCGGCGCGACGGTCAGGTCGCGGTAGAGCGAATCGGCCCACGGCTCCCAGAAATACTGCTCCGGTGCGGGATCGTGGGCATGCGGGGCACTGAAACCGAGCGACAGACAGAAGGGCTTCGACGGATCGACTTCGCGCAGGAATCGCTGCGCCTCGTAGCCCGTATAGCGGGTCAGGTGTACCGTATCGCCGTCGATCGTCTTGTAGAAATAGCCGCGGCGGTCGGGGAATTTGCCGCGGCGGTCGTAGAGGTCGGCCGCGTCGAAGAGCCGCTGCGCACCGGGATAGGTGACGCCGAACTTCCCGAAATAGGCGGTCGTATAGCCGCTCGCACGCAGCAGGCGGGATAGGACTGCTGCATGTAAGGCTCTTTGAGCGGGCCCTGCCGGAAGGTGTAGCCGTGCGTGCGCTCGTACATGCCCGTAAGCAGCGACGCGCGGCTGGCGGCGCTGATCGGCGTCGTGACGAAGGCGTTGCGGAAGCAGACCCCTTCGCGGGCCAGCGAGTCGATGTGCGGCGTGCGGACGATCGGGTTGACGTATCCCACGGCGTCCCACCGCTGGTCGTCGGTCAGAATGAAGAGGATGTTGGGGCGCTGCGCGGAGGCGGCTTGCTGCGCCTGCGCGGCACCTGCGGCCAGCAGCGGGCCAGAGCAGGCTGCCAGCCGGTGCAGAAGGAGGGCTTTATCGGTCATCGGCCGGAGTGTCGAAGTCGGGGTGTCACTTTTCGCCGCGGGCGCGCAGGAAGGCGGCCAGTTTGCGCACGGCGCGGCCGCGGTGCGACACGGCGTTCTTCTCGTCGGGCGACATCTCGGCGAAGGTACGGTCGCAGCCGTCGGGCACGAAGAGCGGATCGTAACCGAACCCCTCGGCTCCGCTCTCCCGTTCGACGATGCGCCCCTCGACGACCCCTTCGAAGAGGTGCTCCTCGTCGCCCACAAGCAGCGAAATGACCGTGCGGAAGCGTGCGCGGCGGTTGGCCACCCCCTCCAAGTTGCGCAGCAGCAGGCGGTTGTTGGCCGCGAAGTCGTGTCCGTCGGTGGCGTAGCGCGCCGAATGCACGCCCGGCGCGCCGTCCAGCGCCTCGACTTCGAGACCCGTATCGTCGGCGAAGCAGTCGAGCCCCGTGCGGGCGCGCAGGTAGTGCGACTTCTCGGAGGCATTGCCTTCGAGCGTCGGCTGGTTTTCGGGAATCTCCTCCTCCACGCCGCACATGCGCGGCGTCACCAGTTCGTAGGCGTCGCCCAGCACGGCCTGCACCTCGGCGAGCTTGTGGGCGTTGTTGGTTGCGAATACGATCTTCATGAGCGATGCGTTTAACGCGGGATTTCGAGCTGTTGCAGCTCGAAGTCGACCGCGATCTTGTCGATGATGAGTTTCACCAGCCGGTCGATCTCCGACCCTTCGGTATAATCGGCCGCACAGACGTGGTTGACGCGGTTGTCGCGGATGAGCGACGCCAGGTCCTTGCGCCCCACCTTCGCCGACGCGGGGTTGTAGACGGCGATCGAGTGCCCGCCGAAGTTCTTCACCAGCCGCATACAGGGAATGTCGGTCGTCCCGTCGCCCACGTAGATCATACGGCTGAAAGGCACGGGACGTTCGCGCTCCTCGATATACTGATTGACCAGCTTGCAGTCCGACACCGACTCGACGCCTTTGTTGATCTTGAAGATGAACTGCGTCTTGTTGGTGTAGTTGACCGCCACGGCGGGCCAGTAGGCGATGCCGTCGACGTCGTAGAGAAACGAACAGGCATAGATCTTCCGGAACTCGGACGCGATGGGCGTCCCCTCGATCATCTCCTTCAAGCCCGACGAATTGATGTAGTGCAGCACGCGCACGCCCCGCGCGGCGGCGTAGGCGTTGATGCGGCCGAACCACTCCTTCACGCCCGGAAAGAGCCGGATGTTGCGTCCCGACTCCTGGAACGCCTCGCGGCGCAGCGACAGTTTGCGCGAGCGCGCCGCTTCGAGCATCTTGGCCATGTAGGTGAGCGTCATGTCGGCGTCCTGCTCCTCGGCCAGCGAATTGGCGTCGTTCCAGAACTCCCTGTTGCTCTGGCCGACGGCGGGAATGAAATCGTACTCCTGCATGTTGCCGGGCGCCAGCGTACCGTCGAAGTCGTAGATCAGCGCCGCCGTGATTTTGGGTTCTTGTGTCATATAGTCGTCGAATCGTTAAACCATAGGGTCGTCAATAGTGGATTCCGCGCGGACGGAACATCGCATAGCCGAAATTGAAGGTCAGGAAGAGGTTGTCCCAGTTCTTGACGTTGTACTTCGTCAGCGAGAGGCTGATCGGGCCGATGCCCGTATGATAGACCAGCGACGCGTCGACGATGTAACGCATCCTGTCGTCGGTCGGTCGGAACCGCTCGGCGAACATCGCGTAGATGCCCGTCCGCAGGAAGAACCGGTCGCTGAAATCGAAGGTCGGCATCACGCTGACCGCCGCATAGCGCTTGGCGCGGTATTCGGGCATGTAGACCGTCTGCGAATGGAGCGTAGGCCGGTAGGCCGGCATCAGCATGCGCGTCACCTTGTCGTTGCTCAGCGTGGGGATCGTCGTCACGACAGCCTCGGCGCCGTAACCCAGCGAAAACCATTTGCTGCCCGAAATCTGGAAATACTGGTTCCACACGATGCGGGCGCCCCACCACGAGACATCCCGCTTCGACTTGCGCAGCCGCTGCTCGTCGCGCGAATAGGGACTCGGCACGAAACGGTCGCGGCCGTAGAGATAGATGCCCGACAGCGAGAGCGACGTACCGGAGTGCGGGAAGATCATCCTGTCCAGCGAACTGCGCCGCAGCTCGATCTTCGGCGAAATGTAGTTGAGCGTGGTCAGATCCTCGTAGTAGTTCTCCTTGTAGGAGGCGCGGTCGAGGCTGTAATAGTAGCGCTCCTGTCCGCCGTTGAGCCGGATCACGAAGGCGCTGCGGTGCGTGACCGGAAAGCCGAATCCCAGCGAGAGGAAGTTTTCCAGAAACTTCATCGACTCGGTGTTCGACACCGACGTGAGGTTGCCGAAATTGCCGTTCTTGTAGTTGCGGGCCGTGAAGTTGTACGAATAATCGACGAACAGCGGCCGCCAGAGGAAGAAGTCCGTCCGTCCGCCCAGCATGACGGCCGACGACACCGGCCCGAGGAACAGGTGGGTGTAGTAGCGGTTGGCCGCATGGCGGATGCGGTGGTATTCGAACCCGACGTAGGCCTGGTTGAAGGCCGTCGACGAGATGTTACCGCCGATCAGGATTTTGTAGTCGGGTTTGGTCGTCAGCCGGAAATCGATGCCGTAATAGCCCGACTTCGGATCGTAGCGCATATAGGGGTATTCGGTGGAGAAATTGCCGTCGGCCAGCACCGAGAAGTATTTGTCCTTCACCCGCTCGAACGAAAGGATCTTCGGTTCGCCGTCGTGCTGGTGGTCGAGCTGCATGTTGTCGCGCACGTAGGTCGTCTGGGCGGGATTCAGCCCCTCGATCGCGTAGCGGTTGAAAAGCAGCTCGGGGCAGCGTTCGCGGAAGGCGGCGCGGCGGCGCAGCGCCTCGCCCCGCGACATGCGGCGCGGAACGGCGCTTTTGAGCGAGTCCATCAGCGCCATCGTATCGTCATAACCCGACTGGATAATGGCGTCGGCCTGAGAAAAGTCGAGCATCGAAACGTCGACCGCCCGCTCGATAAGCGTGCTGCGGCCGGCCGGCATGTCGTAATCGGTCTTCTCCATGGTGAGCATCCACACCTGGTCCATGATGCTCTTGGCGTTGGGCTCGGTGTTGCCCGACGTGCATTTGCTGCCGATCAGGTAGTCGGGACGGAAGGTTTCGTCGAGGGGTTTCCACGGAAAATTGTCGTAGATACCTCCGTCGTAGAGCAGCATCGAATCCTTCTCGATCGGGTTGAACGCCAGCGGAATGGCCATCGAAGCACGCACCGCTTCGCCCAGGTCGCCCGTTTTGAGCACATAGGGTTTGCGCGCCACCAGGTCGCTGGCCACGCACCGGAACGGCACCATGAGCCGGTCGAAATCGCCGCCGGAGGCCGTCGAAGCCGGCGTCAGCAGTTCGGCGAGCGCCAGATCGATCTGCGACGACGAAATGAGATGGCTCGGCAGCACCAGCCGCGACTTGTTCTTGGCATCGCTGCGCTTCTCCTCGTCGCGCAGATTGAGCCGCAGCGTAAGCATCGAGGGCTGATCCTGCATCTGGCGGTAATAGGAGGCGTAACGCGAATCGATGCGCCCCGAAACCCACTCCCTAACCTGCCCCGAATCGACGATCGCGCGCATCTCCTCCGGCGAATAGCCCGCCGCGTAGAGCGCCGCGATGATCGAACCCATGGAGGTTCCGGCGACGTAATCGATCGGAATCTCGTTCTCTTCGAGCGCCTGGATCACCCCGATATGGTAGAGTCCCTTCGCCCCTCCGCCGCTCAGCACGAGCCCGACGCTCTGGGCCGACGCCCCCGCGGCGAGGAGGAGTGCAACGACGACAAAAGCGAGCGATTTGCGCAACATATCTCAAAAAATTTATAACTTTGCATTTTATATAGCGTATAAAATTAGGCAAAAAGTATAAAACCGCAAAATATGATTGGCAAAATCGAAGAACTTCTGCGGCGTGTCGAAGAGTTCCGCCCCAAAACGGCGGCCGAAGTCGAAGAGTTCCGCATCAAGGTACTGGGGAAAAAGGGCGAACTGAACGCGCTGATGGAGGAGTTCAAGAGGGTGGTTCCCGAACTCAAACGCGAAGTGGGGCAGCGGCTCAACGCCCTGAAACAGGCCGCCACCGAGCGGGTCGCCGCCCTGCGCGCCGAATTGCAGGAGAGCAGAGCCGACGATGCCGAAGCCATCGGCGATCCGACCCGTCCCGGTTCGGCCGAGCAGCTCGGGTCGCGCCATCCGATTTCGCTGGTGAAGAACCAGATCGTCGAGATCTTCTCGCGGCTGGGCTATACGGTGGCCGACGGACCCGAAATCGAGGACGACTGGCACGTCTTCTCGGCACTCAACTTCCCGCCCGAACATCCGGCGCGCGACATGCAGGACACCTTCTTCATCGAGAAGAACCCCGACATCCTGCTGCGCACCCACACCTCGTCGATCCAGGTGCGCACGATGGAGCACCAGCGCCCGCCGATCCGCGTCATCTGTCCCGGCCGCGTCTTCCGCAACGAGGCCATCTCCTACCGTGCCCACTGCATCTTCCACCAGATCGAAGGACTTTACATCGACGAAGGGGTTTCGTTCGCCGACCTGAAACAATCGCTGCTGTTCTTCGCCAAAGAACTCTTCGGCGAACAGACGGCCATCCGGATGCGTCCGTCGTACTTCCCCTTCACCGAACCCTCGGCCGAGGTCGACGTCTCGTGCAACCTCTGCGGCGGCAAGGGCTGTCCGGTCTGCAAGGGCACGGGCTGGCTGGAGATTCTGGGCTGCGGCATGGTCGACCCCAACGTATTGGAGGCCAACGGCATCGATCCGAAGAAATATTCGGGCTTCGCCTTCGGCATGGGCATCGAACGTATCGCCATGCTCAAATACGGCGTGGGTGACCTGCGGCTCTATTTCGAAAACGACGTGCGCTTCCTCCGCCAGTTCGATACCGAGTTGGATTGAAAACGCGAGGGGCAACGCATACGAAGCGCCGCCCCCGTTCCGTTTAACAGCATATGACACCCCCGACGATGCGAAAAACACTCCTTCTGCTCCTGCTCACTGCGGTCTTCTGCGGCGCTTTCGCCCGGAAAACCCCGCAGGTCGCGCCGGCGCCGCAGGTGCCCGACTCGCTCCGGGGATTCTACCTCTTCACCGAAGGGATCAAGCAGGCCTTCATCGAGCGGGACACCGCCGCGGCCCGCGCGTCGCTGGAACGCTCCGTCGAAGCCGATTCGACCTACGGGCCCGCATGGTACGAACTGGCCGAACTGCTGCTTTACAACGATGCTCCCACCGCCCTGCGCCATGCCGAACGCGCCTTCCGCACCGACACGACCGACAAATGGTACCTGCTGCAACTGGGGCAGGCGCAGATTCTCAACGACCGCTACCGCGACGCGATCCGCACCTACAACCGGCTGCGCGAGGTCGACGCGCAGAATCCCGACTCCTACCGCGTGCTGGCGATGCTCTACGACCAGGAGGGGCAACCCTTCTCGGCGATCGCTGTGCTCGATTCGGCGGAGGTGCGTTTCGGCAGGATCGACGCCCTGTCGGAACTCAAACGCCGCCTGCTGGTGGGAACCCGCCAATACGACCGCGCCGTAGCCGAAGCGCAGGCGCTCATCGAAGCCGCCCCCTACAAGGCCGAGAACTATCTGCTGCTGGGCGAGTTGTATGCCCGCCAGAAGAAAGATTCGCTGGCGCTGGTACAATTCGCCGAGGCCTACCGCATCGATTCGACGAGCGTCGCCGTACTGGCCACGTACAGCGAATTCTACAACGAACGGCGCGACTACGCCTCCTCGCTCAACTACACGCGGCGGCTCTTCGCGAGCGATGAAATGCCGCTCGACGACAAGCTCGCCTATTTCGACCGGATCACCGGCGACCGGAATTTTTACAGCACCTTTTACCTGCAAATCAACGACCTGGCTACGACGCTGGCGATGAAATATCCGCACGATCCGCGCGTGGTGAAGCTCTACGGCGACCACCTGATCGCCTCGGGGCAGCTCGACGACGCGCTGACCTACTACAAGACGCATCTCGACGACCTCCCGCCCCGGATCGACTACTTCAACATGGTGATCGACATCGAGAGCTACAAGCAGCGGCCCGACTCGGTGGAGCACTACACTTCCCGCGCGATGAAGCTCTTCCCCGAAAACGTCGACCTCCACCTGCGCAAGGGACAGATGCTCTCCTACGCCAAACGTTACGACGAAGCGCTGATATTCTACAAGAACTCGCTCCGCCTGGCACCGGGTGACTCGCTGCGGGGCGCCGTCTGGGGCATCATCGGCGAAACCTATCACCTGATGGGCCAGCAGGCGTTGCAGAAGCAGTCGGAGGATCGACGGCCCAAAGCGTCGCTCTACGAAAGCCGCAAAGGCCCCGCGGCACGCTGCATGCGCAAGTGCTACGACGCCTACGACCGTTCGCTCGCGCTGCGTTACGACAACGCGATGGTGCTCAACAACTACGCCTATTTCCTCTCGCTCGAAGGGCGCGACCTGGAACGGGCGCTCGCCATGGCGGGACGCGCGATCGTGCTCGAAGAGAACAACCCGACCTATCTGGACACCTACGCATGGGTGCTCTACCGGTTGGGACGTTACGACGAAGCGAAGAAAACCATGCAGCAGGCCCTTTCGCTCGACCGCAGCCAAAGTCCCGACCTGCAACTCCACTACGGCGACATCCTGGCCGCGCTGGGCGAGAAGTTCATGGCCGAAGTCTATTGGAAAAAGGCGCTCGAAGGGGGTTACGACGACCCCGATGCGATCGTCGAACGGTTCCGCCGCCTGAAAGAGGCGGCGCAAACGCCCGCCGCGCCATGACACGCTTCGCACTGATCCTCGGCTTGCTGCTCTGTCTGACCGTTCCGGCAGCAGGGCAAAAGGGCGACCTGCAACGGCAGATCGCCGAGAAGCAGCGTGCCATCGATGCGCTCGAAAAGCAGATCGCACGCGGCGAACAGGAGCTCACCTCGATCAAGAAGGGCAAGAATTCGGAACAGCAGAGCGTGCAGCGGCTCTCGCGGCAGATCGCATCGCGCCGCCAGTTGCTCGACGAAACCGAAAGCCAGCTGTCGCTGCTCGCCGAACAACTCGCCGCGAGCGACAGCACGGCCGGTGCACTCAACGTCCGGCTGGAACGCTACCGCGCCCAATATGCGGCGATGGTACGCGAAGCCTACCGCAACTACAAGCAGAACAGCTACCTGACCTATATCTTCGCCTCGAAGGATTTCGCCGACGTGGCGCGTCGCATCGCCAACATCCGCGGCGTGGCCAAACTGCGCGAAGCGAAGCTGCGCGAGATCGCCGAGACAGCGCAGGAGGTGGGACGGCAGCAGGAGCTACTCGCCGCGCAGCAGCAGGCGCTCGACTCCACACGCCGCAAGATCGACGCCCAACGGGCCCGTTACGAACGCGACCAGCGCAACGCCAAGGCACGCCTGCAACGCATGTCGGCGCGCGAAAAGGCCGTATTGCGCGAAAAGGAGCGGCAGGAGGAGCAGCTCGACACGGCCATCGCCGAATTGCAGAAACTCACCAAGGGCAACAAGGCGGGAGCCTCGTTCTCCACGCGCACGTCGAACCTGAACCTTCCCGTCGAGGGCGGGCGCGTGAAACGCTACCGCGACAACATGGCCGAGATCACGGGTCCCAAGGGAGCGCGCATCACGGCCATCTACGAAGGGAAGGTGGTCGACGTGAAGCGCAACCGCATCACCAACCGATTCGACGTCTACATCGCCCACGGCCAGTACATCACCTCCTACGCCAACCTCAATTCGGTGAGCGTCGCCAAGGGGCAGACAGTGGCCAAAAACAGCGCGATCGGCGTCATCGGCCCCGCGGTCGACATCCAGACCATGAAGACCGAATACAGGCTCGTATTCGGCATCTATCCGCCCGCAGGAGCCAAGAAGATGCGCGCCTCGGACTGTTTCCGCAAATAACCCCGTAAAGACTGCACGACAATGGCTGTACGATACCATACCGACGGATGCTCCTACCGGCTGCCGCAGAAACGGCTCACCGCCGCGTGGCTGCGGCGCGTGGCCGAGCAGGAGGGCTACACGCTCGCCGAGGTCGACTATATCTTCTGCTCGGCCGAGAGGCTGCTCGAAATGAACCGTCAGTACCTCGGACACGACTACTTCACCGACGTCATCACCTTCGATTACAGCGACCGCCGCGGAACACGCACCGTCGCCGGCGACATCTTCATCGACGTGGAGACGGTGGCCGACAACGCCCGCATCTACGGCGCCACGACCTTGCAGGAGATGCGCCGCGTGGTGGTGCACGGACTGCTGCACCTCTGCGGACAGCGCGACAAGACGCCGCGCACCGAGCGGCAGATGCACCGCAAGGAGGACAAATACCTCCGATTCTGGGAGACCCCGCAAAAGTGACGCCGCCGACAGTCCGCGTGCCGCCCCGTCCGACGGGGCGACCTTCCGCACGGCCTGCGCGCGACATTCGCGATTCCGAACACGAAAACCGACAAGATATGACGCTCGACTACGATATTCTGGTCATCGGCGGCGGCCACGCCGGCTGCGAAGCCGCTTCGGCGGCGGCGCGCATGGGTTCGCGCACGCTGCTCCTAACGATGGACATGACCAAGCTGGCCAACATGTCGTGCAATCCCGCCGTGGGAGGCGTAGCCAAGGGGCAGATCGTCCGCGAAATCGACGCGCTGGGCGGCCGCACGGCGCGTATCACCGACCGCACGACACTCCAATTCCGGATGCTCAACCGCTCGAAGGGAGCGGCCATGTGGAGCCCGCGCGCGCAGTGCGACAAAGGCCGTTTTTCGGCCGAATGGCGGCACGAACTGGAAAATACGCAGAACCTCTATATCTGGCAGGATACGGCCGCAGAACTGCTCTTCGACACGGCAGGGGAGCGTCCCCGCGTGACGGGCGTGCGCACGTGCATGGGCGTCGAGTTCACTGCGCGCGCCGTGATCCTCACGGCCGGCACCTTCCTCGACGGCATGATGTACTGCGGCGAAGCGCACGCGCCGGGCGGACGTGCCGGCGATCCCGCTTCGACGGGCATCACCGCATCGCTCGCCGCGATGGGATTCGAAACGGGGCGCATGAAGACCGGTACCCCCGCACGACTCGACGCCCGCACGATCGACTTCGAGGCATTGGAGCCGCAATACGGCGACGAAAATCCGTTGAAGTTTTCGTTTTCCACTGATACACAGCCAGTTAAACATCAAAGTCCCTGTTTTCTGGTCTACACTTCGCCCGAAGTGCACGCCACGTTGCGTACAGGCTTCGACCGGTCGCCGCTCTTCAACGGCACGATCCACGGCATCGGACCGCGTTACTGCCCCTCGATCGAAGACAAGCTGCGCACCTTCGCCGACAAGGAACAGCATCAGTTATTCCTTGAACCAGAAGGAGATAACACCAATGAATACTATCTCAACGGCTTCTCGTCGTCGCTGCCGTGGGAGGTACAGTACGAGGCGCTGCACCGGATCCGGGGGTTGGAGGACGTCCATATCTTCCGGCCCGGCTATGCGATTGAATACGACTACTTCCCGCCCACCCAGTTGCGCCATACGCTCGAAACGAAACTCATCGACGGACTCTATTTCGCCGGACAGGTCAACGGCACGACAGGTTACGAGGAGGCTGCGGCGCAGGGCCTGCTGGCGGGGATCAACGCGCATCGCAAACGGGTAGGGGAGTCGGCGATCGTTCTGCAACGCGACGAAGCCTACATCGGCGTGCTGATCGACGATTTGGTGACGAAGGGCGTCGACGAACCTTACCGGATGTTCACCTCGCGCGCCGAGTACCGCATTCTGCTCCGACAGGACAATGCCGACCTGCGACTCACTCCGCTCGGGCATGAAATCGGATTGATTTCGGAAAAAGACTTTGTGAATTTCGAGCGAAAAAAGTCGTGCGTAGAATCGCTTATTTCCTTCGCCCGCCGCACGAGCGTGCGTGCAGGCGAAATCGACGACTATCTGAAATCAGTCGATTCCGAACCGATGAAGCAGGGGAGGAAGCTCTACGACATTCTGCTTCGCAACGAAATCACCTTCGCCGGCTTGTCCCGCGTCCTCCCCAAGCTCGCGCAACTGATCGAGGAAGAGGGAATGACGACCGAAGCGATCGAAGAAGCGGAGATCCAGATCAAGTACAACGGATATATCCAGCGGGAAAAATTCATCGCCGAAAAGTTGCATCGGCTCGAAAATATCGCCATCCCTGCCGATTTCGACTATCATTCGATGCAATCGCTCACGATCGAGGCACGGCAGAAACTCACGCGCATCCGCCCGACGACGATCGGCCAAGCTTCGCGTATCCCCGGGGTTTCGCCCGCCGACGTGAATGTCCTGCTTGTGAAATTCGGGAGATAACGCCGATCGATCACAAAAAAAACACGAGAGAGGCGAACCTTCGCGGTTCGCCTCTCTCGTGTTCCACGTGGAACAATCCACCAAAGGAGAGTAGGGGGGGGGTGTCTCGACGAAATGCACCGGATAGCGATCCCAATACTCACGATACACCCGGTCATCTGTCCGTCTAAATTCAACTGATACATACGAAAGATAACCGGAAAATTCTTGGGTTGCCACAACTCCTCATAAGAATAACAATAATACATCCCTATGACCTGCATCACCCTTCCGCTTCGCAGATTGCTCACATCGTGCGTCGCCGTAATATAGGGAAGCCCCATACGCCGCAGCAGGTCGACGACAGCCCGACAAGACTCCGTGCAGAACCCATTATGCCAGAACTCTTTGCGAACGCAGTACCCCAGATCATGGCTATCGTCGCCGCTCACATGAATGCAACCAACAGCTAAATCGCTATCTTTCAGGCAAATCGCATAAGACAAACCGCCGTTTCGAATCCACGTCTCGATATACCGGAGGTAAGACCGAGCTTTCGCCATATCTTTTAACGGGAACATCGGCAGAAAGGCAGTGACCTCTTCGTCGCTTAAAAGCATGGATAAAGCGGACAAATCGCCGTCAGAAAAAGGGCGTAAAATCAACCCGCTCGGTCTCAATACGAATCATGATCTCTTGAATTCAATTCATACATGGTATGGAATCACCGTATTTCCCCCAAAAAAAACATGTGGTCACACAAGGAGACCGCATGTTTTCCGTACCAAAATTCGTATTTCCGAAGGTCAAGAGAAATTCATACACTACCTCCCGAAATACGCTCCTTATACTATATACTACTCGACGACCAACGTCCAGCCGTAGGGATCGTCGCAGCGGCCGTACTGAATATCCTGCAATTTGTTGTACATCTCCAAGCAGCGCTTGCCCGGTTCGTCACCGAACTTCCATTCGCGACCCGTTTCCTTGTCGTAGATATAGCCGATAGGCGAGATCACCGCAGCCGTTCCGCAGGCGGCGCACTCCTCGAACGTCGAGAGCTCGTCGACCGCAACGGGACGTTCTTCGACCTTCATCCCCATATCCTTCGCCAACTGCCGCAGACTCTTGTTGGTGATCGAAGGCAGGATCGAGGTCGATTTCGGCGTAATGTAAGTATTGTCTTTGATACCGAAGAAATTGGCGGCGCCGCACTCCTCGATATATTTCCGGTGGACTGCATCGACGAACATCGAATTGGCATATCCCTCCCGGTTGGCCTCCTCGCCCGCTTCGAGGCTGGCGGCATAGTTGCCGCCGCACTTGACATCGCCCGTTCCACGTGGAGCAGCACGGTCATAATCGGGATTCACGATCACGCGAATCGGTTTGATGCCCTCCTTGAAATAGGCTCCGACAGGCGAGACGAAGACGCACACCATGAACTCTTTGGCGGGGTGTACACCCAGGAAAGCACCCATGCCGATCTCCAAGGGTCGAAGATAGAGCGTCGCACCCGTCCCGTAGGGAGGTACGAACCGCTCGTTGGCCTTGACCACCATGCGGCACATCTCGACGAAGGTTTCGACGGGCAGTTCGGCCATGCAGAGTTTGCGGGCCGTCGCGGCGAAACGCTTGCCGTTCTCGTCGGGACGGAAGAGCCGCACCTTGCCGTCGGCGCCGCGAAAGGCTTTCAACCCTTCGAACGACTCGACGCCGTAATGCAGGCAGGGGGCCGACATGTGCACCGAAATATATTCGTCCTGCGTCAGTTCCGGCTCGCCCCATTTGCCGTCCTTGTAGGAGATGCGGACGTTGTAATCCGTCTTGTGATAGTTAAACGGCAACGCCGCCCAATCCACGTTTTCCATAATCTTAAAGAGTTTAAGAGGTTTTTATCCAACGACCGCACCGCTGTTTACCGGAGCCGCCGGTTCCAGCAGCACGAGTTTGCCCGCAGCATCCTCGCCCATGAGGATCATACCGCGCGACTCGATTCCTTTGAGCGTACGGGGTTCGAGATTGACGAGCACCAACACCTGCCGACCGACCAGCTCCTCGGGCGTATAATGTTCGGCGATGCCCGACACGATCTCACGCCGGTCGATACCCGTGTCGACAGTCAGCTTCAACAGCTTCTTGGTCTTGGCGACCTTCTCGGCCGCAAGAATGGTCGAAACACGTATATCCATGCGTTGGAAATCATCGAACGATATACTATCTTTCTGAGGATCAATATTTTGAGACGACTCTGCCGCCAAATTTGCCTCTTTGGTCGCCGCCAGCTTATCGAGCTGCGCCTGGATAACGTCGTCCTCGATCTTCTCGAAAAGCAACTCGGGCGTCCCGATCCGGTGACCGGCGGCAACGAGATCGGTCGCCCCGATACGCTCCCAGTCCAACGGTTCGAGCCGCAGCATCGCCAGTAACTTGGCCGCGGTGAAGGGCATGAAGGGTTCGACGACGATCGAGAGGTTGGCCGTGATCTGCAAGGCGATGTTGAGGATCGTCTTCACCCGTTCGGGATCGGTCTTGACGAGTTTCCACGGCTCGCAGTCGGCCAGATACTTGTTGCCGATGCGCGCCACGTTCATCGCCTCCTTCAACGCCTCGCGGAAGCGGTAGTTCTCGATATTCTGTTCGAGCGTCGCCTTCACCGCCTGCAATTCGGCCAGCGTCTCGCGGTCGTAATCGGTGAGGCTGCCGCATGCGGGAACCTCGCCGCCGTAGTATTTCTGCGTAAGCACCAGCGCGCGGTTGACGAAATTGCCCAGCACAGCGACCAGCTCGTTGTTGTTGCGGGCCTGGAAATCCTTCCACGTGAAGTCGTTGTCCTTCGATTCGGGCGCATTGGCGCACAGCACGTAGCGCAGCACGTCCTCCTTTCCGGGGAACTCCTCCAGGTATTCATGCAGCCATACCGCCCAGTTGCGTGAGGTCGAAATCTTATCGCCCTCGAGGTTTAGGAACTCGTTGGCCGGCACGTTCTCGGGCAGTATATAACCCCCGTGCGCCTTGAGCATCGAGGGGAAGACGATGCAGTGGAACACGATATTGTCCTTGCCGATGAAATGCACCATCTTGGTGTCCGGACTTCCAGTACGCTCCCAATCGGGGGTAAGGTCTTTCGTGGCGGATATGTAACCGATCGGAGCGTCGAACCACACATAGAGCACCTTGCCCTCGGCCACCCTCGACCGGAACGGGGATGCCCCAGTCGAGGTCACGGCTCACGGCACGGGGCTGCAATCCGCCGTCGAGCCAGCTCTTGCACTGTCCGTAGACGTTGGGACGCCACTCCTTGTGCCCTTCGAGAATCCACTCGCGCAGAAATCCCTCGTACTTGTCGAGCGGCAGGTACCAGTGCTTGGTCTCGCGCTTGACGAGCGGCGAACCGGACAACGCGCTGTGGGGTGCGATCAGTTCGTCGGGCGAGAGGGTAGACCCGCATTTCTCGCACTGGTCGCCGTAGGCACGGTCGTTCCCGCAGTTGGGACAAGTGCCACGATATAACGGTCGGCAAGGAACGTCTGCGCCTCCTCGTCGTAATACTGCATCGGAGGTCTTCTCGACGAACTTGCCCTCGGCGTAGAGCTTGCGGAAGAAATCCGACGCCGTTTGGGCATGGACGGGCGACGAGGTGCGCGAATAGATGTCGAACGACATGCCGAGCCGTTCGAACGAACGCTTGATGAGGTTGTGGTAGCGGTCGATGATCTCCTTGGGCGAGACCCCCTCCTTGCGCGCCTTGATCGTGATCGCCACGCCGTGCTCGTCGCTGCCGCAGATCGACAGCACGTCGCGCCCGCGGCGGCGCAGATAGCGCGTGTAGATGTCGGACGGGATGTAGACCCCCGCCAGATGACCGATATGCACCGGCCCGTTGGCATAGGGGAGCGCCGACGTCACCAGATAGCGTTTGAACTCTTTTGCCATATTCTTGAATTTCTCTCTTCGTTTTCCTCTTTTTCGAAATACTATGTGACAAAATTACGAAATCCGCATCAAAAAGCCTAAGAAAAAGAAGAATGAAATTCAAGAGATGAAATAATCATGGTTGCGTGCAGCGCACCGCAGCCTCCTTTCGGCAGTAAAAGGTGGTAAAAACTGCTCCTCGCAGGAAACGCCGAATCGAAGGGGCGGGATTTTTCCCGAAGAATCGATCGGAAAAAAATTACTCTTAGATTCTTTCTTCTTGTGCTTTTGGCTTGATCCAAAAGCACCAAAGATCAAGCACTGCGAAAAGAGCGGGTGACGCCACCCGCTCTTTTTTCGCAGTGCGATCCCGCAGACTGAGGCTTGCTAAAACTGAGTAAAAGGAATCAAAATCATGGTTGCGCGAAGCGCACAATAATCTCCGCATTGCACCGGAGGAGGAATCAGATCGGACAGCGGTTCGAGCGCCCGGAGCGGGTGTGCAAAACAGCGCAGTCTTTTGTGCCCGCTCAGTGAGAACCGCCGTCCGATCCCGACGAAGGTGCCCTGCGGACACTTTTGGCGCCACCTTTTGTCACCAAAAGGTGGCAAAAACTGCTCCTCGCAGGAAAAATCGAATTGAAGTGCGGGATATTTCTGACATGTTCACAGACAAATTCTGCTAAAAATATTCGTTCTTCGGCCACGGCCGAAGCCTCTGCCCCGCGGAGGCCCGCAATATGCCTCTTTCGCAGGTATCGACCCGCAAATAGAGCAGTTCTGCGGCGACCCGGCCGAGCCGTGCGGAAAGCCGAACAGCCGAAGCTGGACCGGACGCACCGCCGCAACAGGGTAAGGAAATCCCGCCGCAGTGTTATTTTACAAACAGACGAGTGCGTATTTCTGAAAATAAATGCGTACATTTGCGGGACGCGACCGGAGCCGCCGGACGAAGACGGCGACCGCCTGCGGATTCCGCCGCATCGGGCAGCGGGAGGCTCCGGCGCCGGCTCGAAACCCGAATTTGACAAGAGAATGGGATTCAACGCATTAAGATATACTTTAAAATTCAACGCATTATGGCAACAATCGATTCTTACGATTTCAAGGGCAAACGCGCGATCGTCCGCGTGGACTTCAACGTGCCTCTGGATGAAAACGGTAAAATCACCGACGACACCCGCATCCGCGGGGCGCTTCCCACGCTGAAAAAGGTGCTCGCCGACGGCGGCAGCCTCGTCATCATGTCGCACATGGGCAAGCCCAAAGGCAAGGTCAACCCCAAGTTCTCGCTGAGCCAGATCGTCGACGCCGTGAGCGAAAAATTGGGCGTGCCCGTCAAGTTCGCTCCCGACTGCGCCAAGGCTGCCGAGGCCGCTGCGGCGCTCAAACCGGGCGAGGCGCTGATGCTCGAAAACCTCCGCTTCTACCCCGAAGAGGAGGGCAAGCCCGTGGGCATCGAGAAGGAGGATCCCGCCTACGAGGAGGCCAAGAAGGCGATGAAGGCTTCGCAGAAGGAGTTCGCCAAGACGCTGGCTTCGTACGCCGACTGCTATATCAACGACGCCTTCGGAACGGCGCACCGCAAGCACGCCTCGACGGCCGTGATCGCCGACTACTTCGACGCCGGCAACAAGATGCTGGGCTACCTCATGGAGAAGGAGGTGAAGGCCGTCGACAACATCCTGAGCGACATCAAACGTCCCTTCACGGCCATCATGGGCGGTTCGAAGGTATCGACCAAAATCGGCATCATCGAGAACCTGATGGACAAGGTCGACAACCTGATCCTCTGCGGCGGCATGACCTTCACCTTCGCCAAGGCGCAGGGCGGCAAGATCGGCAACTCGATCTGCGAGGACGACAAACTGCAACTGGCGCTCGACATCATCGCCAAGGCCAAGGCCAAAGGCGTGAATCTGGTGCTGGGCACCGACTGCGTGGCGGCCGACGCCTTCTCGAACGACGCCAATACGCAGATCTGCCCCGTGAACGACATCCCCGACGGCTGGGAGGGCATGGATGCCGGTCCCGCATCGCGCAAGGCTTTCGCCGCCGCGATCGAAGGCGCCAAGACCATTCTGTGGAACGGCCCTGCCGGCGTATTCGAGTTCGACAAGTTCGCCGAAGGATCGCGCGCGATCGCCGAAGCGATCGCCAAGGCGACGGCCGAGGGCGCTTTCTCGCTTATCGGCGGCGGCGACTCGGTGGCATGCATCAACAAGTTCGGCATGGCCGATCAGGTATCCTACATCTCGACCGGCGGCGGCGCGCTGCTCGAAGCCATCGAGGGCAAGGAACTTCCGGGCGTAGCCGCTATCTGCAAAAAATAATGCGTCCCGAACGCTGATGTCCGAAAGAGCTGTCCTTCTGCCGAAGGCGGCTCTTTCATGTTTAAAACAAAGAACCCAGATGAAAAAAGTCATTCTTTTTGCAACGCTCGCCTGTATGATGAGTTGCAACGACAAAACAGCCAAAACGCCGGCCATCGACCCGTCGAATTTCGACCTGTCAGTCGCCCCGAACGAAGATTTCTACCAGTACGCCACCGGCGGATGGCAGGCCAAGAACCCGCTGAAACCCGAATTCTCGCGCTTCGGCTCGTTCGACGTGCTGCGCGAGAACAACGAGGTGCGCATCAACGACCTCTTTCAGGAGATGACCAAGATCGAGGCCGCGCCGGGTTCGGTCGACCAGAAGATCTCCGACCTCTACAAAATGGGGCTCGATTCGGTACGTCTGAACAAGGAGGGCGCCGAACCGGTCAAGGCCGACCTGGCCGCGATCATGCAGGTCGAAAAGGGACCCGCGCTGACCAAGGCGCTCACGGAGATGATGCTCGATGTGGGCAATCCGCTCTTCGCCTTCGGCGTGATGGCCGACCTGATGGACAGCAACACCAACGCCTTCTACCTCGAACAGAGCGGTCTGGGCATGGGTAACCGTGACTACTACCTCGAAGAGTCGAACGCCGCCTTGAAAAAAGGCTACGAGGAGCTGCTCGCCAAACTCTTCGTCCTTTCGGGCACGGAGGAGGCCGAGGCGAAGCGGGCCGCAGCCGACGTCGTGGCCTTCGAAACCGAACTGGCCCGCGCCTCGTGGTCGAACGTCGAGTTGCGCGACATCGCCCGCAGCTACAATCCGATGAGCGTCGCCGACCTCAAAAAGAGATACGACGCCATCGACTGGGAGGTGCTTTTCGATGAACTGGGCAAGGTACAGGTCGCAGGGATCGACCGCGCCATCGTCGGACAGCCGAGTTTCTTCGAGGGGATGAACAAACTGGTCAAACAGACCCCGATCGAGACGCTGCGCTACTACCTGGCCGCTCAATACCTCACCAGCGCGGCATCCTACCTGAGCGACGACTTCTATGCCGCTTCGTTCGACTTCTTCGGCCGTCAGATGGCCGGCAAGGAGGAGCAGCGTCCCCGCTGGAAACGCGCCATGTCGATCCCCAACTCGGTGTTGGGCGAGGCCGTAGGCGAGATGTACGTCGCCAAATACTTCCCTGCCAAGGACAAGGAGCGGATGCTCGAACTGGTCGGGAACCTGCAGACGGCGCTCGGCCAGCATATCGCGGCGCTGGACTGGATGTCGGACGCCACGAAGGCCAAGGCTCAGGAAAAGCTGGCGGCCTTCACGTGAAGATCGGCTACCCGACAAGTGGAAGGACTATTCGACGCTGGAGATCGACCCCTCGAAGAGCTATTTCGAGAACATCGTGAATGCCAGCCTCTGGTATACGGCCGACAATATTTCGAAGCTCGGCAAGCCGGTCGATAAGGACGAGTGGCACATGTCGCCGCAGACGGTCAACGCCTACTACAACCCCACGACCAACGAGATCTGCTTCCCGGCGGCCATTCTCCAGCCGCCGTTCTACAACCCCGATGCTGATGACGCCGTCAACTACGGCGCCATCGGCGTGGTGATCGGCCACGAGATGACCCACGGATTCGACGACCAGGGCCGCAACTTCGACAAGGACGGCAACATGAACAACTGGTGGACCGAAGCGGATGCTGAGGCGTTCAAGGCCAAGACCGATATCCTCGTGAAACAGTTCGACGCGATCGAGGTGCTGCCCGCCAAGGAGGGCCAGCCTGCGATTATCGGCAACGGCGGCTCCGCTCAGCCTGGGCCGTGCGCGAACAGACCGATACGCTGGCCCTGCGGCGGCATCCCGTGGTGGCGCACCGCTTCGTCGGGGGCACCGGAGGCAACGAAGTCTGGCTCTACGAGGTCGTAGACGGCGGCCACAGCTGGGCCGAGAAGGATATGGACACCTCCGAAGAGATATGGCGTTTCTTTGGCCGGTTCGTGAAATAGCCCGCGGCGGCTGTACGACGACGGGACGGGGTGCGATGCCCCGTCCCGTCGTTTTTGGTGCGGTATTTGGACGACAGCGGTCAACGTCTTAAAATCATACGACTATGAAAAACTGGATTCTGACGGCCGCCGCACTCTTCGTCTTCACGACGGCCGCAACGGCGGCGGCAAACGCTCCCGACGACGACAAACGCCCCGACCGGACGCCCATGAAAGGGCGGATGGTCGAAAACCGCACGGTAAAATTCGATGCGCTGCCCGAAGCCGCACAGGCCTTCATCCGCGACTTCTACGCAAAAGACCGTGTCGAACGCATCCGCTTCGACCCTTCGGCACACCTCTTCGCCTACAAGGTGCGGCTCGACAACGACGATGAAATCATGTTTTCGCAAAACGGTGCATGGACCGACATCGAGAGTGCCGACGGCATCCCGATGAAGCTGATTCCGCAACAGGTCGCCGACTATGTGAAGAACAAATACCCGGGCCAGACCGTCACCGACATCGGGCTCGAACGCAACGGAATTTCGGTACGGCTCGCCGATCAGACGGAGCTGCTCTTCGATTCGGACGAACACAACCTCCGGCAACACATGGCCGGCACACGGACGAAAGGCTCCGGTGACCGCATGATGCGGCACCACGGCAACTCGCGATAGCGCACCGGTTTCTCCGGATGAATCCCCCCGACCTCTGTCCGCAAGCGAGCGCTCCGTCTGCAAATCGTTGCAGACGGAGCGCTCGCTTTATTTCTGCGGAAATCCGGAACGCCGTCGCACACATCCGGCATCCGACCCCATAAACCAGAAACAGTTATTTTAACGTCTTTTTATATTATTTTATATCGTTTTCAAACGAATTCTCATTATTTTTGTTCGAAAACGACCTGAAATGAACACGAAAACCATTCAAGCAAGACTCGCAAAGCGCCTTCTCTGCATCGTCTGCGCCGTCGCGGGAGGATGCGGCGACAGCACTACGCTCCATTACGATCCACAACCGCCCGACGCTTCTGCGCCGACATTGAGCGTCACGCCCGATACGCTGGTCTTCGATGCGGAGGGAGGAACTCTCGTTCTGAACCTCGCGACGACAACCGCCGAATGGAAAATCGAATCGCCGAGCGAATGGCTGACGATAAAAGTGGAATCTTCCGACGGCAGTCCGCACGGCTCGCTCGGAGGAGGTGCCGGTAACTTTTCCATCCGTATCTCCGCGACATCCAATGAAACGGATGCACGGCGCACCGCTTCGATCCGCGTGAGCGGCAACGACGCCGGCACCGTCACGATACCGGTCGAACAGAAGGCTTTCGGAGAGTCCCACACCCCTTCGCTGAGTGTCGAACCCTCCTCGCTGACATTCAAAGCCGACGGAGAGTCGTTCGACCTGGTCGTCACGACCGATGCCGCCGCGTGGACGGCGACCTGCGAAGCCGCGTGGATAACGATCACGAGCGACAACGACGCGACGCTCCGGGCGACAGCCATGCCCAACCGAACGGCTTCGCCGCGTTCGGCGACGATTCTGTTCACAGGAGAAGACGCCGAACCTTTCGAAGTCTCCGTGACACAGGCGGCACACTCCGAATCGTCTTCACCACTCTCCACCCTCGAACGCGACGTACGCCCTTCGCTCGCCGTCGCGAGCGCGACCTTCTATGCCGACGACCGACTGCCGAATACGCTGCGGCTGCTGCAACTGAATCTTTACGGCGACCTTGCGCAGCATGAAATCGACAACTTGATGCTGACGCTGTGCGTCGGCGCCGATACGCAACGGACGGGTGCGATCGAGGGTCGGTATGCGATCGCCGGAGAAGGGAATACGTCGCCCGATTTACCGGAACTCGGCGAAGGAGCGGTCATAGCCGGCACCCTGATCCAGCCTTCCAGCGGCGATCCGCTCTTCGAAGGAAGCTGGTACCGAATGTTGACCAATGAAGCGAACCAGGTACGGCTGACCGAAATGGCTCCCTGTACGGAGGGAGAAATCGTCGTCGAACGCAACGGAAAGAGATATTCGATCGTCTACCGCTTCGTCGACGACAACGAGGCCCGGCCGCATACGATCGCAGGCAGCTATGCCGGTACCGTCGAATTTACCAATCTCGTCCGCGACGTCGGATCATCGCCTCTTTGAGCCCTCTCCCTTACGAATTCACCCCTGCCGCGACATGCTGCGGCAGGGGTGAATCCCGTTTCGGAATACGAACGCGCTACTCGAACGAGAAGACGTAGGGACAATAGGTCAGGACACCCTGCTGCGAAAGCGCGTTGCGGACGTGGCGGTACTCGTCGTAGAGATCGAAAAGCTCCGTGTGTTCGACGTGTGCCTCGACCTGCGCGTTGAGGGCAGCCAGAATGGCGGCCAGCCCCTGCGGCGCTTCGCGCACCTCCTCGATGAAGTACTCCTCGCCCAGGCCGGCCTTGTCGACCGCAACGGCAATGGCGCTCTTCAAGCCGCCGTAAGAGTCGATCAACCCGATTTCGAGCGCATCGACGCCGCTCCATACGCGCCCGCCCGCAATATCGAGCACCTCCTCGACGGGCAGATTGCGTCCTTCGGCGACCAGGTTCGTAAAGGTCTCGTAGACCCGATCCACGCTTTTGAGCATCATGGCGCGCTCGGTCGGAGTCAGTCCGCGGAAGATGCTCAAATCGGCCGAGCGGTTGCTCTTGACCGCATCGACGGTGACGCCCAATTTCCGCTCCATGGCGTCGCCCGCATCGAGCAACATGCCGAATACGCCGATCGAACCCGTCAGCGTGAGCCGGTCGGCTACGATGGCATCCGCCGGAGCGGAGATGTAGTATCCGCCGCTGGCTGCATAGGCGCCCATCGAAACGATCACCGGTTTTTCGGCTTTGAGCAGTTCCATTTCGCGCCAGATCACGTCCGAGGCCAGAGCGCTGCCGCCGGGCGAATTCACCCGCACGACGACCGCCTTCACCCCATCGTCCAGCCGCAGCTGCCGGATCTTCTCCGCCAGCGTATTGCCGTAAATCTCGCGGCCGTAGCCCTCGCCGTCGACGATCTGGCCGTCGGCATAGAGCACCGCCACGCGATCCGCTCCCATGTGCCGCATGTCGGGCCCTACCTGTGCAGCATACCGGCCGAGCGATACGAAACGATACTGACCGTCACCGTCCGCCTCGACACCCGCCTCGGCGAAGAGATCGTTCATCTCGTCCTCGTATTTCAATCCGTCGACCATTCCCTTCGCCAACGCATCTTCGGGCTGGATCGCCGACAGCTCGTCGGCGTATTCGTCGAGCATCTCGATCGTCAGGCCGCGCGATTCGGCCACGTCGCCCGCAATGACGCTCCACATCGAGTGCACCAGCTGCCCCAACTGTTCCCGATTGGCATCGGACAGCTTCGTGAGGATGTAGGGTTCCACAGCACTCTTGTACTTGCAGGCCGTGGGGCGGAATACCTCGACTTTGAGATCGAGCTTGTCGAGCAGCCCCTTGAAAAATAGCGTGTTGACGGCCATTCCGTGCCAGTCGAGCAATCCTTCGGGTTGAAGATAGACGCCGTCGGCCGCCGTGGCGAGGTAATAGCCTCCCTGCCCGTAGGCTTCGTTGTAGGCCAGCACGAACTTGCCGCTCTGCTTGAAGTCGAGGATCGCCGCACGCAACTCCTCCAACACGGCCATCGAGACCGTACCCTGCCCGTTGGGCCGGATATAGATTCCCTTAATGCGGGGATCGCTCTTGGCGGCATCGATCGCGCGCAGCGCCTCGAACAGGGTCACGTGGGGCGTGGCAGTCATCGTACGGAAATCGACGCCGGCGAAAGGATCGGCGGGAGGCGCCTCGACGATGTTCTCCGAAAGGTCGATCCGCAGAATCGAATTGTCGTCGATGCCGGTCGTCGCCGACAGCGCACCGACGATCCCCATGACGAAGAGGCTCCACAACACGGCAATGAGGATATTGCCCACGATGAAGGCCAGCAGGCCGGCCAGAAAGGTCTTCGAAAAATTCATATTCAAACTGTTTTACAAATAATTGTCGAATTTTATGTTTTGTTTTCAACAGTCGTTTTCCCGCCGCCGGCAAGCACCGCTTCCGCCGGTCGAAAACGCCTCGGACGTTCCGCATCGGGATGTCCCGCAGGCAAATATACGCAAAAGCTACCGGAATATTTCGTATCCCGGCCGAAACAATCCGTTTTGCGGCGCTTCGCACTACAACGTTTCGCGTTCCTTCGCCGGAAGAGAATCGCGTACCAGCCGGTAGGAGTTCTCCACCAGCCGACAGACGAGTGCGTCGGATACGTCGCTGCCGAAATAGACGTCGCTCCACATCCGCTTATTCATGTGCCATGCCGGACGCACGCCCTCGTACCGCGCACGCAGTTCCGCGGCCTCCTCGGGCGTCGACTTGACGCAGCAGCGGTCGAAGAGCACGATATTGACGTAACAGAACCACTTGCTCCCGACATAAAAACAGAGCACGTCGCGGCTGTAAGCGTCGTTCAATGCGGTAAACGGCATCTTCTCGGTCACACCCGGCAGCGACAGGCAATACTCCCTGAACTCCTCGATATTCATCGCGTCTTCGGTTTTCGATTTCACTTCCGTCAAATTTACGAAATTTTTCAAACGGCCGCACATACCCGCATCCCTAAAAATATCGTCCCCTCCGGCTTCGCCGAAAAAACTCCCGCCCGACAATGTTCAAATAAATTTGACATTGCCCTCGCTTATCCGTATCTTTGTCGGGAAAAGTCATATTCCGGATACGTTATGGAGCAAAAAATCAAAGCGCTGCTCGCACGCATCGTCCACCCCGAAAGCGGGCGGAACATCGTCGAGAGCGACATGGTGGAGCATATCGACGCCGGCGAAGGCCGCGTGACGGTCACGCTCCGGTTCGAAAAGGCGCGCGACCCCTTCGCCTTGAAGATCAAACGCCAGGTCGAGGAGGCCATCGCCCGAGAGCTCTCCCTCGACCGGGAACACGTCGCCGTCATCGTCCGAGAAGCCGCGCCGAAAGCGGCGCCGGCGGCATCGCAGCATACCTTCACGGGCGGTATCGGCAAGGTGCTGGCCGTCGCATCGGGCAAGGGCGGCGTGGGCAAATCGACCGTCACGGCCAATCTGGCGCTCACGCTGCGCAACATGGGTTACCGCGTCGGCATCCTCGACGCCGACATTTACGGACCGTCGCAGCCCAAGATGTTCGGCGTGGAGGGCTACCTGCCCGATGCCGAACGCATCGACGGCGAGGATTGCATCCTGCCGGCCGACGCGATGGGGATCAAACTCATGTCGATCGGCTTCTTCATCAAACCCTACCGACGCCCTGCTATGGCGCGGCGCCATGGCCACCAACGCCCTGCGCCAGATGATCCACCAGACCAAATGGGGCGGGCTGGACTTCCTGCTCGTCGATCTTCCTCCCGGCACGGGCGGCGTGCATCTGGCCGTCATTTCGGAGTTGAAGGTCACGGGTGCGGTGATAGTCTCGACACCCCAGCAGGTAGCCGTGGCCGACGTCGTGCGCGGCGTGGAGATGTTCCGCAACGAAAACGTCGACATTCCCGTGGCGGGAATCATCGAAAACATGGCCTGGTTCACCCCCGAGGAACTGCCCGAAAACCGCTACTACATCTTCGGCAAAGGCGGTGCACGCGCCTTCGCCGAGCAGAACGACGTGCCTTTCCTGGGCGATATTCCGATCGTTCAATCCGTTATGGACGGATCGGAAGAGGGGCGTCCGGCCGCGGGAACAGATCCGGCCGTCGAAACCCTCTATCGTTCGATCGCCGAAAAAGTTGTTGAAAACATGGCGAAAACCTGTTGAGAAGTTGTGTACAATCCCGCAATAACTCGTAATAAAAACTTAGAGGGTCGAAAAGTTGCAGAATCGCACAGAACACCATGTGTACGAAACTTCGGAAAAAACAAGAAAAAGTTTTGAAAACTTGTTGCGCCGCCCGACCCGCCGGAAGATGAAGGAATGTTGAGAAAAAATAGCTGTCGACTTGTTGAAAAGAGTTACGGACAATTGTCGATTACTTTTGAATTTTCAGTTCAACGATCTACGGTTCAATAATTTGAATGAAAAGAAGGAAAAACAGTAATCGACAAATGCCACTGCGGAACCGGCATAACTTTTTCCGCGGAAAACTTATCGACATTGTCAACAGGCATTATTAATCTTCTTTTTCTTTATTAAATTAAAATTGAATTAAAAAATAAAAACAAAAGATGGTCGATAACCTCCTCTCCCGCATCGAAGAGCTCAAACGCCGCAAGGGAGCCGTGATCCTCGCCCACTATTATACGCTGCCCGAAGTGCAGGCCGTTGCCGATTTTCTGGGCGACTCGCTCGCGCTGTCGATCGAAGCGCAGAAGGTGGAGGCCCGCACGATTCTCTTCGCGGGCGTACATTTCATGGCCGAGACGGCCAAGGTGCTCTGTCCCGACAAGAAGGTGCTCATCCCCGTGCCCGAAGCGAGCTGCTCGCTGGCCGACGGCTGCGAGGCCGAGGCGTTCCGCCGCTTCCGCGCCCGCTACCCCGGCCATACGGTGGTTTCGTATGTCAAATACGTCGGAGGTCAAGGCGCTGACCGATATCTGCTGCACTTCGTCGAACGCCTTGAAAGTCGTGGAGTCGATCCCGGCCGACAGCCGTCCTCTTCGCACCCGACCGCAATCTGGGCGCTTACGTGCAGGAACTCACGGGCCGCGAGAATATGGTGCTGTGGGACGGGCGCCTGCCACGTTCACGAGGAGTTTTCGCTCGAAAAACTGCTCCGGCGCGAGGAGCACCCTGCGGCCCGAGGTCGTCGTGCATCCCGAATGCCGCGCCTATATCACGGCGGTAGCCGATTTCGTCGGTCGACGGCTGCGATCCTCGACTATTGCGGCCGCAGCGACGCCCATGAGTTCATCGTCGTCACCGAAGCGGGCATCCTCGCGGAGATGCAGCGGCGCTATCCCGCAAGACCTTTATCCCGGCGCCTCCGGACGACGAGACGTGCGGCTGCAACAACTGCAAGTACATGAAGATGGTGACGCTCGAACGCATCGCCGCCTGTCTGGAAAACGAGTCGCCCGAGGTGGTGATCGACGAGCAGGTGCGGCGCGCCGCCGAGCGGTCGATCCGCCGCATGATCGAGATCGGCTGACGGCGCGGTGCGGCGGCCCGTTTGCGGTCGTCTTCGCCGTCTGCGGATCGGACAGGGAAAAATAAATGACAGATCAATACCTATGAAAAAATTTTCGATGTTTTTGTTCGCGGCATTCTGCTGCCCTATTTGCAAAAGATGAATATCGCCGACATGCGGGCCAAGGGGTGCGAACTCTCGGCCGAGGAGATTTATGCCGCCGACCGTTCGTCGCTCAAAGATGCGATCGTCATCTTCGGCGCGGGATGTACGGGCGAGGTGGTCTCGCCCGATGGGTTGCTGCTGACGAACCATCACTGCGGCTACGGCGCCATCCAGTCGCTGTCGTCGGTCGAGCACGACTTTCTGAAAAACGGATTCTGGGCGCGTTCGCGTGCCGAGGAGCTTCCCGCCCCCGGACTCGAAGTGCGTTTCGTCCGCCGTATCGCCGACGTGACGGCCGATGTGCTGGGTGCCGTGCCGTCGACGGCCATGGGCGAGGAGCGCGCCGAACTGGTGAAGAAACAGGTCGCCGAGGTGCGCAAACGCTTCGGCAAGGAGTACCCCGGCATGGAGATCTCGGTCAAACCCTTCTTCGGCGGCAACCAGTATTTCGCCTTTGCGATGGAGGTCTACAAGGATATCCGTCTGGTGGGTACGCCGCCCAATTCGATCGGCAAGTTCGGCGGCGACACCGACAATTGGATGTGGCCGCGCCATACGGGCGATTTTTCGATGTTCCGCATCTACGCCGGCAAGGACAACCGTCCGGCGGAGTATTCGACGAAGAATGTCCCCTATCGCGCCGACGAATACCTGCGCATTTCGCTCGACGGGTACGACGAGGGAGATTTCGCCATGATCATGGGGTTCCCCGGCTCGACGCAGCGTTACATGACTTCGTATGAGATCGACCGGATGCTCACGATCACCAATCCGCAGCGCATCTTCATCCGCGGCGAGCGGCAGAAGATCCTGGCCGAAGACATGCTCGCGAGCGACAAGGTGCGCATCCAGTACGCCTCGAAATACGCCCAGTCGTCGAACTACTGGAAGAATGCCATCGGCATGTCGCGCGGCATCGAACGGCTCGACGTGAAGCGCAAGAAGCAGGAGCAGGAACGCGCCTTCCAGCAATGGGCCGAGGCGAACAGCGTAGACGGGGAGCGTTACGACGAGGCGTTGGGGATGATCCGCGACGCGATAGCTGCGAGCAACGAAGCCTATGCCGCACAGCAGTACCTCAACGAGGCGTTGCAACGCTCGGTCGAAATCATGACGCCGGCCTCCTACGTGATCGCCGCGGTCGGCAAGAAGGGCAAGAAACTCGAAGATCCGGAGGCGCTCAAAGAGCGGTTGCGCGGCTTCTACAAGGACTACAACCCCGCTACCGACCGTCGTGTGGCGCGCCGCATGTTCGAACTGGTGATGGAGCATGTCAAGGAGTTGCCCGACGTATTCGTTGCGGCCGAAGGGCAGTTCGACGATCTGGACGCCGCGGTCGATTACCTCTACGACAATTCGGTGTTCGCCGACGAGACGCGGGCGTTGGAGTTCGTGGACCGCTTTTCGCGCGAACGGCTCGACGAAGACCCTGCGGCGCTGCTGTCGCTGTCGGTAACGGCAAGATGCTCGAATTGCAGCAGGCGCAGAAGGAGGCGAACCGCAACTACGCCGACGGACATCGTCTCTATATCGAGGGGCTGATGCGGCAGTACCCCGACCGTGCGTGGGCGGCGGACGCCAACTTCACGATTCGCCTTACCTACGGGCAGGTGCTGCCCTACGATCCGGCCGACGGCGTGACCTACCACTACTATACGACGCTGCGCGGCGTCATGGAGAAGGAGGATCCGAAGAATCCGACGGAGTTCACCGTGCCCGACAAGCTCAAAGAGCTCTATGCCGCGCAGGATTTCGGCGCCTATGCCAACGGGCGGGGCGAACTGCCGGTCGCTTTTCTGGCGAATCTCGACATTACGGGCGGCAACTCCGGTTCGCCGATCATGAACGGCCGCGGCGAGCTGCTGGGGCTGGCCTTCGACGGCAACTGGGAGGCGATGTCGGGCGACGTGGCTTTCGAGCCGGCGTTGCAACGCACTATATCGGTCGATATCCGCTACGTGCTGTTCATCATCGACAAGTTCGCCGATGCGGGATATCTGGTGCGCGAGATGACGCTCGTGCGCGACGGCAAGCCCGTTGCGGAGTGATCTCGGAAAACCTATTTCGAACGGCGGAAGGAAGTCTCCTTCCGCCGTTTTTTCACGGGAAACGGAAAGATCGATCCTGCTTGAACCGTAGATTTGCAGGGGATGAATCATCTTTTATAAAACGTCGCTGTTCCCTGCTTTCCGATTACCGTCGCTTCATCCGCTATTTTCGCAGTGCGATCCGGCAGGCCGGAGGCCTGCTAAATCGAGTATAGAAGAATTACATCGGAATAAACCATCGTTGCGTGGAGCGCACAACAGCCTCCGCATTGCACCGGAGGAGGCAACGGATCGGACAAAGGCTGTCACTGAGCGATCGTGCGACAAGCGGAGTCTTTCGTGATCGCTCAGTGACAGCCTTTGTCCGATCCCGACGGAGGTGCCCTGCGGACACTTTTGGCGCCACCTTTTGGTGCCAAAAGGTGGTAAACTTGCTCCTTGCAGGAAACGCCGAATCGAAAGTACGGGATACTTCCCGAAGTAAGAATCGATTTATTCTGTGCTTTTGGATCAAGCCAAAGCAAAAGATAAACCGCGGCTAAAACATTTGTTTTTTATGATTCCGGACAAAAACAGGATCGAAAACCGGCGTTTTTCATTTTAAATTTTTACCTTTGCTTTCAGATCATAAGATATCTCCAATGAAATCTTAAAACTTTTAGTCGATGTACGGGAAAATCAAGGAATATCTCCAACGGGAACTCGCTGATATCAAGGCGGCGGGACTGTATAAGACCGAACGGGTGATCGCCTCTCCGCAGCGTGCCGAGATCGAAGTCGCGGGCCGCTCCGTGCTGAATTTCTGCGCCAACAACTATCTGGGTCTTTCGGACGACGAACGCCTGATCGAAGCGGCCAAACGGGCCATGGACGAGCGGGGTTTCGGCATGTCGTCGGTGCGGTTCATCTGCGGCTGCCAGGATATTCACAAGGAGCTGGAACGTGCGATCGCCGACTATTTCGGTACCGAAGACACGATTCTCTATGCCGCTTGCTTCGACGCCAACGGCGGCGTTTGATGCGCTGGTGATGGTCGATGAGTGCCACTCGGCAGGCGTGCTGGGCAAGACCGGTCGCGGTATCACCGAACTCTACAACCTGCGCGGACAGGTCGATATCCTGACCGGTACGCTGGGCAAAGCCTTCGGCGGCGCGGTAGGCGGTTTCACCACCGGCCGCAAGGAGATTATCGACATGCTGCGCCAGCGTTCGCGCCCGTACCTCTTCTCAAACTCGCTGCCCCCTGCCGTAGTGGGTGCTTCGATCGAGATGTTCAAGATGCTCGGCGAGAGCGATGCGCTGCACGACAAGCTCGTGAAGAACGTCGAGCATTTCCGCAAGGGTATGATGGCCGCCGGCTTCGACATCAAGCCTACGCAGTCGGCTATCTGCGCCGTGATGCTCTACGATGCCAAACTGTCGCAGGATTTCGCCGCCCGTCTGCAGGACGAGGGTATCTTCGTGACCGGCTTCTACTATCCCGTGGTGCCGAAGGGACAGGCCCGTATCCGCGTGCAGGTTTCGGCCGGCCACACCACCGAGCAGCTCGACCGTTGCATCGCAGCGTTCGTGAAGATCGGTAAGGAGATGAACGTAATCAAATAAGTTTACAACCGACTAAAACGAGTTTTTCCATGCCTAAAGCAACTTTGGACGCTATCGACGGGAAGATTCTCCAGTACCTCGTCCGGAATGCACGCATGCCGTTCCTCGAGATCGCACGCGAGTGCGGGATTTCGGGTGCGGCCATTCACCAGCGTATCCGCAAGTTGCACGATTCGGGGGTGATCCTGGGAAGCCGCCTGATCGTGGACCCCAAGATGCTGGGTTTCGACGTATGCGCTCTGATCGGTATTTGCGTGCAGGATCCGATGTATATGATGCAGACGATGGAGAAACTCAAGGAGATTCCCGAAATCGTGGAGTGCCACTTCATCACCGGAAATTTCAACATTCTGGTAAAACTCTACTGCCTGGACAACGAACACCTGATGAAAACCATTTTCGACGGAATTCTGCGTATCCAGGGCATTTCGACCACCCAGACCTTCATTTCGCTCAACGAGGCTTTCCAACGCCAGGTGAGCATCGATTTCATCCGGGCTGCGGAGCGTTGAAAAGAGGACGGGAATAGGAAACGACGGGACGTGCCTGCGGGTGCGTCCCGTTTTTTATGGCTCCCGGGTCCTGCATCCTTGCGAATCCCGAAAATTGTGACTACCTTGCAGAGGCTATGGAAAATGAGAAAAAACCGACGATCATTCGTCTTACCAAGGAGTTTACATTCGAGGCGGCTCATGCGCTGGAGGGTTACGACGGCCTTTGCCGCGAGATTCACGGCCACTCCTACCGCCTGTTCGTGACGGTCAAGGGGACGCCTTGCGCCGACGAGTCGAATCCCAAGTTCGGCATGGTGATGGATTTCGGAGAGCTGAAACGGATTGTGAACGAACAGATCCTCTCCCGCCTCGACCACGCTTTCGTCATGCGCCGCACGGCCGAAAGCACCCGTGTAGCGGAACAGATCGGCTGTCGCTTCGGCCGCATCGTGCTGGTCGATTATCAGCCTACGTGCGAGAATATGCTCGCGGATTTCGCCGCCCGCATCGAAGCCGACCTGCCGTCCCATGTCAAGCTCCACGCCCTGCGTCTGCACGAAACGGCGACTTCGTTCGCCGAGTGGATGGCCGAGGATAACCGATAGAATCCGATGAAAAAACTCTTTCTTGTCGATGCCTATGCATTGATTTTCAAGTATTATTATGCGTTCATGGGACGTCCCATGCGCAATCGTGCGGGGATGAATACCTCGGTGGTGTTCGGTTTCACGAAATTTCTGCGCGACATCCAGAAACGGCGAACATCCCGACCTGCTGGGCGTGGCGTTCGACCCCAAGGGCGGCAGTTTCCGCCGGGAGATATTTCCCGAGTACAAGGCCAACCGTGCCGAGACGCCGGAGGATATCCTGTTGTCGGTGCCTTATGTCAAGCGGATCGTCGAGGCGATGTGTATTCCGGTGCTGGAGGTGCCCGGTTACGAGGCCGACGATGTGATCGGCACGCTGTGCACAAGGGCGTCGAGGCGGGTTACGAGGTCTTCATGGTCACGCCCGACAAGGACTACGGCCAGTTGGTTTGCGACAACTGTAAGATCTACAAACAGAAAGGCAACGACGGTATCGAAATCGTCGGCCGGGAGGCGATCCGCGAGAAATACGGCATCGAGAATCCGCAGTTGGTACGCGACATCCTGGCGCTGTGGGGCGATGCTTCGGACAATATTCCCGGCGTGCCGGGCATCGGGCGAAAAAACCGCCTGCAAGCTGGTGCAGGAGTGGGGGACGGTGGAAAATATCCTGCAAAACGCCGATCGGATCAAGGGCCGGCAGGGTGAGAAGATCGCCGAGTGGGGCGACAAACTCCTGTTGGCCAAGCGGCTGACGACCATCTGCCTGGACGTGCCGATCGACTTTCGGGAGGAAGATTTGACGGTGTGCGCCCCCAGGATCGACGAGCTGAAGGCCCTTTTCGCCGAGCTGGATTTCCGGATATTCCTGAACGATCTGACGAACCTAGCTCCTGCCGAACCGCTGCCCGAAGGGCCCCGTCAGGCGGCCCAGACCCAGTTGGCGGAGGTGGCGCGTGCGAAGTCCGCAGCCGCTAAAAAAGCTGCGCTGGCGGGGCAGGGAGATCTGTTCGCTCCCGCAGCCGAACCCGGGGAATCCCCGGCATCCGACCGGGGATCGGCGCCGTCCGATGAACAGACGGCGGAAAGCGAGGAGTTCGCCACGGCGCAAACCACACCCCACGCCTATACGATCGTGCGTACGGTGCAGGAGCTGGAGGCTGTCCTGCGCGAAGTGGCGGCCTGTCCGGAGTTTTGTTTCGATACCGAAACGACGGGATTCGACATTTTCAACGACCGGATCGTGGGGCTTTCGCTCGCGGTACGTCCTTACGAGGCGTGGTATATTCCGTTCAATGAATCCAATACGGCCGAATATGCGGCCCTTATCCGGCCGCTGTTCGCCGACGAAAAGATCGCCAAGATCGGCCAGAACATCAAGTTCGACCTGATGGTGCTCCGGCGCCTGGGGCTCGATATCCGCGGCCGCAAGTACGACACGATGATCCTGCATTACCTGCTCGATCCCGAGTCGCGCCACAACATGAACGCCCTGTCGGCTACCTCAATTACCGGCCGATTTAGATCGATTCGCTGATCGGCAAGGGTTCCCGGCAGCTGACTATGGACATGATTTCGCTGGAGCGGGTGGCCGAATACGCTGCCGAGGATGCCGACGTGACGCTGCGCTTGAAACAGGTGCTGTGGCCGAAGGTCGAGGAGTTGGATCTGGCCGGGCTGTACCTGGAGATCGAGGAGCCGATGATCGCCGTGCTGGCCGACATCGAGACGGCCGGGGTGCGGATCGATTCGGAGGCGCTGGCCGAGTATGCCGTCGAACTCAATAAAACCCTCAACGATCTGGAGGGAGATATACGCCGTCTGGCGGACGAGCCGTCGCTCAACATCAACTCGGCGCGCCAGCTGGGCGAGGTGCTTTTCGCCAAGCTGCGCATCGCCGAGAAGCCCAAGATGACCAAAACCAAGCAGTTTTCGACCGACGGAGGAGTACTTGCAGACTTTCGCCCACAAATACGAGATCGTCGATAAGATCCTCGAATACCGGGGCGTGAAGAAGCTACTTTCGACCTATGTGGAGGCATTGCCTCTGCTGGTCAATCCGGCGACGGGCAAGATCCATACTTCCTTCAACCAGGCCGTGACAGCTACCGGACGGCTCTCCTCGACCAATCCCAACCTGCAAAATATTCCCGTGCGGGACGAGTTGGGACGCCGGATCCGGAAGGCGTTCATCCCTTCGGACGATGAGCACCTGCTGCTTTCGGCCGATTACAGCCAGGTGGAACTGCGCCTGATGGCTCACTTGAGCGGCGACGAGTCGCTGATCGCGGCTTTCGAACACGGCGAGGACGTGCATGCGGCCACCGCCGCACGGCTTTTCGGCAAAGAGGTGGCCGAGGTGGACAGCGACGAACGCCGCAAGGCCAAGACGGCCAATTTCGGCATCATCTACGGCATTTCGGCCTTCGGCCTGAGCCAGCGGCTCGAAATCCCGCGTAAGGAGGCCAAGGACATTATCGACGGTTATTTCGAATCTTACCCCAAGGTCAAGGAGTATATGGACCGGGTGGTGGAAGAGGCTAAGCGCGACGGCTATGTTTCGACGATCTTCGGCCGCCGCCGCTACCTGAACGACATCGCGCTGATCGGGGAAACGCCGCTGAGAGAGGGCGTGATGCTCTTGCGGAAGACGGGGCCGTAGTGGCCTTCGGCGTCCTGCGCCACGGCGAGGATATAGGCCTTCGCGTTCCATGTGAGGCCGTAGCGGCGCTCTTCTCCGTCAGGGGTTCCCTGCGTGACGAGGTACTGGATCAGCAGGTCGTCGGTGTAGAGTTCCGTGTCGCCCACGTCGGTGCCCGTGTAGAGCGTGTACCATTTGACGGCGTCGGCCGAATGGAGGACCTTGGCGGGGAGGTAGGCTTTGTTGTTGTAATTCTTATAGGTCACGTCGTCGATTGCGTAAAGTTCGCTGCCGTTGTAGTATTTCTCGAATTCGACGGTGGCGGTAACGGTCGATACGACGGCGGCTTCGGTGGTGAAAGCGGGGCTTACTGCCGGTGTAGCCGTGGCATTGCCTGCGGCGTCGACGCAGGCCGCCCACACGTAGTAGGTCGTGGCGGGTTTGAGCTGCTCATAGTCGAACCACTGGTCGCCGCGCACGCCGATGACCGAAACGACCTCCTCCGGCGTGGTGAAGAAGTCGTCGATCTGGCCTTTGATGTAGTCGGCCAGATAGCTCCGGATGCCCTCGGCGTTACCGCCGTATTTCTTATATTCGGCGTCGGTGACGATGTCCCAGATGTAGCGGACGCTCTTGTCGGAGGGTTCGACCTGAATCGAAGCGCTGCGCGCCGTGACGCCGGAGATGTCGAAGGCGAAGGTGTTGGCCGTGGGATCGCCCTCCGGATCGGTAGTGAACTTGTGTTTGGTCAGTTCGGTCGCAGCCGCTCCGTCGGCATAGCCGAATGCCAGCACATAGTAGTCGGTGCCGGGGACGAGCGTGCCGAAGTCGCCGCTCGACGTAATGGTCGTAGGGCCCGTGTAGGTGAACCATTCGGCCATGGAGCCGTAGAGATTGAGTATCTCGGAGATAATCGCGTCGTCGGTCATCGCATCGCAGACGGCAGCCTCCTTCACCTCGGCGAAGTAGGGGACTTCGGCCGCCAGCGGCGTGATGTCGATGACCGTGTTGTCGAAGCTCTTCTCCTTGACCTCGAAGGTGAAGGCCGCAGGCCCTGCGGGCGGTTCGACGGCGAAGGCTTCGCTCAGGGCGATGTCGCCCGTGAACTCCTTGCCGTCGTATCCCGCTACGACGATTTTGTAGGAGGTGACGGGCGTGAGCGTTTCGGCGATAGTGAACTCCTCGGTGCCGGTGTGGAGCCGTTCGTCGAGGTCGTCGAGCGACGCGATCTGCCTGAGCAGCGTGGCGGTGGGGATTCCCAGCAGCGACGCCTCGCTGTGGATGCCGCAGTAGTAGGTCGCCGTTTCGTCGGAGGGCGTGACCTTCACCGCAGCTCCTTGTTCGGAGGTTTCTCCGAGGGTAATAGTGTAAGTTACAGGCTCTTTTACGGGCGGATCACCCCCCCCCTCGGGGTCGGGGTCATTGGTTTCGGAACAGCCGCCCGAAGCGGATAACAGGATTGCGGCCGTGAGAAGCCGGAGCAGAGAAAGCGATTTTTTCATATTGAACATTGAATAAAGGGTGAGAAATGTTCCATAAAGGTAAGAAAAAATATCGGAACGAAAAGAGAGAAATCCCGGAATCGGGCGACTCGGGGATTTCTTGGTTAGGTTAGTTAGGTTAATGAGATGCGGAGATTTCCGCTTTGTGTAAGACAAAAATAAAGAGGATTTTTCAATAATCCAAATATTTCGTAATGAATTTATCGATAAATCCGTTCTTTTCCGACAAATCGTATCGAAATTTTTTAAATACGGATTAAATTATAATTTTTTAAAATCTGTTTCGGCAGCGTGCCGGCGACCTTCGCCGAGCGTGGGAAGACGGCACGCTCGGATACGCGCAACGGCCGGGAATCATCGTTCCCGGCCGTTGCGCTCGATTTCGTGTGTTTCAGGCTTTCGCCGCTGCGATTTCGGGAGTAGGCTTCAATTCGGCATTGTGCCGGCTGCGATAGGTCGCCGGCGTCATCCCGTATTCCTTCTTGAAGAGCTTGATGAAATGCGACGTGTTGGGGAACGCGCACTCGCTGCCGATCTGCGAAATGGACTTCGAGGTCGAGATCAGCAACATGCGCGCGTGCATGAGCCGCTGGCGGATGAACCACTGGTGCGGCGGCATCAGGAACACCCGTTTGAACTCCTTCTTGAACGAAGTGAGCGACCGGTTGCAGAGCGCGGCCAGTTCGTCGATCGAAATATCGTCGAAGATGTGGTCGTACATCAGTTGTTCGAAATTCTCCTTCGCCGTGTCGATGTTGCCGAGGATCTTGCTGCGCAGACAGCATTCGTCGTGCGAGACGATCAGGTAGACCAGTTCGGTCATCTTGATGTTTTCCGCCGTTTCGTCGTGGAGGAACCCTTCGCCGCGGAGGTAGTTGGCCGTATTGCTGAAAAATCCTTTCAACAGTTGCCATGCCGGCGTCGAAACGGCGTTGGCGCCCTGGCATTCGGGACATGCGTGGTTGTAGGAGATGTTCAATCCGTAGGTGAGATTGAGGTACATCAGGATCTTGTGCAGATCCGCCGGTTGGTAGTAGAAGAGAATCTGTTCGAAGGTATTGCTTTCGTCGGGCACCTCTTCGGTGTAGTGCGTGCCGATTCCGAGGAAGAATACGTCCCCTTTCGAGATAGTCTGCCGTTTGTCTCCGTTATAAATGTGCTTCTCTCCGCGGACGATATATCCGATCGCATAACGCGACAGCGTGTGCGACTGGACTCCGTTGTGGAAATGCTCGACGAATTTCACGATCATCGGTAAACCGGAGCTGTGGCGTTCGTAATTTGCCATAAGATTTAATTTTAATTACAACTACTTAAAAGAGGCTCTCCATATGCTTGCAAGACAAATGTATAATAAAACATTGTATTATACAATGCGTAATTGTACAAATGTATCGCCAAACGATACAAAAATCCATATTTGCTACTATTGAGACTTTTCGTGTCTCTATATCAGGCCGAGAACGAGGCTCAGTAAAATAAGAACCGTATAGAACATCGATGCGGCCGCACTGTTGAATTTGGTCAGCACGACGGGGATGAGCGTAGCCGCGGCCGGTGCCGCAAGGGTCAGTGTAACCGGTGAAGAATACGGTACAAAATAGATGCCGGCCACGACGCACAAGACGTATAAATTGTAAAAAAGGATATTACGCGGTTTGGTTTTCAGTGTACGGATATCCAGCAGGACACCGGCGGCAGAACAGATCAGCAAAAAGAAAATCACTCCCCATGCGATGAGCGAAAAGAGCGTATTCCCGTCGAAAAATCGGTATCCCGAATCGCTCGTTATCGCCGCTGCGACCTGCCGCACGGGGCCGTCGAATCTCCCGCCTGCCGCCCAATGGATGAAACCGGCGAAAAAGAGCGGCAGGATCGCGCCTGACAGCGCGACGACTGCTTCGCGCAGCGTGCGCCGGAAAAGCAGGACGACGAGCGGGATGAGCAGCAGCAGCCCCGCGCCCGGCGCATAGAGCAGCGGGATCAGCCCCACGTAGAGCGATCCCCGAAACATCCGGTCGAAACAGTAGTGGCGGTGAAAACTGTTGTAGTAGTTGCGCGATGCGAGTGCCAGCAGCAGCAGCGTGAGGCTCTGCGTCAGGTAGTCGCTGCTCAGCAGAACGCCGCAGCTCACGACGCCGAAGAGCGGCATGGCCAGGAAGCAGCGGGTCGCGTAGAGTTCGGCGCGGACGCTGCTGCGGCCGATGAGGAATCCGGCCACGAAGAGCATGACGATGCTCGCTGCCGCCGACAGCAGCGGCCATGACAGGCGGAACGCTGCGGTATAGTATCCCAGCGGGGCGCTGACGGCCGGAATTTCGCCGGCGAAACGTTGTGTGACCCATGCGCGCACGAATGCGACGATCACGACCACGAGGAACGTGAAGGTCGCTACGGGAAGCGGTTGCCGGATGATGTCGCCGAATTTCATACGCAGACAAAAGTAGCGAAAAATGACGAATGGTCGCAAATAATTCGTAACTTTGTTCCTCCTCGGATCCATCTGCGGGGCGATCGGAAGATGTTGGAAACCTGTTATCAGTACGAACGGATCGAAGCCGGCTGCGACGAAGCGGGCCGGGGGTGTCTGGCCGGTGCGGTCTTCGCGGCGGCCGTGATTCTGCCGCCCGATTTCCACGATCCGCTGCTCAACGATTCGAAGCAGATGAGCGAGCGCAACCGCGACCGGCTCCGGCCGATCATCGAACGCGAGGCGGTGGCGTGGGCCGTCGCTGCCGTCCCGCCCGAACGCATCGACGAAATCAACATCCTCAACGCCTCGTTCGAGGGGATGTGTCGGGCGGTCGGGGAGCTGCGCACACGCCCCGAATTTCTCGCCATCGACGGCAACCGCTTCCGTTCGTCGCTCGATATTCCCTATCGGTGCATCGTCAAGGGCGACGGCAAGTACGCCGACATCGCGGCGGCGTCGGTGCTGGCCAAGACGCACCGCGACGAGTATATGCGGCGGTTGGCCGAAGAGTTCCCTCAGTACGGCTGGGCGAAGAACAAGGGCTACCCTACGCGCGAACATCGTCTCGCCGTGAGTCGTTACGGGGTGACGCCCTATCACCGGCTGACGTTCAATCACGAATCGGGGCAGCTGGAACTTTTCTGATCGGGTCGGCCGGGGATGTGCGGCTACCCTATTTTATCGTATTTCGAGGAATCGGACAGACAGACGATCGACGTGGGAATGCGGACGCTGTTGTTTCACCCGCTTGTGCTGCGTGGCCGCTTCTGCAAGAGGGGCGGAGCGGGACGGCTGCGGTTGCGGAAAAGGAACGAGTTCCACCGCCGAAGGGCAGGTCTGTGCGCACGGTCCGAGTTCGGGTGCGGTCGGGCACGGCGTTCCGCCGGCATACGGCCGCTCCGTGTCGCGGAGCAATCTCGACGGGATTCGAGCCGCTCCGGTCGGGACAGCGCGAGTTCTTCCGAACGATGGTGCGGATGTGATCGCGGCATATAAAAAACGATCCGATGCAGCTGCATCGGATCGTTTTCGTATAGGATCGGGAATTTAATATCCCATCGACTTCGAAGCGGCGTAAGAGAGCTTCAAGGCGTTTGCCCGGCGAAGTTCCTGCTTCACGTCGGTGATGATACCCATTTTCGTCTGGTCGTCGGCTTTCAGACACACGGTCATCAGCGCTCGGTCCGACTCGTTGAGTTTGTCGCGTTCGGCGGCGATGAAGTCCAGAATATCCTTCTCCGTACGATACGAGTCGTTGAGTTGGATACGGGGCGCCGTACCGAATTTAGCCTGCATGATCGGCGTAGGCTGGCCGATGTGGATGAAACTGACGAGCGATTTCTTCTCCAATTTCTGCACCTCGGTCGCGGTCGGAAGCTTGTAGCGAACCAACAGCTCCTGATCGCGCATCGTGGTCGAAATCATGAAGAAGAACAGGATCATGAAGATCACGTCCGGAAGCGATGCCGTCGAGATCGGGGGCAGACTTTTGCCGCCCTTCTTTTTCATTACTGCCATACTACTTCTTTCCTCCCACGTTACGCGGCTCGGCCTCCGAGATTTTCAGCGGAACCGCCTTGGTTAATATATTTCGCTGATCTTCGTTCAGATCTTCGAATTTCACTCCGAACTTGCGCATGGCCACCTCGTTGCGCACCTCGTTGAAGGCGCGTGTCAACTCGTTCTGCACCATGATGTAGGTTTCGTAACTGGTGCCGCGGTCCGTCTGGAGGGAGATCACGCCCAGGCTGACGGGATAGTTCCACTTGCTGCCGTCGGGAAGTTCGAACTCCTTCACCTCTTTTTCGGGGAGGTTTTCGTCTTCCATCGGGTTGAGGATAAACTCCTTGGCCTTGTCTTTCAGCTGGTGGATGTCCATTTGCTGGCCGCCCGCCATGATGTTGTTACCTTTCGAAACGAATACCAAGAGAAGGTTGCGTTCCTTCACCTTGACATCCTCCTGTTTCTGGTTGGGATCGGGCATCGGCGGCAAGACGCGCGTCAGACCCGTATCCGTGTTCATGGTAGTGGCGACAAGGAAGAAAATCAGCAGCAAGAAGGCGATGTCGGCCATCGAACCGGCATTGATCTCCTGTACTTTTCTTTTATCTCCTGCCATTGTTTACTCCTCTCTTATTTGAATAATTTCGCAACCTCCGAATAGAGAGCGACAACGACTGCCGCGATCATTGCGACATAGGTTACGATGATACCGCAGTCGGCGATCACCGTCGGAGTGCGAGGGAAGACGCCGCCGCTGGCGAAATCCGGGATCACGGTGTCGTGGCTGGCAGCGATGAAATAGGATACCAGTACCACTACGACGATCAAGGCGAACGAAAGGAGCGTCCCCTTGACTCCCGCGGGGTTCTGAATCATACCGAAGATGGCGCAGAAGATAGCGGAAGCAATCGCCAGAGCCAGCAGGACGTAACACCAGATCAGGTTCAGGCTGATCGAAGCCTCCGAACCCCCTGTGGCTATTGCGTAGATTCCGAGAACCGCCATCACGGCCAGCAGAACACCCAATATGATATTTAAAATCTTCTTCATAATTGAATAATGTTCTTTTTACGCTGGATTATTTCTTGTTGTAAGCCGTCAGGATGTCGGTCAGCGTGATCGACGTATCTTCCATTTCGTTTACGAGCGAATCGATCTTCGAAACGATATAGTTGTAGAACAGCTGAAGAATAACCGCAGCGATAAGACCCATGAGGGTCGTCAGAAGGGCGACCTTGATACCGCCTGCAACCAGCGTCGGGGAGATGTCGCCCGCAGCCTGGATGGCGTCGAACGCCGCGATCATGCCGACAACGGTACCCATGAAGCCCAACATCGGCGACAGAGCGATGAACAGACCGATCCACGAAAGACCCGACTCCATCTGGCCGGTCTGAACCGAACCGTAGGATACGATCGACTTCTCGACGGCGTCGAGGCCCTGGTTGTAACGCAGAAGACCCTGATAGTAGATCGAAGCGATCGGGCCGCGGGTGTTGCGGGCAACCTCCATGGCAGCGTCGATGCCGCCGTTTTTGAGCGCCTCTTCGATCTGTGCGATGAGTTTCTTCGAGTTGATCGTCGACAGCGAGAGATAGAGGATACGCTCGATGGCAACGGCCAGACCGATAATCAGGAAGATAAGGATCGGGAGCATCCATGCCCAACCACCCTCGAGGAACTTCTGCATCATCACGTGGTGCATCGACTCGCCAGCGATCGTGGCTTCGGCGTCGACATCGGCGACGGTCGTCGTTTCGGCAACGGCTGCCTGCTCGGTTGCAGCTGCCTGCTCGGTTGCGGCTCCTTCGTTTGCGTTGTCCTGAGCGAAGGCATCAACAGTGCCAAGCGAGAACATGGCCACTGACAGAATCAAAAAAAGTTTTTTCATACGATTAATTAATAAAATTTGTTTAGTGTTTTTTGCTATTGCTTGCTGTTGTTTTAAGTTCGGTTTTGGGTCTTATTCCGTCAATTTTTTTCGGTTATTTTTCATTTTCCGTCCGTTTTCGCCCGAAATGCTTCGTTCCACCGGTTTCAGGCAAGTTTCCCGTTACATGACGACTCTGCCTGACAAAAATCTGAGAATCAATATTTTGTCTTGCGTTTCGTCTGGTCTGCAACCGGTGAGTCTTTCATTTTGGCAGCTAAACTGTGCGAAATATAGAAAAAAAATTCGGTTTATGCAATGCCGGCATCGGTAAATTCTCCGCGCAAAGCGTGTCGCAGAAGTCGCTGCGTCCGTTCTGCGGGGAGATTTTGCCCCAGCACGTACATCAGTTTGGCGACGGCCGCTTCGGTGGTGATGTCGTGGCCGCAGATGACGCCGGCCTCCTGCAACTGCCGGCCGGTTTCGTAGAGCTCCATGGCGACCCTGCCGCCGCTGCACTGCGTCACGTTCATGACGAGCAGGCCCCGTGCGACGGCTTCGCGCACGGCGCGGATGAATTCCGGTGCCGTGGGGGCGTTGCCGGCGCCGTAGGTTTCCAGCACTACGGCCCGCAGCCCTTCGATCGAGAGCATGGCGCGGAGCACCTGTTCGCGCAGACCGGGAAAAAGGCGGATGACCAGCACGCGGTCGTCCAGTGCTGCGGCGACCCGGAGTTCGGCGTCGGCGTGTGCCGGGCGGTGGATGTAGTCGCGGTGGAAGGTGATATTGACGCCCACTTCGGCCAGCGCCGGATAGTTGTAGGAGCGGAATGCGGCGAACTCCTCGGCGCTCTGCTTGACGGTGCGGTTGGCGCGGAACAGCCGGTTCTGGAAGTAGAGCGACACCTCGGGTACGAGCGGCCCCTCCGCGTCGTGCGCAGCGGCGATTTCGATCGCCGTGATGAGGTTCTCGCGGCCGTCGGTCCGCAGTACGCCGATCGGAATCTGGCTTCCGGTGAAGACGACCGGCTTTGCGAGGTTTTCGAGCATGAAACTCATGGCCGACGCGGTATACGACATGGTGTCGGTGCCGTGCAGCACGACGAATCCGTCGTAGCGCGCGTAGTTGTCGCGGATGAGCTCCGCCAGATGGAGCCACAGCGCCGGAGTGACGTTCGACGAGTCGATGACCGGCGTGAGCGACTGCACGTCGATGCGTACCTGTAACGAACGGATCGCAGGAAATTCGTCGTAGATGCCGCGGAAGTCGAACGGCACGAGCACACCCGTGGCGGGATCGGTCTTCATGCCGATCGTTCCGCCGGTATAGATGATGAGGATGGAGGAGAGCATATCGTTTTCCTTTGCTAATCTAAGGTTTCTATCAGGAAGCTCACGGGCCGGAAACCGTCGTTGCACGAGATCATCGCCGAAGCGGGATTCTTCATCCAGCCGTCGTAGAGGTCCGTCCCTCCGTGCGCCAGAGTCATGACGAAGGGCGAGAGCGTCTGCCACGCGCTTTCGCAGAGCCCGTCGGGGCGCTGCCAGCCATCGGCGACGAAGACCTGTCCCTCGCGCATGTCGCATGCATGGTCGATCGGATTTTCGTAGCGTTCGATCAGGTCGCGGTGGCAAACCTTGCGGACGACCGTGATTTTTATCTTTTTCATCGTCGTTCTGTATTCTTTTCCGTGTAACGGATGCCGAACAGCGCTTCGGCGTTGGCCGTCGTCGCGGCGGCGACCGTTTCGGCGGCGAGGCCTTTGAGCTCGGCGATCTTGTCGCAGACCAGCCGCACGTAGGCCGATTCGTTGCGTTGCCCGCGGTAGGGTGCGGGCGTCAGGTAGGGGCAGTCGGTTTCGAGTACGATCCTATCGAGCGGCATCGTGCGGACGATCTCGGCCACGCCGCTCTTTTTGAATGTCACCGTACCGCCGATGCCGAAGCAGAAATCGCCGCAGCCGCACAGCCGTTCGAAGGCGGCGGCACCCTCCGAGAAGGCGTGGAAGACGCCCCGCAGCCGACGGCCGTCGGCGCGGGCGCGCTCCGTCTCGGCTTCGATGATCCGGCACATGTCGTCCCACGCCGCGCGGGTGTGGATCGCTACGGGCAGGTCGAATCGTGCGGCCAGCCGCAGCTGGGCGACGAAGGCCTCGGTCTGCTGGGCGACGAAGGCGTCGCTCCAATAGTAGTCCAGCCCGATTTCGCCGATCGCGCAGAAGCGGATGCCTGCGGGCGGGTCGAGCAGGTAACGATCCACGCGGGCCAGCTCTTCGCGCCAGGCGGGGTTGTCGTTGACCGACGTGGGGTGCAGCCCGATCATCGGGAAGCAGTATTCGGGGTGGCTGCGGCAGAGGTCGAAGAGCCGGCGGTCGCTCGCGGTGTCGATGGCGGGCAGCAGCAGCGCCGCGACGCCGGCCTCGCGGGCCCGTGCGACAGCCGCTTCGCGGTCGTCGTCGAACTCCGGTTCGTAGAGGTGCGAGTGGGTATCGATCAGTTTCATCGTGCGCGGTTTATCGGATTCGTTGAATTTCTTTCTTCGTTTTCTCGCCTCGGCAAAGCCCGAACAAGTTCGGCTCTGCTCTCGGCTTATCGAAAACGTTCGTAACGGTTGCCGGGCAGCTGCCGGACCGCCTGCGAGAGTTCGAGTCCCATGAGCAGGACGCTCAGCGCGGCGTAGTCGCGGCCGCTCGCGGCGATCAGTTCGGCCAGCGTGCGGGGTTCGTCGCCCAGCAGCGACAGCACCTCCCGCTCCTCTGCCGTCAGTTCGGGCGTGGGTGCGGGAGCGGTCTTTTCGTCGCGGGAGAGCGCGAACTCCCATTGCAACTCTTCGGCGATGTCGTCCGCCGAGCGGATCAGAAGCGCCTTGCGGTTGCGGATCAGGGAGTTGGTGCCGAACGAGTTGGCATCGGTCGTTCGTCCCGGAGGCGCCATGACCGTGCGGTCGTATCCGTCGGCGTAGTGCGCCGTGGCAAGCGATCCACCCGAGGCGGGCGATTCGATGACCACCGTGCCGGCACTCAATCCGGCGATAATGCGGTTGCGTGCGAGGTAGAACGTTCCCCGCTGTTTGCTCTGCGAGTGGAGTTCCGAAATCAGCGCCCCGCCCCGTTCGATCATGTCGAGCGCTACGGAGGTGTGCTGCGCCGGTGTCACATCGGGCAGCGGGTTTGCCAGTACGCCCACGGTCGGGATTCCCGCCGCCAACGCCGCACGATGGCAGGCCACGTCCACCCCGAAGGCCAGGCCGCTGACCACTACGACCTGCGGGATGCGTGTCAGCCCCCGCACCAGCTCGTCGCAAAGCCGCTGGCCGTAGGCCGAGATGCGGCGCGTGCCGACCATGGAGAGACAGCGCTGCGACAGGACTTCGGCATTACCCTTTATATATAAGACATGGGGGTAGTCCGGAATTTCGCGCAGCAGCGCGGGATAGGCGTCGTCGGTCGACGCGAGGGGCATAATTCCGTGCCGGCGGCAATGGCGCATTTCGCGTTCGGCCTCCGGATGGCTTTTACGGGCTGCGATGCTGCGCGCGACGTCGAGACGCAACTCCGCCCGTCCGGCCAGTTCATCGGCCGATGCGGCGAAGATCGCCTGCGCCGTACCGAAAACCTCCAACAGGTGAACGACCCCCTTGACTCCCAATCCCGGAACCAGCGTGAGCGCAATATCGTCGATGGCCATCGTGCAATTTTTGTAACGTTTTCGTTAAGCCGGGCGCAAAGCCGAACGTATTCGGGCTTTGTCGAGGCATGAAAACGAAGGATGAAATTCAACGTAAAGGTAGGGATTTTTCAGTGAAAACCGAAAGTTCCCCGATAAGTTTTGTAAAAATGAGAAATGTTTGTATATTTGCAATCTCAAAACCGATCTTATTCGTTCGGAGTTGCCTGCAAGGAGGGTTGGCAGGAGTGTCCGGAGTTTCGAGATATTCGCGATCCGGGATGTTCCGAAGGATGAGAGATCGGCGATTTGGTCTGATGGCCGAGTGGCTAGGCAAAGGTCTGCAAAACCTTGTACAGCGGTTCGAATCCGCTTCAGACCTCGAAGGTGCCTCTCTGCGATTTTGCAGAGAGGCACCTTGCTTTTATGTCTGATTTTTACTCCGGTGAATCTTTGTGAAGATACGAAATCCATCGTAGAAAGCGACCTTGTTTTCAGGTTCTGTCCGGTGATGTGAATTTCTACGTCGCCTTCTTCGTGAACCGTACTTGCCCGAAACGTCTCGCCTGCCTCGGTCGCAACGAGACTGTTGCAGGAACCGAGGCAATCGTCCGGCGGCAGTCCTTGACGCACTCTTCGTCCGAGGCGTTCGTTGTAGTTGCCGTCTTCATTCCCGCCGCGGTCGGTCGCCGGAGCCGGCGGTCGGCTCAGCCGGCAGGTTTCGTGCAGTCTGTACGGATGGGTATGATTTAATTTGCAAAAGGGTGCGCCGTTTTGATTTTAATTCAAAATTGCTTCGTAATTTTGTCGCATGAAGATTTTGATCGTGGAAGACGAACCGTCGCTGCGCGAGATCATGTACCGTGCCCTCGTACAGGAGCACTACGTGGTCGAAACGGCGGCGACCTACGCCGAAGCCGACGCCAAGGTGGCGGGATACAGCTACGACTGCATCCTGCTCGATATCATGCTCCCCGACGGCAACGGACTGCGGCTGCTGGAGCATATCAAGGAGCTGCGCAAGCGCGAGAACGTAATTATCATATCGGCACGCAACTCGCTCGAAGACAAGGTTCTGGGGTTGGAACAGGGCGCCGACGACTACCTGCCCAAACCGTTCCACACGGCCGAATTGCTGGCGCGTATACGCAGCGTGCTGCGGCGCGGTCGCAGCGGCGGGGATCTGTCGCTCTCGCTGGGCAACGTCTCGCTCTGGCCGGAGGGCCGGCGCGTGGAGGTGGAGGGACGCGAACTGGCGTTGCTGAAAAAGGAGTTCGACATTCTGCTCTACTTCATGCAGCGCCCGAACCATCTGGTCGACAAGGCCGTGTTGGCCGAAGCCGTCTGGGGCGACCATGCCGACGACGCGGACAACTTCCATTTCGTCTATGCCCAGATGAAGAATCTGCGGCGCAAACTCGCCGAGGCCGGCGCGACCGTCGAGCTGAAATCCGTCTACGGCTTCGGGTACAAACTCTCGCCGCCGCAATCCGAATAACCCGCAGCGGGTACGCGACCGCACCCGCTTCCGAATACGCACCGCCGCATGAAACTCATCTCCCGCATCGCCCTGCGCCTGTCGCTCGCCCTGCTGCCTCTGATGGCGCTTTGGGGCGTATTGTTCTACTTTACGATGGTCGACGAGATCAACGACGAGGCCGACGATGCGCTGGAAGACTATTCGGAGCTGATCGTCAAGCGGATGCTCGCGGGACGCGAACTGCCGAAGCCGAACAACGGGTCGAACAACAGCTATTCGATCGTGCCCATCAGCGCTCCCGAAGCCGCCGTCCGTCCGCATATCGATTACTACGACGCCGAGGTCTACATTCCCGAAAAGGAGGAGACCGAGCCGGCCCGCGTATTGACAACGATTTTCCAGGATGCCGACGGCGCCTATTACGAATTGAAGGTCGCCACCCCCACCTTCGAGAAGGACGACCTGCTGCGGGCGATCCTCTACTGGGTGGTCTTCCTCTACCTGCTGTTGCTGCTGACCACCATTTCGCTGACCGTCTGGGTCTTCCACCGCAGTATGCGCCCGCTCTACGAACTGTTGCGCTGGCTCGACGATTATACGCCCGGCCGTCGCGGTGCGCCCGTCCCCTGCTCCACGCGGATCGTGGAGTTCCGACGGCTCAGTGCTGCGGCGCAGCAGGCCGTCGACCGTTCCGAAGCGCTGTTCGAACAGCAGAAACACTTTATCGGCAATGCGTCGCACGAGTTGCAGACTCCGCTGGCCGTGCTGGGCAACCGGATCGAGTGGCTGCTCGACAACACCGAACCCACCGAAAAGCAAATGGAAGAGCTGCTCAAAATGCAGCGCACGCTGCGTCAGATCGTGCGGCTCAACAAGACCCTGCTGCTGCTCACCAAGATCGACAACGGCCAGTTCCCCGAGAGCTCGGAGGTCGATCTGGCCGCGGTCGTCGGCGAACAGGTCGCCCTCTATGACGAGATCTACGCCGGTCGCGGCATCGCCTGCACAGTGTCCGCTCCGGAGGCGTTCGTCGTGCGGATGAACGAGTCGCTGGCGTCGACGCTGGTGACCAATCTGCTGAAAAACGCCTACCTCCATACGGCCGAAGGGGGTGCGGTCGGGGTCGAGCTGCGCGACCGCACGCTGACGGTGACCAACGACGGTACGGCGCCGCTCGATGCCGAACATATCTTCGAACGCTTCTATCAGGGCGCCCGCAAGGAGGGTTCCACCGGTCTCGGACTCGCGCTGGTCAGTGCCGTCGGGCGGTATTACGGATTGCGGATCGACTATCGTTTCGAAGGGGGGCGCCACCGCTTTTCGGTTCGTTGGCCGTGATTTTTTCGAAAAAACGGGAAAAATTTCGTTGCGACGGGGAATTTTCAAATTCGTTTCAAAATCGCGTATGAACTTTGCATCATCAAACAAGGACAATGTTCAATTCATTAAAAAAACGAAACGCCATGAAAAAGCTTCTGATTCTCGCCGCCGCAGTGTTCGCCCTCGGCACCTCTACCGTCAGTGCCGACAACGATCGTCCGATCAGCGTCAGCGAACTGCCCGAAAAGGCGCAGCAGTTCATCCGCCAGCATTTCCCCAACGAAAAGGTCTCCTTCGCCAAGATGGAGCGCGAACTCTTCGATACGACCTACGAGGTGATCTTCACCAGCAGCTCCAAGGTCGAATTCCTGAAAAACGGCGACTGGAAAGAGGTCGACTGCAAATATTCGACGGTTCCTGCCGCGATCATCCCTCAGCAGATCGCGCAGTACGTTTCCCAGTACTATCCCGATACGTCCGTCGTCCAGATCGACCGCGACAAACGGGATTACGAGGTGAAGCTCACCAACGGGTTGGAGTTGACGTTCGACCTGAAATTCAACCTGATCGACATCGACGACTGACCCTTTCGGACGGGTCGTCGGGCGATCGCCCGAAAATGAAAGCCGCCCCTGGCGCAACACATTGCGCCAGGGGCGGCTTGTTCGTGGCGTGCAGGTAGCCGGAGGTTTCGTACACGCCTTCTCGGAATATGGGTTTGGATTTTCCGCCGTACGGCCGTTCAGGCGTTGCCGGCCGGCTTGCCGCCCTGCGTCACGACGATCGTGACTGCGGCTACGCTCAGCACGACGCCCGCGATCCCTGCCGCGGTGAAGGGCTCGCCGAAGTGAAGCACGCCGATCAGCACGGCCGTGAGCGGCTCCATTGCGCCGAGAATCGAGGTGAGCGTCGGCCCGATGGCCTTGATGGCCTTCACGAGTGCGATGTTGGAGACGGCCGTGGCAGGGATCGCCAGTCCGAGGATGTTGCCCCAGGTGCGGGAGTCGTCGATCCAATGCAATCCCGATGTCAGGCTGCCCGCCGCTGCGAACAGCGCGGCGCCGATGGCCATGACCAGCAGCGTGAGGGTCGTCGATTCGACCTGTGCGGCGCGGCTCTTGCGCACGCCGATGATATAGCCCGCGTAGGAGATCACCGAAAAGAAGGCCGCGGCGATGCCGAACGTCGCGTCGCCGCCGTTCGAACGGATGTCGCCCGACGAGAGCAGTGCGGCGCCGGCGAGCGAAACGGCGATGGCCGTGAACAGCCGCCGCGAACAGCGTTCGCGGAAAAAGAGCGTCATGGCCAGCGCGACGGCCAGCGGATAGAGGAAATGAATGGTCGAAGCGACGCCTGTGGCGATGTTGGCATAGGCGAAGACGAGGCTCAGCGAACAGCCGGCCCGGAAGAGGCTCAGCAGGAAGACGACGCCGAAATCCCTGCGGGCGATGCGCAGCCGCCGGCCCGTCGCCAGCCCGAAGAGCAGCAGCGCCGCCGAGGCGACGCCCCAGCGGTAGGTCAACACCTCGAACGGTGAAAAACCGTCGCGGAGCAGCGTGACGGTGAACAGCGGTGCCAGCCCGAAGGTCGACGAGGAGAGGGCGGCGTAGGCGATTCCTTTGGGATTGTTCATGGTTCGGGTGCCGCACGGTTGCGTGCGGCATACAAAGATACGAATAAGTGAGGGCAGAAGCAAGCGTCGGCTTGCTTCTGCCGAACGGGAGTATCTAAGGCGCCAGCCAAAGATACGAAAAGTCAAGGGCAGAAGCAAGCGCTAGCTTGGTTCTGCCGAACGGGAGTATCTAAGGCGCCAGCCAAAGGTGGAAACCTTTTTCGGAAAAGCCGAGGCTCTCCGCCCGGTTTTCGGCGGTTGCGGGCTGCACGGGCCGTTTCCCGCGTCGGGAGGGCGGTCGCGCAAACGCGGATACTGCGGTTTCTCTGCAAACGTTTTCCGGTACATTTTTTCGCAAAAAGTGATGCGAAACGCAAAAAAACGAATATTGCGCTTTCGGGATCAAAATTTTTTGTACATTTGTTTACCTGAAAACCATCGCGCGGCGTCCGGTCGTCCGGAGCGCTGCGCCCCGATTAAAACTGCTACCCATGGAACACGCCTATGTAATAGGTTTGGACTACGGAACGGATTCCGTGCGCGCCCTGCTGGTCGATGCCCTCACGGGGCGGGAGATCGACTCCGAAGTGGCGCTCTATCCCCGCTGGAACAAAGGGCTTTACAGCGATCCCCGCGTGGCCCGTTTCCGCCAACATCCCAAGGATTATCTCGAAGCGCTGCGTCAGTCGGTGCGCGCCGTGACCGGCCGCCATGCCGATCTGGCGCCCTACGTCCGGGCGCTGTCGGTCGATACGACGGCCAGCACCCCCTGCCTGACCGACAGGGCGGGAGTTCCCCTCTCGCTGCACGAGGAGTACGCCGAAAACCCCGACGCGATGTTCGTGCTGTGGAAGGACCATACGGGGCAGGCCGAATGCGAGGAGATCAACGCCCTCTGTGCCCGCTCCGAGATCAACTACGCCTGCCATTCGGGCAACTACTACTCGGCCGAATGTTTCTGGTCGAAGGTGCTGCACCTGCTGCGCCGGGACGAAGCGCTGCGGCGCGACGCCTGGTCGGTCGTCGAACTGTGCGACTGGATTCCCGCCGTGCTGACGGGGTGCCCCGACGCCGCGAGCGTCAAGATGGGCCACTGCGTCTGCGGTTCGAAACTGATGTGGGCCGAGGAGTGGGGCGGCTATCCGCCCGAAAAGTTCTTCGCCGAGCTCGATCCCGTGCTGCTGCCCGTGCTGCATCATCTGCCGAACGTCAACTACGGCTGCGACGTCGCGGCCGGCACCCTGACCGGGGAGTGGGCCTCCGAACTGGGGCTTCCGGCGGGTATTCCCGTCGGCGTGGGGTGCATCGATTCGCATTCGGGAGCAGTCGGCGCCGGCATCTGTCACGGGACCGTGGTGCTGAATCTGGGCACGTCGGCCTGCTACATGGCCGTCATGCCGCCCGAAAAGATGGGCGATAAGATCGTCGAGGGGATTTTCGGACAGGTCGACGGATCGATTCTGCCGCGCATGATCGGATTCGAGTCGGGTCTGTCGGCTTTCGGCGACGTCTATGCCTGGTTCAAGCGGCTGCTCTGCTGGCCGCTGCGGGAGATTCTCGCCCGTACGGAGCTGGTCGACGCGCCGACGCGCGACCGGCTGATCGCCGAAACGGAGGCGGGGATCATGGATGCGCTCACGCAGGGTGCTGCCGCACTGCCGTTGCGCGCCGACGCGCCGCTGGCTACCGACTGGCTCAACGGCCGTCGTTCGCCCTTCGCCGACAGTTCGCTCACGGGAACGCTCACGGGGCTGAACCTCTCGACCTCGGCTCCCGAGATCTACTACGCATTCGCCGAGGCGACGGCCTTCGCCACGAAACATATCCTCGACCACATGCGCGACAACGGCGTGCGCATCGACCGGCTGATCGGCGTGGGCGGCATCGCCCAGAAGTCGCCCTTCGTGATGCAGCTGCTGGCCGACACGACCGGTATGCGGATCGACGTCTCGGACTGCAAACAGGCCGGAGCGATGGGGGCGGTGGTTCACGCGGCTACCATCGCGGGACTCTACCCTTCGGTCACCGAAGCGCAGCAGGCGCTCTGCGCCCCCGCGTCGCGCAGCTACGTGCCCGACGTGTCGCGGCAGGCAGTGCTGAACGAACGTTATGCCCGTTACCGCGCCGTGGGCGCCTTCACCGAACGACTGAAAAACAACCGATAGAACTTCAATCAACCGATGAATCTACTCAAAGACCCGAACAAACGCAAATGGGTGATCGTGGCGACCATGTTCATCGCCATCATCTGCAACTACCTCGACCGGCAGCTGCTCTCGATCCTCAAACCCGAAATTCTGGAACATTTCGGCATCGGCGACATGCAGTACGCATGGATCGTCAACGTCTTCCTGATCTGTTACGCGCTGATGTACCCCGTATCGGGGATTCTGGTCGACCGGTTCGGCCCCAAGCGGGTGATGCTCGCGGGCATCGCCGTCTGGTCGCTGGCCTGCATCGGCGGCGGCCTGGCGCAGACGGTCTGGCAGTTTGCCGTGTGCCGCGGCATCCTGGGACTGGCCGAGCCGACGATCTTCGCCGGACAGCTGGTGGCCGTGACGCTCTGGTTCGAGAAGCGGCAGCGTGCGACGGCCAACAGCCTTTGTACGGTCGGCGGATCGCTGGGCGCGGTGATCGCACCGTTGGTGATTGCATGGCTCATGCGCTGGTTTTCGAACTGGCAGGAGGTGTTCCTCGTGGCCGGTGTGGCGGGTCTCGTCATCGCGGGGCTGTGGATGGTCGTCTACCGCACGCCGTCGCAGGAGATTCTCGACCGTACGGTCAACGTAGACCGGATGACCTCCTCCGGCGAGGAGCAGAAGTCCTTCACGCTGGGCGGGCTTTTCCGTACGCGCACGCTGTGGGGCGCCTTCCTGATCCGTCTGATAAGCGACCCCGTGTGGTATTTCTGCTGTTTCTGGCTGCCGGGCTACCTGCGCGGCATGGGCGAGGCGCAGAACCTCACGCACGAACAGACGCTCAACATGATCCAGTGGATCGGCGGCATCCCGTTCCTCGTCGGTGCGCTGGGCGGAATCCTCACCTCGGTCTGGTCGGATTCGATGATAAAGCGGGGTCGCAGCGCACTGTCGGCGCGCAAGGTCATGCTGATGGCGGTGGTCGTCGTCGCACCGCTCTGTGCGGCGGTGCCTTATGTCGGCGCCAGCGAGACGCTCTCGTTCGCATGGCGTGTGGGGCTGGTCGTGGCGATTTTCAGCCTCGTGGCGGTGATGTGCCTCAGCTGGCTCTATACGCTGCCGGTCGTGCTGGCCGAGACCTTCCCGATCAAGAACGTGGCCAGCGTGATGGGCATCTGCTGCGGTGCGGGCGCACTGGGCAGCGTGGTGTTCAACCAGTTCGTCGGGTCGATCCCGTCCGAAGCGTGGTATACGCTCTTCGCGATCATGGGTACGCTCCACATCATCGCAGCCGTCGTGTTGTGGAAGATGGTGCGTCCCGAGTCGCCGGAGACGAAATAAACGAATAAACTGTCGAATTGCTATGAAGACGATAAAAGAACCCGCACGCGACATCCCCGTCCGCGCCGAGGTGGACGTTCTGGTCGTGGGCGGCGGCCCCGCCGGCATCATGGCCGCCGAGGCGGCTGCGGGCGACGGCCTGCGCGTAATGCTTGTCGAGAGCCGCGGTTTTCTGGGCGGCAACCTTACGATCGGTCTGCCGATTCTCGGTTTTCTGGGCCGCAAGGGCAACCAGATCATCGAGGGGTCGGCGCAGCGGTTCATCGACCGGCTGCGTGCACGCGGCGCGGCGAGCGAACACCACCCCTGCAAGAACCACATGAGCCTGACGATCATCGATGAGGAGGAGGTCAAGCGCACGGCGCTCGAAATCATGGAGGAGAAGGGCGTCGAGGTATTGCTTTACACCTTTTTCGCCGATGCGATCCGCGAGGGGGATGCGGTGAAGGGCGTCATCATCGAGAGCAAGGCGGGCCGCGAAGCGATCCTGGCCAAAACGGTCATCGACTGCACGGGCGACGGCGACGTGGCCTTCCGCGCGGGCGTGGAGTGCCGCAAGGGCGACGCCGAAGGCGGCATGCAGCCCCCCGACGCTGATGTTCTGCATGAAGGGTGTCGACGTGCAGCGGCTGCGCGACGCGATCGTCGGACATCCCGACGTCTACGACATGGACGTCATGCCGCCCGAACAGTTCCGCACGGGCAAGTTCATCACCGTGGGGCTGCGCACGCAGATCCGGCAGGCGCAGGCGGCCGGATACCGTATTCCGGTGGCGCGCACGATCCTCATCACGGGACTTGCCGACGACGAGATCTGGGTCAACATGACGCGCGTGAGCGGCGTCGATTCGACCCGTCCCGAGAGCTATACCTACGGGGAGATCGAAGGACGCAAACAGATTTACGAGATCGCGCGCTACCTGCGCGAATTCGTGCCGGGCTTCGCCGGAGCGCATCTGGAAAAAATCGCACCCTTCATGGGTATCCGCGAGAGCCGCGTGATCGTGGGCAGATACGTCCTCACGGCCGAGGACATCATCGCGTGTCGCCGCTTCGGCGATGCGATCGCCGTGGCGGGTTATCCGGTGGACATCCACCACGCCAAGGGCGGCGACTGCACGATGCATTTCTGCGACGACAGTTACGACATTCCCTACCGCTGCCTGCTGCCCGAACGGGTGGCGGGACTGCTGGTGGCGGGCCGCTGCTCGTCGATGAACCACGAGGCGATGGCTTCGACGCGCGTCATGTCGACCTGCATGGCGTTGGGCGAAGCGGCCGGACGCGCTGCACGGCTGGCCTTGAAGGCGGGCGTGCAGCCCGCCGACCTCGACGTGGAGGCGCTGCGCGCCGAACTGCGTGCGACGGGCGCCTATTTGGGATAGAATTACCCGATTAATTCATCCGACATTTTCGCTGAGCCGAATAAGCAGAGCCGCGCTTGCGCGAGCTATGTCATGGCGAGAAAAATGAAGAATAAATTCAAGATAAAACATCAACCGATACCGAAAATGAAACAGATTGAAGAACCGGCCCGGCGGATTCCGGTGCGTGCGGAGGTGGATGTCCTGGTCGTGGGCGCAGGCCCTGCGGGACTTATGGCAGCCCAGGCGGCTGCTTTGGAGAAAGGCACCAAAGTAATGCTCGTCGAGAGCCGCGGTTTCTTGGGCGGCAACATGACCATCGGTCTGCCGCTGCTCGGATTCCTCGGGCGCAAAGGCAACGTCGTCATCAAGGGTCTGCCGTTGCAGTTCGTCGAGCGTCTGCAAGAGAAGGGGCTGGCTACGCACCACCGTGCATGTCCGCTCCACGTCAGCCTTACGATGATCGACCCCGAGGGAACGAAACATCTGGCATTCCAGATTATCAAGGAGTGCGGCATCGACCTGCTGATGTACGCCTTCGCAACCGACGTCATCATGGAGGGCAACACCGTCAAAGGCGTAATCATCGACTCCAAAAAGGGGCGCGAAGCGATTCTCGCCAAGCGCGTCATCGACTGTACGGGCGACGGCGACATCGCCTACCGTGCGGGGGCACCGATGAACTACGGCAACGAAAAGGGCATCCCGCAGCCTCCGACGCTCATGTTTTCGATGCGCGGAGTCGATTCGCGCAAACTGCGCGACGCCGTGGCCGACCATCCGGACGTATACGACATCGACTTCATCCCCAACGAGTTCTTCCGCGCGGACGACAACTGTACGTTCGTCGGCTTCCGCAACCAAATCAAGAAGGCCCGCGAGGCAGGCTACAAACTCCCTGTCGAGCGTACCATCTTCATGACGGGCATGGCTCCCGACGAGTGGTGGGTGAACATGTCGCGCGTCAACGGCATCGATGCAACCGACCCTGCACAGTACACGCAGGGCGAGATCATCTGCGCCGAGCAGAACGAGGAGATCGTACGCTATCTGAAAGCATACATCCCCGGTTTCGAGAACGCATACGTGGACCGCGTCGCTCCGTTCATGGGCATCCGCGAAACCCGTCGCATCGTCGGGGAATACATTCTGACCGAGGACGACATCTTCAACTGCGCCAGATTCGACGATGTCATCGCCGTCGCAAGTTATCCGGTGGACCTTCACCATCCGGTGGGCGGCGACTGCTCGCTCTATTGGTGTCCGGACTGCTACGACATTCCGTACCGCTGTCTGATACCGCAGAAAATCGACGGTCTCATCGTCGCCGGACGCAACGTGTCGATGACGCATCTCGCACTGGCTTCCGCCCGCGTCATGGCTCCTGCAATGGCTCTCGGCGAGGCTGCGGGCAAGGCTGCGGCACTTTCCGTCAAGGAGAATGTCGAACTGCGCGACCTCGACGTCCGAAAACTGCAAGAGTCGCTCAAAGCGGAGGGCGTATATTTCAGAGAGTAGCGTATGTTCCGCAGGATTCTGATAATTACCGGTGTGCTGCTGTCGCTCGCCGGTACCGTCGAAGCCGGCGAAAAGGCTGAATCCGACGACGGCATCCACCGCGTGATGACGTGCAACATCCGTATCACGGGGCTCGAAGCCGACGCTCCCTACCCCGAACGGGTCTGGGAGAACCGCCGCGATCTGTGCGTCGAGACGATCCTTTCGCGGCGTCCCGACATCATCTGCTTGCAGGAGGCGATCTACGACTCCTACGCCTATCTGAAAGAGATGTTGCGCGGCTACGTGCCCTACGGATTCGCAGGGCCGGAGATGGATCCCTATACCGAAGGGTATCATTTCATCGGCAAGAACGTGATCTTCTTCCGCCGCGACCGCTATGAGTTCGTCTCGGCAGGGTGCTACTGGCTGTCGGAGACGCCGCTCATTGGCGGCAGCTGTTCGTGGAACACCACGCGGGCGCGCCACTGCAACTGGGTGCGGCTGCGCGACAAACGTTCGGGCCGCGAGCTGCGCGTATTGGACGTGCACCTCGACCACAAGAGCGACGAGGCGCGCCGCGAGCAGATCCGCATGGTGATGGACGAGTGCGCGCAGTACGCCCCCGATTTCCCGCAGATTCTCTGCGGCGATTTCAACGCGGGTATCGACAGCGCGCCGATCGGCTACATCCGCACGGTCGACGGCTGGCGCGAGATGTACGAGAGCGTCCACGGGCCGGGCGAGACGGGCTTCACCGCCCATGCCTTCAAGGGCGAGGAGTACAAGCCCAAGAAGTCGCACCGCATCGATTTCATCTTCTATCGCGGCGACGTGGAGGTGTGCGATGCGGAGATCGTGCGCGACCGCAAGGGGGCGATGTACCCCAGCGACCACTATTTCCTCTTCTCGGAGTTCACGCTTCGCTGAGCGTCGCGAAGGGATTGAAAAACGGGCCGGTCTTCGAAGACCGGCCCATTTCCGTTTCGGGGAGCTGAGTTCAATCGAATTCGGGCAGATCGAAAGCGACGAGCCTGTTGTCGGGGTATACGACGCCGTAAAGTCGTTTTTGATCGGTTGAAAGTGCCATGGAGTAGATTCGTTGGTTGAGATTCAATCGTGCGACTTTATATCCTTTGCGGTCGTAGACGAAGACGATATCGGCGGCAAAAGTCTCCGTATGACTGATATTTGCCTTTGCGATCGGAACATCCAGGAACAGAATATAGATGTAATTTCCGCCCATAGCGACGCGATGCGTGATACCGACTGTGCGGGTTTGATTATAACGAACTTGTTTTCCCTCTACGGTGTAATAAGATTCGTAGAATGTGTCGCGCCATAACTCTTGCGGCGATCCGTCGATCATCCGGTAGTATGCGATTCGGGGAATGTCGTTCGGTACATAACAGAAATCGTTCCCGTCGACGGCCAGTGAACCGTTGAGGCAGCGTCGCCGTTCCGAGGCGGAAATCTCTTCGTCGATGAGCGGATCTCCGAACGTACCCTGCGGGGTCATCTTTGTATCGTAAAGCGAAAAGAACGCTCCTTTGCCTCCGTAACTGACTGCGACGATTCGATCGTTGCCTACCAATGCGAAATGAGCAGGTTCCCAATCGATACCGTCATGTCGTACCGGCTTGAATTTCATGCGGTCGATCTCTTCGACGCGAATGGAATCGTGCATTTTCACAATCTCCATCATAGCCACTTCTCGGCAATTGAGGTTCCGGATCAGAAACCGGGTACCGGCTGCTGCTGTAGGTTCGGGATGAACGAATTCGAGCGGCCCGCGTCCGATGCGTCCGAACGCTCCGATCTCTTGGGGTTTGTCGTCGATCGAATAAATTCGACCGATTCGCCCTCCCGATCCCTCTGCCGCGATGGAGATCAAAAGTGAGTCGACCGTCAGCAAATATGGAAATCGTCCGTATAACTCTGTCTCGTAGGATCGACACGTAATATCGTATTCTTTGAAATGGTTTTGATGCTTATTTGGGTTATCTCTGCACCCAATTAAGAGGAATATGGAGAATAATGCGATATATCTACTTTTTTTCAACATAGGAGTATACCGGTTTGGATCGGGGACTATGGGATTCGACGTCATTACAGCCGGTTCGTTTTGGCCGATTTGTTTTTGTCGGCAGGGCCGTCCAGAGTGTGAACAGCCGGAAATAGTTCCGTTTGTGAATGGAGCGGGATACGACACGGAATCATATCATTCCAAAGATTTCTATTTTTTGAAAGGCATCACACGAGATACGGTGTATGATTTGGGGGATGAAAAAGAGTGCCTAAACGTATTATTAGTATAGGCACTCTGATTCCGGTTTTTCAATTTCTGCTATCGGGAAAATCCGCCGCGAAACTACCCTCCGGTGTAACGACTATTCCGAAACAAGTTATTGCGGGCCAAATAATACACCCATGTTCATTTCTGATGTATCCATCGTCTTCACCGGTAGATAGTGCTTCAATGTTTGCACATAATAGTTCGGACATCGGATGGATTTTCTTTAATGAATAAACAGTTGTAACCGTTGTAATAATTACAATCATGCAAATTGAAAAATCTTTTTTTCATAATATTAGAGTTTAGGGTTGTTTGCAAAGATATAAATTAAGATGGTAATTAGTAATAGCTTTTAATAATTAAATCTAAATAATGGATGTCTTTACGAATTGATTGAATAAACTTATAATAAATAGGCGGCTTTTGCCGCCTATTTATTACTTTTAAATTTTAATTTCAGAAGATGCCCGTGAGCATCGCCTTTACGACGTTGCGATCGGGATTCGTGCCGCCGTATTGTTCATAGGTGTAGTTGAGCTGGCAGCGCAGATGCTTGAAGGGCTGCCAGGTGACGCCCGCCGTGTAGTTGGTCTGCCGCGCTGCGGAGCGTCCCGCCACTTCGTCGAACTGCTCGAACCGCGCGGCCGGCAGCCACTTGGGAGTCACCCAGCAGGCGGCCATCGCGTAGTAGCCGCGGCTGTCGAACGGTGCGGCCACGTCGGGCGAGACGATGCCGGTCCGGCCGGCGATATACTCGCCGCGGGCGATCCAGCGTCCGTCGTCGTAGCATACGCCGCCGCCGTAGCGCGTGCGTCGGGCGTAATCGGCGCCTACTTCGCCCCAGTAGTAGTATCCCGCGAAAGAGAGTGCGCGCAGGGGTTGAACCATCAGCCGCGCCACGACGTCCTTGCTCTTGTTCTTGTCCTTGGTGTTGATCCCTTCGCCGTTGAATACGCCGACGTTGTAGTTGAGGATGCTGTATCCGTCGCGGTCGATCAATCCGCCGTAGAGCTGTGCGCCCAGGTCGCGTCCCGTGGCGTTGACGCCGCAGACGTCGGTGAACCCCATCAGGCGGCAGACCGCCATCGAATATTCGATGAATTCGTATTTGAGCGGCACGTAGTGCGTGTTCTCGATCGAGAACGGAACCTTGAATTGTCCGACCTGCACGTTGAGGGCTTCCAGCGGTTTGTAGCGCAGGTAGATGTCGACGATCTTGGGCGATGCGAATTCGAGTTGCAGCCGGTAGTCGATCTTGGGCGAAATGTCGCCCTGGAAGTCCACGCGGGCGCGTTTGACGAAGAAGGTCGATGCGTCGTCGCTCCATTCGTAACCCAGTTGCAGATAGCCGGAGATGCGCGGGAGGCGCGACAGGATCCGGTCGGCGGCCGCCGACCGGCCTTTGAGCGTTTCGACCTCCGCCGAGAGGCGTTCGACGGTAGCAGCGAGCGAGTCGCGCTGCTGCGCGGCGCCCCGTGTCGCCGGAAAGAGGCCGGCGGCGACCGCCAGCGCAAGGAGGAGTCTCTTCATGGATCGTAAGGATTGTTTTGCAGCCGCAAAGTTCGAAAGATATTCCCGGATTTCCCTACGTGAAAATACCTAAAAACACGAAAGCCGCCGGTGTGTCGGTCCGGCGGCTTTTGCGAAGATCTGCGAGGGTCGGTTTTATCGCGGCAGAGGGAACGAGAGGGTGCGGGCGTCGAGATAGCTGCCCGGATAGATGCTTCCCACGCCCCAGATGCGGCGGCCGTACTCCCAGTTGAAGGCCTGTCCGTTGGAGACGGCGAGCCAACCGCTGGTCAGCCGCCGCACGAAGTCGCGTTCGATCGGCGTGACCTGCTGCTGGCGGGGCATACTCCAACGCTCCATTTCGGGTTTGTGCAGCGGAACGGGTTCGAGAATATGTCCGTCGACGACGACCGTTCCGGGTATCCATTTGTCGACGCGCAGCGAATCGGGAATCCGTTCCAGCAACTCCAGCAACTCTCCCTCGACCGCCTGTTCGACACGTTGCTCCGTCGTTTCGCGGGCCCGCTGCTGCTCCTGCCGTTCGATCTCCGCCTCCGTCACGGGAGGCTCCTGCGCTCCTGCGGCACTCGCGGCGAGCAGGAAGAGGATCGATAGGAAAAGATTCGTTTTCAACAGTCGTTTTTTCGCCATGGCATAGCTCGCGTAAGCGCGGCTCTGCCCATTTGGCTTAACGAAAACGTTCTTGTTCATCATAGCTATATTCCGGTTTGCGGTTCGTCAAAATACCTCCTGCAAAATCCTTACCGACTGCACGGCGTGAATCGCGTCGAGGTGGTAGCCGTAGTAGACCAGCAGGGCGTCGAGATAGGCCACGCGCTGGCGGCGGTTGAGTCCGATCTCGGCGATGTAGCGTACGTCGCACTCCAACAGGTCGTGCAGGATGCGGGCGTCGTCGGCCGAAAGCACCTCGCCGTGCGGCGGCCGCAGCGGCGTGAACGAACCCTCGCGGATGTCGAACCACGCCCCCGGCAGGTAGGCGTTGCCCGGCGAAAAGCCCAGAAACCGGCTCAGGTTCGTCAGGAACCAGAGGTGGAAATTGGCCACCCCCTCGTCCAGCGCGTCGAGTGCCGCCACCGAACCCCAGACGAAGTCGAAGAGCCGCTGGTTGGGTTCGCACTCCTTGACCAGCCGGTAGAGCACCTCGGCCATGAAGAGCGCGATGGTCGACTTGCGGACGTCGAACGGCAGCGATTGCAGCACGATCCCGCTGCGGACCTCGCGGAAGCGGTGCATCTGCATGCGCGACGACTCCAACCCCTCGAACTCCACGGCGAACATCGGTTGGAACAGCGCCAGCTTCGACCCGTGGCCGCGTGCCGACCGGACGCCCTGCACCATGTAGCTCTGCCTCCCGCCGCTGTCGGTGAGCAGGTAGACGACCATTCCCGAATCGCCGTATTTGAGCGTGTGCAGCACGATGCCGCGCGCCTTGTAGGATTTCATACTCATGACCGTCCGGCCCCGACAGGGATTCTGTTCGCTTTCGGTATCTATTGATCTAACGTATCCGCTCCGAAATAATTGTCGTTTTCAGCTATGAATTTGTCAATTTTTCACGGCGTCCACGCGTGCCCAGCCGTTGCGCAGCGCATCTCCCGTAACGGAGAAGCCCGCAGCGCGCGCCGCTTCGGAGAGCGGAGCGACGTCGGCTTCCAGAATCCCGCTCATGAGCAGCCAGCCGCCTGCGTCGAGCGCTGCGGCATAGGCCGGCAGCTGCGCCAGCAGGATATTGCGGTTGATGTTGGCCGCGATGAAATCGTACCGCCGTCCGGCGATCGCCCCGATGTCGCCCAGCAGGGGCGTGACCCGTGTTTCGACGCCGTTGGCGCGGATGTTTTCGACGCAGTTCTCATAGGCCCATTCGTCGATGTCGACCGCATCGACCGCTTCGGCACCGCGCAGGGCGGCCACGATGGCCAATACGCCCGTGCCGCTGCCCATATCGAGGCCCCGCAATCCCGTCACGTCGCGGTCAAGCAATCCAGAAGCCATCAGGCAGGTCGTGGCGTGGTGGCCCGTGCCGAACGACATTTTGGGCATGATGACCACCTCCGCCTCCGTGGCGGCGGGAGCGTGGAACGGGGCACGGATCGTGAGCCGACCGTCGACTTCGACGGGCGTGAAGTTGCTTTCCCACAGTGCGTTCCAATTTTGCGGTTCGATGCTCAGAAAGGTGGCGCGTCCGACGCCGTAATGCGCCAGCAGCGCATCCACTTCGCCTTTGCAGTCGGCCAGCCGCTCCTGGGGGATGTAGGCTTTGAGCCGTGCGCCCTCCTGCTCGAAACTCTCGAAAGGGAAATCGGCCAGTTCGGCCGTCAGAATCTCCGCCTGTTCGGCGTCGGCCGCATCCAGCGTCAGTTCGATGTAATCCATAATATTATGTAAAATTATTGCTATCTTTGTACACCGGCTTCGGCAGCGGGCAAACGGGGTTTGCCGCTGCGTTCGGCTTCGGGGTTTCCATCAGACAAAGTTAGGGATAATATGGCAGAAAACAGCAGACGGTGGGCGGAAATCTCCCGCAGGTACCGTACCTACATCAAGCTCGAAAAGCGGCTGTCGGCCAATACGGTCGAATCCTACATGCGCGATCTGGAACAGTTCGCCCATTTCGTGCTGCGGATGTGGGACGTGCCGCCGCGCAAGGTCGAGTCGCAGATGATCGAGCGTTACATGGCGTGGCTCTACGACCGCGGCTGCGAGAAGAGTTCGCAGGCGCGTGCGCTGAGCGGTCTGAAAAGTTTTTTCAACTATCTGCTGCTCACCGATGCGATCGAGAGTTCGCCCTTGGAGTTCATCGAGATGCCCAAGTTCAGCCGCCGGCTGCCCGACGTGCTGTCGACCGCCGAGATCGACCGGATTCTCGCCGCAATCGACCGCACGACGCCCAAGGGCGTGCGCGACGACGCGATGCTCGAACTGCTCTATTCGTGCGGACTGCGTGTCTCGGAGTTGATCTCGCTGAGGCTGTGCGATCTCTTCTTCGGCGAAGGATACATCCGAGTGATCGGCAAGGGCGACAAGCAGCGGTTGGTTCCGGTGAGCGACACGGCCCGCGAAAAGATTTACGCCTATCTCGATTGCCGCAAAGGCGGCAGTTCGAGCGAGGAGACGCTCTTCCTGAACAATCGCGGCGGACGGCTTTCGCGTGTGATGATCTTCACGATCATCAAGCAGGCCGTACTGCGCGCGGGTATCGACAAGCAGGTCAGCCCCCACACCTTCCGCCACTCGTTCGCCACGCATCTGCTCGAAGGCGGCGCTTCGATTCGGCAGGTGCAGGAGATGCTGGGGCACGAAAACATCATCACGACCGAAATCTACACGCACCTCGACAACGAGCACCTGCGCGAAACCGTCGAACGGCACCTGCCGATCTGATCCGGTTGCGACGGAGCGCTCCGTCGCACGAGTTGCGGCGGGACGATCGTCGCCGTCGGGATTCGCCGGTGCGCGTGCGCTTTCTGCCGCCGCCGTCCGGCGATGGCCCGAATCGATTTCCGGGGAGGAGCTGCGGATCGGTATTTTATCTCTTGCGGCTCTTTCCGCACGGGGGCGCACTGTGTCGGACGTCGCGTTTCCCTGTGTCGGAGTCGCGGCCGACGCCTTTCGGGGCTGTCGTCCGCCGCCCCTGCGGCGGTCGTGCGCCGGACTCCGCCGTCCGGAAGAAATACCCCTTCTGACGGCGTTTCTCCTCCTGCGAGCGTGCCACGTAAACCTTTTCGCCCGTATAGGGATTCTCGCCCGTGTAGAACATCACCGACGAGAGCGTCATCGGCGTGGGGGTCAGGTCCTGCACCTGTTCGAGCGTGAAATGCAGCCGGCCCAGCACCTTGCCGGCCAGCGCCTGCATGTCACGTTCGGTGCAGCCCGGGTGTGACGAGATAAAGTAAGGGATCAGCTGGTAGTTGAGCCCGTTGTTGCGGCAGATCGAGCGGAAGTCGTCGTTGAGCCGCTCGAAAAGGGCGAAGGGCGGTTTGCGCATCAGCGCGAGCACCCGCTCCTCGGTGTGCTCGGGAGCGACTTTGAGCCGTCCCGACGTGTGATGGCGGACGACCGTCTCCAAGTAGTCGCTCCCGTCGAAGAGGTCGTAGCGGATGCCGCTGCCGATGAAGGCCTTCTTGATCCCCTTTACGGCGCGGATCTTGGCGTAGAGATCGAGCAGCGGCCGGTGGTCGTTGTCCAGGTTGGGGCAGATGCGCGGGTGCAGACACGAGGGGCGCCGGCAGCGGGCGCAGAGCGTGCGGTCGCGGCCGCCCATGCGGTACATGTTGGCCGAGGGGGCGCCGATGTCGGAGAGGTAGCCCCGGAAATCGGGCATCGCCGCGATGCGGTGCACCTCGTCGAGAATCGACCGCTCCGACCGCGAGTGGATGAACTTGCCCTGATGCGCCGAAATGGTGCAGAAGGCGCAGCCGCCGAAGCATCCCCGGTGGATGTTGACCGAGTGCTTGATCATCTCCCACGCCGGGATATCCCCCTTGCCGTTGTAGCGCGGGTGCGGTGCCCGTTCGTAAGGCAGGTCGAACGAGTGGTCGAGTTCTTCGGTCGAGAGCGTCGCGTTGGCGGGGTTGACCACCACGTAACGGTCGCCCGTGGGTTCGACCAGTACGCTGTGCGGCTCCATGAGGTTGCTCTCCGTCTCGATGCGGCGGAAATTTTCGGCGAAGGCGTGCGGGTCGGCCGTGCACTCCTCGTAGGAGTGCAGCAGCAGCCGGTCTTCGAGCCGGTCGACGTAGGTGCGGTCGGCGAGGAACGCCACCTGCCGGAGTTTGCGCAGCAGCTTGGCGTTGTAGCCGTTGCGCATCGCCGCGGCTACCTGGGTGGTCGGTGATGCGCCCCTGAGGATAGTTGTAGGTGCGGATCTTGGCCGAACGGTCGCCCGTCGAGACCATCGTCTTGCGCTTCGAGGCGATTTCGTCGAGGTATTTCGAATATTCGAGGTTGAAGACGCGGGTGCGAAGTTCTTCGAAAGCCTTGTCGAAGTTCTTGAGCTGCGATTTCTGGTCCTGGCACTGCACGACGATACCGGTCGGGATGTGCGTCAGGCGGATCGCCGAGTAGGTCGTATTGACCGACTGTCCGCCGGGGCCCGAAGCGCAGAAGATATCCTTGCGGATGTCGTTCATCGAGATTTCTACGTCGAACTCCTCGGCTTCGGGCAGCACGGCCACCGAAGCGGCCGAGGTGTGGACGCGGCCCTGCGTTTCGGTCTGGGGTACGCGCTGCACGCGATGTACGCCCGATTCGTATTTGAGCGTACCATAGACATTGTTGCCCGTGACTTTCATCACGACCTCCTTGTATCCGCCGGCCGTGCCTTCCGAGAAGGAGGTGATTTCGTACTTCCAGCCTTTGGATTCGATGTATTTGGTGTACATGCGCATCAGGTCGCCGGCGAAGATGGCGGCTTCGTCGCCGCCCGTGCCGCCGCGGATCTCGACGATCGCGTTTTTCGCATCCTGCGGGTCCTTGGGAATCAACAGGAGTTTGATCTCCTCTTCGAGGGTTTCGATCTTCGGTTCCAGTTCCGCGATCTCCCCGCGTGCCATTTCGCGCATCTCCTCGTCCTTGTCGTTGGCCAGGATGTCTTTGGCTTCGGCCAGATTGGCCATGGCCGTGCGGTAACGTTCCGAGGCTTCGATGATCGGTTCCAGCTCCTTGTAGTCCTTGTTCAGCTGCACGAACTGTTTCACGTCGGCGATCACTGGATCGAATTGTCTGCCATAGTCTCCCTTTCTCTTGTCGATTCGGGGACAAAGATACGAAAAGCCGAGGGCAGAACCAAATTTATTTGGTTTTGCCGAGGCGAAGTATCTACGGCGCAGCCAAAGTACGAAAAGCCGAGGGCAGAACCAAATTTATTTGGTTTTGCCGAGGCGAAGTATCTACGGCGTCAGCCAAAGTACGAATAAAAACCGAGGGCAGAACCAAATTTATTTGGTTTTGCCGAGGCGGGGTATCTGCGGTGCCGCCGCCGATTGCGGAAACCCTCGACGGGGGGCGGGCCGGCGGAGCACGGAAAAATACCTATTTGCAGGGATTGTTCCCGCAGGACGGATGTACGATCTTTGCAGAGAGGATTTACGGATAAACTTTCATACGATGAGAACAGGAATATTCTACGGCAGCACGACCGGTATGACCGAGTCGCTGGCTGCGAAGATCGCCGCCCGCACGGGCGTCGCGCAAACCGATGTGCGCAATGTCGCGGACGCTTCGGCCGACGAGGCCGAAGGGTACGACCTGCTGTTGCTGGGGTCGTCGACCTGGGGCTGCGGCGAATTGCAGGACGACTGGTACGATTTTCTCGATGCACTGAAACGGAAGGCGTTGTCTGGCAAGCGCGTGGCGCTGTTCGGCTGCGGCGACAGCGCCTCCTACCCCGATTCGTTCTGCGATGCGCTGGCCGAAATCCGCGACGGGCTGGAAGCGACGGGCTGCACCTTCGTCGGAGCGTTGGACGCTGCGGAGTACGACGGTTGCACTTCGCGTATCTGCCGCGACGGGAAGGTCATCGGGCTGGCGGTCGACGACGGGGCGTCGGAGGCGGTCAGCGACGCCCGCATGGAGAAGTGGATCGCCGCCGTCGGATTCTGAAATAGAAATTCTTATGAGCGCCGATGATTTCGACCGCCACACCGATCTGAAAATGCTGCTGCACCATATCTACGAATTTCAGAAAGGAGTTCGCCGGCTGGTGCTCTGCACGATCTGCCCGACGTGCGCCCGCCTGATGGCTGAGCGGTTGCAGGCGCGCCGGATCGACTATCTGTTGCAGCCGGTAACGGAGCAGAAGGTCAATCTCTATTTCGGCCACCGCGCCTGTCTGGATGCCGTGCGGATGTTCGTCCGCAAGCCGCTCAACGAGTTGTCGGCCGAGGAGGATTTCATGTTGGGCGTGATGCTCGGCTACGACCTTCCGATGCAGTGCGAGCGCTATTGTACCCGCAAACGGCGCCCGCTTCCTGCCGTCGGGGCCGGAGGCTGACCGGAATTCCTGCCATAGAAGAGCGGGCGGAGATCCGATCTCCGCCCCCGCTTCGTTTCGGCCGGACGAGGTCAATGCGAGGCGCTGCTCGGGAGCGTTCCGAGCCAGTCGAGCACGTCGGCGCGCCACGCGGTACGGTAGATGCGGTCGGGGTTGAAACCGCCGCCGTGGCCGCCGCTGGGATAGATGCGCAGCGAACACCCTTTCACGCCGTTGCGTTTGAGCGCTTCGTAGAAGAGCGTGCTGTTGACGGGCGGCACGGTGCGGTCGTCGTCGGCGAGCAGCAGCAGCGTGGGCGGCGTCGAGGCGGTCACGCGGTTTTGCAGCGACCATTGCGCCTCGTCGTCGGCCGTGCGGTCGGTGCCCAGCAGGTTGTCGAACGATCCCTTGTGGCATTTGCCCGGCTCGGCCGTGATGACGGGGTAGACCAGTACGGCGAAGGCGGGGCGTACCTCTTCGGGGAGCATCGTGGCGGCCGAAGCGGCCAGATGGCCGCCCGCCGAGAAGCCCATGATGCCCACGCGCGAAGGATCGACGCCGTACTCCGCGGCATGGTCGCGGATGTAGCGCAGTGCCGCTTCGGCATCTTCGAGCGGCACCTGGCAGTGTCCGTTGGGCAGGCGGTATTTGAGTGCGACGACCGTGATTCCTTCGGCCGAGAGCCACTCGCCCACTTCGTGTCCTTCGCGCGGCATCGAGACGAAGCGGTAGCCGCCGCCCGGGCAGACGACGACGGCCTGTCCGGTCGCCTTGTCCGGCGCTGCGGGATAGATGAAGAGTTCGGTATCGACCGTGTTGTAGAGGTTGCCGTTTTTCTCTTTCTGGGGGCCTGCATCCTCGTTGGAGTGGGGTGCCGAGGCGTTGTCCCACAATTTGACCACCTTGACCTGGGCGGAGGTGGTCAGCGCCGCCGCGAGGGCGACGAGCGTCAGCAATCGTTTCATGGTTATCGGGGTTTAGAAGTTGGTTTCTGATCTTCGTGTGCAAGCATGGCCAGCCAGTCGAGAATGTCGGCGCGCCACTGTGCACGGTAGATATGGGCGGGGTCGAGTGCGCCGCCGTGGCCGCCGCTGGGGTAGATTCGCAGCGAGGCCGGTATGCCGTGGCGTTTGAGCGCCGCATAGAACAGAACGCTGTTGACCGGCGGCACCGAACGGTCGTCGTCGGCCGCCAGCAGCAATGCGGGCGGCGTCGAGGCGGTCACGCGGTTTTGCAGCGACCATTGCGCCTCGTCGCCGGCCGTGCGGTCGGTGCCCAGCAAGTGGTCGAACGACCCTTTGTGGCATTTGCCCGGTTCGGCCGTAATGACGGGATAGATCAGCACGGCGAAGGCGGGGCGCACCTCTTCGGGGAGCATCGTGGCGGCCGAAGCGGCCAGGTGGCCGCCCGCCGAACACCCCACGATCCCCACCTGCGCGGAGTCGGCGCGGAAGTCCGGAGCCGTGCGGCGCAGATAGCGCAGCGCCGCTTCGGTGTCTTCGAGCGGCACCTCGCATCGGCCGTTGGGCAGGCGGTATTTCAACACGGCGGCGGTGACGCCGTGTTCGGCCAGCCAGCGTCCGACGGCGTGGCCGTCGCCTCCGATCGAGAGGAAGCGGTAGCCGCCGCCCGGACAGACCACCGCCGCCTGTCCGGTTGCACGTGCCGGGTCGGCCGCATAGACGTACAGAACGGCTTCGGTCGTATTGAACAATCGGTCTTCCTCGACCCGCTCCCCACCCCGCAGTCCGTTGTCGTGGGGTGCCGAGGCGTTGTTCCACAGCCGGACGATCCGCTGTTGCGCGCCGGCGGTCAACGCGGCGGCGAGTGCGGTCAGTACGAGGAGTCGTCGCATCAGAGGACGATATTGATGATCTTGCCTTTGACGACGATCACTTTTTTCGGCGCCTTGCCGTCGAGCCATTTCTGTGCGGCGGGCCGTGCGACGATGTCGGCCGTGATCTCATCCGGCGACGCCGTCAGGGCGTACTCCTGCTTGAACCGCAGCTTGCCGTTGATCATGACCGGATATTCGAACGACTGCTCGACCAGATAGCTTTCGTCGCAGACGGGATAGGGGGCGTCGCAGACCGACGCGGTATGTCCCAGCCGTTCCCAGAGCTCTTCGGCGATATGCGGCGCGAAGGGTGCGAGCAGGGCGACGAGCGGTTCGAGAATCGCGCGCTTGCGGCATTCGCCCAATTCGTTGAGGCAGATCATGAAGGCGGCGACGGAGGTGTTGAACGAGAAGTTCTCGATGTCCTCGCTGACCTTCTTGATCGTTTTGTGCAGCGTCTTCAACTCCTTCGGAGTGGGGGCCTCGTCCGTCACGGCCAGCGCGTCGCCGGCGTGGAAGAGCCGCCAGAAACGGCGCAGGAACTTGTAGACGCCGTCGATGCCGTTCGTGTCCCACGGCTTGGACTGTTCGAGCGGGCCGAGGAACATCTCGTACATGCGCAACGTGTCGGCGCCGTACTGGTCGACGATATAGTCGGGGTTGACGACGTTGAACAACGATTTGGACATCTTCTCGATGGCCCAGCCGCAGACGTATTTGCCGTCTTCGAGGATGAATTCGGCGTCGGCGAACTCGGGCCGCCATGCGCGGAAGGCGTCCAGATCGAGCTGGTCGTTGCGGACGATGTTCACGTCGACGTGGATCTCCTGCGTCTCGTAGGACTCTTTCAGGCCGAACGAGACGAACTTGTTGGTACCGACGACGCGGTAGACGAAATTCGAGCGCCCCTGGATCATGCCCTGGTTGACCAGCTTCCGGAAGGGTTCGGGCTCGCACACGCAGCCCAGATCGTAGAGGAACATGTTCCAGAAGCGCGAATACATCAGGTGGCCCGTCGCATGTTCGATGCCGCCCACGTAGAGGTCGACCGTGCGCCAGTATTCGTCGGCTTCGCGGCCGACGAGCGCGCGGTCGTTGTGCGGGTCCATGTAGCGCAGGTAGTAGGCGGACGAACCTGCGAACCCGGGCATCGTCGACAGTTCGAGCGGATCGCCGTCGGCCGTCGTCCACCCCGCTGCGCGCGCCAGCGGCGGCTCGCCCTGTTCGGTGGGGCCGAAGTCGGCGATGGGCGGCAGCTCGAGCGGCAGCGCCGATTCCGGCAGCGGGCGGGCGATTTCGTCGCGATAGTAGATCGGGAAGGGTTCTCCCCAGTAACGCTGGCGCGAGAAGATGGCGTCGCGCAGCCGGTAGTTGACCAGCCGTTTGCCCAGTCCGCGCTGCTCGATGGCGTCGAACATCTTTCCGATCGCCTCCCTGACCTCCATGCCGTCCAGAAAACCGGAGTTGATGAGTTTGCCCTCCTTGGCGTCGTAGGACTCCTTGCTGATGTCGCCGCCTGCGACGACGGGCGTGATTTCCAGTCCGAAATGACGGGCGAAGGCATAGTCGCGCGAATCGTGCGCCGGCACGGCCATGATCGCTCCGGTGCCGTATCCCGCCAGCACGTAGTCCGAGATGTAGATCGGTATCTCGCGTCCCGTGAAGGGGTTGACGGCATACGAACCGGTGAAGACGCCGCTCACGCGCCGCGTCTCGGCGATGCGCTCGCGCTCGGAGCGTTTCTGGGTCTGTTCGAGGTAATCCTCGACAGCCGTCTTGTTTTCGGGCGTGGTGAGCTCGTTGACCCACTCGTGTTCGGGGGCGATGACCATGAACGTCACGCCGAAGATCGTGTCGGGGCGGGTGGTGAATATTTCGAGTTTGCGGTCGAAACCGCGCACGTCGAAGAAGACCTGTGCACCCTCCGAGCGGCCGATCCAGTTACGCTGGATCTCTTTGAGCGATTCGCTCCATTGGAGCGTTTCCAATCCGTCGAGCATGCGCTGGGCATAGGCCGTCACGCGCAGGAGCCACTGTTTCATCCGTTTCTGTTCGACCGGATGGCCGCCGCGTACCGAAAGCCCGTCGTGCACTTCGTCGTTGGCGAGCACGGTTCCCAGCTTCGGGCACCAGTTGACCATCGTGTCGGCACGGAACGCGAGGCGGTAGTTCTGCAACACCTGTTCGCGCCGGTGCTCGTCCATGCCCGCCCAGTCGGCGGCCGTGAAATGCAGTTCGGCGGTGCAGGCCGCATTCACCCCTTCGGTGCCGCTGCGGGCGAACGCCTCTTCCAGCTCCCCGATCGGGCGCGCCTGCTGCCTGTCGTGGCAATAGTAGGTGCCGAACATTTTGAGGAACGCCCACTGCGTCCATTTGTAGTAGCCCGGATCGCAGGTGCGGACTTCGCGGTCCCAGTCGAACGAGAAGCCGATTTTGTCGAGCTGCTCGCGGTAGCGGGCGATGTTCTGTTCGGTGGTGACGGCCGGATGCTGTCCCGTCTGGATGGCGTATTGTTCGGCCGGCAGACCGAAGGCGTCGTAGCCCATCGGATGCAGCACGTTGAAACCGCACTGGCGCTTGTAGCGTGAGAAAATGTCCGAAGCGATGTACCCCAGCGGGTGCCCGACGTGCAGGCCGGCGCCCGACGGGTAGGGGAACATGTCGAGAACGTAGTATTTCGGACGTGCGGGGTCGACTTCGACGTGGTAGGTTCCGCGCTCCCGCCAGCGCTGCTGCCATTTGGGTTCCAGTTCCTTGAAATTGTATTCCATATAGTGTAAGAGCTAATTTTCCGGTTCGAGTGCGAGGACTTATGCGCGTGGCGCGTGTTATCGAGGATTCCGTCCGATCCGTGCCGAAACGCCGTCTGTCCGTGCCGAAATTTATCTTCCGGCAAAAATAATAAAATAAAATGAAGAATCGACCCTGCCGCGGCCTCAATATGGCAATTCGTGCGGAAGGGACGCCCCGAAAACGTCGTGGATATACGAACGCAGAAACTGCTCGAAAAGTTCTCCGAACTCTTCGAAGAGGTTCTCTCCAAAAAGGAGAGGGAGATCATGACGGTCTGACCGTTTGTTCCGATAACTTAACAACCGGACTTGCTGTCAGCAGGTCCGGTTGTTAAAGTCAGCCAGGACCGACCTATTCGGCGGCCCGTACGATATACGAGAACTTGTACGAACTGCGCCAGAAGTTGTTGTAGAAATTGTTGCCCGGCGTATCGCCCGACGCATCCGGCAGGGCGAAATCGAAGAAAAGATTGCCCGAAGTATCCCTGCTGAAAGTCATCGTCGAGGTAATATTGTTCTTCGAAATCTTCATCTGGTTGGTCGAGAGATCCAACATCCAGTCGGACTCTCCGGCAGGGATCAGATGTCGCAGGCGCGGGTCCATATCCAGCGGAGCGTCCTCGGTGTACTCGCCCGGATAAACACCCTTGAACGACCCGTATAGCCCGTCGGCTCCGGCGGCATTGATGATCTTGCCCGTAAATTTTCCGTCGACCATCTCTTCGTTCATCGTAATGGTGATGATGTTATCCAACTCCGGCGAGGCGAACAACCCGAACTCGGAACCGCCCATCGAAGTATCCCACTTTCCGGTACCGTTGCCGCTGATATTCTGGTCCAGGTATATCTTGATGTCGCTGACAGCCCACGTGCCGACATAGAACGGATCGTAGGGTTTGAGGTAGACCGTCCAAAGCACCTGTTTTCCGGTTTGGGAACGCACGATAATACGCGCCTTGCGTTCGGGATTCCGGAAATCGAGCGTACCGCCGTCGGAGACATCCGCCGTGGCATAGGCCGAAAGGGCCAGCGCCTCGACCCCGACCGCTTCCCACGGGTAATCGGCCTGTTCGAAGATATAGAGGGTCACGGTTCCCTGATTGTCGTCCACCCGTTCGATGGTGGCTTTACCCAGTTGTCCCGTCAGTTGGATGTCGAGGATCGAGCACTCGTTGCTCGGCTCCTTTTCGTCGATATCCTTCGTGCAGGAAGCTATAACCAGGCACGAAAGGAACAATGCAATATGTTTCAGATTTTTCATAATGCTACAAATTGGGATTCAGGTCTATTTCACGCTGCGGGATCGGATAGTAGGCGGCTTCGGCCTCGCTCAGTCCGGCAGCCTTGATATCGGTGGTCGTAACCGAGGCCGTGCGGCGCAGGTCGTAGAGCCGGTTGCCCTCGAAAGCCAGTTCCAGAGCACGTTCTTTAATCACGGCTTCGCGGAATTTATCCGTCGTCATTCCGGACGGAAGCGGTGTTACGCCGGCCCTTTCGCGGATACGGTTCACATAGGCCAAACCCGCTTCGGGTCCCGCCGCTTCGGCATACACCAACGCAATGTCCGAAAAACGGATCAGGTAAGGTCGGGCACTGGTGCGTTCGCCGATAAAATCAGGGTCGACGTACTTGCTCGAAAAGTATCCCTTGACCTGATTGGGTACGATCGGATTTCCGGAAGCATCGTAGATGTCGCGGTGAATCAACTCGGTACGACGTTTGTCTGTGGTGCTGAACTGCGTTTCGACGAATTCGTCATTACAGAGGAAAACACCCCAACCGTTGCCGTTGGCCCGCTGCAAGTCACCATTGCCGTAACGGATGTAGAACGGTACGGAGTTGTTCGACGGCAGGAAAAGCAGGGGCAGTTTGGAGTAGTTACCCTCCTGCGTACCGCTGCGGTCGATCGGCATGATGAAGATATGCTCGGGCCCCGTGGGTTTGTCCACGTCGTAAATATCGCGCAGGTTGGTGTCGAAATCATACACGTTCTTGTAATCACGGACAACCTTCCCCGCCCAATAGGCGGCGCTGTCGTACATGATCTGAGGCTCACGGCGCATCTCTGTATAACGGTGAACGTTGTGCTCCTTCGAAGACGCGATGGTCAGGTAGGCCTTTGCCATCAGCGACTGCGCAGCCACCTTGTCCGCCCGTCCGAAAACTTTGTTGACTTCGAGCAGGTTGTCCGCCCGGGTCAGGTCGCCTAAGATCAGATCATAAAGCTGGTCGAGGCCCGTTGCCATCGGAGGCGTTGTCTGCGATAGCTCCGCCACCATCTTTGTCTGCACGGGCACGATGCCGAACGTACGCACCAGATTGAAATAGTTCCATGCACGCAGGAAATAAGCTTCGCCGAGAATTCGGCGGCGCGCCGTCTCGCTCAGCACCGAACTGTTTTGGATATGGTCGATCACCGTATTGGCCCGGTTGATCGCGATGTAGCAGTATTTGAAATAGTATTGCAACTGCTCGGTCTCGCGGTTCGCGATCCAGTTCTCAAGCTGATAGACATCACCCGCCTCGTCGCTCTTGGGCGACATCGTCTCGGTGGGGATGTCGCCGATGTAGAAGATGCCGCGTGAATATTCGAGGAACATCAGAGCATTGTAGGCATAGAGAAGACCCGACTCGGCATCGGTCTCGCTCTTGTAAAAATTGTCGTCGGAATAGAATCCGTACGGCTCCTCCTGCAGGTCGCACGCTGTGAGCAACCCGCAGAGCGAAATGATATAAAGCAGATTTTTCATAATCGTAGTTTAGAATTTCAAGTCCAGACCGATGGCATATTTCCGCAGTCGGGGATAACCGCCCCAGTAGATACCGTCGACACCCACTTCGGGATCGTAACCGTCGAATTTGGTGAAGGTATAGGCGTTCTCTATATTGGCGAACACGCGCACGCTGCGAATAAAGGCCTTGCGGACGGGAATCGTATAGCCGATATTGATGTTTTGCAGACGGACGAACGAACCGTCGTGGACGAAGTAGTCCGAGAACAGGTAGCTGCGCGTCGAATTCAGGCGCGGATATTCGTTTGTCGGATTGTCGGGCGTCCAGCGCTTGATCTTCACGCGCGGATCGTAAGTATAGCCGTTATAAATGACGTCGTTGCCGAATACGCCGTTGAGAAATACCGACACGTCGAGATTCTTGTAGCGGAACGACAGGTTAAGGCTGGCTGTGAAGTCGGGATTCGGATCGCCGATGATGCAGCGGTCCCGGTCGTCGATGGCATAGTCTCCGTTTAGATCCACGTATTTGAGCTCGCCGGGCTGGTCCTTGCCGTCGGAACTCATGAAGCCAGGGTCCTCTCCCTGCTGGATGATACCGTTCACCCGATAGCCGTAGAAGACATACATCGGATAGCCGATGGCATAGACGCTCGGATTGCCGTTGAACATCGACAGCGACTGGCCGCAAACCTCGTACTGCATGCCCGTGAGGTAATCGGTGCTCAGGCCACTCGAAACGGCATTCCCCAGATCGGTCACCTCGTTGCGGTTCCGCGAGAAGATGAACGTCGCGGAAAAGGAGGTATTCTTCCGGCTGACGATATCGCCGTCGAGCGTGAGTTCGAAACCGCGGTTCCGGATATTGCCGTCGTTGACCCACATCTTGTCATAACTGCTCGACAGCGGCAGGTATTTCTCACGCAGCAGATCGGTAGTGTACTTGTCGTAGTAATCCATCGTCACGCGCAGGCGGCGTTTGAAAAAGGCGAGGTCGACACCCAGGTTCCACTGGCGGGTCGATTCCCACCTCAGATCGGGGTTGGCAATGCCGCCCCAGAGGATATAGCGGTCATTGGCGCCTTCGCGGCCGGCTTCATAGCCCGGGCCGATGGCCGTCTGCCATTTGTCCGCGAACCAGTATTTCTCGGTTCCGTAGCGGTTGAGCGTCTGGTAAGGCGAAATGCCCTGATTGCCCGAAATTCCCCAGCTGGCCCGGATCTTGAACTCATCGAAAACGTTGAGCTTCTTCATCCACGGCTCATTGTGGAGTTTCCAGCTCACGGCGCCCGAAGGGAAATAGCCCCACTTGTTGTTTTTGCCGAATTTCGACGAACCGTCGGCACGCATGGTGAACGTGAAGAGATATTTATCGTCGAGCACGTAGTTCAAACGGCCGTAGAACGAGAGCAGTTTACTGTTCTGATACGTGTTGTTTATCACGTTCTTCTGGGGATTGCCCGCACCCATGTTCTCATTGCCGAGGGCGTCGTTCACGAAATCATAGGCCGTAGTGCCGAGCGTCCGGCCCATGTTGTAGTCGAAGGAGTGTCCCGCCATGACCGACAGGTTGTGCCGGTCGGCAAAAGTCCGCTGAAAAGTAACATAGGTCTCGTTCAGCACATCCTGCGACAGGGAATTGTTCATTTGCGCGATACCGTTCATGTCGTGCGCTTCCTGCGAAGTGTTCGAAGCGTTGTAGACATCCTGCACGGAGGTCGAATAGTTGTAATTGAGCTGCGTGCGGATCTTCAATCCCTCGACGATCTCCCACTCGGCTGCCAGCGACGAAATGAGGTCGCGGCCCTGCGTCTCGTTCTTGACGTTGTCGGAGATAATGAGCGGATGGCCGAAGTCGGTTTCCGAAGCGACGAAATAATTGCCGTCCTCATCGTAAACGGGCCATAACGGGTTGCGGCCGTATTCGAGCGTGTTGTTTACGTGACGCTTGTGGATCGAAAGGATGTTCGAGGTCTGAAGCGTGAAATTCTTGGCCAGTTTGTACGAACCGTTGAGCGTGACATTGCCTTTGCGGAAATTATCTTTCTTGTAGACACCTTCGTCGTCGAAATAATTAAGGCTCAGATTGATCGCCGCCTTGTCGGTGGAGTGCGACAGCGTGGCCGTCGTATTGTTGACCACGGCCGTACGCATGCAGAGGTCGGCCCAATCGGTGTTCGACCACTTGCCCTGTTGGATCTCGATGAGTGACGGATAGTAGGTGCCGTTGTTGTACTGACCTGTGTAGAGGGCCGGCAGCCCGGCGTTGGTCAGCTCCTCGTTGGCGATCTGCGCCATTTGCAGCGGGTTGCGCCAGACGTTGAGTTTGTCGGTGAACTGCCCGATGGTGGTCCGGTGGTTCACCGAAACCTGAGTCGACCCGCCTTTGGCGGTGCGGGTCTGGATCAGGATCACGCCGTTGGCGCCGCGGGAACCGTAGATGGCCGAGGAAGAGGCATCTTTCAGGATCTCGATCGATTCGATGTCCGAGGGGTTGATCTGCGACAGATTGCCGGCGTCGCCGATGGGGAATCCGTCGACTACGATCAGCGGGGTGTTCGAACCGTTGAGCGAACTGTTGCCGCGGATACGCACTACGGCGCCCGCCCCGGGATCCTGCGAAGTGTTCATGATTTGCAGTCCGGCGGCACGGCCCTGCAACAGTCCCTCGATCGACGGGGCCGAGATGTCCTTGATGGCATCCATCTTCACGGAAACGACCGATCCGGTCAGGTCGCTCTTTTTCATGCTGCCGTAACCGATGACGACCACGTCGTCGATCAGTGCCTCTTCGGCCTCGAGCACGATATCGAGGAAGGTCACTCCTGCCGTAACGGCGACCTCGCGGGTTTTGTAGCCGACGAATCCGACGGAGAGCACGGCTCCGTTCTTGGCGCGGACCGTGAAATTACCCGCAATGTCGGTACTGGTTCCGGTTGTCGTTCCCTTGATAATGACGCTGGCTCCGACGAGCGGCTGTCCGTCGGCCGTCACGCGCCCCTGAATCTCAACCTCATTCTGGGCGGATGCGCCGACAGCGAGGAAAAGGGAGGCGAAAAGCGCCAGAAGCCATCTGCCCCGCAGGCGTAGGTTTGCTGTATTCATGGTGTCTGAGTTTTAGTGTTTTGCTTGATTGTCAATTTTACCGTCGAGATAGTCGCTGGCATAGATGAATGTTCCGGCGCTCCATCCCAGCATCGTGGGCATGTCGTATTCGTTGCTGACATTGATGTTCCCCTCCCGGACATTGTACTTTTCCCACAGGTTATGGGTTTCGCCGAAGGTCTTCACGACCATCGCAGCGTATTTCCCCGCAATACGCCGTGCGTCCTGCCTGTAACCGTAGGCATCGAGCCCCCGGATGGCCAGATAGACGACCGGAGGCCACGTATTGGGATAAGACCACTGGTAGTCGTAGTCATAAGGTTCGTCCTCGCATACGGCGATTCCGTATTCGAACTCTAACCGTCCGAGCGCCTTTTTCACGAGGATTCGGGCCTGTTCCGCATCCGGAATTCCGGCATAAAGCAGACTGAACACTGCACCCGAAACGACCGTCGAACGGCGGCCGTTGACGAAGTCGTAGTCATAATAAACACCATCCTCCCCGAGGCAGTAGCGGTTTATCAGCCCGCGACGCTTTTCGGCCCGTGCCTTCCACGTTCCGGCAGCCTTGGAATCGCCCAACAGAAGGGCGTAGCGGGCGAAGAGCGTTTCGTAAATATAGAGATTGGCATTGAGGTCTACCGGACAGAAATCTGCACAACGGCGTTCGAAACGGGGATTGAAGTCCCAGCCCGACTCTGCCTCGGCGGCAAAATGCGTCCCCAGTCGCAGAATCTCCGTGTCGGAAAGTCCCCGGTTGCGAAAATCGGTATTGAGCCGTTGCCCTCCGGTAGTGACGAATTCCTGTTTGAGTTCGTCGCTTGCAGACGAGGAGTAGCGGTTGAGTCCGACAGGCGTAATGCGCTGCGTCATCCAGAAGTCATACTCCTTCTGCAAGGTCGTAAAAGCTCCGGCCAGCCAGTTCGTGTCTTCGGTCTGTTCGAAGATCCGGTCGACCATCATGCAGAGGAAAGGGGGCTGTGAGCGGTTGAGATACCACGTCCGGCTGCCATTGGGCATATAGCCGTATCGGTCGACCAGATAGAGCATGTCCTCAGTGTTGTTTTTCGCCAGATCGAGGCGTCCGTCGCGAACGAGCCCCTCGTTGGTGAAATAGGTATCCCAATAATAGAGTTCCTGAAAGGTCTGGCTGACGCTGGGAACCGTATAGGGGCGCGGCAGCCCGATCAGCGTCTGCGAATCGGCCGGATTGTACTGTACCGACGCATCCCACGACGTGCGGATGAAATCGCGCACGCAGGCGATCTCCTCCTGCGAAACCGACGGATGATGTCCACAGGAAACAGCGGTCAGTGCCAGCATGCTCCCCAGAAAAGTTCGTATTTCGTTCATCTCTGGCGGGGATTATTCATAAATGCCGGCTATGTCCTTCTCCAGCAATATCTGCTCCCCTGCGACGAAGGTCTTGAAATCCTCCTCCGAAACGCAGCCCGGATAAGGGCCGAAGAAATGATTCGTATCCTTGTTCCGCCAGACCAGCACATAGGCTACGGGAATGCCCGCAATGGCTTTCGAAAGTTTTTCGGTCCACCATTTCGACTGGGAGGTATTGTTTTCGAGCCCGGTCTCCGTAAACGCGAACGGCTTGTTTTTCAGGTAGGCGATATGTTTAAGCAGGCGCATCAATCGCAGGCCGTTGGTCTCGATGGCCCAGGAACTGCGGTCATAGGCATCCAGACCGAGTACGTCGACATAGGCATCGCCCGGCCAGAATTCGAGATAGTTGTCCTGCGAACTGACGATATCGGGCGAGTAGACATACAGCAGGTTATGCACGCCCTTCGTATCGCGCAGGTATTCGAGCGTAAAACGCCACAGGGCGATATACTCTTCTGCGGTGCAGTTGCCCTTACCCCACCAGAAACCGTTGCCGGTGTGTTCATGGAACGGACGGAACAGCACCGGGACATACTCTCCGGCATCGGTCCTGAGCGAGAGCATGAAAGCGGCGACCTTGTCCAGCCAGCCGCAGTATTTTTCGTGCAGGTCGCCGCCGGGAATAATCCGTCCTACGGCGGCAGTCACGTCCCAGGCCGTGCCGCCGGTAGCGGGGTTGGTCGTATGCCAGCCGATGGTGGTCACGCCTCCGCGGGCATAAGCTTCGAGAATACGGTTGCGGATGTCCGTGAATTTATCGCCGTCGATGTTTTTCGCATCGTTGTCCACCCCGGTCGGAGAGTTGGGATCCAAATCACACAATTCGATCTGGGCCAGATCCCAGCCCATCATTGCGGGATAGTCGCCGCAGATACTCTTCACGTCCGAGCGGTCGACATCGCCCGACCAGCCGATACCGTAGAGCGACGAACACTGGTGTCCGAAAAGCGTACCGCCGTTTTCGGCAATGCTGCGCAGGTTGCCGAGCAGGTTACGGGTCTGCACCGTAGCCTGCGAGTCGGTCGTCGCAGCGGGAGCCGGCTGGGGTTCCGGATATTCGCGGTCGGCGATATCACTGCATCCGGCCGCGACCAGCCACGACAGATAAAGAATTTGTTTCCACATAATTATCAGCTATTTTAGGTTAATTGTCAGTGATACATGTCAGGTAATTGACTTTCGAACAGAACGGGCTGTTCTCGATTGGCGGCAAACTTCCTGAAATCGGGTTCCGAAGCGTGTCCGTGCCAGGGACCGAAAAAGTGCGTCGGACGGTCGTGGGCGTTACGCCATACCAGAACATAGCTCAGCCCCTTGCCGCGGATGACCGGCAGCAGCCGCCGGGTCCACCACGCTGTATCGGGGATGCCCTCGAGTCCGGTTTCGGTGAAGGCCGTCGGTTTACCGTGTTCGCGTCCCAATTGCTGCAAGGTCGAAAGCATTCGTTCTCCGCCCGACAGGAAATCCCAATCCTGCGGGCGGTGGTAGGCGTCGAGCCCGAGCACGTCGACCCATTCGTCGCCCGGATAGCGTTCCGTATAGTGCTCCGCATCGCGGTACAGGTCTGGTGAATAGACGTAGAGGAGATTGTGCACTCCCTTCACATCGCGCAGATATTCCACCGTGAAGCGCCATAAAGCCTTGTATTCGTCGGGGGTACACTGCGCTTCGCCCCACCAGAATCCGCTGCCGGTGTGCTCGTGGAACGGACGGAACAGCACCGGAGCACACGTTCCGTCGGCACTCTTCAACCCGACGAAGAATCCGGCCAGACGGTCGAGCCACAGCCGGAATTGGGCGTGGTTGGCACCGCCCGGGAGAATGGAACTCACGGCCGTGGCGGTTTTGCCGTCCCAGGCGCTGGCTCCGGACTCGGGATTCTGCGGATGCCAACTGACCGTATTCACGGCTCCGCGCCCGTAGGCGGCACACAACAGACGGGTGATCTCGGCGAAAGGAACGTCGTCGATGCTTCGGTCGGCCCCTGTTTCAAGTCCTCCGAGCTCCCACCCGAAAACAGCAGGGTAATCACCGCAACACTCCCTGACGTCGGAGCGTCCCTCCTCGTATTTCCAGTCGTGTCCATAGAGGACGTCGTCCTGATGCCCGAACATCACCCCTTCGTCTGCAATCCGGAACAGGTTGCGGTAGAGGGCCCGCGTTTCAGGCGTGGCCTGTGGATCCGCCGGAAGAGGCGGAGTGTCCGAACAAGCGGCTGAAAATGCGGCAAAGACTATAAAAAGCAGTTTGTTCATTGTTTAAAGCAGGTTAAAGCGGTTCGTCAGATGATGATCTTCTTTTTATCGTAGTATTCCCGGAAATCGTGGGGTGTGTAGCCCTTGTATTTCTTAAAGATCCGGTTGAAGTTCGATAGATTGTTGAACCCGCATTTGAAGGCGATCTCCGCGATCGTGTTGGCCGGTTCGTCGATCAGCCGTCGGGAAGCCGCACTGATGCGGATATTGTTCAGGCAATCGATGAAGTTGTATCCCGTACGCCGCTTGATGAAACGGCTGAACGACGGTTCGCTCATGTTGACCAGCGCCGCCATCTCCGAGAGTCGCACGGGGCGGTGGTAGTTGCTGTTGAGATATTCCATAATGGTCCGCACGCGCCGGCTGTCGTAGGTATCCTCCAGTTTGCTGAAATGCGAATGCGACAACACGGTATACGCCTGATCGTGGGCCAGCTGGTTGAGCAGCGAAAGGAAGATCAGGATCGAGTTGAAATTATCCGTGCTATTTATCAACTGGTGAATCCCGGATTCGCTTTGCAGGATCGTCTTTTCGGAAAATGCGATCCCGTGCTGGGCATCCTGCAGCATCTTCTTGATCGGCGCGAACTGCTTCCGGTCGATCAGTCCGCTGCCCTGGAACAACTCGGGCGAAAACTGAATCGTCACCTCGTAGATTTCCGCTCCCGGGGCCAGATTGCCGTCCATCCACGCATGTTCCAGATTACTGCCCGTGATGAGCACCATCTCACGGTCGCCGATGTCGGCCACATGATCGCCGACGATGCGCCGTGCGCCGCGCGCTCCGATGATATAGTTGAGTTCGTATTCACTATGGATATGTATCGGGAAGTTGAAGTTACTCTTCCGCCGTTCGAACACGACGAAGCTGTCCTGCTTCGAGATGGGAGGTACCTCCGTAAGGATATTGTAATTTGCCATAGTCGTTCGCTTTCCGATTTCAGTTTTTTGTAAGCAGCCGTTCGATACGCCGGATCAGTTCCATGCACATCCGGCTGTTGTGATAGGGGCATTTCCAGAATCCTGCCTTGTCGTCGTCACGATTGACCGAGCCGTCGGCGCGGACGCTCCAGAACCATTCACCGTTTCCGCCGTCGAGCAGGTGCGTCCGGATATACTGCCATGCATCGTGGCTCCGCCGCAGGAATGCCTCGTCGCCGGTTCGTTCGTACATATTGAAAAAACCGACGACAGCTTCGGCCTGTACCCACCAGTGACGGTCCGCATCGATGCGTTCCGTCTGCGGATCGTATTCGTAGATCAGACTTCCGTCGGGTCTCAATCCCTCGACGGCCGCGGCTGCCAGTGCCTCGACCACGGGACCGACATCTGTCGTAACCTGCGGTTCTCCGAGTACGAGGGCGGCTTCGTCGATGAGCCACGATGCCTCGATGTCATGCCCGTAAGAGACCTTCCGTCCCTGTGGCTGCCACCGTGCATCGAAAAAGAGATTCAGGTGCCCCGTCTGCGGATCGAAAAGCCGGTCGGTATGGATGTGAATCAGTTTCCGGACCGCCGTCGCAACCCGATCTTCACGCCAGACCCGCAGCAGGTTCGCGTAAGGTTCGAGCAGGTGCAGGTGCGTATTCATGCTGAAGTAGGTGTTGGCATCCTTCTCGCTCAGACGCATGTCTTCCAGCGGCTTCCAGTTCCGGGTCAGTGCTTCGACGTATCCGCCCTGCATTGCATCCCAGACATGCTCCTCAAGCGATCCGAACAAAGCGGCGGCTTCGTCCAACGCCTCCGGATCACCCGTCGCCCGGACATATTCGCTCAATCCGTAAACTGCGAAACCGATAGCATAGCTCTGTTTCTTGCCGCAGACCGGACTTCCGTCGGGAGCTATCTCCCAGTAGACCCCACCATGTACAGGGTCGATCAACCAGAGAGCCAGAAACTTCCGGAGCTTGCCGGCTGCGTGCAGGTATTCAGGCCGTCCGGTCATTCGGTAAGCTGCCGAGAAGGTCCACAGCATCCGCGCGATCAGGACTGCGCCCTTCCCGGCTTCGGGATGCGCTTTTCCGCGGCCGTCGATACGTCCCGCGAAATGCACCCCGTCGCCCAGAAATGCCATCCAGAAAGGCAGGATGTCGCAGGTCAGCTCCTCCGACAGCTCCTCCCGCCATTGTACAAGCATCTTTTCCATCATTCGTTCGTTTTCCGACGGAGGTTGAGTTCCGTCGTTATTCGCTCCATACGTTTCTCGCCGAGCGGGTAGAAAAGGACTGCCGCTGCGGCCAACAAGCATCCGGCGGCCGGAAACCAGCTCATCATTAGCCGTACGCCCGCTATCGCCTCTCCGCTCTGCACCGCAGCCGACTGATCGTAACCGAATGCTGCGAGCAGCCAACCCGTCACAGCCCCGCCCAACGCCCAGCCGAGTTTCTGGGACATCGACGAAGAGGAGAAGATCAGTCCCGTCGGCCGTCGGCCGCTGCGGTATTCCTCGTAATCAACGATATCGGCATACATGCTCCACAACAAAGGCAGCACGACGCCCGCCGCAACGCTGACGAGCGCCTGCAAGGCAAACAGCCATCCCAGTTCGGAAGGCTCCAGCCGGAAGAAGAAGAGGCTTAGTACCGCTGCCGCACCCATTGCCGCGGCAAATGCTCCTTTCTTGCCGATGCGCGCCGCCAACGGCACGGCCAGTGCCACTCCGGCCATGTTGCCCAACTGACCCAGCAGCAGGTAAAGCGTTCCGAGCGTCCAACCCAGATGGGGCAGTTTATAAGCGCTCCGAACATAGTCCGTGAAATAGAAAATCGCTACCCCGTCGCGGATCGAGTTGAACAGCAGCACCGCCACTCCTGCGACCAGAAGAATCCACCACGGAGCGTTGCGGGCCAGGCTTTTCAGGTCGCGGCCGACCGATCCCTCCGCCAGCTGCGCGTCGTCGACCCGAATCCGTTCGCGCGTCCAGCGGAAGCAGAGCCAGAAAAGCAGGGCGCAAATCGCTCCGATAACGGCCACGGCGCAAGTCCACGCCTCCGGCATCCCCGATATGGCCACGTCGCTCCCCGCGACGCTCCCGCTCAACCGGTCGGTATCTCCGCCGCCGAGCCGTCCGGCAAAGAAATCCACCAGCGGCTGCAACAGCATGAAGGTCACCAGACTGCCCACATAAGCGAAGAACATCCGGTAGGAGGAAAACGTATTGCGTATCTTCGTATCGGGCGTCATCACCCCGAGCAGCGAGGCATAGGGGACGTTGACCATCGTATAGACCATCATCATGGCCGTATAGGTGATATAGGCCCACGCCAGTTTCCCCGTCATCCCGAAATCGGGAGTCCAGAACGTCAGCACTCCGACCGCGGCGAAGGGAAAGGCACCCCACAGCAGGTAAGGACGATAACGCCCCCATCGGCTGCGGGTACGATCCGCCAGCAGGCCCATGATGGGATCGTTGAGCGAATCCCAGATACGGGTCACCAGGAACATGGTCCCGGCGGCAGCCGGCGTGATGCCGAACACCTTGGTGTAGAAAAAGAGCAGATACATGCCGAATATCTTCCAGAACATGCTCGAAGCCATGTCCCCGAAACCGTATCCGATCTTCTCCCGGAATGTGACGCTGTTTTTCATCGGTTGTTCTTTCTTTCGTAATCCAGATTCCGGTCGATCAGTTCATTCAACCGCTCAACGGAAGCAGCCGTTGTAAGGCCGTCGGACGGCGTATGCAGGCAGTAGTCCACAAGCCTGTCGACAGTCGATGTCGCCACGTGCATGCGGGTGTCGCTCGACGCATAGTAGAGGAATACCCAGCCGTCGTCATCGGCGATCCAGCCGTTCGAGAACAAGACGTTCGACACGTCGCCCACTCGTTCTTCGCCCTCCGGTGCCAGTGCATATCCGGCCGGCATGGCGATCAGTCGCGAAGGATCGTCGAGGGCCGTCATATACATGTAAAGTACATAGCGGAGCCCCGCCGCACAGGCGCGTACGCCGTGGGCCATATGCAGCCACCCCTGCGGAGTGCGGATCGGATGGGGACCTTCGCCGTTCTTCACCTCCTTGATCGTGTGATAGAACCGCACGTCGATAATCTTTTCATCGCGGATTTCCGCGCGGGTCATGTCGTCCACCAATGCCCATCCGATCCCGCCGCCGAGAGCTCCGGCGGCAATAAACCCCTCCTGAGGGCGGGTGTAAAGGGCATATTTCCCGTTCACGAATTCAGGGTGGAGCACGACGTTGCGCTGCTGCGTGGGCGACTTGATGTCGGGGAGGCGCTCCCAATGCACGAGATCCTTCGTCCGGGCCACACCGGCCGTCGCCACGGCTGACGACAGATCGCCCGGGGCTGCCGACGGATCGTGCCGTTCGGCACAGAAGATGCCGTAAATCCACCCGTCCTCATGGGCCGTAAGGCGCATGTCGTAAAGATTCGTTTCGCTCTCGTCAATCGGGGGAATCGTCAGCGGATGGTCGCGGAAACGGAATCCATCTATCCCGTTATCGCTTTCAGCCAAAGCGAAAAAGGATTTGCGGTCGTTCCCTTCGACCCGGACTACCAGCACGTATTTGCCGTCGAACTTGATTGCTCCGGCATTGAACGTTCCGTTGATCCCGAACCGCTCGAGCAGAAAAGGGTTGGTAGCAGGGTTCAGGTCGTAGCGCCAGAAGAGCGGCGTATGTGCGGCCGTAAGGATCGGGTAGGTGTAACGAGTCCATACGCCGTTGGAATCCGCGGCAGGATTCTTCCTGCCGATCAACTCTTCATGGGCCGAACGCAGGGCTGAAATACGCTTCTCGAAATCAGAATTTGTCATAAAACGGATAAAATAGAGTATTTATTTTACTCCCGTGTGATCCGCAGGGCGAATCCCCCGGCGGGAGCTATCGTTATTTCCAACGTGCGATCCATTCCCAGCGTACGGGTTACACGCTGGTAATCATGTCCATACTTAGCGGCATTGGTGCCGTCGCAGAAGATCTCGGCCGTAAAGTTTCCGTCGCCAAGAAATCCGAGGTCGAGCGTCACCGTGCGGCCTTCGTGCCCCGTAAGGCCGCCGACGTACCAGACATCCCCTTTGCAGCGGGCGACGGCCGCATACTCCCCGAGGCATCCGTCAAGCGCCACGGTCCGGTCCCACACCGTGGGAACGCCGCAGATGAAAGCCGTACATTCGGGTTCCCGGTCGTAGTTGGAGGGCGAATCGCAGAGCATCGACAGCGGCGCATGAAAAACGATGTATTCAGCCAGCTGGCGGCAGCGGGTGCCCTGACTCATCGGCTCGCTGCGACGCGGAAAGAAGTGCCCCTTCGCGGCGTTGAGCATGGCTCCCTGCGTGTAGTCCACGGGGCCGGCGGTCATTCGGATGAACGGCATCGTCACATCGTAGGTCACCTGATCGACCGACTCTTCCGACCATTTCATCTGTTCCAGTCCATGTACGCCTTCGAAATTGACGACGTTGGGATAGGTGCGTTGCAGACCGGCAGGCTTATATATACCGTGGTAGTCGAGCAATAGTCCGTATTTGGCGGCGGTAGCCGCCCCGCGGTAGAGGAATTCGGCGATCTGCTGGTCATCACGGTCCATGAAGTCGACTTTGAATCCTTTGACGCCCAATGCTGAGTAATGGCGGCAAACCTCCTCCATGTCGCGGTCGAAGGCGCGGTAACCCGCCCATAGGATGATGCCGACGTCCTTCTCCTTCGCATAACGCAGCACCTCTTCCAGATCGAGGCGGTCGCTACCGCCCGACATCAGGTCGGTCTTGTCTTTCGACCATCCGTCGTCCATCACCAGATATGCGATTCCGTTGCGGGCCGCAAAATCGATGTAATGCTTATAGGTCGGCGTATTGATCCCGGCCTCGAAACCGACGCCGTGGAGTCCCCAGTCGTTCCACCACTCCCAAGCTGCCAATCCAGGGCGTATCCACGACACGTCTTCGAGACGCGACGGTTCGGCCAGCCGCATGACCATGTCGTTATCGAGCAGTTGCCGGTCCTCGCGGGCAATGAGGATCGTTCGCCACGGGAACGAAGTCTGGGGTGCGGCCTTGGCGATGAAATTGTCGTATTCATCCACGACGTTTTGGAGATTGTCATGTCCGCCGTCATGCGTACGCTTCGGATACGGTGCGAAAATACCGCGCAGGGAGTACCCCTGACCGGGATAATTGAAGTACATGCCCGGATAGGCTTGCAGGTCGGCCTCGGTAAAGCAGAGTTTCACACCGTCGTCGGCAGCCACGACCAGTGGCAGGAAAGCCAGTCGCGCAGGATCGAGCTTCGAAAGTCGGGTTACGGTATAGAGGTTCTCGAACGAAGTCTTGAACTGGCTCCCGAAAGGGACGATCTCAGTACCGTCGCAGTCCCGCACATAGGGTACCCAACATGTCCAGTCCTCCGGAAAAGCGGCGCCCGCCTCTTCGGAAGCGACAACCAGCGACCGGTCCGTCGTGGAAATGAATCGGTAGGCGACTCCATCATCGTAGGCTCGAAGTTCAATGGCGAAACCTTGCCGGAAATCAGCCCGCAGCCAGTTATAGTGGTCTGCGACCCGCTTTTTAATATAAAAAGGCGTCGCAAAAGAAGTATCGACCATCCCTTTGCGGATGCGGGACGGCTGCGCCGAACCTCCCCACACGGTCCCGTCGTCCAGCGTCATCGCCACCGGCGTAGGAGCCACGACCGTTCGACCGTCGACACGGACCTCATAGGCGATCCGGTTTCCGACCGTCAGTGTAATCCCGATCGTCCTGTCGGGAGAATGGATCGTATAACTTTTTTCGCAGGCGGCGGAAGCAATTCCATAAAGCATTGTAAATAAATAGATTGCGACTATTCTTTTCATAGTTTACAGGTAATAAACAGGTTTACGGAAAATTCCGGATACACGAATAAAACAACAGGCGTCTCCCGTTTGTGCTGTGTAAAAATAAAGGTTTCACAAGGGTTCTGCAACGGATGTGATGCAGAAGGATTGAAAAGTATTATAATTGGATGGGATAATACCATTTTAACACCCATGAGGCAGGAAAGATACACCCGACATCATCAAAATACTCCTCCTTAACAGCCCGAAATAACCCGAACCGCTCTGCTTTTATCTCCAAGTCCCGGAGACAACGAACCGTACGAATGATACTTTTTCATCAAATGCTTGTACCATGCGACGCTTTTCATGGTTATCCGGTTTTTATCCTCTATTTTTACATTTGTAAATAAATTCGTTAACGAACCTAAACCAGCCAGTATGAAACATCTTTGGAAATACATCGCGGGCGCGTTGGCTTTTGCACTTCCCGTCGCCTCGTGCAGCGACGACAACACGTCGGACTTTCCCGACAAGGAATGGGGCGAACTGACGGCTCCCGTGCTCACGGTCTCGGAAGAGGAGATAACGCTTGACGCCAATAAAGCGGATCAGGAGGCCCTGAAATTCTCGTGGACGGCTGCTTCGGTCGTGACCCGCAGTTCATCGGTCGAGTATGATCTGTACCTGAACATAGAAGGCGAGGATTTGTTCAAAGGGATAAAACGGGAGTGGGGAGGGGAAGCCGGCCTGACGATCTCGTTCACGCACGAGGAACTCAACGACCTCATCATAACGACCTTCGGCGGTAAAAGCGGCGAACGTTTCGCCTTCCGGGCATGCGTCTATGCACACACCGACAATTACCTTATCGAGGACAAAACCTCGGAGGAGGTAGCTTTCGCTGCCACGGCCTACGCTGCCGAAGTGGTGAAGCCCGCATCGCTCTGGATGAAGGGAGGCGCCTGCGAATACGGCTGGGACAAGGCGATCGAGTTGCCGCAAGGCGACGCAGGCACCTACACGGCAGAGAACGTCGTGCTGAAATTCGGCAAACCCGCAGACAACAAAGGCTTCAAATTTTACGTCGAGGAGAATGGCAGCTATCCGTTCTACGGGCAAAAGATCGACGGCGAATTCGGTCAGATCCAGACCTTCGCCATCGCCAACGACGGGGATTCGCAGTTCTATCCCTTGCAGTACGACTACACGAGCGGCATCTACACCGTACACGTCGACCTCAATACCATGCTGCTCACGCTGACCCGGACGGGCGACGTCACGGAATTTGACCCCGAAACGGCGCTCTACATACTGGGCGACAACATGGAGAATGGCTGGGATATGGTCGAGGCGAATGCCCTGCTGCTTGTCGGGGAGAATATTTATGAAAACACCAATATTTATCTCAAACCGGAAAGCAGCTTCAAATTCTATTTCTACGACTGGACGGAGTACATCCGTGACGAGGCAGCCGGCGAATACTGGACCCTTATGAAAAAGGGCGGCGATGACGGTGACATCCGCTTCATCCCGGGTGATCAGGGCCTAGGCGAAGGCTACTATACCGTGCGCGTCGATCTCAACACCCTGAAAGTCACCCTCACGGGCGGCACTGCGCCCTCCTATCCCGAAACGCTGTTTCTCTTCGGGCCGGCTACGGAGGCGGGATGGGATCTCGGCAACTTCATTCCCCTGACGAAAACGAGCAACGGGGTATTTCAGGTCAAAGGTGTAAACATCGACGTCGGCACGGCGAATCCGGACGACAACAAGGGCAACGGATTCAAATTCGGGGTTTCGAACAGCGAATGGAGTACCGAATACGGCGCCAAGGAGGCTTTCGACGACCACGACGGACAACAGGGTTACCGCGGCTGGGAACTTGCGCAAAGCAGCAATCAGTTCTATCCCCTGCTGATGGGACAGGCTTCCGGAGTATACGACATTACCGTCGACTTCACGACGATGGTGGTACGCTTCGAACCGTCTCAGGACCCTGATTACCCGACTGCACTCTACATATTGGGCGATGCGATGCCTCACGGTTGGGATTTGGGTCAGGCCGTGGCGATGACCCAAACCGCTCCGGGAATCTTTACGGCGGAGAACGTTCCGGTGAAGGTCGGCACGGCGAATCCGGACGACAACAAGGGCAACGGATTCAAATTCATCATTTCGAACAGCGAATGGAGCACCGAATACGGCGCCAAGGAGGCTTTCGACGACCACGACGGACAGACGGGCTACCGCGGCTGGGAACTTGCGCAAAGCAGCAACCAGTTCTATCCCCTGCTGATGGGATTCGGAGACGGAAACTACCGGATCACGGCGGACCTTACGACCATGACAGTCCGGTTTGAAGCGATGTAACGAACTTCCGGCGTCCGAGTATTATGGTGAAAATCCGGCCGATTGTACATCGGCCGGATTTTTTCTTACCTTCGGCTCGACTTTTATCCGTCGGAAAGTCCTGCCGAAATCGCAAGCAAGGCGGTTTTTGGATGGTAGACTTATACCTTCGTATCGGCTGAATTTTGCAAATAAAGAAAAACAAATCTACGAATTCAAGTCCTGCTCCTATTCATACTCTTCGGCATACGGAACGCACTCCCTCGGGGATACGTCGAACTCAACGGCCTTTATGCGTGGGCTGGGATCGTCTGTCCGGCCGTAGAGTTCGTCATCACGTCCGAGTCGACGCTCCGGAGCGAAATCGTCGTCTCCCCTGTTGAAACCCTTCGACAGCGAGCACGTGACCTTCGCCATTTTCATGAGCGAATCCCGCCGCTTCTTCGAGGAATATAACCGTGGGTGGCACCTCGGGGACAATGTCGGCATGATGGCCTTCGACATGTCGAAACCCGTACGCGTGTGTACACCACGACCCCGAAGAAGCCGAACTCGGCGATGCGTAAGGTGGCGCGTGTAAGATTGACCAATGGCAAGGAGGTCAACGCCTATATCCCTGGAGAAGGCCACAACTTGCAGGAACACTCCATCGTGCTGGTTCGCGGCGGTCGTGTGAAGGACCTTCCGGGTGTGCGTTATCACCTGGTGCGCGGTGCTCTCGACTCCGCAGGTGTGGACGGACGCCGTCAGCGTCGTTCCAAGTACGGTGCAAAACGCCCCAAGGCAGGTGCAGCGGCTCCCGCTAAAGGCAAGAAGTAATATCAGGACTACGACAAAACATTAATTTAGCCAATAACAATGAGAAAAGCTAAGCCAAAGAAGCGAATTCTACTTCCGGATCCGAAGTTCAGCGATGTCGCAGTAACGCGTTTCGTGAACAACCTTATGCTGGACGGTAAGAAGAGTATTGCCTATTCGATTTTCTACGACTCGCTGGAAATCGTGGGCAAGAAGATGAAGGATGCTGATAAATCTCCGCTGGAGGTCTGGAAACAGGCTCTCGAGAATATCACGCCCCAAGTCGAAGTTAAGTCGAAGCGTATCGGTGGCGCGACATTCCAGGTTCCTATGGAGGTTCGACCGGAGCGCAAGATTTCGATTTCTATGAAAAACCTTGTCCTTTACTCCCGCAAGCGCGCCGGTAAAACGATGGCTGAGAAACTCGCTGCCGAAATCGTGGATGCCTACAACCAGCAGGGTGCCGCTTTCAAGCGTAAGGAGGAGATGCACCGTATGGCCGAGGCCAACAAGGCATTTGCACACTTTAGATTTTAATTAGGAGATTCGACAGATGGCAAGAGATTTAACTTATACTCGCAATATCGGTATCATGGCTCACATCGATGCCGGTAAAACGACCACCTCGGAACGAATTCTTTTCTACACGGGTAAAACGCACAAGATCGGCGAGGTGCACGAAGGTGGCGCCACGATGGACTGGATGGTGCAGGAGCAGGAGCGCGGTATTACGATCACTTCGGCCGCTACGACCGCTTTCTGGCAGTACAAGGGCCACCAGTATCAGATCAACCTGATCGATACCCCGGGACACGTCGATTTTACGGTCGAGGTGGAGCGTTCGCTCCGCGTGCTGGACGGCGCTATCGCCACGTTCTGTGCCGTAGGCGGTGTGGAGCCCCAGTCGGAGACCGTTTGGCGTCAGGCCGACAAATACAACGTGCCGCGTATCGGTTACGTCAATAAGATGGACCGTACGGGTGCCGACTTCCTGGCCGTTTGTGCCCAGATCAAGGAGCATTTCGGCGCTACGGCGCTCCCGATCGTTCTCCCGATCGGAGCCGAAGACAAGTTCGAAGGTATCGTGGACCTTATTTATAATAAGGCTTACTACTATTTCGATGACAAGACCGTTCGTGATAACTATGAGATCCGCGAGATTCCCGACTCCATGAAGGCCGAAGCCGAGGAGTGGCGCAACAAGCTCATCGAAGAAGTCGCTTCGGTGGACGATGCGCTGATGGAGAAATTCTTCGACGATCCCGCTTCGATTCAGCCCGACGAGTTGATCGCTGCGATCCGGACGGCTACCATTCAGATGAAACTGGTTCCTATGTTGTGCGGCTCTTCGTTCCACAACAAGGGTGTTCAGATGTTGCTCGACTGCGTGATGGCGTTCCTGCCCTCTCCGCTGGACGTACCCGCTATTCACGGTATCAACCCCAAGACGGAGCAGGAGGAGATTCGCAAGCCGTCGGAGGACGAGCCGTTCTGCGGTTTGGCCTTCAAGATCGCTACCGATCCGTTCGTAGGTCGTCTGTGCTTCGTGCGCGTTTATTCGGGTAAGCTCGATGCAGGTTCTTACGTGCTTAATTCTCGCAGCGGCAAGCGTGAGCGTATCAGCCGTCTGTATCAGATGCACGCCAACAAGCAGAATCCGATGGAGCAGGTTGCTGCCGGTGATATCTGTGCAGCCGTAGGTTTCAAGGAGATTCGTACGGGCGATACGCTTTGTGCGGAAGATGCGCCCATCGTACTGGAGCAGATGACCTTCCCCGAGCCGGTGATCGGTCTGGCCGTCGAGCCCAAGACGCAGAAAGACCTCGACAAGCTGGGCATCGCGCTGGGCAAGCTGGCCGAAGAGGATCCGACCTTCACGGTTCGTACCGACGAGGACAGCGGCCAGACCGTGATCAGCGGTATGGGTGAGTTGCACCTCGACATCATCGTGGACCGTCTGCGCCGTGAGTTCGGCGTGGAGATCAACCAGGGCGCTCCGCAGGTGAACTACAAGGAGGCGCTGACCAAGACCGTTCAGCACCGCGAGGTGTTCAAGAAGCAGACGGGTGGTCGCGGTAAGTTCGCCGACATCATTTTCGAAATCGGTCCTGCCGACGAAGGCACGATGGGTCTTACCTTCGTGGATGAAGTCAAGGGCGGTAACATTCCGAAGGAGTTCATTCCCGCCGTACAGAAAGGTTTTGCCGCAGCGATGGCGAACGGTGCATTGGCCGGCTACACGATGGACTCGATGAAGGTTACCCTGAAGGACGGTTCGTTCCACCCGGTCGATTCCGACCAGTTGTCTTTCGAAATCTGCGCCCGTAACGGTTACCGCAACGCCGCTCCCAAGGCCGGTTCGGTCATCAAGGAGCCGATCATGTCCGTCGAGGTGGTGACGCCCGAGGAGAACATGGGCGATATCATCGGCGACCTGAACAAGCGTCGCGGTCAGGTGACGGGTATGGAGTCGAAGGGTAATGCCCGCGTAGTGAAGGCCAAAGTGCCCCTGTCGGAGATGTTCGGTTATGTGACCGTGCTCCGTACGATCTCGTCGGGTCGTGCCACCTCTTCGATGGAGTTCTCGCACTTCGAGGAAGTTCCGGCGAACATTGCCAAGGAGGTGATCGAGAAGGCAAGTGGTAAACGTAAGGAATTAGAATAAGAAAAACATATGAACCAGAAAATTAGAATCAAACTGAAGTCTTTCGACCACAACCTCGTCGATAAGTCGGCCGAGAAGATCGTGAAGACCGTGAAGAGCACGGGAGCCGTAGTCAGCGGTCCGGTGCCCCTTCCGACGCACAAGCAGATTTTCACCGTGAACCGCTCGACCTTCGTCAATAAAAAGGCGCGCGAGCAGTTCCAGCTCTGCACGTTCAAGCGGATCCTCGATATCTATTCATCGACTCCCAAGACCATCGACGCTCTGATGAAACTGGAGCTTCCTTCGGGTGTCGAAGTGGAGATCAAGGTCTGATAGACTGATCGAAACCTGTTTCGGATCGTGCCGCCGCCCGGTGTCGAGCCGGTGCGGCAGCCCTTTCCGGCACGTTTTGCCGCTACGGGATCGCAAATGTTCCCGACAGTTCTAAGAAGATCACTTTATACTTTATATTAACAAACGTAATTTGACAAAAATGTCAGGACTTATTGGAAAGAAAATCGGAATGACTTCCGTTTACAGTGCCGAGGGTAAGAACATACCATGCACTGTCATTGAGGCTGGTCCGTGCGTAGTTACGCAAATCAGAACCGTGGAGAAGGACTCCTACGAAGCGGTTCAGATTGCCTATGACGACAAAAGTGAAAAGCACACCACCGGCAGTTTGTTAGGACACTTCAAGAAAGCCGGCACTACCCCTAAACGCAAGATGGCTGAGTTTAAGGATATGCCTGAAGTGAACCTGGGCGATACGCTGACCGTCGATATGTTCTCGGAAGAGGACTGGGTCGATGTGACGGGGATCTCCAAGGGTAAAGGCTTCCAGGGCGTTGTGAAGCGTCACGGTTTCGGCGGCGTCGGCGGTCAGACCCACGGTCAGCACAACCGCCAGCGCAAGCCGGGTTCGCTCGGCGCCTCGTCGTATCCTTCGCGCGTATTCCCCGGCAAGCGTCTGCCGGGCCGGATGGGCGGTGAGCAGGTGAAAGTTTTGAACCTGAAAGTTTTGAAAATTATTCCCGAGAACAACTTGATTCTGGTGAAAGGTTCGATTCCGGGGGCAAAGGGTGCTTATTTAACAATTGAGAAATAGTATGGAATTAGCTGTATTAAACACACAAGGAAAAGAGACAGGCCGTAAAGTGGTCCTTTCGGACGCTGTTTTCGGCGTGGAGGCTAATGACCACGCTATCTACCTGGACGTGAAGCAGTATCTTGCCGATCAGCGCCAGGGTACCCATAAATCCAAGCAGCGCAACGAGGTGGCCGGTTCGACCCGCAAGCTCAAGCGTCAGAAAGGTACGGGCGGTGCTCGTTGCGGCAGCATCAAATCGCCTCTGTTCGTAGGCGGCGGCCGCGTGTTCGGTCCCGTTCCCCGCGACTACAGCTTCAAGCTCAACAAGAAGCTCAAGCAGCTGGCTCGCCGCAGCGCTCTTACTTACAAGGCACAGGCAGGTGCGATCTGCGTGGTGGAGCCTATTTCGATGGACGCTCCCAAGACTAAGTCGATCGTAGCGATGGCCGAGGCTCTGAAGGTTGCCGACAAGAAAGTCCTGCTGGTTTTGCCGGATTCGAACGTCAATCTTCAGCTCTCGTGCCGCAACCTCCCCTACGTGAAAGCCATTCTGGCTTCGAACGTCAATACGTACGAAGTGATGAACGCTTCGGCGCTGGTGATGGTAGAGGGTGCCGAGAATATTTTGAATACAATGTTAGCCTAAACACGCGCAAGAAAAATGGAAATTATCATTAAGCCAATACTGACCGAGAAAATGACGATTCAGGGCGAGAAGCTGAACCGTTACGGTTTTATCGTTGACGTTAGAGCTAATAAGCTGCAGATCCGTAACGCCGTAGAGCAGCTTTACAACGTGGTTGTAACGGATGTGAATACGGTGAACTACATGGGCAAACTCAAGAGCCGCTACACCAAGGCGGGTCTTCTGGAAGGCCGTGCTAATAACTTCAAGAAGGCGATCGTCACCTTGAAGGATGGAGACAAGATCGATTTTTACAGTAATATCTAAAAGAGATGGCAGTAAGAAAGTTTAAACCGGTAACACCCGGTACAAGACATAAGATTATCGGCACGTTCGACGAGATCACGACGAACGTACCGGAGAAATCGCTCGTCAGCGTCAAGAAAAGTTCAGGCGGACGTAACAATACGGGTAAGATGACGGTTCGCTACATCGGCGGCGGTCACAAACGTATGTATCGTCATGTGGACTTCAAGCGTGTGAAGGATGGCGTTGCTGCAACTGTGAAAACGATCGAGTACGATCCGAATCGTACGGCACGCATCGCATTGGTTGTGTATGCCGACGGCGAGAAGAGCTATATCCTGGCTCCGAACGGCCTTCAGGTCGGCCAGACCGTCATGAGCGGCGCAGGTGTCGCTCCCGAAGTCGGAAATACGCTCTTCCTGAGCGAGATTCCGCTGGGTACGGTCATCCACAACATCGAACTCTACCCCGGTCAGGGCGCCGCGATGGCTCGTTCGGCCGGTTCCTATGCTCAGCTTTGGCACGTGAAGGCAAGTTCGCCGTTATCAAATTGCCTTCAGGTGAGACTCGTATGGTACTCGTAACTTGCCGTGCAACTGTCGGCGTTGTGTCCAACGTGGACCACAGCCTCGAGAGTTCGGGTAAGGCAGGTCGTGAGCGTTGGCTCGGCCGTCGTCCCAGAAACCGTGGTGTCGTGATGAACCCGGTGGATCACCCGATGGGTGGTGGCGAAGGTCGTGCGTCGGGTGGTCACCCGCGTTCGCGCAAGGGTCTGTTGGCTAAGGGTTACAAGACTCGTAATCCGAAGAAGACGACCTCGAAGTTTATTATTTCAAGAAAGAAAAAATAATTAAAAGAGTAACATAATGAGCCGTTCACTGAAAAAAGGACCATTCATTGACCCGAAACTCGAGGCGAAAGTAGTCGCTCAAGCCGAGGGCAATAAGAAGGCGGTCATCAAGACCTGGTCGCGAGCAAGTATGATTTCGCCTGACTTCGTAGGTCAGACGATCGCTGTCCACAACGGAAACAAGTTTATTCCGGTGTATGTAACAGAGAACATGGTCGGTCACAAGCTCGGCGAGTTTGCTCCGACGCGTAACTTCCGCGGTCACGCAGGTAACAAGAAAAAATAGGTAGAAAATGGGTGCAAGAAAAGCAATAAAAGCCGAAGAAAAATGAAGGCTGAAAAGAAGCAGAAGGCTATCGCCGTTCTGCGGGATTGCCCGACGTCTCCGCGTAAGATGCGTTTGGTGGCCGACATCATCCGCGGTGTGGAGATCAACAAGGCACTGGGTATCCTCCGCTACTCGAAGAAAGAGGCGTCGATCCGTCTGGAGAAGCTTCTCAAGTCGGCAATCGCCAACTGGGAGGCCAAGAACGAGAACGAGCGCCTGGAAGATACGAAACTGTGTGTGAAAGAGGTGTTCGTTGACGGCGGCCGCATGCTGAAGCGTATTCAGGCTGCGCCCCAGGGCCGCGCTCACCGAATCCGCAAGCGTTCGAACCACGTGACGATCGTAGTTGACAAAATGGTAACCGTAGAAAACAAGTAATCAGATGGGACAGAAAGTTAATCCGATAGCAAATCGTCTTGGTATCATCCGCGGTTGGGATTCCAACTGGTTCGGCGGCAAGGACTTCTCCGAGAAGCTGGTCGAGGACGCCAAGATCCGCAAATACCTGAATGTCCGTCTGGCCAAGGCAAGCATCTCGAAGATCATCATCGAGCGTACGCTGAAACTTGTCACGGTGACCATTTCCACCGCTCGTCCGGGTATCATCATCGGCAAGGGCGGCCAGGAGGTCGACAAACTGAAGGAAGAGCTGAAGAAGCTCACCGGCAAGGAGATCCAGATCAACATCTTCGAGGTGAAGCGCCCCGAGGTGGATGCCGTGATCGTCGGCCAGAACATCGCCCGCCAGCTCGAGGGCCGCGTATCGTTCCGCCGTGCCGTGAAGACGGCCGTAGCTTCGACCATGCGCATGGGCGCCGAGGGCATCAAGATACAGGTGTCGGGCCGTGTCGGCGGCGCCGAAATGGCCCGCAGCGAAACCATCAAGGAGGGTCGTATTCCGCTGCATACGTTCCGTGCCGACGTGGATTTCTGCCTGACCGAGGCGCTCACCAAGGTGGGTATCCTGGGTGTGAAGGTCTGGATCTGCCAGGGTACGGTTTACGGCAAGCGCGATCTGTTCGAGATCGCCGGCGCTTCGGCTTCGGCACAGGGCGCGGGCCAGCCTTCGGGCGATCGTCGCGGTCCTCGCGGCGACCGTGGCGACCGTCGTGGTCCCAGAGGCGATCGCGGAGAGCGTCGTGGCGGTGCTCCGAAACGTAATAATAAACAGTAAGTCGGACCTTTTAAAGCAAAACAACAATGTTACAGCCGAAAAAGACCAAATTTAGAAGAATGCAGAAGGGTCGTATGAAGGGTATTGCTCAGCGAGGCAACCAACTTGCAACCGGTTCGTTCGCAATCAAGGCACTTGAATCTACATGGATCACAGGTCGTCAGATAGAGGCGGCCCGCCAGGCCATCACGCGTTACATGAAGCGTGAAGGCCAGCTCTGGATCCGCATCTTCCCCGATAAACCCATCACGAACAAGAAACCCGCCGAGGTGCGTATGGGTAAGGGTAAGGGTAATCCCGAAGGGTTCGTGGCGCCCGTTACTCCCGGCCGTATTCTCTTCGAGGCAGAGGGCGTGCCCCTGGAAGTGGCGCAGGAAGCGCTCCGCCTGGGTGCCCAGAAGCTGCCTATCACTACCAAGTTCATTGTAAGACGAGATTTCGTTGAAACATCAATCTAAGCTATCAAGATGAAAAGTGCAGAAATAAAGGACCTGTCGGTCAAGGAGCTTCAGGAGCGCATCGACGTGGAGAAGGCGCAGCTTTCGAAACTCAAGTTGCAGCACGGAGTTTCGCCGATCGAGAACCCGTCTATAATCAAAAAATCCCGCAGAGACATCGCGCGTATGCTGACAATTCTGCGACAGAAGAACCCTAAATGTTAATGACCGTTATGGAAAGAAATCTTAGAAAGGAACGTATCGGGGTGGTTGTCAGCAACAAGATGGAGAAGACCATTGTGGTTGCAGTAGCACGTAAGGTGAAGCATCCCATTTACGGCAAGTTCGTCAACAAGACGACGAAGTTCGTCGCCGAGTCACTCGACGAGACCTGCAAGGAAGGCGATACCGTCCGCATCATGGAAACCCGCCCGCTGAGCAAGACGAAGCGTTGGAGATTAGTACAAATCATTGAAAGAGCTAAGTAATTATGATACAGCAGGAAAGTAGACTCACAGTAGCTGATAACAGCGGTGCGAAGGAAGTTCTCTGCATCCGTGTGCTGGGCGGTACCAAACGCCGCTACGCATCTATCGGCGATAAGATTGTAGTGGCTGTCAAGAGCGCGACTCCTTCGGGCGACGTCAAGAAGGGTGCCGTGTCGAAAGCAGTCGTAAGAACGACCAAGGAAATCAGACGTGCCAACGGATCGTACATTCGGTTCGACGATAACGCCGTGGTGTTGCTTAACAACCAGGGTGAAATCCGCGGTACGCGTATATTTGGCCCCGTAGCTCGTGAGCTTCGCGATCAGTATATGAAGATTATCTCCCTCGCTCCCGAAGTATTGTAATCATAAAAACAATTTCGGATATGTCAGTGAAATTACATATTAAGAAAGGGGATATGGTGCAGGTCATCGCCGGTGACAACAAGGGCCAGCAGGGCAAAGTCCTGAAGGTCGAAGCCCAGAAGCAGCGTGCCATCGTCGAGGGGGTGAACCTTTGCAAGAAGGCCACCAAACCCAATGCGCAGAATCCCCAGGGTGGTATCATCGAACAGGAGTCGGCGATCCACATTTCGAATCTGCAGGTTCTGGATCCAAGAGCGGCAAGCCCACTCGCGTAGGTCGCAAGGCCAATGCGGCAGGTAAATTAGTCCGTTTCGCTAAAAAGTCAGGGGAGGAGATCAAATAATGCAGCATACGTACCTACACTCAAGACACAGTATAAGGAGCAGATCGTAGCCGCCCTTATGAAGGAGTTCGGCTACTCGAGCGTTATGCAGTGTCCGAAGCTCACGAAGATCGTCATCAATCAGGGTATGGGACAGGCTGTCGCCGACAAGAAACTCATCGACGTCGCACAGGCGGAGCTTTCGCAGATCGCAGGCCAGAAAGCCGTCCAGACCAAGTCGAGCAAGGACATTTCGAACTTCAAACTGCGCAAGGGGATGCCCATCGGCGTGCGTGTGACGCTGCGTGCATAGCAAGATGTACGAGTTCTTGGAGCGCCTGATCGCCGTGGCGCTGCCCCGTATCCGCGACTTCAAGGGTATCAACGAGAAGTTCGACGGCCAGGGCAACTATACCCTCGGCATCACCGAGCAGATCATCTTCCCGGAGATCGATATCGACAAGATCACCAAGATCTTCGGTATGGAGATTACGTTCGTTACCACGGCTGCGACTGACGAGGAGGCTTATGCCCTGTTGCGTGAGTTCGGTCTTCCTTTCAAAAATGCTAAAAAGAACAACCAATAAGCTATGGCAAAAGAGTCAATGAAGGCACGCGAAGTGAAGCGTGCGAAACTCGCAAAGCGCTATCAGCACAAACGCGATGAGATCGCTGCCAAGGTGAAGAGCGGTGAAATGGATCACGAGGAGGCATGGATCGCCCTGTCGAAGCTGCCCCGCAACTCGAATCCCATCCGCCAGCACAACCGCTGCAAGCTGACCGGCCGTCCGAAGGGATATATCCGTCAGTTCGGCATCAGCCGTATCCAGTTCCGCGAGATGGCGTCGAACGGTCTGATCCCGGGCGTTAAGAAGGCGAGCTGGTAGTGTTCTTGCCTGTCTCGACCGCCGCTGCGGAGGGATTCCCTGTCCGCAGCGACCGGGGATGGAAGCCGTGAGGTTTTCCGGACAGGTAGCAAGAAAGCGTATTCCGCCGGCGGAAGATGCTCCGAAAGGTGCGTCGGAAGCAGGCACACTGAGAGATTCATCTACTGAGGGTGTTATGCCCGTTGTAGTCAGGGGCCGGTACGCCAGATGTGCGTGCGCAGGGTCCCGTTTGAGGACCGATTTTCGGTCTGGGAACTACGAAAGAGGTGAATCCTATACGGGTGCGGAACCCAAGTAGAATTGTCGCAAAGTCGAGGAAAGTGCCACCGTGCAGGTGGTAACTTCTCGGCGGAGGGACTTTCGAACGGTTCGGTACTTGGATGCAAATTTTCAACCGTTGAGTCCTGTGACGAAGACGAGGGGGAGCGATTGGCTGTAAAGCGGTTTTTCGGTCCGTTTCGACGACGTGCGGAGAGGACTTTTCCGGGGGATTTTGCGCAGAATACATGTTGGCTCCAGTGGATGCTGACATGCTCTGTTTTCCGGAAGAGGTCTTAATTCGCTAAAAATTAGGGCTTAATTGTGAATTATTGAGAAATTATTCCTATATTTGCATGCTTTGTACCCGCGTATGTCCGTGAAAAAGTGCCTTTTGCAGGCGTCGGAAATCAGGGCATAAGGGGATGCAAAGAGGGTTGAACGTATTTTGGAAATAATTCAAACGGCTGAAAACCAAAGAGTAACATATTTTTTTATTAATTTTTAACTTCTATTGTCATGACTGATCCTATTGCGGACTTTCTGACCAGAATTAGAAACGCAGTGAAAGCCAACCACAAGGTGGTTGAAGCTCCTGGCTCAAAAATTAAGCAGGAAATCACTAAGATTCTTTACGAGCAGGGTTACATCCTCGCTTACAAATTCGACACCGACGAGAAAGGTCACCCGTCGATCAAAATCGCGCTCAAGTGGGATGCGGCGACCAAATCCAACGCCATCAAGAATCTGCACCGCGTGAGCCGCCCCGGTCTGCGCCAGTACGCTTCCGTGGAGAAGATGCCCCGTGTGATGAACGGTTTGGGAATCGCCATCCTTTCGACTTCGAAGGGGATCATGACCGATGCCAAGGCGCGTAAAGAGAACGTCGGCGGCGAAGTACTGTGCTATATTTACTAACATCAAATAACAACAACACAAATGTCAAGAATTGGTAAATTACCTGTAAACTTGCCCGCCGGCGTGACCGTCACGGTATCGCCCGACAACGTGGTAAGCGTGAAAGGGCCTCTTGGGACACTGAGTCAGAAGGTTGATTCAGACATTAAAGTAGAGGTGGGTACGCACACCGACGTTCATACGCAGAAAGAGATTCCTGCCGTGCTGGTGTTGCGTCCGACCAACCACCCCGTCACCGTTCGCTGCACGGTCTGTACCGTGCGCTGATCAACAACATGGTCGTCGGCGTATCGAAAGGTTACGAAATCAAGCAGGAGCTCGTGGGCGTCGGCTTCAAGGCCGAAGTCAAGGGCCAGATCCTGGAAATGAGCCTCGGCTACTCGCACGATACGCATTTCATGCTGCCCAAGGAGGTGACCGCTACGGCCGTGACGGAGAAGAAGGGCAACCCGATCGTAACGCTGAAGAGCATGGACAAGCAGCTCGTAGGCCAGGTCGCTGCCAAGCTCCGTTCGCTGCGTAAGCCGGAGCCGTACAAGGGCAAGGGTATCAAGTTCGTAGGCGAACAAGCTGCGTCGCAAGGCGGGTAAATCAGCAGGTGCTAAATAATAAACATTGAGTAAATTATGGCATTGAATAAAATAGAAAGAAGAGAGAGGATCAAGATGCGTATCCGCAAGATCGTGAGTGGTACGCCCGAACAGCCTCGCATGACTGTATATCGTAGCAACAAGCAGATCTACGTGCAGTTTATTGATGACCTGGCAGGCGTGACCCTGGCGACCGCTTCTTCGCTGGACAAGGAAGTAGCTGCCGAGGCTGCGGGCAAGAACAAAATCGACGTGGCAGCCCTGGTCGGAAAACTGGCCGCGAAACGCGCTATCGAGAAGGGTATTTCGACCGTGGCGTTCGACCGCAACGGATACCTGTATCACGGACGAGTAAAAGTGTTAGCGGATGCCGCACGTGAAGGCGGTCTTAAATTCTAAGCGATTATGTCAAATACCAACATAAAGAAAGTACGCACCAGCGACCTCGAGCTTAAGGACAGACTCGTAAGCATTCAGCGTGTTACCAAGGTAACCAAGGGAGGTCGCACATTCAGCTTCTCGGCCATTGTGGTCGTAGGTAACGAGACGGTGTCGTGGGCTACGGTCTGGGCAAGGCTTCGGAGGTTAGTCGGCTATTGCCAAGGGCGTGGAGGACGCAAAGAAGAACCTGGTGAAGATCCCCGTTATCAACGGTACGATTCCCCATAAGCAGGAGCTCCGCTACGGCGGTTCGCTCGTCATGATCCGCCCGGCCGCTCCCGGTACGGTATTATCGCCGGCGGCGCCATGCGTGCCGTGCTGGAGTCGGTGGGCGTGAAGAACGTGCTTGCCAAGAGCAAGGGTTCGTCGAACCCCCACAACCTGGTGAAGGCAACCATCGCCGCTCTCTGCGAGCTGCGCGACGCTCACAGCGTGGCTCAGGTGCGCGGCATCTCGATGGACAAGGTGTTTAACGGTTAATTGGTGGAGACTATGGCAAGATTGAAAATCACCCAGGTCAAAAGCCGCATCGGCGCCACTGCACAGCAGCGCAAAAATCTCGATGCACTCGGTCTTCGCAAGATCCGTCAGAGCGTCGAGCATGAAGATTCGGTCATCATCAAGGGGATGCTCGAGCGCGTAAAGCACCTCGTGAAGATCGAGGAGGTAAAATAATTGAAAATGTTTAAGAACTGATAAACGATGGAACTCAATAATCTCAAACCTGCAAAGGGTTCAACGCACCACGACAAACGAATCGGTCGCGGTGCAGGTTCGGGTCACGGTGGCACGGCCACGCGCGGTCACAAGGGTGCCCAGTCGCGTTCGGGTTACTCGCGTAAGCTGGGCTTCGAAGGCGGTCAGATGCCGTTGCAGCGTCGTCTGCCGAAGTTCGGCTTCACCAACCTGAAGCGAGTGGAATTCAAGCCGATCAACCTTTCGACGCTCGAAGAACTCGCAGCCAAGAAAAACCTGACGGAGGTGACGATCGACACGCTGGTAGCTGCCGGCTTCATCTCTTCGAACGACAAAGTGAAGATCCTGGGTAACGGTGCGATTACGAAAGCCCTCACGGTGAAGGCTCACGCTTTCTCGAAGAGTGCCGAAGCTGCGATTACGGCAGCCGGAGGCAACGTGGAAAAATTGTAATAACCCGCAAAACCCAATATTATGAATGGTTATGGTTATCTGATTGTTGGTATCGTCGTAGTTGCGATCATCGCGCTGCTGGCGACCAACAAGAAATTCGTAGAAACCCTCAAGAACATATACAAGATCGAGGAGCTCCGCAAGCGTATTCTCTATACGCTGGGTCTTCTGCTTGTCTATCGCTTGGGCAGTTTTGTGGTGATTCCGGGTATCAACCCCAACGCCCTGGGCGAGGGGTCGGCGCTTGCCAGCCAGCTCGACGGCAACGGACTTCTGGGTCTGTTGAACGTCTTTTCCGGCGGTGCATTCGGCAATGCCGCCATCTTTGCACTCGGAGTCATGCCGTACATCACCGCCTCCATCATCATCCAGCTCATGGGTATGATGATCCCGTACTTCCAGAAGATGCAGAAGGAAGGTGAAAGCGGCCGCCGCAAAATGAATCAGTGGACGCGCATGCTGACGATCATCGTCCTGTTGATCCAAGGTCCTGCGTATATTACGAACCTGTACCATCAAGTACCCGAGGCATTCGTTTACGGAAACACGTTCCTTTTCCTTGCGTATGCGACGGTCATCCTGATCGCCGGCACCATGTTCATCATGTGGCTCGGCGAGAAGATCACGGACAAGGGTATCGGCAACGGCATCTCGCTCATAATCATGATCGGTATCGTGGCCCGTTTGCCCCACGCCCTGTTGGCCGAGGTCAACGCGCGTTTCCAGACCGCCAGCGGTAGCGCCATCATGCTTATCCTCGAACTGGTGTTGCTGTTCCTGGTCTTCATGGCTACGATCGCCCTGGTACAGGCCGTTCGTAAGATCCCCGTTCAGTATGCAAAGCGTATCGTCGGTAACAAACAGTACGGCGGTGTACGTCAGTACATCCCCCTGAAGATGAATGCTGCGAATGTGATGCCCATCATCTTCGCGCAGGCTCTGATGTTTATTCCGATGTTGTTCGCCAATGTTGCGCCCGGTTTTGCTGCGGCATTCTCCGACATGCGCGGCTTCTGGTACAACCTTACGCTCGGCATCCTGGTAGTCGCCTTTACTTATTTCTACACGGCGATTATTATCAATCCTCAAATGATGGCGGACGACATGAAGCGCAACGGCGGCTTTATCCCGGGTGTCAAACCGGGCAAGCAGACGGTGAACTACATCGACACCATCATGACGAGAATCACTCTTCCCGGTTCCATCTTCTTGGCTCTGGTGGCGATTCTGCCGGCGCTGGCCATGAAGTTCCTGAACATCCAGCAGGCGTTCGCCTACTTCTACGGAGGTACGTCGCTGCTGATCATGGTCGGCGTGGTGCTCGACACTCTGAAGCAGATCGAGAGCTACCTGCTGATGCGTCATTACGATGGTCTGATGAAGACCGGACGCATTCAGGGCCGCTACTAATTGTTGTTCAAGAGAGTTCTGAAAGAATGATATACTTAAAAACTGAAGAAGAGATAGAGCTGCTCCGTGAGAACAATCTTCTCGTGAGCCGGACGCTGGCCGAAGTGGGTCGCCACATCGCACCGGGCGTTACGACCAAGGAGTTGGATATACTCTCGCCGAGGATTTCATCCGTTCGCACGGAGCAGTTCCTGCTTTTCTCGGATACCAGGGATTCCCCGCTTCGCTGTGTATTTCGATCAACGAAGAGGTGGTGCACGGTATTCCGTCATCCAAGAGAGTTCTCCGTGAGGGAGACATCGTATCGGTGGATTGCGGTACGTTTATGAAGGGGTTTGTTGGTGATTCGGCTTATACGTTCGCCGTGGGAGAAGTTGCCGAGGAAGTACGGCAACTGATGGAAGTCACCAAAGAGGCTCTTCGCAAAGGTACGGCACAGGCCAAGGCTGGAAATCGCGTAGGCGACATTTCCGCGGCTGTGCAGGAGTATGCCGAAAGTTTCGGCTACGGCGTTGTCCGGGAGTTGGAGGGACACGGTCTGGGGCGTAAGATGCACGAGGCCCCGGGTGTTCCGAACTACGGCGCACGCGGCAGAGGACCGCTTCTCAAACAGGGAATGGTCATCTGTATTGAACCCATGATCAACATGGGCACCAAGGCGGTGGTTTTCGAACGGGACGGTTGGACGGTTACGACCCGCGACCGCAAGCCGGCGGCTCACTTCGAGTCGCGGTGGCGGTGCGCAAGGACGGGCCCGACGTGCTGACGGACTTTAGTATCATCGAACAGGCAATAAACAAGTAAGACTCTATGGCAAAACAGGCTGCTATTGAAAGGGACGGTACGATTATCGAGGCCCTGTCCAACGCGATGTTCCGCGTCGAGCTGGACAACGGCCACGTGCTCACCGCCCACATCTCGGGGAAGATGCGTATGCACTACATCAAGATTCTTCCCGGGGATAAGGTAAAAAAGTGGAGATGACGCCTTACGATTTGAGTAAGGGGCGTATCTCGTTTAGGTACAAATAACCATTAGATTGCTTGAAAACCATGAAAGTAAAAGCATCAATCAAAAAGAGAAGCGAGGATTGCAAGATCGTGAAGCGTAAAGGCAAACTTTATGTGATCTGCAAGAAGAATCCCAAGTTTAAAATGCGCCAAGGGTAATGTTTAAACGATTAATTAAAGAAAGAGAAATTATATGGCACGTATAGTCGGTGTAGATTTACCAAAAAATAAAAGCGGTGAGATCGGCCTGACCTATATCTACGGTATCGGTCGTTCGACCGCCCGCAAAATTCTCGACGAGGCTGGCATCAGCTACGACCTCAAAGTCCAGGATTGGTCGGACGACCAGGTCGGCGCAATCCGTTCGACGATCGCTGACCTGGGTATCAAAGTCGAGGGCGAATGCCGTTCGGCCGTCCAGCTCAACATCAAGCGCCTGATGGATATCGGCTGCTACCGCGGCATCCGTCACCGCCTGGGTCTTCCCGTTCGCGGTCAGAGCACCAAGAACAATGCGCGCACCCGTAAGGGCCGCAAGAAGACTGTCGCAAACAAGAAAAAGGCAACAAAGTAATCTTTAGAGAATTATGGCAAAGAAAACTGGAACAGTTAAGAAAAAGGTTGTTAAGGTCGGTGCCGTTGGCAATGCCTACGTTCACTCCACTTTCAACAACGTAATCATCACCCTCACGAACGAGGTGGGTGAGGTTATCAGCTGGTCTTCGGCCGGTAAGATGGGTTTCCGTGGCTCGAAGAAAAATACTCCCTATGCTGCTCAGACGGCTGCCGCCGACTGCGCGAAGGTCGCCTATGACATGGGTTTGCGCAAGGTGAAAGTCTACGTCAAGGGACCGGGTGCCGGCCGTGAGTCGGCCGTGCGCACCATCCACGGCGCGGGCATCGAGGTGACGGAGATCATCGACGTGACTCCGATGCCGCACAACGGTTGCCGTGCTCCTAACCGCCGTCGTGTATAATTCGGCCGGCAGGTGTTACGTAAAAACTATTTTATCTGATTTTAAAAAGTTAATACAATGGGAAGATATATAGGACCTAAATCCAAGATCGCCAGAAAGTTCGGCGAAGCTATTTTCGGTGCGGACAGAGTTCTTGAGAAGCGGAATTTCCCTCCCGGACAGCACGGTCTTGCACGCAAGCGCAAAAAAGTATCGGAGTACGGCCAGCAGCTCAGCGAGAAGCAGAAGGCGAAGGCTACGTACGGTCTTCTGGAGAAACAGTTCTCCCGTACGTACGAGCAGGCTGCCCGTATGGGCGGTATCACGGGTGAGAACCTGCTGAAGCTGCTCGAATGCCGTCTGGACAATGTGGTATATCGTCTGGGCATCGCTCCGACGCGCGCCGCTGCCCGCCAGTTGGTGTCGCACTGCCACATCTGCGTAAACGGCAACGTGGTGAATATTCCGTCCTACTCGCTCAAAGTGGGCGACATCGTGTCGGTACGTGAAAAGTCGAAAAGTTTGGAAGTCATTGTCGGATCTCTGGCCGGCGGTTCGAAGAGCCGCTACGCTTGGCTCGAGTGGGACGGTGCGGCTATGGCCGGCAAGTTCCTGCAGCCCGAGCGCGAGGAGATTCCCGAAAACATCAAGGAGCAGCTCATCGTCGAGTTGTACTCGAAGTAGTAATCAAACAACATGAATATATTATGGCAATATTAGCATTCCAGAAACCTGAAAAGGTTATTATGCTTGAATCCACTTCGTCGTTCGGGAAATTCGAATTCCGACCGCTGGAGCCCGGATTCGGAATGACTGTCGGTAACGCTTTGCGTCGTATCCTGCTCTCTTCGTTGGAGGGTTATGCGATTACGACGGTCAAGGTAGCCGGTGTAGACCACGAGTTTGCCGCTATCCCTGGGGTGATGGAGGGTATGATCGACATCATCCTGAATCTCAAGCAAGTTCGTTTTATCCGCACGGTCGACAACCAGGATGCCGAGAAGGTATCGGTCAACGTGGCGGGTGTAACGGAGCTGACTGCAGGATATATTTCGAACTACCTCTCGTTCTTCAAGGTGTTGAATCCCGAATTGGTTATCTGTCATCTGGCACCCGGTACTAAAATGCAACTCACGCTCACCATCGGCAAAGGACGCGGTTACGTGCCTGCCGAGGAGAATACCTCCCGCCGAGTGCGAGTTCGGCACCCTTCCGATCGACTCGATCTTCACGCCGATCAAGAACGTAAAGTATTCCATCGACAACTATCGTGTCGAGCAGAAGACCGACTACGAGAAGTTGAACCTGGAGATTACTACCGACGGGTCGATTCACCCGAAAGATGCGTTGAAGGAAGCAGCAAAGATCCTTATCCAGCACTTCATGCTCTTCTCCGACGAGAAGATCACCGTCAACATGGAGGATACCAACGGTACCGAAGAGTTCGATGAGGATGTACTCCACATGCGCCAGCTGCTGAAGACCAAGCTTTCGGATCAGGATCTGAGCGTCCGTGCCCTGAACTGTCTGAAAGCCGCCGATGTGGACACCGTGGGAGACCTCGTGAAGCTCAACCGCAATGACCTGCTGAAGTTCCGCAACTTCGGTAAGAAATCGCTCACGGAGCTCGACGAGCTGCTGACCTCGCTCAACCTGAAGTTCGGTATGGACGTATCAATTTACAAACTTGACAAAGATTAATTATGAGACACAATAAGAATTTCAATCACCTTGGCCGCCAGGCAGGACACCGCAAGGCGTTGATGTCGAATATGGCTTCGTCGCTCATCCTGCACAAGCGTATCGAGACTACCGTTGCCAAGGCGAAGGCTGTGAAGCAGTTCGTGGAGCCGCTGGTGACCAAGTCGAAGGATGACACGACGCACTCGCGCCGTATCGTCTTCTCGTACCTCAAGCAGAAAGAGGCCGTAACCGAGTTGTTCCGCACCATCGCTCCGAAGATCGCCGAGCGTCCGGGCGGTTACACCCGCATCCTGAAGACCGGATTCCGGTTGGGCGATGCCGCCGATATGTCGAATAGACTGCGCCATAGGAAAGAGCGTCCCGGTACGGAATCCGTACCGGGACGTTGCGTTCGGGGTGTCCGGCCGCGTGAAGGACGGCCTTCTCGCCGAGTTACTCTTGCGTGTCGACGAAGGCGCAGGCGAGCCCCCACACGGTGAAGTTGTCGGAGCTGACGACTTCGAGCGCCATTTCCGTGCCGTTTTTCCAGACGGGCGAGCGGTAGATCTCCTCGTAAGTGCCGTAGTCCATGTCGTAGGCGTTGCCCGCGACGTAGATGTCGCTTCCGGCTACGGCGAGGCCCGTCCCCTGGCACAAGGCCATTCCTTCGGAGATGACTTGCACGCCCTCTTCCGTCCAGATGCAGGTGACGATATCGCCGGAATCGGCCGTCATGTTGCCTTCGATGATGTATTTCCCCTCCTTGACGTAGAGGCCCGTCACTTCGGTTCCGACCTCTTCGGTGAAATAGGTGGGCTGGCCGTCCTTCCACAGCACGCCCTTCCAGCGGCCGCCCGACACCTTCTCGGCTCCGGCAGCATAGAGCACGCCGCCGTCGATGCAGATGGCGTTGACCTTGGCGAGCGTCGAGCCGTCGGTCAGGTTCTGCGCCACGCCGTTCTTCCAGATGCAGGCGATGCCGCCGCTCTTGTTGTCGGCCGGCTGGACGTAACCGCCCACATAGACGTCGTTGCCTTCGGCTGCCACGCAGTAGGCCAATGCGTCGGTCGAGCCGTCGCTCAGGTACTCCATCTGCCCGTTACGCCAGTAGACGGCCTTTCGGTCGGAGTTTTCCAGCGTTTCGAAACCTGCGGCGTAGATGTTTTCGCCCGCCGCCGCGACGGCGACGGGGGAGGTCGCGCGTTTGCCGTCGCTCAGGACGGAGCGCGTCACTTGCGTCTCGTTGCCGACCTCGAACTGCCACATGACGCCGACGTTCAGCGGATAGGGTTCGTAGTATCCGTCGTCGAACAGATCGCCGATCGCTTCGCAGCCGACGACATAGACCTTGTTTCCGTCGACGTAGACGCCGTTGCAGAAACTGTCCGCCGAGCCGTCGGTGAGCAACTGGCGCTTGCCGTCCTTCCACAAAGTGGCATAGTAATGCCCTTGACCGGGTACGAGCTCCTGTCCCACGGCGTAGAGGATGTGCGGCACCGAGGGCTGCGGTTCGCTTCCGCCCTCCGCTCTCGGGACAGCGACCGTCCTGCCGTCGGGCAGGGTGAAGTAGACGTAGTTCTCGTCCATGTCGACGAGTATGCCCGCTCCGTCGTCGCCCTTCTCGCCGGTGGCCTTGTCGAGTTTCGTCCATGTCGTGCCGTCGTCGTAGGAGATGTACCAGTACTCCTCCTCGATTTTCAGTTTGGGCGAGGTGCCGTCTTGACCGGAGACGGGGAGTTTCTTGCCGCCGTCGGTGATCCACTCGCCGTCGAGCGTCCAATAGTAGATGCCGTCGGTATCCTTCTTAACGGAGACGACGGGCGCCGTGCCGGGTTTGCCGTTGTAGACGACGAGATGACTGGGTAAAACCAATCGCTTGTCCGGTGTTTTTTGTTTTGTGCTAAATGTGCAAGTAGTTGAATTTAGTATGATTGTGCATGGAAAGAGATGCTATTGATTTCGGTTCGCTGAAGGTTTCGGTATTGTTCCGCCGTCTGTTTATTCCGACTTTGTGCGGTATGCTCAGCATCTCGGCTGTCACGGTGGCCGACGGGATTTTCGTCGGCCACGGCGTCGGCAGCGACGGCATCGCCGCCGTGAATATCTACGTCCCGCTGCTGATGGTCTTTCAGGGAATGGGCTTCATGATCGGTATCGGCTGCTCGGTGGTGGCTTCGATCCACTTGTCGCAGTCGAAGATCCGGGCGGCCCGCCTGAAGCAACGTCGGTTACCAGTGCCGTATCGGTTCGTCGGCCCTGCTGGGCGAGGCGACGCTGGCGATGCTGATGTTCGTCGGCAACCTGACTTTCATACACTATCTTGGCGACGACGGCGTCGGGGCGTTCGGCATCGCCTGTTATTACATTCCGTTCGTCTTCATGGTCGGCAACGCTATCGCGCAGTCGGCGCAGCCGATCATTAGCTACAACTTTGGTGCAGGCGTCCGCGAACGGGTGATCGAGGCTGCGCAGATCGCGCTGGCGACGGCCGTGGTCTGCGGCGCGGCCGTCACGGCGGTCTTCATCGGCAGCCCGCGCCTGCTCGTCGGGCTCTTCCTCGATCCGGCGACGCACGCTGCACGCATCGCCATCGAGGGGTTACCGTGGTTCGCCCTGGGCTTCATTTGCTTTATCGTCAATCTGACGGCGATCGGATACTACCAGAGCCTCGAACGGGTCGGGATCGCTTCGGGTTTCGCACTCCTGCGCGGGTTCGTCTTTCTCGTTCCGAGCTTCCTCTTCATGCCGCGGCTCTGCGGTACGGAGGGCATTTGGCTGGCCATGCCGTTGTCGGAGCTGCTGACCGCGCTGGTCATTCTCGGCGTCAGCTTCTGGCGGCGTCAGCGGATCGGCTGATCGGCTCCGTCCGATTGCGAACGAAACGGGATGCTGCCGTCGGCAGCATCCCGTTTCGTTCGTTCCGGCGGCATCAGACCGTCATGATCTCCCGCTCCTTGCGGTCGAGTGCGGCGTCGAGCGTTTTGGAGAACTTCTCCAACAGTTTCTGTACCTGCGTTTCGCCGTCTTTCGACTCGTCTTCGGGCATTCCCTCCTTCTGCGCCTTCTTGAAGGCTTCGACCGCGTCGCGGCGGGCGTTGCGCAGACTCACACGGGCCGTCTCGGCCTCCTGCCGGATCTGTTTCACGAGCAGTTTGCGGCGCTCCTCGGTCAGCGGCGGGATCGACAGGAGAATCTGCTCGCCGTTGTTCGAGGGGGTAAGGCCGATATTGGAATCGATGATCGCCTTTTCGATCGGTTTGATCATCTTCTTGTCCCACGGCTGGATCAGGATCGTCTTTGCATCGGGTACGGTGACGCTCGCGACGCCCGATACGGGGGTCATCGAGCCGTAGTAGTCCACCATGACGCCGTTCAGAACGTTCGGCGACGCCTTGCCGGCGCGGACGTTGTTCAGCTCCTCTTCGAGATGGTCGATAGCACGCTGCATGCGGCCTTCGACGTCGGTCATAATCGTCTTTGTATCTGCCATATCCTTGTCGTTTGTTGAATTATTTCTGCTGAATTTCCGCGTCGGCCGCACGCAGGAGTTCGGCGAACTCCTCGTCGTCGTAACCCACCGTGGCCTTCACCACGCGCCCCGTGCGGTCGATCAGAAAGTTGCGCGGGATGAAACGGGTCGCATAGCGCTTGTAGATCGTCTCGTCCGTGTCGAGCCCCATCGGGAAGGCGTAGCCCGTTTTGGCGCGGAAGGCCTCGACCGCTGCACGCTCTTCGCCCCGCGAGATCGGCAGGAAGACGAACTCCTCTCCCGCGAAGCGGTCTATGACCTGCTGCTGCACGTGGCTCAGCTCCTCGCGGCAGGGCGGGCACCACGTCGCCCAGAAGTTGAGCAGCACGACCTTGCCGCGCAGTTCGCTCAGGGCGACCTTGCTGCCGTCGATCATCTCGACGGTGAAATCGGGGGCCTCGGTGCCCTCCCCGGCCAGCGTCGCGGCGGCGGCTTCGGCCGCTTCGTCGGCGGGCTGTTCCGCTGCGGCGGCGGCTTTACCCTCCCGTTCCACCTTGTCGGCGTACCACAATGCGACGCAGACCACTGCGATCAGGGCCAGCAGGATGACGAGCATCCGGTTGTTCGCTTTCTTACGTGCCATATTTCCGAAATGTTACGTTCTTAGAAATCAAAGGTGTACCAGCGTGCCGATCTTCTCGCCCGCGAGCAGCCGCATCAGGTTGCCTTCGGTGTCCATGTCGAAGACCTCGATCGGCATCCGGTTCTCCTTGCAGAGCGTGAAGGCGGTCAGATCCATGACTTTCAGGCCGCGGCTGTATACCTCGTCGAACGAGACCGCGTCGAACTTCTCCGCCATGGGGTCTTTCTCCGGATCGGCCGTGTAGACGCCGTCCACGCGGGTTCCTTTGAGCAGGACGTCGGCTTCGATCTCCACGGCGCGCAGCGCCGCCGCCGAATCGGTCGTGAAGAAGGGATTCGACGTCCCGCCGCCGATGATGACCATCTCGCCTGCCGCGAGGTACTCCAAAGCGCGTGCCTTGGCGTAGTATTCGCCGATAGGCTCCATGCGGATTGACGTCAGCACACGGGCCCGCACGCCGTCGTTTTCGAGCGCCGATTGCAGCGCCAGCGAATTGATGATCGTGGCCAGCATCCCCATCTGATCGCCCTTCACGCGGTCGAATCCCCGCCCGGCGCCTTGCAGGCCGCGGAAGATGTTGCCGCCGCCGATCACGACGGCGACCTGGACGCCCGCTTCGACCGCCTGTCGGATCTGTGCGGCGTAGGAGTGGAGAACGTCGGTCGAAAGACCGTAGCCTTGTGCGCCCTGCAACGATTCGCCGCTGAGTTTCAGAAGGATTCGATTGTATTTCATGGTGTTGCCTGTTTTTACAAGTTATCCGTTAGGCGAAGGTACGAAAAAATCCGGAATTATCCTTCGCCGGCCGCGATCTTTCCTGTCGGATCGTGCGGGCGGGGCGTGTCGTCGCCACGGAGGAGTGTCGCTGCCGGAGGAATTTTCGGGGAACCCTTTCACTTTACCGCAGAAAGTGCTACCTTTGTAGTTCATGGAAAAGCGGGAATACAACTGGCTCGATCGAGTGGATTCGCCGCGGGATCTCAAACGGCTCTCGCTCGACGAATTGCGTCTCTATTGCGACGAGCTGCGGCACTATATCATCGAACAGTGCGCGGTCAACCCCGGCCATCTGGCGTCGAGCCTCGGTGCGGTGGAGCTTGCTGCGGCGATCCATTACGTTTTCGACACGCCCGACGACCGGCTGGTGTGGGACGTCGGCCATCAGGCCTATGCGCACAAGATCATCACGGGGCGCCGCGAGGCGTTCCGCACCAACCGCAAGCTGGGGGGCATCAGCGGCTTTCCGCGCATCGCCGAGAGCCCCTACGACGCTTTCGGAGGGGGCCATTCGTCGGTCTCGATCTCGGCCGCTTTCGGTATGGCCAAGGCCGCCGAGCTGCGCGGCGAGAAGCGGCAGGTGATCGCCGTGATCGGCGACGGCGCCATGACGGGCGGCCTGGCTTTCGAGGGGATGAACAACGCCGGGGCGAGCCGCAAGACCAACATGCTGGTCGTTCTCAACGACAACAACATGGCTATCGACCAGGCTACCGGAGCCCTGAAAAGCTACCTGCTGCACATCTCCACGTCGAAGCGGTACAATGCGTTCAAGAACCGGTTGTGGCGCTGGTTCGCCCACGTGCCGCCGCTGCTGACGCTCTGCCGCCGCGCGGGAAATGCGGTCAAGCACGGCCTGTTGCAGAAGAGCAATCTCTTCGAGAGTTTCAACTTTCGTTATTTCGGGCCGGTGGACGGTCACGACGTGCGGGCGCTGGTCACGGTGCTCCGTGCGCTGAAAGAGATCGACGGTCCGAAGCTGCTGCACGTGATGACGGTCAAGGGCAAGGGTTATTCTCCCGCCGAGCATAACCAGTGCGAGTGGCATGCGCCCGGTCGGTTCAATCCCGAGACCGGCGAGCGGATCGCCTCGGCCGACGGCCGCGACCGTTATCAGGATGTCTTCGGGCAGACGCTCGTCGACCTGGCGCGGCTCGACCGGCGCGTGGTGGGGATTACGCCCGCGATGCCTTCGGGCTGTTCGATGAACCTGCTGCTGCGTACGATGCCGGAGCGTTGTTTCGACGTCGGGATCGCCGAAGGACATGCCGTGACCTTCTCGGCCGGACTGGCCGCCGCGGGGATCGTCCCCTTCTGCAATATCTATTCGACCTTCATGCAGCGCGCCTTCGACAACGTGATCCACGACGTGGCGATCCAGCGGCTGCCCGTCGTCCTCTGTCTGGATCGGGGCGGCCTGGTGGGCGAGGACGGTGCGACGCACCACGGGGCGTTCGATCTGGCCTATTTCGGCTGCATTCCCAACCTGACGGTGGCCTCTCCGCTCGACGAGCGCGAACTGCGCAACCTGCTCTATACGGCCTTGCAGAGCGGTGTGCCCTTCGTCGTGCGCTATCCGCGCGGCAAGGGCGAGGGGGCGGCATGGCGCGACGAGGCCTTCGAGCGGTTGCCGATCGGCCGCGGCCGCCGGCTGACGGAGGGCGACGACATGGCCGTGCTGACGATCGGGCCGGTAGGGAACGTCGCGGCGCGCGCCGTGAAGCGGGCCGCCGCAGAGGGCGTTTCGGCTGCGCACTACGACCTGCGTTTCGCCCGTCCGCTCGACGAGGAGCTGCTCGACGAGGTGGGGCGTCGCTTCGAGCGGGTCGTGACCGTCGAAGACGGCGTGGTGCGGGGCGGCGTGGGGAGCACCGTGCGCGACTTTTTCGACCGGCGCGGTTACCGTACGCAGGTACGTTCGCTCGGTATTCCCGACGACCGGTTCGTGGAACACGGTACGCCGGCGGAGCTGTATGCGCAGTGCGGATTCGACGAGGAGGGAATCCTGCGGGCGATTTTGGAGCGCTGAGTAGGGATCGGAGCGATCGAAAGCGGGGATCGGCAGCTGCCGATCCCCGCTTTTCGTCATTGCGGCGCCCGCAGGAGCCGCAGCCGGTCGAGCGGATAGCCGCGCCGTTCGGCCAGCCCCACGATGTGACGCAGCGTGTCGCGCCGGATGCGGGGTTGCCGCGAGAGGATTTGCAGGCACAGCGGTGCGGTGCTGCCCACGAGCGCCCACTGGTACTGATCGTCCAGTTCCAGGATGCAGTAATCGGTGTGGAGGAAAATGAAGTTTTTCACCCGCAGCCGTCCGCTCCGTTGCGTTCGCCGGGCGTGCCGGCACGACGTGTGCCGGTGTCCGGTGCGGATGTCGATGCCGGCCCGTTCCATCTCGACGTTCCCGTCGGCCCGCAGCGTGTAGCGGGCTTCGATGTTGCGCAGCCGCCGTTCGAACGGACGGTCGTAGCGGGCGATTTCGTACCAGCGTCCCATGTAGCGTTCCAGTTCCAGCCGCCGCACGGTGCGCATGTCGATGTGTCGGTGCCGACGCCGGTAGAGGAGCGATGCGATGATGAAAGCCAAAATGTAGAGTGTAATCACGATCGGAAATTTACGGCGGGAAGGTGCAAAATCCGCGCCGCAAACTCCTATCGGACGAAACGGGTGAAGGGGACGAAGGGCATGACGGTGAACTCGGCCGTCAACAGATAGTCGCGGCGGGGGTGTTCGGTGTAGACCGGTTTGCAGATGCGGTAGCGGCCGAATGCGGCCGGAAAGAGGCGCGGGTGCAGACGGGCCGTGAAACGGTGTTCTGCGGTGCCGTTCTCCGGTTCGAGACAGATCAGCAGGGAGTGCCACATGCCGCCGTCGGGCAGCCGTTCCCAGCGGTCGCCGTGCAGGCGGCAGACGGCGTAGTCCGTTCCGAAGCAGAGCCGTTGCCGGCCGGCGTTGCGGATCGTGAGGCGCACGGTGTCGGCATCGCAGGGGTAAAGGGCGTATTCGGCGTGCATGGAGAAGAGTGCGGCGGATGCCGTGCCGCCTTCGGGCGCGGACGGATAGGGGACGGTGCCGGGATCGAATCCTGCGAGGCGGATCCGGCGGCTGTCGTGCACGCAGCGGCGGAAGCGGGCCTTCATCGCCGAATCGGCACGCAGCAGATGTACCTCGACGCAGCCGTCGGCCTCGTCGCTCCACGCCGTCGTGAAGGCTTCGGCGAGCAGGTCGTCGGGATGCGCGGCCAGCCACCGTACGACGCTGTCCTGCAATGCGCGCAACTCCCCGTCGGCTCTGCACGGGCTTACCGCCGCGAGGACGGCGAAGAGCGTCAGGGCGAACGGCAGGCATTTCATGGCGGAAGGGTGTGGCTCCGGTACGGACCGGAGTTATTCGATCACCATGTCGAACCGGTCGCAGGCGCCGGTGCGGTGCGCCAGATGTTTGGTAAGCGACGAGATGCCGAACAGGGGCGAGTAGGTGCGCACCTTGATCGTCCGGCCGTCGGGCAGGAATTCGAGCAGACGCAGCCAGCCGTCGCCGCCGTTGCCCTCCCAGCCGCCGCCGAGGATCTGGACGTTGAACATCATCTGGTGGACGTCATGTCCCGCGCGGTTTTTGTCGACGCGGTAGGCAACGGCGTCCTCGTAGTCGCCCGGCTTGCCCGTGTGGCCGCAGACGACCATACGGATGTTCGGGGAGGGTTCGATCAGTTTGCGCCAGATTTCGGTGCCGGTGTTGCCCGGGGTGAGTTCGTAGCTGTTCTTTTCGATCCGTTTGGCAGAGCGTTCGTGCAGGAAGGCGTGGGTCATGAATATCACCTTGCGGTCGCGGTATTCGGGCTTGTCGATCAGCGCCGCCGCCCAGTCGAGCACTTCGTCGCGGGGCAGGAACTCCGTGGTGACGACGAGCAGGCCGCCCCATGCCGGATCGTCGAAGGCGAAGGCGGCGTTTTCCAGCGAGATGGCGCCGTTGCGGTTGGGATACGTCGCGACGCAGACGTCGCGCCACGCCGGATTGCGTTCGAAGGGGAAGTAATCGGGGAAACACGTGCGGCTGTTTTCGGCCTTGCGGTATCCGTAGTCGTGGTTGCCCGGCGAGACGATGTAGGGAACCTTGCCGTCGAGCCGTGCCAGTGCGTGCGAGGCCGCCTCCCACATCTCGCGGCTGGTCTGGTTGAGCATCTTGCGGTTCAGAACGATGTTTTCGTTCTGTTCGACCAGATCGCCCGTGCAGAGCACGGCCTTGATGTTGAGGTGGTCGACGTTGTCGGCGATCCACGCCGTGCAGAGGTCGAACAGCGGCTGGTTGATGTCGTATTTGGTATAACCCTGCGGGTCGCCCAGCAGGATCATGGTGAACGAATCGGGATCGGTGAGTTCCTGACGGTCGGCGCGGTCCTGCGCCTGAGCGGCGAAGGCGACGAGCGCCGCCATGCAGCAGAGAAGAAGTTTTCGGTTCATTATCGGGAAGTTTTAAACGGGTTTCAGGCTACGGGACAGGGGATGCCGAGCGCTTCGACCCGTGCGGCGATGCGTTGCAGCTCCTCGCGGGGAATTTTGCGCAGCGTCCGGCACGGGGTGTCGCGGTCGAGCGAGTAGACCATCACTTTCGACGGGCGGATCTCCTCCACGAGCCGCAGCCATGCCTCCACCTCCCGTTCGGCGGTGTTGTCGATCGGTTCGCCTTCGATCTCGCCCGCAAGAAACATCGTTTGGAGGATCATGCGGCCTTCGAAACGTTTCATCAGTTCGACTGTCCGTGCGACCGAGTAGTCGCCCGCCGGATTGTTCATGCGGCGCACGGTGGCGTCGAACGCCGAGTCGAGTTTCAGGATGTTGTTGTCGACGCGCAGCAATGCGCGGCGCACGTCGTCGCGGTGGATCTGCGTGGCGTTGCTCAGTACCGAAACCCGTGCCGAGGGGCACAGTTCGTCGCGCAGGGCGAGCGTGTCGTCGATGATCGCTTCGAAATCGGGGTGGAGCGTAGGTTCGCCGTTGCCGGCGAAGGTGATCACGTCGGGCGGGGTTCCGTCGGCCGTCATGCGGCGCAGTACGGCGCTGAGTTGAAGGCGCACCTCTTCGCGCGGATTGAACCGCCGCCGGCCGGGATGGTCGGCGTTCCAGCCGCATTCGCAGTAGATGCAGTCGAACGAACAGAGTTTCGATTCGGTGGGCAGCAGATTGACGCCCAGCGAGAGACCGAGCCGCCGCGAGTGCACCGGCCCGAAGATGATGTCGTGATAGAGCGATGTCATGCGACAAAATTAAGAATTAAAAGCGAAGAATCGCCATCGGGCGTGCATAAATGTCGCTGTTGTCGGTGAAGGGTGTTCCGGTTCGTGTCGGGAAGAGTCCCGGATCGACCGGCGCTCCGGTGGAAGGGTGGTTCGAATTTGCGCGGTTGCGGAGCGCATCCTTGCTTTCGTCGCGTCGACGCGGTAAAGTGCAAACGTTTGTGCCTGCTTGCTGACTTCGATTCGGGGTGAGCGGAATTCGAAGACCTTCCCTCGGGGATGAGCTTCGAATGGGGTCGGATTTGGAACCGCGGCAGAGGCCGCGACGGCGCCGTTCGGGAACCGGCAGCAGCGGCAATTTCGGATGGGCTTTCCCGAACCGTTGGGGTGTCGGCGGCTATAAAGCCCCTCCCCTGAGGGAGGGGTTTGGGGTGGGGTCGGATTTGCAACCGCGGCCGGAGGCTGCGACGGCGCCGTTCGGGAACCGGCAGCAGCGGCGATTCGGGATGGGCTTTCCCGAACCGTTGGGTGTCGGCGGCTATAAAGCCCCTCCCCTGAGGGAGGGGTTTGGGGTGGGGTCGGATTTGCAACCGCGGCAGAGGCCGCGACGGCGCCGTCCGGGAACCGGCAGCAGCGGCGATTTCGGATGGGCTTTCCCGAACCTTAGTAAGTATAAATGCGTATTTCGAGCCGGCGAATGCCAAAAAGAAGCGTTTCGCAGCCTGCCTTTTAGGAGTTTTTCATACCTTTGTGTACCAAAAAATTGGGACTAACTAAAATTCAAACAGGATATGGTGGATATTTTTGCCCGTCTCGAAAAAAATGCGGGCGGCCCGATCGGTCAGTACATGCGGGTGGCACACGGTTATTTCGCTTTTCCGAAGCTCGAAGGAGAGCTGGGGCCGCACATGCGTTTCCGCGGGAAGATGATGCTCAATTGGAGTCTGAATAACTATCTGGGCCTCGCCAATCATCCGGAGGTACGCGAAGCCGATGCCAGGGGTGCGGCCGAGTTCGGCATGGCGGCTCCGATGGGTGCCCGCATGATGAGCGGCCAGACCAAATATCACGAGCAGCTGGAACGCGAGCTGGCCGCCTTCGTAGGCAAGGAGGACGCCTTCCTGCTCAATTTCGGCTATCAGGGCATGATCTCGATCATCGACTGTCTGCTCTCGCCGCGTGCGCTCGACGTGGTGGTTTACGATGCCGAAGCGCACGCCTGCATCATGGACGGTCTGCGTCTGTACAAGGGCAAGCGGTTCATGTACGCCCACAACGACATGGAGTCGTTGCGCCTGCAACTGAAACACGCCACCGAATTGGCTGAACAGCAGGGCGGCGGCGTGCTGGTCATCACCGAGGGCGTCTTCGGCATGAAGGGCGACTGCGGCAAACTGGACGAGATCGTGGCGTTGAAGAAGGAGTTCCCGTTCCGTCTGCTGGTGGACGATGCCCACGGATTCGGCACGATGGGCCCCGGCGGCCGCGGTACGGCGGCGCACTACGGCGTGGTGGACGGCGTGGACGTGCTCTTCAACACCTTCGCCAAGTCGATGGCCGGCATCGGTGCCTTCGTCAGCGGGCCGAAATGGCTGATCTATCTGTTGCGTTACAACATGCGCTCGCAGCTCTACGCCAAGTCGCTCCCGATGCCGATGGTCATCGGCGCGTTGAAGCGTCTCGATCTGATCCGCAAGCATCCCGAATATCAGGAGAAACTGTGGGAGATCACCCGCGCGTTGCAGGGCGGTCTGAAAAAGAACGGATTCGACATCGGTCCGACCAATTCGCCCGTGACGCCCGTCTACATGAAGGGCGGCGTGACGGAGGCGACCAACCTGATCGTCGACCTGCGTGAAAACCACAATCTCTTCTGCTCGATCGTGGTCTATCCCGTGATTCCGCGCGGCGAGATCATCCTGCGCGTCATCCCGACGGCGGCCCATACGCTGGAAGACGTGAACTATACGATCGAAGCCTTCAAGTCGGTGCGCGACAAGCTCGAATCGGGCTTCTACCGCGACAAACCCATTCCCGAAGGTTTCGCTCAGGAACTTTAATCTCCGGGCCATGCGATCGCCGGCACGGATCCTGTTCGTTCTGTTCACCCTGCTCCTTACGGTGCAGGGTGAACCCGTTTTGGGCGCCCGCACGAAGGTGATCGTCCGTCCTGCCGCCGGCCGATCCGTGCCCGAAGAGGCTTACGGCATCTGCCTTCCCGTCCGGCTGTCATGCGACGGCGTGGCGGTCTGCGGCTACGATGCACAGCTTCCGACGGGCGAACGGGTGGCGGCGCTGTCGGCGGACGAACTGGCGGCACGAGGCGTTCCGAGGCTGGACGACGTCGTGCGGCAGTGGCGGGGTCGGGATCTTCGCCTCTTTTTGGAACTTTGCCCGTCCGCGGCGGAGCCGCTTTCGGAGGAGGAGCATGCCGAACGGGAGTTGATCCTGCGGCGTGCCGATGCTGCGACGTGCGGGGCATTCGCTGCGGCCGATGCATCGTGCGGTTGCTGCGCACTGGCCGAAATCGCATTGCGGACGGCCTATGGAGCCGGGTTCCGGCAGGGGGATGTCTGGCTGATCGCGGACGATGCGGAGGTGTTCGCGCGTTACGGCGGCAGATCGTCCAAAGTCCCCCTCTGCGGCTTGTCGCCGGAAGGGACGGGCAGGGGCGGTGTGCGGGGGCTGTTTCTGCACCGGATGCGCGTCGGATCGAAATCCGACGTGAAACGATTGCGCAAAGGCGGCCGGCGGATCGTGGTTTGGGATGTCAATTCGGCCGGGGATGCCGCCGCGATGCGGGCCTATGGCGTCGATTTCATCGTGACCGACGATCCGGAATCGATTGGCGGTCGATGACTTTCTGTCCGACCGCGCCTCCGTTCCGGCCGTCCTTTTGCCGTGTCGAAGTCTTTGCTGTTTGCGGATCGGACGGGAAACGCAGGAAGGAAAGGTTTGTTCGGGACAGTCGCCGGTTACACGGTTTCTACTGGGGAATAAAAAAGCTGCAACGCATTGTGTTGCAGCTTTTTTTCGTATTTCGGCGGAATCAGCGGATGTCGTGTTTTTTGAGTATCTTGACGATCTGCGGCCGGATCACTTCCAGAATACGGCCGTGACCCAGATCGGAGGGATGTACGCCGTCGACGGTCGCATCGTGGTCGTCGCCCAGCGGCATCCCCGGATTGAGGAAATAGATGTTCTTGTCCTGTTTGAGCAGGCGTTGCATCCCCGCTTCGGACGCAGCGCGTTTGTCGTCCTCGAACTTGCGGATCTTGTCGTTGAAATTGCGGCTTTCGCGCACCTCGGTTTGCAGGAAGATCAGCGGCGTCGTGGGATGTGCGGCGCGGATCGTCGCTACGAAGGGTTCGAGACGCTCCTCGATCTGCTGTGCCGAAGGGTTGGAGAAGCTGTCGAAGAGGAAGGCGTCGGCCTCGCACGCTGCGGCTACATGGGCGAAGAACTGTTCCATCTTGCACTGGCCGCTGGCGCCCAGATTGACGAACTCGAAGCCCGTCGCACGTTCGAGTTGTGCAGGATAGGCCATGCCCGGACGGCTGAGTCCCGTACCGTGGGTGATGCTCGAACCGATCACCACGATCCGGTGGCGGAAGGGATTGGGTGCGGCTTCGATGCGGGCGCCGGCGTCGACGCCGATTTCGAGCGTTTTCACCTCGTCGAACAGCGGCAGGTAGAGCAGGCACTCCTTCTCGGTGCCGTCCATGTGCTCGACGAGGGTGGCCTTGTGGTCGGCTCCCAGACCGGGACGGGCGATGCCGGCGAAGACCCACTCGCCGTCGCGCTTGATGTAGAGGTCCATTCCCTTCTGCGAGAGCCCCGTCATGTGGGTACTGGGTTTGCGGTCGGTCGTCGTCCAGCGGGCGGAGATCGTGCGGCTGTCGGTGCGGAAGACCACGGCCACGCCGGTCGAATAGGTGTAATAGAGCCGCACGGTCTTCGACAGATCGGGATAGTCGGCCACCTCGACGCGGTGGAAGGGTTGCTTCGTCGCGTGAGGCTTGTTCACGAGCGTGAGCGTCGCGGCGTCGACGTAGTTCGGTTCGGGTTTTTCGGCAGCCGATGCCGGGCCGATGCAGAGCACGCAGAGCAGCGCGCCGAGCGAGAACAGGAAGTTTTTCATATCCGGAAGATTGGTTAGTTTTTTCGTCGATACAAAGATAGGAAAAGCCGAGAGCAGAACCAAATTTATTTGGTTTTGCCGGGGCGGAGGATCTAAGGCGAAGCCGACGGCGGGATTTCGCGGCGAATTGCGGACGCCGGCGCCGAATTTTTTTCCTCCCTCTTTGTCCGCTGGCGGAAAAAAGCTATCTTTGTTCGGTTTATGAAACTTTTCGTCAAGCCGAGCACAGAGCCGAACTTGTTCGGGCTGTGCCGGGGCGAGAAAACGAAGAAGGAAATTCGATGCTTGCTGACCTGCTGATTTAAACGAAGAAAAATTCAACGAATATGAAACGACTTTTTGTGCTTGTGTGTGCATTGGGACTCTGGGCGGCGGCCTGGGCAGCTCCCGAAGTGAATATCGTACCCAAACCGCTGAACGTCGAGACGGGCGACGGCTCCTTCACGGTCGATGCCGCGACCGTCGTCACGGTGGGCAGGGACGCCTCGTTGCGCTCCGTGGGGGAACTTTTCGCCGCGATGATCGAGCCGGTCACGGGGCGTGCCGTCAAGGTGAAGACCGCGGCCGACGGCGCGAAGATCGCCCTGGCGGTCGATCCCGAGCTCGGCGAGGAGGAATACGTGCTGCGGGTGACGCCTGCGGGCGCCGACGTGCGCGGCGGTTCGCCGAAAGGGGTGCTCTACGGTTTGCAGAGCCTGCGCCAGCTGGTGATCGAAGGCGAGGGGACGGTTCCGGCCGTGACGGTGAAGGACAAACCCTATTTCGGCTATCGCGGCGCGATGCTCGACGTCTGCCGGCATTTCATGCCCGTGGAGGATGTGAAGGCCTTCATCGACATTCTGGCCATGCATAAACTCAACCGGTTCCATTTCCATCTGACCGACGACCAGGGCTGGCGTATCGAGATCAAGAAATATCCCGACCTGGCACGCAAGGGCTCCGTCCGCAAGGAGACGCTCGTGGGCAATCTGCGTACTTCGACCGAATACGACGGGATTCCCTACGGCGGGTATTATACGCAGAAACAGATTCGCGAGATCGTGCGCTACGCTGCCGAACGCCATATCGAGGTGATTCCCGAAATCGAAATGCCCGGCCACGGGCTGGGGGCGCTGACCGCCTACCCGTGGCTCGGCTGCCGCGGCGAGAATTACGAGGTCTGGACACGCTGGGGCATCAGCAAGGATGTTTTCTGCGCCGGCAAGGACTCGACCTTCGAATTCTTGCAGGACGTGCTCGCGGAGGTGATCGAGTTGTTCCCCTCGAAATACATCCATATCGGCGGCGACGAGTGCCCCAAGGCCCGCTGGAAGGAGTGCCCGCTCTGCCAGCGGCGGATGAAGGAGAACGGCCTGAAAAACGAGGAGGAGTTGCAGAGTTATTTCATGCAGCGGATCGAGAAGTGGCTGAACGACCACGGCCGCAACATCATCGGCTGGGACGAGATCTTGCAGGGCGGAATCTCGAAAACGGCCACCGTGATGTCGTGGCGCGGTTCGAAGGGCGGAATCGCCGCAGCCAAGGCGGGCAACACGGTCATCATGGCGCCCAACACCCACTGCTATCTGGACTATCGTCAGACGCAGCAGCAGGAGTTCGAGCCGCTGGGACAGGTGAAGTACCTGCCCATGCGGCAGGTCTATGCGCTCGATCCCTACGAACAACTGACTCCCGACGAATGTAAGTACATCCTCGGCGTGCAGGGTAACCTCTGGACAGAGTACATTCCCGATTTCCGGCAGGTGAAACACATGCTGCTGCCTCGTCTGGCGGCGATCGCCGAGACGGGCTGGGCCTACGACCGCAAGGATTTCGAGGATTTCAGCCGACGCATGCGGCAATTCCGCAAGGTCTACGATTGTGCGGGCTACAACTACGCGACCTATTTCTTCGACGGAAAGGACGAATAATTCCGTTTCTCCCGCAGACGGGATGCACGGCGGTGTGCGCCCTGTCTGCGGGAGTCTCGCCGCCGGACGATCCGGGCGATTACCGAATATCGAATTGCCATGAAATATCTGTTTTGTGTCCTGCTGGCTTTGTCGCTGGCTGCGTGCGGGAAGGAGACCGAAGATCCGGGGTTGTCGCGCGAAGAGTTTCTGGATCTCTTCCCGCTGCATGAGCATGGCGAGGTGTATGTCGAACCCTTCTACGTGCGTTTTTACTATCCCGGAGGGAATTGTCTGCTCTTTCCGACCGACATTCTCGGCGAGAGTCCGGCGGCGCCGGTACAATATATGTTTCTGCATCTGGACGGCAGCGACGTTCCGCCCGCGGAACTGATCGACCGGGCCTACGGCGTCGACTGTGCTGCCGCGACGACCGCATTGAGTTTTTTACCCGATGCCGCCGGCGGGAATTACCTGGTAGCCGATTTCCGCTATCGCTATGCGGCCGAGCAGGGTACGCAGATCGGGGAGCGCGTCGGCGAGTGGCGCATCGTGTGGGGCGTGCAGCGGCAGTATAGGTACAATGGAAAATTGTATCCGCGTGTCGAATTTCAGTAATTGCCGTACGGCTTGTGCATTGGAACGGTTTTGGACGAATGCGGAGTCGGGCGGCCTGCGATTTTTTTTGCGGAAATATTTTGCAGAATAAAAATTTCGGTTTATCTTTGCACTCGCAAAAAGCCCCGAACGGGGTAGCAGATAACATTTTGCGGAAATAGCTCAGTTGGTAGAGCGCAACCTTGCCAAGGTTGAGGTCGCGGGTCCGAGTCCCGTTTTCCGCTCTGGAAACAGACGATTAAATCCTTGCAATAAGCTAATCAGCGAGTTGTGAGGATTTTTCGTTTGTGGCGGTTAACAATCTGTTAACCGATCTTCTGCACAGCTTTGCTGCAAATCTTCATCTTAATAAAGAACTCGTTAGCGCAAATATACGGTAAAAATTAAAATCAACATAGATTTCGATTTTACACGCTACCCGCTCTGCCTGCATTTTTTGCTGTAATGCTCATTTTACATTTCTCTTGACGAATCGGGGCGCTTATATTAACAGTTATTAAATATAAAGTGCAGCTCATACTAAAAATGAGCTGCACTTTTGAGGATGAAAGGGGTGTCAGAAATCGGTCCTGACCACCCGGAAACCGACATTGGCGTAGCCCTGTGTCCCGGTCCTCATATCATCCGATTTCTCCGAACGGCTGGGTAAGGGTATAACCGTCCTTCTGTACATAGATGGCCGCCTGCTCCTGGGCGACGGGAATTTTTGCCATGCATGCTTTTTATGGGCAAAAGAATAATAGAGGGTTGTTTCTTTTTAATATTTATGACATCGGCCGGATATGAAAAATGAAAATCCGGTTTATGTAATGCAGACAGCAATTGGAACAAGATACAAAAAACTGTATTTTTGTTCCAGAAGAATATGAAATTAAAATGCAATCAATACCTAACGCCTGTTGCGTTATACGGATTCGGCCGTAACGGAGATCCCCGACCGGCTTTGTTTCGAGGACGTCTCCTGTTTCATCCGTTATTTTCGCAGGCCGGTCGGTTGTACGCCGCTGCGATTCAGGGAGCGGGCGGGATAAGTCCCGAAAAGCGTTTCGTTTCGCCCGATTTGTGACAATGCATGTTATTTGCCGTTCCGTACTTTTGTATGTTTGATACGAGACTTTATGGAGATGAAGAAAACACCGAACGAAATAAGAATCCGCGGTGCGCGCGTCCACAACCTCAAAAACGTGGATGTAAATATTCCGCTCCACGGCATCGTCGGCATCGCCGGCGTGTCGGGATCGGGCAAATCGTCGCTGGCGCTCGGGGTGCTCTACGCCGAAGGGTCGCGGCGCTATCTGGAGGCGTTGTCCACCTATACGCGCCGGCGCATGACGCAGGCTCCCAAGGCGCAGGTCGATGAAATAGCATATGTTCCCGCCGCCATCGCACTCCACCAGCGGCCAGGCGTGCCGGGTATCCGCAGCACCTTCGGCACCGGCACCGAGCTGCTCAACAGCCTGCGGCTTATGTTCTCGCGCCTGGCTTCGCACCGCTGTCCGAACTGCGGGCATTACCATGCGCCGACGCTGGCCGTCGCGGCCGAGAAGGAGCTCGTCTGCGCGAACTGCGGCCATCGGTTCTATGCGCCCGGGGCCGAGGAGCTCGCGTTCAACAGCGGCGGAGCATGTCGCCGGTGCGGCGGTACGGGTACGGTCATGACCGTAGACCGTGCGACGCTCGTGCCCGACGAATCGAAGACGATCGACGAAGGGGCCGTGGCTCCGTGGAACAGCCTGATGTGGTCGCTCATGACCGACGTGTGCCGGGCGATGGGCGTGCGTACCGACGTGCCGTTCAGCGAGCTGACGCCTGCCGAGCGCGCCATCGTCTTCGACGGACCGGCCGAAAAGAGACATATCCTCTACAAAGCCAAAAATTCCAATCAGGCGGGAGAGCTCGATTTCACCTACTACAACGCCGTCTATACGGTCGAGAATGCGCTCGCCAAAGTGACCGACGAGAAGGGCATGAAGCGCGTGGAGAAGTTCCTGCGTCAGGACGTCTGTCCGGCTTGCGGCGGCACGCGACTCTCCGACGAGGCCCGGGCGCCGCGGCTTCGCGGCATCGGGCTGGACGAGGCGTGCCGCATGACGCTCGCGGAGTGCGTCGGGTGGGTGTGCGGCGTCCCCGCTTCGCTGCCGGAGGAGATGCGCCCCATGGGCGAGAGCATCTGCGAGTCGTTCCTCGCCGCTTCGCGCCGTCTGCTGGACTTGGGGTTGGGATACCTCGCGCTCGATCGGGCGGCTTCGACCCTATCCACCGGCGAGCGGCAGCGTATGCAGCTGGCCCGCGCAGTGCGCAACCGTACTACGGGCGTGATGTATGTGCTCGACGAACCCTCCATCGGCCTTCATCCGGCCAACATCGCAGGTCTCACGGGTGTTATGGACGACCTGGTCGCCGACGGAAACACCGTCGTGCTGGTCGACCACGACACGCAGATACTGAGCCATGCCGACCATATCGTCGAGATGGGCCCCGGAGCGGGGGCCGACGGCGGAAGGGTCATTGCGCAGGGGACGGTCGGGGAGATCGAACGCAGTCCGGCGTCGCGCATCGGCCCGTTTCTGGCAGGCAAGGTCGAATCCCGCGTGCTGCCCGTCGTGCCGGAAGGCGAACTCTTCGCACAAGGGGCGATCCGCCTCTCCACCTCCGAGATTCACACCGTAAAACCGCTCGAAGTCGTCATTCCCAAAGGCCGCCTCACGGTGGTGACGGGCGTATCGGGGTCTGGCAAAACCACGCTGATTCTCGAAAGCCTCGTTCCGGCGCTCGAAGCGGCGATAGCGGGCACACCGCTGCCACCCCATGTGAAAAATATCGATGCGTCGGGTATCGAACACGTCAAGCTCATCGATTCGACACCCATCGGTGCCAACGTGCGCTCTACGGTGGCTACTTACGCCGATATTCACGACGAGCTGCGCAAGATCTTCGCCCGCACGCCCGATGCCAGGGCCGCCGGTTACAAGGCGGGCGACTTCTCCTACAACACCGGACGGCTGCGTTGCCCCGTGTGCGACGGCACCGGCACGGTCAGCCTCGACGTGCAGTTCCTGCCCGACGTCGATATTCCGTGTCCCGAATGCCGCGGCTCGCGCTATGCGAAACCTGCGGGACGAATCGCCTGTACGGTCGGGAACGGCCGTTCGTTCACGCTGCCGCAGGTCATGGAGGCCGACGTGGCCCATGCAGCGGAGCTGTGCGCCGGATTCAAGAGCGTCGCACCGCGGCTTGCGACGCTGAGCGACCTCGGGTTGGGCTACCTCACCCTCGGCGAAGCCACGCCCAGTCTCTCGGGCGGCGAGGCGCAGCGGCTGAAACTCGCCTCGGAGATGGGACGCCGGCAAAGCGACTCGCTCTTCGTTTTCGACGAGCCCACCATCGGGCTCCACCCGCTCGACGTCAGGACATTGCTCGAAGTCTTCCGGCATCTGCTTTCGGCAGGGGCTACCCTGGTCGTCATCGAACACGATCTGGACATGATATGCAACGCCGACTACATCGTCGACCTCGGCCCGGGCGGAGGAGCCGACGGCGGACGTATCGTCGCGACGGGCACTCCCGAAGCGGTAGCCGCCAATAAGGAAAGCATAACAGGACAATATCTGTATTGAAACTTAAAACAGGGTACCCATTCCAACCTTATTCATATGCACTGAACAGTTCTTCCGTATCGAGATAGATCGTCGGTTGGTCGTCCGACTGCCTATCGTATTTAGATCTGTCGATTCGGTAATGTCTTTCAGTCCGGAAATGATATAATTTGGTTCAGACTCCTTATCGTTTTCTTCGGAAAGCATGAAACGGGAAAAATATGTGTCCGGCATCCTGCCTGAAATCCGTCAAAAGGAATTTCGTAAATCCTTCGATAATATCTTGGTCATGTATACGTTGAGAAGTCGAGCTTCTGGAATATGCTATCAAAGCATCAAATACGGGCCTGTCCTTCGTATCCTGCACCGACAGCCGTCTGTCGAAATCCTTCAATGCTTCGGCCGAGGGTTCTGTATGGTATTTACCATTGGTACTCGTAATAGACTTTTTCAGGCGATTTCGTATGACCGTTTTCAGAACACTTTCATATGCGTCGATTTCGAAACATTCCCTTAAACGATCACGAAACGCGTCGTTGTGTCGAACGACCACATGTTTTGGGTCGATAGTCGCCGTTACCGGCACATACGAAGCGTCCGCGGAGGAATATCCGGAGACATTTCGCTAAGAAATCGCAAAAAAAGGCGGTCGGCCGTAAGGGTCGGCCGCCTTTTTCGTGTCTTCGGGTAAAAACCGAATACCGTCATGGACAAACATTACCGGGACCTCCTGATCCGTGCGCTGAAGGGCACGCTGGACACCGCATCGCGCCGCGAATTCGACCGGTGGGTCTCGGATGCGGACAACCGCCGCATCTACGAAAACGCCCTCCGCATATGGGACGACGCACAGCGCTGCGCCGCAGCTTACACCCCCGACCGCGATCGGCTCTGGGAGCAGTTGCAGTCACGCATCGGAGTTTCCGGATCGCCGCAGCCTACGGAACGGCCCGCGCCGAAACGCCGCTGGATGCCGATACTGCGCACGGCGGCAGCCGTCGCCGCGGGCGTCGTCGTCACGCTCTTCGCGGTCCGTCCCGACCTCGCCCGCACACCGGTTCCGGCCAGACAGGAGTTCTGCGCCTTCGGCGGCAAGTCGCTGGCACATCTGACCGACGGTTCGACCGTATGGCTCCAGAGCGGCTCGACGCTCGCCTACGACAGCTCCTTCGGCGCCGAAAGCCGCAACGTAAACTCCGCGGAGAGGGATTTTTCGACATCGCCAAAGATCCCGAACGCCCCTTCACGGTCGAAGTGGAAGGGCTGCGCATACGGGTTCACGGCACGAAATTCAACGTGAACACCTCGCACGAAGACCGGACCGTCGCCGTATCGCTCGTTGAGGGTTCGGTGGCCCTCGACTCCGGCGAAGGCGAACAGCGCCAGCTGCACCCCGGAGAAATCGCCCGCTACAACACCGCCACACAAAAGCTGGACATCCGTCGCGGCAACGTGGAGCTGGAATCCTGCTGGGCCGCGGGCAAACTGGTCTTCGAGCGGCAGTCGCTGGGCGAAATCTGCCGCTACCTGTCTCGCTGGTACGACATCCGGATCGACATCTCCCCGGCACTCGCCCACAATTACGCCTACACGTTCACCCTCACCGACGAACCGCTCGAAGCGATTCTGCGCATCATGAGCCGCATCAATCCGATCGTCTACACCTTCTCGGACAACCGCTCGGTATCCATCTCCGAGGTAGAATAAAACCGTAAACCGACCAAACTCCAACCAAACCCCGAATGCCTATGACCGAACAGAGCTGAATCGCACACAATTTCTCCAGCGGCAGCACCCGCCGCTGCAAACACTCGCTAACTTAAAACTTCAACCATGAAACATTTTAGACTCTTCGCAATTCTTTTGCTGCTCGTCTGCGGATGGACAACGGTTGCACACGGCCAGACGCAGGAGCCGGCGATCAACATAGAGTTCACCGACATACCCCTTTCGGAAGCCATTTCGCGCATCGAGAAGAGCAGCAAATACACATTCTTCTACGACGCCAAGCAGACCGACCTGACCCGGCGCGTCAGCCTCCGCGCCAAACAGCTGCCGATCTCCGCCGCCCTGCGCCAGATGCTCGCCCCGACGGGTCTCGACTTCACGATCTCCGAACGTCAGATCGCCCTGATTCCCGCGGCACGCAAGACTCCGGCCGGATCGCGCACGATCACCGGCACGGTCAACGACTCCCACGAACTGCCGTTGGCCGGCGTCGCCGTCACGCTGGAGGGCGACAATACCCGCGGCACCGTTTCCGGGAACAACGGCAGTTTCACCATCACCGTTCCCGACGCCGATGCGGTGCTCAGCTTCACCTACTTGGGCTACATCTCCAAGAAAGTCTCGGTGCCCGTCTCGCAGAACAGTCTCGAGGTATTCCTCGCAGAAGACGCCGTGAGGATGGAGGACGTCGTAGTCGTAGGTTACGGCACCCAGAAGAAGGTCAACCTGACGGGAGCCATCGCCACGGTGGACGACACGCAGCTCGCAAGCCGCTCGGCGCCGTCCGTAGCCCACATGCTTCAAGGTGCGGTTCCGGGTCTGACGATCTCGACCACATCGGGCCGTCCGGGCAACTCGGCCGACCTGAACATCCGCGGTATCACCTCGATCAACGGCGGTTCGCCGCTCGTGCTGATCGACGGCGCCGAGGGCGACCTGATGAAGCTCAACCCCAACGACGTGGCCTCGATCTCGGTGATCAAGGATGCCTCGGCAGCCGCCATCTACGGCGCACGCGCGGCCTACGGCGTCGTGCTGGTGACCACCAAGGAGGGCGACGATTCGGGAAAAACCCGCGTGTCGTACAGCGGCCGCTGGGGCTGGAACGCCCCCACCACCTCGACCGACTACGAGACCCGCGGCTACTACTCGGTCTACGTCAACGACCTGTTCTGGCATGCCGACGCAGGTACCAACTACACCAACTATACCGAGCAGGACATGATGGAACTGTGGGCCCGCCGCAACGACAAGGTCGAAAACCCCGAACGTCCGTGGGTGAAGATCGACCAGCGCGACGGCCGCGACACATATGTTTACTACGCCAACTTCGACTGGTACCACTACCTGTTCAAGGACGAACACCCCAACACGAGCCACAGCGTCTCGCTGTCGGGCGGCAACTCGAAGGTCAAGTACATGCTTTCGGGCAACTACTACAGCGAAGAGGGACTCTTCCGTCAGGACCCCGACCGTCTGCAGCGGATCAACTTCCGTTCGAAAATCTCGTTCGACATCAACAAGTGGCTCAAGATCAGCAACAACACCAGCTACTACAACTACCAGTACTACTACCCCGGCCCCAGCGGAGTCAATACCGCCTTCTCGCTGGGCACGGTACACGGACTGGCTTCGATGATGCCCTACAACCCCGACGGCACGAGCGTCTACTACACCTCGCTGTCGAAATACTCGATCATGGACGGCCTGCCCACGATCATGAACAAGGGCGGCCACTACAACAAGGACAAGACCGACAACATGTCGACCACCACGGAGCTGACGTGGACCCCGGTCAAAGGGCTGGAGATCAAGGGTAACTTCACCTACATGTTCAACACCCAGCACAACCTCAACCGTCAGGTCAACACCGAATACTCGCAGTATCCGGGCGAAGTGCAAACCCTCTCGACGGGCAGCCGCTTCCAAGACAAGCTCTACGAAAAGACCATGATGCACAACTACTATCAGGCCAACGTCTACGCCACCTACGCACACACGTGGAACGAGAAGCACAACTTCAAGGCGATGGCCGGTTTCAACTGGGAGACCAAGTACCTCAAAGACGTGTCGGCCACGGGCTACAACCTGCTCTCCGAAACGCTGATGGACCTCAATCTGGTGGGACAGGACGCCGACGGCAACGAACGCATGGAGGTCGGCGGCGGCCAGAACGAATACGCCCTGATGGGTTTCTTCGGCCGTCTGAACTACGACTACAAAGGCAAATACCTCGTGGAGGTGAGCGGCCGCTACGACGGCACGTCGCGCTTCAAGCGCGGTCACCGCTGGGGTTTCTTCCCCTCGCTCTCGCTCGGATGGCGCATCTCGGAAGAGCCTTTCTTCGAGGGCATCCGCAAAAACTTCAACAACCTCAAAATCAGGTATTCGTACGGACAGCTGGGTAACCAGAACGTAGGCTACTACGACTATATCCGCAAAATCTCGATCGGCAACCAGAACTATCTGTTCGGCGGCGACAAACCCACGACGGCCACCATTTCGGCCCCCGTGGCCTCGAACCTCTCGTGGGAAACCTCGATCCACAACAATCTGGGCGTAGACATGAGCTTCCTGAACAACCGGCTGGCTTTCAGCGCCGACTTCTACATCCGCGATACGAAGGACATGCTGACCTCCGGCGTCGCCCTGCCGAGCGTTTACGGCGCCGATTCGCCCAAGATGAACAGCGCCGACCTGCGCACCAAGGGTTACGAGCTCTCGCTCAGCTGGCGCGACGAGTTCCAGCTCCTGCGCCGGCCGTTCACCTACAGCGTGACGGTTACCTTCAACGACTACGTGACCGACATCACCAAATACGACAACCCCGACCGCACGTTCGCCAAGTCCTACTACGAAGGCATGCGCTGGGGTGAGATCTGGGGCTACCGCATCGGCGGACTCTTCGCCACGGACGCCGAGGCTGCCGGCTACGCCGTCGATCAGACGGCCGTCAACAACCGGATCAACGCTGCGGCCGGCTCGGAACGCGGCCTGCACGCCGGCGACCTGAAATTCCTCGATCTGGACGGCGACAACGTCATCTCTATCGGCAAGAACACCGTAGACGATCCGGGCGACCGGGAGATCATCGGCAACAGCCAGCCGCGGTTCCACTACGGCACGACGCTGAGCATGTCGTGGGCGGGCATCGACTTTTCGATCTTCTTTCAGGGCATCGGACGCCGCCAGTGGTATCCCAAGGCCAATACGATCGCCTTCTGGGGTCCCTACGCCCGTCCGTATGCGAGCTGGATTCCCAAAGACTTCCACAAGATGTACTGGAGCGAAGAGAATCCCGACGCCTACTTCCCCCGTCCGCGCGGCTACGTCGCCCTTTCGGGCACCAACCGCGAGCTGACGGCCGTCAACGACCGCTATATGCAGAACATCCGCTACTGCCGTCTGAAGAACCTCACGATAGGCTACACGCTGCCCAAGAAATGGACCCGCAAAGTGTTGATCGACAACCTTCGCGTCTACTTCACGGGAGAGAATCTCGCCACATGGTCGCCCATTCACTCGGACTATATCGATCCCGAAATGGCCGCCATGAACGACGAGATGCGCACCTACCCGTGGCAGAAGACCTACATGTTCGGCGTGGATGTCACATTCTAATCAAACAAGCAGAACCATGAAAAAAATATTATTGATACTGGCCGCAGGCTGCACCATGGCGCTCGTCTCCTGCGAAGAGTGGCTCGACAAATACCCGCTGGCCCAAATGTCGCCCGAAACCTTCTTCTCGAACGAAAACGAGCTGCAGGCTTTCAGCAACAAATTCTACACGGCCTTCCCGTCCGACGGGCTCTACAACGAGTACTGGGACAACATCATTCACAACGACCTGCCTCAGGAGATGCGCGGCGGCCGCACGATCCCCGCATCGGGCGGCGGCTGGACATGGACCAACCTGCGCGACATCAACACGCTGCTCGAATACTCGGTCAACTGCAAGGACCTCGACGTCCGTAACCACTACGACGCGCTGGCCCGTTTCTTCCGCGCCTATTTCTATTTCGAAAAGATCAAGCGGTTCGGCGACGTGCCGTGGTACTCGAAACCGATCGGCTCGGCCGATCCTGAACTCAAGCGTCCGCGCGATTCGCGCGAATACGTCATGCAGCGCATGATCGAGGACATCGATTTCGCCATCCGCTACCTGCCCACCAAACACGACCTCTACCGTATCACGAAATGGACGGCTCTGGCCCTGAAATCGCGTTTCTGTCTCTTCGAAGGCACGTTCCGCAAATACCACGACATCGACCTTCCGGAGAACGACTGGAAATACTACCTCAGCCTGTCGGCGAAGGCTTCCGAAGAGTTCATCACCAACAGCGGCTACGGACTCTACACATCGGGCGGCACGCAGACCGCCTACCGCGACCTGTTCGTGTCGGAAGACGCCCAGCAGATCGAGGTCGTCCTCGCCCGCGATTACAACAAGGGGCTAAGCGTATTCCACAACAGCACCTTCTACTCGCTGAACACCTCCTACGGCCGTCCGGGCCTGACGCGCAAGATCGTCGCCAGCTATCTGATGGCCGACGGCACGCGCTTCACGGACAAGGCGGGCTGGGAAACGATGGAGTTCCGGGACGAGTGCCAGAACCGCGATCCGCGTCTGGCGCAATCGATCCGCACGCCGGGTTACACGCGCATCAACTCCACCAAGGTCGAAGTGCCGAGCCTTTCGACCTGCATGACGGGCTACCAGCCCATCAAGTTCGTCGCTCCCGCCGATTTCGGTTCCGACGGGTACAACCTCTCGTACACCGACCTGCCGATCATCCGCACGGCCGAGATCTACCTCAACTACGCCGAAGCCAAAGCCGAGCTGGGCACGCTGACGCAGGACGACATCGATCTGTCGATCAAGAAGCTGCGCGATCGCGTAGGTATGCCCAATCTGGACATGGATCACGCCAACGCCAACCCCGACCCGTACCTTTCGGCCCCTGAGACAGGCTACCCCAACGTGACGGGTTCGAACAAAGGCGTACTGCTCGAAATCCGCCGCGAACGCACCATCGAACTGCTTCAGGAGGGCCACCGTTACTACGACCTCATCCGCTGGAAAGAGGGCAAGACCTTCACGCAGCCGCTGCTGGGCCTCTACATCCCCTCCAAGGGCGAATACGACCTCGACGGAGACGGCACGCCCGACATCTATCTCAAGACCAAGGGAGAGACGCCCTCGACCAAAGCTCCGCTCATCATGGAGATCGATCAGGACATCTTCCTCTCGGAAGGCGACCACGGCTACATCTCGCCCCACAAGAAGAATCCGGGCGAGTGGAACGAGGCCCGCGACTACTACTACCCGATTCCGACCGACGACCGCTCGCTGACCGGCGGCGCCCTGACGCAAAACCCCGGCTGGAACGACGGCCTCGACTTTTAATTCCCAATACTAACTTCAAAAACGAACGAAACGATGAACATTCTGAAAAAATATCTTACCATCATGCTGCTGCTCGGCCTCACCTGCCCGGCAACGGCCTGCAACAGCAGTTCCTCCTCCGAAGACGAAGTTCCGCCCCATCTGAAACCCGAAACCCCGAGGAACCCGCCGGGACTACTACCCCAAGGCCGACGGCGCGACACGTCTGGTGACCTACAACGTCGGCGTCTTCACCAAGTACATCAGCGACGGCAGCTACCAGATGATCGCCGACATGATGACCGAGGGCAAGGCCGATCTGGTGGGCATCAGCGAACTGGACAGCTGTACGGTCGCACCGGCCGGGTCTTCCAGCTCAAGAAGTTCGCCGAGTTGATGGGCAAGGAGTGGAGTTACGAATATTCGCGGGCGATGGCCTATCAGGGCGGAGCCTACGGCGACGGAATCGCCAGCCGTGAGAAACCCGTCCGGACCTTTGCCGCTCCGCTGCCGAAGGGCGACGGCGCCGAACCCCGCGTGATGGTCGTCGTGGAGTTCGAGAAATACGTCTTCGCCACCACCCACCTCGACCATGTATCCTCGCTGGCTCAGGCAGGGCAGGTCGATGAAATCAACAAGGTCATCGAACGAGAATTCGGCGGCTCGAAGAAACCCGTCTTCCTCGGCGGCGACTTCAACGCCCGTCCCGATTCGCCCACCATCTCCAAACTGAAGACGGGCTGGACGGTCCTCACGCCCCACGGCGCGAGCGACTTCACCCACTCCTCGCAGGCGCCGAACAAATGTATCGACTACATCCTGCTGTGGAACGGCAACGGCGCGAAGTGCGACGTGGTCGGCACCAAGATCATGCTCGACTTCAACAAAGGCGACATCAAGAGGGCCTCGGATCATATTCCCGTGCTGGTCGATGTCAAATTCTAATGCTGAGACGAACTCTTAAACGCAAACGATTATGAAACGATATGCGAACATGCGTCTTCTGGCCGCCGTCGCCCTGCTCGTCGCAACGGCGGGCTGCAAGGACGACGAAGGTCCGGCGCTCAAGCAGCCTGCGCTGCTGAGCATTCAGGACGCCGCGGCCGACGCCGAAGTGATTACGGTGGAAAGCCCCAAGAAGCAGACCCTCAGCATCCGCGTGGAGGCCGAGCAGATCAGCGGCAACTACATAACCGTCGTGTTCAAGATCGACCCCGAACTGGTCGAGACCTATAACGCGGCGCACGGTACCTCGTACAAGCTCTGCCCCTCGGAGGCCTACGCATTCTCGACCACCGAAGTCATGCTGCCCCGCTACAACACGGTCTCCTCGACGATGAAAGTCGAGCTGTTCAGCGAGCGCATGCCCGACGAGGAGCCGTACCTGCTCCCGATCGCCATCGATTCGATCAAGGGCGACCCGCGGGCGACGGTCTCGCCGACGGGCAGTGTCCGTTACATCCTCTTCAACAAGTTCGTCAAGCCGGGACCGCCCGCACCCGTGCTGCTCGACCGCAGCGGCTGGAAGGTGCTCGCCGCCCCCAAGGCCAAACCCAACTACGAAGTGGAGAAGATGTTCGACGAAGACATCAACACCTTCGGCTACTGCAACGCCGACGAGGAGCAGGCCAATCCGCCTTACGACTTCGTCATCGATCTGGGCAAAGAGGTGACCGTACGCGGCTTCCAGTTCAATCAGCGCTACATGACTACCGGCAAACCGGAAGCCGGCGCGCGCTACGGCATCGCCCACTTGGAGGTCTGGACCGCGAAGGAGATCACCGGCGACGGCCTCGGCGCAGCGAACGACGCCAACTGGACCTACACCCAGACATACCGCGACTACCGGACCGATCCCGACTCGCCGCTGGACCCGATGGGTGTGGTCATCAGTCCGATGCTCGACGACTACCAGCATGCGCGTTACGTCCGGCTGCGCATTCACGCCAGCTATACGAACAAGACCTATAACCCGACTTTCCGGGGATGGTGTATCGCAGAACTGAATGTCTGGGGCAACAACGAACTGCTCGAATAATACGTCCGAACCTGCAAAGGGACCTGCTGAAACACTTCAGCAGGCCCCTTTTTTTAACGCAGTCCCGATTTCGGGCGTCCCGCATTCCGCAGGATAACAGGAACTAAAGAATTTCGAAACGAAAAATTCATACGTTCCGCATCCGTTTTATCCCCGAAAATGCCTATCTTTATTAGTCTGAATTTCTTTTAGCGATACGATGAGGCCGGAAAACGAACACGACATGGTTTTGTGGAAACACATCAGCCGAGGGAGGGGGGGGGAACCGCCGCCTTCAGGGAGTTGTTCGACCGTTATTACGCGCCGCTTTGCAGGTTCGCGGCCTACTGGCTCCGCGACCGCACCTCTGCCGAAGAGATCGTATTGGACACCTTTACGCATATCTGGCAGCATGCCGGGGAACTCCGCATCTCGACTTCCGTCCGGGCCTATCTGTTCCGCGCCGTGCGCAACCGCGCGCTCAACCGGCTTCGCGACCAACGCACCGACGGCATCCCCATCGAGGGACCTGAGCCGCTCTTCACGAACCCGGAAGCATTGCAGCTCGAAGCCGACGAAATGATGATGCTGGTCGCCGAAGCCGTCTCGCAGCTGCCCGACCGCTGCCGCGAAGTATTCCGCAAAAGCCGCGAAGAGGGGCTTTCCAACGCCGCGATCGCCGACCAGATGCGGATTTCGGTCAAGACCGTCGAAGCGCAGATCACCAAAGCCCTGAGACGCATCCGCGAAACGCTGCTCCGCACGTGATCTTCTCTCCGGACTTTCCGGACACTCCCGCCGAATGACCGTCTGATGACCGCCGAAGACCGGCCGGAAACCCGCATCGGTTGACCACTTCGATGCGGATGCCTTGCATCAGCGCGTTGGTCGTTGCGAACGTATGGCGCCTCAGATGGTAGGTGACCGCCTTGTCGATTCCGACCTCGACGGCGATTCTTTTCAGGATGCGGTTACAGTAGGCGATGTCGGGCACAGGCAGTACGAGGTTCGTTCCCGCGACCTCGCGTCTGTATTTGTCGATGATGCGTTTGGTAATGCCGCACAGTTTGATTTTGAACGGTATGTCGGTCTTCTGCCGTTTCTTGACGATTCATAAATCCCCGTCGAAACGTCGGTCCCTCGACGTCCTCCGCACTGCGGTTTGGCATCGGCACTCTTTCCGGCTGCTTCGTTCGCCGCGGAATCCCAAAGCGGGAACGGAACGGTCAGGCACGACGATACGAAGGTGCTCCTGCTGTTTCGGCTTTTACAGGGCTGTGCCTTTTTGCGGAGCGAACAGCCCCGTCATATCCGCTTTTTCGAGGGCGAGGAGCCGTACCTTCCGCTCGATGCCGCCCGCATAGCCCGTCAGGCTGCCGTTGCTCCCCACGACCCGATGGCAGGGAACGATGATGCTGACGGGATTGTGTCCGACAGCGCCGCCTACGGCTTGTGCCGGGACGGTTTTCGAGCCTTGCCGGCGGGCGATTTCACGGGCGATCTCTCCGTAGGTGATCGTCTTCCCGAAGGGGATTTGCCGCAGAATTTCCCACACGGCCAGCCGGAACGGTGAACCTTGCAGGTGCAGGGGCGGCGTCGGTCGCGGATCATTCCCTCCGAAATAGTTGTCCAGCCAGCGGCGGGTCTGCTCGAATATCGGCAGCATCGTCTCTTCGTGCCGGGCGTCGAGCGTCGCGGCGAAATATTTCTGCCCTTCGAACCAGAGCCCTGTCAGGCCTTCGCTGTCGGCAGCCAGTGTGATCGTGCCGAGCGGTGAGCGGTAGAGGTGGGTGTATTGCATCGTGTCCATGAAAGTTGAGTGGCGATTGGTAGTGTATCATCGTTTGCGTTCGACGTCTGGCAGGAATCCCGTGATGATCCCCAACAGGGGCAGCAGCGCGCTGACGCGGAAGATGAATTCGATGCTGGTCTTGTCGGCCAGCCAGCCGAAGAAGGCCGAGCCGAGGCCGCCGAGTCCGAACATCAGCCCGAAAGAAGATCCCGGCGATCATTCCCACTTGCCGGGCATCAGGTCGGTGGCGTAGACCACGATGGCCGAGAAGGCCGACGAGATAATCAGTCCGATGAGGATCGCCAGCGCCAGCACGATCGTGCCGATCCGTTCGCATAGGGCAGCAGCAGGGCGAAGGGTGCAGCTCCGAGAATCGAGCCCCAGATCACGTATTTACGCCCGATGCGGTCGCCCAGCGGCCCGCCGGCGACCGTGCCTGCAGCCGATGCCCCGAGGAATGTGAAGAGGCAGTACTGCGCCGTCCTGCACCGAGATTTCGAATTTATCCATAAGGAAGAATGTGAAGTAGTTGGTCATGCAGGCGATGTAAAAGTATTTCGAGAAGACCAGCATCGTGAGGATCAGCAGCGCACGGCGGATCTTGCGGCGGGGCAATTCGGCTGCTGCGGTTGTTGCGGTTACCGGTGCGGCGGTCGCGGCGGTCAGTTGTCGTTTGTACCAGTTGCCGATGCGGAGGAGGATGCCGATGGCCAGCAGTGCGGCCGGGGCGAACCACGATCGAGGTCTGCCCGTAGGGGATGACGACGAGCGCGGCCAGCAGCGGCCCGAAGGCGCCTTCCGGCGTTGCCGCCGACCTGGAAGATCGACTGTGCCAGCCCTTTGCGCCCGCCCGATGCGAGCTGGGCCACGCGCGACGATTCGGGGTGGAAGATCGACGATCCCCAGCCGATGAGTGCGACGGCCAGAAGGATCGGTGCGAAGCCGGGGGCGAGGGCCAGCGCGAAGAGTCCCGCCAGCGTGAAACACATTCCCGCGGCCAGTGAATAGGGTCTCGGATGGCGGTCGGCATAGCGGCCGACGAAAGGTTGCAGGATCGAGGAGGTCATCTGGAAAACCAGCGTGATGATTCCGATCTGGGCGAACGTGAAGCCGAATTTCCCTTCAGGAGCGGGTAGACGGCCGGGATCACCGACTGCATCATGTCGTTCAGCAGGTGGGTGATGCTGACGAGCAGCAGGATCGGATAGACCGTGTCGGCGGTCGTTCGCCGGCGCGGTGCGGATATGGGTTTCGTGAGCGTGTCCATCGTCGGGGGATCAGGGTTCGTCCAGAATGACGGCGATCGTGTCGAGCGCCTGCTGTACGTCGGTGTCGGCGATGTTCCGTGCCAGCCGTGCGTGCGTCGGTTGGGAGGCGCGAAAACAGGCCGTGTCGCGGTAGATGTGACGGAATCCCTTTTGCAGGTGGCCGGTTGTCGTCCGGTAGAGTTCGCTCAGGATTTCGTTGTGCGTGGCTTCGGCTATGGCTGCATGGAAGGCGATGTCGGCGGCGATGCACCGTTCCAGGTCGCCCGCTTCGGCGGCCTCGCCCCGTTGGGCGAGCAGAGATTCGATCCGCTCCATGTCCTGCGGCGTGCGGCGTGCGGCGGCGCGTTCGACAATGGCCGCTTCCAGAATTTTCCGTACTTCGTCCAACTCGCGGATATCGGCGCGACGCAACCGCTGCTCCACGAGGGCATCGGACGCTGCGGGGGCTGCGACGAATGTCCCTGCGCCCTGCCGCACGTTCAGGAATCCCCGGTCGGATAGCATCCGTACCGCTTCGCGCACCGTCGAGCGGCCGACGCCGAACATGCGCATCAGCTCCGATTCGGTCGGCAGCCGTTCGCCCGTGCGGAATTTTCCCGCTGCGATACGGCGTTGCAGCCGTTGGGCCAACGTATCGGCCAGCGAGTGTTTGCGAAGGGGCGTTTTCGGACCTGATTTCATCGTATCATCTGATGTTTTACGCAAAGGTAAACGATTTTTTCGAATCGGCGAAATTTCCGGTGCGGAGTTCCGGCGGCGAGTTCGTTCGCAGTGGAAGAACGGATCGCGGGAGTGGGAGGGGGGGGGAACGGCAGGAAGCGAGCATGTCGTTTCCTGCCGGAATCCATCGGTCGGCGGCGCCGTTGATCTACTGACGGATAGATACCAGACCGTTCCCGTGCAACCGGCCGGGACGCATCTTCGTGTGCGGCGTACGAAACGACCGGCGGAACGTTCTTCCGCCGGTGCCGATTCCGCCGATGTGCGGTCACTCCTTCTGCTTCGGTTCCTCGCCGTCGCCTCGGGCACCCTCCTTGAACGAGCGGATGCCCCGGCCGATGCCCTTCATCAGTTCGGGAATCTTGCGGCCTCCGAAGAGCAGCAGTACGATCAGTGCGATGAGGACGATCTCCACGACGCCCAAGTTTCCGAGAAAGAGGATTTTTGCCATATTCGTCAGTTTTTATCCGGTTATCCGGCCGTTTCGAACGTCGCTGCGACCCGTTTCAGATCGTCGACGATCGGCAGGTGTTGCGGGCAGCTGTGTTCGCATTTGCGGCAGCCGATGCATTCCGAGGCGCGTCCGTGCGTCTGGGCCAGGTTGTCGTAGTAGGTCTGCTGGATCGAAAAGAGGTGGTTCACCGACTGGCGGTCGGCGTTGTAGAGCGCGAAGTAGTCGGGAATGGCGATATGCTTCGGACACCCCTCTACGCAGTAGCGGCAAGCCGTGCAGGGGATGGCGATCGCATCGTTGATGATTTTGACGGCTTCGGCCACCGTGGCGCGTTCGGCGTCGTCGAGCGGTCGGAAGTCGTGCATGTAGTCCGTGTTGTCGAGCAGCTGCGCCATCGACGACATGCCGCTGAGAACGGTCATTACGCCGTCCAGACTCGCGGCATAGCGGATCGCCCACGAGGCGGGCGAGAGGTCGGGATGCACGGCGCGGAAGAGTCGTTCGGCGGCGGGCGGAACCGTCGCCAGCGAACCTCCCTTGACCGGTTCCATCACCACGATCGGCTTGCCGTGACGGCGCGCCACGTCGTAGCAGCGGTGCGACTGGATGCTGGGATTGTCCCAGTCGAGGTAGTTGATCTGCAACTGCACGAACTCCGTTTCGGGGTGCGCCGCGAGGATCTCGTCGAGCAGCTCCGCGCTGTCGTGGAACGAGAATCCGACGTGGCGGATACGCCCCTCGGCTTTCATGCGGGCGGCGAAGGCGAAGCTGTCGAAGCGCTCGACGGTGCGGTAGTTCGCGGTGTTGAGATTGTGCAGCAGGTAGTAGTCGAAGTAGTCGACGCCGCATTTCGAGAGCTGTTCGGCGAAGATCCGCTCCTGATCCCCTTCGGCTTTGAGGAACATCGTCGGGAGCTTGGTGGCCAGTGTGAAGCTGCTGCGGGGATGACGCTCGACGAGCGCCTCGCGCACGACGCACTCGCTGTGGAAATCGTGGTACATGTAGGCCGTGTCGAAGTAGGTGAAGCCCCGTTCGAGGAAGGTGTCGACCATGCGTTCGACCTCGGCGATGTCCACGGCCTTGAAGTTGCCGGCCTCTGCGAGCGGCAGCCGCATACAGCCGAATCCCAGTTTGCGCATCGTCTTACTTGCGGATTATGAAATTGATGAATGCCCAGCCGCCGAAGATTTGCAGCAACATGCCCGGCAGGCCGATGCGGAAGTCCTGCACGGCGGTGTGGAACGAACCCGCGAGGGCCCATTCGCACAATGTGCCGGCCGCCTGGTAGAAGAGTACGACGGCTGCCAGCAGTGCGAGCGACGCACGGCGGAAGCGTGCGGCGGCATAGCCTGCGGCGCCGGCCAGCAGCACCGATTTGAGTACGATCGCGGGCAGTGCCGCCGCGGCGGGCATCCCGAAGAGCAGTGCGTTGGCTACGGGCGACGCAAGTGCCGTGAGCAGCCCCGCGCGCCAGCCGTACTTGTAGGCGCCCACGAGCGTGAAGAAGTAGATCGGCAGCCATGTCGGCCGGCCCAGACGGATCGTGTGGAAGAGCTGCGGCAGGACGATGTTGCCCGCGAGGAAGAGGGCGGCCGCCAGATAGGTTTTCGCTTCGCTGTATTCCAGCGAATAGAGTTTTACGGAAGTCGTTTGCATATCACTTTTTTATGAATGGTTGAATGAAAGTTCCGGTATTTCGAGTAATTCGTTAAAAGTGCATGTCCAGACCGCCCAGCACGGTTGCACGCGGCATGGGGAATCCGGCGTTGATTTCATAACGCTGCGCCAGCAGGTTCTCTCCGTCGACGAAGATACGCAATTTGCGCGAGATGCGGAAACCTGCGCGCAGGTTCCACAGGATGAAATTTTCCTGTGCGTCGCTGCCCGTCCCTCCGACGACGATCGAAGTGTAGAGACCCTCCACGTATTGCAGGCCCGTCGAGACCGACCAGCGGCCCTGCGTGAAGGAGGCTCCGACGTGGAGTTTGTGTTCGGGAGCGGCCAGCACGGGATGCTCCATGTGCAGGAAACTGTAATTGGCGTCGACGCTCCATGCCGCCGAGATGCGGTATGCGATTTCGGCTTCGACGCCCGCATTCTCGATCCGGCCGGTGTTGACGTTCATCTGCCGCCCGTTGACGGGCATACGCAGGATCAGGTTTTCGCCGTCGATATAGAAGAGATTGATGCCGTAGGAGAGCCGTCCCTCCCATAGCCGCTGCGAGAGCGACAGTTCGTAGCTCCACAGCCGCTCGGGACGCAGGTCGGGGTTCGCGGGGCGGAACATGTAGAGTTCGCGGATGGTGGGGTAGCGGAATCCTTTGCCGGCCGAGAGCTTGATCTCGGCGCTGCGCGGCAGGTGGAACGAGACACCCGCCTGCGGCACCCACTCGGTGCCCACATGGGAGTGGCGGTCGACGCGGAGGCCCGCATCGAGCGTCAGCCATGTGCCGAGCGACTGTCGGAAGTCGACGTAACCGGCCACCTCGTCCTGCGTCTTGTCGACCTGCGGCTCTTCGTGTCCGTCGAGAAACCGGTTCCACGATTCGCCGCCGAAGTGGAAGTAGTCGAAGCCCACCGTCAGCCGGTTGCCCGCGAAGAGCTGCGCACTCTGGTACCATGACACCCCCAGCATCCGGTCGCGCGAGTTGAACCGGTAGTCGAGCGGTTCGCTGCCCGCGGCATAGCCGTCGTCGATCTTGTGCCGCCCCCAGTTGTAGAAGAGGCTCAGGGCGCCCGACGTGCGGTCGTAGCGGTTGGCCAGGACGGCGGAGGCCCGTCCGCGTGTGATGCGCGAGTCGTTGTCGATGAGCGGCGCCGTCACCTCGCCCGGATTCGATGCGTTGAAGTGCGTCAGGTTCACGTCGCCCGACAGCGTCCATGCTCTCGAAAGCTCGTATCCCAGCTTGGCGTAGCCGCCGTACTGTTCGAAGCCCATGTCGGCGCGGTGGCCGTCGGTGCGGTTGTAGGAGCCGGTGACGACGCTCGTGAAGCGTCCCTTGCGGATACGGTTCGACAGCTCGGTCTGCAACGTGTTGTAGGAGCCGTAGGCGGCTTGCAGGTCGGTGCGGATGCCCTCCTCGCGCTGCTTGCGCGTGACGATGTTGATGACGCCGCCCATGGCGTTGGAACCGTAGAGTACCGAGGCGGGGCCGCGTACGACTTCGACGCGCTCGGCCAGCATCGACTGGTAGGCGTCGGCGATCGGATGTCCCATGAGCCCCATATACTGCGGATGGCCGTCGATGAGTACCAGCAGGCCCGTGGTCGGCAGCCCCGCCTGCGGTGCGCCGCCGATGCCGCGCAGCGACATGCCGCCCGCCGCTCCGGTCGAGACTCCGTAGCCCATGATCCCGCGCGCGGTGGCGAAGAGCCCCGGCACCTGTTCGGTGAGTATGGGCAGCAGCGATTGCCGGCCGCTGCGTTCGATCGCGGCGCGGTCGACCACCGAGACGGTCATCGGAAGGAGGCGGACGTCGGTTTCGTTGCGCGTGCCCGTGACGACGACCTCCTCGATCGGGTAGACGGGGCGCTGCCGCACGCTGTCGGGCAACTCGTCGGCGACGGCGGCCGGAACTGCGAACAGCAGCGTGGCTGTCAGTATAGGGTGGAAAAAGGCTTTCATTTTTGTCCTTCGATAAAGTTGCGGATCAGCGGCAGCGCTTCGGCGGCGGTGGCGCAGTCGCGGCAGAGCGTCTCCACGGGGCATTGCCCCGTTCGTGTCCGGTTGACGATATAGGGTACTTCGAGCGTGTAGCTCACGTGTACGGGCGATGCGGCGAGCAGCAGCCGCGCCGGCCGGCTGATGACGTCGGCGTGGAGTTCGCCGACGCCGCCCAGAATCATCAGCGCCGCCGCGCCTTTACCCACCACCTTGTCGGCGACGAAGGCGCCGTCCAGCAGTTCGGGCTCCTCTTCGAGCAGGCGGTAGAGGTCTTTCACGCCCCGTTCGCGGAAGATGCGGGTCACATCGCCGTTGCGGATTACGCACGAGCACGCTTCGACATGCAGCAGGTCGATGAGTTGCAGCCGCTGGTCGTCGGTCAGAAAGGTCGTGTTTCGTTTCATGGTTTGTCGTTTCAGTATCCGAACCGTTCGGCGGCGCGGCGCATCGCCTCGACGATCTCTACGCCGAACGGGCATCGGGGTTCGCACAGCCCGCAACCGATGCACTCCGAGGCGTGGTGCGCGAGCGTGCGGTAGTGTTCGCGCACCGTTTCGGGAATCTCGCCCTGCACTTGCGCGAGGTTGCGGAATTTGTTGACTGCCGCGATGTCGATGCCCGCCGAACAGGGGGCGCAGTGGCCGCAGTACATACAGTGTCCCCGCCACGAGAAGCGTTCCAGCCCCGTCATCACCGCAGTGTAGTCGCGTTCGGCGGCCGGAGCGTCGCACCACGCCAGCGCCGCTTCGATCTCCGCGCGGCTCTTGCAGCCGACCATGACGGCCGCCACGGCGGGGCGCGTGAGCGCATACTCGATGCACTGCACGGGCGTCAGTGCGCGGCCGAAGGGCGAGTTCGCCTCGCTAAGCAGGTCGCCGCCGCCGTAGACCTTCATCACGTCGATGCCCACGCCCGTGCGCTCGCACAGTTCGTAGAGCCGTTCGCGTTCGGGATCGACGTTGTGCAGCGTGCGGGCATAACTTTCGTCGGCCCACAGCGCGTCGACGTTCTCGCTTGCGGGTTGCAGGTCGTAGGCCGGATTGATCGAGAACATCAGTACGTCGACGAGCCCTGTTTCGACGGCCATGCGCGCCACGGCGGGGTTGTGGCTGCTCAGACCGATCGAGCGGATGCGCCCCTCGGCTTTGAGCCGCTGGGCGAGCCGGATGATCGGCCCGTCGAAGACCGTGCGCAGGTCGGCCTCGGCGTCGACGTAGTGGATCATCCCCACGTCGAGATAGTCGGTGCGCAATTGCCGCAGCTGTCGTTCGAACGAGTCGGCGCTCTTCTGCGGATCGCGCGTGCGCAGGTATTGGTCGTTCTCCCATACGGTGCAGAGGTGGCCCTGGATGATGAACTCCCCGCGCCGTCCTTCGAGCGCCGCACCGATGTCGGCGCGCAGGTCGGGGTTCGACGAGTAGATGTCGACGAAGTTGATGCCGTGTCCAATCGCGAAGTCGAAATCGGCCTTCACCTCTTCGGCCCGCTTGTGCATGAAGCCCTCGCAGCCGAGTGCCACGGCGCTCACGCGGAGCCCCGTTCGTCCCAATGTCCGGTATTCCATAGGCCGTCAGAATTCCCTGTTCTGTTTGAGGTCCTCGACGAAGCGGTCGATTCGCTGCATCTGCGCGGGGATGTCGATGTTCTGCGGACAGTGCGGCACGCATTGGTTGCAGCCGATGCAATGGTCGGCCTGCCGCAGGCGCGGCACCGAACGGTCGTACCCCACCAGAAAGGCGCGCCGTGCCTGCCGGTAGGCGCTGTCGCGCGACGACGAGGGCATCCGTCCTTCGTTGATGCACTTGTTGAAGTGGAGCAGAATGCCCGGGATGTCGAGCCCGTAGGGGCAGGGCATGCAGTACTTGCAGTCGTTGCACGGAATGGTCGGGTAGCGCAGCAATGCCTGCGCCGTCTCTTCGAGAAATTCGCGGTCGGCGTCGGTCAGCTCGTCGAGCGGCGAGAAGGTGCGCAGGTTGTCCTGCAAGTGCTCCATGTAGGTCATGCCGCTCAGTACGGTCAGCACGCCGGGAAACGATCCCGCGAAGCGGAAGGCCCACGAAGCGACGCTCTGCTCGGGGCGGCGCTGGCGGAGTTTGGCGGCGATGTGGTCGTGTACGTTCGACAGGCGCCCGCCCAGCAGCGGTTCCATGATGACGGCCGGAATACCGCGGCGGCTCAGTTCGCCGTAGAGGTATTCGGCGTCGGTGTTGCGCGTGTTGACCTCCTTGGCGTGGCGCCAGTCGACGTAGTTGAGCTGGATCTGCACGAAATCCCACCGGTAGCGGTCGTGCTCCGCGAGCAGGCGGTCGAAGACCGCGATGTCGCCGTGGTAGGAGAATCCGAGATTGCGGATGCGTCCCGCCTCGCGTTCGGAGAGCAGGAAATCGAGGATGCCGTTGTCGATATAGCGTGCTTCGAACTCCTTCATTCCGCCGCCCATTCCCACGCCGTGCAGCAGCAGGTAGTCGATGCGGTCGACCTGCAACTCCTTGAACGAGTTGCGGTACATGGCCATCGACGCTTCGCGGCTCCACGTGGAGGGGGCGAAGTTCGAGAGCTTGGTGGCGATGTAGTAGCTTTCGCGCGGATGGCGTTTGAGAGCGATGCCCGTGGCGCGCTCCGAGCGTCCCTTGCAGTAGGCGGGCGAGGTGTCGAAGTAGTTCACGCCGTGGGCGATGGCGAAGTCGACCAGCCGGTTGACCTCCTCCTGGTCGATCTCGTCGGCGCCGTCGCGTGCGCTGCCGCCGCTGAGGGTCGGCCAGCGCATGCACCCGTAGCCCAGCAGCGATACCTTCTCGCCCGTCTTGGGGTTGGTGCGGTAGGTCATCCGGTCGGTCGGAATCTCGCCCTGCGCCGTGCGGTCGCCCGTTGCGGCGTTGCGGCGCGAATCGCATCCGGTCAGTGCGGCGGCCGTGGCGGCCGTGCCGACGCCCAGCCGTTTGAGGAATTCGCGGCGGGCCATGCCTTTCTTATCGTTGGTCTCCATGGGTTTCGGGGGTTAAATGGTTCGGTGGCGTTCGTGCCCTTCGACGTAGATCGCGCTGAACGGGCGTGCCGGACAGAGGTTTTCGCAGGCGCCGCAGCCGATGCAGCGCTCGGTGTTGACGACCGGAATCTTCGGCGAGTCGGGATCGGCGGTGTCGGACGGTACCATCGTGATGGCCTCCGACGGGCAGTGGCGGGCGCAGTTGCCGCAGTCGACGCCGTCGGTCAGGGGCACGCAGTTGGCACGTATCCAGACGGCATGGCCGATCTGCACGGACGACTTCTCGGCCGCCGTCACGGGGAGGATCGCTCCTGCGGGGCAGACCTCGGAGCACTTCGTGCATTCGGGGCGGCAGTAGCCGCGTTCGTAGGACATTTCGGGCTGCATCAGGGACGTGAGTTTTTCCGAGGGCCGCAGCACGCCGTTGGGACAGACGGCCACGCAGAGCTGGCAGCCGGTACAGTGGTGCGCCATGTTGCGCAGGCTCGCGGCGCCGGCCGGGACGATCGGCGTCGCACGGCGGGGAATTTTTTTCTGTTCGATGACGGCCAGCCCGCCGTCGGTGAGCTTCTCCTGTGCACGGAGTGCCGTGTGTGCGGCGAATATGCCCGTAAGCGACAGAAAACTGCGGCGCGAAAGACCGGCGGGGTTCTCCTCTCTTCCCGACTCTCTCTTCTCTTCCTTCGCCGGCTTGCGGGTTTTCGGCCGCAGTTCGTAGGCGATGGCGTTTTTGTGACAGGTGTCGATGCAGTCCATGCAGACCACGCAGCGGCTGTAATCGATCCGGTGGTGTTCGACGTCGATGCACGACGCCTTGCAGTTGCGTGCGCAGCGGTTGCAGCCGACGCACTTTTCGGGGTCGATCGCGGGGCGTAGCAGCGAGAAGCGCGCGAGGAAGCCCAGTACCGTACCCACGGGACAGACGGTGTTGCACCATGTGCGGCCGTTGCGCCAGGCCAGCACGGCGATGAGGGCGAAAGTCGCGGCCGCTACGGCGAAGGTCGCCGCACTGCGCACCCAGACGTCGGTGCGGTAGAAGGCGTAGCTGTCGATGCGTTCGGCGAAGTAGGCCAGCAGGTTGTTGCCCCAGCCCCAGAGCGGAGCCAGCAGGTTCTGCGCGATGCGGCCGTAGGCGCTGTAAGGGGCCAGCAGGGCGACCAGTGAGCCGATGCCTGCCGCGAGTGCGGCGATGAAGAGGGCCAGCACGGTGTAGCGCAGCGCCGTTTTCGCGGGCGAGTAGCGGAAGCGGTTCTTCGTGCGTCGGCCGGCGAGGTGCGATATGCCGTCCTGCATCACGCCCAGCGGGCAGACGACCGAGCAGTAGACGCGGCCGAAAAGCAGCGTGGCGACGACGAGCGCCGCTACGACGCCGACGTTCACGGCCAGCAGGGCCGGCAGGAACTGGATGCGCGCCAGCCAGCCGAACCACGCGTGGAGCGTGCCGGTGAAGTCGAGAAAGAGCAGCGTGACGAGCGTGAAGCAGACGACGGCCGCTGCGATTCTGAGTTTGCGTAGCATTCGATTCGGTTTTGGTTGTTCGTTGTTTTCCGTTCAGGGGCAAAGATAGGAAAATCCGGATGACGACAGATGCGTTGTCTGTATTTCCAACGGTCGTTTTATGTGTTTTTGTGTTCGTCCGCAAAAATGGCCTTCGTCGGTTTCGGTGGGCTCTCCAACGTCTGCCGCCCTGCGCGGCGGATTGCGACTCGTATTCGCCCGCGCGGTTCCGACCGTCGGCGTGCCGTCCGCACTCAGCGTCCGGCCGCCTCGACGAGCTGTCGGATTTCGCGGTCGGCCTGCGCTGCACCGCTGCCGCGGATGGGGACACCGCTGCGCACGGTCGCGCCGGGGCAGAGCCGTCGGATGTCGGCTTCGCTGCGGCCCATGCGGCTCCCTTCGTGCGTCATGAAGGGGATGAGGGTCTTGCCCGTGAAGTCGTGCGCTGCGAGGAAGGTCGCGACGGGCGGTGCGACGGTCGACCACCAGCAGGGCGAACCGATGTAGATCACGTCGTATCGCCCGGCGTCGGGCAGGTCGGTTTTCAGCGCCGGACGGTAGTCCGCGGCGATCTCGCGCCTGGCCTGATCGACGACGGCGCGGTACTCCGCGGGGTAGGGCTTCTGCGGGACGATTTCGAAGAGATCGGCACCCGTGGCCGCAGCGATCCGTTCGGCCACGGCGCGCGTGTTGCCGCTGTGGGAAAAGTAGGCCACCAGCACTTTTTTATCGTTCGGCGCCGTTTGGGCGTCGCCGCTCTCGGCGGCAGCGAAGAGGGTGGTGAGCGTCAGAAGAATCGTTTTCGTTTTCATGGTTCTTGTCGTTTGTCTGCCGGTCGGTGCCTCCCGACCAGCGTTTCATCTGCAAAGATAGGGCGGCGGATCATGCCGGACGATAGACGGATTACGGAGATTCTTACCATTTTTACCGCTCGGAACAGTCGGCCGGACAGCCGGTTGCGCAATGCGTCAGTTGATGTTTCTGTACCTGTTGGGAGTGCAACCGACCACGTTCTTGAAGAGTCTGGTAAAGTGCGCGGGGTATTTGAATCCCAGTTCGTAGGCCACCTCGGCGATCGAGCGCGCAGGGTCGGCGATGCGCTCCTTGGCCGCGTCGATGAGCCGCAGGCGGATGTGCTCCTGCGCCGTCTTTCCCGTCAGGCGTTTGACCAGGTCGCCGAAGTAGTTGGCCGACAGGTGGAGCTCCTGCGCGCAGTACTGCACGGTGGGCAGCCCTTCGGTCTGGGGTTTGTCGGAGAGGAAATAGTCGTCGAGCGTGCGTTCGAAGCGTGCCAGAATATCCTTTCCCGCCACGTCGCTGCGCGTGATGAACTGGCGGTCGTAGAAGCGCACGCAGTAGTTGAGGAACATCTCGATGTTGCTCACGATCAGCGTGCGGCTGTGGCGGTCGATGGCGTGCTGCAACTCGTGGCGGATGTTGTGTAGGCAGTCGAGGATCGTGCGCCGCTCCTGCTCCGAGAGGTGGAGCGCTTCGCGCACCTCGTAGGAAAAAAAGGTGTAGTTGCGGATGTTGCGCCCCAGCTGCGTGCCGCGCAGCAGATCGGGGTGGAAGAGAAGCGCCCAGCCTTTGGGCTGGCGCAGCTGTCCGTCGTCCTTCGCGCCGAAGACCTGTCCGGGTGCGAGACAGACGAGCGTTCCTTCCTGATAGTCGTAGGTCTGGCGGCCGTAGATCATGTCGCCGCACTTCACGTCTTTGAGGAAGATGGCGTAGACGCCGAAGGAGCGCAGCGAGGAGCGGATGGGTCGCACTTCCGAGAAGTCGATGACGCTGACGAGCGGATGCAGCGTCTCGCAGCCCAGCGAGTCGTTGTAGTCGAAGACGTGGTCTACTCTTACGATGTCGTTCATCATTCTGTGCGGATTTAATTATCGATGTCGATCAGTTCGTAATCGGGGTTGCCCAGTCCGATCGCGGCCGCGTGGTCGAGCGTGTGGGTGCCGTGGCGCGACTCGATGCGCTCGATCAGGTGGACTTTGCCGGGATCGTCCGATGCGTAGACCAGGTCGACGCAGGCCTTGTCCAGCGCCACGGGGTCGGTCGAGGCGAGGATGCCGATGTCGCCCATTTCGGGTGCCGCAGGGTGGGCGTCGCAGTCGCAGTCGACCGAGAGGTTGTTCATCACGTTGATGTAGAGGATCCGCTCCCCGCAATGGTCGGCGACGGCCTTGGCCGCTTCGGCCATCGATTCCAGGAAGTCGTCCTGCGGGGGCAGGGCGCTCCACATCTCGGCGGCGTTTTTCGTCTTGCCGGCCGAGTGGATCCACGCCTTGCCCGCCGACGAGGCGATGCCGATCGAGATGTTCTTGATCGCGCCGCCGAAGCCGCCCATCGCGTGCCCCTTGAAGTGCGACAGCACGACCGTGAAATCGTAGTTCAGAAAGTTCTTGCCCACGTAGTCCTCCGCGAGGTGCCGTCCGCCCTCGACCGGAAGCGCCGTTTCGCCCTCGGCGTCCATGATGTCGACCGCGGCGATGGCGGTGAAGCCGTGGTCGGCGGCCGCTTTGAGATGGTCGGCCGTGCGGGCGCGTCCGCCGCCGTAGGCGGTGTTGCACTCAACGATCGTGCCGCCGACCTTGCGTACCAGCGGTGCGACGAGCGCCGGTTGCAGGAAGTGGTGTCCGCCCGGTTCGCCCGTCGAGAGTTTGACGGCCACCCGCCCCGTGGCTTCGCGGCCGAGCGCTTCGTAGATGCGCACCAGCGCCTCGGGCGTGATCGTGCGCGTCAGGTAGACCTTGGGATTCGCGGTCTTCTCCTGCGGCGGGTTGTCGTTCGCGCGGGCCCGCCCTCCGCAGGGGCCTGCGCACAATGTCAGCGACAGGAATGTCGTCATCCAGATTCTTTTCATCGTATCGTTGAATTTCGTTCTTCGTTTTCCCGCCTCGGCAATTCGAGTAAACTCGATTGCACTCGGCTTAACGAAAAGGTTTACATTCGTGCTCCTTTTCTCGCCTCGGCATAGCCCGAACAAGTTCGGCCTGCGCTCGGCTTAATGAAAAGGTTCGTTTTTTCGATCGGTTCCGCCGTCTTCGGGCGCAAGTCCGGCGACGCCTTCGGTTCCGACACTGCAAAAATAGCGCATCGGCGCTTCCGGTCCGTTATACGGATCACGGATTGTCTTACCATTATTACGGTTGTCGCGTAAAAACCGAAAAAATGCGTAACTTTGCAAAGGTCTCAAAATGCCGCGATCATGGAGAACGTATTGAAACTGGATCGTGTCGAACAGTATAACGATCTGGTGCACTATCCGACGCTGCACCCGCTCGTCAGCGTCATCGACTTTTCGCAGTGTCCGCTCTGCGAGCGCGTCCGGTTCTGCGTGGGGTTCTACACGGTATTTCTCAAAGATGTCAAGTGCGGCGATATCCAGTACGGCCGTCGCACCTACGACTATCAGGAGGGGACGCTCGTCTTCCTCGCTCCGGGGCAGTGCGTCGGGTTCGACAATCGGGGCGTGAAATTCCAGCCCAAAGGCTGGGCGCTCCTCTTCCACCCCGATCTGCTGCGCGGCACGCAGCTGGGGCGCAACATCCGCAACTACACCTTCTTCTCCTACGAGGTGCGCGAAGCGCTCCACCTCTCGGAGCAGGAGCGGCGCACGATCCTCGACTGCCTGCACAACATCCGCCACGAGTTGCAGCACGCCATCGACCGCCACAGCCGCACGCTGATCGTGAGCAACATCGAGATGTTCCTCAACTACTGCGTGCGCTTCTACGACCGCCAGTTCATCACGCGCAGCGACGTGGCGGGAAAGGATATTCTGGCGCGCTTCGAACGCACGCTCGACGACTATTTCCTCTCCGACAAACCCCAGACCGAAGGGCTGCCCACCGTGCAGTACTGCGCGCAGGAGCTTCACCTGTCGGCCAACTACTTCGGCGACCTGGTCAAACGCCTGACGGGAAAGACGGCGCAGGAGCACATCCGCCTGCGGCTCATCGACGCGGCCAAGGAGCGCATCGCCGACCCCGCGCGCTCGATCGCCGAGGTGGCCTACGAACTGGGATTCAAATACCCCGCGCACTTTACCAGACTCTTCAAGAACGTGGTCGGTTGCACTCCCAACAGGTATAGGAGCCGTTTCGACTGAGTGCTCGGGAGTTCCGGTAAAAAAGAATCTTACAAAATCGATAGATATCATGTATCCTTTGAAATTCGAACCTTTCCTGCGTCCCATGATCTGGGGCGGCGAGAAGATCGCCGCCTACAAGGGTGTCGAGACCTCTGTGCGGTCGATCGGCGAGAGCTGGGAGCTGTCGGGCGTCGCCGGACACGAATCGATCGTCGCCGAGGGGCCCTGCAAGGGTGTTTCCCTGCCGGAGCTGATCGACCGCTACGGCGCCGAACTGGTGGGAAAGAGCAATTACGAACGTTTCGGCAACGAATTTCCGCTGCTGGTCAAATTCATCGACGCCCGCGAGGATCTCTCGATTCAGGTACACCCCGACGACCGTCTGGCGTGGGAGCGTCACCGGATGCACGGCAAGACCGAGATGTGGTACGTCGTTTCGGAGACGGGCGGCGCCAGTCTGCGTATCGGTTTCGACCGCCGCGTGGATGCCGAAACCTATGCCGCGGCGGTAGCCGACCATACGATCTGCGACCTGCTGCGCGACCATCCCATCGCTGCGGGCGACGTCTTTTTCCTGCCGGCGGGGCGTGTCCACAGCATCGGCGCCGGCGCTTTCATCGCCGAGATCCAACAGACGTCGGACCTGACCTACCGCATCTACGACTACGACCGGCCGGGGCCCGACGGCAAGCCGCGCGAACTCCATACCGAGCTGGCCAAGGAGGCGATCGACTACACCGTGCCGGACGACTACCGCACGCACTACGAGCGGATCCGCAACAAGGACACGGAGCTGGTCGCCTGCCCCTATTTCACCACGCACCTCTGCGACGCCACGTTCAGCGTGCTGTGCGACTATTCGGCGCTCGATTCGTTCGTGGTGCTGATCTTCGTCGCAGGTGCGGGCGAGTTGGTCGATTCCGAAGGGAACCGTGTGGCGGTACAGCAGGGTGAGACCGTGCTGATCCCCGCCTCGACGCGGCAGGTCACGCTGTTGCCGGGACACGGGGGACTGCGCTTCCTGAGCAGCTACATCGAAACGCCCGAAGAGTAGCCGATCCTTCCGATCACCGGAACGCCGTGCGGCGCCATTCGTCGATCTCGGCGGGGGCGACCGTGCGGCGCAATACCTCCATCGCCTCTTCGAATTCGTTGGGGTAACGCTTCATGCCCGTCCCCTCCTTGCTCCGCATGACGATCGTCTGCGTGCGGCAGAAGCGGAATCCGAGGCTGCGGTAGAGCCGCAGCGCCCGGTGGCTCCATGTCTGCGTATGCAGCAGGATCGCTTCGCCGGGGGCGAGTCGTACGGCCCGTCGTACCGCCGCCGTGGCGATCGCACGTCCCAGACCCCGTCCTTGGTGGGCGGGTTCGACGGCCACCCATTGGAGTTGTAGCTGACGCAGCGATGCCTCCTCTTCCGTCCATGTCGTCGCCGTTGCGACGGGCTCGTCCTGTTCCGTGACGACGAAGAGGCACTGCAAGGCGGCTTCGGGCAGGTAGACGCGCTCGAAATAGGCGCGCGCCGCCGCTTCGTCGGGGAACTCTCCGACCGAGGTTTCGATGCGAGCCCAATGGCGTTCGTCGCCCGGCGCGAAGGGGCGGATGCGATAGCCCGCAGCAGGAGCGGGCGGAGCGAGTCGTTCGGCGACGGCGGCTTCCATGCGCATGATGATGCTTTTGTAAGGGAGCGATTTGTCGAGCATGGTATCTGATTCTGCATGTATGTTTTTCGGCCTCTCCGGCATCGCGAAGAGCGCGCTCCGCACAAGCGGCGCGGAGCGTTCCGATTAGGGCCGGATCGGGAGTATGCGGCCTGTTCCGTTGTCGGGCGCTGCCGCGGTTCAAAGTTAACGATTTCGTTCCGGTTACCGAGTCCGGCAGCGATTTTTCGGCTCGGAGGGCGCGGATTTGCGGTTTCGAAAGGTAATTCGTCTCGAAATCGGATAAAATAATCTTTTATTTGTAAATATACGGTGGAAAATTTTGTAATCTGAATTTTAGTTTCTATATTTGTTTCGTCATGAAAGTTTTGGGTTGAAAAACCGAAATCTTTCTTCGGCAAGTTTGCATATAGGTTGATAATTATGTAAGGGGGCATCGGCCGGGCTGATTCAGTCCGGCCGATGTTTTTGCGTTCCGGAGGGATCATTTCGAAACGAAAAGAGAACCTGCGACGAAGTGCCGCAAGCTCTCTCTTTTCGCTGTGCACGGCAGCGGTCAGACTTTCAGGAAAATCCGCTTTTTATAGAGGAAATAGAGGAAGAGCCAGCTGACGAGCAGATAGCCCGTGCTGGCGACGACCGGTGCCAGCGCCTCCGGCATCTTCGCGGCCAGACCGCCGAAAAAGAAAGCGGAGATCCCCTTGAAATCGACGATGCGCTGCGCCATGTAGATCGTAATCGAGTTGAGCCCGATCACCTGGAACGGCAGCACCCAGCCCTTGTACCCTTTCACGTCGATGGTCCAGTAGAAGAGGGCGAACATGCCGAGCGAGTATCCCGCGACGACGCAGACGAACGAACTGGTCCACAGCTTCTTGTTGATCGGGAAGCTGAGATCCCACAATATGCCGACGAGCGTGAAGGCGACAGCGGCCAGCGCCATGTAGAGTGCCTTGCGGTTGCCGGAGAGGCGTTGTTCGGACAGGCGGACGAACTCTCCGGTGAGCATTCCGAGCATCGCCGTGGCGACGGCCGGCACCGTGGAGAGCAGCCCCTCGGGATCGAAGATCTTGTTGTGGAGCTTGCCCGGCAGCAGCAGCCGGTCGATGTAGCCCACGATCGTTCCCTCCATCGAATAGACGTCGGCGCCCGCCGGAGCGTCGGGAGCGGGGACTAAGGCCAGCAGCGCCCAGTAGCCGACGAGGATCGCGCCGACGATTCCGATGCGGGTGCGGGTGCGGAAGTTGAGGAACAGCATCGCGGCGAGCGCCCACGCCAGGCCGATACGGCCCAGTACGCTGGCCGTGCGCATCGGCCAGTCCAACCGGAAGAGACCGTTGTAGATCAGTCCGAAGAGGATGAGCAGTGCGCCCCGTTTCAGAATCTTGCGGTAGAGGTCGCCCTGCGTCGCCCCCAGCGATCGCTGCTTCGCGAGCGAAAAGGGATAGGAGATGCCCGCGATGAAGAGGAAGAGCGGGAAGATGGTGTCGTGATGCGAAAAGCCGTGCCATGCGGGATGGCTCATCGATTCGGCGACGGCTGCCGATACGTCGCCCGGAAAGAGATGGCAGACGTTGACGACGAGCGTTGCGAAGCCCATGATGAAGAGCATGTCGAAGCCTCTCAGGGCGTCGAGCGACAGCAGGCGTTGGGAGAGTTTGGGTTCATTCATAAAGTTAGGGTTATAAGGTTGAATCTCATTCTTTGTTTTCTCGCCTCGGCATAGTCCGAACGAATCCGGCTCCGCCCCGTTTGCCGACCGGCTGTTTTTGCGTGGGAACATCCTCTGCTGCGGAGGGGTTTCCGCCGGTCGGGGAGCGGGTCAGCCGTTGATGACCTTGACCTGTTCGTGGACGGACTCTTCGTGGATGGCTTGCAGCAGGGTCTTGACGAATTCGGGGTTGATACCCAGCTCGACGGCCTGTGCGCCGCGTTTGTTGAGGATTTCGTCGTAACGCTTGGCTTGCAGGATCGGCATACTGTGTTCTTTCTTGTACTGCCCGATCTCGCGCGAGATGCGCATGCGCTTGGCCATGAGTGCCAGCAGTTCGTCGTCGAGCCGGTCGATCTGCTGCCGCAGTTCGGCCAGCGGTTCGGTGGTCTGGGTCGTTTCGCGCACGACGAGCGTATGCAGCATGAAGCAGAGCACGTCGGGGGTCACCTGCTGTTGTTTGTCGCTCCACGCCTCGTCGGGGGTGCAGTGCGATTCGACGATCAGCCCGTCGAAGCCCAGGTCCATGGCCTCCTGCGAAAGCGGCGCTATCAGTTCGCGTTTACCGCCGATGTGGCTCGGATCGCACAGCAGCGGCAGTTGCGGCAGCCGGCGGCGCAGTTCGATCGGGATGTGCCACTGGGGCTGGTTGCGGTAGATCGTGCGGTCGTAGCTGCTGAATCCGCGGTGGATGGCTCCCAGCCGCCGGAGGCCGGCGTTGTAGAGACGTTCGATGGCGCCGATCCAGAGTTCGAGATCGGGATTGACCGGATTCTTGACCAGCACCGGAATGTCCACGCCGCGCAGCGCTCCTGCCAGTTCTTGCATGGCGAAAGGGTTGGCCGAGGTGCGGGCGCCGATCCACAGCAGGTCGACCCCCGCTTTGAGCGCTTCGAAGACGTGGCGCTCGGTGGCCACTTCGGTCGAGACGTACATGCCGGTTTCGGCCTTGACACGTTGCAGCCAGCGCAGTCCTTCGACCCCCACGCCCTCGAATCCGCCGGGCTTGGTGCGGGGTTTCCAGATGCCGGCGCGGAAGATCTTCACCTCCTGCGCGGCGAGCGCGCGGGCGGCCGCGAGCACCTGCTCTTCGGTTTCGGCACTGCACGGGCCGGCGATTACGAGCGGCCGCCTGGCCGGGATGCCGGGGAGTATGATGGGTTGCAGATCGTTCATTTCCATAATCTTATCGGGGTATTTATTCGTTGAATGCGGCGTATTCGCCCAGAATTTTGAAATCTTTGGTCAAAGGGGTGATCGCGTCGATCGACTGCCGGTAACGGGTGTAGTCCGCAAAGGATACGTCCACGTAGAAGCGGTACTCCCACTCGCGGCCGATGATGGGCAGCGACTGTATTTTCGAGAGGTTGATGTCGTAGAACGAAAGGATGGTCAGTACTTTGGAGAGGCTTCCCTGGGTATGCGGCAGGCTGAATACGAGCGACGCCTTGTCGGCGCGGGCGGAACCCGTGTGGCGGTCGGCGTGGTAGCGGTCGGCCAGCAGGAGGAAGCGCGTGAAGTTGTGTTTGTTGGTCTCGATACCCTCTTCCAGGATTTCGAGCCCGTAGAGCTCCGCCGCCAGCCGGCCGCAGATGGCGGCCGTGTCCGCGGAGACGTTGTTCGGCGATCTCGCGGCGCTGCCCGCCGTGTCGTCGCGTTCGACGACTTTCATCGCGGGTGGGCTTTCAGGAATCGCCGCACTGCATCAGGGCGATCGGCGAAATAGCGCCGTGCGGCCTCTTCGTGGAAACACCCCGGCTCGCCTTGAATGGTAACCTGTTTCATCCGTAATGTCAATAAAAAATCCCGTTCGCGGCGGAACGGGATTCATACGTTATTCATTTCGTAATCGATTCAGACCATACAACCCCGTTCTCTATCTGCTAAAATAGAAAAAGCTGAAAAAGTTGTATGCAAAACCGAATGACTGCATGTCTTCAATCGTCTGTATGGAACAAAAGTACGAAAAAGTCCGGAAGATGCAAATTTTTTCGGAGTTTTTTTACGAAGGCGGCGAAAATCCCTGCGGCCTTCCTGACGGTGTCCCGGCGAAAAAAGAGTTCCCTCCGGCGGAGGAAACTCGAACCGGCCGGTCGGCCGGCGGAAATCGGAGAGAAGGAGGCGCAGGGCGTTATTTGATGATCCGGTCGAGCTGGTCGATCGTGCGTCGCAGTTCGGCGTCGGTGACGGTGTAGTCCTGCAACTTGTCCGCGAAGTACTGTTCGTAGGCGTAGAGATCGATCATGCCGTGGCCCGACAGGTTGAAGAGAATCGTCTTCGACGCTCCCTCCTCCTTGGCGCGCAGCGCTTCGCGGACGGCGGCGGCGATGGCGTGGGTCGATTCGGGAGCCGGTACGATACCCTCGGTGCGGGCGAAGAGCAGCCCCGCACGGAAGGTTTCGAGCTGCGGAACGGCCTGCGCCTCGATCAGCCCGTCGCGGAGCAGTTGGCTTACGATGCTGCCGGCACCGTGGTAGCGCAATCCTCCGGCGTGGATATCTGCCGGCTGGAAGTTGTGTCCCAGCGTGTACATGGGCAGCAGCGGAGTCATGCCCGCCACGTCGCCGAAGTCGTACTGGAACGTGCCGCGCGTGAGTTTTGGGCACGAGGCGGGTTCGACGGCCACGATGCGCGTGCGGGCTCCTTCGCGGAGGTTGCGGCGCAGGAACGGGAAGCCGATGCCTGCGAAGTTCGAACCGCCGCCGAAGCAGCCGATCACCACGTCGGGTTCGTCGCCCGCCATCTCCATCTGCACGAGCGCCTCCTCGCCGATGACGGTCTGGTGCAGCAGCACGTGGTTCAGTACGCTGCCCAGGCAGTAGCGCGTGTCGTCGGGGTGCTGTACGGCTGTCTCGACCGCCTCGGAGATCGCCAGCCCGAGGTTGCCCGAGCAGTCGGGATCGTCGGCCAGAGCGCGGCGTCCCGCGTCGGTCAGCGTGCTGGGCGAGGGGATCACCTCGGCTCCCCACGTGTTCATCATCAGCTTGCGGTAGGGTTTCTGGTTGAAGCTCACCTTGACCATGAAGACTTTCAGGTCGATGCCGAAGTACTGGCTGGCCAGCGCGATGGCCGAACCCCATTGTCCGCCGCCCGTTTCGGTCGTCAGGTGCTTGATGCCCTGTTTGGCGTTGTAGTAGGCCTGCGGTAGGGCCGTGTTGGGCTTGTGCGAGCCGGCGGGCGAGACGCTTTCGTTCTTGAAATAGATCTTCGCCGGCGTGTCGAGCGCCCGTTCCAGCGCATAGGCCCGCACGAGCGGCGTACAGCGCCAGATGCGGTAGAGGTCGCGCACCTCGTCGGGGATGTCGATGAAGCGTTCGGTCGAGAACTCCTGCCGTACGAGTTCTTCGGCGAAGATGCAGTTCATCTGTTCGGCCGTCACGGGACGGCGGGTGCGGGGATCGAGCGGCGGCAGCGGTTTCTGCGGCATGTCGGCCACGATGTTGTACCATTGGGCGGGGATCATCTGATCGGGCAGCAGGATTTTTTTCGTTTTCATGACTGATAAGGTATTTGATTGTTTTTACGGGTTTGCGGTCGGCGCGGGGCAAAAAAGAAATCCGTCGTTACTTGTCGAGTAAACAACGGATTCCTAACTCTTGCGATCGGTATGTTCCATCCACGGCAGTGCCAGCGTCATTGTTTACTTAAAACCAATGAGCGCCACCACCAATTCTGAGCCGTGCGGTTGCTGAACATGCTTCTCTTCAAAAATGTCTTCGAGGCAAATATAAATAAAAAATCGGCAGGTTGTACGTTTTGCCGGAAAAAAGTTGCGGGCGGATTGCACCCCCCCCCTCCGACCGGCATGGTATCGGTCTTTTCGCGGGCGGCAGGAACTTCATATAATAAAGGTGTCGCTGCGGAAGCCGCCGGTGCGGATTCGGGAAATGCGAACGGGAGGAATCCTCGTCGAAGATTCCTCCCGTCGCAAGCGTGCCGCCGTGCGGCTATTTCACCTTCTCCTTGAATTTCTCGATCTGGCGTTTCAGTGCGTCGATCGCCTCGTCGATCGCCTCCTCGAAGGCGCGGGCGCGGTGTTCGGCCACCATATCCTCGCCGGGCATGTGCAGCGTGATGGTCGCTACCTTGTTTCCTTTTTCGAAATCCTTATCCAGTTTGAGAATCACCTCGGCGCCCGTGGCGCGGTCGGCGAAACGTTCCAACTTCGACATCTTGTTCTCCACGAATTCGATCAACTTCTTGTCTGCGTCGAATTTCACTGACTGAATCTGTACGTTCATAGCCTTGTCCTTTATAGTTTGACAATCGGTTACCGTGCTTGCGTGTCCTCTGTGGCAGCGTCGCACGGGGTTTCAATCTCTTCCTTTCTCCGCTCGCGGGGGTGCGCCTTGACGTAGATCTCCTGCAAACGGGTGATGCTGTTGTGGGTGTAGACCTGCGTGGCCTGCAACGAGGAGTGTCCCAACAGCTCCTGTATTTCGCGCATGTCCGCGCCGTGGTTCAGCAGATGCGTCGCAAAGGTGTGCCGCAGTACGTGGGGGCTCTTTTTTCCCTGTACGCCCTCCTTGTTCAACGCCTGTTCCACGATGCGACGCACGACGCTCCGCGAAATGCGCGCTCCTTTCAGTGTTAAAATTAGTGCTTTTTCCTGAGAATTGCAAATGTTTTGCCGCTCGATCAGTTGGAGGTAATGGACCAGAATGCGCCGCAGAGGATCGACCAGCGGGACGATGCGCTCCTTGTCTCCCTTGCCGCGGATGCGCACCTGCCGGTAGTCGTCCGAGAAGTCGTTGCGGTTGAGGGCGATCAGTTCCGCGAGGCGGATTCCGCAGCCGTAGAACATGGCCACGGTCAGCGCGTCGCGCACGGTGACGAAATCTTCGCTGCCGGCGCGTCCGTTGATGTCGGCGATCACGTAGGCCATGCGGCTTTCGGGGACGAAGACGGGCAGACGGCGCGGCGTACGCAGCGAACGGACGCTCCGGAAGATATCCTGCGTGACGATTCCCTGCCGGCGCAGGTAATGCCACAATGCCCGAAGCGACGATACCTCGCGGTTCATCGACGCCGGGCCGATGTGCGATTTTTCGGTGCGGTAGAGAATCCATTCACGAATGTCCTCGGTGCGCAGCTGCGAAGGGTCGAACGACGCCTCGTCGACTCCCAGCCACGCCAGAAACCGTTCGATGTCGCGGCGGTAGTTGCGGATAGTGAGCGGGGAGTAACGGCGTTCGGCTTCGAGGTATGTCAGGAATTCGGGGAGCATTTACGACAAAGATACAACTATTTTGCCGGAAAATGAAGCCGCTGCGCATGCGGGACGGGCATGGGCCGGCCGGCGCAGCGGCGTTCGCCGGCCCTGCGGCGACGAATTCGCATGAAAACGGCGGAAATGAAATAAAAGTGAAACGGAATTTGCGAATTCCGATCGTTTTTTCATACCTTTGCCGCGTCAAGGTTTCCGCAACGGGAGTCCTCTCCTGTCGGAATTAATAGGGAACGCGGTGAGAATCCGCGACAGTACCTGCTGCTGTAAATCCCCTCCCTTTCGGGAGCGAAGTCTATCGCATTCTTTGCCACTGGTGAAATACCGGGAAGGCGCGGTCGACGGGATAAGTCAGAAGACCTGCCTCGATGAACGATTTACACCCGCGGGTTTCGGGTCGGAATCACACGAGATAGTTTTCTGCGTGCTATTTTTCTGTCGATTTCTTCACCCTTCCCCTTGCGTCGTGTAAGTCCGCAAACGGAATCAAACGGCGTAGTTATGTCATACGGATCGGTAATCGGGAGTGCGAGGAGCGCGGCATGGCCGTCGCTCCCTGCATCGTGTGTCTGCGGATCGCTCCTGTCCGACGCGGCCGTTTTTCGGCGCATCGAAATTCCAAACCAAATAAATCTTGTATTATGAAGAAAATCTTTACGCTATTGGCGTTCGCAGCATGTTGTGCAGCGGCAGCATGGAGTTGTTCGGACGAGTACGACGACTCCGGACTCCGTCAGGAGATCGCGGACATCAGACAGGAGATCGCCTCGATGAAGGAGCAGGTGAATTCGTTGAAGACGCTCGTCGACGCCCTGAACGGCAACAAGTTCATTACGAATTATACGGAGTCGGACGACGGTTGGTCGATTACGTTCAACGACGGCAAGACCATCACGATCCGCGACGGCGAGAAAGGCGCCGACGCTCCTGTGCTGGGTATCGCCAGGTTCGAGGGTGTCTACTACTGGACGCTGGGCGGCGCCGACGAGTGGTTGCTGGACGATGCCGGCAGCAAGATTCCGGTGGCGGGGCAGGACGGCAAAACCCCTTCGGTCGACGAGGAGGGCTATTGGACGATCGACGGCGAGCCGGTCAAAGGTGCCGACGGCCAACCGGTCAAGGCGGTCGGCGAAGACGGCGATTCGTTCTTCGAGGATGTACGGCAGACCGACGACGAGGTGATTTTCATCCTTGCGGGAGGCGAGACGATCCGGCTGCCCAAAGCCAGAGAGGTGAACTTCGTCATCGAGCGCACGACACTGACGCTCAAATACGGACAGACCGAAAAACTGGCCGTCACGCAAAAGGGCGTCGAGAGCTATTCGATTTCGAAGCCCGACGGGTGGCGCGCTTCGCTTGACGGCGACGTGCTGTCGATCACGGCTCCCGTCGAAGGGAATATCTATGCCGAAAAGAGCGGCAAGGTGACGGTCGTCGCCGTGGGCGCTACGGCGACGGTCGTCGCTGCGGTCGAAGTCAATCTTCCGGTGTTCGACGACAACAACGCCGGTTCGAGCGACTGGGAGGAGTGGAACTAACCGATAAATGAGAAATCCGATGAAAAAGTACTTATATCTTGCCTGCGGTTCGATGCTGGCCCTCGCGGGATGTACGCGGGATGCCGATGTCGAACCCGCCCGTCCCGTCGAGAGCGGAAAAGTCGTTTTGACCGGTCTTTCGGGAGAGGTTACCCGTACCGGATTCGGCGAGGCATCCGAGGGAGTCGTGCCGTTCCGGTGGAGCGCCGGCGACTGCATCTGGGTCGGCGACGTCAAGAGCGAGCCGCTCGAATCCTCCGGCGAAAAGGGCGCCTTCGTTTTCGAATCCGTCGCCGCAGCCGATTCCTACGACGTGATCTACAACATGACGGGTTCCGCCGCCCGCACGGCGTCGATCCCCGCCGAACAGACACAGACGGAGGCAGGTCGTCCCGATCTGGGGCGCAACGGCGATTTCGGCTATGCGACGGCCGATGCCAACCGTACGTTCGTGCTGAACCACGCGACCTCCTACGTCTGGTTCGACGTAAGTTCGGCCGACGTGACGGCCAGGCTCGAATCGATTTCGCTGAGCGTGTCGGGCGGCCATGCCATCGCTGGCGAGGCGGTCTTCGCGGAGGGTGCGCTCGGTGCGTGCGAGGGTTCGTCGTCCGTCACGCTGAATTTCGGCGAGGAAGGCGTCGCACTGCCGACGCAGCACAGCGACACCGAGGTATTCGCCGCCATGGTGCTCTATCCGGCCGATCTGTCGGAGGCGACAGTCTCGGTCGTCTACACCTTCGCCGACGGTTCGGTCTACATGCAGAGCCGTGCCGGCCGGCGACTCGCGCCGGGCGGTACGCTGCGCATATCGGCTACGATCGCTGCCGCCGACTGCAAGCGCGACGGCGTCTTCTACCTGACTGAAAACGGTGTTGCGGAGGAGATTCCCGAATCGGTCACCTATCTCAAAGCGGTGACGCTGGGCGAAGGGAAACTCGCCGCCGCCGACCTCTCGGCGATCGCTTCGCGGTTGAAGGCGGGCGCGGTGCTCGATTTCGCCGAGGCGACCTATGAAGCCGCGGAGTTCCCGACGGTCTTCTCGCGCAAGACGACGCTGCGGGAGATTTCGCTGCCCTGCAATATCCTGACGATGCCCTCGACGGGCACCTATGCGACAGCGTTCTACGGTTGTACGGGATTGGAGACGGTCGCGTTGCCCGACGGGTTGACCGAGATCGCGGCGCGGGCGTTCTCGGGCTGCTCGAAACTTGTGTCCGTCCGGTTGCCTTCCACGCTGACTTCGATCGGCGAGTATGCGTTCTATGACTGCAAGGCGCTGGCCGACGTCGTCGTGCCCGAAAAGATCACGACGCTTTCGCGCAGCCTCTTCGCCGGATGTACGGGTTTGAAGAGCGTGACGATTCCCGCCGGAGTGAAGACGATCGATTCGGGGGCTTTCAACAAATGTTCGTCATTGGAGAGTATCGAACTGCCCGAAGGGCTGACCACGCTCGGTTCGCAGGCTTTCATGAATTGCTCGGCGCTCAAATCCGTCCGTATTCCCGACGGAGTGACCGCTATCCCCAATGAGACGTTCGCCTATTGCAGCGTACTCGAAACGGTCGAACTTCCCTCGGCCTTGAAGACGATCGGCAATATGGGATTCTACAAAAACAACGCATTGCGGAGCATCTCCTTTCCGGAGACGTTGGAGACGATCGGCACCAACTCGTTCGATGAATGTCATTCGCTGGCCGATGTGACGATCGATATTCCGGTTGTTACCGATTATTCGTTCCGGGATTGCGGCTGTACGACGATCGTTCTGGGCGAGAAGGTGACCGAAGTCGGACGGAATGCTTTTTACGGCTATTCCGATGAGAGCGGAAACGTGAAGAGCATCACCTGCCGTGCGCAGACGCCGCCGGAGCTGGGGCAGACGCCGTTCGACGGCATCGGCAAAAATGTCGAGGGAAAGAAATACCTCTATGTTCCGGCGGCCTCTTACGAGGCTTATGAGAAAGAGTGGGCGTCCGTGATCGGTCAGGGATACACCCTCGAAGACATCAGCGATCAGGAGCTGACCGACGGTGTCTGGTACCGCGTTTCGCGCGAGGAGAAGTGGACGACGACGATGCCCGACACCTTCTCGGCGCTCTATGTCCGCACCGTGGGCGAGCAGACGATCTCGGCCGAGGCGTTGCAGTCCGTCGTCGCCAGACTCGCGGCGCAGTCGGCGCCCGCGACGCTCGATTTCAGCACGGCCGACTATGTTTCCGCCAAATTCCCTGCCTTGCTGGCCGGTAATGAGAAGCTGGGCGGAATCCGTCTCTTCGAAAATACGACGTCGATCGCCGACGGGGCTTTCAAAGGGTGTACGGCGCTGACCAGGGCGGTCGTTCCGTCGGGCGTTGCCGCAGTCGGGCCGAGTACGTTCGAAGGGTGTTCCGCTCTGGCGGAGGTCACGCTGCCTTCGTCCGTCGCATCGATCGCCGACAAGGCATTCAGAGGTTGTGCGGCTCTGTCGGAGATCGCGCTGGGCAATGTGAAGAGCATCGGCGACGAAGCTTTCGCCGCCAGCGGATTGACCGAGGTGTCGCTCGGAGGTACGACGCTCGGTGCGAAGGCGTTCCGCGATTGTCCGGCGCTGGCTGCGGTCGAACTCGGTTCGATCGGCACCGTTCCCGCCGAGAGCTTCAAGGGGTGCACGTCGCTGACGTCGCTGACGGTTCCCGCTTCGGTGACCGCCGTCGATGCGGGTGCGTTCGAGGGTTGTTCGAAGCTCGCCGACCTTTCACTGGGCAGCAGCGTGACGACCGTAGGCGACAGGGCGTTCGCCGACTGCGGCCTGACGGCGCTGGTGCTGCCCGACAATGTGACGGAGCTCGGCAGCGAGGTCTTTGCGGGTAATCCGACTCTTGCCTCCGTCAAGTTCGGAGCCGGCATTACGGTCGTCAGCGATGGAGCATTCGCAGGGAACGACGTCATCGAACGGCTGACGATCCCCAAGACGATCGAGGCGATCGGCGCCGGTGCGTTCGCCGGTTGGTCGAAGCTCAACACGCTGACCGTTTCGGGCGACGCGCTCGCTTCGATCGGCAGCAAGGCTTTCGAGAATGCCGTGCTTTTGGCCGACATCTACTGCGAGCCGACGACGGCTCCGACGGTCGCGGCCGACAGTTTCGCGGGGGCGGGCGCTTCGGTTCAGGGTGCCAGGACCGTCCACGTCCCGTCGGTCGACGCCTATTCGGCGTGGACTGCGACGTGCAGTGGTTATACGTTCGCCGCGTTGGGCGACGACTACTTGAGCGAAGGCGTCTACTACCGTGTTTCGGCCGGCGACAAGTGGTCTGCGGAACTTCCGGCATCCTTCTCGACGCTCTTCGTCAAGACGGCAGGGGACAATACGGCGATGAGCGCATCGCAGCTGAGTGCGGTGGCCGCCGCCGTCAAGGGACTGTCCGCCGCGGCGACCGTCGATCTGAGCGAAGCCGTCTACGAGAGCGCGACTTTTCCCGCCGTATTCAGGGACAACAAAAATCTGTCGGACATCGTGCTGTCGAAGAATATTACCGCCGTGGCGAAGCATGTTTTCAGCGGATCGGGTCTGATCAGGGCGCACGTTTCGGCGGCTGTCACCTACGACGTCAATACCTATGCGTCGTGCGCTTCGCTCGCGAGCGTCACGTTCGACGAATATGTACCGAAGATCACTGACGCGATGTTCCAGGGCTGTCCGCTGACGCAGGTCGTGCTGCCCGCCGAGGTCACGACGATCGGCTCGAACGCCTTCAACGGTTGCAAGTCGCTGGCGAAGGTCACCTTCGGCACCAAACTGAAAACGATCGGTTCCGCAGCGTTCAGTGGGTGTTCGGCGCTGACGGCGCTGATCTTCCCTGATGCGACGGAATCCATCGGACAGAATGCCTTTGCCGATTGTTACAATCTGCGGAGCGTTTCGTTCGGCCGCGGCATGAAGGAGATCGGAACTTACAGTTTTACCGGATACGACTGGACGGGAACGGGTCAGGGCGGTTGCCCGCTGCTGGGCGAGATCATCTGCCGTGCGGCCACTCCGCCGACGCTGGAGGAGTCTTACGGTTCCGGACCGTTCGGCGGATCGTACGAGATCGTCGCCGGCAGCAAGGCGGAGACCCGCGTCATCCATCTGCCCGAGAGCGACGACCCGTCGCTGAGTACGGGCGGCGGCTATGTGAATTCGGGCTGGGTGCAGCTGACCATGGCTCCCTATAACTTTACGTTCGTCTACGACGTGGAACCGACCGGCACGTGGAAATAGATCCGGCGGAAGTCAACTCTCTGCGGGAGAGACGTCGGAGCCGGAAATCGGGCTCCGGCGTTCCCCCGTATTTCAAACGCATACGATATGAAACGTTATTTACTCTTTTTGTGCGGATTGCTGCTGGCGGCCTGTTCCTCGGAGTTCGAAGAGGAAGCAGGGGCGGTTCGGGGCGGCCGCGCTGTCGAATTGACCGGTGTGTCCGGTTCTTCCACGCGAACGTCGGCGGGCGCCGTCGACGGCGCGGCGATTCCGTTTCTGTGGAGCGCCGACGACCGGATATGGGTCAACGGCGTGCAGAGCTCCGAAGCGGGAACCGCAGGCGCTGCGGCGAGCTTCGGATTTTCCGAACTGACGGGCGAAGCTCCCTACGAAGTCTACTACAATATGACGGGCGAGGGGGCGCGGGCCGTCGTCCCTTCCCGCCAGAATCAGGCGGCGGCCGGTGAATTGCAGCTGGGCGCCAACGGCGATTTCGGTTATGCGACTACCGATGCGGGCGGACATTTCACGCTGTCGCACGCTACCTCCTACATCTGGTTCGATCCGTGGTCGCAGGAGGTGGACGCACGGCTGGTTTCGGTCTCGCTGGCGACCGCCGACCGGACGATCGCGCTCTGCGGCACGCGCACGTTCGACGGCGGCGGATTCGGTGCCGCGACCGGCGGGGAATATGCCGTTACGCTGTCGTTCGGCGCGGAGGGCGTCGCGTCGTCCTCGATCCCGCGACGGATGCCGTAATCAAAACCGTCACCTACGAAAACCGCCAGGTGAAAGACCTCGCAAAGGGTTACGATGGGAAAATTTATGCTATCTTTACGGGCGAATTTACCGGAAACTCGGGCATGACCGGTGCGGCGAGCTTCACCAAACCGGCTATGATCGTAGCGTTGGACGCGAACGGCGAGGTCGTTTCGGAAACGAACCTGCCCGAACAGATCGAACTGCGCACGGGCACGGCTTCGCCGACAGTGCAGATGTGTGCGAGCTTCACGCAGCCGCACCTCTATTTCATCGGCAAACAGGACTTCAGCGCCTATGAAGCGATGCGTTACAACTACGAAACCGGCAAGGTCAATTGGGACTACATCACGGCAGACCTCGATGCGGATCATTCGGGCGGCGACATCATCTACGGCTACATGGGCGTACACCCGACGACCGAACAGTTATGGGTCGGCAAATCGACCTATACGCAGAGCGCCGTCCATGTCTATGACGTATCGCGGAGCGATGCCCTGGAGTTTTCGAGCTTCTACCAGAAGAAAGCGAGTCCGGCAGGCGTGGATTTCGCCTACCGTTTCTCGGACGAATGGATAAACAGATAGACTTATGTTCAATGGGTTGAAAAGAGGAATCGTAATCTGTGCATGCGCGGCGCTGGCCGTGTCGTGCATGGATTACGGACCGATAGAGAAAGAGGATTTCGAAATCGACAACATAGGTTCGGGCGACGAAGTGACCGGCAAGGGGCTCTTCATCACCAACGAAGGGAATTTCATGTACGGCAATGCCTCGCTCTCCTATTACGATCCGGAGAAAAAACATGTCGAGAATGAAGTTTTCGCCAGAGCCAACGCCATCAAGCTGGGCGACGTCGCGCAGTCGATGGTCATCCGCAACGGTATCGGTTGGATCGTAGTGAACAACTCGGGCGTGATCTACGCGATCGACATCGACACCTTCAAGGAGGTGGGGCGTATCGAGGGCTTCACTTCGCCGCGCTACATCCATTTCCTGAGCGACGAAAAAGCCTACGTCACCCAAATCTGGGATCCGCGCATCTACATCGTCAATCCCAAGACCTACCAGATCACCGGCTATGTCGAAACGGATATGGATTTCGAAACCGGTTCGACTGAACAGATGGTGCAATACGACAAATACGTCTTCACCAACTGCTGGTCGTACCAGAACCGGATCCTGGTGATCGACACCGAAACCGACAAGGTCTGCGACCAGATCACCGTGGGCATCCAGCCCACCTCGCTGGTCATGGACAAGTACAACAAGATCTGGACGGTGACCGACGGCGGTTACGAGGGGTCGCCCTACGGTCACGAGGCGCCGTCGCTCTACTGCATCGACGCCGCGACGCGGAAAGTCGAGAAGCAGTTCAAGTTCAAGTTCGGCGACTGGCCCTCGGAGGTGCAGCTCAACGGTACGCGCGACACGCTCTACTTCATCAACAAGGCGGTCTGGCGCCTGCCGGTAACGGCCGACAAGTTTCCGGTAAAACCATTCCTTCCCTACAACAATACGCTCTACTACGGACTGACGATCAACCCTGTCAATTCGGAAGTCTATATCGCCGACGCGATCGATTACGTGCAGAACGGTGTCGTACTGCGCTATTCGCCCGACGGCGAACTGCTCGACGAATTCTATGTCGGGATCATCCCCGGCGCCTTCTGCTGGCGCTAATCATATAATAAGAATCATCATCCATGAACAAAATACGGATCTATTTCATATTGCTCGCTCTGACGGCGGTCGCCTGCAACAAGGACGAGCTCATCACCACCGATGTCGAACAGGTGCCGATCATCACGTTCGACACCGACCCGGCCGTCTATCCCGTCAAGGTCGGCCGGGAGTTCACCATTACGCCCTCCTACCAGTTCGTCGATCGGGCCGTTTACTCATGGAAACTGGAAGAAACGGGCAAAATCATCTCGACCGAACCGCAGCTCACCTACCGGTTCGATTCCGGCAATGAAATTTCGGAAGGCGTCAACGGCTACTACATCGACCTGGAGGTAACCACCCCGAACGGCACGACCGTCGAAACGGTTCTCGTCGAGGTACAGGAGCTGCTGCCGCCCCTGATCTCTTTCCCCATGCAGACCGACGGGCTGGAGGTCGTGAAAGGACGCAAATACGAATTCGCGCCCACCGTACAGTCGGCCGAGAACAGCACTTTTCTCTGGACGCTGCGCCGTCCGGGTGCCGCCGAAGCCGAACCGGTCGGCGATGAGGCCGTCTATGAATTCTGCGAGGAGATCGCCGGAACATACGAAGTCTCCCTGCGCACGGAAAACGAGGACGGCTCGGACGAAATGACAATCGAGGTGGAGGTGGTCGATGCACTGGCGGTATCGGTTACGGCGGTACCTATCGGACGCAAATACGACGGTCTGACCCGCACCGTATCGCTCGACCGCACGATCACTCTGCGGCCATTCATCTGGAACGGCACCAACCCCAAGTTCAGTTGGACGATCGACGGACAAGAGGTCGGGACCGAGCTTTCGTACACCTATACCCCGACCGAAACGGGAATCAAAAAGATCGTTTTCACCGTAACGGATACCACCGACGAACCCGAAATGACCCTCTCGAAGTGCATCACGCGCACCAATGAAACCCGGGCTACGCTGGAGTTCACCGTCGAATGCCACAGCGAAGAAGAGTCGCACCGCCGCCCGGCTTCGGGAGCCAGCAGCGCGACGTGGGACCGGGTGTACGAATATACGCCGGCCCCGGGACAGTTCATCAACGAACTGGTTTCGGGCGGATTCACCGGTACGGAAACCAGTCCCGAAGCGGCAGTCGCCTACGCCGAAGAACGGATGAAGAAAAATACCTGGGTATCGCTCGGCGGCTGGGGCGGCTACATCGTCGTCGGGTTCGACCACAGCATCGACAACTCCTCGTCCGGATACAAGGGAGGCTACAACTTCTCGATCACGGGCAACGCCTTCAAGGGTTCGTCCGAACCGGGTATCGTCTATGTGATGCAGGACACCAACGGCAACACCCTGCCCGACGACGAATGGTATGAACTCAAAGGATCGGAATACGGCAAAGAGGAGACCGTTCAGGATTACGCGGTCACCTATTACCGGCCGACCTACTCGGGAGCCGACGTACAATGGAAGGACAACCAGGGCGTCAAGGGCAAGATCGACTACCTGAAACAGTACCACGACCAGCCCAGCTACTACCCGGCGTGGATCGGCACGGACAGCTATACGCTTTACGGTCCCTGCCTGAAGAGCCGCACCTACGACCAGTCGGGCAACGGCTCCTACTGGGTCAATGGCGAATACGACTGGGGCTACGCCGACAATTTCGGCAACGACCGTCTTTCGGAGGACGACAATGCCGCAGCAGGCGCCATGAAGGTCTATTTCAAAATCTCGAACGCGGTCGATAAGAACGGACAGCCCGCCAACCTCAAATACATCGACTTCATCCGGGTACAGACCGGCGTCAATGCCAAAGCCGGCTGGCTGGGCGAGAACTCCACGGAGGTATTCGGATTTACGGACGAAAACATCAACCAGGGCAAATAGGCGGGAATATGAAAATAACAGGTATAATCTGCTGCCTCGCACTACTGTGCACGGCATGCAGCGAAGAGAAGACCGAACTGCCCTGGGGCAGCGACAACTACATAGTATCGTTTTCGCTGACTACCGGCGCCGACACCTACCCGGCCGTCATCCGCGACGGCCGGATTACGGTAAGCATCCCCTACAACGTATCGTTGGAAGACGCGCAGGTATCCTACGAATTATGCGAGCACGCCTCGATCTACCCCGACCCGGCGACTGTCGCCGACTGGGACCAGGAGTGGCAGTTTCTGGTCAGCTCCTACGACAATCAAAACGACCGCACCTACCTCTATACGGTAGAGCGCACCGACATTGCGACCGATGGCAGTCTGACACTTCGGACGCAGGCCGAAGTGGACGCTTTCGCCCGGAGCGGAATCAACACCGTCGAAGGCAACCTCACCATCGGAGGCGAGGACGAAGAAAACCCCGTCACGAATCTGGACGGGTTGAAAAACCTCGTTTCGGTCCGCTGCGACCTGACGATCACCGCCGCCTATACGGGTGAAACATTGGCCGGACTGGAAAACCTGACCGCCTGCGAATCGCTGCGGATCGGCAGCGCGGCCCATCCCAACGAAACGCTCAGGCAGCTTTCACTCCCGGCCCTGAAAGAGATCAAAGGCGACCTGTGCGTCTACGGCACGGCTCTGCAAACGGCGGATTTCAAATCCCTGCAAAGCGTCGCCGGGCACTTCGTCCTCCAGTCGGACGCCCTGCTCCAACTGACGGCCGACGAGCTGACCACCGTTGCCGGGAATATGACGCTGATCGGAACGACCGCAGACGAAGCCAAAGCCCCGTGCGAACAGATGTATTTTCCGAAACTGCAACGCATCGACGGGACGCTTACCCTCTCCCGCTTCGACCGGTTATCGGGACTGGGCACCACGTTCGGTGTTCTGACCCAGGCCGGAGCGCTTCGCTACGAACATCTCGCTCTGGCCAATACGTTCGAATTTCCGCTGATCGAAACCACCGGGAACATCACCGTCACCGACTGCCCTATTTTGCGATCGGTCCTGCTGCCGGCACTCACCGACGCCGGATCGCTCGAAATTACGGGGTGTCCGGCCATCGAAACATTATCCTTCCCGAAAGCGGAGCGTTTCGACGGCGACGTTAGCCTGGCAACGCTCCCCGCGATCAAGGATTTCGGGGAATTCCTTCCGGCGCTCAAAGCCATTTCAGGCGACCTGTCGATCGACGACCTGTCGTCGCTCGAAGGCGTACTGGATCTCTCGGGATGCACTTTTTCTCCGAACAGTACGCTCGACCTGCGTCTGGTCGCCGCGACGCGACTGACGGAGCTCCGGGGCGGCGATTTCGGCGGCTCGCTGCGGATCGACGCCTCGTCGCTGACGCCGCAACCGGAAGCGATGCCTTTCGGAATCACCGGGTTCAAAAACCTCGATACCCTGCGGATCGCCGGATTCACGCATGTTTCCGAACTCTCTTTGCCGACGGAAAGCTGCGATGACCTCACGATCGAAAATTGCGGATCGCAAGCCCCGTTCACGCTCTCGCTGCCGAATCTCGTCGAAGTGCGGGGAACGCTTCTCTGCCGCAACTGCGGCAAGGCAGGCGAAGCGAATTCGGCTTCGTTTCCCCGGCTGAAAAACGTCGGCCGGCAGCTCTCGTTCTACGTAGGTGCCTCGTCGTTCACCGTCCTCGAATTTCCGCTGCTGGAAACCGTCGGCAACGGAGAGCCCGTTTCGGATGATCCGGCAGACGACTACGCCCTCTACACGATGCCTTCGGGTTGCGCGGGTGAATTCATCCTGCCGAGCCTGCAACGGGTAAACGGCAGCATGCTGGTATCCACCTGGAACACATCGACCGACCGGGCCGTCGCGTTCCGCTTCCCCTCCCTGCAGAGCGTCGCGGGAGAAATCAGCGTCGGACACACGGCCTACAAAAACAGGTCGGTCGCAACGCTCGATTTCTCCGCCCTGACCGCTGCCGGGGCGATCCGCATCGGCAACCTCTCGTCGGTAACGGATTTCTCGACCTTCACGCAGGTCCTTCCCCGACTCTCCGAACAGACCTGGAGCGTGACAGACTGCAGCTATAACCCTACATATCAACAAATGCTCGACGGCGAAACCGGAGCCGAATCCAAATGATGAAACACCTATTGACAATCGTACTGTGCCTCACAACGCTCACCGGGCTTGCACAGGAGGAGAAAATCAAAAAAAGCGAGTGGTGGAACGGCAATCCTTCGTATGCCGTTCCCATCCGCGAAGTCAATGTCACGGCACGGCGGCCGATGAAGGAGATCGGCATCCAGAAAACCCAGCTCGACACTACGATATTGCATGAAAACATCGCACTCTCGATGGCGGACGTCCTGACTTTCAACACTTCGATCTTCGTCAAGCAGTACGGCCGGGCCACCTCTCGACGGTGGCGTTCCGCGGTACGTCGCCGTCGCACACGCAGGTGACGTGGAACGGGATGCGCATCAATTCGCCGATGCTGGGCATGACCGACTTCTCGATGATTCCCTCCTACTTCATCGACGACGCCTCGCTGCTGCACGGCACCTCGTCGGTCAACGAGACGGGCGGCGGCCTGGGCGGGGCGGTCAAGCTCTCCACGCGCCCTGCCGATGCGGACGGTTTCAACCTGCAATACACGCAGGGTGTCGGCTCGTTTTCGACTTTCGACGAGTTTTTGCGCCTCACCTACGGCAACGACCGCTGGCAAACTTCGACACGCGTCGTCTATTCCTCCTCGCCAAACGACTTCAAGTACAGAAACTACAACAAGAAACTGAACGTCTACGACGACGATCGCAATATCGTCGATTCCTACTATCCCGTCGAACGCAACAAAAGCGGTGCATACCACGATTTCCACGCGTTGCAGGAAGTCTACTGCAATACCGGACACGGCGACCGTTTCGGATTGCAGGCCTGGTACGTCAATTCGAAGCGGGGACTTCCGATGCTGTCGGTCGATCACAAGGAGAACGACGACTACTCCAACGTGCAGCGCGAGCAGACGCTGCGCGGCATCTTGCAGTGGGATCATCTCCGCGAGAATTGGAAGGTAGGAGTCAAAGCCGGGTATATCCATACCTGGATGGCCTACGACTACGAGAAACTCGGCAACGGCAACATGGAGAAGATGATCCGCTCGCGCAGCACGATCAATACGTTCTTCGGCCAGGTCGACGGAGAATATTACGTCGGGGACAAGTGGCTCTTCACGGCAACCTTTCGGTGCACCAGCATCTGGTCGAAAGCGTCGACAAGAACGTCCTGCCGATGAAAGATCCGCAGCAGCTCGGCGGCAACCGCAAGAAGGTGCAGGTCGGCTACGATCAGGGGCGCGTCGAGCTGTCGGGTTACGTTTCGGCCAAGTACCAGCCGACGGACCGGCTGGGGCTGTCGCTGGCGCTGCGCGAGGAGATGTTCGGCGACGACTGGACGCCGGTCATCCCCGCCTTCTTCGCCGATTACGTGCTTTCGCACCGCGGCAGGGTGGTGGCCAAAGCTTCCGTGTCGCGTAACTTCCGCTTCCCGTCGCTGAACGACCTCTACTTCCTGCCGGGCGGCAACCCCGACCTGAAAAAGGAGCACGGCTTCACCTACGACGGCGGCGTTTCGTTCGCCGTGGGGCGCGGAGGCTCCTACTCGCTGCACGGCGAGGCGACATGGTTCGACTCCTACATCGACAACTGGATCGTCTGGCTGCCTACGGCCAAGGATTCTGGACTCCCAAAAACGTCAAGGAGGTGCATGCCTACGGCGTGGAGGTGAAAGCGGGGCTCGACTGGCAGCCGGCGCCCGACTGGCAGTTGAGCGCCGACGGCAACTTCTCGTGGACCCCCTCGATCAACCACGGCGACCCGGTGGACTGGTACGACAAGGCGATCGGCAAACAGCTCGTTTACATCCCCGAATTTTCGGCTTCGGTGACCGGACGGTTGACTTACAGGTCGTGGAGGTTCATTTACAAGTGGTGTTATTACAGCGAACGCTTCACCACGTCGGACAACAGCATGAAGACGAAGATCGGCCGCGTGAAACCCTATTTCATGAGTGACGTTTCGCTCGAAAAGGCCTTTTCGCTGCGATGGGCCGACTTCACGGTCAAGGGGGTGGTCAACAATCTCTTCAACGAGGAGTACGAATCGGTGCTTTCGCGTCCGATGCCGCGCCTGAATTACGAACTCTTCCTCGACATCCGGCCGCGCTGGGGCAGGAGAAGGTAGAAGAGGCGTCGCGGGAACGGCCGGTCTGTTTTCGGGATCGGGCGGGGTGCGAATCCTGCGGGACGGCTCCGTATGCCGCGGGCGGGCGCTCCGGCGCGGTTTTCGTCCGGATATGCCGGAAGTAGGGGGGGGGCGGTGCGGTCGCCGGACCGGATGCGGCGGGTTGTTTTCACCGCGGCGGACGGCCTTCCCCGCGTCGAAACACGGGGTGCGGGGCGCGGCGGACAAAGAATTCTTTCAGAGCCCTTCGTGGGCGCAGACGCGTCCCAGCTGCGTTTCGATGATGCGCGCGAGTTCGTATTCGGGCGTCTGGTCGCTGACGGCGTTGTTGACGGCGCCGCCGGTGGCGGTGCCGAGCGTGAAGAGCTTGTCGGTGCGCGTGGCGTAGAGTACCGCATTGAAATCCCCCATCGGCGTCTCGGTCGACGCCTCGGTCGGTGCGGCGACGACGGCCGCGATCTGTTCGTCGTGTTGCGCCATGCGTTCGATGAAGGCGAGCAACTCCTCCTCGTTCTCCAATCGGGGTTGCAGCCAGAACCGGTTTTCTTCTTCCGTTCCGGTCTCGAACGGGCGGCACAAGGCGAAGCCGTAGTGCATGGCCGCGCGTTGTGCCAGTTCCTCTGAAATTCCGTACAAAACGATATTCATAACTCTACGTTTTAGAGGTTTGTCTTCAAAAATTCACCGGTCGCTTCGATCCGCTGCGGCGCTCGGCCTGCCGGCGCAGTTCGCGGGAGCGGATTCGCCGTACCGGAGTACGACGGTATTCGCAGTCTGTTTCCCCGAATCCGTCCCGTCCGGAAACGGGGCGGACGATGTGTCCGGACGGCGCATCGTATCGCTGCAAAGAAACGAAGAATGCAATTCGACCTTTTCGTTAAGCCGAGCGCAGAGCCGAACTTGTTCGCGCTTTGCCGAGGCGGGAAAAGGAGCATGAAAATGAACGACGCTCTGGCAGCCGATGCGATTTGCAACCGGAATCGGATACCCTGTCCACGAGGTTCTCCGACGTCGAATCGATCTGGCAGGTCTTCTGACTCACTCCTGTTCCGAAGCCTTCCCGGTCCGTGCGGACCAGTGGCAGAGATGTTCGAAACGTCGCGGAGCTTCACAGCAGCGGGACTGTCCGGGATTTGCACCCGATTCCCTTTTCATTCCGTCGTTTTGTGAACGGACGGAAGACCAAATCTGGGGCAAATATAGGGATTGAGTCCGAAAAACGGTTCGAAAAGACGAAATTTTTTCGAAAAATCCCGTTTCGAGCCGCCGGATCGACTAATTTTGCCGTATGAATTTTTCATACCGATATCGTGCCGAAGATTCCGCGGTTGAGCTGCCTGCGGCCGATTACGTCGCCCGCTTCCGCGATGCGCAGCGGATTGCGGAATATTGCCGCGCCTGCCCCAGTTACGGGAGCAGCTGGGGTTGTCCGCCCTTCGGGTTCTCCGTCGAGGAGTATCTGTCGGGCTATGCGACGGCGCTCGTCGTCGCTACGAAGATCGTGCCGGAGCAGGAGGGACTGCCCCTGTCGGAGGCAGGCCGGCTGATGCGTCCCGAGCGCAAGCGGATCGAAGCACGGCTGCTCGATATGGAGCGGCGCATCGGCGGCCGTTCGTTCGCCTATGTCGGCACCTGTCTCCATTGTCCGGAAGGCAGTTGTACCCGTCCCGACGGGAATCCGTGTCGTCATCCCGATCGGGTGCGTCCTTCGCTCGAAGCGTGCGGATTCGACGTCGGCCGCACGGCACGCGAACTTTTCGGCATCGAGTTGAAATGGGGCGTCGAGGGGCGTATGCCCGAATACCTGACGCTCGTCTGCGGATTTTTCCACAATGCGGGACATATCGTATGGAACGGATAAGGGCGGTTTTCAACTGGAGCGGCGGCAAGGATTCCGCCCATGCGCTCTGGCGGGCGATGCGGTCGGGCGACTACGAGATCGTCGCGCTGCTGACGACCGTCGACGGCTCGACGCGGCGTTCGACGATGCACGGCATTCCGGCGGCGTTGTTGCAGGCGCAGGCCGAACGGATCGGGATTCCGTTGTACCGCCTCGATCTGGCTCCGAACGGCGATATGGCGGATTACGGAGCGGCGATGTCGCGTGCCGTGGCGCATTTCGGGGCGCGGGGCGTGACGCACTTCATCTTCGGCGATATTTTCCTGCACGACGTGCGCGCGTACAGGGAGAGGCAGCTCGCGCCGTTCGGCATCGAAGTCGTCGAACCGCTCTGGGGAGAATCTTCTCAGGAGGTGATGGCGGATTTCCTCGCGTCGGGGTTGAAAACGGTGGTCGTGACGACGATGGACGACGGATTGGGGCGTGCCGCCGTAGGGCGTGTCGTTGATCGCGATTTCGTGGCGTCACTGCCCGCCGGAACCGATCCCAACGGCGAGAACGGCGAGTACCACACTTTCTGCTACGACGGGCCGATCTTCGCCTCGCCCGTGCCGTTCCGGCTCGGAACGCCCTTCCGCCGCAGCTACGACGTCCGGCTCGACGACGGGACGTCGAAGAGCTACGCCTATTGGTTCGCCGATCTGCGGGAGGCGTGATCCCGCTTTTCGCGGCCGGACGAAACACGGGATTGTGTATTTCCGTATCTTCTTCCGCGATCGGTTTCGTCCGATGTGTTTTTCGGTCGGAACGGAGAGCGGTTGTTGCAACAGCCCTGTCGCTTGTTGTAGGCCGTGAGCATCCGGCCAGCTTTTCCTGCTCTTTCAGGTAGTCGCTCATCAGGGCGACGGTCGCTTCGTCAGCGCGCTTCACGCCGGTGATCTTCTCGATTTTCCGGATTATTTCCTATCTTTGGCTTCGCCTCAGATACTCCCGCTCGGCAATGTTCAAATAAATTTGCATTGCGTTCGGCTTATTCGTATCTTTGTGCATAAAGCTCCTGGCCCGATGCGAAACACCGGACGAAACATAACGGCGTCGTTGCTCCTGTTACTCTTTGTGGGGTATTGGAGCAGTGTCACGTTGTTTCCGCATGTCCACCGGATCGACGGACACGTTTTCGTCCATTCGCATCCCTTCTCCGGCTCTTCGGGCAATCCCGGTCACAACCACACGCCGCAGCAGTTCCAGCTGATCGCGCACCTGTCGTTGCTGATTGCCACGGCGGCGACGTTCGTCGCTCTGGTTTTCGGGCAGGCGGGAGCCGCTTTTGTCTTCGGAGTCCGGAAACCCGTCGCGCGGCGCGGTATGCCGGTGCGAGTCTACGGCCTGCGCGCACCTCCCCTGGATTGATGTTTTTGCGAATCTGAATGCGGAGCGGACGTTTCGTCCTGTCTTCGCCGTCATTTGTTGTATATTCATCAAATCCGAATCATCCAATGAAAAAACATATCATCGGAGCACTTGTCGTGCTCCTGTTGCCTGCGGTGTGCCTCGCCGCAGGAGAAGCCGTCGTGAAAACCGGAAAACAAAGCGATGCGAATATTACGGGGCATGTCGTCGATGCGAAGAGCGGCGAGCACCTTGCCTATGCGACCGTCGCCGTGAAGGGCACGACCATCGGGTGTGCGACCGACGCCACCGGACACTATTTCCTGAAAAACCTGCCTTTGGGACGTTTTACGCTCGTCGCGTCGTCGGTGGGCTACCGGTCGGCCGAAACGACGGTGGAGATCGTCGCCGACAGGACTGCCGAGGTGAATTTTTCCCTGAACGAGGAGGCGCTCGCAGTGGAGGAGGTCGTCGTTTCGGCCAGTCGTACGGAGACCAACCGGAAGTTCTCGCCCACGATCGTCTCCGTCGCCTCGACGAAACTGTTCGAATCGACCGCGTCGAGCAACCTGGCTGAAACGATGAATTTTCAGTCGGGATTGCGCGTAGAGAACAACTGCGGCAACTGCGGTACTACGCAGTTGCGTATCAACGGATTGGAGGGGCAATATTCGCAGGTGCTGCTCGACAGCCGGCCGATTTTCAGTTCGCTGGCTTCGGTGTACGGGCTGGAACAGCTGCCCGTGGCCATGATCGAACGGGTCGAGGTGATCCGCGGCGGCGGGTCGGCTCTGTTCGGCGCCAACGCCATCGGCGGCGTGGTCAACATCATCACCAAGGAGCCGCTCTACAACTCGGTGACGCTGGCCAATACGACCAATATTTCGGAGGACGGTACGGCCGATTTCAATACGTCGCTCAACGGGTCGTTCGTCTCCGACGATTACAAGACGGGCGTCTATCTCTTCGGGATGATCCGCGACCGCGACTCCTACGACCGCAACGGCGACGGCTTTTCGGACATTCCGGAACTCAATTCCGAGACGGTCGGATTTCGTGCCTACTACAAGACTTCGCCCTATACGCGGCTGACAGCCGAGTATCACCATATCCATGAATTCCGCCGCGGCGGCAATGCCTTCGATCTGCCTCCCCACATGGCCGATATCGCCGAACAGCTGAACCACAAGATCGACGGCGGCGGTTTGAAGTTCGACTGGTTCAGCCCGGACGGCCGCCACCGGCTGGGAGTCTATGCCTCGGCGCAGCGCATCGGCCGCGACAGTTATTTCGGTACGGACCGCAATCCCGATGCCTACGGTGCGACCGGCGACGAGACGTTCGTCGCCGGCACGCAGTACACCTGTTCGTTCGAGCGGTTGCTCTTTCTTCCTTCGGAGTTGACCGCCGGCGTGGAGTATAACTACAACGCGCTCGACGACAAGTATCTCGGATTCGGCCGCGATTTCCGGCAGACGACCCGCAGCACGGGGTTCTTCTTCCAGAACGAGTGGCGCAGCGAGCGGCTCAACTTTCTCGTCGGCGGTCGTGTGGACAAGCACAACATGATGAAGAACGCCGTTTTTTCGCCGCGCGTCAACGTGCGTTACAGTCCGACGCCGGCGGTGGGCCTGCGGGCCAGTTATGCCAGCGGTTACCGTGCGCCGCAGGCCTATAACGAGGATCTGCATATCGACGCGCTGGACAACAAGGTGGCCGTCATTCGCCTCGACCCGAACCTGAGGCCCGAATATTCGCACAGCCTCAGCGCATCGGTCGACCTCTACCGCAATTTCGGACGGGTGCAGGGAAATCTGCTCGTCGAGGGGTTCTATACGGTGCTCGACGACCTCTTTACGCTCGAAAAGGTCGGCGAGGACGAACAGGGCAACGTCATCAAGGAGCGCCGCAATGCGGCGGGCGCCACCGTCGCCGGCATCGGCGTGGAGGCCAAGGCCGGTATTCCGGGACGTTTCGAGTTCCAGCTCGGCTATACCTTCCAGCGCAGTCGCTACGACGAACCCGAACGGTGGTCGGACGAGGTCGCGCCTCAGCGGCGGATGTTCCGTTCGCCCGACCATTACGGCTACCTGACGGCCGTCTGCACCCTGACCCGCGGTTTCACGGCGTCGCTCTTCGGCAACTATACCGGACGGATGCTCGTACAGCACAACGCGGGATTCATTGCAAAGGATACCGAACGGCTGACGCCCGATTTCTGGGACATGGGTGCGCGCCTGTCGTATACCCTGTCGCTTACCAGACAGTTGAGACTCGAACTGAATGCGGGGGTGAAGAACCTTTTCGACAGTTTCCAGCACGATCTCGATTTCGGTCAGAGGAAGGACGCGGCCTACATTTACGGTCCGGCCGCGCCGCGCACCTATTTCATCGGTGCGAAATTCGCGTTATGACGCTGCGGGGCGTTCCGCCGATGGAGTCTCAGCCGGTGGCGGAAAACGCACGGCTTCCGTCGTATGAACTGCGGCGGGAACCGTGCGTCCGAGCTGTTTCCGGTATCAGTAACCGGTCTCCACTTTGGGCAGGGGCTTCATGTCCGGCATACGGAGATTTTGTCGCCGCAATAGGTGCGGAATCCTCCCGGTCGTAGTAGGGGTCTGCCACTTCGAGAATGACGCTCAGCGGCATCGTGTCTCCGCCGTGCCCGAAGCGGAGCGCTGCACAGACCTCGCCGCCGTCGACGGCCTCCTGCGCACTGCCGAGCAGCTGCCGCATCAGCGGCTTGGCCATGTCGATCGACAGCCCGCGGCTGGGCGCCGAGTTCATTTTGGGCAGGTATTCCCGCAGGCTGGCCACGCGCCACAGGGCGAACCGCTCCTCTTCGGTGAAATAGTCGTAGAACGACAGCCCGAATTCGGTATCGGGCGTGATCGCCGCCAGTGAATAGAGGACGGCCATGAAGACACGCGGGTCGGGGATCGCGGCGGAGCAATTCGCGGATGCAGTCCTGCTGTGCGGCGTGTATGCCGAGTGGGAGGCACGAGGAGAGAGGGAAGCGTATTTTTCATGCCGAGTGGATGGTTGGGATCGGAGGGATCATCGTTCGTGATCGCATGCTTTGGTGGATTGTTTGGCCCGAAAAGTTTTCGTGTTCGCGGTTCCGTGACGATTCTGTCGGGCGAAACGACGGTGGAGAAGAATACATTCGGGACTTCGGTCCGGTCGAAAAACGTGGACGGCCGGCTTTGCGTCACGCAGAGCCGGCCGTCACCATGCAGGTTTGGAATCACTGCTTTTTCACGCAGTCGTATACCAGAATGTTGGCGTACCGGTTGCTCGACGATCCGTCACGGCATGCCATTCCCAGATAGAGTTTGCCCTCCTTGACTTTGATGCATTCGCCTTCGGCGTAACCCGTTTGCGTGAAGCCTTCGGAGGCCAGTCCGTTCACATCGGCTATAGCCGCTACCTCGGTGCGTGGTACGACGATTCGGCCGTTGTAGTTGAACACGGTGACATAGGCCTTCGATTGATAGGTACCGGGATCATCCGAATTCTCGACGGCATTTCCTTCGTAGAAATAGATGTAGTCGCCGTTGATTTCGTGTCCCTGATGCGAATAGGAGTAGACGTCGTGCTCCTTGTCTGTACCTGCGGAGAACGAGAAATTGCCCAGTACGCGGCAGTCGTTCAAATCGTGTCCCATGATCTTGCGTTCGACGGTCTGCTTCTCGCCGTCGCCCGTACCTCCGCCTACGGTGACCGATACGGTCATCTCCTTGAGTGGAAGGGCCAGCACTTCGTCGAGGTCGAAAATCCAGAAATGGCGCACGCCCGATTTACGCGAACCCACCAGCAATCGGCGTGCATCGAAATCGACGGCCACCTGTTGATCGTACTGCTGTTCCTTGTTCAGGAAGAAGGTATCGCCGGCATAGCCGTCTGCTTCGTTCGTTCCGGGCACAAACTCCACGCGCGAGAACGACCAGTTGTTGCCGTATTCGCCGCTGTCGTCGACCGAGGCATTGCTGTTGAGCCAAATGTAAGTCTTTCCGTCTGAGGCTTTCTCGGCGACGATCTGCGTGCCGTGGCCGAAATGTTTGAGGATCATCACTTCGTCCTGGGCGTTCTGGTTGGGGCCTGCTGCCCGACAGATATTGAGCGTGTAGGCGTTGCTGCCGACCTGTGAGTAGTAGATCTCGCCGTTCGGGAGGATGTCGAAACCCTGTAAAATGCGGCGGGGTGCATACAGCAGGACGTTCTTGCTGTGAACGATGTCCGATGAGAGCGGAGCCGCGAGAGCCTGCGAAGGATCCCAAACTTGTTCTGCGTTCAGCGTCACGGAACATTTGGCCGAGTAACTGCCGTAGCGTGCCGTGACGAGGGCGGCGCCGTAACCTGTGCCTGTGACGAGTCCTCGTTCGTCGACCGCCGCCACCGCCTCGTTGGAACTGCTCCATTTGATTGGTACGCCGGCGTCGGCAGGTCGGGTCGTGGCTTCCAGTTGAAAGGTTTCGCCGGGTTGGAGTGTAAGTTCCGTGCGATTGAGTTTGAGCGAGGTAATTTGTGCCGGACTATCGTCCGTACAACCGATGTTCGACGCCGTCGTCGTTAATAGGAGCAGCGTCGCAATGATCTGTTTTTTCATGCTATTCGTTGTTTTTCGATTACTCGACTACGGAAACCGACCATGTCTTTGCCAGACGGTTCGAACCTCCTCCGCCCGTCGTGATGGTGTTGTTCTGTGTGATACGGATGTTGGCCGAGACCCGCAAGCGGATGTAGAGGTTGCCGTTGGGAATATCCACTTCGACGGGGAACGTGCAGTCGAACGAACATGCCGCGTCGTCGGGGAATTTCGGTACGTCGCAAGCCTGCACGTGATAGATGGCCTCGACCGGCTTCTCCTTGATGGTGAAGGTCTCCGTCTTCGCGCCGTCGGCCTGATGCCATGTCAGGCCGTCTGCCGAGTATTCGAGCAGGAAGAACGCTGCGGCCGAACCCGATCCGCCGAAGCAGCCTTTCGCATTGAGGACGGTGCCCGAAGCGACGTATTTGACCGGAATGGTCATCAGCCAATAGTCGTTGTAATAGAGACCTTTGATGTAAGCATGGCCGTTGTTGTAGCCCCATGAGTTCAGTGCTGCCGCGGTTTTGCCTTCGGCTTCGACGACCGTGATGGTGGCCGAACCGACATCGGAGTTGAGCGTATGTTTGTCGGTCGTCCACTCGGGCTGACGCTTTTGCAGATCCGTTTTTTCGGGATCGCCGCCCATGATTTCGCTGAAACGCCACTGTACGGGCAGTCCTTCGACGGGCATTTCGCTGACGGAGTAGACCTTGGCGCGCACCTCGCCGATCGGCTGATCGTCGACGCTCACGGCGAAGGTGGCGTATCCGGGTTTCGTCGGCGTACCCTCGATGTCGAGCGCCAGCGTTGCGCCGCCGTTGGTCAGTTCGAACGAGGTGCCGGCTACCGACAACCCGTCGCAGTCGCCGCTGGGCGTGCATTTCACCGCAATCGTCTCGTCGCCGTAGGCGTTGGAGTAGGTGAACCGGATGCGGGCTTCCGACGCTTCGCCCTCGATGAGATTTCCGTCAAGCGTCGGTGTGCCGTAGATGATCGCTCCGTTGGCTTGTGTCACCGTAATCGGATATTGTACGCCGTTGCATTCCAAGTAGAGCGTTGCTGTGCGTTCGGCCGAGCGGTTGTGCGTGGCCGAAACGGTGATCCATTCGAATTCGCCCGTACCGACGCCCTCCGAAGGAGTCGTCGAGAGCCACTGGGCATCTTCGGGTACGACCGAGCGCCATGCGCCGTTGCAACGCAGCGTGATGCGCTGCGAAGAGGCCAGATTGCTCGAAAACTGGATGACATCGGTTTCGCGAACGAGGTAACTCCCTTCGTCGTCCTTGCACCCGACGGCCAGTACGCAATAACTTGCGGTCAGCAGCAAGGCCCATTTATTGATTCGTTTCATGGTGATATTCGTGGTGTTTGGTACGTTATTATTTTTCCCATCCGTAGTTCTGTCCCAGTGCGGGATTGTCGTTGAGTGCTGTCGTCGGTATGGGGCGCACATATTTTTTATCGTCCCACTTGCGCGTCATGCGGATGTAGCACTCGAGGTAACCACTGTCGCCGTCGGTCAGCGAGAAATCGTCGCCCAGCACGCGATAGGTGATGCCGGCCTGCGGGCGTTCGGGCTCCTTGCGCACGAAGCAGACGTCGTCCTTCCCGTCGCCGTCCATATCGTATGCTTTGTCCAGCTCGCCTACATAGACGCCGTACCAGGGCCGTTCGGCCAGTTTGCCCATACCCCAACGCATATCATCGTCCCAGCGGACGTTTTCCAATATCAATTCGCAGCCGCGTTCGCGGCGAATTTCGAGCAATGCGTTGTCGGTGACGGTACCGAGGAAATATTCGATCATGTAGGGATCGGCCGTAGCAGGCATCGTTCCGTCGACACCGGCGCGTTCGCGCAGAGGTTTGATCGTCTCGTTCCAGACTGTTTCGTCGAATTCGTCCAACTCGCATTTCGCTTCGGCGTAGGTCAGCAGGATTTCGGCGTAACGAATAATCGGGATCGACGTGGAGCAGGGCGAGGTGTTGCTGTCGAGACTCGTGTCGTCGATCACCCATTTGATCGGCTGGTAGCCTGTCACGCAGTAGCCGAAATCGGGGGCATAGCGGGTATCCGTTCCGTTGTTCTTGCGAGTGTAGCCTGGGTAGCGGACGGTTTGCATCAGGCGGTAGTCGCGATTCTCGAACTCGTCGATGAATGCGGTCTTTTCATAGCCGGGTTTGTCGGTGAAACGCGAACCGTCGAGGTTGAGATAGGTATTGATGAACTGTTTGGTCAGCGAGTAGCTGCCGTACTGTTGCACGATGAAGTTGGAGTTGAGGTTGTGTGTCGCGTTCAATTCGGCATTGTAGACGCGGGCCCAGATTACCTCTTGCGTGAAGACGGATTCGCTCGTGAAGAGCTTCCGGTACTGCGTCGAAACGTTGGCCGGATCGGAGACCAGCGAATACTTTTTGCTGGTCATCAGTTCGTTGCAGGCACTCACGGCTGCACGCAGATAGGTCTCCGCTTCGTCCGTCGTCCATGGTTTCCCTGTCGAGGGATCGTTCGCGTGATATTTTCGGAAGGTGCCTTCATAGAGGCAGATACGGGCTTTGAGTGCCAATGCGACGTATCGGGTGATCTGCACGGAGTTGACTTCCAGAGCCGAACTCGATGTGCAGTACGTGCTGGCGAATTCGATGTCTTCGAGTACCTTGCGCATCACGTATTCGCGACTGTCGCGAGGCTTGTAAAGCGCCTCGTGGTCGTTGGAATCGATCGTCGAATCGTACCAGGGCACTGCCCCGAAAGTCTTGACCTTGTTCCAATAGAAATAGGCACGCCAGAAACGGGCGACGCCCTCGTAGTGAGCGAGCGTTGTCTCGCTGACGGCCGCCTGTCGGAAGTTGTCGAGAAAATAGTTGATGTTGCGCAGATCCTCCCAATCGCTCGTTCCCCAGCCCGACTGGTCGTCGGCATCAAAGTTGTCCGTGAGGAACTGGTATTCGCCGCGCCATGCCAGGCAGTCGGTACGGGCGTCGCCCGTGGCCACGGAGGCGGCGGTAGGACTCATCGTTTGCAGAAAGCCGTTGACGTAGGTTTGCAGATCGGTTTCGTTGCGGAAATAGCTCGGCGCGTCGATTTTGTTGGGATCCTCCTTCGAGAGAAAATCCTCGCAGGAACCGAAGAGCGCGACGCTCGCCAAGAGCATGAATATCTTTTTCATCGTTCGTATTTTTTGCAGGTTAGAAGGAAAGGTTGACTCCCAGTGTCACGGTACGCAGCATCGGATAACTGTAACCGTCGCCTTCGGAGGTGCGGAAATCCGAGTCACCGGCGTTGATCACTTCGGGATCGTAGTTGTCGCAGTGTTCGAACATGGGCGAATAGGTCCATAGGTTCTCGCCCGACACCCATACTTTTAACCCTTTGATGTGTAGTTTCTTGCAGATGCGATCGGGGAAGGTATAGTCGACCGTGATGTTTTTCAGCCGGATATACGACACATCCTGCATATAGCGGTCGTTGTTGATCGTCAGCGGACGGTTGACCGATGACTGGTGGGTCTGGTAGGTCGTGTAGCGGGGCCAATAGGCCGTGTCCCAGTTGTCGAGCTCTTCGCGATAGACCTTGTCGCCCGTGTGCTGTTTGAGCATGTAGCCGAACGGACGGTTGTACTGGCCCCAGAAGAATCCCGAGTCGTAACGCGGATACCAATCCTTTTTGCCGACGCCTTGCCAGAAGGTCGAGATGCCGATACCGTTCCAGTTGAATCCCAGATTGATGCCATAGCAGTAACGGGGTGTTTCGTTGCCGATGACGGTAAGATCGCCCGGATCAGCGGTCGTGTAGGCGCCCCGATCGATTTTACCGTCCTGATTCAGGTCGGCGAATTTGACTTGTCCCGGTCGGGTCACCTTGTCGAGCGTTTGCAAGAACGACTGCTCGGCGTGCGAGTCGATGTCTTCCTGATCGCGGAAAAGACCTTCTACGCGGTAGCCCCAGATTTCGCCCAGCTCCTTGCCTTCGTAGTAATCGCCCAGTGCGCCCGTCGGGTTGATGTATTCGGTCACCCATGTGCGGGCATCCCATACCATCGCTTTGACGTTGTAGCTGAAAGCCTTGCCGCCCAGTTCGAAACTGTCGCGCCAACCGACCGAGAGTTCCCAGCCGTTGGTTTTGAGCGAAGCGTTGTTGCCTTTGGGTGCGTCGGTACCGTAAACGGAGGGCAGGCTCACGCCGACGGTGTACATGTCGGTGGTATAGCGACGGTACCAGTCGAATCCGATCGACAACCGGTTGCGGAACAGATCCATGTCGAAGCCTACGTCGTAGGTGGTCGCCGTCTCCCACGTCAGCGAGAGCGGAATGGCTCCGGGAGCCGTCGTATAGGAGCCCAGTGCGTCGCCGATGACGACCGTCGAGGTTTTGATGGTCATGTAGTCGATGTATTTGTAGGGGTCGATGTTGCCATTGCCCATCGAACCGGCCGAGAGACGTATCTTGAAATTGTCGAGCCAGTTGCGCGACCACTCCATGAATTTCTCTTCCGACAGGCGCCAGCCGATCGAAGCCGAGGGGAAGAAGCCCCATTTCGAGTTTTCGGGGAATTTCGAAGAGCCGTCGTAGCGGCAACTGAATTCAGCCAGATATTTGCCTTGATAGCCGTAGTTGGCACGGAAGAAGGCGCCCACGTAACTCCAGTCGTATCCCGAAACGACGGGATCGCTGGTAAGACCGTCCATCAGACCGAAACTCGGTTTCGAGGGTACGGTCAGCCCTTCGCGCTTGATGGTCGTTCCGCGGTATTTCTTCGTTTCGAGGTTCCAGCCGGCGAGCAGCTTGAGCGTATGGTCGTCGCCGAGTTTCGGCGTGTATTCTCCGTAAATGTTGCTCGACAGGTAGTTCGTGTCCTGACGCAGATTTTCCAGCGTACTGCCTTGACTTTCGTTAACCGTGATCGGAGTGTCGGGGCCTCGGTAACCGGTATACATATTGGTCACACGCTCGCGTTTGTTGCGGGCGAAAAGGTAGGAGAGATCGCCCGATATTTTCAGTACGTCCTTCACCACGTCGATCTCGATGCCCAGTTTGTCTTTCATGGTGAATTTGTCGTCCTGCTGGTAGCTCGATCCTTCGGCGAAGCCTGCGTAACCGTTCAGTACGGCAGCATAAGTCCACGTCCCGTCGGGGTTGGTGATGGGGTTGATCGGCTGTCCTCCGTGTTCGATCATGCGCTGCGGAAGTTGGAGACTGTAATAGAGCATCGGTTGGTGGTAGTCCACCACCGTGAAATCCATGTTGTTATTCAACCGCAGCCAGGGACGGATGCGGATGTTGCCTTTGGCGCGGACGTTGTACTGTTTGTAACGTTCGTCGCCCACGCGGTAAATGCCGTCCTGATCGTAGAAACGGCCCGATACATAATAGTCCGCATTCTGATTGCCGCCCGATACGCTGATATTGTGCTCGTGCGAGTAGTTGAAATCCTTGTAGAAAGCGTCCATCCAGTCGGTGTTGGCGAAGTATTCGTACTGATTCTTGTCGTTGATGCGCACGCGTTCGAGCGACGGATCGGTGCTGCGGCGTGCCAGTTCCTTGTACCAGCTATCGGAATAGGGGGCGATGTTGTTGATGTAGGATGGCAGCGGATTCTGTCCGTTGTAATAGCCGTTCCATGCGTTTATATAGCCGGTCGTCCATTCGTAGCCGTCGGTTACCAGCTGTGGCTTGACCGTGCGCGCGTGAAGCGAAAAACTGCCGTTGTAAGTGACTTTCGTTTCGCCCTCTTCGGCCGATTTGGTCGTTACCAGAATCACTCCGAATGCGCCGCGTGCTCCGTAGATCGCAGCCGACGAGGCATCTTTGAGCACCGAGACGCTGGCGATGTCCTGAGGGTTGACCGTTTCCAGGTCGCCTTCCACGCCGTCGATGAGCACCAATGCCCCGCCACCCGAACCGATCGAACCGGTACCGCGGATGTTGATCGTCGCTGCACGCGAGGGTTTGCCGTCGCGCATCGAGATGTTGAGGTTGGGAATGGCGCCTTGCAGCGACCGCGAGATGCTCGGATTCGAACGTTCGGAGAAAACCTTGCTGTCGACTTGATCGACGGCGCCGACCAGATCGCGACGCTTCACTGTACCGTAGCCGACTACTACTACTTCGTCGAGCATCTGTTTGTCCTCTTTCAGAACGACGTCGATGCGGGTCTGCGTGCCTACGCGCCATTCGGCTGAACCGTAACCCAAATAGGTGAATTGGAGCACGTCGTCGTCCGCAACGGCGATCGAATAGCTTCCGTCGATATCGGTCGACGTCCCTTGCGTAGTGCCTTTCACCAATACGTTCACGCCGACGAGGGGTTCGCCTTCTTCATTGACCACGCGCCCCGTCACGACCGGCTTACGGTTGGCGGAGGGAGAGGGGGCGGAGCCTGTCGACACGTTTTTTTTCGACGAGGGTATGGCGGTGAGAGCCACCACGTGATCCTTGATCTTCCAGGAGATGCCCGTGTCGTAGAACAGCGTATTGAGCATCTCTTCGAGTGGAGCGTCTTGGATGACGACATGCACGTCGGAGAGCGTCCGTTTGCCGAGCGAGGTTTCGTAGGAGAAGACCACTCCTGTCTGCTCGGTGAATGCCGAGACCACTTCGCGCAGCGATGCGCTGCTGAACGACAAGTTCAGGTTGAGACGTTGGTCGGCGAGTAACTCGCCCCTTGCACCGAGCGACGCCGACGGCAATGCAGCCAACCCGACGCACAGAAGCATCCGACACCATCCCGTCAGGAATAAACCGATTTTTTTCATGGATGAGTAGTGATTAGGTTGTTAGTATGAAAGTTTGTATGAGTTTGGGCAATCGTCTGTTCCTGTTCCCTTGCGGGAGCGGTAGCCGACAGGGATCGCAACCGATTCCGGCGCGCGGATTCAGTCGGAATCGGGATACCGCAGGATTTCGAAACGTGTGCCTGAGATGAATTGTAACAATTCGATCACGTCTTCGATCGGGGTGTCTTTCTGAAAACTGAAATTGTAGTTGGCATCGGGTGCATCGTCGTCGATCAGACGCAGTTTCACACCGTAGAGCTCCTCGATGCGGTCGGCGATTTGCCGGAGCGGAACGCCGTCGAGTGTGATGATACCGTAGCTCAGGGCCAGATGATCTCCGACGGGGACCTCCTTGATTTCGAGTTGTTCGTCCTGCGTATCGTAGATGGCGCGCTGGCCGGGGTGCAACCGGATCAGATTGCTGCCGTCGGCGCGCTGCAATGATACGGCGCCTTCGGCCAGCGTCGTCTCGGCCATGTGGTCGCCGCGCAGCGATCGGACGCTGAAAACCGTACCGAGCACGCGCACGCGCAGATTGGGAGTAACGACGTCGAAAGGATGCTTGGCGTCGTGCTCGACGTCGAAATAGGCTTCGCCGTCGAGATGTACGCGGCGTTCGTCGGTGTGAAATGTCTCGTCGTAGCAGAGCGTCGATCCGGGTGTAAGCCAGATGTCGGAGCCATCGGGCATCGCTACGTGCATGATTGTCGTGTCGGCATTGAAGTAAGTGATCGGCGCGGGCATCAGGGCGGTACGCCATGCGAACATACCGGTCAGGGCCACGACTGCGACGACCGCAGCCGTTCGGAGCAGGGAGTGTATACGAATGTGTCCGAAAAGGTTCGAGAGACGATGGGGCCGCTGCGCCGTGCAGGGAGCGTTTTCGAGCGCATCGATCCGACTGTTGAGTCGGTTGAGCGAACGGATGAAACGCGCCGGACCGTAGAGGGTCGAACGCCACTTTGCGAATCGTTGTCGGACGGCACGTAGTTCGGCAACTTCGCGCCGGTGTTTTTCACTGGTTGCTAACCACTGCGACAGTTCCTGTTCCTCTTCGGAAGTAGCTGTCCCGTCGAAATATTTCCAAATGATCCGTTCGTCGAACGGATGTTGCGAGTCTTCGTTTTTCACGGTCGTGCGTATTGACTTTCCGATTATAATACACACGAGTCGGGGAAAGCACCTATTCGTCGACCGCTTTTATTGTCCCAAGATGTAAATCGTCAACAGCAAAAACATTTTCAGATGGCCCAGTTTGCCGCGTAATTGCCGCAACGCATTGTTGATATGATTCTCGACGGTCGAAACGCTGATATTCAGCCGCTCCGAGATCTCTCTGTTCGACAGCCCCTCGAAATGGCTCATACGGAATACTTCGCGGCATTTCGGCGAGAGCGTTTCGACGACTGCGTCGAGTTCGTCGGCGATCTGCCGTGCGTAAAGATTCCTGATAATTTCGTTTTCGTCGGGGTCGTAATAGGTGCAGAGTTGCTGTTCGATTTGCAGTTTTGTCTGCGACCGGTAGGACGAGGCATAGTTTTTCGACCGTAGTACGTTGAGCGCGGTGCGGTAGACCGCACGCAAAAGATAGCCGCGCAGCGAACCGTCGTTGCGCAGTTTGTCGCGGCCGACCCAGATGCGGACGAAAACCTCCTGTACGACGTCATCCGCGTTTTCGTCGCCGACGATGAGCTCCGCATAATTGACTAATGGTGCCCAGAATATGCCGTAGAGTTCGTTGAAAGCCGTGCGTTCGCCCTTCTTCAATCGTTCGATCAGTATCGATTCCTCTGCCTTCATTGGTCTAAAATCCTTACAAATATAATACTATTCCGCCATACTGCAAGAGGGGAGGGACTCTTCGCGGGACGGCGGGAGCACCGTTGTTTTGACCGGGGCGGCGGTTTCGGCCAAAGGGGGCGCCGAAACAGTATACCTGTCGATGGTGGAATCGGGATTCGGACTCGAAGGAGTGCAGTTGCGGATTGTCGGGAAAGGGCGTTCGGAACGGATACGGGATTTTCACGGGGATCGAAAAAAATATCCTGCTGACGAATCAGCAGGATATCTGGTGCCCAGGACAGGAATCGAACCTGCACGCCTTGCGGCACACGCACCTGAAACGTGCGCGTCTACCTATTCCGCCACCTGGGCATGGGTACGCACCTTGTTGGTTTGCGTGGTGCAAAGGTAATACTTTTTTGGAAACTTCCGCTATTTTCCGCGAAAAAAAATTGACGGTCTGCGATAATCTCCTGCCGTTTGCCGGTTCATGGCTGCGGTAGAGCGTGTCTGCGCTCGTCAGCGGGCATCGGCGAACGGCGGTCGGTCGCTGCCGTCCGCCGGTGCGGAGGGGTCTGCGGGGGTGTGCTTCTGCGAAGAGAGCGGCGGATTTCTCGGATCGTTTGCTCCAAACCGCGTGCAGAGACGAACTCGTTCGAGCTATGCCGGCGGAAAAACGGTCGTTTCTTTGCTATCGTTTTCCTGTGGCATCGTAATGCGGTAGTAGGAGCTGCCGTATCCGCTCCAAATGCCGCGGGCGTCGCCCTCGATGTTCGACGGGAGGTTTTCGTAGGCCGGAAAGACGGGGTTCATGGCGTTGAGCATCTCGTTTTCGAGCCGGCTCCAAAAATCGAATGTCGGGGAGGAGATGTGGCTGAAACGGACGTCGACCGTCTCGCCGGGCCGGAAATACTGTTTGTAATCCTTGATTTTGAGGTATTGGAGCGGCCGGTTGACGGTCAGCGTCACCGAACCGCCGTTGTCGAGCACCGAGTCGTCGACCACGCCCATCAGTGCAGGGGAGTAGGCGCCGGGATCCGTCGTGCGGCACTCGGCGAAGTAGGCGTTCTTGGCCGGAGGATCGTCGAAGAGGGCTTGCAGCGTGAAGAGCGAGTCGCAGACCGGTTCGGCGCGCAGTTCCCGCAGGGGGATCGGTTCGGGGACGGTCGTGACGGCCGTGCAGGTTCGTCCCCGATAGTCGACCGTGAGCGTATAGGTGCCGCCTGTGCGGCCGTGCAGGCGTGCCGATCGGTAGACGAAGCGGGTCGGATAGTTGCGGTCGTAGTAGCCCGTAAGGATTTCGCTCTGTCCGTCGTCGGAGGTGACGGTCACCTTCGCATAGCGGACGACGGCCGCTTCGAGCGTCTGTTCGGTAATGACATCCAGAAAAGGAAGGTTCTCGGAGAGCATCACCTCGGCCGGCCCGCCGGCTTCGATTCTCCCTTCGACTACCAGCTGACGATGGTATTCCGTATCGGTCGAGACCTTGCCCAGGCAGCTGCCCAGCAGCGTAAACAGTAGGATGACGGATCGTTTCACGGTGCGTTCAGAATTTGAAAATCCAACTTACGGAGGGGATGACGGTGTAGAGGTAATGCCGGCGCGGATGGATCTGGTATTCGTGCTTCTCTTCGTCGACGAGCACCGGCCACGAGATGTAGAGCGGGTTGCGGTGGGCGTAGAGGTTGAAGAGGGAGAGATTGATGCCGCTGCGCCACGGTTTCCGCCGCAGCCAGTAGGTGACCGACAGGTCGAGCCGGTGGTAATCCGGCAGGCGGGCGCCGTTGTAGGAGCCGTGTCCGCGGACGAACGAACCGCCGGCGATGTAGAGGTCGCGCGTCGGGGTATAGGCGCCGCCCGAAGCGTAGACGAAGACCGTCGACAACTCCCAGCGTTCGCCCGGCATGTAACTCGCCGCAAGCGAGAGGTCGTGCCGCCGGTCGAGCGAAGCGGGGAAGGGCAGTCCGTCGTTGAGGGCGGCGAATTGACGCACCGATTTCCCCAGCGTGTAGCTGATCCATCCGTTGAATTTCCGACCGGCGTAAGAGACCATGAACTCCATGCCGTAGGCTTCGCCGTCGCCCGAATGGAGGTACTGTTCCAGTTCGTAACGGTTGTTGACCATACCCGTGAGCGGCGCGTTGTACTCCAATACGCGGTACATGCGCTGGTAATAGGCCTCGGCCGAGAAGTTGAGCCGCCCGCCGGCCGCTTCGGCGAAGTAGCCGAGCGCCGCATGATGGGTATGCTGCGGCGGCGTGCGTCGGGTCGGCGCCATCCAGAAGTCGGTGGCGAAGCTGATGTTCGACGAGGGGACTTTGTGGATGTACTGCGTGATGTAGTTGTAGGAGGCCCGCAGCCGGCTGCCGCGTGCGACCTGCCAGTCGAGCGAGAGGCTCGGCTGGGGCGAGGCGTGGCGGTAGGAGGCGATTCGCCCGTCTCCTTGCAGGAGATAGAACCCGTAGCGCAGTGCGGCGTCGCACGTGAGGCTGTGCGTCAGCGGAATCGTCGCGGCCAGGAAGGGTGCCAATTCGTGCGTGTCGTAGCGAGGCCCCCGTCCGGCGTCGGCGATCCCTCCGTAGTCGGAGGCGATGTGCTGCGGGCGGATGCGGCGGTAGGCATATTGCAGACCTGCGGCCAGTTGCAGGCGGCCGATGTGCCAACGGGTGCTGTGTTTGTATCCCAGGTCGCCGATCGACGAGGGCGCTTGGGCCGAAATACCCGTCGTGGAGGCGGTCAGACGGGTGTCGAGACGCGAATAGTAGAGTGCGTTCTCCATGTGCGTCGTGGGCGAAAGTTCGCTGCGCAGCGTGGCCGACGAGACGGAGGCATACCATTGCAGCCGTCCGCCGAGCAACCCTTCGTTGTAGGTGATGTGCGTGCGGTCGTCGCCGTAGTGGCTGTTGACGATCAGTTTGTTATGGTCATCGATCTGCCATGCGAGCGTGGCGTCGTAATCTTGGAGCCGGTAATTCAGGTCGTCTTCGCCTTTCGGCGAAAGGGCGCCGATGAGCCATCCCGTGTAAGAGCGGCGTCCCGAGAGAAACAGCGCCGCGCGGTCTGTGAGCGGAGCCGTGACGGTCGCCTGCGAGGCGATGATTCCCAGGTCGCCTTCGACGCCCCATCGGACGCCGGTCTCTTCGCGGCTCTGCACGACGACCGTCGCGGGCTGCATGGCCGTTTCGATGCGTCCGCCGCCCGTCTTGGAGAGCTCGAACGAAGCCACCTGTCCGGGATTGAAGACCGAAAAGAATCCCAGCAGATGCGCATGGGCGTAGAGCGGTGCCTGATTCAGCAGGATGAGGTTCTGACCGGCGTCGTTGCCGCGCACGTAGAGTCCGCTGTTTCCCTCGGCGGCGGTCTGCACGCCCGGCATGAGTTGCAGAATGCGCATCGGGTCGATGCTTCCCGCGAAGCGCGGCAGTGCGCTGCTGTTGCGCATCAGCAGCCGGAACCGTCCTTCGGCGATGCTTCCCAGCGGCGAGGGAGGACGCTGCGTCCCGATCACGACGCCGTCGAGCCGGTAGTCGCGCGAGATGCTGTCGGCCGGCATTCGGGGTGCAGCCGGATCGGGCGCGGACACGGCGTTCCGTTCCTGTGCTTCGGAAAGCAGGAACAGCCCGCAGAGCGCGGCGGTGAGCAGCAGTCGGGTCAGCGTATTCGTCATAACGGGCAAAAGAAGAGGGACGCGGCACGAGCCGTTCCCTCTTCTTTGTTGGCGGGGTTCAGGGTTTATTTCCCGTTGATGAGGTCCATGTAGGCGTCGGCCAGATCTTCGAACGTTTTGGTGAGCGAGTCGAATCCGGTTTCCACATACTCCTCGATAGCGATCTTCGAGCCGTCGGCGAATTCCAGCACCGGTTCGATGTCGTAACGGATGACGACTTGGTTGTCGCCGGTCTGTGTGTCGGGATTCCAGACGTAGATGTAATCCTTGTAGGAGTAGCTCTGCATCTTGACGTCGGCCATCGTCGAGTTATCGGCCGTGTAGGCGAGTTTCGCCTTGGCATTGGTGTTGTAGGCGTCGGCCTCCTGCTGCGAACCTGTCGCCGTACTGGTGTCGGCGATCGCGTTCACCTGCTGAATGATCTTGGCGATGTCGCCCGAAAGGGTGAGTTTGAGTCCCATCACCGTCACGTAGCCTTCGCCCGTCTTGACATGATCGACGATGTGATCTTCGGGATCGATGTAGGTGTCGGTGTCGTCGATGACGCCGTCGCCGTTCCAGTCGTACTCCTCCTCGACGATCCAGTTGTCGGGGTCGGTCAGGCCGTCGCATACCATTTTAGCATAGGCGTCGACGATCTGCGTGCCGTTCTTCGTGAACGAGGCGTTGGCCGTCACCTGCTTCGGGTCGGCGTTCACCTTGGCCGCAGCCACATAGCCGCCGTTGAGCGTCACCGTCACTTCGGGGGCGAGCGTCAGGCCGTCGGCCGAAACGTTGCTCTTGCCCACGACGCTCAGCTCTTCGTGGCCGGCGACTTTGAGCGACAGGTTCCAATCCTGCGGAATGACGATCGCATAGCCGTCCACGCGGGTGTATTCCACACCGCCCGCCGAATAGGTGAAGAGCGCCTCCGACTGCGTGCCGGCCGCGTCGGCCCATGTCAGGCGGTATTGGTTCGCCAACTCGCCCTTCTTGACGGGTTCGCCGTCTTCGATCACGTAGTCGCCCGCCCATTCGTCGAGCGTGTACTTTTCGGTGGTCGTCGCGCGGACGATCAGCGAGGTGAGCGCATGGACGTCGGGCCCTGCGGCGACCGCTGCCAGCGACTTGGCCGTTGCGACCGCATACGTCTTCGGAGCGGGTGAGGGGGCTACGTCCTCGTCATCGAATGCGAGCAGCTCTTCGAGAGCCGTGAGCGATTCGATGGCCGCTTTGCTGTCTTCGGGGTTGAACTGGGCGGCTACCTCCTTGCCGATCGTTTCGAGTTTGGCTTTGTGCTGCTCGGGTGTGATTTCGGGATTTCCGGGCTCGGGTTCAGGTCCGGGTCCTCCTCCGTCGCCGCCGTTGCCGCCGCCGCCCTGTTCCGTGCCGTCGTCGGTATTGCTGTCGCCGCACGAGATGGGACCCGTTGCGAGACAGAAAAGCGCCAGACAAAGTAAGATCTTTTTCATGGTCTACGTGTGTTTATGCGTTAACTAAACTGTTTGTGCGCACAAAGATACGCAAAATCCCCCCCCCGCAAATTTTGGCGGGATTTTTTTGCAAGGACGACCTTATTTGAAGAATTTGTACTGGAAAATCAGCAGATAGACCACTGCCACCGAGATATAGGCATCGGCCAGGTTGAAGATGGCTCCGAAAAAGTAGTTGTTGCTGTCGACCAGAAACGTCAGGAACCGCGGCACGCCGTTCCACTGGAAGAGCGGGAAATAGAACATGTCCACCACGCGCCCCATCATCAGCGGTGCGTAGCTGCCGCCGAAGTGCGCCACTTCGGTCGGAGTCGAGGCGGAGAAGATCAGCCCGTAGAAGGCGCTGTCGATGATGTTGCCGATCGCTCCGGCCAGAATCAGCGTGAGTCCCACCAGTACGCCGGAGGGTGTTTTCCGTTTGCCCAGATAACGGAGATAGTATCCCAGCAGACCGATCATCGCCAGCCGGAAGAGGCTCAGCGCCAGTTTCCCCCAGTCGAAGGCTCCGCCCGTCGCGAGCCGCATGCCGAACGCCGCGCCGTTGTTCTCGATGAAACGCAACTGGAACCACGTGGGGACGATCATAATCGCCTCGTCGAGCGTCATGTGGGTCTTGATCCAGATTTTGAGCGCCTGATCCGCCACGAGGAGCACGAGGAGCAGTATCGTGATTTTCTTGAAATTCATCGTTCGTACAATTTTCGACAAAAGTAGCAAAAAATCCGAATTTTCCCGTGCTGCGGATCGTATTCCCCGGATTTTCATTCCGGCCTGTCCGCGAGCTGCCCCTCCGGTCGATTCCTGAGAATCGCGCGACCGGCGTGGGGCGTCGCCGTTCTTCGCGTCTGCGTCGGGGAAGATGCCTGCCCGTCGTCGGGTAAGTCGAATCCGGATTTGTTTTTTATCTTCGATTGCAAAACTTGTCTCGACTTTTCGTATCTTTGACTTCGTCTTAGATACTTCGCCTCGGCAATGTTCAAATAAATTTGACATTACCCTCGCTTATTCGTATCTTTGAAAGCTATAATTGAGAATGTATATGATGAAAAAGATTCTGTTGCTGGCAGGTATCGTGTCGCTGGCGGCATGTACGAACGATCCGGAGGAGACTTTTTCGCAGGGCGGCGGCTCGTCCGCGGGCGTGAAGGTCATCTACGACGCCGAAGGCGCCGTCGAGGGACAGTTGATCGTCAAGTTCCGTCCGTCGACCGCCGATTCGCTGGCCGCCGCGCTGGCTTCGGCTTCGGCGACCCGTGCGGGATTCGCCACGGCCGACGAGCTGCTCGCGGCCGTGGGGGTCGACGGCATCCGGCCGCTGTTCGGCTCCGATCCCCGCTTCGAGGAGCGCCACCGCGCTTTCGGTCTGCACCAATGGTACGTGGTTATCTTCGACGAGTCGCTTCCCCTGCGTGAAATGGTCGGCGAATTGAGCCACGACGGCCGGATCGAGGTGCTCGAATATGCGCGTTGCCCGCGGTTGAAAAACCGTTTTCCGGCCCGGCCGCTGCGGAGCGCCGCGGCGGCTGCGACCCGTGCGTCGATGCCGATGAACGATCCGCTCCTGCCGGCGCAGTGGCATTACGACAATACGGGTTATCAGGTGCTTGTCACTCAGGCGGGCGCCGACGTCAACCTGTTCGACGCGTGGAAGAAAAATCAGGGCAGCAGCGACATTGTCGTGGCGGTGATCGACCAGGCCGTCCAGTATACGCACCCCGATCTGCAAGCCAATATCTGGGTCAATCCCAACCCGGAGGATGATGATCTGCACGGATACAACTTCGTCAACAACACGGCGGAGCTCGACTGGTCGTATGCGGACAGGGAGGAGTATCAGGGGCAGATCTACTACTCCAACGCCGACCACGGAACGCATGTGGCCGGCACGATCGCGGCGGTCAACGACAACGATCGGGGCGTTTGCGGCATCGCCGGGGGCCGTAACGGCGCAGGCGGCGTGAAGATCATGTCGTGCCAGATCTTTGGCGATCCCGACAAGAGAAGCTATCCCACCGAGGACGCGTTCCGCTATGCGGCCGACAACGGTGCGCTGATCTGTCAGTGCAGCTATGGATATTCTTATTCGACGGGCAGCAGGGATGAGATGGAGGCCATGCGGCAGTGGTTCATGAATTCTTCCGAGAAGGCGGCGATCGACTACTTTATCGCCAACGCCGGCAAGAACGATCCCGATTCGCCGATCGAAGGAGGAGTAGTGATTTTTGCCGCCGGTAACGACGGCGATCTGTTCGGGGACGTCTCCGAATATCCGGCCAGTTACGAGGCTGTCGTCTCGGTGGCGGCCATGGGATCGGATTTTCTGCCGGCCTATTATACCTGTTATAACGACGGAGTCGACATTACGGCGCCGGGCGGCGATCTCTACAATTCGAGTTTGGGAACGGATAACGGCGGCGTGCTCAGCACTATCCTGAGCGATCCGTCGGTGACCTATTACGACGACGAACGCCGGCAGGGGTTGACCGATAGCAATGTCTACGGCTATATGCAGGGTACGTCGATGGCTTGTCCCCATGTGTCGGGCGTTGCGGCGCTGGGACTCTCCTATCTTTCGCAGCTGGGCTACCGCATGACGGCCGACGCATACAAGAAGCTGTTGCTCGAAAGCGTCCATCCGATCGATCCTTACTTGACGGGCACCAAGCGTTATGATGGGCCGACGCTTTTGCTCGACGAATACAAAGGGAAAATGGGGGCGGGTTACCTCGACGCCAACCTGCTGTTGGAGAATATCAAGGTCGCGTTCGGCGAAAAGACGCCGCCTCGGGTTACGGCGCGGATCGCCAACCGGTTGTTGAAGACCGATACGCCGACGAGCAGCGTCGCGCTGGCCGATTACTTTACCGACGATGCGGTTTCGCAATACGATGCCGTGGCCAACGACGAGTCGGTCGTGCGGGTGAATGTCAGCGATGGCGTTCTGCGGATGCTGCCCAAGAAGGTAGGGCAGGCCAGGGTAACCGTTTCGGCCAGGGGATTCGAGGGCACGGTCGTGTCGCAGAGTTTCTATGTGACCGTCCGCTCGCAGAGCAATTCCGCCGACGGCTGGTTGTAGCCGTTTCCAGGTTCCGTGCGACGGGTCTTCCGCGGAGGGAGGCCCGTCGCTTATATATATAATAAGGTATGATTCCCCTGTCGGAGAAAAATAAGCCGATTTCGAGAAAAAAAACTGCGAAATATTTGCAGATTCCGAAATTGTCGCTACCTTTGCACCCGCAATCAGAAAATCGACGTTCTTATCGAAGTCTCAGGTTTACAGCCGTAAACCCGCGGCAGGCGGAAACGGAGGTTCGAAGTTGCAAAAGTTCTTGGAAGATTATTTGGTGGATTCGAAAAAAGGTTTTACCTTTGCGCCACTTTCCGCTCCGAAAACAGGCGGAGAGGTTTTGAAAAAGCTTCGAAAAAAGTTCTTCAAAAATTTGGTGGATTCGAAAAAAGGTTTTACCTTTGCACCACTTTCCGCTCCGAAAATAAGCGGAAAGGTTTCCGAAAAATGGTTCTTTGAATTACTGGTAAACTTGAGAAAAAGTGTAGTATTTATCTGTCAATTTCCTTTTAGGAAATTAAGCAGTCAGGACTCTAACAAAACATTTTTATACAATGGAGAGTTTGATCCTGGCTCAGGATGAACGCTAGCGGCAGGCTTAACACATGCAAGTCGAGGGGCAGCATGAAAGTAGCAATACTTTTGATGGCGACCGGCGGACGGGTGCGTAACGCGTATGCAACCTACCCTTTACAGGGGGATAACACTGAGAAATCGGTACTAATACCCCATAATATTCTGGGAGGCATCTTTCGGGTTGAAAGCTTTGGTGGTAAAGGATGGGCATGCGTTGTATTAGCTAGTTGGTAAGGTAACGGCTTACCAAGGCGACGATACATAGGGGACTGAGAGGTTAACCCCCACATTGGTACTGAGACACGGACCAAACTCCTACGGGAGGCAGCAGTGAGGAATATTGGTCAATGGACGGAAGTCTGAACCAGCCATGCCGCGTGCAGGAAGACGGCTCTATGAGTTGTAAACTGCTTTTGTACGAGGGTAAACGCAGATACGTGTATCTGCCTGAAAGTATCGTACGAATAAGGATCGGCTAACTCCGTGCCAGCAGCCGCGGTAATACGGAGGATCCAAGCGTTATCCGGATTTATTGGGTTTAAAGGGTGCGTAGGCGGTTTAGTAAGTCAGCGGTGAAATTTTGGTGCTTAACACCAAACGTGCCGTTGATACTGCTGGGCTAGAGAGTAGTTGCGGTAGGCGGAATGTATGGTGTAGCGGTGAAATGCTTAGAGATCATACAGAACACCGATTGCGAAGGCAGCTTACCAAACTATATCTGACGTTGAGGCACGAAAGCGTGGGGAGCAAACAGGATTAGATACCCTGGTAGTCCACGCAGTAAACGATGATAGCTCGTTGTCGGCGATACACAGTCGGTGACTAAGAGAAATCGATAAGCTATCCACCTGGGGAGTACGTTCGCAAGAATGAAACTCAAAGGAATTGACGGGGGCCCGCACAAGCGGAGGAACATGTGGTTTAATTCGATGATACGCGAGGAACCTTACCCGGGCTTGAAAGTTAGTGACGATTCTGGAAACAGGATTTCCCTTCGGGGCAGGAAACTAGGTGCTGCATGGTTGTCGTCAGCTCGTGCCGTGAGGTGTCGGGTTAAGTCCCATAACGAGCGCAACCCCTACTGATAGTTGCCATCAGAGCGTTTGAGCGATCAAACAAGCTGGGCACTCTATCGGGACTGCCGGTGTAAGCCGAGAGGAAGGTGGGGATTACGTCAAATCAGCACGGCCCTTACGTCCGGGGCGACACACGTGTTACAATGGTAGGTACAGAGGGCAGCCACCCAGTGATGGGGAGCGAATCTCGAAAGCCTATCTCAGTTCGGATTGGAGGCTGAAACTCGCCTCCATGAAGTTGGATTCGCTAGTAATCGCGCATCAGCCATGGCGCGGTGAATACGTTCCCGGGCCTTGTACACACCGCCCGTCAAGCCATGGGAGTTGGGGGTGCCTGAAGTTCGTGACCGAAAGGAGCGACCTAGGGCAAAACCGATGACTGGGGCTAAGTCGTAACAAGGTAGCCGTACCGGAAGGTGCGGCTGGAACACCTCCTTTCTGGAGAGTATGACTGCTTCGACAGTTAGATGCGAGCTTTTTCTCAAAACCGGTAATTTTTATGTTATACAGTGGGGTTTCCTGCGGCACAGTCCCGTAGCTCAGTTGGTTAGAGCACTACACTGATAATGTAGGGGTCTGCGGTTCAAGTCCGCACGGGACTACACAAAAGCTTGGGGGATTAGCTCAGTTGGCTAGAGCACCTGCTTTGCAAGCAGGGGGTCAAGGGTTCGACTCCCTTATCCTCCACTGCCGATCGAATTTTCGATCATCGTTCATTGACATAATTAAGGGAAATGAGATAAGCGTACTGACTTACAATAGGGGGTCGGTATGAAAGAAGAAAGTAATAAAGAGCGTATGGGGGATGCCTAGGCTCTTGGAGGCGAAGAAGGACGTGGTAAGCTGCGAAAAGTCGCGGGGATTTGCAAACGAGAATTGATCCGCGAATATCCGAATGGGACAACCCGGCAGGCAGAAGGCCTGTCACCCAGCAATGGGGGCTAACCCTCTGAACTGAAACATCTAAGTAGGAGGAGGAGAAGAAAGAAACATCGATTTCCAAAGTAGCGGCGAGCGAAATGGAAGGAGCCCAAACCGGTATTGTTACGGCAATGCCGGGGTTATAGGACTGCGAGATTCGAAGGACAAAGAACTGGAAAGATTTGGAAAAGTCGACCATAGAGAGTGAAAGTCTCGTACAGGTAATTAAGTTCAAAGATAGCAGTATCCTGAGTATGGCGGGACACGAGGAATCCAGTCAGAATTTGCCGGGACCACCCGGTAAGGCTAAATACTCCCAAGAGACCGATAGTGAACCAGTACTGTGAAGGAAAGGTGAAAAGAACCCCGAACAGGGGAGTGAAAAAGAACCTGAAACCATACGCTTACAACCTGTCGGAGCGGCTTCGTGCCGTGACGGCGTGCCTATTGAATAATGAGCCTACGAGTTACTAATCACTGGCGAGGTTAAGTGCTAGGAAGCACGGAGCC